>OFIS01000027.1_pt1 | contig 208622 bp, 179 predicted proteins | sample 1775071 | NCBI WGS metagenome assembly OFIS01 (sample SAMN08195774, study PRJEB24354) | sludge metagenome | isolation source: sludge from phenol fed wastewater aerobic bioreactor C | place: India: Nagpur | collected 2016-09-17
CCCCAAGCCCCCGAGCGGAAAGGACGAGCCGTGCGCCGCGACCGCCTGCTGTGGATCCTGCTTCTGGTGCTATTCGCCGCCCTCGTGGTGCTGGTGGCGCGCCATGAGGAGGGCGAGGTGGCGGGACTCGGACTGGACCAGTTCGCCCGCCTCGTCACCCTCGGCTCCATCGGCATCGTCGTGGGGCTGAGCCTGCTGGCGCTGCTGCGCGGCAGCCGGCTCGCCGAGCAGCTTCAGGCGGCGGCGCTCTGGCTGGTGATCGCCCTGCTGCTGGCGGTGGTCTACACCTACCGCGTCCCGCTCCAGCAGGCGGGACAGAGGGTGCTGGGCGAGCTCATCCCCGGCTATGCGGTCAACGTCGCCGATGCGCGCCACGTCACCGTCGCCGTCACCCGTGGCGCCGACGGCCAGTTCACCGTGCGCGGCGCGGTGAACGGCGCCGGCCTCACGCTCCTCGTCGATACCGGCGCCTCGTCCGTGGTGCTGACCCACGAGGCGGCCCGCGCCGCCGGCCTTTCGGTGAGCGCGCTGACCTATGACATCGTGGTGGAGACCGCGAACGGGCGCGCCCGCGCGGCCTCCGTGCTGCTCGACAGCATTGCGGTGGGCGGCATCGTGGAGCACCGCGTGCCGGGCCTGGTGGCGGCCCCCGGCGCGCTCGGCGGCAGCCTTTTGGGCATGAGCTTCCTCTCCCGCCTCGACAGCTTCGTCTTCCGCGGCGACCAGCTCATCCTGCGCGGCCCGGCGGCGGAGCGGTAGCGCCCGGCCCGGCGCCTCGGTCCGTCACTGGCTCATGTCGCTCTTGCCCGCGCCCTTCGGCGCGGCGCCGTCCTTGGCATGCTGGGCGGCATAGGCGAAGGCGGCGTCGGCCTCCTTCTTGAAGTCCGCCTCGCGGATCTGCATGCCGTTGAGCACCGTGCTCCAGTGGCGGGTGATCGCCGCCATGGCCACCGCCTCGCGGATCTCCTCGTCGGTGGCGCCGTTGAGCCGCGCCGCCTCGGTGTGGAAATAGATGCAGTACTGGCAGGGGATCTGCGCCGCCACCGCCAGCCCGATCAGCTCCTTCTCCTTGCCGGAGAGCTTGGTGTCGGGATTGAGCTGCACCGCCTTGAACTCGGCCCAGGCGCCGGCGATGCCCGCCTGGGGAAACGCCTTGAAGAAGCCCGGCACCACGCCGAGGGTCTTCTCCATGTCGCGATAGGTCTCGTCGGCGGCGGCGGTGCGCTCGCCCGGCATCGCGGCGGCGCCCTTCTCCTGCGCCGCCATCCTGACCTCGCCCGGCGCCTGCTGCGCGCGCGCCGCCCCGAGCATCGCCGGCGACAGCGCCAGCGCCACCGCAAGGCCTGCAACCCATCCCGTGGAATGACGCATATGGTGGGTCATGAACGTACCCTCCCTCTTCCCGGCGTATCCCGCCAACCCCTTCCCTCGCGCAGAAAAACGTCGGCCACCCGACGCAGTTCCGAAACGGTAGCCGCCGGTGGGCGGCCGGGGTCGGGCGCGGTGAAGCTCACGCCGGACCGCGGGCGGGCTCAGCCGCATTCGTCATGGAGGAAGCGGCCGTTGACCCAGCCGTTATGGCGCACGCCGTCGGTGCCGGTGTACCAGCCCTCGATCCAGTCGCCGGTGTCGGGCGCGTCGTCCTCGCGGCTGCCGAAGCAGACCATCTCGCCGGACGGCACCTTGGCCAGCAGGCGGAAGCGGGTGCCGGGCCCCGAGCGCAGGGCGAGGAAGCCATCCTTGGTCTTGCGCACCTCGCAGCAGAAGCTCGCCTGCGCCGGCGGCACCGCCATGGCCGAGGCGAGCCCCACGGCCGCAAGTCCCATGAGAAGGCGACGCCGCATCCGGCGCGACCGTCCGCTCCCCGTTCCCGTGCTGCTCACCCGCCTGCCCTCCCTGCCCCGACGCCGGGCGCGTAACCCGCGCATCCGCGGCCCCGAGCCCGGCCCACCATAGCATTGCCGGCCCCGGCGGGCGCCAGCCGGCGCGCGCTCGGCCACCAAGATCAATCCCACAGCTTCCGAAAGGGAATTAGAGGCAACCTGTCAATAGATTACCATCATGGCGCCGACCACCGGCGCTCTTCACGGCGATTGTGAGCGATCTACCCTTGCGTCAGAGGAAAGTTGTAAGTAGCACAGGCCATGTGGATCTGGTTTAGCCGGCATCTCTCAATTTAAACTTATTCTAAAGAACGACTTTCATCCCAGACGTTTGACTTTTTCCGCAGCCAGGGTGGACTTCATGAAGAAATACTTCGCCAGCGGCATCGTCGCCGCCGTTCTCACCGTCGTACCCGCCATGGTTTCCGCTGGGGAAATCACGCTCTATTCCGGTCGCGGCGAAGCATTGGTGGGCGAACTCGTCAAACAGTTCCAGAGCGAAACCGGCGTGAAGGTGAACGCGCGCTTCGGCAGCACCTCGGAGATGGCGACCCTGCTGAAGGAAGAAGGCGCGCGCTCGCCCGCCGACGTGTTCTGGGGCCAGGAGGCCGGCTCGCTCATCACGCTGGCGCCCGAGTTCGCGCCCCTGCCCGCCTCGGTCAACGCGGGCATCGCCGCACCCTTCCGCAACGAGGCCAACACCTGGGTGGCCACCTCGGCCCGCACCCGCACGCTGGTCTATTCCAAGGAGCGCGTGAAGGAGGCCGAGCTGCCGCTCTCGGTGAAGGACCTCGCCGATCCGAAATTCAAGGGCCGGGTCGCCTGGGCGCCCACCAACGGTTCGTTCCAGGCCTTCATCACCGCGTTCCGCGCCATCGAGGGCGAAGCCGCCGCCAAGGCCTGGCTTGAAGCCATGAAGGCCAACGGCGCCAAGGCCTATCGCAACAACGGCACGCAGATCGAAGGCATCGCCAATGGCGAGGTGGATTTCGGCCTGGTCAACAATTACTACCTCGGCCGCTACACCGCCCGCGACGCCAATTATCCCGTCGCGCAGGGCCATTTCCGCGCCGGCGACCTCGGCAACCTCGCGCTGGTGGCGGGCGTCGGCATCATGGCGTCGAGCGACAACAAGGCGGATGCGCAGAAGTTCGTGGACTTCCTCATCTCCAAGGGCGCGCAGGACTTCATCACCCAGAAGGGCAATGAATACGCGGTGATCCCGGGCATCGCCTCGCCGCCGACGCTGGAGCCCTACGGCACTCTGCTGGAGATCACGCCGAAGGTGGACATCGCCGCGCTCGCCGATCTCGACGGCACCCTCAAGCTGCTGCGCGAAGTCGGCCTTCTCTGACCCAAGATGAGCCTGTCCTCGACCGAGGCGGCGGACGGCGCGGCGCCGCCGGCGCTGCCCGCCTTGCCACCGCCGCGCCTCGCCCGTGCGCCGCTCGGCCTCACCCTCGCCACCACCGCCGTGGTGGCGGGCATGCTGGTGCCCCTCGCCTACCTGCTGGTGCGGGCGCTCGACGCCGACGCCGCAAGCCTGGCCGAGACCGTGTTCCGCCCCCGCAATCTCATGCTGATGGGCAACACGCTGGCGCTCACCGCCCTGGTGCTGGTCTTTTCCGGCGCCATCGCGCTGCCGCTCGCCTGGCTGACGGTGCGCTCGGACCTGAAGCACAAGACCCTCGTCACGGTGCTGGGCGTGCTTCCGCTGGCGGTGCCGGGCTATGTGATGGCCTATGCGCTCATCGGCCTCACCGGCTATCAGGGACTCGCCAACGCGCTGTTCGGCCTGCGCCTGCCGCGTCCGGAGGGGCTGACGGGCGCGGCCACGGCGCTGACCCTCTACATCTTCCCCTATCTCTTCCTGAACCTGCGTGCCGCGCTGATGGCCATGGACGCCAGCCTGGAGGAAAGCGCCCGCAGCCTCGGCGCCTCGCCCGCCGCTACCTTCGCGCGGGTGACGCTGCCGCACCTGATGCCGGCCTTCGGCGCCGGCTGCCTCATCACCGCGCTTTATGTGCTGGGCGATTTCGGCGTGGTGGCGCTGATGCGCTACGAGGTGTTCAGCTACGCCATCTTCACCCAGTATTCCGCTGCCTTCGACCGCACCTATGCGGCCTGGCTCTCGCTGATGCTGCTCGCCGTCACCTTCGTGCTGCTGCTGGGGGCCGAGCGGCTGGCGGCGCGGCACCGCCTCGCGCGGGTGGGCACCGGCCTGCCGCGCCGGGCGGCCGAGGTGAAGCTCGGGCGCTGGCGGCCGCTGGCCTGGCTGTTCCTCGGCCTGCTGTTCACCGCCTCCCTCGGCCTGCCGGTGATGATCCTCGCCTATTGGATGTCGTTCGTGGCCTTCGACGGGGCGCTCGGCGAGCTGCTCGGCGTATTCCTCAACACCCTGAGCGCGGCGGCGCCCGCGGCGCTCATCGCCTGCTCGCTGGCGCTGCCGGTGGTGGTGCTGCTGGTGCGCTATCCCTCGCCGGGAACGAGGCTCGCCGCGCGGCTGATCTATCTCGGCTATGCGGTGCCGCCGGTGGCCTTCGCCCTCGCCGTCGCCGTGCTGGCGCTGGGGGCCGCGCCGTTCGCCTACCAGACCCTCGGCCTCATCGTCGCGGCCTATGCGCTGCATTTCCTGGCGCTGGCCATCGGCCCGCTGCGCAGCGCCCTGATGCAGATGGGCGTGCGCCCCGAGCAGGCCGCCCGCTCGCTGGGCTACGGCCGGTTCGAGACCTTTCTTCAGGTGACCCTGCCGCGCCTCCGGCGGCCGCTGGTGGCGGGGGCGCTCATGGTGTTCATCGTGGTGGTGAAGGAGCTGCCGATCATGCTGCTGCTGGCGCCGCCCGGCTTTTCCACCCTCGCCACCAAGGTGTTCTCCTACACGTCCGAAGGCATGCTCTATGAGGCGGCGCCCTATGCCGCGCTGCTGGTGGCCTTCTCCAGCCTGTTCGTGGGCCTCGTGATCCGCTACGAGGGCCAGCGCTGATGCCGCCCCTGCTGGAAGCCGAGCGCCTCGCCAAGGCCTATCCCGGAACCGCCGCGCCCGCCGTGCGCGAGGCCTCGTTCGACGTGCGGCCCGGGGAGATCTTCACCCTCGTGGGCCCCTCGGGCTGCGGCAAGTCCACCCTGCTGCGCATGATCGCCGGCTTCGAGACGCCGGATGCCGGCGCCGTGCGCCTCAACGGGCGGGACATCACCGCGCTGGCGCCGGAGAAGCGGCAGGTGGGGATCGTGTTCCAGGACTATGCGCTGTTCCCCCACCTCAGCGTCATCGACAACGTCGGCTTCGCCCTGCGCGCCCTGCCGCGCGCCGCGCGCCGGGAGGCGGCCGCTCTCTTCCTCGCCATGGTGCACCTCGACGGCGTGGCCGAGCGTTTTCCGGACCAGCTTTCCGGCGGCCAGCAGCAGAGGGTGGCGCTCGCCCGCTCGCTCGCCGCCAAGCCGCGGCTGATCCTGCTCGACGAGCCCTTCTCCAACCTCGATGCGGCGCTGCGCCAGAGCACGCGCCGCGAGGTGCGCGACATCCTCGCAGCCAACGGCGTGGGTGCTGTGATGGTGACCCACGACCAGGAGGAGGCGCTCTCCTTCGCCGACCGGGTGGCGGTGATGCGCGCCGGGCGGATCGAGCAGGTGGGCGCGCCGGAGGAGATCTACGCCCGCCCCGCCAACGCCTTCGTGGCGAGCTTCCTCGGCCGCACCAACCTGGTTCCCGCCGAGGCGCGCGACCGGCAGGCGGTCACGGCCTTCGGCCCGGTGGCGCTGGCAGCCTCGGCCTTCGGGCCGGTGCTGCTGTCGCTCCGGCCCGAGCAGCTCACCCTGCGCGCGGCGCCCGGCGAAGGCGACGCCGGCCGGATCGTCAGCCGCGAGTTCAAGGGCCACGACGTGACCTACTGGGTGCGCCAGAACGGCCTCGACCTTCAGGTGGATGCGGAGACCCTCGCCGCTTTCCGGCCCGGCGATGCGGTGCGCGTCGCCGCCCGGGCCGCGGCGGTGGTGGTGGAAGCGCCGGTCCAGCCGGACGCCTAGGCGCGACGGCACGCCGCCAGAGCCCTGCGGATTTGCCTTCCCGTGCTTCCTCAGCGTGAGACGCTATCAATCTCCCTCAACGTCCCCTGCCGATCCGGCCGCCTCTACCGAGGAACCGTTTCGGCGGGCCGGCCGCCCGCCAGGCCCCGCGGAATCGGCACGGCATGGCGTTTTCCGTCTTGCCGGCGGGGGGCACAAGGCGCAACATGAATAGAGACAATTAGAGATTGTATCGGGCAGATATTCAGGCCGCGCGCCTGCAACTGCCATCGATCATTTTGCTTTGCACGTATCATAGTAAGCGAAAACTTTTGCGCCGGCAGTCTTTATTTGCCGGCGCAAGGTTTCCGCTCATTTCCGCAGCCTGGTCAATGGGTCAGGGAGGGGCGCTGTGGAAGCAAAGCCAGCCGCATCGAGCGCGGCAAAATCGAGCGTGGCAAAGGATCCGGCGGCCGAGGCGTTGCTGGCGGAGGTGCGCGCCGCGCCGTTCCGGACGAACCAGGCGCTCGCCATCATCTCCCGCGGCCGCGACGACGAGCTGACCCTGAAGGGCGTCGAAGCGGCAGCCGCCCTGCTGGGACGGGACGTCGCCGACCTGCTCCTCGACACCCTCGATGCGCGCGGCGAGCGCGATGCCTTCGCCGCCGCCCTGTCGCGCCTGGGAGCCGCCCTGCCCGAGCAGCGCCTGCGCAAGCCCCGCAATCTCACCTGCACCGCCGCCGGATTCACCCTGCCGCCGCCGGCCCAGACCTTCATCACCCAGGCCCAGTCGGGCCGATGCCGGATCGATGTCGACCAACGGCCGAGCGGATCGGGATACGTCGTCGGGCCGAGCCTCGTCCTCACCGCCTGGCACGTCGTCGGCCCTGACGCGGCCGCGCAGGGCGACGAGCCGGCCGACGCCGCCAGCCCGCGCCAGATCACCGTGCGCCTGTCGAACGGCCGCAGCGTCCCGGCCGTCGGCACGCCGGTGCTGGCCTCGCGCTGCACCGACCGCGAATGGCACGCCGAGTTCGTGGACACCGACGCCGACGACAGCTTCGCCGACCGCAACGACTTCGCCCTCATCCGCCTGTGCCGGCCGGAAGGCACCCGGGTCAGCTACACCCGCCTCAAGGCGCTGGCGGCGGCTGACCCTCCGCCCGCCTGGGTGGTGCTGTTCCACTACCCCGACGGCAAGGACACGGGCATCGGCTTCGCCTGCGTCGTGCCCAACGCGCAGCTCACCGCGCGCTGGACCTACACCGCGGCCACCGCCGGCGGCTCCTCGGGCGGGTCCTGCTTCGACTTCGGTGGCAACTTCATCGGCATCCACAACGGCCGCGACACCCGCCTGCGCCGCCTGGTGCCGGCGGGACGCTTCCTCGATGCGGTCAATGCGATCACCGCGCGCGACGTCGCCCCGCCGTGCCTCTGGCGCCTCGACGAGGACATCGTGATCGGCCGCGACCGCTTCTTCGAGATGGTGAATCTCGCCGCCCCCGCCGGCAGCCGGGTCCGCGGCCTGCGCATCAAGCGGATCGATTCCGAGGCGCAGGGCGAGCGCGGCCTGTTCTTCTCGAAGGTCATGCTCGAGCACGTCCTGCGCCGCCGCGCCGAGCAGGGCCACCGCATCCTGGAGGTCAGCTTCGAAGGCGCCCCCGGCGATATCCTCGACGAGATCACGCGCCAGACCGGCGGCGGGGAGATCGCCGTCAGCGCCGGCCTCAAGACGGGCAACACCACCTCCCAGGCCACCACCAAGGCGCGCGCCCGGGCGCTCGCCGACCGCCTCGCCGAACGGGCCGGCGCGGCGGGCGAGGTGTGGTGGTTCTTCCTCCTCAACGCCCAGCGCAGCCTTTCCGCCGACGAGCTGATGGGCCTCGAGGAGTTCTGCGCCGCCGCCATCACCCACCCCGACCTCCGGGTGGTGATGGCCGGCTTCGAGCTGGTGGGCACGCCCGGACCGGAACTCACCGCCGTCAGCCCGGAGGACGACGGCGAGCCGGGCTTCCTGGTGGAGATCTTCGGCGCGGTGGAGAAGATGGACGTGTCCCAGGTCCTGCGCCTTGCCGCCACCGATTTCGGCCACGCGCTGCGCGACGAGGAGAGCGAGCTGCGCACCGGGGACATCCTGCGCCAGATCCGCAACGGCAGGGCGCGGAACGGCCGCTATGATCTGGCGGCGATCGAGGATATCTGCGCCGCCATCAAGGCGGACCTCTGGCGCCTGGCGCCCTGAGCGGGGGATGGCACCATGAACGGCAAGCCACCGGACACCCCCATCGATCGGGCCCGCCAGTTCGCCGCGCTTTCCGGGCTGTTCCTTCCCAAGGAGGCGCTCGCGGCCGCCGGACTGGCGGGCGCGCCGGCGCAGGCGGTGGCCGAGGTCGCCTCGGCCCTGTCCCGCTGCTGCGACACCGACGCCGCGCCCGGCCGCTGGCTGATGCGCACCAGCGAGCGCCGCGGCCTGCTGCAGACGCTGCGCAATGACCACGACCTCGCGGCGGTGATGGCGGCGCGCGCGACCCGGATGCCCGACGCGGCGGCGCAGGACCTGCTGGATGCCCTCCAGGGCCGGGGCCTGTTCGAGCCGAAGCGGCTCGCGGAGCTCACCCGGCAGGGCCCGGAACTCGCAGAGCGGCGCCCGGACCTGGAGCGGGCGGCGACCGCGCTCGGGCGCCTCGGCGTCGAGCTGTGCACCTTTGCCGGCGCCGCAGGCCACATCGCCAAGGTCAACATCGCCCTCGGCCACCTGGATCAGGAGGCGTCCCGGCAGGCGGCCGCGGCGGAGCCGTTCGTGGATCGCGAGGACGAGCTGAAACACCTCGCGAAATGGCTGGCAGCCCCGGTCTCGGACGCACCCGTCCGCGTCCTGCTGGTGACCGGCCCCGGCGGAATCGGCAAATCCACCCTGCTCGCCCGCGCCCTCGAAGCGGCACAGCACGGCAAGGCGCGCCCGGTGGTGGTGAAGCTCGACTTCGATCGGCCGAGCCTCGACATCCTCGATCCCATCGGGCTCACGCTGGAAGTGGCGCGGCAGGTCGGCGCCCAGCTTCCCCAGACCGCGGCCGGCCTGCGGGCGGCGCGGGTGAGCGCCTCGGCCCAGCGGCGCGACCAGATCACCCGGGGCGAGCGGCCCGACAGCCTGCCGGAGGCCGTTGCCGCGCCGCTTCGGAACGCCATCGCCAAGGCCAAGGGGAAGCGCCCGACGCTGATCGCCCTCGACACGCTGGAAGTTGTGCGCGCCCGCGGCGCCAGCCATCCCGAGCGCCTGCTCGCCTGGCTCGACAGCCTGCCGGGTCTCGGCCTTGCGCCGCTTGCGGTGGTGGCGGCCAGCCGGGTCGATATCTATCCCAAGGCCGCAGACGGCTCGGTCGAGAAATACACGCTCCCGCCGCTGCCCGCGTCCGCCTCCGAGGCGCTGATGGGGCAACTCTCTCCGGGACGCGCTCCGGTGAAGGCGCTAGGCGCCGCCCCCGCCGGGGAAGACATGATGAGCGGCTTCGCCGGCAATCCGCTGGCCATGCGGGTGGTCGCCGAGGTGGCGGCCGGCCGGTCCGGGTCGGAGGGCGACGCGGACGGCTGGCGGGCGGTGGCGACCGCCCTGATCGACCGGATCGTGCTGTCGCGCCTCACCGATCCCGACCTCCGGCGGCTCGTCCGGCCAGGACTGGTGGTGCGCTGGATCACTCCCGCCCTCGTCACCGAGGCGCTGGCGCCCGCCCTCGGCGTCACGCTCGCGGGGCCGGAGGAGGCCGAGCGGCTGGTGGGCGAGCTGTCGCGCCAGCAGTGGCTGTGCGAGACCATCACCCCGGAGCCCGGCAAGGGCTCCGCCTGGATCCGGGTGCGGGAGGAGATCCGGCTCCAGATCCAGCCGCTGCTCTATGCCGAGGACCCGGAGGCCTGCTTCAGGGTCAACAAGGCGGCCGCCGCGTGGTTCGAGCGCCGGCCCGAGCCGTGGATCAAGGTCGAGGCCGCCTATCACCGGCTGCAGATGATGCGCGGCGGCGCGGCCGCCCCCGCCCTCAAGCCGCGCACCGCGGCCCGGCTTGGCACCGCCACCGCCGCCGAGCTCTCGCCGGAGGCGCGCGCGGTGGTGGAGCCCATGTCGCCCATGACGCGGTCCGCCGACGAGATCACGGAGCAGAAATGGCGGGATACGGAGATCCGCGCCGTCGATCACTCCGGCGCCACCGACCTGCGCACCTATATGGAGAAGGGCGACTGGGCGGAAGCGGCGCTCATCTATGACCGCGAGTTCAAGGGGCGCGACCTCGATCCTGCGAGCAGCGCGGCCGATGCGGCGCGCACCTTCCTTTGGCGCGTGGGGCGCTGGACCGAGGCGGGCGAGCTCATGCACGCCGGCGAGGCGCCGGATCGGCCGAACGCGGTGCGCCTCCTCGACCTCGTCGCGTGGCTGGAGTTGCGCGCCGAATATGATTTCTCGGGGCTGGCCGCTGAGCTGCGGCAGGCCGCCGAGGGGCGGAGCGCCGCCCCGGCGCCCGCCGGGCGCGACGACGACCTGCTGGCGGCCCTCGCCCGCATCCCGCTCTACGGCACCGGCCTCGACCTCACCTCCGGCGCGCTCGGCTTCTGCTGCGAAGCGGCCGGCGTGGCGCGCCCGGCCATCACCACCCAGCGGGCCGACCCGGTGGGCGCGGCGCTCGACCTGTGGCGCCCGCCGCCGGGAGGCGGCGGCGGGACGGCACGGCTGCTCCAGGCGGTCTCCGCAGCCAATGAGCAGCTCACGGCCCACGGCTTCGCGTGCCTGTCCGCCGGTCGGAAGGGACAGAGGGACACGGCCGCCTGCGCCCGGGCGCTCGCGGCCCTGACGCCGTACGGGGCGACGCTCCAGAGATACGAGCAATACGCGCGGGACAACAAGCTCGCGGCCCGCGCCGGACAGGATTTCACGACCCTTCGCGACGGCGTCGCACCCTATTTCGGGCTTGCGGCACCGGCCGGGCCGGGGCGGGCGACGGACGATCCCCTCGCCGCCCTGCGCGAGGTGGGCATGCTGGCGGAATGGATCGGCGCGGTGCCCGAGGCGCTGCCACAATGGGAGGCCGGAGCCGACACCGACGCCAGCGATGACGACCTCGCCAGGATGGCCGAGGCTGCCGAGCGCTTCCGCGCCACTGTCGCCGGGCACTGGAGCTATGCGGCCGGCCCGCCCGCTGGCTGGGAGCCGTTCGCGGCCGGCGATGGCGACGTCCTTCAGGCGCAGACCGCAGCGCTTCTGGCCAAACCGCCCGCAGGCGCGGCGCAACAGGACCACGGGCTGGCGCCCGGATCCTCCGACCCAACGCGGTGGGGCCGCGTGTTCGAGCGGATCCGCCAGGCGGGCTTCGCCGGCGCCATGGCCACCGACGCCACTGCGGCATCTCCGGATCACTCGCACGACCTTGGTTTCGACGAGGAGGGAGGTTGACAGCCATGGATGACTTCACGCCCAAAGCAGGTTCCAAGCGGAAGCGTGGCCACGAGGAGAGCGCGCGGCGGCTCGACACGCTGTCCCCGCAATTGCGGGATGCGGTGGCCAAGGCGATCGAATCCGGACGGATCGATCTCACGGCCTTCGGCATGACCAAGCAGAAATCGCTCGATGGGCTTCAAGCCGGCACGGACAAGCTGGAGGCGATCGGCATCGAGGCCCCTGCGCTCGAGGCCCTTGTGAAGCTCGTCGGCCGCCCGCCGCTCGTCGTGCGCAACGACCAGGTGGAGCTCCAGCCCCTCGACACCCTGCCGCCCGGCACCGACACCAAGATCAAGGCGGTGGAGTGGGCGGTGCCCTCGGTGGGGCGCGTGGAGTTCTTCAACCACGCCATGAGCTGGGGCGGCACCGGCTGGGTGCTGAAGCGAACCGCCGACAGCTGCACCGTGGTCACCAACCGCCACGTGGCGAAGCTGGTGGCGCGGCGGACGGCGGACGGCTCCGGCGTATTCCTGCGCTCACCCTTCACCGGCATGCGCTACGCCGCGTCGGTGGATTTCAACGAGGAGGCGGACGCCCACCAGGAGGATGCCCGTGCCGCGCCGGTCATCGCCATTCCGTTCGTGGCCGAAGACTTCGCGCCCGATGCCGCGCTGATGACGCTGCGCCTTCCCGACGGCGCGGGATGGACCATGCCCGACGAGCTTCCCCTTGCCGAGCGGGAGGGCGAGGTGGACGAGATCGTTGCCGTCATCGGCTATCCCGCCCGCGACTCGCGCAGCGAGCAGAGCGACGATTCGGTGGCCGCCCTCGACCGGTATTTCAGCGGGCTCTACGAGGTGAAGCGCTTTGCGCCGGGAGTCCTGACAAATTCGGTGAAGGACACCGGCCTGATCCGCTACGACTGCACCACGCTCGGCGGCAATTCCGGCTCGCCGGTGATGAGCCTCGACCAGAAGGCGGTGGTGGGCCTGCATTTCGCGGGGGTGTACGGCGTCGAGAACACGGCGGTCGGCCTCGCCACGCTCCAGGCCCTGCGCGACAGCGACGGCCGCACCCTCAGCGTGGGCGCGAGCCTGCATACGGAGGCGGCCGGCGAGGCCAAGGACGGCATCCACCAGCCGAGCGATCTGATGCACCGGGACGGCTACGATCCCGGCTTCCTCGGCGGGAAATTCACCGCCCCCTGGCCGATCCTGCCCGCCAGCATCGAGGCCACGCTCGCCACCCCGAGCGACGCGAAGCCCGACCGCCCGAACGAGCTGCGCTTCACCCATTTCGGCGTGAAATTCTCCGCCGCGCGCAAGCTCCCCGTGGTCACCGCGGTGAACATCGACGGCGAAAACTCGGTGTCCATCAAGCGCGGCAACGACCGCTGGTTCTTCGACGCGCGCATCCCCCTCGCCCTGCAGCACGGCGAGAAGGACTATGCCGACCGCAAGATCGACCGCGGCCACATGGTGCGCCGGGAGGACCCCAATTGGGGGCCGGACGCCGAGCAGGCCAATTTCGACACCTTCCATTACGTCAACAGCGCGCCGCAGCACTCCGAGCTGAACCAGGGCAAGACCCTGTGGCAGGGGCTCGAGAACTACATCCTCGACAGCGCGCGGACCTCCGGCTTCAAGGCCTGCGTCTTCACCGGGCCGGTGTTCGGCGAGGAGGATCCCGACGTGGGCGGCATCATCACGCCGCTCGAATTCTGGAAGGTGGTGGCGATGGTCGACGCCGGGAAGGAGCGCCTCCACGCCACCGCCTACCTGCTGAGCCAGGGTGAGCTCATCCGCAAGCTGCTGGAGGAGCGCGGGCGTTCGGAGGCCCGCGAGGGCGGCCTGCTGCTCGGCCCCTACCGGACCTTCCAGATCATGGTGAAGGATCTCGGGGCGGCCCTGAACTACAACTTCGGGCCGCTGGTCGATGCCGACCCGCTGGCGCACCGCGGCGAGATCACCGAGGCGATCCGACTCGGCCAGCCGGTCGTCTTCGAGCTGACCAGCGAGGCGGATCTGGTGCTCTGACGCCAGCCGGGCCGGGCCGCTCCGACGGCCCGGCCCGGCAGCCAGCGGCCTTCAAAGCGGTAGCCCCCAGTGCTTTTCCGCCCGCCCGGCGGGGCGCGCGGCACCGGGGCGAGGTTGCCAAGCGCGCGCTGCGCAGGCATGGGGATCGCAACGCACCGCAAAAACGGCGAACTGCGGCCTATAATGGCTGCGTGATCCACCACCCCCAGCCTAAGCAGCCGCCAGCCCAAGACCCCATGCCCGCTTCGCAGACCCCCGCGTTTTCCATCGCCCCCATGATGGACTGGACCGACCGGCATTGCCGCGCCTTCCATCGGCTCTTCTCCCGCCGGGCGCTGCTCTATACGGAGATGGTCACGGCGCCGGCGGTGCTGCATGGCGACCGCGCGCGCCTGCTCGGTTTCTCGGAGGCGGAGCATCCGGTGGCGGTGCAGCTCGGCGGCAGCGATCCGGTCCAGCTCGCGGCGGCGGCACGGATCTGCGCCGATTTCGGCTATGACGAGATCAACCTCAACGTGGGCTGCCCCTCGGACAAGGTGCAGGGCGGCAATTTCGGCGCCTGCCTCATGCGCGAGCCGGAGCTGGTGGGCGAGTGCGTGGCCGCCATCGCCGCCGCGACCCCCCTGCCCGTCACCGTCAAATGCCGCATCGGGGTGGACGAGCAGGACCCGGAGCAGGCCCTCGACGCCCTCGCCGACGCGGTGCTCAAGGCCGGCGCCGCCGGCCTCATCGTCCACGCCCGCAAGGCTTGGCTGAAGGGCCTTTCGCCGCGCGAGAATCGCGACGTGCCGCCGCTCGACTATGAGCGCGTGCGCCGCCTCAAGGCCCGCCTGCCCCACGTGCCGGTGGTGCTCAACGGCGGCCTCGCCAATGTGCGCGCCGGCCTTGCCGAGCTCGGCACCCTCGACGGCATGATGATCGGCCGCGCCGCCTATCAGGATCCCGAGCTGCTGTTCGAGGTGGACCCGCTGCTCTACGGCGAGCCGGCGCCGCTGGCCGATTCCTTCGCCGTGGTGGAAGCGTTCGAGCCCTATGTGGCGGCCCATGTGGAGGCCGGCGGACGCCTGTCCGACATCACCCGCCACATGCTGGGACTGTTCGGCGGGCGGCGCGGCTCGCGCATCTACCGGCGGCGCCTCTCCACCGAGGCGATCCGTCCCGGCGCCGGCCTCGAGGTGCTGCGTGGCGCCGTGGACGAGGTGCGCCGGCGCGCCTCCGCCTCCAGGGCGGCCTGAAGCTCCTTCCCGCGCGCAGTGCGGGGCGAATGGCGGCCGCTCCGGTGGCGCCCGGCGCCCATGGACAGGGCCGCGCTTTCGGCGCATGGAGTGCAGGGGCCGGTCCGGCCCTTCCCCGCCACGGCGACGCGAGGTGCGGCGGCCAGCAAGGCCGCGGCCGGCACCGGCGCGCCGATCCCGCGCACCCGAAGAGGCCCCATGCTCGACGCCGCGCCCTGGAGTGAAATCGTCTACCTCATCCTCGCGCTCATCGCCGGCGGCGTGCTCTCCGGCCTGCTCGCCGGCACGTTCGGGGTCGGCGGCGGCGGGGTCGTGGTGCCGGTCCTCTACGAGGTGTTCCGCTTCCTCGGCGTGGACGAGAGCGTGCGCATGCACCTGTGCGTGGGCACCTCGCTCGCCATCATCGTCCCCACCTCGATCCTGTCCTACCGGGCCCACAAGGCCTCGGGCGCGGTGCTGCCGGGCGTGCTGAGGACCTGGAGCCTGCCGGCCATCGGCGGCATCATCACCGGCAGCGCCATCGCGGCGGTGGTGGCGGGATGGGTGCTGCAGGCGGTGTTCGTGGTCATCGTCGCCCTGCTCGGCACCAAGAACCTGGTGGGCCGCAACGACCTGCGCCTCGCCCAATCCCTTCCCGGCCGCGGCGTGCTGGGCGTCTACGGCTATTTCATCGGCCTGATCTCGTCGCTGGTGGGCATCGCCGGCGGCGGGCTCGCCACCAATGTGCTGCTGCTGTACGGCGTGGGCATTCACGCGGCGGTGGCCACCTCCGCCGGCCTCGGCATGGTCATCCCGCTCCCCGGCGTGATCGGCTACACGGTGGCGGGATGGCCGCACCTGTCGGAGCTTCCGCCGCTCTCGCTCGGCTACGTGTCGGTGATCGGCTTCCTGTGCATGGCCCCCGTCAGCACCCTGACGGCGCCATATGGGGCGCGCCTCGCCCATCGCATGAAGCGGCGGAACCTGGAGATCGCCTTCGGCCTGTTCCAGCTTCTCGTGGCCACCCGCTTCGCCATCGCCATCTTCTGGGGCTGAGCGGCGCGCCCGCGCCTCACCAGCGATAGGAATATCCGGCGGTGACGCTGCGGTTGATGGTCGAGCCGGTGTCGGCGACCGTAGTGGTGACCGCGAAGCCGCGGGCGATCTCCTGCGAGGCGCTCACCGACGGCTGCCATCTGCCGAGGCCGTCCTCCGCCTTGGCCGCGACGGCGAAGGTGGTGCCGGTGCCTTCCATCTTCACGCTCAGCGACTTGTCGGTCTCCCACGAGCCGGCCGCGGAGGCGCGCTCGACGGCGTAGGTGTCCTTGAGCGAGGCGGTCAGCTCCGGCGCCAGCGTCCACGAGCGCGAGAAGCTGGTGGCGAGCTTGCCGGTGTCGGCGCCGGGATCGAGGCGCACGTCCACCGTGTTCTTCTGCCACAGCATCCAGTCGGGCAGCTGCTTCAGGCTCATCTTGGCGAAGGCGGCGCCGTCGAGCGCCGCGTCGCGTCCGCCGGGAAGCGGCGCCGCGCTGACCGCCGCGGCCGACACCTCAAGGCCAACCTTGGTGTTGAGATCGGCAAGGTCGCTGACGAACGTCATGGAGGTGGAGCCGTCGGCGTTGAGGGTGCGCTTCGCCTCGGAGCCGTCGCTGGCGGCTGCCGGCAGCGCCCCCGACGCCGCGAGGGCACCGGCGAGGAGAAGGTTCGACGAAGCTCGTTTGAAGGTCATCATGCGCACCGCTTCCGACGTTCAGCGTGGACCCGCCCTATCCATCCCAGCAGTCCCAGCTAGCTGCGGAAAAGTTAAGGCAAGCTTGCCGCAGGGCCATGATTTGCCGTCGGTGTTACCTCCCTGCATCAGGTGCCATGCGTGAAGCGCATACCTCGCCGGGCGGCCAATCCGGGCCGGAGCCTTGCCGCTACCGGCGCCGCGCCTTATCCCGCGAGGCGGAGGAAACCATGTCCGTCTCGAACCCCGCCGATCCGTCGGATCCCACGCTCGCCCTGCTCGTCCGCATCGCCGACGCCCTGGAGCGCCTCGCCCCGCCGAAGGTCCCCGCCCCCGATTTCGAGGCGGCCGACGCCTTCATCTGGCAGACCGATCCGCCCCGCTTCTCCCCCGTGCCCAAGGTGAACCGGGTGGAGATGGAGCTGCTCCAGGGCATCGACCGGGTGCGCGACCAGCTGCTTGAGAACACCCAGCGCTTCGCCCGCGGCCTGCCGGCCAACAACGCTTTGCTCTGGGGCGCGCGGGGCATGGGCAAAAGCTCGCTGGTGAAGGCCGCCCACGCCGCCGTGAACCGCGCGCTTCCGGACGATGCGCCGGGCCGGGTGAAGCTGGTGGAGATCCATCGCGAGGATATCGAGACCCTGCCCGAGCTGATGAACGGCGCGCGCGCCAGCCGGCACCGCTTCATCGTGTTCTGCGACGACCTCTCGTTCGATGCCGATGACACCTCCTACAAGTCCCTGAAGGCGGTGCTGGAAGGCGGCATCGAGGGGCGGCCGGCCAATGTGATCTTCTACGCCACCTCCAACCGGCGGCATCTCCTGCCCCGCGACATGATGGAGAACGAGCGCTCCACCGCCATCAACCCCGGCGAGGCGGTGGAGGAGAAGGTGTCACTGTCCGATCGCTTCGGGCTCTGGCTCGGCTTCCACAAGTGCAGCCAGGACGAATATCTCGCCATGGTCGCCGCCTATGTGGCGCATCATCGCCTGCCCGCGACGGAAGAGGCGTGGCGGCCGCAGGCGCTGGAATGGGCCACCACCCGCGGCTCGCGGTCCGGGCGCACGGCCTTCCAGTTCGTGCAGGATCTCGCGGGCCGGCTGGGCGTGCCGTTGGCGTGAGCCGGCACCGAGCCGCCCATGAAAAAGCCGAACCCCATTGCGGGATCCGGCTTCACACTCGGGACAGGCCGCTCTCGGGCCGGGGACTGGACAGCCCCCGGCGCGCGCAGACGTCAGTTGGGCGTCACCACGCAGTCGCCGCCCTGGGCGCGCAGGGCCTGGCACAGGTTGTTGGCCTCGTTCTTCGAGGCGAACGGCCCGACCTGGGCGCGATAATAGATGCCCCGCTCCTTCAGGTCCGCCCGCTTCACCGTCGCCTGATAGCTGCCGAGAAGGTTCGGATAACGCGCCTGCAGCGCCCGCCACGAGCCCATGGCATCGGCCTGCGAGCGCTGCGACGCCACCTGCACCACATAGGCGCCGGTGGCCGAGGTCGGCGCGTCGGCGGTCGTGCTGCGCGCGTTGGCTTCCTGGGTGACCGGAGCGGCCGGCGCGGGTGCCGGAGCCGTCGAACGGCTCTGGGCCGCCCCGGCGGGCACGGTGGTCACCGTCTTCGGCGCGGGAAGCCCGGTCGGGATCGGATTCTGCGGCGCCGCGTAGGCGGCAACGGAAGAACCGGCATCGGCCGCTCCGACCGGCGAGATGGAACCATCGGCGCGCACGGTGAGCGTGCGCACGCGCTTGGGCTCGGTCGGGCTGGGCTGCGGCGCGCTGACCGGCGCGGCGGGCTCCGGCTCGGGGGTCGCAGCGGGAGCGGTGGCAGCGGAGGTCACGTCCACCGGCTGCTCCTCGCGGGGCACCATCTTTTCCTTGCCGCCGGCATCGCCGCCCGCCTGGTCATAGATGAGCTTGGGCTGCGGCTCGCCCGCCGCCGGGGCGGAGGGGCTCGAGGCGATCTTGCTGGGGGCCGAATCGGCGCGGATCACCGGCGGCATGTCGCCGGACGACGTGGTGCGCGCGGGCCCCAGCGCCATGCGGTAGGCGAACACGCCGGCGGTGCCGGCAACGATCAGGCCCACCAGCGAGGCGACCAGCAACAGCGCCATGCGGCCGCGGCGCTTGCGCGGCTCGGCGTCATAGACCTCCTCGCCATGGGGCGGCATGTAGCCGTCCTCGGCGAACTCGGGGTCGTATTCCTCGTCGTAATCGTCGTAGCCGTCGTCCCGGCGCTCGGCGCTGTAGGCATAGCCGGCGGCGTCCGTGGACGCCTCGCCGGCCGCCGGCCGGTCGTCGGAGAACTCGTAATCGCGGCGCTCGTAGTCGGAACGGGCGTCGGCGGGCCGCCCGTAGTCGGCGCCATCGTCGTCCGGGCGGTCATAGTCGGAGCGCTCGAAACGGTCCCGCGCATAGGGCGAGCGCTCGAAGCGCGAGGGACCATCCCGCCCCTCGGCGGACGGCAGCCGGTCGTCGAACTCATCGTCATAGGCCGATGGCCGGCGGAGCGCACCGCGGGGCTCGTCGTCATAAATGGATGCGCCGTCATCCGCGTCGAAGTCGCTCGCCGGCGCGGCGGGCGTCGGGCGCGAAAGCGAGCCGTAGCCGGTCTTCACCGATGTCGCCGACGCGGGATAGACCGGCTCGGACGGCGGCTGGGACAGGCGGGCGCGGGTCGCGGCGAGATCGCGGCCGACCGGCGGATCGATGGCGGCGGGCGGCTCGGGAAGCGCCGGCACCGCGGGGCGCGACGGCGCCTCGGGCGGGCTCTTCAGCAGCGAGTCGCGCACGGAGCCGAGCCGCGACAGGGGACCGCGTCCCCCGCCGGAGAGCGCAGCGCCCGCGCGGCGGATACGGCTGTCGTAGCCGGGCGTCGCGCTCGACGCGGGCAGGTCGCGCGCATCGTCGTGCGCCGTGTCGGCATCCTGATCGGCAGATGCCCCGTCGTCCCAGGCGGACGGAGCCGGTGTGGCCTCGCTCCGATAGCTGCGATCGTTGTCAAAGCCCTGCCCATCGTCGGCGGCGGGCACCGGCGCTTCCGGCTGGGCACGCCGGCCGTAGCGCAGCGGCGGCAGGTCCACGTCCCGGCTGGGCGTGGCCGGCCAGTCGCCATAGCGCCGCTCGGTGCGCGCCGGCAAGGCCGGGGGCTGGATCCGGTCGGCGGCGGGCGCCGACGGGGCACGGGCCTGCGTGGCACGGGCCGCCGAAGCCGCGACGGGAGGAAGCTCGTTGAAATCGGCGAAGGGGTCCTGATCGCCGATCAACCGGGCCAGCTCCGCGAGCGGGCTGTCGCCATCCGGCTCTGCCTCGGGCGCGGGGGCCGGAGGAGCCGGCGCCCGCGTGAGGGAGCGGGCCGGAGCGACGCGCGGCAGCGTCGAGAGGTCCGGTGGGGTGAGTGAAGAGGGCGCAGCGGGCATCGGCCCGCGCGGCGCAGCGTAACCGGCAGGAGACGGCCTGCGCGCATTCTGCGGGGTGCTTGCCAGCGCATCATCGCGCCGATAGCGGAACCTGCTTTCGTCGGCCATATCGCCTCGATGTGTTGCCGGCCGCCACCCTCCCGACCGTCAGTCCTGTTAATCCGAGTTCCTAAAGTCGCCCGGAAAGGTTCCAACGGGTCTGGGATGCGCGGTCACTTCATCTCGTCGACGGCGTCCACCCCCAGCACCTTCAGACCCGAGGCGAGCACCGCGGCAACGCCTTGAACCAAAGCCAGGCGAGCCATGGTCAATTCTTCATCATTCTCCATAATGAAGCGTAAATATGGCAAGTCTTTCCCGCGGTTCCACTGGGCATGGAAATCACTTGCCACGTCATGGAGGTAGAAGGCGATGCGGTGGGGCTCGCAGGCCGCCGCCGCCTGCTCCACCACCCGCGGCCAGGAGGCGAGGCGCTTCAGCAGGCCGAGCTCGCCCTCGTCATCGAGTCGATCGAGGCGCGCATCGGCATAGGCCGCCGGCTCCTCCGGCAGCTTCGGAAAGGCCTCGAAGGCATTGCGCAGAATGGATTTGGCGCGGGCGTGGGCATACTGCACGTAGAACACGGGATTCTCGCGCGACTGCTCCAGCACCTTGGCGAGGTCGAAGTCGAGGGGCGCGTCGTTCTTGCGGAACAGCATCATGAAGCGCACCGCGTCGCGCCCCACCTCGTCCACCACGTCGCGCAGGGTCACGAAGGAGCCGGCCCGCTTCGACATGCGCACCGGCTCGCCGTTGCGGAACAGGCGCACGAGCTGGATCAGCTCGACGTGCAGCGTCGCCTTGCCGGCGCTCACCGCCTTGACCGCCGCCTGCATGCGCTTGACGTAGCCGCCGTGGTCGGCGCCCCAGACGTCGATCATCTTGAGGAAGCCGCGCTCCACCTTGTCCTTGTGGTAGGCGATGTCGCCGGCGAAATAGGTGTAGCTGCCGTCGGACTTCTTCAGCGGCCGGTCCACGTCGTCGCCGAAGTCGGTGGAGCGGAACAGGGTCTGCTCGCGATCCTCCCAATCCTCGATGGGCGCGCCCTTGGGCGGCGGCAGGCGGCCTTCATAGACCTCGCCCGAGGTGCGCAGCGCCTCGATGGTGGTGCCCACCTTGTCCGCCGCGGCGGAGACCAGGGAGCGCTCGGAGAAGAACACGTCGAAATCGATGCCCAGGGCGTCGAGGTCGTCGCGGATGGCGGCCATCATGGCGTCGATGGTGAAGCCCTTCACCAAAGGCAGCCACTCGCCCTCCTCCATCGCCTTCAGGGCCGGGCCGTGGGCGGCCACCAGCGCCCGGCCCACCGGCACGAGATAATCGCCCGGATAAAGCCCGTCGGGGATGGCGCCGATCTCCTCGCCCAGCGCCTCGCGGTAACGCAGGAAGGCGGAGCGGGCGAGCACGTCCACCTGGGCGCCGGCGTCGTTGATGTAATATTCCTTGGTCACGCTGAAGCCGGCGAAGGCCAGGAGCCGCGCCAGCGCGTCGCCGAACACCGCACCCCGGCAATGGCCCACGTGCATGGGCCCGGTGGGGTTGGCGGAGACGTATTCCACGTTCACCGCCTCTTCCGCGCCGAGGCCGGAACGGCCGAAATCCAGCCCCGCCATCAGCGCGAAGGACAGCACCTTGGGCCAGAAGGCGGCATCGAGGGAAAGGTTGATGAAGCCCGGCCCGGCCACATCCACCTTCGCCACATGGGGCGTCGCGGCGAGCTTGCTGGCGATGCGCTCGGCGAGGTCGCGCGGCTTCATGCGCGCCTCCTTCGCCAGCACCATGGCGGCGTTGGTGGCGAGGTCGCCGTGGCTCTGGTCGCGCGGCGGCTCGACCACGACGCGGGAGACATCGAGGCCGGCGGGAACGGCGCCCTCCTCGACGAGGGCGGCGATGGCTTCGCGCACGTGATCGGCGAAGATCGCGTAGACGTTCATGGGTCAGATCCGATCGGGTTGGTTGCCGCGGCGCCTATCGCAGTTCCGGCGTCAAGTCAAAGAAGCGGGCGTGCTGCTCCAGCGCGTAGCGGTCGGTCATGCCGGCGATGTAATCGGTGACCCGGCGGGCAAGGCGCGCCTCGTCGAGGCTTGCCAGATCCTCGTGCCACCAGGTCGGCATGTCGGTGGGATGGGCGAGGAAATGGCCGAACAGCTCGCGCACCACCCGCTGGGCATCGGCCATCACCCGGTTGACCCGCTCGTGGCGGTACATGCGCGGATAGAGGAAGCCCTTCACCGCCTTCTCGGCCTCCTTCATGGCCGGCGAGAAGGCGACGAGCGGGCGGCCCAGCTCCCGCACCGCCTGCGCCGAGGCAACGCCGGCGGCCGCGGCCTGCCGGTCGCTCTCGCGCACCACGTCCTCGATGAAGCGGGTGATCATGCGGCGCATCACCTCGTTCACCACGCGGGGAAGCTCCAGGCCGGGGTAGAGGCGGTTCACCTCGTCCAGGGCCTCGCCCACCAGCGGCAGGCCGGCGATGTCGTCGAGGGCGAAGAGGCAGGCGCGCAGGCCGTCGTCGAGATCGTGCACGTCATAGGCGATGTCGTCGGCAATGGCGGCCACCTGCGCCTCGGCGCTGGCGTGGGTCCACAATTCCAGATCCTGCTGGGCCGAATGCACCGTGATGGCATGGGGGAGGCCCGCGCCGTAGCGGCCGAGGCCGGCGCCGGCGCGGTCGGTCAAAGGGCCGTTGTGCTTGGCGATGCCCTCCAGGGTCTCCCAGGTGAGGTTGAGGCCGTCGAACTGCGCATAGCGCCGCTCGATTCGCGTCACCACCCGGAGCGACTGGGCGTTGTGGTCGAATCCGCCGAAGCCGGCCATGCAGGCGTTGAGCGCCCGCTCCCCGGCATGGGCGAAGGGCGGGTGGCCGAGATCGTGGGCGAGCGCCAGGGCCTCGGCGAGGTCCTCGTCCAATCCCAGCGCCCGGGCGATGGACCGTGCCACCTGCGCCACCTCGAGGGTGTGGGTGAGACGGGTGCGGTAGTGGTCGCCCTCGTTGAAGATGAACACCTGGGTCTTGTGCTTCAGGCGGCGGAAGGCGGTGGAATGGATGATCCGGTCGCAGTCGCGGCGGAAGGCGCTGCGCGGCGGCATGTCGTCCTCGCCCACCAGACGGCCGCGGCTTCGCTGCGGATCGCAGGCCCACGGGACGGCTGCGCGCGCGCCGGAAACCGCCATCTTTGTTCCCTTCCCGCATGATTTTGACCGGTCGGTCCGACGAGGCACTTGGAGATATGCGCCCCAGGGCCTACCTTAGGGGCCATTGCCAGCTTCAATTCGTAAAGTCGATACCATGGAAACCACACTCGAACCGTCTCAGGCCCCCGCCGGCGCCGAAGGTGCCACCCCCGAGGATTTCAAGGTCACCGAGTCGGCCATCAAGCAGATCGACAAGATCCTTTCGACCGAGGCCGCCGGCAGCCTGCTGCGGCTCAGCGTCGAGGGCGGCGGCTGCTCGGGCTTCCAGTACAAGTATGAGATCACCCAGGAGCTGACCGAGGAGGACCTGCAGATCGCGGGCTCCAAGCTGCTCGTGGACAAGATCTCGCTGGACTACCTGAAGGGCTCCCAGCTCGACTACAAGGCCGATCTCATGGGCGCGGCGTTCAAGATCAGCAACCCGCAGGCGACGGCGTCCTGCGGCTGCGGGTCCAGCTTCGCCATGTGAGCGGGAGGGCGACCGGACGGGTCGCCCGCGCCTGTCAGGATGTGAGCGGCCGGCGCGCCAGGCGGTGCGTCGGCTTTAGGTGCTTGTCCTTGGGAACGAACCCGTCTCGCGGACCGGCGCAAAGCGTTCCGGCGCCTGGGGCCGAGTCGCTCGTGCCGGCGCGCCCTAATGCCCCGCGGCCTCCCCCGCCACCCGCGCGAAGCCCGCGGGCTCCGGCAATCCGGCCGGCCAGTCGTCGCCGAAGCAGGGGAAGAAGCGCTCGGTGCGCGCGTAGATCAGAAGGTCCGGCTTGAAGCGCTTCACGTCGTCGAAATTGAAGTCGCACGAGCCCAGCACCTTGAGCGAGGCGTGCATCCAGCCCACCACGCTCACGTCCGAATTCACGAACAGCCGCGGCCACAGGCCGAAGGTGAAGCTGTCGCCCATGATCAGCACGCGCGGGCCGGTGGGCGCATAGTCGTACGCCACCGACTTGAAGGCGAAATGGGCGTTGTGGTGGACGAGCGCCGGATCGGGGCGTGGCCCCCTGGCGCGCGAGTCGAGCCGGAGCGGGAACTCGATGTCCTTGATGTCCGGCGGCATCCGCATGGTCTTGAGAAGGTCACCCGCCGGGGCCTCGCCGGCCGGGCCGAGGGCAGCCGCCGGATCCACCTGCCAGCCGGGATGGCCCCCCGCCACCATCACCGCATTGAAGGCGACGATGGACGAGCGGCGATTCCAATGGGTGTCGGTCAGCCGGAAGCGCGGCGCCGGCAGGGCGCGCAGCACCGGCCGCAGGTCGATGGCGCTCACCCCTTCCCGCTTCAGGCCGCGAAGCGCGAGGTCCAGCTCGGTGTGGGCATAGGCGAGGTCGTCGCTCCAGGGTGGCAGCGCCTCCTTCTCCACCGACTGGGTGTTGGGCGGGATGGCGACGACGATCTTCGTGCCCATGGGGCCGAGGATGCGCTCCATCTCGCCGATCATGGCGACGAAGCGCTGCACGCTGTCGGCCCGCACCAAAGCGCCCGACGACTGCTCCGGCGTCTTCTCCTTCGCCCAGAAATACTGCCCGTCCCGGCCAACGTAGGAATAGCGGCTGTCGGGGGCGGCAAGATCCTCGCGCAGCGCCCGGCGCAGCAGCGGCAGGCTGGCCCGGAAGCCGAAATTGTCGTGCACATATTCCCCGAGGTTGCGGAACACCGTGTGGGCTTTGCGGGTGAAGCTCCATTCGGGAATGATGGTGGTGCGCCATTCCCAGCGTCCCAGCGGATCGGGGATGAGGTTCGACAGGAACAGGAAGCCCAGGATCCCGGCGATCAGGGCGCCCATGTAGCGGCGATGGCGCGAGAGCAGGGGCATGGCTCAGAACTGGTAATATAGGAAGGGGGTGGAGGTGGTGCCGCCCACCCAGATGATGCTCAGCACCATGAGCACCGTGATGAAGGCGAAATCCCCGATGGTGGCGAACCTGCCCTCCCCCGACAGGATCGCCCAGCGCTTCCAGCGGAAGAAGCCGATCAGCCCGCCCAGCACCAGCGCCGCGATGGACAGCGCGTGCAGGCCGAAGCCCAGCGCCAGGGAGGGCTGGTAGAAGCCGTTCAGCCCGGCAAGGCCGGCGAACATGTCGAGCGCGCTCGAAACGCTCTCGGAGCGGAACCAAACCCAGCCCAGCATCACCGCCAGCACGGCGTAGAGATGGGCGAGCGGCCCGGGAATGCGCCTCAGCAGCCTGGAGAAGCCGGCCCGCTCCAGGATGAGGAAGGCCCCGTGGTGGGCGCCCCAGATCACGAAGGTCCAGTTCGCCCCGTGCCACAGGCCGCACAGCAGGAAGACGATGGAGAGGTTCACATAGGTGCGCGCCTCGCCCCGCCGGTTGCCGCCGAGCGGGATATAGAGATAGTCGCGCAGGAAGGCGGAGAGGCTCATGTGCCAGCGCCGCCAGAAATCGGTGATGGAGCGCGCGGCATACGGCAGGCGGAAGTTCCGCGGCAGGGCGAAGCCCACCATCACCCCGAGGCCCACGGCCATGGTGGAATAGCCGGCGAAGTCGAAATAGATCTGGATCGTATAGGCATAGACGCCGAGCCACGCCTCCACGAAGGTGGGGTGGGTGGTGCCGTCGAACACCCCTTCCACCAGCCGCGCCACCTCGTCGGCGATCAGCACCTTCCAGGCGAGGCCGATGGCGAACAGCCGCGCCCCGGCCGAGAAGCGCCCCCAGGTCACCCGCCGGTCGAACAGCTGATGGGCCACCGTGGAATAGCGCACGATGGGCCCCGCCACGAGCTGGGGGAACATGCACATGTAGAGCGCGAACTGGCTGAAGTCCTTATTGGCGTGCACCTTCCGCTTGTAGATGTCGGCGAGGTACGAGATCGCGTGGAAGGAATAGAAGGAGATGCCCAGCGGCAGGCCGATCCGCGGTACCGGCAGGATCAGCGCCTCCGGCAGGAGCACGTTGACGTTCTCCACCACGAAGCCGGTATATTTGAAAATCCCCAGCAGCAGCAGGTTGAAGGTGACGCCCAGCGCCAGCACCTTCTGCCGCTCCCGCCCCTCGCGCCGCTCGATGGCGCGGGCGAGGTAATAATTGGTGATGACCGAGAAAAACAGAATAAGGATATGCGGCGTATAACCGGCCGCATAAAACACCAGCGAAAAGGCAAGGAAGATATAGTTCCGCGTCGTGATGGTCTTCGCGGAGAAGTAGGCGACGAGAAAGAGGGGGAGGAAGTAGAACAGAAACTCGATGGACGCGAAGGTCATGCCCTCTAGCCGCCTCATATGACCGGAAGCGGCCTTCCTGCCATTCTTTTCCCCCTCCCGCAAGGGCGCGACGGCGCATGGCCCCTGCGGCACCAATCACTCTTCGGCTCCCTGTTGCCGATGGGCCGCGCTGGCGTATCCTCCGCCCACGACGTCCCCTTCCCACGACGTACCCTGCCCACGACGAGACCGCTCCGCCATGCGCATCGCCACCTGGAACGTGAATTCCATCCGCCAGCGCCTCGACCACGCGGTGGCCTGGCTCAAGGAGACGAACCCCGACGTCGCCTGCTTCCAGGAGATCAAGTGCCAGACCGAGGCCTTCCCGGCGCAGCCGTTCGAGGAGCTGGGCTATAACGTCACCGTGCATGGCCAGAAGACCTTCAACGGCGTTGCGGTGCTGTCCAAGCGGCCGCTGGAGGATGTCACCCACGGCCTCGCCGGCGACGACGGCGACGTGCAGGCCCGCTTCATCGAGGCGGTGGTCTCCACTGCCACCGGGGTGATGCGGGTGTGCTGCATCTACCTGCCCAACGGCAATCCGCCGGACACCGAGAAATATCCCTACAAGCTCGGCTTCATGGAGCGGCTGAAGGCGTTCACCGCCGAACGCCTCGCCCTGGAGGAGCCGCTGGTGCTGGCGGGCGACTTCAACGTCATTCCCGCTGCCGTCGATGCGGCCGACCCGGCGGCCTGGACCGGCGACGCTTTGTTCCTGCCGAAGACCCGCTCCGCCTTCCGCGAGCTGATCCACCTCGGCCTCACCGACGCGGTGCGCGCCTCATCCGATGCCGAGCGGCTCTATACCTTCTGGGATTATCAGGCCGGCGCCTGGCAGCGCGACAACGGCATCCGCATCGACCACCTGCTGCTCTCGCCCCAGGCGGCCGACAAGCTCATCACCGTGGGCATCGACAAGCATGTGCGGGCCTGGGAGAAGCCGTCCGACCACGTGCCCGTCTGGGCCGATTTCGCCATCGCCTCATGAGCGGCACCACGGAGGGCGAAGCCCCCTCTCCGGGCCATCCGCTGGATGGGGGATGCCTGTGCGGGCGGCTGCGCTACCGCATCACCGCCATGACCAGCGCCTATTGGTGCCATTGCACGCAGTGCCGGAAGGCGTCGGGATCGGCCGCCCTGCCCTGGGTGAGCGTGCCGCGGGAGGCGTTCGCCGTCACGGCGGGCGAGCCGGCGCGCTTCGCCTCATCGCCGGGCGTGGCGCGCAGCTTCTGCGGGAGCTGCGGCAGTCCGATCCTGTTCGAGAAGGCGGGTGAGCGGGACGTGGACGTCACCCTCGGCACGCTGGACACGCCGGACGCGGTCCCGCCCAGCCATCACATCTGGACCGGCTCGGCGCTGAAGATGTCGGAAGGTCTCGGCGCGGGCCTGCCGCGCCATGATGAGGAAGTGCCGGGGGAAAGCTGAGCGCGCGGCGGAACCGGCGGCTCAGCGCCGGGCCGACATCTTCAGCCAGCCTTCGAGATACTTGAGGGCCACCGCCCGCTCGTCACCGCTGGCCTCCTCGAAGGCCTCCTCCTGTAGCTCGACCACCCATTTGTCGTCGGGCTTGGCGGCGGCGTCACGCGCCAGGGTCAGCCACATGAGGCCGCGGGCGCGCTGCGCCGGAACGCCGTCGTCGCCGCGGAACAAAAGTTCGCCGAGCCGCGCCTGCGCCTCGAACTGCCCCTTCTGGGCGGCGAGGGTGAGCCAGCGCCCGGCATTGCGCGCATCGCGGGAGACGCCGGTGCCGTCGAGATACATCTTGCCGAGCAGATACTGCGCGTCGGCATCGCCGAAATAGGAGGCGGCGTAGGAATACATGTCCCGCGCCCGGGTCGGATCGCGCTTCACGCCCGCCGCCGGAATGCCCGCGAGATAATACGAGCCCAGCGCCACGAAGGCATTGGCCACGAAGCGCGCCTGCGGCGTGCCGGGATAGTCCTCGGCGTGGGAATTGGCGATCTTGCTGTAATAGTCGAAGGCCTTGCCGTCGTCGCGCTTCACGCCGTCGCCCTCGGCATAGATGCGCGCCAGCTTCCACTGCGCCAGGGGATGGCCCTGCGCGGCGGCATAATTGAGCTGGGTCAGGCCCTTCTCGGTCTCGCCCGAACGCAGCGCGCGGGTGCCGAGGCGGAACGCCTCCTCCGGCGGACGCAGGGCCGGCGCGCCGGGCACGTTGGCGGGGGGCGTGAGCGCATTGGCCTCGTAGGGACCCTGCGCCGTGCCATCGAAGGCGGCGGCGCCGCCGGCCGTCAGCAGCAGGCCCACCATGCCGGCCATCAGGGTCCGCGCCACGCGCGCCCGGCCCGTCCGGCGGGCAAGCCGGCCGGCTGCCGCGCGGCGGGTCTGGGCCGCAGCAGCAAGGGGTCTGTCGAACGAGGAAGCACGATCCGCAATCATGATGCGGTTACCATGCCAGACCGCAAAGGCAGGATCGGGGCCGAGGCAAGGCCGAGCTGCGGCCTCTCCTTGGCGGCTTCCGGTCACCAGCCGCTTGCGAAATCCATCTACCATCTCACGCCTGTCCATTGGGACTCATCCCACACGCGGCTGGCGGAAGTACTTTCCGCGATACGCTGACGGCCGCGTGCCTCAAGGATGTCGTGGCGTTTTGTGGCGGCATCGCGGCGCATGGCCGCGCCGGACTTCACGGCTCAGGGAAAGGCCGCGGGTGTGACATTGCCGTCACATAAAGGAGAGCTGCGGGGCGGCCGGATTCCACCGCGCGAATCCAGTCGCGCGAAGGATCCGCGGCCCGCGACGCCGCAATTGTGGCGAACCGGCAACACTGCCGGCCCTGCCCGGCCCGGTCGCGCATTCGTGGCCCCGGCGCAGGTCAGGCCGTACCGGAAAGCTGGGCGATGGCGAGGCGCACCTTCTCCTTGCGGGCGACATATTCCGCCCGCTTCTCGCGCTCCTGCTCCACCACCTCTTCCGGGGCGCGGGCGACGAAGCTCTCGTTGGAGAGCTTGCCGTCGATGCGGGCCACCTCCTTGTCGAGCTTGTCCTCCTCCTTCTTCAGGCGGACGAGCTCGGCGGACAGGTCCACCACCCCGGCGAGGGGCAGCGCCACGCTCTCGCCGCGCACCACCATTTGCACCGATTCCGGCGGGGCCGCCTCGGCCACATCCACCGTGGCGAGGCGGGCGAGGCGGCGCAGCGCGTCGTCCCACTGCCCCGCGCGGGCCTTCGTCGCCTCGGAGGGCGCCACGAGCACCAGCGGCACCTGGGCCGAGGCGGGAACGTTCATCTCAGCCCGCACCGAGCGGATCTCGGTGACGAGATCCACCACCCAGCCCACCTCGGCCTCGGCGTCGGGCGCCTCAAGGCCGGCGAGATCGGGCCACGGCGCCAGCGCCAGCAAGCTGGTGCGCGCCGGGCCGGTCTTGCCGGTCTCGGCCCACAGCTCCTCGGTGAGGAAGGGCATGAAGGGGTGCAGCAGCGCCATGGCCACGTCGAGCACATAAGCGGTGGTGGCGCGGGTCTCATCCTTCGCCGCCCCATCGGCGCCGGAGAGCACGGGCTTGGCCAGCTCCAGGTGCCAGTCGCAGAACACGTTCCACAGGAAGCGGTAGATGGCGCCCGCCGCATCGTTGAAGCGATAGGCGAGGATGGCCTCCTTCACCTCCGAGGCGGCACGGGCGGCCTCGCCGATGATCCAGCGGTTGAGGGTGCCCTCCACCTTGGCCGGGTCGAAGCCGTCAACGCGCGCGCAGCCGTTCATCTCGGCGAAGCGCACCGCGTTCCAGAGCTTGGTGGCGAAGTTGCGATAGCCCTCCACCCGCGAGGTGGCGAGCTTGATGTCGCGCCCCTGCGCCGCCATGGCCGCCAAAGTGAAGCGCAGGGCATCGGCGCCGTATTTGTCCACGAGGTCGAGGGGGTCGATGACGTTGCCCTTCGACTTCGACATCTTCGCCCCCTTCTCGTCGCGCACGAGGGCGTGGATGTAGATGTCCTTGAAGGGCACCACGTCGTCCATGAAGTGGAGGCCCATCATCATCATGCGGGCGACCCAGAAGAAGATGATGTCGAAGCCCGTCACCAGCACCGAAGTGGGATAGAACTTCTTCAGCTCGTCCGTTTCATCCGGCCAACCCATGGTGGAGAAGGGCCACAGGGCGGAGGAGAACCAGGTGTCGAGCACATCCTCGTCGCGGGTGAGGAACTGGGCACGCTTGTCGGCGTCCTGGATGAGGGCTTCCGCCTCCTCGGCCGAGAGGGTCTCATTGCCGACATTGTGGGCGATGGCCTGCTCGAAGGCCTGATCCTCGTCCTCGGCCACGAAGACGTTGCCGAAGGGGTCGTACCAGGCCGGGATCTGATGGCCCCACCAGAGCTGGCGGGAGACGCACCAGGGCTGGATGTTCTCCAGCCACTCGAAATAGGTCTTCTCCCAGTTCTTCGGCACGAAGCTGGTGCGCCCCTCGCGCACGGCGGCGAGCGCCGGCTGGGCCAGGGTCTTGGCGTCCACATACCACTGATCGGTGAGCCAGGGCTCGATGACCACGTTGGAGCGGTCGCCGTGGGGCACCATGTGGGTGTGGGGCTCGATGGTCTCCAGCAGCTCCAGATTGGTGAGCAGCTCGACGATCTGCTTGCGCGCGGCGAAGCGGTCGAGGCCGGAGAGATGCGCCAGCAGGCCGGCGGCGTCATCGGTCTCCACATAGGCCTCGGGCCGCTCGGCATGGTCGTCGCGGATGCCGGAGGTGTCGATCCGCGCCTCGGCATCGAGCACGTTGATCATGGGCAGGTGGTGCCGCCTGCCCACCTCGAAGTCGTTGAAATCGTGCGCCGGGGTGATCTTCACCGCGCCCGAGCCTTTCTCGGGGTCGGAATATTCATCCGCCACGATGGGGATGCGCCGGCCCACCAAAGGCAGGATCACGTTCTTGCCCACGAGATCGGTGTAGCGCTCGTCATCGGGATGCACCGCCACCGCGGTGTCGCCCAGCATGGTCTCGGGGCGGGTGGTGGCGACCACAATGAAGCGGCCCTTCTCGCCCTCCACCGGATAGCGCAGGTGCCAGAGGTTGCCCTTCATCTCCACCGGATTGACTTCCAGGTCCGAGATGGCGGTGATGAGCTTGGGGTCCCAGTTGACGAGGCGCTTGTCCTTGTAGATGAGCCCCTCGCGATAAAGCTGGACGAACACCTTCAGCACCGCGCGGGACAGGCCCTCGTCCATGGTGAAGCGCTCGCGCGACCAGTCGCACGAGGCGCCGAGGCGCTTGAGCTGGCCGACGATGGTGCCGCCGGATTCCGCCTTCCACTCCCACACCTTTTCGATGAAGGCGGCACGGCCCATGTCGCGGCGGCCGGGAAGCTGCGCCTGCATGAGCTGGCGCTCCACCACCATCTGGGTGGCGATGCCGGCATGGTCGGTGCCCGGCTGCCACAGCACGTCCTTGCCGCGCATGCGCTCGAAGCGGGCCAGGATGTCCTGCAGCGTGTTGTTGAGCGCGTGGCCCATGTGCAGGGAGCCGGTGACGTTCGGCGGCGGGATGACGATGGAGAAGCCTTCCGCCTCTTTGCGCTCGGGCCGGCCGCAGCGGAACGCGCCCTCGTCCTCCCACGCCTTAGCGATGCGCGCTTCCACACTGGCGGGGTCGAACACTTTCTCGAGCATTGGAGGCTCCGGGACTGGCCGATGCGCCCTCGCAGCGCACCGCGCCGCGACATCCGGCATCCGCGCGCAAGGACAAGAATTTCGAGGGGGCGTTTAAGCCGGAGCATGAGGGTGCCGTCAACCGGCAAGCGGTCACGGGGCCCTTGGGACGACATCAGGGGGAGGATTTCGGGACAGTGGCGCCCCCGGTGCACCCCCGGCCCCGGCCGCCGCCCGTCCTTCGGAGCCGCAGGCGCAAGGCGCGGAGAAGGTCACGCAAAGGCGCCGCGCGGCGCCAGCGCCCCCATGGGCCATGCCGCCGGCCGCACAGCGATGCGGGCGCCGCTCCACCCTACCGGCTGGTGCGGATCACCTGGATGTCGAGATCGCGGATCTTCTTGCGCAGGGTGTTGCGGTTGAGGCCGAGCAGCTCTGCCGCCTTGATCTGGTTGCCGCGGGTGGCCGCCAGCGCCGCCGACAGCAGCGGATACTCCACGTCCTTCAGGATTCGGTGGTAGAGGCCGGGCGGCGGCAGGTCGTCGCCGAAGCCGGAGAAATAGGCGTTGAGATGCCGCTCCACCGAGGCGCCGAGGGTGGTGTCCTGCGGCCCCTCCTCGGACAAGGCGTTGGGCATGGGCTCGGAGAGCTCGGCCTCGATGATGGCCGGGGAGATGATCTCCTGGGGATAGAGCGCCGCGAGGCGCCGCACCATGTTCTCCAGCTCGCGCACGTTGCCCGGCCAGCGGTAGCGCTTCAGCCGGTCGAGCGCGGCGGCGTCGATCTGCTTGGCCGGCAGGCCCTCGCGCTCGGCCTGGAGGAAGAAGTGGCGGATGAGGTCCGGCACGTCCTCGGAGCGCTCGCGCAGCGGCGGCAGGCGCAGCGGCACCACGTTGAGGCGGAAGAACAGGTCCTCGCGGAACAGGCCCTGCTGGATCAGGGTGCGCAGGTCCTTGTTGGTGGCGGCGATGATGCGCACGTCGGTCTTGATCGGGGTGCGGCCACCCACGGTGGTGTATTCGCCCTGCTGCAGCACGCGCAGGAGGCGGGTCTGCGCCTCCATGGGCATGTCGCCGATCTCGTCGAGGAACAGGGTGCCGCCCTCCGCCTGCTCGAAGCGGCCCGGGTTACGGGTGGTGGCGCCGGTGAACGAGCCCTTCTCGTGGCCGAACAGCTCGCTCTCAATGAGGTCGCGCGGGATCGCCGCCATGTTGATGGCGACGAACGGGCCAGTGCGGCGCTTGCCGTAGTCGTGCAGCGCGCGGGCCACCAGTTCCTTGCCGGTGCCGCTCTCGCCCGCGATCATCACCGTGAGGTCGGTCTGCATGAGGCGGGCGAGCAGGCGATAGATCTCCTGCATGGCGGGCGAGCGGCCCACCAGCGGGATGTTGTCCTGCTCGTCGCCGAGCAGCGCGTGGCCGTCGCCCTTCTTGGGCTCCGACAGGGCGCGGCCGACGATGGAGATCAGCTCCTTCAGGTCGAACGGCTTGGGCAGATATTCATAGGCCCCGCGCTCGGAGGCGCGGATGGCGGTCATGAAGGTGTTCTGCGCGCTCATGACGATGACGGGCAGGTCCGGCCGCGCCTTCTTGATGCGCGGCAGAAGGTCGAAGGCGTTCTCGTCGGGCATCACCACGTCGGTGATCACGAGGTCGCCGTCGCCCTGGCTCACCCAGCGCCAGAGGGTCGCCGCATTGCCGCAGGAGCGCACCTCGTAGCCCGCCCGCGAGAGCGCCTGGTTGAGCACGGTGCGGATGGCGGCATCATCGTCGGCGACCAGGATGCTTCCCGTTGGCATGGACACCTCAGTTGTCCTCTCTGGCGGCGCTGGGGCCGCGATACATGGGCAGGAGCACCCGGAAGGTGGTGCGGCGGGGCTGGCTTTCGCACTCCACGATGCCGCCGTGGTCGCCGATGATCTTCGCCACCAAAGCAAGACCGAGGCCAGAGCCCGACGGCTTGGTGGTGACGAAGGGATCGAACAGGTGGGGGACGAGGTCTTCCGGCACGCCCTTGCCGTTGTCCCGCACACAGAACTCCAGCGGCAGGCTGACCCTGGTGGAGGCCCCCGGCACGGTGAGGCGCACCCCGGGGCGGAAGGCGGTGGTGAGGTGGATCTCGCCGTCCTGCTCGGGCTCGACGGCTTCCGCCGCATTCTTCACCAGATTGAGGAAAACTTGGATGAGCTGATCGCGGTTGCCGAGCACGGGCGGCAGCGAGGGGTCGTACTCCTCGACGAAGCGCACGTTGCGCCCGAAGCCGGAGACGGCCAGCGCCCGTACGTGCTCCAGCACGGCGTGGATGTTGACCGGCTCGCGCTCCACCGGGCGCTCGTCGGAGAACACCTCCATGCGGTCCACAAGCTTCACGATGCGGTCCGCCTCGTCGCAGATCAGGCGGGTGAGCGCGCGATCCTCGTCGCCGGCCGACTGCTCCAGCAGCTGCGCCGCGCCGCGGATGCCGGAGAGCGGATTCTTGATCTCGTGCGCCAGCATGGAGGCGAGCGCGCTCACCGAGCGGGCGGCGCCGCGATGGGTGAGCTGGCGATCCATCTTGTCGGCGATGGTGCGCTCCTGAAGCATCACCACCACGTGGTCCGAGCGCTCGGCGACGGGGGCCACGTGGATGTCCACCACCCGCTCGCCGCCATTGCGCGGGGTGCCGAGATCGACCCGATACTCGTTCACCGGGGCGCCGCGCTGCCTCACCTGCTCGATGAGGCCGAGCAGCGGCGTGCCGAACGGCACGAAATCCGCGAAGGGCTTGCGCCGAAGCAGGGGCGCCGAGACCTCGAAGAAGGCCTCCGCCGCCACGTTGGCGTCCACCACGTGGCCGGTGCCGTCGATGGTGAGCACGGGATGCGGCACCGAATCGAGGATCGCCCGGATCAGGCAAAGGTCCTGCTCCGGCTGGCGCAGATCGCCGCCGCCCCGTGGGGGCTGGTTTTCATTGCCGCCCCGCTGGGGCGCCTGCCGGCCCTCAGGCCGGCGCTTGGCTTCGGCAGTCATGCCGCAACCCTCCACGCAAGATCGTCATAGGCATCCGCGATGCCGCGCTTCACGGCCTCGCGGTCATCCAGGGTGAGCAGGCGGCCGCGCCACGTCCGCTCGAACGGCGAGCCCGCCCCGGCGGCGGCTTCCAGCGCCCAGCCGATGTGCTTGCGCGCATGGCGCACGCCGAGGTGGGTGCCGTAGAGCGCGAGCCAGCCGTCGTAGAGCTCCAGCAGAACGTCGCGCTGCTCGGCCGCCGAGGGCGCCGGCCGCGTCGGTCGGCCTTCGAGGCGGCGCGCCACGGCGCCGGGAAACCAGGGCCGGCCAAGGGCACCGCGGCCGATCATCACGCCGTCGGCGCCGGACTGGGCGAGCATCTCGGGGGCGTCCTCCGCGTCGGTAAGATCGCCGTTGGCGACCACGGGGATGGCGACCGCCTCCTTGACGGCACGGATCGCCCGCCAGTCGGCACGGCCCTTGTAGAACTGGCAGCGGGTGCGGCCATGGATGGTGATGAGCGCCAGCCCGCTCGCCTCGGCGATGCGCGCCAGCGCGACCGCCGTGGGGGTGCGCTCATCCCAGCCCAGGCGGGTCTTGACGGTGACGGGAATGGTGACCGCGGCCCGCACCGCATCGAGGATGCGCCCGGCAAGCGTCAGGTCCAGCAGCAGCGAGGCGCCGGCCGCGCCGGTGGTGACGCGCTTGGCCGGGCAGCCCATGTTGATATCGACCAGATGGGCGCCATTGGCCTCGGCGAGCCGCGCCGCCTCGGCCATCCAGTAGGGATCGTTGCCGGCGATCTGCACCGCGTGGAGCGGCACCCCCTCCCCCGCGGCGCGCAGCACCATTTCCGGCTTGCCCTCGATCAGCGCCTCACTGGCGACCATTTCGGAGACCACAAGGCCCGCGCCATACCGCGCCGCCATCCGGCGCACCGGCGCATCGGTGATGCCCGCCATGGGGGCCAGGATGACGCCGTTCGGCAGTGGATGGGGCCCGATTCTCAAGGGGGAAAGGGCCGGTTCGATAAAGTGTTGCACAGAAAATGGGCCAGTTCGTTTCTGCCTACATCTTAGACATTTGCGCGTGCAGCGCAAGGGCAGAGTGAACGCGCGATAGTCAGCGGGCCAGCGCGGAGCGCCGCGCCTTCCGGCCGGCACCCCTTGCACCCCGCCAGATGCTGCGCTTCAAGGAGCGCGAGCGGAGCGGCGGCGGTCCGGCACGGCGCCATTTGGCGGTTCCATCGGGCCGGCGAATCGCCCTCTATATCCCGGAGAGAGCCGGAATGCCCGCGCGGGCAGGAGCGAGAGCCGATGCGGTGTGTGGCCATCGTCGTCGCAGCAGGTCGCGGCCTCCGCGCCGGCGGCACCCTTCCCAAGCAATATCAAAGCCTTGGTAGCGAGAGCGTGCTGCGCCGCACCCTCAAGGCCTTCGCCACCCATCCCGATGTCGACGGGGTGCTGGCGGTCATCCATGGCGATGATTCGGAGCTGTTCCGGGAGGCCGCCGACGGCCTGCCCAAGATGTTGGCACCGGCCTTCGGCGGCGCCACCCGGCAGGAATCCGTGCTGGCCGGCCTGCAGAGCCTGTCCGCCGCCCCGCCCGCCCTGGTGCTGGTGCATGACGGGGCGCGACCCTTCGTCTCGGCCGAGCTCATCTCCCGCGCCGTGGCGGCGGCCGACGCGCTGAGCGCCGCCATTCCCGTGCTGCCGGTGACCGACACCATCAAGCAGGTGAACAAATCGGGCGAGGTCGTCGCCACGCCGGACCGCGCCAGCCTGCGCGCCGTGCAGACGCCGCAGGCGTTCCGCTACCGTGGGCTGCTTTCGGCTCATACCGCGGCGGCGCGGGCGAAGATCGTCAGCCTCACGGACGATGCGGCGGTGATGGAATGGGCGGGGTTTCCCGTCTCCACCTTCGAGGGCGAGGCGGCCAACCTGAAGATCACCACCGCCGACGACCTGCGCGCCGCAGCCCCGCCCCCGGCTCCGACTAATGCGAGCCCCGCCGACGAGGGCGCGCTCGGCAGCCTCGCCGCGCTCGGCGACGTGCGCACCGGCACGGGCTTCGACGTGCATGCCTTCGGCCCGGGCGACCATGTGATGCTGGGCGGCGTCGCCATTCCGCACACGGCGGGGCTCGCCGGCCATTCGGACGCCGACGTCGGCCTCCACGCCCTCACCGATGCGGTGCTCGGCGCACTGGGCGACGGCGACATCGGCGCCCATTTCCCGCCTTCCGACCCGCAGTGGAAGGGCGCCTCCTCCGACCGCTTCCTCGCCCATGCCGTGTGGCTGGTGCATACACGCGGCGGCCGCATTGCCCATCTCGATCTCACGCTCATCTGCGAGGCACCCAAGATCGGGCCGCATCGCGAGGCAATCCGCGCCGCCGTGGCGCGCATCGCCGGCCTGCCGGAAGGCCGGGTGAGCGTGAAGGCCACCACGACGGAGCGCCTCGGCTTCACCGGCCGGCGCGAGGGCATCGCCGCGCTCGCCAGCGCCACCATCCGCCTGCCATTCGGGGAGGACGAGCCATGAGCGACGCGCTGATCGATGCGGAGGTCTATGCCCGCGCCGAAGCGGTGCTGGCGGCCTGCCGCGCCGCCGGTCTGACCCTCGCCACGGCGGAATCGTGCACCGGCGGCCTGGTCTGCGCCGCGCTCACCGCCGTGCCCGGCTCCTCGGACGTGGTGGACCGCGGCTTCGTCACCTATTCCAACGCCGCCAAGATGGCCATGCTCGGCGTGCCCGAAGCGATCCTCGCGGCCCATGGCGCGGTGAGCGCCGAGACCGCCCGCGCCATGGCGCTCGGCGCACTCGGGGCGGCCGGCGTCGGCCTTGCGGTGTCCATCACGGGGGTAGCCGGTCCGGGCGGCGGATCGGCGGCAAAGCCGGTGGGCCTCGTCCATTTCGCCTGCGCCCGGTCCGGCGGCGCGCTCATCCATCGCGAGATGCGCTTCGGCGACATCGGGCGGGCGGAGATCCGCCGGCGCGCGGTGCTGGTGGCGCTCGACATGCTGGAGGAGATGGCCGCGGGCCGGGCCTGACCGGCGCGGACCACGCTACCCTGCCCTACCCGGCCTTGGATTCCACCCCATAGACCACGTTCGCCCGCTGCTCGAACGCATCGGCGAAGCGGCGGAAGGCGGCGTCGAACATGGCGCCCATCAGCATGCCCAGGGTGCGCGAGCGGAATTCGTAGGAGATGGCGAACGTCACCTCGCAGGCCCGCCCCTCGCGGGGCAGGAACTCCCAGCGGTTGTCCAGGTGGCTGAACGGCCCGTCGAGATACTCCACATGGATGACGAGGCGCGGCCGGTCGAGCGTCACGCGGGAGGTGAAGGTCTCGCGGATCACTTTGTAGGCCACCGTCATGTCGGCGACCAGAACCTCGACCCCCTCGTCCGAATTGTTGCGCCGCTTGATGCGCAGCGACTGACACAGGGGCACGAATTCCGGATAGCGCTCCACGTCGGCCACAAGGTCGAACATGTCGCCGGCGGAATGCTTCACCACCCGCGAGGACGTGAATGCCGGCACGGCGTTCAGCCCTGCCCGGGGCGCGGCTGGCCGAGGCGCTCGGCGCGGGCGGTGCGGAGCCTCGCGAAATCCTCGCCCGCATGGTGCGAAGAGCGGGTCAGCGGCGTCGCCGACACCATCAGGAAGCCCTTGGCATAGGCCACCGTCTCGAACGCCTTGAACTCGTCCGGCGTGACGAAACGCTCCACCTTGGCGTGCTGGCGGGTGGGCTGGAGATACTGGCCGATGGTGATGAAATCCACGTCCGCCGAGCGCAGGTCGTCCATGAGCTGGAGCACCTCGGCGCGCTCCTCGCCCAGCCCCACCATGATGCCCGACTTGGTGAAGATGGAGCCGTCGAGCTCCTTCACCTTCTGCAGCAGGCGCAGGGAATGGAAGTAGCGCGCGCCCGGGCGGATGGCGAGATACTTGGAGGGCACGGTCTCCAGATTGTGGTTGAACACGTCCGGCCGCGCCGCGACCACCACCTCAAGCGCCCCCTCCTTGCGCAGGAAATCGGGGGTGAGGATCTCGATGGTGGTCGCCGGGCTCGCCTTGCGGATGGCGGCGATGGTCCGGGCGAAGTGGGCCGCACCGCCGTCGGCGAGGTCGTCCCGGTCCACCGAGGTGACCACCACGTGGGAGAGGCCGAGCTTCTGCACCGCATCGGCCACCTGCTCGGGCTCGTCTTCGTCGAGCGGCGCCGGCATGCCGGTGCGCACGTTGCAGAAGGCGCAGGCGCGGGTGCAGGTGTCGCCCATGATCATGAAGGTGGCGTGCTTCTTCTCCCAGCACTCGCCGATATTGGGGCAGCTCGCCTCCTCGCACACGGTGTGCAGGGCGCCGCCGCGCACGATGTCCGCCGTCTTCGCCCAGGTGGCCGAGCCCGGGGCCTTCACCCGGATCCAGGCCGGCTTGCGCTGCACCTCGGTGAGCGGCTTGTTGGCCTTCTCGGGATGGCGGGGACGGTTGAGCGTATCGATGACGGTGACCATTGGCAGACTTTCCGGCGGCCCGCCCGGCAGGCGCGCCGCCTTTCCTTTGCGACAAATCATAGACGGCGGGCGCCCGCGTACAAGATGGGACGCGCGCCCCGCCCCCCCCTTTGGAAGCCCTCCGGATCAGGCCGGACGGGTGCCCTTGAAGTAGCGCCAGATGGCGAGCAGCAGGATGGCGCCGCAGGCCGACACCACCAGGCGGTCGAGGAAGCCGTCGCCGATGGCGGTGAGGCCGAGCAGGCTCACCACCCAGCCGCCGAGAATGCCTCCGAGCACGCCCACGAACAGGTTGGTCCACAGCCCGCCGTTGGACTTCATGACCTTCTCGGCGATGAAGCCGGCCAGGATGCCGATGAAAATCGAAATGATGAAACCCATGTGCCTACCCCCTTCAGCTCACGAGCGAATTGCTCTCTGGTGACGCTTCGACCGGCGACGTCCTACTTGCGGATCGCCCGCCAGACCCACAGGAGCACGATGGCGCCGACGATGGCGGCGATGAGGGTGCGGAAGAAGCCGAACACCTCGATGTTGAGCAGGTTCGCCAGCTCGCCGCCGACGAAGGCGCCGGCGACGCCCACCAGGAGGTTGGTGAGCATGCCGTGGTTGCTCTCGGTGATCCGCTCCGCGATCCAGCCGGCGATGATGCCGATCAGGATCATGGAGAAGAAGCCGACGCCCTGCTGGCCCAGGAACGCATAGGCGGGATCGTGCATCATGTTGCCCCTCGCGGTGGTACGAAATGACCAATCATGACCGCATCCGCGCCCGTTGGCGAGAACGCATCGGTCGTCATACCTCCTCTAGCGCATCTCGCGCACGGGCGCATGACGAGATAAGCATCTGACCTCGCGAAGGTTTGGCCCCCCGCCTCAGATGTGGATCGCGCGGCCGTAGGCGCTCATCACGCTCTCATGCATCATCTCCGAGAGCGTCGGGTGCGGGAACACGGCGTGGATCAGCTCCTCTTCCGTGGTCTCGAGGTTCATGGCGATGACGAAGCCCTGGATCAGCTCGGTCACCTCCGCGCCCACCATGTGGGCGCCGAGCAGCTCGCCGGTGTCGGCATCGAACACCGTCTTCACCAGGCCGTCCGGCTCGCCGAGCGCGATGGCCTTGCCGTTGCCGATGAAGGGGAAGCGGCCGACGCGGACCTTGCGGCCCGCCTCCTTCGCCTTCTTCTCGGTGAGGCCCACGGAGGCGATCTGCGGCGTGCAGTAGGTGCAGCCGGGGATCTTGTTCTTGTCCATGGGGTGGGTGTGGAGGCCCTTGATGGTCTCGACGCAGATGACGCCCTCGTGCTCGGCCTTGTGGGCCAGCATGGGCGCGCCGGCGATGTCGCCGATGGCATAGATGCCGGGCACGTTGGTGCGGCCATAGCCGTCGATGGCGATGATGCCGCGCTCCATCTTCACCCCGAGCGCCTCGAGGCCGAGGCCCTCCACATTGCCCACCACGCCGACGGCGGAGATCATCCGCTCCACCGTGATGTCCTGCTTCTTGCCCTTCTCGTCCACCACGTGGACGGTGAGGCTGTCGGCCTGCTTGGTGACACCCTCGACCTTGGCGCCGGAGAGGATCTTCATGCCCTGCTTCTCGAAGCGCTTCCGGGCGATGGCGGCGATCTCCTCGTCCTCCACGGGCAGGATCTGCGGCAGCACCTCCACCACGGTCACCTCGGCGCCCATGGTGCGGTAGAAGGAGGCGAACTCGATGCCGATGGCGCCCGAGCCCATCACCAGCAGGGACTTGGGCATCTTCTCCGGCACCATGGCCTCGAAATAGGTCCAGATCAGCTTCTTGTCGGGCTCAAGGCCCGGCAGGGCGCGCGGCCGGGCGCCGGTGGCGATGATGATGTGCTTGGCCGAATAGACGCCGCCGCCCTTGGCCCCCTTGGGCGCATTCTCGGCCGCGTCCACCTTCACCTTGCCCACGGCGGTGATGGCGGCGGTGCCCCAGATCACGTCCACCTTGTTCTTGGCCAAGAGGAAGCCGACGCCGGTGTTGAGCTGGGCCGACACCCCGCGCGAGCGCTTCACCACCGCGGCGGGATCGAAGCTCACCTTCTCGGCGGACAGGCCGTAATCCTTGGCGTGCTCCATGTAATGGTAGATCTCGGCCGAGCGCAGCAGCGCCTTGGTGGGGATGCAGCCCCAGTTGAGGCAGATGCCGCCGAGGTGCTTCTTCTCCACCACCGCCGTCTTGAAGCCGAGCTGGGCGGCGCGGATGGCGGCCACATAGCCGCCCGGCCCGCCGCCGATGACGATGATGTCGTAAGTGTCAGCCATGGGGGTCTCCTCGGAAGGGCTCCGCGCCGCGCGCGGGGCGCGCGGGCCGTTTGGGGAAAGCGGAAAAGGCGGTCATCGGGGCGCGCTCCGCACCCGCGCCGGGCGGGCGGCGAGCAGCGCGGCAAGCTGCGCCAGCGCCGCGTCGAACGCGCCGAGGTCGCGCCAGGGATCGGCGAGCGGGTAAAGCGGCCGCACCACCTCGAGCCCGCCCGCCGCCACCGCCTCGCTCAGCATCAGATTGTCGGCGAGGCCGAAATCCTCCACCGCCATGCCGTCGGCAAGCATCAGCTCGGCCCCCACCTGGACGAGGCCGATCTCGCTCTGCACCCGGGCCTTGAGATCGCCCGGCACGTTGGAATAAGCCGCGACCGGCTTGCCCATGGCGACGGCGAAGCCGAGCTCGAAGGCGGTGCCCGGATCGGCGCTCACCCCGCGGAACGGCGTCAGATTGGCAAGCACCGCATCGGCGCGGCGCAGCATGGCGAGGTTGCCCTCGAAGATGGCGCGGCTCGGTGCGGGATGGCCCGCCGCCACCTCATTCGCCAGCGGAAAGAGACCTTCGAGGCCAAGCGCGGCGCAACGCGCCGTCTTGGCTTCCCCGATGGCGCGCGCGTCGGCCAGGAAGACGTCCGGGCCGGCGAGATAGACTTTCATGCCACGCCTCCCTTCCTGTGCTATCCGGCCTCGCCGCGCGTCGGGCTGGGAAAGGGCGCCGCGCGGGCACCCCTCCCGGTTTGCGATCCCTACTTGGAGAGAATGGCGTAGAGCTCGTCCTTGAGCCGCATGCGCTCCCGGCGCAGGGCTTCGGCGTCCTCGTCGGCCATGGGCTCCACGTCGGTCTCGGCGCGGTGCACCTTGCGGTTCACCTCGTGATACTCGTCATAGAGCTTGGCGAAGTGCTGATCCGACTGCTTCAGCGCCTGCATCTTCTCGGCATATTCCGGAAGGTCGGCGGCAAGCTCGTGGGGCGTATGGGTGCTCATGAAACTCTCTCTGAATGAGGGGCGGGCCGACATGGCCCCTCCCCGGTCGCTGAACCGAAGCGGGCCGCCGGCGGTGTGATCCGCCCCCGTGCCCACTCAAGCCCGCGCATAGCACACCTTGGGTCGCGCGCCAGCACAGTGGTCCCCCTTAGGGCCCCCGGGAGGCGCCCGCGGCCCGAGCGCGGATGCTCACACCAGCATGCTCATGGGCTTCTCGATGAAGCCCTTGAACGCGGCCAGAAGGTCGGCCCCCAGCGCGCCGTCCATCACCCGGTGGTCGCAGGTGAGGGAGACGGTCATCTGGGTGACGATCTTGATCTCGCCGCCCCGCACCACCGGGCGCTGCTCGGAGGCGCCCACCGCCAGGATCGAGGACTGCGGCGCGTTGATGATGGCGATGAAGTCGCGCACCCCCATCATGCCCAGGTTCGACACCGAGGTGGAGCCGCCGGAATATTCCTCCGGCTTCAGCTTCTTGGTGCGGGCGCGGGCGGCGAGGTCGCGCATCTCGTTGGAGATGGCGGAGAGGGTCTTCTGCTCGGCCTTCTTCACCACCGGGGCATAGAGGCCGCCTTCCAGCGCCACCGCCACGCCGACGTCCGAATGCTTCATGCGCAGCACCCGGTCCTCGGCGAACACCGCATTGGCCGCCGGGACCTTCTGCAGCGCCAGGGCCAGCGCCTTGATGATGAAATCGTTCACCGAGACGCGGAACGACGGCTTGCCGTCCTTGTCCTTGGTGGCGCTGGCGTTGACCTGCTCGCGCAGGGCCATGAGGTCGTCCAGGTCGCAATCCACCGTCAGGTAGAAGGTGGGGGTGACCTGCTCGCTCTCCACCAGGCGCTTGGCGATGGTCTTGCGCATGCCGTCGAGGGGGATCTCGTCATAGGACCCCGCCTCGAACAGCGCCTTGACCTGCTCGACGCCGGGCGCGGCGGCCAGGGCAGGAGCCGGAGCCTTGGCCGGAGCGGCGGCGGCCGGAGCGGAAGCCGGAGCGGCCGCGGGGGCCGCCGGGCGGGCGCCTTCCAGATCGCGCGCCACGATGCGGCCGCGCGGGCCGGAGCCGGAGAGGCTCGCAAGGTCGATGCCCTTGTCCTTGGCGATGCGGCGCGCCAGAGGCGAGGCGAAGATGCGCCCGGCCTGTCCGTTGGCGACGGGCGCCGCCGCAGCAGGAGCAGGAGCAGCCGCGGGCGCGGGCGTCGGGACGGCAGCCGGGGCTGCGGCCGGAGCGGGCGCAGCGCTCGGCGCAGGCGCGGCAGCCCCCGAACCGGCCGATGCGGCGGCTGCGGACACATCCTCGCCCTCACCCGCGAGCACGGCGATGAGCTGGTTGACCGGCACGTCCTGCGTACCCTCGGGAACGAGGATCTTGGCCAGCGTCCCTTCGTCGACCGCCTCCACCTCCATGGTGGCCTTGTCGGTCTCGATCTCGGCGATCACGTCGCCGGACTTGACCGGATCGCCTTCCTTCTTGAGCCACTTGGCGAGGTTGCCCTTCTCCATGGTGGGAGAGAGGGCCGGCATCAGGATATCGATGGGCATGTTGTCCCTCTTACCTCAGTTCTTCGCCAATGACCTTGAAGGCGGTCTCATGATGATAGGAGCGCTCGCTCAGTTCGAGGCCGGCGATAAGGTCGAATTCATCCCCGGTAAGGCCGACGATGACCCTGTCGGGCGCCAGCGTGGCGTATTCATCGTTCAGGACCAGTGCCAGGATCCAGCAGGCCACCGGCTCGAAGGTCTGGCAGGCATCGCGCGAGAGCCACCAGCCGGGCGCACTGGAAACTGACATGGCCTCAACCACTTTCGAGCCCACGGGCGCGCCCTCAGCGATAGGTCACGGCGTGCACCGCCTCGATCACCTCGGCCACGGAGGGCAGCGCGAGCTTCTCGAGATTGGCGGCGTAGGGCATGGGCACGTCCTTGCCGGTGACGCGCAGCACCGGGGCGTCGAGATAGTCGAACGCCTTGTCCATGAGCTGGGCGACGATCTCGGCGCCGACCCCCGACTGCGGCCAGCCCTCCTCCACCGTCACGCAGCGCCCGGTCTTCTGCACCGAGGCGATGATGGCCGGAACATCCATGGGCCGGATGGTGCGCAGGTCGATGACCTCCGCCTCGATGCCCTGCTTGGCCAGCTCGTCGGCGGCCTTCAGCGCATAGGTCATGCCGATGGAATAGGAGACCAGGGTCACGTCCTTGCCGGGGCGGGCGATGCGGGCCTTGCCGATGGGCAGCACGTAATCGTCCAGCTTCGGCACCTCGAAGGACTGGCCGTAGAGGATCTCGTTCTCCAGGAAGATCACCGGATTGGGATCGCGGATGGCGGCCTTCAGCAGGCCCTTGGCATCGGCGGCCGAATAGGGCGCGATCACCTTGAGGCCGGGCACGTTGGAATACCAGGCCGCATAGTCCTGGCTGTGCTGGGCGGCGACGCGCGCCGCCGCGCCGTTGGGGCCGCGGAACACGATGGAGCAGCCGATCTGCCCGCCCGACATGTAGTGGGTCTTGGCGGCGGAGTTGATGATCTGGTCGATCGCCTGCATGGCGAAGTTGAAGGTCATGAACTCCACGATGGGCCGCAGGCCGGCGAAGGCCGCGCCGACGCCGAGGCCGGCAAAGCCGTGCTCGGTGATGGGGGTGTCCACCACCCGCCGGTCGCCGAACTCCTGGAGCAGGCCCTGGGTGATCTTGTAGGCGCCCTGATACTCGGCGACCTCCTCGCCCATGACGAAGACGTCCGGATCGCGCCGCATCTCCTCGGCCATGGCGTCGCGCAGCGCCTCGCGGACCGTCATGCTGACGAATTCCGTGCCGGCCGGCACTTCCGGATCGGCGGGCGCGGCGGCGATGGCCGGCGCCGCCGGCGGGGTGGCGGCGGGCGCTTCGGCCACCACCGGAGCCGGAGCAGCGGCGGGCGCCGGGGCGGCAGCGGGCGCGGCGCTCGCATCCTCGCCATCGGCCAGGATGGTGGCGATGCGGGTGTTGACCGCCACGTCCTGCGTCCCCTCGGGTACGAGGATGTGGCCGAGCACGCCCTCGTCCACGGCCTCCACCTCCATGGTGGCCTTGTCGGTCTCGATCTCGGCGATCACGTCGCCGGACTTGACCGGATCGCCTTCCTTCTTGAGCCACTTGGTGAGGTTGCCTTTCTCCATGGTGGGAGAAAGCGCGGGCATGAGGACATCGATGGGCATGGCTTCAGCTCTGGTTCGGCGCCGGCGCCGGAAGGGCGGAGGGACGCTTCATCGTAAGGTTGGTGAAGGCGGAGGTGGCCGCGACGGCGAGCGTCAGGGACACGAAGAAGGCGACGGCCGCCCGGCTCAGCAGGCGGGCATGGGCTTCGGCCTCGTCGTCGCGCCGGAGCACGGCGAAGGGCCAAAAGACGAGCAGCGCATAGGTCGCGGCCGAGTTCGGCAGCCCCTGCCGCCGGTGGGCGGACACGGCGGCGCGGGCCACGGCGACGGCATAGCCCCAGCTCACGACCGCCGCGGCGACCGCAAGGAGGGCGATGACGAGGAAGACCGTGGCCACGGCGGGCGCCGGCGTCAGCGCAGGATGTCGGTGTAGAGCTCGGCGGGATCCGGCTCGGGATCGTGGGTGGCGAAATCCGCCGCCGCATTGACGATCTCGCGGATCTCGCCGTCGATCTTCTTCAGCTCGTCCTCGCTGGCGCCGTGGGTCTCCAGCAGACGGGTGCGGACCTGCTCGATGGGATCGTGCTCGGTGCGCATCTTCTGGACCTCCTCCTTGGACCGGTACTTGGCCGGATCGGACATGGAGTGGCCGCGATAGCGGTAGGTCTGCATTTCCAGGATGTAGGGGCCGTTGCCCTCGCGGGCGAAGGCCAGCGCCCGCTCGCCGGCGGCCTTCACCGCGCGCACGTCCATGCCGTCCACCTGCTCGCCGGGGATGTTGAAGGAGGCGCCGCGCTTGGAGAAGTCGGTCTGGGCCGAGGCGCGCGAGACCGCGGTGCCCATGGCGTACTTGTTATTCTCGATCACGTAGACCACGGGCAGCTTCCACAGCTCGGCCATGTTGAAGCTCTCGTAGACCTGGCCCTGGTTGGCCGCGCCGTCGCCGAAATAGGTCACCGAGACGGCGCCGTTCTCCTTGTAGCGGTTGGCGAAGCCGAGGCCGGTGCCGAGCGATACCTGGGCGCCGACGATGCCGTGGCCGCCGTAGAAGCGCTTCTCGGTGCTGAACATGTGCATCGAGCCGCCCTTGCCCTTGGAATAGCCGCCGCGGCGGCCGGTCAGCTCGGCCATCACCCCCTTGGATTCCATGCCGGCGGCCAGCATGTGGCCGTGGTCACGGTAGCCGGTGATGACCTGGTCGCCTTCCACCATGGCCATCTGCATGCCCACCACCACGGCCTCCTGGCCGATGTAGAGGTGGCAGAAGCCGCCGATGAGGCCCATGCCATACATCTGGCCCGCCTTCTCCTCGAAGCGGCGGATCAGCAGCATCTCGCGATAGGCGAGAAGGTCCTCGTCCTTGGTGAATTCGGCGGCGGCGGCTGGGGAGCCGGCCTCGGCGGCTCGGGCGGAGGGTTTCTTGGCGGCCATCGGCATCCTCGGCAGGCGCGGGAATTATGGCCACTACCTAACGCACTTGCTGTAAGCCGCAAAGCGGCAAATTTCGTTTTTGCGCTGCAACACGTTGCAAACGCTTGAATCCAAAGAGTTGAACTTTATTTTAGTTCATGCATGCTATGAACTATTCTGCGGTTCATTTCCTGCGAAGCAGCACCAGATCGTCGTCATGAACGAAGTTCAGTTGACGCCGTCCCTCCTCGTCGAGCAAGTCCGGATCGAGCTGGTTGGCGGCCAGCAGCGAGACCTTGTGCTCGATTGCCTGGCGCCTGGTTTTGAGCTCCGCCAGCTCGGTTTCGAGCTGGGCCAGCTCCTGCTCGTAGCTGCGCTTGGCCACCAGCCCGTGATCGCCCGTATAGGCGTGATAGGCGAAGTAGCCGATGAGCGCCGCGGCCCCGACATGCAGGGCGAGGGTGGCGAGGATGGATTGAAGGCGGGAGCGGCTTTGCATGGCCCGGGAGTTTGGCCGCATCGGGTTTCCGCCGTGTTAAGGATCCCTCCGGGAATCACTCAAATTCGGCGCGGAACGCCGATGCGCCGCGGATCGTCAGGGCGCCTGCCGCCCCGGCCCGATCGCGCCCCCGGAGCGCTCCGAGCGACCGGCGGGCGCCGGCCACCGGCGCTCACGCATCCCCGACGAGGCCGCGGCGCGCCTGCTCCAGCTCCTGGGCGTAGCGCCGCAGGGCATCGGCCTCGTTCAGGAGGCCGAGCACCCTGCCCTCGCCCGCGCCGTCCACCACGGCGAGATCCTCCGCCCCCGCCGCTACGAAGGCATCGGCGGCCTGTTTCACCGTCATGCCGGGGGTGAGCACCGTGCCGGGATGGCGGGCGAGCGCGGCAACCGGCCCGTCGCCGTGCTGCAGCGCTGCATGGGCCTCGGCCGCCTCCACGAGGCCGCCGTAGCGCCCCAGGCCGTCCACCAGCACCACCCACCGGCCGGGATCGAGCGGAAACGTCGCGCAGAAAGCCGAGAGGCTTCCCCCAGCGGAGAAGGTCGGCGGATCGGCCCGCATCATCCGCTCAACGGTGAGAGCGCGCATCCAGCCCACGTCCTGGGCCGAGCGGATGGTCTCGCCGCGCAGATGGAAGCGCCAGGTGGAGAAGGAATAGCCGAACGTCTCCCGCACCGTCAGCGAGGCGGTGGCGGCGGCGGCGATGACCACTGCGGTGATGCCGAGGTCCCGCGTCATCTCCAGCACCAGGAAGCTCATGGTGAACGGTCCGCCCACCACCCCCACCGCCAGTGCCCCCATGCCCACCACCGCCGCCAGCGCCGGATCGACCGCGAGCGCCGGCAGGAGGGCGCTCAGGGCCGCCGCATAGAGCTTGCCGAGCAGCGCCCCGAGGAACAGCGAGGCGAAGAACAGCCCGCCGCGAAAGCCCGACCCCAGCGAGAGGGCGGACGCCACCACCTTGAGCGCGAACACGATGGCGACGGCCGCCGTCACCGGGCTCGCCACCTGCAGATGCAGCGCGCCGTGCCCGTCGGAGAGCACTTCGGGGCTGTAGAGCGCGAGCCCGCCGACGCAGGCGCCCGCGAGCGCCGCCCGCGCCGGCGGCGGCAGGCGGCTGCGGGCGAACAGGGTCTCCACCCCGGTCACGAGGCGCATGATGACGACCGCCGCCAGCGCCGCCACGAGGCCGAGCCCGACGAAGACGAAGAAGTCCGCCGGCTCCACCACGGGCGCGGTGATCGCCGGCAAGGGATCGATGCTCACGCCCAGCGCCCGTGCCGTCAGCATGGCGCTCAGGGTGGCGGCCAGCACCGGCGCGGCGGCGGGAATGGCATAGACGCCGATGATCAGCTCGAAGCCGTAGAAGGCGCCCATGAGCGGCGCGCCGAAGGCCGCGCCGATGGCGCCCCCCGCCCCCGCGCCCACCAGGATGCGCAGGTCGTTGCGCCTGAGCCCGAAGAACGCCCCCACCCGCGAGGCGATGCCGCCGCCGATCTGGGTGAAGCCGGCCTCCAGCCCCAGGGAGGCGCCGAAGCCGTTGGAGATCATGGTCTGCGCCGCCACGATGATGCTGTCGGTCAGCGACATGCGCCCGCCGTGCAGGGCATTGGCCTCGATGGGATCGATGAAGGGGCCGGGCCGCAGGCGCTTCAGCACGAGGGCGAGCGTGCCCATGATCAGACCGCCCGCCGCCGGCACCAGCACCATCCAGGGCGAGCCGAGCGCGCCCGATCCGGAAAGCCGCTCCCCGGGCGCCAAGGCGAAGAGCCATTCGTGCAGCAGCCCCGTCACCCGGCTCATGAGCGTGACGGCGAGACCGGCGATGACGCCCGCCAGCGCCGCGAGCAGCACGAGGCCGGTCTCCCGGCTGCGCACCGCCTCGCGCAGGAACGCCCACACCCGCGCCGGCCCGCCGGCCGAAGGCGCGCGACGGTCGGACGGGGGCGGCGCGCTCATGGGCTCGGATCCGGGCTCAGCCGAACGTGTTGGTGCGCGGGAAGCCCTTGGGCGGCAGGCGGCCGGAGCTGGCGCGCTCGCCCTGCCAGTCGAGCAGGTCGGTCACCGTCCAGGTGCGCCCGGAGCTGTCCTCCCAGGTGAGCCCGTCGGCCCGGGCGAACACCTTGAAGTCGCTGAGCCCGCCCTCCTTGTAGCGCTGCAGGCGCACGCCCCGGCCGCGGCTCATCTCGGGGATCTGCGACACCGGGAAGAGCAGCAGCTTGCGGTTCTCGCCGATGACCGCGACCGTCTCGCCCTCCACCGGCCGCACGCCGAGCGCCACGTCCGGCGCATCCACCACCAGCACCTGCTTGCCCTTGCGCGTATTGGCGAGGCAGTCCTCCTCGCCGACCACGAAGCCGCGCCCGGTCTTCGACACCACCAGCAGCTTGCGGCCGGGCGTGTGGGCGAAGACGGAGACGATCTCCGCCTCCTGCTCCAGGTCGATCATCAGGCGCACCGGCTCGCCATGGCCGCGCCCGCCGGGGAGTCTGGCCGCCTCCAAGGTGAAGAAGCGCCCGTTGGAGGCGAGCACCATGAGCTTCGAGGTGGTCTCGGCGAAGAAGGCGTGGCCGAGCGCGTCGTCGCCCTTGAACTGCAGGTTGGAGAGGTCCTGCACATGGCCTTTCAGGGCGCGGATCCAGCCCTTCTGCGAGACCACGATGGTGACCGGCTCGCGCTCCACCAGCGCCTCGGCGAAGGCATCCTCATGCACGGTCGGCGCGGCGGCGAAGGTGGTGCGCCGGCGGCCGATCTCGGTCTCGGGGCCGTATTTCTTGCGGGTCTCGCGGATTTCTCGGGAGATGGCCTTCCACTGGGCAGCATCGGAGGCGACCAGCTTCTGCAGGCCGTCCTGCTCCTTGGTGAGGGCGTCGTGCTCCTTCCTGATCTCCATCTCCTCCAGGCGCCGCAGTGAACGCAGGCGCATGTTGAGGATGGCTTCCGCCTGCACGTCGGTGAGCGCGAAGGCGCGCATCAGCTCCACCTTGGGCTCGTCCTCCTCGCGGATGATGCGGATCACCTCGTCGAGGTTGAGATAGGCGATGAGGTAGCCGCCGAGCACCTCCAGCCGGTGGGCGATCTGCTCCAGCCGGTAGCGCGAACGGCGCAGCAGCACGTCCTGGCGGTGGTCGAGCCATTCCCGGAGCGCCTCGGCGAGCGACAGCACCTTGGGGATCTGGCCCTTCACCAGCACGTTCATGTTGAGCGGCACGCGGGCCTCAAGCTCGGTGAGCTTGAACAGGCTCTCCATCAGCACTTCCGGATCCACCGTGCGGGTGCGCGGCTCCAGCACGAGGCGGATGTCCTCCGCGCTCTCGTCGCTCACGTCGGCGAGCAGCGGCAATTTCTTGTCGGTGAGCAGCTCGGCGATCTTCTCCACGAGGCGGGATTTCGCCACCCCGTAGGGGATCTCGGTGACCACCACCTGATAGGTGCCGCGGCCGGTCTCCTCCTTCTCCCAGCGTGCCCGCACCCGGAAGGCGCCGCGGCCGGTGGCATAGGCCTCGGCCACGCCCACCGGATCCTCCACCAGCACGCCGCCGGTGGGGAAGTCCGGGCCGGGCACGAACTTCAGGAGGTCGGCGGAGAGCGCGTTGGGGTGCTCCACCAGATGGAGCGCCGCGTCGAGCAGCTCGGCCGCATTGTGTGGCGGGATGGAGGTGGCCATTCCCACGGCGATGCCCTGGGAGCCGTTCGCCAAGAGGTTCGGGAAGGCGGCGGGCAGCACCGCCGGCTCTTCCTCCGAGCCGTCGTAGGTGGGGCGGAAGTCCACCGCATCCTCGTCGATCCCGTCCAGCAGCAGGCGGGCGGTCTCGGTGAGGCGGGCCTCGGTGTAGCGCATGGCGGCGGCGTTATCGCCGTCCACATTGCCGAAATTGCCCTGCCCGTCCACCAGCGGATAACGCTGGGCGAAATCCTGGGCGAGACGCACCAGCGCGTCGTAGACCGACTGGTCGCCATGGGGATGGAACTTGCCGATGACATCGCCCACCACGCGGGCCGACTTCTTGAACCCCTGCCCCGGATCGAGGCGGAGCTGGCGCATGGCGTGGAGGATGCGGCGGTGGACCGGCTTGAGGCCGTCGCGGGCATCGGGCAGCGCCCGGTGCATGATGGTGGACAGCGCATAGGCGAGATAGCGCTCTTCCAGCGCCGCCTTGAGCGCGACCTGCTCGATATGCCCGTCCCCGGGCGGCGGTAATGTGCGGGTTGCCATGTCTGCCAGTAGCGCGCGCGCTCACCGCCGACAAGCCCGGCCGCGGCCGTTGCCGGCCGGGTGGCCCATCGCCGCGGCGCTGCGGCGCAGGCCGGCGCCACGCCTGCCGGTGATCGCCCCCGGAACGGGCGCGGATGGGTCAAAGGGTCAACGCGCGGCGGGACCCGGGCGGGCGCTGCGGCGCCAGGCGGAGAGGAAGCCGGCGCGCGCCTCCGGATGGGAGAGCCCGCGCGGTTCCAGAATGCGGCTGGAGAGGAAGAAGCCCGTCAAAGTGAGCCCGGCCTCCACCGCCTCGCGATCCGGCGGCGCCGCCGCGCCGATCAGGAACCCGGGCAGCGGCAGCAGCCGTTCCGCATAGGGCGCGCCCGCGTCGCGGCTCACCGCCCGCCCGGTCCTGGGCGAGACGTACATGAGATCGTTGCGCCCGCCGGTGGCGGCGCAGGTCTCAAGCTCCAGGCCGAAGCCCAGCTCCTGGAGCATGGCCAGCTCGAAGCGCGCCATCAGCATGGCGGACGCCTCCACGTCCGACAGCGCATCGAGAATGGCGCCGAAGGTGGCGTAGAGCCCTTCGTGCGGATCGCGCTCGGGCAAAAGGTGGAGCAGCTGCGCCATGTAAGTGACGGCATAAGCGGAATGGGGCGCGCGCATCAGCCCCTCGGCGCGCAGCGCCACCGGCTCCAGGGTGAAATTGCCGAGATGCTCGTCGAGGCGCGCCCGCCAGAGCGCCGCCACCGAATTGCCGGGCTGCAGCACCGGCGCCTGCCGCCGCGAGGCGCCGCCGCGCACCAGGCCGAGATGGCGCCCGTGGGCGCGGGTGATCAGCTCGACGATGGCATTGCCCTCCCCGTGCCTGCGCACGCCGAGCACGATGCCCTCGTCGGCCCAATCCATGGCCCGCCCTAGCCGCCCTTGGGGAATTCGAGGCCCATCTCGCGATAGCGCTCGGGATCGTCGGCCCAGTTCTCGCGCACCTTCACGAACAGGAAGAGGTGCACCTTCTGCTCGATGATCTCGGCGATCTCGGCGCGGGCTTCCGACGAGATGATCTTGATGGTCTGCCCCTGCCGGCCGAGCACGATCTTCTTCTGGCTGTCGCGCTCCACATAGATGGTCTGCTCGATGCGCACCGAGCCGTCGCGCAATTCCTTCCAGCTCTCCGTCTCCACGGTGGAGCGGTAGGGCAGCTCGTCATGCAGGCGCAGGAACATCTTCTCGCGGGTGATCTCCGCCGCCAGCATGCGCATGGGCGCATCCGAGATCTGGTCCTCGGGATAGAGCCAGGGACCCTCGGGCACCGTGTCGGCGAACCAGGTGAGCACGTCCGCCGTGCCGTCGCCGGTGAGCGCGGAGACCATGAACACCCGCTCGAAGGCGAGCTTCTCGTTCAGCGCGGCGGCGAGCGCGAGCAGGGTGTCGCGGCGGATCAGGTCGATCTTGTTGAGGATCAGCGCGCGCGGCCGGCGGATCTCCGCCAATGGGGCGATGAGCGCCTCCACCTCCGCGTCGAGGCCGCGCTTGGCATCCACCAGCAGCGCCACCACGTCGGCGTCGGCCGCATGGGTCCAGGCGCTGGTGACCATGGCGCGCTCCAGCCGCCGCTTGGGCGCGAAGATGCCGGGGGTATCCACCAGGATGAGCTGCGCCGCGCCGTGAAGGGCGATGCCGCGCACGATGGAGCGCGTCGTCTGCACCTTGTGGGAGACGATGGAGACCTTGCTGCCCACCAGCGCGTTGGTGAGGGTGGACTTGCCCGCATTCGGCGCGCCGAGCAGCGCCACGAAGCCGCAGCGGGTGGGACCGGCGGGACGCGGCGCGGGCGCGGCGTCCTCGGGCTCGCCGTCCAGGTCCTCGCCGTCCAGATCCTCGTCGTCCAGATCGGCCTCGTCCAGATCAGCGTCGCCCAGGTCGGGCTCGTCCAAGTCCTCGTCGTCCACGTCCTCGTGGTCGAGGTCCTCGCCGCCCGAGTCTTCGTCGTCGAGATCGGCATCGTCCAGGTCGGCATCATCGAGGTCAGCCGTGTCGAAATCCGCCTCCCGGAACTCGTCCGTGCCGAAGGCCCGGTCGTCCGACGCCGCGACCGGCGCCGCGCCGGACGCGCGCGCCACCTCGGTCGCGCCAGCCTCCCCTGCGGAGGCCGGCTGAACCTGCGCCTCGCAGCGCGCAGCATCGCCGCCCTGCGCCGATTCCTCCGCCGGATCCTGCGTCCCCGCACGGGCTGCCATGCCGGACTCTTTTCCCTTCGCCTTCGAACGGCGTTCTTCTGCCATGCTCACGTCTCGCTCGCGTTCCACACCCCTTCACGGGCGAGGAAGGCTGCGGCGGCCGCCTTCTGGGCCGCCTGTTTGGAGGCGCCGGTCGCTTCCGTCGCCTCAAGGCCGGGCAGCTCCACCAGGATGGTGAAGCGCGGCGCGTGATCGGGGCCGGAACGGCCCACCTCGCGATAGGTCGGCGGCGGCAGGCCGCGCGCCTGGGCCCATTCCTGCAATACCGTCTTGGCATCGCGCAGCGGCCGGCGGGGCGCTTCGAGCCGGCCGCGCCAATAGCGCTCCACCAGCTCGTTGGCGGCCTCGTAGCCGCCGTCGAGGAACACCGCCGCCACCACGCTCTCCGCCACGTCGGCGAGGATGGCGCGGCGCTTGTGGGCGCCCGACTGGCTCTCGCCCGGGCCGAGGCGGATGTGCGGGCCGAGGTTCATGTCCTCCGCCACCTCGGCGCAGGCCTCCTCGCGCACCAGCTCGGCGAGGCGGCGGGAGAGCTCGCCCTCCTCCGCCTCGGGAAACGCCTCATAGAGCATGTGCGAGATCACCGAGCCGAGCACGTGGTCGCCGAGGAACTCCAGCCGCTGGTAGGACCTGAGCCGCGGCGCATCGCCCTTCACCGCGCTGATGTGCGACAGGGCGAGCGCCAGCGCCGCCCGGTCGTTGAAGCGGTAGCCGATACGCTCTTCCAGGGCCGAGAGATCCTCGCCCGAAAGGCTCAGTGCACCATCGTGAAAAGCCGATCCCATCTCACCGTCCAAGGCCAGGACCACACCTGCCACGCCTCGGCCCCCTCGTCGATGGAGAAGAAGATCACCTGTGCCTTGCCGATGAGGTTTTCGTAAGGCACGTAACCCACTTGGCTCAGGACCCGGCTGTCGGCCGAATTGTCCCGGTTGTCGCCCATCATGAAGAAGTGACCGGCGGGCACCTCGTAGACCTGCGTGTTGTCGTAGAAGCCGTTGTCCACGAGATCGAGCGTCTCGTAGCTCACCCCGTTGGGCAGCGTCTCGCGCCAGCGCTTCACCGGAACCTGGCGGCCGGTGGCGTCGGCATCCGTCGTGTCGGGCAGGCGCTCGCGCTTCACCGCCGTGCCGTTGATGTAGAGCTGGCCGTCGATCATCTGGATCTTGTCGCCGGGCAGGCCGATCACCCGCTTGATGTAGTCCGTCTCATTGTCGCGCGGCAGCTTGAACACCACCACGTCGCCGCGCGTCGGCTCGGCGCCGAAGATGCGGCCGGAGAACAGGTTCGGCGAGAACGGCAGCGAGAAGCGCGAATAGCCGTAGCTGTATTTGGAGACGAAGAGGTAATCGCCGATCAGCAGCGTATCCTTCATGGATCCCGAGGGGATGTTGAAGGGCTGGAAGAGGAAGGTGCGGATCACCAGCGCGATCAGCAGCGCATGGATGATCACGCGAACGGTTTCGAAAAAGCCACCGTCCTTCTTGGAGTCGCTGGTCGCGGTCATAAAGGGTCCAAATCGAATGCGGGGAGCGCGGCGCGCCTCTGCTTGCCGCACGCCCGGAAATGCGCTCAAGGCCTTGAGCGCCGGTCCCGGGGAGCACCGCAATACAGCAGGCGCACCCCCTTGCGGGGGCGGCCCCCTCATATAGAGGCTTCGGAGGAAGCCGGCAACGCGACCACAGGGAAGGTGCCCGCCCTCAGGCGTGACCCGCCGCCTCGTCGCCGGCGGCGTCGGCCCCCGCGCCGGGGCCGGGACGCGCCCGCGCGGCAACCTTCGGAGCGACGGCATCGTCCGGCCCGTCCGGCGCCTCCACCTTGCCCTGCCAGGGCCAGCGGCCCTCGATCTCGACCTCCAGGGAGAACGACAGGAAGGTCCGGATCAGCACGATGCCGGCGAGCACGGCGAGGCTCTCCAGGGTCGGCTCGATGGCCACCGTGTTGATGATGTCCGCCGCCACCAGGAATTCGAGCCCGAGCAGGATGGCCCGGCCGAGGGACGAGCGGCATTCGCGGAAGGCGTCCTGCTGGGAGCGCCCGCGCTTCAGCTCGGCGAGGAAGGCCCCCGCCGCGGCGAAGATGCCGGCCAGGATGATGGCGCTGCCCGACAGCTCGATGCCGCGCACCACATAATGGAGCACGTCCTTGAAGACCTCGTCCATCTCGCCCCCCGCGTTGCGGGCGGACCATGCCACCACCGGGCCGCAACGGAAAGGGCCAGGGGCCCGCTTCCGCAGCGGCTCAGCCGCGCAGGAGGGGCTCGGCGGAGATGATCACATGGGCGGCGGAGAGCGGGCCTTCGTCGGTGAGGCTCAGATGGATGCGCGCCTCGTAGCCCTCGGGGACGAGGACGGCGAGGCGCCGTGCCGCACCTCCCGTGAGCACCAGGGTGGGCGCGCCGGAGGGCAGGTTCACCACCCCCATGTCGCGCCAGAACACGCCCTGGGCGAGGCCCGTGCCCAGCGCCTTCGAGCAGGCCTCCTTGGCGGCGAAGCGCTTGGCATAGGTCTCGGCGCGCAGCTTCCGGCGGTCGGCCTTGGCGCGCTCCTCGGCGGTGAAGATGCGGTCGAGGAAACGGTCGCCGAACCGCTCAATGGAGCGGGCGATACGTCGCGCGTCGGCGAAATCCGAGCCGATGCCGATGATCATGCGGCCTCTCCCCCCTTGAGCGCCGCCCGGCCGCGCTCCATCGCCGCGCGCATGGTGGCGAGCGCCACCGGAAGGCCGACGAACACCGCCTCGCCGATGAGGAAATGGCCGATGTTCAGCTCCACGATCTCGGGGAAAGCGGCCATGCGCTCGGCGGTCTCGAAATCGAGCCCGTGCCCGGCGTGCACCTCCAGGCCGAGACGCGCCGCCTCAGCGGCCCCCTTGCGCAGGCGGGCGAACTCCGCCTCCGCGTCTTCCGGCCGCCCCTCGGCGAGGGCATCGCACCAGGCGCCGGTGTGCAGCTCGACGATATCGGCGCCAAGTGCGCGCGCGGCGGCGATCTGCGCCGTCTCCGCCGCGATGAAGAGGGAAACGCGGATCCCCGCCGCCCGGAGCGCATCGATCTTCGGGCCAAGGCCGGCGCTCTGGCCGGCCACGTCGAGCCCGCCTTCGGTGGTGCGCTCCTCGCGCCGCTCGGGCACGAGGCAGCAGGCGTGCGGCCGGGTGGCGAGCGCAATGGCCACCATCTCGTCGGTGGCGGCCATCTCGAAATTGAGCGGCAGGTCCACCTCCGCCTTGAGCCGCGCGATATCCGTATCGCGGATGTGGCGGCGGTCCTCGCGCAGATGAGCGGTGATGCCGTCCGCCCCCGCCGCCCTGGCGAGTAGGGCCGCGCGCACCGGATCGGGCCGCGTGCCGCCGCGCGCGTTGCGCAGGGTCGCCACGTGATCGACGTTGACCCCGAGCCGGATGGGCCTGATGCGCTCCATGTCGTGAACTCCCTGCCCGGCCCTGCGCCGGAGGCGGATCAGCCGTTGATGCGCTCCACGCTGGAGACCACGGCGCGGGCCTTCAGATCGGAGACGATGGTGTTGAGGTGCCGAAGGTCGAACACCTCGATGTCGATCACCATTTCGGTGAAATCGGCCGAGCGCGAGCGCATCTTCAGGCCGTCGATATTGGCGCCGTGATCGCCGATGACGGTCGCCACCTGGGCGAGCGAGCCGGGCGCGTTCACCGCGGTGACGACGATCTGCGCCGGGAAGCGCCCCTCGGACAGCTCGTCCACGTCCCAGCGCACGTCGAGCCAGCGCTCCGGGGCGTCCTCGAAATTCTGCAGCGCCTTGGACTGGATGGGATAGATGGTGATCCCCTCGCCCGGCGTCAGGATGCCGACGATGCGGTCGCCCGGCACCGCCCCGCCATGGGGCGCGAAGCGCACCGGCAGGTCGCCCTTGATGCCGCGGATCGGGATGGCGTCGAGGCGCGGCCCCGGAATGCCCTCGGGGATCTTGAACTTCAGATTCTGCCCGCGCTTCAGCTCGAACCAGCCCTCGCCGTTGGGCGCCCGCTCGGTGGCGGCCTGCTCGTCGGGGCGCGGCGGCGTCCATTCGGGATAGGCGGCGCGCACCAGGTCCTCGGTCTTGATCTCGCCCCGGCCCACGGCGGCGAACACGTCATCGGCCGAGGGACGGGCGAGGCGCGGCGTCGCCTTCGCCATGGCGTCGTCGGAGAAGGTCTTGCCGGCCCGGGCGAAGGCCCGCTCGGCGATCTTGCGGCCGAGGCCGGCATATTGCGCGCGCACCGCCGCCCGCGTCGCCCGGCGCACGGCGGCCCGCGCCTTGCCGGTGACCGCGATGGTCTCCCACGCCCCCGGCGGGGTCTGCGCCTTGGAGGTGATGATCTCCACCTCGTCGCCGTTCTTCAGCTCCGAGACGAGGGGCGCCACCGAGCCGTTGATCTTGCAGCCGATCGCCGTGTTGCCGATGTCGGTGTGCACCGCATAGGCGAAATCGATGGGCGTCGCCTTGCGCGGCAAGGCGATGAGCCGGCCCTTGGGTGTGAAGCAGAACACCTGGTCGTGGAACAGCTCAAGCTTGGTGTGCTCGAGGAATTCCTCCGGCGACAGGCCCTGGGAGAGGTTCTCGATGGTCTTGCGCAGCCAGGCATAGGCCCGGCTCTCGTTGGAGAGCATCGGGCCCTGGGCGCCCTTGTCGTCCTTGTAGAGGGCGTGGGCGGCGATGCCGTATTCGGCGATCTCCTCCATGTCGCGGGTGCGGATCTGCAGTTCCACGCGCTGCCGGCGCGGGCCGATCAGGGTGGTGTGCAGGGAGCGGTAGTCGTTGGGCTTCGGGGTGGAGATGTAGTCCTTGAAGCGGCCCGGCACGAGCGGCCACTTGATGTGGATCACCCCGAGCGCGCGATAGCAGTCCTCCACGCTGTCGACGATGACGCGGAAGCCGTAGATGTCCGACAATTGCTCGAAGCCGATGGCCTTGCGCTCCATCTTGCGCCAGATGGAATAGGGCCGCTTCTCGCGCCCCTTCACCTCGGCATTGATGCCGCGGCGGGACAGCTCGGCGGACAGCTCGCGCTCGATCTCCTCCACCAGCGGGCCATTGCGCTGGCGCAGCTCCGACACCCGGCTGACGATGGATTCGTAGGCCTCCGGCGAGAGCTGGCGGAACGAGAGGTCCTCCAGCTCCTCGCGCATGTCCTGCATGCCCATGCGCCCGGCGAGCGGGGCGTAGATGTCCAGCGTCTCCTGGGCCACCCGGTCGCGCTTTTCCGGCGGCACCCATTTCAGGGTGCGCATGTTGTGCAGCCGGTCGGCAAGCTTCACCAGCAGCACCCGCACGTCGTCGGCGATGGCGAGCAGGAGCTTGCGCAGATTCTCCGCCTGCTTGGCCTGCTTGGAGACGAGATCGAGCTTCTTGATCTTGGTGAGGCCCTCCACCAGCGTGGCGATCTGGTGGCCGAACAGGCGCTCGATCTCCGGCTTGGTGGCGTCGGTATCCTCGATGGTGTCGTGCAGCAGCGCCGCCACGATGGTGGCGTCGTCCAGCTTGAGGTCGGTGAGGATGGCCGCCACTTCCAGCGGATGGGAAAAATACGGGTCGCCCGAGGCGCGCAGCTGCGAGCCGTGCGCCTTCATGGCGTAGACGTAGGCGCGGTCGAGCAGCGCCTCGTCGGTCTTGGGATTGTACCGTCGAACGCGCTCGACGAGTTCGTATTGGCGCATCATGGCCGGAACGATCCGTCGCAGCACGGGCGGAGCGCAGGCGTCTCCAGCCACATTCCTGCGAGATATATCATGTGGAAAAGCGTGACGCGCAAGCCATGGGCGCAGAGCTGGCGCGCATTGCGGCCGGAACCTCGCCCGCCCGCACCGCGCGCCCGTCGCTGCGGACGCCCGGCCTGCCGCCGGCTCACGGCATCAGGAGGCTCGATCCGGTGGTGTGCCGTGCTTCCAGCTCGCGATGGGCGTGGGCCGCATCCTTCAGGGCGTAGGTCTGGTGGATGGGGATCTTCACCGCCCCCGTCAGCACCGCCTCGAACAGGTCGTTGGCGGTGGCGATCAGGGTCTCGCGCTTGGCGGTGAAGGTGCCGAGCGTCGGCCGGCAGGCGAACAGCGAGCCCTTCTGCGACAGCGTCAGCAGGTCGAAATTCTTGATCGCGCCCGAGGCGTTGCCGAAGCTCACCCACAGGCCGAGCGGCTTCAGGCAGTCGAGGGAGGCGGGATAGGTCGCCTGCCCCACGCCGTCATAGACCACGTCGCACATATGGCCGGAGGTGATCTCCTTGACCCGGTGCACGAAATCCTCCTCGCGGTAGAGGATCACGTGGTCGACGCCGCTGGAGAGGGCGAGCTCCGCCTTGTCCCTGGAGCCCACGGTGCCGATGACGGTGGCACCGAGATTGTGCGCCCACTGGGCGAGGATGAGCCCCACCCCGCCGGCCGCCGCCTGGATGAGAATCACGTCGCCCGGCTTCACGTGGTGGATGCGGCGCACGAGATATTGCGCCGTCATGCCCTTGAGCATCATGGCGGCGGCGGTCTGGTCGTCGATGGCGGCGGGCAGGTGCACCAGCAGCTTGGCGTCGATGTTGCGCACCTCGGCATAGGCTCCGAGGCCCATGGCGTAGGCCACCCGGTCGCCGACGTGGAAGTCGTTCACATGCTCGCCGACCGCCTCGACCACGCCGGCTCCCTCGCTGCCGGGCACGAACGGCAGTCCCGGCGCCTTGTAGAGCCCGTTGCGGAAATAGACGTCGATGAAGTTGAGGCCGATGGCGGTATGGCGAAGCCGGACCTCGCCCGCTCCGGGCGGCGGCAGCTCCATCTCCTCATATTTGAGAACTTCCGGCCCCCCGGTGTGATGGACCCGAACCGCGTGCACCATTTTGCCCTCCCGAATGGGGCGCAACTATAAGAGCTGACGATGTGTCGGCAAGCACTGCGCGGCAGGTCCCCCGGCCGGTGGGGCAACTGACCGCGCCGGGCGTGCCATAATGCTGGTCTAGAGTGCGCACGATGCGGCGCGCGGAACAGGGAGAAGGTCCATGACGGCCCATGGCATGCATGAGGTGGCGGTGGTCGGCGCGGGACCGGCGGGCCTCGCCCTTGCTCTCGGCCTCGCGGCCCGCGGCATTCCCACCGCCCTCGTCACCGGCCCCGAGCGCGCGCCCGACCACCGCACCACCGCCCTGCTCGACGGCTCGGTGCGCATCCTCGAAGGCTTCGGCGTGTGGGAGGCCCTCTCGCCTTATGTCGCGCCGCTCGTCGACATGCGCATCGCCGACGCCACGCGCCGCCTGATGCGGGCGCCGGAGGTCACCTTCCGCGCCGCGGAGATCGGCCTCGACGCCTTCGGCTACAATGTCGAGAACGACGTGCTGCGCGAGGCGCTGCTGAAGATCGCGCTGGAGACCCCCACCCTCCACGTGGCCCGCGCCTCGCTCGGCGAGATGGACGCGGGCACGCAGGCGGCGCGGCTCCATCTCGACGACGGCACCAGCCTCTCGGCCCGCCTGGTGGCCGGCGCCGACGGCCGCCAGTCGCGGGTGCGGGCCGCCGCCGGCATCGGCCTCACCTCGCGCGACTATCCGCAGGTGGCTTTCACCTGCACCGTGCGCCACGCCCGCTATCACGAGAACACCTCCACCGAGTTCCACACCGAGACCGGCCCCTTCACCCTCGTGCCCCTGCCCGGCCAGCGCTCCAGCATTGTCTGCGTGGTGACGGCGAAGGAGGCAGTGCGCCTGCTCGGCCTGTCCGACGAGGATCTGGCCGCCGAACTGGAGCGGCGCGCCTACTCGGTGCTGGGCGCCTTCACCATGGACGGCGGGCGCGGTGCCTTCCCGCTCGCCGCCGAGGCCGCCGACCATCTGGTGGCGCCGCGCGTGGCGCTGGTGGGCGAGGCGGCGCACATCATGCCGCCCATCGGCGCGCAGGGGCTCAACCTCGGCCTGCGCGACGTGGCGCGCCTGGTGGATCTGGTGGACGACGCCTTCCGGCGCGGCCACGACGTGGGGGCGAGCGAGCTGCTCGCCCGCTACGAGAAGGACCGCCGCCGCGACATCGACGGGCGCATGCGCGCGGTGGACCTGCTCAACCGCTCGCTCCTGTCCGATCTCGTGCCGATCCAGGGCCTGCGCAGCCTCGGCCTCTACGCCCTCGAAAAGGTGGGGCCGCTGCGCCGCGCCCTGATGCGCCTCGGCGTGGGCGAGCGGGCGGCGTGAGCCGTCGCCCCCGGTAAGGTGTTACGCTGCATCGCCGGTCCCGCCTTCGGTCCATTGCCCAAGGCGGAGGGTTATGGTGCAGTGCGCCCCGTCTGGCCTGGAAGCGCCGGGGATTCCCCCCGGCGTCTCGTTTCAAAATTGGAGAGGGCGATCTATCGGACGATGGAGCCGCGGCGTGGCTCCATAGACCGGATCGCGCGCTCGTCTGGGGGAGCCGATGAAACTTCCGCGTAACTTCTTCAAGCCTCTCGCCATCGGCGCGCCCGCGCCCTACCGCGAACTGCCGGTGCGGCTGGAGCGCATGATCCATTTCGTGCCGCCGCACCTCGAGAAGATGCGCGCCAAGGTGCCGGACATCGCCAAGCAGGTGGACGTGGTGCTCGGCAACCTTGAGGACGCCATTCCCTCGGACGCCAAGGAAGCCGCCCGCAAGGGCTTCATCGAGATGGCCAAGGCCACCGATTTCGGCGACACCGGCCTGTGGACCCGCATCAACTGCCTCAACAGCCCCTGGGTGCTGGACGACATCGTCGAGATCGTCGGCGAGATCGGCAACAAGCTCGACGTCATCATGCTGCCCAAGGTGGAAGGCGCCTGGGACATCCACTACCTCGACCAGCTCCTCGCCCAGCTCGAAGCCAAGCATGGCGTAGAGAAGCCGATCCTCATCCACGCCATCCTCGAGACCGCCGAGGGCGTGAACAATGTGGAGGCGATCGCCAGCGCCTCGCCGCGCATGCACGGCATGAGCCTCGGCCCGGCCGACCTCGCCGCCTCGCGCGCCATGAAGACCACCCGCGTGGGCGGCGGCCACCCGGACTACAAGGTGCTGGCCGACGCCGATGGCGACAATCCCCGCAGCGGCTACCAGCAGGACCTGTGGCATTATACCGTCGGCCGCATGGTGGACGCCTGCGCCGCCAACGGCATCAAGCCGTTCTACGGCCCGTTCGGCGACTTCTCCGACCTCGCCGCCTGCGAGAGCCAGTTCCGCAACGCCTTCCTTCAGGGATGCGTGGGAGCATGGTCCTTGCATCCCACCCAGATCGAGATCGCCAAGCGCGTGTTCTCCCCCGATCCGGGCGAGGTGGCGTTTGCCCTCAAGATCGTCGAAGCCATGCCGGACGGCTCCGGCGCGGTGATGATCGACGGCAAGATGCAGGACGACGCCACCTGGAAGCAGGCGAAGGTCATCGTCGACCTTGCTAAAATTGTCGCAGCCAAGGATCCGGAGATGGGCAAGGTTTACGGACTGTGACTATATTTTAACGAATTTCGGAGCTGCCCCCATGGGACCCAACGAGAAGCCGGCCACTTCTGGCCGGAGCCGGGCGCGCAAGGCACCCGGCCGCATGCCCCGCATCGCCGTCGCCCCCGAGGCGCCGGCGGAGATCGCCGCGGAGGCGCCCGCCGAGATGCGGCAGGCCAAGTTCCGCATCGGAGAGGTGGTGCGCCACAAGCACTTCCCCTTCCGCGGGGTGGTGTTCGACGTGGATCCCATCTTCGACAACACCGAGGAATGGTGGCTCTCCATTCCCGAGGAGATCCGGCCCCACAAGGACCAGCCCTTCTATCACCTGCTCGCCGAGAATGCGGACAGCGAGTACATCGCCTATGTCTCGGAGCAGAACCTCGAGGCGGACCCGTCCGATGAGCCGATCCGCCACCCCCAGGCGCCGGAAGCCCTCTCCGACGACGGCGAAGGCGGCTGGCGGGTTCGCGCGAGCCTGCTGAACTGAGGTCCTAGACCGTCCGGCGGGCCACCGCCGGCCCGGGACGGGGATCTGAGCGGACCCCTGAAATGCAAAACGGCGCAGGCTTCAAGCCTGCGCCGTTTTTGCTTGCCGGGAGCGGTCCGGGAGGCGGCGCCGCACGAAGCGCGGCGCTGTCCCGCCCGGACGCGGCTCAGGCCCGGAGCAGATCCGGGCCGCGCGCGCCCTGCGTCACTTGCCGGTCTTGGCGCGCTCCAGCTCCTGGCCCTTCTTGAGCAGGGCGGCCTTGCCTTCCTCTTCCTGCTTCTGGGCGGCGGCGCGGGCCTCTTCCATGCGCTTGCGCTCCTGCTCCATGGCCACCTTCGCGTCCACGCCGGGGCCGTCGTTGGCCTTGGCGAAGTCGGTGTTGGACATGGGCAGGCTCAGGGTGCGGCCGGTGCCGTTCACCATCTGCAGGTACACCGCCTTGGCCTTCTTGAACTTGGCGATGAAGTCGGCATTCACCTCGGCCTCGGCCACGCAGGTGGCGCCGCCGCCGGGCAGCGGCTGGCAGATCACGAACGGCGCGGGCACCGGATCCTTGTCGAGGGTCAGGCGCACGCCCGGCTGGAGGCGCATGCCCAGCGGCACGGCGATGTTGAGGCGCTTCTTGGCCTCGCCTTCCAGCTCGATGATGTCCACCTTGGCGATGGCCTGCTTCTCCACGCCGAGGATCTGGCTGGTGACGCACACCTTCTTGCCGCCCTGGGGATTGTTGTCGGCCTTCGGAATCTCCTGGCAGATCTTCTGCCACGGGGAGGCGGAGAACTGGGCCTGGGGATCATCCTGGGCGCCGGCGGGAGCCGCTCCCGGCGCAGCCGCCGGAGCGCCGGCGGGCTTGGCCGGCTGCGCCTGGGCGAACGCGGGGCCGGCGAGCGTCGCTGCCACAAGCGCCGCTGCGACGCCGGCCGTCAGCCGCGCGAAGGAATGGATCTCAGTCATGGTGGCCTTTCCCTTAGGTGTCTGCCATGGGGTGGTGACGCGGCGCGTGACGCACCCCGGCGCCCGACCGTAATTTCGCTCTGACCGCGGCTGTCTCAAGGTCAATTGAGGCAAGACGGTGACCGGCGGCGAACATCTCGTCCGGCTGCCGGATCGGCATGCTAAATTGCCGAAAATTGAGGCCAAGACGCGGCTGACGGCGAAAGTCCTGACCCAGAGAGAGCAAAGAGGTATCCATGTGGCGATCGGCCATGCATTCATTGCCTCCCTCCGCGCTCCGCCGATACCTCGCCGGCGCCTTGGCGCTGCCTGCGTTTCTCGCCCTCGGGGCGGCCCTGCTCCCTGGACCGGCACAGGCCTTCGATGACGCCGACGCGGCCGCCCCGGCCCTCGCCACGCCGCCCGTCGCCCGGCCCACGCCCGCCAGTCCGGATGCGGCCAAGAGTCCGGGCGCCGGAGCCGCGACGGCGGCGCCCGCCATCGCCATGCGGGGCGCGCCGGCGGTCGGCGCCGACTTCACCGCTTTGCCCTATGTCAATCCGGACGCGCCCAAGGGCGGACGCCTGACGCTCTCGGCAACGGGGACCTTCGACAGCCTCAACCCCTTCATCGTCAAGGGTTCATCGCCGGGCTTCATCCGCACCTTCGTGGTGGAGAGCCTGATGGCGCGGTCCCTCGACGAGCCCTTCACGCTCTATCCGCTCATCGCCCGCAGCGTGCGCACCGATGCGGCGCGCAGCTTCGTGGAGTTCGCCCTCGATCCCAGGGCGCATTTTTCCGACGGCACCCCCGTCACCGCCGAGGACGTGCTCTTCTCCTTCGCCCTGATGCGCGACAGGGGCCGGCCGAATCACCGGCTCTATTACGCCAAGGTGGCGAAGGCCGAGGCGGTGGACGCGCACACCGTGCGCTTCACCTTCGCCGAGCCGGACCGGGAGCTGGCGCTCATCATGGGCCTGCTGCCGGTGCTGTCGAAGAAGAGCATCGACCGCGACCGTTTCGAGGAGACCGGCCTCACGCCGCTGGTGGGCTCCGGACCTTATGTCATCGGCGAGGTGCAGGCCGGCGCGCAGGTGACGCTCAAGCGCGATCCCAACTATTGGGGCCGCGAGCTGCCGGTGAACCGCGGCCAGTTCAATTTCGACGAGATGCGCTTCATCTATTTCCGCGATGCCAACACCGAGTTCGAGGCCTTCAAGAAAGGCATCGTCGATGCCCGCTTCGAGACCGATCCGGGCCGCTGGGAGACCGGCTACGACTTCCCCGCCGTGCGCGCCGGCGAGGTGGTGCGCGAGGTGATTCCCACCGGCACGCCGGCGCCCTATTCGGTGCTGGTGTTCAACACCCGCCGGCCGCTGTTCGCCGACATCCGGGTGCGGCGCGCGCTGATCGAGCTGTTCGACGCGGAATGGCTCAACCGCAACTTCTACCATTCCCTCTACGAGCGGAACGCGAGCGTCTTCGAGGGCTCCGGCCTCTCCAGCCTCGACCGCCCGGCCGATGCGGGCGAGCGCGCCATCCTCGCCCCCTTCCCCGATGCCGTGTCCCCCGAGGTGATGGCCGGCACGGCGCGTCCGCCCCGCTCCGACGGCTCGGGCCGCGACCGCGAGCGGCTGCGTGCCGCCCTCACTTTGCTGGAGGAGGCCGGCTGGACGCTGAAGGCGGGAACGCTCGTCCACGGCGCCGACGGCGCGGCGTTCCGGTTCGAGATCATGGTGCTCACCCGCGAGCAGGAGCGCCTCGCCCTCGCCTATGCCGCCGCGCTGAAGCGGGCCGGCATCACCGCCGACGTGCGCTATGTGGATGCGGTGCAGTTCGAGGCCCGCCGCACCGCCTACGACTTCGACATGATGCCGGTGACCTGGACCCAGTCGCTCTCGCCGGGCAACGAGCAGGCCTTCTATTTCGGCTCGGCCGCCGCCGACACGCCGGGCACGCGCAACTACATGGGCGCGAAGAACCCGGCGCTCGACGCCGCCATCGCCGCCCTCATCGAGGCGCGCGACGAATCCGGCTTCCTCTCCGCCGCCCGGGCCCTCGACCGGGTGCTGATCTCCGGCGCCTACGGGGTGCCGCTGTTCCACACCCAGGGTCAGTGGCTCGCGCGCTGGACGCGGATCGCCCATCCCGCCCAGCCCTCGCTCTACGGCACTTCGCCCGAGGCCTGGTGGCGCGTGCCGGGCCGCTGACGCCTTCAGCCGGCGCGGGTGAAGGCGCGGGTGGCGAAAATGCCCACGACGAGGAAGATCAGCAGCACCGCTGCCTGGGCGATGGCGAAGGGCGGCTCGCTCTGGGTCGGCGCGAGCTGCTGCAGCTCCGGCACCTTGGCGAAGGCCTGCGCGACGCCGACGAACACCAGGAGATAGAGGCTCGCCACCACCCCCGCCGCATAGACCGCCCGCCAGACGCCCCTGAGATGGAACACATGCAGCGCGGCGAGCACCGCCGCGAGAATGAGCACCGCGACGATGCCCACGCCGATCGCCGGGGTGAAGCCGCCGAAGGGAAACCCGAAGCCGGTGAGGCTGGTGAGCAAAGCCGTGGACAGGAAGATGCCGGTCGCGCCCCCGGCGGCCACCCGCCCGTTGAACAGGGCCGCGACCACGAGAAACCCGATGGCGATGGCGACCAGGCTGAGCCAGGTGTGGATGCCGACGTAAGTGGTGGGATCAAACATGAATGGTCCTCAATGCTGGCGGACCGTCAATCTGCCCGGCCCCTGGCGTCACAGGATGCACAAGGAACGCCATGTATACATCTGCTGCGAGCAAAATTCGGTTTGCCGGCAGTGGGTAACCCCCGTCGTGCCCCTTGCGCGGGGCATGATGGACAGCACAGAACAGCCGCATTCACGGACCAGTGTGCCGCCCCGCCACAGCGGCGCCCGAGGTCCCGTCGCGGGGCGTGGGCGCGGGGCGAGGCCGGCGGCGCGTTGGGCGGCACGGCGCCGGGACGAGAAAAGGGCGCGGGGGCTCCGGAGCGGGGCCGCCTGCGAGGCGCATCCAGGGCGTGCGCCTGGCCGGACCGGCCGCCCTTTGGCATTATTCAACCTCACCGGCGTAGGGTCACGCCGGGAGCCGAGGCGAGGAGAATCCACCCATGGCGGACCTGCGGAATCCGGCAAAGTCGCCGCGCCAGCGCCCTTTCGAAGCGCGCAGCGGACGCCGGATTGAAGCATCGGACTCGGGACGCGAATGGGAGGCGCCGCAGCGCGCCATCCGGCCGCGCATCGGCGTCGGGCCACGCCGGGAGCAGCGCGCGACGCGGACCCTGTTCCAGACGCCCTCCGCCCTGCATCTGATCGCCATCGCCACCAGCCTCGTCATCCTCGGCGGCGGCTTGGGGCTGACCCTGCATCTGCTCGGCTCGAACCATGCGCCGGAGCCGGAGCGCGCCGCGAGCCCGGCGACGGCACGCCCGCCCCGGGTGGCCTCCCCCGGCCTGCCGACCCACCCCGCCCCGGCCGAAACCGCCGCCTCCACCGCCGCCGCGGTCTCCGCAGCCGCCGCGGTTGCCGCCGACCCCGAGCCGTCGGCCGCCAATCCGAACCCGCCGGCCGGGCCCGCGGGCGCCGCGCCCGAAAGGCCCGCCGCGGCCAGTGGCGTCCTGCCGGTCCCGGCCGCCGCGCCCACCGCCGACGACTTCAAACGGCCCGCCTTCCTGGAACCCATGCCCGCCGACGGTGCGGCCGACGACACTGCGGCCGGTGAAACCCCGGCCGATGCCGCCGACGGCCCGGCCGCCACCGCGGACGCCGAAGCGGTCGCCGCGCCGGAGCCGGATTCGCTGCCCACCGCGCCAGCGCCCCTCCCCCAGCAGCGCCCGGCCCGCATCGCGACGGGAGCCGCGAGCGCACAGGATGCGACGCCGGCCGCCGCGACCGGCGGAACGAGCGCGAAGCTCACCATGGACGTGACCTTCCGGTCGTCCGCGCAGCGGGGCAGCTCGGTGCTGGGCACGCTGTCGCAGGGCACCGAGGTTCAGGTGATCGCCTGCAAGTCGTGGTGCGAGATCATCGCCAACGGCAAGCGCGGCTTCGTCTTCAACAACGCGTTGCCGCGCTCCGCCCGCTGAGCGGCGGGCCGCCGCGCCCGTATCGGGACAGGGCCGGAGGGGTCATCGGCGGGCGTGCGCCCCGCTCACATGCCCTTCTTCCCGGCCAGAGCTGCGAGCTTCTTCAGGATCGACAAGGTGCCCTTGAGCCGGCTCTCGGCGCTCGGCCAGTCGCGCAGGAACACCACCTTGTGGTCGGGCCGCACCTTGGCCTGAGGCCCGTCCTGGGCGATCAGCTTCACGAGGCCGGAGGGGTCGGCGAACTCGTTGTCGCGGAAGCCCAGCACCACGCCCTTGGGGCCCGCATCCACCTTCTCCACGTTGGCGGCCCGCGCCAGCGCCTTGATCCGCGCCAGCGAGATCAGCGAGCCCACCTCTGCCGGCGCCGGGCCGAAGCGGTCCACCAGCTCGGCGGCGAAGGCGTTCAGCTCGTCGTCGTCCTCGATGTCGGCGAGGCGGCGGTAGAGGGCGAGACGCACGTGGAGGTCCGCCACATAGTCCTCGGGGATGAGGACAGGCGTGCCGATGGTGATGTTGGGCGACCATTTGTCGGCCACGTAATCGGTGATGCCGGCCTTCAGATGCGCGATCGCCTCCTCCAGCATCTCCTGGTACAGCTCGTAGCCCACCTCCTTGATGTGGCCCGACTGCTCGTCGCCCAGCAGGTTGCCGGCGCCGCGGATGTCGAGGTCGTGGCTGGCGAGCTGGAAGCCCGCGCCCAAGGTCTCCAGCGATTGCAGCACCTTGAGCCGCCGTTCCGCCTGATGGGTGATGGGCTTGGTGGCCGACACGGTGAAGATGGCATAGGCCCGCGCCTTGGCCCGGCCCACGCGCCCGCGCAGCTGGTAGAGCTGGGCGAGGCCGAACATGTCGGCGCGGTGGACGATGAGGGTGTTGGCGTTGGGCACGTCGAGGCCCGATTCCACGATGGTGGTGGAGAGCAGCACATCGTATTGGCCGTCATAGAAGGCGGTCATGATGTCTTCCAGCGCCCCGGCCGCGAGCTGGCCGTGGGCCACCGCCACCTTCACCTCCGGCACGGACGCCGCGAGGAATTCGCGCACCTCGGCCAGATCCTCGATGCGCGGCACCACATAGAAGCTCTGCCCGCCGCGATAGCGCTCGCGCAGCAGCGCCTCGCGCACGATCAGCGGATCGAACGGCGTCACGAAGGTGCGCACCGCGAGCCGGTCCACCGGCGGCGTGGCGATGATGGAGAGCTCGCGCACCCCGGTCATGGCGAGCTGCAGGGTGCGCGGAATGGGCGTGGCGGTGAGGGTCAGCACGTGCACCTCGGCGCGGAGCTGCTTCAGCCGCTCCTTGTGGCCGACGCCGAAATGCTGCTCCTCGTCCACGATGACGAGGCCGAGATCCTTGAAATGGATGGTCTTGCCGAGGAGCGCGTGGGTGCCCACCACGATGTCGATGGTGCCGTCGGAAAGGCCCTTCTTCACCGCCGTGAGATCCTTGCCCGTGACGAGGCGCGAGGCCTGCGCCACATGCACCGGCAGACCCTTGAAGCGCTCGGAGAAGGTCTTGAAATGCTGCCGCGCGAGCAGCGTGGTCGGCACCACCACCGCCACCTGCTTGCCCGAGAGCGCCACCGCGAAGGCGGCGCGCAGCGCCACCTCCGTCTTGCCGAAGCCCACGTCGCCGCACACCAGCCGGTCCATGGGATGGCCGGAGGAGAGGTCGTCCAGCACCGAGTCGATGGCGGCTTCCTGGTCGTCCGTCTCCTCATAGGGGAAGCGGGCACGGAACTCGTCATAGAGCCCCATGGAGGGCACCAGCCTGGGTGCCTCGGCGAGCTGGCGCTGGGCGGCGATCTTGATGAGGCCGGCCGCCATCTCGCGCAGGCGCTTCTTCATGCGCGCCTTGCGCGCCTGCCAGGCGCCGCCGCCCAGCTTGTCGAGCACCGCCTCGGTCTCCTCCGAGCCGTAGCGGCTCAGGAGCTCCAGATTCTCCACCGGCAGGAACAGCTTGTCGCCGCCCGCGTAGTGGATCTCCAGGCAGTCGTGGGGCGCGCCCATGGCCTCGATGGCTTTCAGCCCCACGAAACGGCCGATGCCGTGGTCCACATGCACCACGAGGTCGCCGGCGGTGAGCGCGGTCAGCTCGGAGATCACATCCTGCGGCCGGCGCGCCTTGCGCTTGGGCCGCACCAGGCGGTCGCCCAGAATGTCCTGCTCGCCGATGAGGGCGAAATCGGGCGTCTCGAAGCCGGCCTCCAGGCCATAGACCGCCAGCGCGCCTTGCGTCTTCGGCAGGGCCGCGAGGCTGTCGAACCTGGAGATGGCGGCGCAGCCGGTGAGGCCGTGGTCCGCCAGCACCGTGCCGAGGCGCTCGCGCGAGCCCTCCGACCAGCCGGCGAGAATCACCTTCTTGGAGGCCTGAAGCGCGCGCACGTGGGCCACGGCGGCATCGAAGACATTGGCCTCCGGATCGGCCCGCTCGGCGGCGAAGGAGCGGCCCTTCACGCCGCCCACGTCCATCACCTCGACCCCCTTCACTCCGTCCGGCGCGGCGAACGGGCTCAGGCGGGCGAGGCGCGCCTTCTCCAGATGGCCGTGCCATTCGGCCCCCGAGAGATAGAGCCGGCCCGGCGGCAGGGGATGATAGGGCGTGCCCGACGCCATCTCCTCCAGCGCCGACTTTCGCGCCGCGTAATAGTCCGCCACCAGCGCGATGCGCTCGCCCGCCGCCTCCTCGGCGAGGGAGTCCACCACCAGCGGGCTCGCCTCGATATAGTCGAACAGCGTGCCCATGCGCTCGTGGAACAGGGGCAGCCAGTGCTCCATGCCGGTGTGGCGACGGCCTTCGCTCACCGCCTCATAGAGGGTGTCGCCCTTCTGCGCCGCGCCGAACTCGGCCACATAGGCCATGCGGAAGCGGCGCATGGTGTCGGTGGTGAGCTGGAATTCGGCCATGGGCACGAGGTCGAGCGACTTGAGCTGGCCGGTGGTGCGCTGGGTCTCGGGATCGAAGGCGCGGATGCTCTCCAGCGTGTCGCCGAAGAAGTCGAGGCGGATGGGCGCGTCCAGCCCCGGCGGATAGAGGTCCACGAGGCCGCCGCGCACCGCATATTCGCCGGTGTCGCGCACCGTGGGGGTGCGCAGGAAGCCGTTCTCCTGCGCCCATTCCGCCACCCCGTCGAGGGCGATGGCATGGCCCGGCGCACAGGAGAGCGACTGCGCCGTCACCAGCCCCTTGGCCGGCACCCGCTGCACCGTGGCGTTCACCGTGGTGAGGAGCACGCTCGCCGCCCCGCCCTTCACCCGGGCGAGCCGCGCCAAAGTCGCCATGCGCCGCGCCACGATGGCGGCGTTGGGCGAGGCGCGGTCATAAGGAAGGCAGTCCCAGGAGGGGAAGCTCAGCACCTCCAGCTCGGGCGCGAAGAAGGCGAGGCCCCGCTCCAGCGCCGCCATGCGCTGGCCGTCGCGGCAGATCACCGTCACGCTCGGCCAGGGCGCGGCCTTGCCCGCCGCCACCGAGCGGGCGAGATCGGCCACCACCAGCCCTTCCATGCCGTCGGCCACGCGGGTGATGAGCAGGGGCCGGCCTTCGGTCAGGGATTCGGCAAGGGGACGGGGACGCTTCACGACGGGCTCCGCGGGCGCCGGCGCCCGGGCGGGCCGGCGCGGCGAACGTTACTGCAGGCTGGAAAGGCGGGAGCGACCCTATTCGGGCAGGCCGCGGCCGGAATGGTGGAATTCGCTCATCCGGGCGAACAGCGGGGTGGCGTATTCGGCCGGGGTGGGATTGGTGCCGCTGATCCAGGAGAAGATGTCGTGGTCCTGCGCGTCGATGAGGCGCTCGAAATCGTCCAGCTCGGCATCGGAGAGGTTCTCGATCTCCGCGTCGGCGAACCGGCCCATGATGAGATCCATCTCGCGGATGCCGCGGTGCCAGGCGCGATAGAGCAGCCGGCGGCGGCGCGGATCGAGATCATGGCTGGAACGCGGGGCGGCGGTCGTCATGGCACTCTCCAAAGCACGGCGACGGCCGAAGCCGCAGGCCCGCCCGTCAGCGATGCTTATAGGTGCACGGGCGCCGCTTTGCCAGACCGGCCCGAACGCGGCGCGGGCGCGCGCGTCAGCGGTTGATCTCCACCAGGAGCACCCAGGCATCGACCACCGCCTTCACCGTCGCGAGGATCATGCCCGCGGCAAGCCAGCCGAGCCCCTGCGCGGCGCCCGAGACGAGCAGCGCGCCGGCCACCGCCAGGGGCAGCACCGAAGCCACGAACAGGCCGACATTCAGCGCAAAGGCGAAGGACAGCGCCGCCGCGCGCCGTTCCGCCAGAAGCGCCAGGTGGATGCGCGCGCCGAGAACGATCAGCAGCGCCGCGACCACCAGCACCGCGCCGCCCAGCACGGCCATCCCCCAGGACGGCACCAGCGTGACGAGGGAGATCCCCAGCACCGCGAGGAGCAGCATCAGCCCGAACAGCGCGCGCTGCGGCAGGACGGGCGAGGACAGGATGCGGCCGAGATTGAGCGAGATGCCGACGAACAGCAGGCCGAGCAGCGCCGCCGAGGCGCCCACCTGCGCGACGAAGAAATTCTCCCAGGCCTCGCCCACCATTCCCGGCCCTCGCCTGCCCCGCGCGGTGGCGATCACGCCGCAGCCTTGCCCGCCGCTTCTCCCCGCCGCGTCTCGCCTCACCCGCCGTTGCCGAACAGCAAGGCGAGGCGCGTCATCAGCGGCTCGTCGGTCATGTCGAGGCGCAGCGGCGTCACCGAGACGCAGAGCTCGTCCAGCGCCCGCATGTCCGAGCCCGGCTGAGTCTCCGAGGTCTGCCGCTCGAAGGCAATCCAGTAATAGGGGTGGCCACGCCCGTCGCGCCGCTCGTCGATGCGCAGCAGGCGCTGGTCGCGGGTGCCCTGGGCGGTGGCGAGGATGCCCTTCACCTCGTCCGGCGGGCAGTCCGGGAAGTTCACGTTCAGGAGGATGCCGGGCGGGATGCCCTCGGCGAGCAGCTTGCGCACGAGATCCGGGGCGAAGCGCTCGGCGGTGGCGAAATGCGGCTCTTCCCGGCTGCCCTTGCCGAAGCGCTGCGACAGCGCGAGGGAGGGAATGCCGAGGATGGTGCCCTCGATGGCCCCCGCCACCGTGCCCGAATAGCTCACGTCCTCGGCGATGTTCTGGCCGCGGTTGACGCCCGAGAGCACGAGATCCGGCGGCTGGTCGAACAGGATGTGGCGCACCGCCATGATCACGCAGTCGGTGGGCGTGCCCTTCACCGCGAAGCGCTTGTCCTCCACCTGCCTGAGGCGCAGCGGATCGGAGAGCGAAAGGGAATGGGCGACGCCCGACTGGTCGCTTTCGGGCGCCACCACCCAGACATCGTCGGAAAGGCTCTGCGCGATGCGCGCGCAGGCCTCGAGGCCGGGGGCGTGGATGCCGTCGTCATTGGTGACCAGGATGCGCATGAAACCCCTTCCCCGGCATCGGCGCCGCCCCGGTGGGCGGGCCTATCTCGCCTTCTCGATCTTGGTGATGCCCCCCATGTAAGGCTTCAGCGCCTCCGGCACCACCACCGATCCGTCCTCCTGCTGGTAGGTCTCCAGCACGGCGACCAGCGCCCGGCCCACGGCGACGCCCGAGCCGTTCAGCGTATGCACGAAACGCGGGCTTGGCTTCTGGCCCGCGGGAGCGTCCTTGGGGCGGTAGCGCGCGTCCATGCGCCGCGCCTGGAAGTCGCCGCACACCGAGCAGGAGGAGATTTCCCGATAGGCCCCCTGCCCCGGCAGCCAGACCTCGATGTCGTAGGTCTTCTGCGAGGCGAAGCCCATGTCGCCGGTGCAGAGCGTCACCACGCGGTAGTGCAGGTCGAGCTTCTTCAGCACCGCCTCGGCGCAGGCGAGCATGCGCTCGTGCTCGTCGGCCGACTGCTCGGGCGTGGTGATGGAGACCATCTCCACCTTGTTGAACTGGTGCTGGCGGATCATGCCGCGCGTATCGCGCCCCGCCGCCCCCGCCTCGGCCCGGAAGCAGGGGGTCAGCGCGGTGAGGCGGAGCGGCAGCTCTTCCTCGGAGAGGATGGATTCGCGGACGAGATTGGTGAGCGGGACTTCGGCGGTTGGGATGAGCCAGAGGGCGCTCAAAGCATTCGCGAGCTCGTCAAAACGGCGAACTCCATCCACATTCAACCCATATCGGCTTCCTTCTGTGACAAAGTACCGCCATACACCTCCTTCGCGTTCAGCGATATCAGAGTCTTCCCAAAGCACCGTCTTGAAAATGTCGGCATACTCCGCATCTGAAAGCAAACGCTTCGCTGCAAACTGATCTTCAGCAAATTTCGGCAACTGAGCGGTGCCAAACATTGTGCTATCCCGCACCAGCAGTGGCGGGTTGACTTCCTGGTACCCGTGCTCGCCAGTGTGCAGATCTAGGAAGAACTGCCCCAGCGCCCGCTCCAGACGGGCCAGCGGCCCCTTGTTCACCACGAAGCGCGCGCCCGAGAGCTTGGCGGCGGTCTCGAAATCCATCAGGCCGAGCCCCTCGCCCACCTCGAAATGCTGCTTGGGCGCAAAGGCATAAGCGCGCTTCTCGCCGACGCGCGCGCGCTCCACATTCTCTTCTTCGTCCTTGCCGAGGGGCACCTCGGCCAGCGGCACGTTGGGGATGGCGGCGAGCGCGTCGTTGAGCGCGGTCTCGAAGCCCTTCACGTCGCTTTCCAGCGCCGGGATGGTCTCCTTGAGCTTCGCCACCTCGGCCATGAGCGCCTGCGCCGTGGCCTCGTCCTTCTTCGCCTTGGCCTGCCCGATCTCCTTGGAGGCCGCGTTGCGCCGCGCCAGCTTCCCTTCCAGCTCGGTGAGACCCTCGCGGCGTTTCTTGTCGAGATCCAGCAGCCTCTTCACCAGCGCCTCGGCGTCCGTCTTCGCCGCGTCCGCGTTGCCGCCGCGCCGCGCCAGAGCGTCGATCAGGCCTTCCGGCTGTTCGCGGATCCATTTGATGTCGTGCATGCGCCGGCCTCTTTCATCGCCGCAGAGGCCGGCCCGCCCCGACCTCAGCACCGGGCCGAGGCGCCGTCCCCGTCAAATCCGTGATGGATGGGATGCCGCCCGTCAGGAGGCCGAGGAGGATGCCGCGTCGCGCGCCGCCTCTTCCGCCGCCCGCCGCTTCTCGACGACGCCCACCAGATAGACGGACACCTCGTAGAGAAGGAGGGTCGGCAGGGCAAGGGCGAGCTGGCTGATGACGTCCGGCGGGGTCAGCACCGCCGCGAGGATGAAGACGCCGACGATGGCGTAGCGCCGGCCCTTGACCAGCATCTCCCGCGTCACCACGCCGATGCGCGCGAGCAGCGTCAGGATCACCGGAAGCTGGAAGCACAGGCCGAAGGCGAGGATCAGGGTGGTGATGAGGGAGAGATATTCCGACACCTTGGGCAGCAGCGAGATTTCCGCCCGCCCGTCGCCGCCCGCCTGCTGCATGGAGAGGAAGTAGGTCATCGCCAGCGGCATGGCGACGAAATAGACGAAGGCCGCCCCCAGAAGGAAGCAGATGGGCGTGGCGATGAGATAGGGCCGGAAGGCCGCCTTCTCGTGCTTGTAGAGCCCCGGCGCCACGAACATGTAGACCTGCGTCGCCACGATGGGGAACGAGAGGAATGCCGCCCCGAACATGCCGAGCTTGATCTGGGTGAAGAGGAATTCCTGCGGCGCCGTGTAGATGAGCTTGATGCCCGGCGCGAAGCCGGAGGCGAATTCATAGGGCCAGAGCAGGATGTTGTAGATCTGCTTGGCGAACATGAAGCACAGGAAGAACGCCACCAGAAACGCCAGCAGCGACTTGATGAGCCGCGCGCGCAGCTCGATCAGGTGATCGATGAGGGGAGCCTTCGAGGCGTCGATATCGTCGTCGGTCATCGCGCGCTCTTGGAGGACGGAACCGTCAGGCGGGGGCAGGTCGCGGCAGGGCCGGCGGCGCCGCCGGTCGCGACAACGCGGGTCAGGGAGACTCCGGTCATGGCAGGGCCTTGGGCGCGGGCGGCGCGCCCTGGTCCGTCGGAGGAAGGGGAAGCGGCTCCGCCTCGGGCGCGGAGAAGACCGGATCGGGCAGCGGCGGCGCCGGCTCGGAGCTGGCGAGCGCGGGCGGCGGGACATCGCCGGGGGCCGCCGGCGCTTCGGATGCGGCCGCACCGGCCACCGCCGCCGAGGCGCCCGCTGCCGGCGCGGTGCGCTGCAGGGTGGCCTGGATCTCCTCGCGGATCTCCTTCAGCGGGTCGAACAGATCGCTCTTGGAGATGCTGCTCAGCGGCGAGGTGTCCGGCACGCTGGCCGCCTCCTGCAGCGAGGATCGGGCGCTCGCCTCCACGTCGCGGATCTCCTTGCGCATGTCCGCGATGTCAGCTTCCCTAAGGGCATCCTGGAACTGGCCCTGGAAGTCGGCGGCCATGCGCCGCATCTTGGTGACGGTGCGCCCCACGGTGCGCAGCACCGACGGCAGCTCCTTGGGACCGATGACGATCAGCGCGACAATGCCGATCAGCATCAGCTCGGACCACCCGATATCGAACATGACGGCCTCAAGCCGACGGACGAGCCGCCGCCCTCAAAGAGTGGGGAAAGGGGCCCGTCTCAGACGGGCTTCTTCTCGGCCTCGGTGGCGCTGGTGGACTGGTGCGGCACCGCGCGCGGGGGCTCGGCCGGCGTCTTCGCGGGCTCGTCGTCCTCGGCGAGGCCCTTCTTGAAGGACTTGATGCCCTTCGCCACGTCGCCCATCAGATCGGAGACCTTGCCGCGACCGAACAGCAGGAGCACCACGGCCAGCACGATGATCCAGTGCCAGATGCTCAACGAACCCATCTCAGACCCTCCAGAAGCATTTTTCGCCCGGCGCGAGGGGCGGGCATTATTCAGGCGACGACACTAGGCGCCCGCTGCGGCGAAAACAAGAATGGCGCCCCGGCGCCCTTTGCCGCGCCATCCGCCCCCAGGGGAGCGACCGGCGGCGCCCCTGCCCTTGCCACTCTGCCTTGGCCGCAATCACTTTCGCGGGACCGCCCCCCCCCCCCCGCGGCGGCCTGCCCCTCAGTCCGGCTCGCCGTCGTCGTCGTCCTGCGGCGGCGGGGACAAGGTGAAGTCCAGGGGCTCGGCCTCCAGCGGCTCCTCGTCGTCGTGCAGGTGCGGGTCGTCGGACGGGAGCGGAATGGCGAAGCCCCCGGGCAGGCGCGCGTCGAGCAGCCCTGCCCCCTTCAGCTCGTCGAGGCCCGGCAGGTCCTGCACCGTGTCGAGCCCGAACTGGATGAGGAAGGCCGGCGTCGTGCCATAGGTCACCGGCCGTCCGGGCGACTTGCGCCGGCCGCGCAGGCGCACCCATCCGGTCTCCAGCAGCACGTCGAGGGTGCCCTTGGAGGTGGAGACGCCGCGGATCTCCTCGATCTCCGCCCGCGTCACCGGCTGGTGGTAGGCGACGATGGCCAGCACCTCGATGGCGGCGCGGGAGAGCCTGCGCGGCTCCGGCGCGCGGGCGGCCACCACCGGGGCGAGGTCGGGGGCGGTGCGCAGCATCCAGCCGCCCGCCGCCTTCACCACATTGACGCCGCGCCGGGCGTAATCGGCGGCGAGCGTATCCATGAGGGCGGCGACGTCGGCCTCCGGCGGCAGGTGCGCGGCCAGCATCGCGGCATCGAGCGGCCTGGCGGAGGTGAACAGCAGCGCCTCGATCACCCGCAGGTCCCGCGCCAGCGCGGCGGCGCGCTCGTCCTCGGGACGTTCGTCGAACAGATCGACGCGGGGGGCGACGCGCTTCCTGTCGCCGGGGCGGCGCCGCTCGCCGCTCACGGCCCGTCTCCGGAGGGCGGCGCGTCGTCGTCCCTGGCGCGCACCCAGAGGGGGGCGAAGGGCGCGTCCTGGCGCAGGTCGATGATCCCCTCGCGCACCATTTCCAGCGTGGCCGAGAAGCTGGAGGCGAGCGCGGTGGCCCGCTGCTCCGGCTCGGCCAGAAAGTCGATCAGGAACTGGTCGAGGCGCATCCAGTCCCCGGCCGTCCCGCCGATGAGCCGCTCCAGGCGGGAGCGCGCCTCCTGCAGCGACCAGACCGCCCGCACCTTCAGGGTCACGAAAGACAGCGCCTTGGTCTGCCGCTGGCGCGAATAGGCGGCGAGCAGGTCGAACAGGCTGGCGGTGTAGGTCACCGGCCCGGACGGCGCCTCGTTCTCCTCCGGCAGCGCGCGGGCGAACACGTCGCGGTCGAGCTGGGCACGGGCCATGAGCTGGGCGGAAGCCTCGCGGATGCGCTCCAGATGCTTGAGCCGCCGGGCGAACGCCGCCGCAAGCTCCTCGGCGCTCGGCCCCTCCTCCTTGGGCGGCACCGGCAGCAGCAGGCGCGACTTCAGATAGGCGAGCCACGCCGCCATGACGAGATAGTCCGCCGCCAGCTCCAGCCGGCCGCGCCGCGCTTCCTCGATGAAGGCGAGATACTGGTCGGCCAGCGCCAGGATGGAAATGCGCGCCAGGTCCACCTTCTGGGTGCGGGCCAGGGCGAGCAGCAGGTCGAGCGGGCCCTCGAACCCGTCGAGGTCCACGACGAAGGCGCTGTCGCCTCGCGCGGCAAGCTCCGCCTCAAGGCCGGGGTCGGTGAAATCGGAACCCGCCCCGCCCGCCATGGTCACACCGCTGCGCCGATGAGCTCGGCCACCCGGGCGCGCAGGGCGGCGCCATCCACCGCATCGGGCGGGCGGCGCAGGGCAAGGGCCCTGTCGGCCCGCTCCAGCGCCTTGCCGGCGAGCTGCGGCGCCTCGGCGGCGACCTGCTCCATCTCCTCCATCCTGCCGTTGCAGTGGAGGAGGAGATCGCAGCCGGCCTTCAGCGCGGACCGGGACCGCTGGGCGAAGCTGCCGGCGAGCGCGCCCATGGAGAGATCATCGGTCATCAGCAGGCCGTCGAAGCCGATGAGGCCGCGGATCACCTCGTTCATCATGATGGCGGAGGTGGTGGCGGGGCTGTCGGGATCATAGGCCTCGTAGACCACGTGGGCGGTCATGCCGAGGGGCAGATGGTTCAGCGCCTTGAACGCGGCGAAGTCGTTCGGCACCAGCTCCTCCTTCGAGGCGCTGACCCGGGGCAGCCGCTCGTGGCTGTCGGCAGGCGCCCGGCCGTGACCGGGAATGTGCTTCAGCACCGGCAGCACGCCGCCCTCCAGCAGGCCTTCCGCCGCCGCCCGGCCCAGCTCCACCACCGGCTCCACCGCATCGCCATAGGCGCGGTTGCCGATGATGCCGTGGCCGTCGGGATGGCGCAGGTCCGCTACCGGCAGGCAGTCCACGTCGATGCCGAGGGGATGAAGGTCGCCCGCCAGCGCGCGGGAGTTCAGCCGCACCGCCTCCAGCGCCGCCTCCGGCTCGCGCCGGAAAAGCGCGCCGAAGGGCTCCGCCGGCGGATAGGCGGGCCAATGGGGCGGACCCAGGCGCTGCACCCGTCCGCCCTCCTGGTCGATCAGCACCGGGGCGCACCAGCCGAGCGCGTCGCGCGCGTCGTTGACGAGGCCATAGACCTGATCCGGCTTGTCCACGTTGCGGGCGAACAGGATGAGGCCCCAGGGCGCGGCCGATTTGAGGAAGGCGCGCTCCGACGGGGCAAGCTTGACGCCGGCGAGGCCGGTGATGAAGGCGCTCGAAGTCATGAAATGGGCTTATGGGCGGCCCCTGCCCCCGTCAAGGCGCAAGACGGGCCGCCCCGCGTCCGCCCCCAGGAATGCGGGGCGCGGACAAAAAAGCGGCCGGGTTGCCCCGGCCGCAGCCTCGGGAGGTCTTGGGCGGCTCAGAGGCCGGCCACGTAGCTGCCCGGATCCACCGGCTGGGAGCCCTTGCGGATCTCGAAATGGAGCTGCGGCGTAGTGACATTGCCGCTCTGGCCCGCCTTGGCGATGATCTGGCCGCGCCGCACGGTGTCGCCGCGCTTCACGTCGAGCTCGCTGTTGTGGGCATAAGCGGTGACATAGCCGTTCGAATGCTTGATGAGCACCAGATTGCCGTAGCCCTTCAGCTCGTTGCCGGCATAGGCCACCTCGCCGTCCTCGGCGGCGCGCACGGCGGTACCTTCCGGCACGGCGAAGTTCACGCCGTCGTTGCGGGCGCCGCCGGGCTTGGGACCGAAGCTCGCGATCACCCGGCCGCGCACCGGGGCGCGGAACTGGGGACCCGAGCCGGTGCGCGGACCATTGTCCGCATCGGAACCGGCGTCGGCGGAGGCGCTGCCATCCGCCATGGTCTTCTTGGCCGCGGCCTCGCCGGTGTTCTCCGGCTTGGCGGTGGTGGCGACGCGGGTGCCGCCCTTGCCGTCATCACCCTTGGGGGCGTCGGTCTTGGCCATCTCCGGCTTGGCGGCGGGCGGAGCCTCCTTGGCGGCGGTTTCCGCCGGCTTCGCGGTCGGCTTGGCAACAGGCTTCTGCGCGGTCGCCACGGCGGTGGACGACGGCACGCCCGCCGAGGCGTAGGTCGAGGCGGCCGCCGGCGGAATCACGAGGGCCTGGCCGGTGCGGACCGTCATGCCCGGCGCGATGTGGTTGGCGGTGGCGAGCTGGTCGGCCGGAACATTGTAGCGCCGGGCCACCGAGGCGAGGGTCTCGCCCGGCTCCACCACATGGCTGACGCCGCGCGCCGCGCTCGCCTGGGCGCCGTAATTGGACGTCCCGTAGAGCGGCTGGGGGGCGTTCTGGGCGGCATAGGACGCCGGCCCGCCGTAGGACTGGGAACCGCCATAGGGCTGACCCGAAGCCGACTGGGTGCCGTAGCCAGCCGACACCGGCGCGCCGGGCGGCGGCAGGGCCTGGGAATCGACCCGTCCGGTCGGCGCCGGCCCGAGGGAGCCGGTGACGTCCGGAGCGGGCTGGCCCTGGCCCGGGTTCGACAGGTCGGCCAACCGCACGGAATCTGCCGAACAGCCCGCGAGGGCGCCGGCCACCGTGCCGATCAGCGCCAATCGCGTGAAGACTTTACGCCCATAGGTCTCGCTGGAAGAAGGCATGTGACCGAACTCGCACGCAACGAAATGTGCGAGCCATTAGGGGCCGCAGGCGTAAACGGCGGCTTAAGTACGGGGGCGCCGGCGGGCCGAATGCGGCCTCGTCCGGCCATTTCTCTGGCCCGTGACGAAAATGCAACAATCCGGCGCGGGCCGGAAAAGGGCGGCAGCGGGCGCGGTAGCTCGCCACCCCGGCGAAGGCGGGGGAATCCCGGCACTCAACTGCGAAGGATCTCCGGCGGGCTGGCGGTGCGGTACGCCTCGTGCCAACCCTCCCCCTTACCGGCGCGCCGGCTCGGGAGCCCGCACCCGCAAGGCGGAGGCCCTGGCGATGCCCGTCTAAGGGTTGCAGGCCGGCAGGCCACTACGACAGCCGGTCGTTAGCGACCGGCGCGATCACCCGCCCGGCGCCGGCCCACGGGAGTGAGCGCCGGCGCGGATCGGCCCGAAGCCTCACTGCGCTACGGGCGTCGTCACCAAAGCGGTGCTGGAACGAGCGGTGTCGGACACCGAGTTACCGAGGTTGTGCAGGTGATCGCCGTAGTGCGCGCGGGTGTTGGGATCCACCACCGCCACCGGCGCCGCGATCACCACGCCCGCCGCCGTGCCGATGGTGGTGGCGGTGTCGGCGGTCAGCTTCACGATGCTCTCGCCCACGCCCACCCGCTGGTCGGTCATGGTCTGGCCCTCGGCGAGACGCGCACCGATGGACTGCACCACCTCCGGGCTCGCGGCGAACTTGCCGTGGGCCAGCGGGTCGTCGGTCTTCAGCTTGGTCAGGTCGATGACGTTGATATTGTATTTCTCGAACTCGGAACGGTAGGGCTCCTGCTCGGGATCCACCTGGCCGATGCGCGGCACGTCGCCCCACACCCGCTTCGACACCGCCAGCGCCTTGTCGTCCTGGGCGACGAACATGGTGATCTGCGGACGCTCCTTGGCGTTGGCGATCTCGCGCATGTAGGTGTGGAACACGTCCACGTCCACGTCGGGCGAGGCCAGCATCACATACTTGATCTTGGGGAAGACGCGGCCGTTGCGGATCGCCATCTGCCGCAGCGCCTCGAGGGTCACCACGTTGCCCATGGAGTGGGCGATGATGGAGATCTCACCCACGTTGGGGTCCTTCGCCATGAAGGTCAGCAGGCGCTCCAGGCTGTCACGCGAATAGTTGGTGCTCTCGCGATCGTAGCCGTAGGCGAGCAGGCTGCCGCGCGACGGCCAGGTGAACAGCACCGGCGTCACGTCCTTGGTGGAGTTCGAATCGTGGACGATCTGGGCGAAGCGGAACACCGCATCGTCGAAGCGCTGGTTATAGCCGTGGACGAACACCAGGGCCTGGCGGCGCGGCGTCTGCTTGATGCGCCGGTTGAACCAGGTGATGGCCTGGTCCTGGGTCAGCTCGTCGAGCTTGGTGGTGACGAATTCGGTCGCTGGATTGCCGGGCACATGCTGGGGCCACTGCACGTCGCCCACCTTGCGGGTGCCGTCGGGCGGGATCGACACCGTGATCTCGGCATAGCGCGGCTCCTGCCCGCGCTCGCCCGAGAACACGTCCGGCCCATCGGCAAGGGCGCGGGTGGTGGCCACCACCATGTTCACCCGGTTGGTGCCGGGCACGTCGTCGGGGACGGGGATCAGCACACCTTCGGGACGGCCGCCACACCCGGCGAGCGCGGCGCTGAGCACGACACCCGCCACCACCGCCCGCATCCGACGCACCATTGATTGCACCACGTGCTTGTTCCCCGCGAAATCCTCGTCGTCGATAGAGGACCCCAATGCCTCCGGCAACTGCCGGTTAAGAAACCGGCTTGCCTTTTCGCGCCGCGGCGACGGATTTCCTTAAAGTGTTGCTGCGGCGCCAGGGATGAGCGGCACGAAGCGGACGGGGGAGAGGTCTGTGCGGGCAAGGCCCGACTGCTCCTTCACGAAGCGCGAAAGGCTCTGCACCTGGTCCGGCGGACCCACGGGGGCGACCAGGATGCCGCCGAATTTGAGCTGATCCACCAGTGCCTTGGGGACGCTTTCTACGGACGCCGTGAGCAGGACCCGGTCGAACGGCGCGCGCGCCGGCAGGCCCTGAAAGCCGTCGCCCACATAAGCGGTAATGTTGCGCAGCCCCAGCACCTCGAACCGGGCCTGGGCCTCGCTCACCAGGGTCCGGTAGCGATCCACCGTGACGACGCTGCCGGCAACGTGCGAGAGCACCGCCGCCTGGTAGCCTGATCCCGTCCCCACCTCCAGCACATGGTGCGCGGCGGTGACCGCCAGCGCCTCCGTCATGGCGGCGACGAGGCTCGGCTGGGACATGGTCTGCCCGCAGGCGATGGGCAGAGCCACGTCGTCATAGGCGTGAACCCTGAGAGCCGGATCCACGAACAGCGGGCGCGGCACCAGCTCCAGGGCGCGCAGCACCGCCACGTCGCGGATGCCACGCTGGCGCAGGGCGAGGATGAACGCCATGCGCTCGGCCTGATCTTCCTCCGGAACAAGTTGATTCATGCCCTGCTCGCAGATCCAGCCATTACCATTTGAAACACTAGCAGATTTCAGCCGCGCTGCAGCTCATCCTTAACGTGAAGTGGGAGCTGATCGGCTTGCGCCGGCGGGCCGTCTCGGCCACCTTCCCCCTGCCATGCGCCCCCCCGTCCTCGATCCCCTTTTCGCGCCGCTCACCAGCCTGTCCGGCATCGGGCCGAAGCTGATGAAGCCCTATGCCCGCCTGCTGGGGCGCGAGACGCCGCGGGTTGTCGACCTGCTGTTCCACATGCCGTCGGGATTCGTGGATCACCGCGCGCGGCCGCAAATCGCCGAGGCGCAGCCCGATACCGACGTGACGCTTGAGGTGGCGGTGCTCGACCACCAGCCGCCACCTCCCGGCAGCCGCGCGCCCTTCCGTACCATAGTAGGTGATTCCTCCGGCGAGCTGACGGTGGTGCACTTCAAGATCGAACCGGCGCGGGTCGAGCACATGCTTCCCATCGGCGCCACGCGGTGGCTGTGCGGCAGGGTCACCCTCTACGACGGCATGCTGCAGATGACCCATCCGGACCGGGTGCTGGACGCCGAGGGCATCCGCAAGCTGCCGCCCGTGGAGCAGACCTATCCGCTGGTGGACGGCCTCGCGGCCGGCTACCTGCGCCGGGCGCTGGAGGCGGCCGTCGCCCGCGTGCCCGCGCTCGCCGACTGGCTGTCCGAGCCGTTCCTGTTCGAGCAGGGCTGGCCGGCTTTCGATGCGGCGCTCGGCCGGCTCCATCGACCGGCCTCGCCCGCCGAGGCGGTGCCCACCGGCGCGCCGTGGAGCCGCCTCGCCTTCGACGAGCTGTTCGCCCATCAGGTGACGCTCGCTTTGGTGCGGGCGCAGGAGACCAAGGCGGGCGGGCGTTCCACCCGAGGCAACGGCGCCATCGAGGCGCTGATCCGCAGCGCCCTGCCCTTCCGCCTCACCGGCGCGCAGGAAGCCGCGCTCGCCGCCATCCGCGCCGAACTTGCCGCCCCAACCCGCATGCTGCGCCTGCTCCAGGGCGACGTGGGCTCGGGCAAGACGGTGGTGGCGCTGCTCGCCGCCGCCATCGCCGCCGAGGCGGGCCGGCAATCGGCGCTCATGGCGCCCACCGAGATCCTCGCCCGCCAGCACCTCGAGACCATCGCGCCTTTGGCGGAGGCCGCCGGCCTTCAGGTCGCGCTCCTCACGGGCCGCGAGAAGGGCCGCGCCAGGGCGGCGCTGCTCGCCGGCCTCGCCGAGGGACGCATCGCGCTCGTGGTCGGCACCCATGCGCTGATCCAGGAGGACGTGGCGTTCGCCGACCTGGCGCTGGCCGTCATCGACGAGCAGCACCGCTTCGGGGTGGAGCAGCGCCTCACCCTCGCCCACAAGGGCCATGGGGTGGACATGCTGGTGATGACCGCCACCCCCATTCCCCGCACCCTGGTCCTCACCCTGTTCGGCGACATGGAGGCGAGCGAACTGCGCGAGAAGCCCCCCGGCCGGCAGGAGATCGACACCCGCGCCCTGCCGCTGGAGCGGCTCGACGAGGTGGTGGACGGCATCGGCCGGGCGCTGGGCTCCGGTGCGCGGGCCTACTGGATCTGCCCGCTGGTGGAGGAGACCGACACCTCCGACCTCGCCGCCGCCACCGAGCGCTTCGAGGCGCTGAAGATACGCTTCGGCAGCAAGGTGGACCTGGTGCACGGGCGCATGGCCGCCGCCGCGAAGGACGCCGCCATGGCGCGCTTCGCCTCGGGCGAGACGCAGCTTCTCGTGGCCACCACCGTTGTGGAGGTGGGCGTCAACGTGCCCGAGGCGACGGTGATGGTGATCGAGCATGCCGAGCGCTTCGGCCTCGCCCAGCTTCACCAGCTGCGCGGGCGCGTGGGCCGGGGCGACAAGCCCTCCACCTGCCTCCTGCTCTATCGCGGGCCGCTGAACGAGACCGCCAAGGCGCGCCTCGCCATCCTGCGCGAGAGCCAGGACGGCTTCCGCATCGCCGAGGAGGATCTGAAGCTGCGCGGCGAAGGCGACGTCCTCGGCACGCGGCAGAGCGGCATGCCCGGCTTCCGCATCGCCCGGATGGAATTCCACGGCCCGCTGGTGGAGGAGGCCCGCCACCGCGCCGCCGCTTTGGTGAAGGCCGATCCCGGCCTCACCACGCCGCAGGGCGAAGCGGTGCGCACGCTGCTCTATCTCCACGAGCGCGATGCCGCAGTGCGCTTGCTCTCGGCCGGCTGACGACCCATGTTTCGCAAATGAGTCGCAACAGCCCGCCCGTCCCGACGCCTGCCGAGTTCGCAGGGCCGTCCGCCGCGCGCCCCACAGCGCCCGCGTTGGCCGATGGCGGCATGGCGGAGGCCCCGCCGGAAGAGCAGGCGCGCGCGGAAGGGCAGACGCGCGCAGACGGGCCCGCCGCCGAGGCGGAACGCCGCCGGCTGCACCACATCCTCTACCAGAAGCTGCTGTTCGCGCTGGGCGTGGTGTTCCTCGTCGTCGGCATCATCGGCATGGTGGTGCCCATGCTGCCGGGGACGGTGTTCCTGATCCTCGCCGCCTGGTGCTTCACCCGCTCGTCGCCGCGCTTCGAGGCGTGGCTGCTCAACCACCGCCATCTCGGGCCGGGCGTGCGGCGCTGGCGCGAGACCGGCGCCATCCCGCCGGTGGCGAAGCTGTTCGCGCTGGCGAGCTTCGTCGGCACCTTTTCCGGCTCGTGGTATTTCGGCGCCCCCGAGCCGCTGCTGATCTTCCTCGGGGTGATGTTCGCCGCGCTCGCGGTGTTCATCGTCACCCGGCCGAACGGGTGAGGCGCCCTACTCCACCGTCACCGACTTGGCGAGGTTGCGCGGCTGGTCCACGTCGGTGCCCATGATGACCGCCGTGTGGTAGGCGATGAGCTGCACCGGGATGGCATAGACCATGGGCGAAGCCACCTGCGGCACCGCCGGCAGGATCAGCTTCTGCACCGCATCGACGCTGCCCGCCTCGGCGCCCTCGCCGTCGGTGAGGAGGATGATCCTGCCGCCGCGCGCCGCCACCTCCTCCATGTTGGAGACGGTCTTGTCGAAGATCCGGTCGAACGGGGCGATCACCACCACCGGCATGGTCTCGTCGATGAGGGCGATGGGGCCGTGCTTCAGCTCGCCGCCGGCATAGCCCTCGGCGTGGATGTAGGAGATTTCCTTCAGCTTCAGCGCGCCTTCCAGCGCCAGCGGATAATTGGTGCCGCGGCCGAGGTAGAGCACGTCCTTTGCCTTCGCCAGGGTGCGCGAGAGCACCTCGATCTCGGGCGAGAGCTTCAGCGCCTCGGTCATCAGGCGCGGCACCTCCATGAAGTCGCGCACCAGGCCGTGCTCGTCGGCCTCGGAGAGGTGCCCCTTGGCCCGCCCCATGGCCACCGCGAGGCAGGCGAGCGTGGCGAGCTGGCAGGTGAACGCCTTGGTGGAGGCCACCCCGATCTCCGGCCCGGCCAGGATGGGCAGCACCACGTCCGCCTCGCGGGCGATGGTGGAGGTGGGCACGTTCACCACCGCCACCACCTTCTGCCCGCACTCCTTGGCGTAGCGCAGGGAAGCCAGGGTATCGGCCGTCTCGCCGGACTGGGAGATGACGATGGTCACCCCGCCCGGCGTAAGCGGGGTCTCGCGATAGCGGAACTCGGAGGCGATATCGATGCTCACCGGCACCCGGGCGAAGCGCTCGAACCAGTATTCCGCCACCGCTCCGGCATAGAGCGCGGTGCCGCAGGCGGTGATGGAGATGTGGTCCACCGCCGCCAGGTCGAGGGCCATCTCGGGCAGCATCACCGTCTCGGCCGCGAGGTCGAGATAATGGCCGTAGGTGTGGGAGATGACCTCCGGCTGCTCGTAGATCTCCTTCGCCATGAAGTGGCGATGGTTGCCCTTGTCCACCAGCAGCGCGCCGGCCGGCACCTTCTGCACGGGACGCACCACCACCGCACCCGTCTCGTCATGGATGGTGACGCCTGAGCGGGTGAGCACCGCCCAGTCGCCCTCCTCCAGATAGGCGATCTCGTCGGTGAACGGGCCGATGGCGATGGCGTCCGAGCCGAGGAAGGTCTCCCCCTTGCCGTAGCCGATGGCGAGCGGCGAGCCGCGCCGGGCGGCGATCATCAGATCGTCCTCGCCGTCGAACAGGAAGCCGAGGGCGAAGGCGCCCTTCAGCCGCGGCAGCACCGCCGCCACCGCATCCACCGGCGACAGGCCGGCGAGAAGCTGCCGGTCGACGAGCTGGGCCACCACCTCGGTGTCGGTGTCGCTGCTGAAGCGGACGCCCTCGGCGATGAGCTCCTGCTTCAGTTCGCGGAAATTCTCGATGATGCCGTTGTGCACCACCGCCACGCGCTTGGTGGCGTGGGGATGGGCGTTGCGCTCGGAGGGCTTGCCGTGGGTCGCCCAGCGGGTGTGGCCGATGGCGGCATGGCCGTGCAGCGGGAACTTGACCAGCTTGTGGTCGAGATTGCGCAGCTTGCCCTCGGCGCGGCAGACCTCCAGATGGGACCTCTGCCCGTCGACCTTCTCCAGGGTGGCGATGCCGGCGGAATCATAGCCGCGATATTCCAGCCGCTGCAGGGCCTCGACGACCTTCTCCGCAACCTCGCCCTTTCCGAGAATGCCGACGATACCGCACATGGGCAAAAGCTCCTGGCTGTTTCACTGGCGGCCGCAGGGGCCGGCCGCAGCGCGGCAGGGGCGAGGAGGCGAATCGCCCCCGGCCTTCAGCGCTGCGCTGCACGCTTCCTCTCTACCCGCAGTGAGGGTCGGGCGCGCAATCACTTCCGTTTGCCGAACCTGTCAGGCGTGCGCCGGCGTTCGGAGGCTCACGCCTCTTTCGCCTTCTTGGCGCGGCCCTTCAGCTCGCGATAGGCCGTCGCCCAGCCTTCCTTCACCTGCTGCCGGCTGCGCGCCACGGCCAGCGCGTCGTCGGGCACGTTCGAGGTGATGACCGAGCCGGTGCCGATGAAGGCGCCCTTGCCGATGGTCACCGGCGCCACCAGGGCCGAATGGACACCGACGAAGGCGCCCTCGCCGATCTCGGTGCGGTGCTTGAAGAAGCCGTCGTAATTGCAGGTGACGGTGCCGGCGCCGAGATTGGAATGGGCGCCCACCCGGGCGTCGCCCACATAGGAGAGGTGGTTGATCTTGGCCCCCTCCTCCACCTGCGAGGCCTTCACCTCCACGAAATTGCCGATGCGCACGTCCTTCGCCAGGGTCGTGCCGGGGCGCAGCCGGGCGAACGGACCGATGGTGACGCCGGACGCCAGCTCCGCCCCTTCGAGATGGCAGAAGGCGTGGATCACCACGTCGTCGCCGACGCTCACGCCGGGGCCGAACACCACGTTCGGCTCGATGATCACATCGCGGCCGAGGCGGGTATCGGCGGAAAAGAACACTGTCTCCGGCGCCACCAGCGTCGCCCCGCCGGCCATGGCGGCGCGGCGCAGGCGGTCCTGGAGAATCGCCTCCGCCTCGGCGAGCTGGAGCCGGCTGTTGACGCCCGCCACCTCCTCCGCCCCGGTCTCCTCGGCCACCGCCGAGACGCCGTCGGCGCGGGCGATCTCCACCGCGTCGGTCAAATAATATTCGCCCTTGGCATTGGCGTTGCCGATGCGCTCCAGCAGGCCGAGCGCGCGATCGCCGGCCAGCGCCATGAGGCCGGCATTGCAGAAATCCACCGCCCGCTCGGCGGGGCTCGCGTCCTTCTCCTCGCGGATGGCGATCAGCGCCGGCCCGTCGGTCAGAAGGCGGCCGTAGCCGGTGGGATCGGCCGGGCGGAAGCCGAGCACCGCCACAGCGGCGCCGTTCGCCAGCGGAGCGCGCAGGCGGGCGAGGGTCTCGGGCCGCACCAGCGGGGTGTCGGCATAGAGCACCAGAACGTCGTCGGCGCCGTCGGCCAGAGCGTCGCGCGCCGCCAGCACCGCATGGGCCGTGCCCAGCCGTTCGCGCTGCACGAAGATCCGGGCGTCCGGCACCTGCGCGAGCGCCTCGGCGGCCACATCCTCGCGATCCGGGCCGACCACCACCGCGGTGCGGGTGGCGCCGGCCGCGCGGGTGGCGGCGAGCACGTGGTGGAGCATGGTGCGTCCGGCGATCCGGTGCAGCACCTTGGGCAGGCGCGAGGCCATGCGCGTGCCTTCGCCGGCGGCCAGAACCACGACGAGCAGGCTGCGGTCACCCATGAATCGTCCTCCAAGGCGTCATCGGCATCCCCTTAGCCTGATGTTCCGGCGGCGGGAAGCGCGGTCGGGAGGTATCCTGCAAGATGTCTGGACGGCTCCCGCCCCACACCCTATTCAAGCGCGAGCGCCCACCCGGATCCGCCAGAGCCGACGCCGCCATGACAGACGCCGCCACGCCCTCCTCCGCCTCCACCTTGTTCCGGCCCGGTCCGCGCGCCTGGAACTGGCTCATCCCGCTCGGCATGGGCGCGGTGGGCTGGGCGCTCTACATGCGCTACCTGGTGGTGGAGCCGGCGCTGGTGCGCCTCGCCTGCGAGGCCGGGCTGGAAACCGCCCAATGCTATTCCCGCGCCGCCGTGCTCGCGCTTTATACCTGGAACGTGTTCGGGGCCCTGGCGCTGGTGGCGGCGCTGATCCAGCTCTGGCGGCCCTCCCTCGCGACCTTCGCGGTGGGGCTGGTGTTCGCCGGCTTTGCCCTGGTGCTGCACAACGAGATCGCCGGGGCGCTCGCCGCCATGCTGCTCACGCTGTCCTTCGCACGGCCCGGACCCGCCACAGAGTGAGCGCCAGGGCGAGGCAGATCAGGCCGAACCACAGCGCCTGCCCGTTGGTGAGCGTCTCGTTGAGCGGCACGTAGAGGCCCGCCAGCGCGAGGCCGAAAAGGCCCAGCTGCTCGGCCTGCGAGGCGCCCGCCCGCTCCGGACGGCACAGGAAGACGAGCACCAGCGCGCCCACCACCGGGCCGGTCAGCACGAAATCCGGAAAGTCCTTGTAGCGCGGGTTGAACACCAGCTCGAGCGCCGCCATGCCCGCCGCCACGAGGGTGAGCGCCAGCATCAGCGCGCTCAGCCAGGCGGCCGGCGGGCTGGCCGCGCGCCGCTTCGGATCGAAGAGGATGGAGAGCGGCGCCAGCCCCTGCCCCCGCCCGAGCAGCCAGGGCCAGGCCACCACGCTCGCCAGCGCCAGCGCGAAGAAGGCGCCGTTGCGCAGCCAGCCGACGAGATTGAAGCTCTCCAGCCCGAGATTGGTGAAGGCGGCGCCCAGCGTCGCCGCGCCGGCGAAGGCCATGACGCTCACGCCGAGCCAGGAGGAAAGATCGAGCTCACGCTCCCCCTCCTCCCGCGCCCGCGCGCCGGCGAGCGCCGCGCCGAAGGCGGCGAACACGGCCAGCACTCCGGCCACGATATTGGCGCGCCAGGCCGGGAAATCCGCCACCGGCTCGCCCCAGGCGAACTTCGGCGTGCGGCTGCGGGCGTCGAGCAGGCCCCAGTGGCCGCCCACCGTGCCTTCGAGCTGGCGCTTCCACGGCTGGTCGAAGGCCTCGATCACATTGACCCGGTAGCCCTGGCGCTTGGCGAGCCCGAGGATGTCGTGCATCACCAGCGCCTGATTGGAGGGCGAGGGCAGCGCCTCCTCGCGCATGCGCCCGGCGCTCGGCCAGCCGGTCTCGCCGATGAGGATCTCCTTGCCCGGGAATGCCTCCGCCATGTGCTGGCGGATCTCGTCCACGTGCGGCCCGGCGTCGGCGGCGGAGACCGGCAGGTCCTCCCAATAGGGCAGGATGTGGATGGTGACGAAATCCACGTCGGCCGCGAGGCCCTTGTTGCGCTCCCAGAACTCCCACACGTCGGCATAGGTGACCGGGATGTTGCCCACCTCGGCCTTCACCTGGCGGATCGTCTCGGACAGCTCCATGGGCGACATCTCGCCGCGCAGCAGGACCTCGTTGCCGACGATGACGCCCTTAACCACGTCGGGATTTTCCTTCACCACCTTGATGCCGGCCTCGAGCTCCTTCTTGTTGCGCACCGGGTCGTAGCCCACCCAGATGCCCTGCAGCACGGAGAGCCCGTATTTGCGGGCCAGCGCCGGCACCCGGTCGAGCCCCGCCTCGATGGAATAGGTGCGGATGCAGGCGGTGATCTTCGACAGCCGCGCGAGATCATCCTCGAGCTGCGCCTCGGGAATGATCAGGTCTTCCTGGAAGGGGGACTGTCCGTCGCGGAACGGCGCGTAGGAGACGCAGGGCAGCTTCTCCCCCTGCGCCAGCGGCGACGGCGGCATGGGCTCGGGGCGCCCGAGGACGATCCACAGCCCGGCCACAAGCCCGGCCACGACCAGAGCAAGGACGACGGGCAGGCGCGGCAGGGACTTCATGGCGGCTCCGGAGCGGCAGGCGGTCCCGGGCCAGATAGAGCCTTCGGGGGCTCCTGTGAAGACGGCACCGGACCACCGCGGTTCGACTTTTTGCCTGCCGTTTACCATCGCCCCATGCCGTCATGCTGACAAAATCGCTGCCTTCTCCTAACGTCTCGCCGCGGACCCCTCCGCTCCTCTCTGAAGAACATGGCCGACATGCAACGTTTCCGTCTTTCGCTCCTTGCGGGCGTACTTGCTCTTGCGTGCGTTTCACCGGCGGCGGCCCAGCAGTCCAGCGAGCCTCGCCCGCCGGCGGAGGTGCAGAAGAGCCCGGAGCAACTGGCCGCCGAGGCTGCCCAGCGCCGCTCGGTGGACGAGTTCAACGAGGCCGCCAAGCTGCCCGGAACCGCCGGCCTGCCGGAGTGCGTCTGGACCGGGCGGCGAATTGCCGCATTGCTCTGGCGCGACGATGTGGACACCGCGCGCCGGCACATCGACCTCTACGAGCGTTTCGGCTGCCCGCCGGAGCACCTCAAGCTCGCCTTCCGCTGCCTCGTGCGGCAGGGCAACATCGACGCCAAGGCCCAGGAACGGCTGGGCGAGCGGGTGCACCAGTGCTGGGTCAATCCCGACTACATCGCCGCCCCGCCGCAGCCCGCGCCGGCGCCGGCGGCCCAGCAATAATCCGCGAGCCGCGGCGTCGGGCGGCGATAATCACGGCAGGGACGCAGCCCTGCCGAACGCCCGCCATAGTCAGGATTTATCTCCTTCCCTGAGAATGTTAGTGTTGCAGTGCACGGTGCCACCCAGGTTCCGTGCCGACCGTTGGGGCAGGTCGAAACGGTGCCCTCCGCGGGTTCCTCGGAACCTGGGTTCTTCGCGCTTCAGGCCGTACGATCTCGGCGTCGCAACGACGTCCGGGGAGGATCTTTCCCAACTAGGTGGGCATCGCCATGCGTCCGGGTCTTGCTGCTGCGGCAGCGGTCATTGCGGTTGTGACCTGTCTCCACGCCGCGATGTGGTATTTGCTGCGCCCCGAGATGACCGCGCCGGACATCACCGGCCGGTTCCAGAGCCTGTCCTTCGCGCCCTACGGCCGGCACATGGATCCCGAAGGCGGGAAGCCCACCACGCCGGAGCAGGTTCGCGCCGACGTGAAGGCGGTGGCGCCCTACACCCAGAAGATCCGCACCTATGCCGCCACCGGCGGCGTCGAGGCGGTGCCCTCCATCGCCGCCGAGGAAGGCCTCAAGGTCACGCTCGGCGCCTGGATCGACACCCGCGAGGAGCGCAACAAGCAGGAGCTCGCCAACGTCATCGAGCTGGCGCACCGCAACTCGAACATCGACTCCATCGTGGTCGGCAACGAGAGCGTGCTGCGCGGCGAGAAGACGCCGGAGGAGATCGGCGCGCTCATCCGCGAGGTGAAGCGGCAGGTGAACGTTCCGGTGACCACCGGCGAAATCTGGAACACCTGGCTGGAATACCCCGAGCTGGTCTCCCAGGTGGATTACATCCTCGCCCACATCCTGCCCTACTGGGAGGGCGTGCCCGCCGACCAGGTGGTGGAATATTCCATCAATGCCTACAACCGGCTGCGCGCCGCCTATCCCGGCAAGCGCATCGTGGTGGGCGAGTTCGGCTGGCCCTCCGGCGGCTTCAACCGCGACGCCTCGGTGCCCGGCGCCATGGAGCAGGCGCAGATCATCCGCGACTTCGTCTCCCGCGCCGACGCGCTCGGCATCGAGTACAACATCATCGAGGCCTTCGACTCGCCCTGGAAGAATTTCGAGGGCTCGGTCGGCCAGTACTGGGGCGTGTTCGACGCGGACCGCCACCTGAAGTTCCCGCTCACCGGCCCCATCATCGAGAAGACCTACAGCCAGACCGCCGTTCTCGCGCTGCTGATCGGCGTGCTGTTCAGCCTGCCGCTGCTCGGCGCCGCGCGCCGCACCGTGGTGCAGAGCGTGGTTCTGGTGACCACCGCCAACGCGGTGGCCGCCTGGGTCGCCATGGTGGTGGACTATTGGATGACGCATTACGTGAGCGGCGGCGACTACGTGACGCTGATGCTCTCCGTGCTGCTGCTGGCGCCCCTGGTGCTGGTGCTGCTCTACCGGATCGAGGAGCTGGCGGCCGTCGCCTTCGGCAGCGAGCCGGAGCGTCTGGTGGAATCGAAGCCCCGCGGGACGCCGCAGCGCTTTCCCAAGGTCTCCATCCACGTGCCCGCCTATCGCGAGCCGCCGGACATGCTGAAGCAGACCATCGACGCGCTCGCCCGCCTCGAATGGCCGAACTTCGAAGCCATCATCATCGTCAACAACACGCCGGACCCGGCGATGGTGGAGCCGGTGCGCGCCTATTGCGCCGAGCTCGGGGACCGCTTCAAGTTCATCAATGCGGAGAAGGTCTCGGGCTTCAAGGCCGGCGCCCTGCGCATCGCCCTCGACGCCACCGCCCCCGATGCCGAGATCATCGGCGTGATCGACGCCGACTATGTGGTGAGCCCGGACTGGCTCAAGGACCTCGTGCCCATGTTCGAGGATCCGACCGTGGGCCTCGTCCAGGCGCCGCAGGACCACCGCGACGCCGATCGCAGCCCGCTGCATGAGGCCATGAACGCGGAATACGCCGGCTTCTTCGACATCGGCATGGTCCAGCGCAACGAGGAAGACGCCATCGTGGTGCACGGCACCATGTGCCTGATCCGCCGCGCCGCCATGGTGGAGGCCGGCAACTGGTCCTCCGACACCATCTGCGAGGACACCGACCTCGGCCTGTCCATCGCCGAGAACGGCTGGAAGACCTATTACACCCGCAAGCGCTACGGCTGGGGCCTGCTGCCCGACAATTTCGAGGCCTTCAAGAAGCAGCGCCACCGCTGGGCCTATGGCGGCTTCCAGATCATCAAGAAGCACTGGCGCCGCTTCCTGCCCGCCCGCTCGCGGCTCACCGCCGCGCAGCGCCGGCACTTCGTGCTGGGCTGGATCTCCTGGCTCGGCGCGGAGGCCATGGGCACCGCCATGGCGCTGTTCTCCCTCGCCTTCGTGCCGTTCGTGCTGATCCTCGGCATCTCGGTGCCGGCGCACGTGCTGACCGTGCCGATCATCGCCACCTTCCTGATCTACGCGCTGCACTTCATCAGCCTCTACCGGCTGCGCGTCTCCACCACGCCGGTGCGCATGGTGGGTGCCGCGGTGGCGGCGAGCGCGGTGCAGTTCACGGTGGCCAAGGCGGTGCTGGACGGCTTCCGCTACAAGGACCTCGCCTTCGCCCGCACCGCCAAGGGCGGCGGCTGGCTCTCGGGCGCGGCGCGCTCCTTCCCGGCGCTGCCGGAGGCCATCATCGGCAGCCTGCTGCTGGTGGCGGGCCTGGTGCTGACCTTCACCAACTGGCACGACATCCGCGAGATCGACCTCTACGCCTTCGCTTTGATGGTGCAGAGCCTGCCGTTCATCGCAGCGACCCTGATCGGCCTGTTCGAGCCGAGCCGGCTCAACGAAACCGCCACCTGGAAAGCGGTCGGCGCGCGCATCACCGCCATCGAGCGCCGCCTCGGCCTCGCCGCGCCGCCGGCCGTGGTGGACTGAACGGGCGTGCGGCGGCTCCCGGCGGCAATCGCCCGGAACGCCGTCCCAGAGATGAGGCCCGACCAAGCACCAAAACGCCCGGCCATCGCGCCGGGCGTTTTCTTGCCCGCTCGCGGGCGACCACGATCCGCCCCGCTCGTGCCGGGCCGTCTGCTATAAGACGGCATGCCAGCCGATCCCTCCCCGACCCGCTCCGAACCGCCCGCCGCTTTGCCCCACGGCCTGATTCTGGCGGGCGGCGAAGGCCGGCGCATGGGCGGCGCCCACAAGGCGCTCCTCCCCCTCGCCGGGCGGCCGCTCCTCGTCCATGTGATGGCGCGCATCGCCCCCCAGGTGTGCGACCTCGCCGTCAATGCCAACGAGGTGCCGCCCGAGCTTGAGGCGCTCGTCCCGGTCGGCGCCGCCATCCTCGGCGACAGCCTGCCCGGCCGGCCGGGACCGCTGGCGGGGGTGCTCGCCGGCCTCGACCACCTCGCCGCTCAGGGCCTGGCAGGCCCGCTCCTGACCGTGCCCACGGACACGCCTTTTTTACCGGGCGACCTTGCGGAACGGCTGTGTGCGCGCCAGCAGGAATGTGGCACCGTCGTCTGCGCCGGCTCGTCGAACCGGCGCCATCCGGTGATCGCGCTGTGGCCGCAGGGCGCGCGCGAGGTAATCCGATCCAGCCTCGCACGGGATGAGAGGAAAGTCGGGCTTCTCCTGGAAGCCCTTGGCGCCGTAACAGAATTCTGGAACGTGGAAGCCGGCGACCCGTTCTTCAACGTCAACACGCCGGCGGATCTGAAATTGGCCGAGACCCACCTTCTGCCTGTCTGTGCAGCATGGTCATGCTTGCGGCAGGAATGAGGAGGGTTTAGGACTGCCGCGAGGCGGCTTCGCGTTCGCGAGGGTCGCCGCTCCGCCCAACGGATGAGGGATTCATGGACGCCACGACCAAAACGGAGGCCAAAGCCGCCAAGCTGACCTTGGGCGAGAAGAGCTGGGACCTGCCCATTCACGAAGGCACCATCGGGCCGGACGTGATCGACATCGCCAAGCTCTATGGTCAGACTGGGATGTTCACCTACGACCCGGGCTTCACCTCCACCGCGTCTTGCGAGAGCAAGATCACCTATATCGACGGCGACGAGGGCGTGCTGCTCTATCGCGGCTACCCCATCGACGAGCTGGCCGAGGACGGCGACTTCCTGGAGACCTGCTATCTCCTGCTCTATGGCGAGCTGCCCACCGCCGCGCAGAAGGCCGAGTTCGACCATTCCGTGACCCGTCACACGATGGTTCACGAGCAGATGACGCGCTTCTTCCAGGGCTTCCGCCGGGACGCCCACCCCATGGCGATCATGGTGGCTTCGGTCGGCGCGCTCTCCGCCTTCTATCATGACTCGACCGACATCTCCGACCCGACCCAGCGGATGATCGCCTCCATCCGCATGATCGCCAAGATGCCGACGCTGGCCGCCATGGCCTACAAGTATTCCATCGGTCAGCCCTTCGTTTATCCGAAGAACGACCTGGACTACACGTCCAACTTCCTCAACATGTGCTTCTCCGTGCCGTGTGAGGACTACAAGGTCAGCCCGACCCTCTCGCGGGCCATGGACCGGATCTTCATCCTCCATGCCGACCACGAGCAGAACGCCTCCACCTCCACGGTGCGCCTCGCCGGCTCCTCCGGCGCCAACCCCTTCGCCTGCATCGCCGCCGGCATCGCCTGCCTGTGGGGCCCCGCCCACGGCGGCGCCAACGAGGCGGCCCTGAAGATGCTCGCGGAGATCGGCTCCGTGGACCGCATCCCCGAGTACATCGCCCGCGCGAAGGACAAGAACGATCCCTTCCGCCTCATGGGCTTCGGCCACCGGGTCTACAAGAACTACGACCCGCGCGCCAAGATCATGCAGAAGACCTGCCACGAAGTGCTTACCGAGCTCGGTATCAAGGATGATCCGCTGCTCGACGTGGCGGTGGAGCTCGAGCGGATCGCGCTCAGCGACGAGTACTTCATCGAGAAGAAGCTCTATCCCAACATCGACTTCTACTCGGGCATCACGCTCAAGGCGATGGGCTTCCCCACCACCATGTTCACCGTGCTGTTCGCGCTCGCCCGCACCGTGGGCTGGATCGGCCAGTGGAAGGAGATGATCGAGGATCCGGGCCAGCGTATCGGCCGTCCCCGTCAGCTCTACACCGGCGCGGCCAAGCGCGACTACATCCCCATGTCCAAGCGCAAGTGAGGCATCGGCCGCGGCGGGAAGCAAAGGCTTTCCCGCCCGAGCCCTGCTCCGCACAGGACCGAGAAACGAAAAAGCACGGTGGCGACACCGTGCTTTTTCTTTTGGCCGATGGAAGGTGCCGGACCGGCGGAACGCCCGCGCCCCGGCTCAGCCCTCGCCCGGCCCGATAGAAGCGGCGAGGAGGCCCGGCCGGCCGCTGCGCGCGAGGCGCAGCACCTCGGCCGCCGCGCGCGCGCTGGGGCTCGGCCCCTCGATGCCGAAGATGGCGTCCAGGCGGGCGAAGCCCTCCTCCTGGCGCTGGCGTTCCTCCCCGTCGCGCAGCAGCGCCTCAAGGGCATCGGCCAGCACCTGCGGATTGCAGTATTCCTGCAGGAATTCCGGCACCACATTCTCCCCCACCACGAGGTTGGCGAGAATCACGGTCGTGCCCTTCAAGACGCGCCGGCCGATCTGCGCCTCCAGCCAGCCCACCCGGTAGGCGGCCACGTGGGGAATGCCCGAAAGGGCGAGCTCCAGCGTCACCGTGCCGGAGGCGGCGAGCGCCGCGCGGGCGGTGCGGAAGGCAGCGAACTTCTCCGCTTCGGTGGTGACGATGCGCGGCTGCACGGGCCAGCCGGCGGTGGTGTCGCGCACCAGCGCCTCCAGATGGGGCAAGGTGGGCAGCACGAGGTCCAGCTCCCGCCCGGCCCCCACCTTGGCCAATGCCGCGCCGAAATCCGCCCCCAGCCGCACGATTTCCCGCCGTCGGCTGCCGGGCAGCACCACCACGCGATCGGGCGCGCTCGCGCGGCGCGCCGCCTCCTCGGGCGAGGGACGCAGGAGCGCCAGCCGCTCCAGCAGCGGGTGGCCCACATAGACGGTGGGCGGGCCGCCGAGGCGCCGGTGCACCTCGGGCTCGAACGGCAGCAGCGCCAGCAGCAGGTCCACATAGGGCCGCATGGCCTTCGCCCGGCCGGACCGCCAGATCCACACCGTGGGCGAGACATATTTGACGATGGGGATGTGCGGGTTCTTCGCCCGCACCCGTGCCGCCACCCGATGGGTGAAATCGGGCGCGTCCACCAGCACCAGCACGTCCGGCGGGTCGGCCAGGATGGCCTCCACCGTCTCCTTCAGGCGCGTGAGGATGAGCGGCAGCTTCGACACCACGGCGGCGATGCCGATGGCCGTAAGGTCCTCCATGGGAAAGAGGCTCGCGAGCCCCGCCTGCGCCATGCGCGTGCCGCCGACCCCGGAAAAGCTGACGGTTTCACCCGGCGCCGTCGCGCCGAGCAGCGCTTCCATCAGCGCGCCGCCGAGCTGATCGCCGGATTCCTCACCGGCGACGAGGAAGATGCGTCGCCGGCTGCCTAACGCGCGCGAGTGCGGCAGCGTCGTCACGGCGCCGGATCCCCTGCCCCGCGTTCCTCCGGCGGCAGGCCGACCACGAAGAGGCCCGCCGCATCGGCGCTCGCCACCAGGGCCTGCGCATCGGGAACGATGGCCCCGCCGGCCTCGAAGGCGATGCCCGCCAGCCCGACTTCCGCCGCGCGCACCACCGTGCCGGGGCCGAGGGAGGGCAGATCCACGCGGCGGTCCTGGCCGGGCTTCGGCGCCTTCACCAGCACGCCGGTGCCGGCGGCAAAGCGCAGGCGGCCGGTGCGGCGCAGCTCGCCATAGCGCTGCAGCATCTGGTCGGTGCCCTCGGCGGCCTCCACGCAGGCGACGAGGCCATCCACCACGATCACCCCCTGCCCCACGTCGAACTGCCCGAGGGTGCGGATCACCTGAAGTCCCTTCGCCATGTCGTCCCGCTGCCGCGCGCCGGGCGCCACGCGGCCGAGCACGCCGGCCGGCAGAAGCAGGCCCGGCGCCACCTCATGGGCGCCCCTCAGGACGAAGCCCTGCTCGGCCACCAGGCCCAGGACGCCGGAGAGGAGATGATTGTCGCCGCCGCGGAACAGCCGGGCGATGCGCGGCAGCAGGCGCACCATGGTGAAGTCGAGGCCGAGATCGCGCACCCGCGGCCGGGTCAGCGCCCCCACCATCACCACCTCGCGCACGCCCCGGGACCGCGCCCAGCGGGTGACGGTGCCCAACGAGCCGAGGCGGAACCACAGATGCTCGTAGCGCTCCAGCGCCGGATCGGCGAAGCCCTGCATCAGGAGCAGCACCACCTCGCGTCCGGAGGCCCGCGCCGCCTCGGCCACGGCGGCGGGAAAGGCCCCGCCCCCGGCGACGATGCCGAGCGGCCCCGCGCCGACCGGCGGCTTCTCCCGAAGCCGCGCGGCAACGCCCGCAACGGAGGCGGCCGGACCCGTGCCGCCCGTCGCGGCCGCCGGCCCCTGCCGCGCCCCGTCGTGAGGCTCGCCCACCGTCACTCCTCCTTGATCACGCCCCGCGAGGGGTGGCACAAGGCGCGCGAACGGTCGGCATCGATGAACGCCACCAGGGAGGCGGCGAAGGCCGACTGCTCCACCATGGTCCGCACCCGATCGAGGCGCTGATCGAAGGTGCCCTCGCCGAAGAACAGGTCGCGATAGACCGCGCGCGCCTCGTGGATCTGCGCCTTGGTGAAGCCGCGCCGCTTCATGCCGATGACGTTGAGGCCCACCAGCTTGCCGGCCTGCCCCAGCACGTTGCCGAACGGGATGACATCCTCGCGCACGCCGGTGAGGCCCGAAATCATGCATTGCGGCCCGATGCGGGTGAACTGGTGCACCGCGCACAGCCCGCCGAGGAAGGTGTGATCGCCCACCACCACATGGCCCGCGAGGGTGGCGTTGTTGGCGAACATCACCTGGTTGCCGACGATGCAGTCGTGCCCCACATGGGCGCCCACCATGAGCATCACGCCGTTGCCGATGCGCGTCTCGCCGCGGCCGCCGGCGGTGCCGATGTTGGCGGTGACGTGCTCGCGCACGAGGCAGTCCTCGCCGATCAGCAGCTTCGTCGGCTCGCCCTTGTAGTGCATGGACTGCGGCGGGGTGCCGAGCGAGGCGAAGGGATAGACCACCGTGCGCGCGCCGATGCTGGTGGCGCCCTGCACGTTCACATGGGACAGCAGCTTCACGCCCGCGCCCAGCACCACATCCGGACCGACCGTGCAGAAGGGCCCGATTTCCACGTCGTCCGCGAGGCCCGCCGCATTCTCCACCCGAGCGGTGGGGTCGATCTTCGGCACGCTCAACCCTCCATAATCATGGCGCCGACCTTGGCCTCGGCCACCAGCTCGCCGCGCACCCGTGCCTCGCCTTTGTACCACCACATGTTGCGCCGGCGGTTGAGCCGGGTCATGTGGTATTCGAGCACGTCACCCGGCACCACAGGGCGGCGGAACTTCGCCTCGTCGATGGTCATGAAATAGACCAGGGACGGCTTTTCCGACTGTTTGCCGAGGACGCAGACGACGCCCGCAGTCTGCGCCATGCCCTCGATGATGAGCACGCCGGGCATCACCGGATTGCCCGGGAAGTGGCCCTGGAAATGGGGCTCGTTGGCGGTGACGTTCTTGATGCCCACGCAGGAGAGGTCGCCGTCGATCTGCTCCACCCGATCCACCAGGAGGAAGGGATAGCGATGGGGCAGGCAGGCCAGCACCCGTTGGATATCGGCGCTCTGCAGCACCTTGGCCTCGCCCTGCCCCTCGGGCGGCAGCTCACTCATCGCTCACTCCTCCCCCTCATCGTCCAACTTCTTGCGCGCGCCCTGGGCGGCGAGCTTCTTCAACGCCGTCACCTCGCGGAACCACTCGCGCACCGGACGCGCCGGCGAGCCGCCCCAGCGCACGCCCGGCGGCACGTCGCCCTTCACGTTGCTCGACGCGGCGATCTGCGCGCCGGTGCCGATATGGACATGGCCCACCACGCCCACCTGCCCGCCCAGCATCACGAAATCACCGAGCGAGGTGGAGCCGGAGATGCCGGTCTGCGAGACGATGATGCAGTGCCGGCCGATCACCACGTTATGGGCGATCTGCACCAGATTATCGATGCGCGTGCCCTCGCCGATCACCGTATCGCTGAGCGCGCCGCGATCGATGGTGGTGTTGGCGCCGATCTCCACGTCGTCCTGGATCACCACCCGGCCGATCTGCGGCACCTTGAGATGCCCCTGAGGGCTCGGCTGATAGCCGAAGCCATCGGTTCCGATGCGGACGCCGCCGTGCAGCACCACATTGTTGCCCACCAGGGCGTGGATCACGCTGGCACCGGGCCCGACCGCCGAATTGCGGCCGATGCGCACGTTCGGGCCCACCACCGCGCCGGCGCAGATGACGGTCCCCGCGCCGATCTCAGCGCCCGGCCCGATCACCGCGCCGGGATCGACCGTCACGCCATCCTCCAGCCGCGCGTGGGGATGCACCTGCGCGCCGGGCGCCACGCCCTGGTCGCCAAAGATGGGCAGCGGGCGCAGCGCGCCCGGAAACATATGCCGGCTGACCCGCAGAAAAGCCGCCGCCGGCCGCGACACGATCAGCAGGGGCAGATCCGGCCGCGCCTTGGCGGCGAAACGGTCCGTGGTGATGCAGGCGCCCGCCGCGGTGGTCGCCATGCGCTCCGCGTAAAGAAAGGTGTCGCAGAAGACGAGGTCGTCGGGCCCTGCCGCATCGAGGGTGGAGAGGCCGCGCACCAGCCGCTCGCCCACCGCGCCTGCGCCCTGCCCGGCCGCGAGCTCCGCGCCCGCAAGCTGGGCCACGGCGGCAAGGGTCATGGGCTCCGGCAAAGGGAAGAAGGCCGCGGGACTCGCCGATGGGCTCATGGAACGGATATCCATATTCGAAATGGCAGGACGCGCTGGCCGCGGACCCTGTTTAGCGCAACCGGCCGGCCCCTTCGATAGGCCGTTTCGACGAGCGGGCGCAAGGCATTCCGCAAGGCCGCAACCGCCATCGACGGGCGTGATTTGCCGCATGGGCCACGTGGCGCACGCCGTCGGCGAGAGTTTCCCAAAGCCCCGGCGGAAAAGCGCGCGGCCTCCAGGGCGACGAGCCACAGAACCGACCCGGTCCAGACCGGCGAGGCGCTGCAGCACCGCTCGCCTGCCCAGCCGGGCGCCCCGCCCAGGGGGTGGAAACGCCAACGGGCGCCGATGGGTTGCCCCACCGCCGCCCGTGTGCGAAGCGCGAGATCAGAAGCGGGTGCCGCCGGAGAAGCGGAACGCCTGGGTCTTGTCGTAGGACGCCTGCGAGAGCACCCACGCATAGTCGAAGCGCAGCGGTCCGAAGGGCGAGTTCCAGATCAGGCTCGCGCCGACCGAAGAGCGCACCACGTCGTCCTCCGCCACGCAGACGTTGCCCGCCGCATTCTTGGTGGCCGGAACGTTCGGGCCCGAGCAGGTCACCAGGTTCGCCGGATTGGCGATGCTGTTCCAGCCGGCCACGCTCGGGAACACCGTCGGACCATTGTAGTCATAGAGCGAGCCCGCATCGGCGAAGACCGCAGCCTTCACGCCGATATCCTTGGGCAGGAAGGACAGGGGGAACTGGACTTCCGCCGAAAGACCCCAGTAGAGGGTGCCGCCGAGCGCGTTGGTGTTGTCCTGCAGACAGTAGAGATAGGCCGACTGCTGCGCGGTGGTGCCGGTCGCATAGGCCGTGGTGCAAGGCGCGAAGTCACGCGGACCGATGCCCGAGGGCGCGAAGCCGCGCACCAGGTTCGGACCCATGAAGAAGTTGTCCATGACGTCCAGTTCGTCGCCGCCCCAGGCGGTCACATAACCCGCCTGGCCGTGCAGCATCAGCACCGCGTCGCCGAAGCCCAGCGCGGTGTAGTGCCGGACGTCGCCGGTGGTGCGGATGAAGCTGACGTCGCCGCCGAGGCCCGCGAAGTCCTGCTTCAGCTCGGCGTAGAGGCCCTGGGTGGGGCTCGCGTTGTTGTCGAGGCCGTTGAACGACAGGGTGTAGCCCAGCACCGAAGTGATGGTCGCGCCCTGCGAAACCGCATCGCGGATGGCCCAGGAGGTGGATTCCAGGCAGCTCGTATAGGCCTCGGCGCCGACCGTGGCGATGTAGTCCTGGGTCAGATAGCCGTCGCAGATCGAGATCTCGCGCTGGTAGAGGTTGTACCGCAGCGCCAGCGTCACCTCGTCGGTGATGGGCAGGCCGAGGCGCAGGCCGGCACCCACCGTGGAGGTGGCATAGTTCGAGTAGCTGGTGGCCTGGGTATCCTTCCAGTAGAGGTCGATACCCGCCGCCAGCCGGTAGCCGAGGAAGTACGGCTCGGTGAAGGAGAATTCCGCGCCCTGGGCATTCTCGCCCAGCGAGCCGGAGACCTTCACATACTGGCCGCGGCCGAGGAAGTTCTTCTCGCCCAGCGAGACTTCGGCGATCAGGCCGTCCGAGGTGGAGTAGCCGCCCGAGATGGAGAACTCGCCGGTGGGCTGGTCCTCAAGATCCACCACCAGGATCACGCGGTCGGGCGCGGAGCCGGGCTCGGTGTTGATCTTCACGGTCTTGAAGTAGCCGAGGTTGCGCAGCCGGCGCTCGGCGCGATCCACCAGCACGCGGTTGTAGGCATCGCCCTCGCCGATATCGAACTCACGCCGGATCACCCAGTCGCGGGTCCGGGTGTTGCCGCGGATCTCGATGCGCTCGATGTAGACGCGCGGGCCTTCTTCCACCACGAAGAGCACGTTGATCTTCTTGGCCTCGAAGTCGCGGTCGCCGCGCGGCCGGACCTGGGCGAACGCGTAGCCGGCGCGCGACACCTCGATGGTGACGTTCTCGACCGACTTCTCGACCATGTCCGCGTTGTAGATCTGCCCCTCGGACATGCGCAGCGCGCCGCGCAGCCGGTCCGCCGGCACGTCGCGGATGTTGGAGACCACGTCCACCTTGCCGAAGCGGTACTGCTCACCCTCTTCCAGAACGAAGGTGATGATGAAGGCATCGCCCGCCGCGTCGAGCTCCGCCGTGGCGGACAGGATGCGGAAGTCGGCATAGCCGTTCTTCAGATAGAAGCGGCGCAGCAGTTCCTGGTCGTTGTTCACCCGGTCCGGGTCATAGACGTCGGTGGTCTTCAGGAACGACAGCCAGTTGGTGGTGGTGGTGGAGACCACATCGCTCAGCTTCCAGGACGAGAACGCCTTGTTGCCGACGAACTTGATCTCCTTGACACCGATCTTCTGGCCCTCGGTGATCTCGAACACGAGATCGACGCGGCCGTTGCCGCGGTCGATGGTCACCGGGTTGACACGCACCTCGTTGCGGCCGGAGCGGCGGTAGACGTCGATGATGCGCTGGGTGTCCGCCTGCACCGTCGCCTTGTTCAGGGCGCCGCGCGGCTTGGACTGCACCTCGGCGGCCAGAACCTCGTCCTTGAGCTTCTTGTTGCCCTCGAACGCGACCTTGTTGATCACCTCGTTCTCGGACACGCGCACGACGATGCGGCCGCCGGACTGGGAGATGTTCACTTCGGAGAACAGATTGGTGGCGTAGAGCGCCTTCCAGGCCTCGTCGATCTTGGCAGCGCTGTAGGGCGGCGCGCCGAAGTAGGAGCGGATGGTCTCCGCGTCGACGCGGCGGTTGCCTTCCACCACGATTGTGCTCGATTGCGCCGCGGCCGGGCTTGCCACGACGAGGGAACCGGCGGTGGTCGTCCCCGCGATCGCCAGAGCGATAGCAAGGGCGGCCGCCAGCTTTCTCAGAACCCGGAGCGAAGCAGTCATATGGCGAGCAACCTTAAAATTTCGTTGTCCTGAAACCACACGGAGAACCCGTGCAGAATCTACCCTGCGGTGCCGCTTGTACAAGCTTTTACCGCCTGTGCAAACCAACGGCGGGCGCCGGATTTTCGTTTTCTCGCCCACCGTTGCCATCCCGCAACGACCCGCCTCTGCTGCGTTGCGGCATCTCAAAAAACCTTACATCGCAGCAATATGGAGCACGTCGTTCCATGTGGCGAAGATCATCAGCATCAGCACCAGCGCGAGGCCGATGCGAAAGCCGATGTCCTGCGTCTGCGGGCTCAAGGGACGCCCGCGGATCGCCTCGAAAGCGTAGAACAGGAGGTGTCCGCCATCCAACAACGGAACCGGAAAGAGGTTAAGGAGTCCGATAGAGACCGACAGCACCGCCGCCAGCGACAGCAGCGCGCCGATGCCGAAGGTGGCCACCTGCCCCGACACCTGGGCGATGCGGATGGGCCCGCCGAGCTGGTCCGCCGATTCCCGGCCGGCGATCAGGCCGCCGAGGTAATCGAAGGTGCGCGCCACCACGAACCAGGTCTCCTGCACGCCCATGCCCACCGCCTCCAGCGGGCCGTAGCGGCGGGTGGTGACGTCGCCGGCCGCCACCGAGCGGGTGATTCCCAGAAGCCCGGTGCGGTGGGCATTGCCGAAGGGATCCTTGATTTCCTTCATCTCGGGCGTGGCGGTGAGGGTTTCCTGCACCCCGCCGCGATCCACCTTGAAGGTGAGCGGCACCCCGGCGTTGATGCCGACGATGCGCTGCATGTCGGCGAAGCTCTCCACCTGCGTCCCGTCGATGGAGAGCACGAGGTCGCCCGGCTGGAAGCCCGCCTTCTCCGCAGCGCTCGCGGGATTGACCTGATCCACGCGCGGCGCCGCCTCCTGGCGGCCGAACACCATGAAGACGAGGGAGAATATGACGATCGCCAGAATGAAGTTGGCGATCGGCCCCGCGGCGACGATGGCGGCGCGCCAGCCCACCGGCTGGAAGAAGAAGCTCTCGCGCTTCTCCTGCGGCGTCATCCGGGCGAGGCGGTCCTTGTCGGGCGTCGAGGCGGCATCCTCGTCGCCGAAGAAGCGCACGTAGCCGCCGAGCGGAACCGCGGCGACACGCCAGCGGGTGCCGTGCTTATCGTTGAAGCCGAACAGCTCCGGGCCGAATCCGAGGGAAAAGGTGAGGATCTTCACCCCCGCCCGGCGCGCCACCCAGAAATGGCCGAGCTCATGGAAGAAGACCACCAGGGTCAGCACGAAGAGGAAGGGAATGAGGTAGCCGGCGAGGTTTGCGAGATTCGCCGCGAGCGCGGATACCGTGTCCATTCTGTGCTTCCCTACCGTTACGCCTGGTCCCCTCCGGTGGGGCGCGCCGCAGGCGCCATCCCGTCCGATCCGGTGACCACATGGTGAAAGGTCCGCTGACCCTAGGGAGTCCGCGCCTTTCGCGTCTTAAGATGCCTTTGCGGCAAACTTAGGCAACAGCTTCCCCGCCAGGGCGCGCGCCTCGGCGTCGATGGCGAGCGCTTCCTCGACCGATTGCGGTGCCGGCCGGTCGCCCATGAGATCGAGCACGGCCGCCACCGTATCGGTGAGTCCGTAAAAGCCCACCCGCCCGTCGAGGAAGGCCGCCACCGCCATCTCGTTGGCCGCGTTGAGCACGGTGGTCGCCGCGCCGCCCGCCGCCATGGCGTCATGGGCGAGCTTCAGCGCGGGAAAGCGCGCGCGGTCCGGCGCCTCGAACGTCAGGCGGCCGAGTTCCACGAGATCGAGCCGCCGGCTCGTGGTCGAGAGGCGGTCGGGATAGGCGAGGCAATGGGCGATGGGCACGCACATGTCGGGCACGGCAAGGCCGGCCACCACCGAGCCGTCCACGAAGGAGACCAGCCCGTGGATGATGGATTCGGGATGCACCACCGCGTCGAGCCGGTCCGGCCCCACGGCGAAGAGGTAATGCGCCTCGATCAGCTCCAGGCCCTTGTTCATCAGGGTCGCCGAATCGATGGTGATCTTGGCGCCCATGGACCAGTTGGGGTGCTTCAGCGCATCGGCGGGGGTGGCGCGGGCGATCTCCTCCCGGCTTTTGCAGCGGAACGGGCCGCCGGAAGCGGTGAGCGTCACCTTCTCCACCGCCTTGCCCGGCGCGGCGGAGAGCGCCTGGAAGATGGCGTTGTGCTCGCTGTCCATGGGCAGGAGCTCGACGCCGCGGCGCTCGGCCTCGCCCATGAAGAAGGCGCCGGCCGCCACGAGGCATTCCTTGTTGGCGAGGGCGATCCGCCGGCCCTTTCCGAAGGCCGCCACGGTCGGCGCGAGGCCGGCGACGCCGACGATGGCGCTCACCACCATGTCGGCCTCGCGCGCCGCCGCCTCCAGGACCGCCGACGGCCCGGCGCCGGAAGCGATGCCGCTGCCGCCGAGCGCCTCGGCCAGCGCCCGCCCGCCCGCCGGATCGGCGATGGCGGCGAATTTCGCCTTCAGCCGGCGCGCCACCTCGGCGAGGGCCACCGCGTCGCGCCCGCCCACCACCGCCTCGACGGCGAAGCGGCCGGGCACGTCGGCGAGCAGCTTTTCCACCGATTGGCCGATGGAGCCGGTGGCTCCGAGGAGGGAGAGGCGGATCATGAAACGTCTTCTACCACAACAGGAGCCCGACCGCAGGGCTGCCCGGCGCCCGCAGCTCGGCGATCAGCAGCGCCATCAGCGAGGCGCCGGCGAAGCTGTCGAGCCGGTCCAGCAGGCCGCCGTGGCCGGGGATGAGATGGCTCGCGTCCTTCACGCCGAACAACCGCTTCAGCGCCGATTCCGCGAGGTCGCCGCACTGCGCGGCGGTGCTCATGGCGAGCGCCACCAGGGCCAGCGGCCAGGAGAAGGGCAGGTCCCAGAACAGCGCCACGAGCAGGGCGGCCACGACGCCGGCCACCAGGCCGCCGATGGCGCCGGAGCGGGTCTTGTTGGGCGAGACGCTCGGCCACAGCTTGGGCCCGCCCACGGCGCGGCCGACGAAATAGGCGAAGATGTCGGTGCCCCACACCACGGCGTAGATGAACACCACCGCGACGAAGCCCAGGTCCCCTGCCCCGCGCAGCGCCATCACCGGCAGCACCGTGGCCCCGGCCCACAACAGGCCGCCCACCGCCCAGCCGCTCTGCCGCGGCACCGCGAAGGCGCAGGCCGCCGCCCCCAGCAGCATCGCGCTCAGGGCATAGGAGTGGGACCCGAGGTGCAGCAGCAGGCTGGCGCACACCAGCGCCCCGCCGGCCACCGCGAACCAGATCCGCTCGTTGGACAGCCGCGCGACGCCGGACCATTCATGCAGCAGCACGAGCCCGGCGAGCCCCCACATCAGCACGAACAGCGGCCCGCCGAGCCAGGTGATGCCGAGCACCACCGGCACGAGCACCAAGGCCGACAGGGTGCGCTGCTTCAGATCGCTTCCACCGATGACGAGCATCAAGGGCCCGCGCGCTTGGTGACGCCGCCGAACCGGCGGTCGCGCTGCTGGTATTCGGCGATGGCGGCGGAGAGCGACGCCTCGTCGAAATCGGGCCAGTAGATGGGCAGGAAGACGAACTCGGCATAGGCCGCCTGCCACAGCAGGAAATTGGACAGCCGCTGCTCCCCGGAGGTGCGCACGATAAGGTCGGGATCGGGAATGCCGGCGGTGTCGAGGTGGCTGGAGATGGTCTCCACCGTCACATCCTCGGGGCGGATGCGCCCGGCCGCCGCCTCGGCCGCGATCTTCGCCGCCGCCGCCGCGATCTCCTGGCGCGAGCCGTAGTTGAAGGCCACCACCAGGGTGAGGCCGGCATTGTCGCGGGTCAGCGCCTCCGCCTCCTCCAGGAGAGAGCGGATCTCGGGCGCCAGCGAGGAGCGCTCGCCGATCACCTTGATGCGCACCCCCGCCCGGTGGAGCACGGCGAGGTCGTGGCGCAGGAACAGCTTCAGAAGCCCCATGAGCTCGGAAACCTCGCTCAGCGGCCGCGACCAGTTCTCGCTGGAGAAGCTGTAGATGGTGAGGTAGCGGATGCCGAGCCCACGCGCCGCGCGCACGCAGCGGCGCAGCGCCTCCACCCCGCGCCGGTGGCCTTCCACCCGCGGCAGGTTGCGCGCCGTGGCCCAGCGCCCGTTGCCGTCCATGATGATGCCCACATGCACCGGCACGCCGGATCCCGCCCCCTCGGGGGTGCTATCGTTGGAGCCGGCCGCATTGCGGGCCATGGATGGTTCCGGCGTCACGGCCGTCTCCCTGGGGCGTCGTCCGGCGAAGCGGTGTCCGTCGCGGGACGCAAACGCGTTGAAGCTGGATTCTAGAGCATGTTCCGCGCCTTGGCGAAACGCGACACCCCTCCGCGCCAGCCTAGACGGCGAGGATTTCCTTTTCCTTCTGCGCCAGGGTCTGATCGACCTCGACGATGGAATCGTCGGTGGCCTTCTGGACGTCCTTGGAAAGGCGCTCGATGTCATCGGAACTCATCTCGGCGTCCTTTTCCAGCTTCTTGAGCTGGTCGAGTCCGTCGCGGCGCACATGCCGCACCGAGACGCGGGCCGCCTCGGCATATTTGTGGGCCACCTTCACCAGCTCCTGGCGGCGCTCCTGGTTGAGCTCCGGGATGCGCAGGCGCAGCACCTGGCCTTCGGTGTTGGGGTTGAGGCCGAGGTTGCTCTCGCGGATGGCCTTCTCCACCGGGCCGACCATGCTGCGGTCCCACACCTGCACCGACAGCAGGCGCGCCTCGGGCACGGAAACCGTGGCCACCTGGTTCAGCGGCATGCGCGCGCCGTAGGCCTCCACGGTGATGGGATCGAGCAGGTTCGCCGAAGCGCGTCCCGTCCGCAGGCCGGCCAGTTCGTCGCGCAGCACGTTCACCGCGCCCTGCATGCGGCGCTTGAGATCGGCGAGGTCGAAGGCCCCGGTGGTCATGGCAATCCTCTTGATTGTTGCGTGGCGGGCCCGGCAGGCCGGGCGGAACGGTAACGGCAGCTGACCGCCTTATGGCGCACGTCGGCTCCGATGCCCATGGAAATGTGGCGCAAACCGCCGCGACGCTCCCCAGATTTCGAGCCCGGGCCGAACGGACGCCCCGCCCCCGGGCCCTTGGTTCTTGCTCCCCTGCCCGCTCTCAGGCCCCCGCCGGCCGGGCCAGATCCCGCGCGAGATGCGGGTGACGGCCGGTGCGCCGGCCCCTCCGCATCGACCCCGCGCCAGCCCCCTGTGCCACATCAGGGGCGCGCCGGCATTGGCCCGGATCAACCGTGGCGCGGCGCCACGCGGCATCCCGGATCCGGCGACAGCCGCGGAGCCCGGCACGGCACGGCACGGCGGGATCTGTCCGCGCCCCTCGCGCCCGTCTCAGGGCGCGACGGTGGTGATGCGTCCCTCGCCGCGCGCCGCGGTCGCGATGGCGCCCGGATCGCGGATGGAAAACACGATTATCGGCAAGGCCGCCTCGCGGGCAAGGGCGAAGGCCGCCGCATCCATGACCTTGAGGTCGGCCGCCAGGGCCTCGTCGTGGGTCAGGCGCTCGTAGCGGGTGGCGTTGGGGTCCTTCTTGGGGTCGGCGGTATAGACGCCGTCCACATTGGTGGCCTTGAGCACGGCGTTGCAGTCCAGCTCCGCCGCCCGCAGCACCGCCCCGGTGTCGGTGGTGAAATACGGATTGCCAGTGCCGCCCGTGAGCACCACCACGCGCCCGCGGTTGAGATGCCGCTTGGCGGTCTGGCGGGCGTAGGGCTCGCACACCGACGGCATGGGAATCGCCGAGAGGGTGCGCGCCGGCGCGCCCGCCGACTCGATGGCCTGCTCCAGCGCGAGGCCGTTCATGACGGTGGCCAGCATGCCCATGCTGTCGGCGGTGGCGCGGTCGAGATCCTCGCCCGCCACCCGCGCGCCGCGCAGGATGTTGCCGCCGCCGACGACGACGGCCACCTGGCAGCCGAGGGCCTGGGCGGCGACGAGATCACGGGCGATGCGCGCCACCGTTGGCGGATGCAGCCCGAACGGCTCGGGGCCCATGAGCGCCTCGCCGGAGACCTTCACCAGAATGCGGGGATAGGGAAGCTCCGACGCCGCAACCGGCGTCGGAAGGGTCTCGACGTTGCGAAGATCCGCCATGGGAGTGCCCCCTCCCCCTGCCGTCAGGACTGGCCGGCGGCGGCGGCCACCTCGGCGGCGAAGTCGGTCTCTTCCTTCTCGATGCCCTCGCCCAGCGCGTAGCGCACGAAGGCGATGAGGCTCACCGGCGCGCCCACCTGGGCCTCGGCCTCCTTGAGCACCTGGCTCACCGACTTGGAGCTGTCGTGCACGAAGGCCTGGTCGAGGAGGGTATTCTCCTTGAAGAAGCTCTTCAGGCCGCTCTCGGCGATCTTCTCCTGCACGTTGGCCGGCTTGCCCTGGTGCTTCTCGAGCAGGATGGCCTTCTCGCGGTCGAGGGTCTCCTGGGAGATGCCCGAGCCGTCCAGCGCCAGCGGGTTGAGCGCCGCCACGTGCATGGCGATCTGCCGGCCGAGCGCCGAGAGCTTGTCCACGTCGCCCTTCGATTCGAGCGCCACCAGCACGCCGATGCGGCCCTGGCCCTCCACCACCGCGCCGTGCACATAGGTCGCCACCACGCCCTCGGACACCGTGAGCTTGGCGACGCGGCGCAGCGTCATGTTCTCGCCGATGGTGGCGATGAGCGAGGTCAGGCGGTCGCCGACGGTGACCTCCTCGCCCGGGAACTTGGCGGCGGTGAGCGCCTCCAGCGTGCCGTCGGTGTTCAGGGCGACCTTGGCCACCTCGCGCACGAACGCCTGGAAATCGGGGTTGCGGGCGACGAAGTCGGTCTCCGCATTCACTTCCACGGCAGCAGCGTAGTGGCCCGAGGATTCCACCGCCACGACGCCCTCGGCAGCCACGCGGCCGGCCTTCTTGGCGGCCTTGGCGAGGCCCTTCTTGCGCAGCCAGTCCACCGCCGCCTCAATGTCCCCGTCGGTCTCGGTGAGCGCGGACTTGCAGTCCATCATGCCTGCGCCGGTCTTGTCGCGCAGTTCCTTCACGAGCCCGGCAGTGATCGCGGCCATGTCTGATCCCTCTTCTTTCGCACCACGGCCGGCAAGGGTGATCCCGAGCCGGCCGCCGGGGCGTCCCGCGCCCCTTAACCACAGCTGTCTTTCAGCACTGCGACAGAGCCGTCAGCCCCACCGCAGCACGGTGAAATTCACTCCACCTCGGCGGACATCTCCTTGGCCTGGGCGACCCAGCCGTCCACGCGGCCGGGCAGACCCATCTCCTCGCCGATGCGATGGGCATCCACCGCATCGAGGCCGGCGATCTGGCTGAAGTGGAAGACGCCGAGATCGTTGAGCTTCTGCTCGATCTCGGGGCTCACGCCGGTGAGCTTCTTGAGGTCGTCGGCGACGCCGCGCGGGCCCGACAGGGGCTCTAAGCTCGACCAGGAGCCGGCGGTCTCGGCGGGAAGCTCCTCCATCATGGGAGCCTCTTCCTCGCCCACGTCGATGCCGAGGTCGGTGTGGCCGCGGCCGATGCCGTCGATGGCGGCGCGCGCCACGAGGTCGCAATAGAGCTGGATGGCGCGGCCGGCGTCATCATTGCCCGGCACCGGGAAGGCGATGCCGTCCGGATCGCAGTTCGAATCAAGGATCGCCGCCACCGGAATGCCGAGGCGCTGGGCCTCCTTCACTGCGATGTCTTCCTTGTTGGTGTCGATCACGAACAGGAGGTCGGGCAGGCCGCCCATGTCGCGGATGCCGCCGAGGGCCTTGTCCAGCTTCTCCTTCTCGCGGGAAAGGGTCAGCCGCTCCTTCTTGGTGTAGCCGGAACCCTGCTCGGGACCGGCCAGCATCTCCTCCAGCTTCTTCAGCCGGGCGATGGAGTTGGAGATGGTCTTCCAGTTGGTGAGCATGCCGCCGAGCCAGCGGTGGTTCACGAAATACTGGGCGGAGCGGCGGGCGGCGTCCGCCACCGGCTCCTGGGCCTGGCGCTTGGTGCCGACGAACAGCACGCGCCCGCCCTGGGCGACCGTATCGGAGACCGCCTGCAGCGCGCGATGCAGCGACGGCACGGTCTGGGACAGGTCGAGGATGTGGATGTTGTTGCGGACGCCGAAGATGTACGGGGACATCTTGGGGTTCCAGCGGTGGGACTGATGCCCGAAGTGCACGCCAGCTTCCAGAAGCTGGCGCATGGAATAGTCAGGAAGCGCCATTTGTCGATTCTCCGGTTGAGCCTCCGCGGACGTACCGGCCTCCTTGCGGGGAGAACGGCACCGGATGGCCAATAGGCCTTGATGTCCGCGTGCGGGATGTGCGGGCATATACGTGAGCCGGCATCAGGTGGCAAGAGGCGGTGCAGCAAAGGCCGTCACCGAGAGGGCGTCGCGGCGCCGGTCTCGGGCGCGCGGAAAGACGCAAGGACGCCGCGCGGCGCGGCCTGCCGGCGATGCGTTTCGTGGCGCGAAGCGGGTGGGCGGACCTCGCGTCGCGAGGTCAGAGGTCGTGCGCGTGCCGGGCGGCGAGGGCGATGCCGGCACAGACCGCCAGCAGCAGCATCGGCGCAACGAGCCACGCAATGGTTTCGGGAGTCACGGGACCAATCCCTTCAGCACATATCTTGCCAGATAATGTATCGCTGATCCCACCAGAAGCCAAACCAGGGTGATGAGCAGCACCGCCCAGCCCCCGCCCGGTCCCGGCAGGCCGTAGGACAGGGCGATGTTCGGGCCGACCACCCCGGTCACCAGGGTGGCGGCGGCCACGGTGTTGAGCAGGTTCGCCGTCAGCTTGATCCGCTCGTTGCGCACCAGGCTCATCGGCCTCACCCCGCCTCCACCGCCACCACGCCGGGAATCGCCTTCAGCGCTCCGGCGATCTGCGGCGAGACCGAGAAGCGCCCGCCGAGGCGCACCTCCACCTCCGCGCCGCCGTCCTCCATCAGCAGCACGAGGCTGACCTCGCCATCCCCCTGCCCGCCTTCCAGGCGCCGGGCGATGCCCTCGATGGGATCGCTCGAGCGCAGGAAGATGCGCAGGCTCCGGTGATGGCGCTCGGTGGCCTCGTCGAGCCGCTCGCACGACTGGATGCGCACCCGCACATCCTCACCCTGCACTTCGGCCGCCACGGTGAGCAGCAGCGGCGTGCCGGGCTCCAGCAAGTCGCGGTAATGGGCGAGGCCCTCGGAGAAGATCACCGCCTCATAATGGCCGGAGGGATCGGACAGGCCGACGATGCCCATGCGCGTGCCCGACTTGGTGCGCCGCTCCTGGCGCGCCGTCACCGTGGCGGCGAGCTTGCCGAAGGTATCCCCGGCCCGCACCCCGCGGGCGAAATCGGCGAACGGGCGCACCCGCATCTTCTTCAGCGCCTCGGCGTAATCGTCGAGCGGATGGCCGGTGAGGAAGAAGCCGATGGCGTCATATTCCTTCTTCAGCCGCTCGGAGGGCAGCCACGGCGCCGCGTCGGGCAAAGGCAGCGCCGCCTTCACCGGGCCCGATCCGAACATGTCGTTCTGGCCCGAGGCGGCATCGGCCTCCACCCGCTGGGCATGGGCCACCACCGCATCGATGGCCGCGAAGGCGCGGGCGCGGTTCGGCTCCAGCCGGTCGAAGCAGCCGGCGGCCATCAGGCTTTCCAGGGTGCGCTTGTTCACCATCCGCACCGGCATGCGGCCGGCGAAATCGGCGAGATCCTTGAACGGCCGCCCGTCGCGCGCCTGCACCAGCGCGTCCACCGCCGCCTCGCCCACGCCCTTGATGGCCGCCATGGCGTAGATGATCCTGCCGTCCTTCACCCCGAACTCCCGGGCGGACAGGTTGACGTCCGGCGGCACCACCTCGATGCCCAGCCTCTGGGCCTCCTGGCGGAATTCCGCCAGCTTGTCGGTGTTGCCCTTGTCCAGGGTCATGGAGGCGGCGAGGAACTCGGTGGCGTAATTGGCCTTGAGCCAGGCCGTCTGGTAGGCCACCAGCGCATAGGCCGCGGCGTGGGACTTGTTGAAGCCGTAGTCGGCGAACTTCGCCAGCAGGTCGAAGATCATGTCCGCCTGCGCCTTCTCGATGCCCCGCTCCACGGAGCCGGAGACGAAGCGCGAGCGCTGCTTGTCCATCTCGGCGCGGATCTTCTTGCCCATGGCGCGGCGCAGCAGGTCCGCTTCGCCCAGCGAGTAGCCAGCCATGGCCTGGGCGATCTGCATCACCTGCTCCTGGTAGATGATGACGCCGAAGGTCTCCTTCAGGTACGGCTCCAGCATGGGGTGGAGATAGTCCGGCTTGGCGCGCTCGTGCTTGCAGTCGCAATAGACCGGGATGTTGGCCATGGGCCCCGGCCGGTAGAGCGCCACCAGCGCCACGATGTCCTCGATGCGGTCGGCTTTCATGTCCACCAGCGCCCGGCGCATGCCCGCGCTTTCCACCTGGAACACGCCCACCGTCTCGCCCTTGGCCAGCATGGCGTAGGTCTTCTCGTCATCCAGCGGGATCTGCGAGATGTCGAGGTCGATGCCGCGCTGGTGGATCAGCTTCACCGCCTTGTCGATGACGGTCAGGGTCTTGAGGCCGAGGAAGTCGAACTTCACGAGGCCCGCCTGCTCCACCCATTTCATGTTGTACTGGGTGACCGGCATGTCGGACTTGGGATCGCGATAGAGCGGCACCAGCTCGTGGAGCTGGCGGTCGCCGATCACGATGCCCGCCGCATGGGTGGAGGCGTGGCGGTTGAGCCCCTCCAGCCTCACCGCGATGTCGAAGGCGCGGCCCACCACCTCCTCCTGGTCGCGGGCGGCCTGGAGGCGCGGCTCGTCCTCGATGGCCTGCTTCAGCGTCACCGGATGGGCGGGGTTCTGCGGCACCAGCTTGCAGAGCTTGTCCACCTGGCCGTAGGGCATCTCCAGCACCCGGCCCACGTCGCGCAGCACGCCGCGCGCCTGCAGGGTGCCGAAGGTGATGATCTGCGCCACCTGGGAGCGGCCGTAGCGCTCCTGCACATAATGGATCACCTCGTCGCGGCGCTCCTGGCAGAAGTCCACGTCGAAGTCGGGCATGGACACGCGGTCGGGGTTGAGGAAGCGCTCGAACAGGAGCTGGAAGCGCAGCGGGTCGAGGTCGGTGATCTGCAGCGAATAGGCCACCAGAGAGCCGGCGCCCGAGCCGCGCCCCGGCCCCACCGGAATGCCGTGGGCCTTCGCCCATTTGATGAAGTCCGACACGATGAGGAAGTAGCCGGGGAACTTCATCTTGGTGATGACGGACAGCTCGTAGGCGAGCCGCTCCTCATACGCGGCCAGCTCCAGCCCCGGCGCCGGGCCGTGCTTTTCGAGGCGCTCCGCGAGGCCCTCGCGGGCCTGCCGCTCCAGCTCGGCCGCCTCCTCGGCAAGCTGGTCGCCGGCGCTGTCGTCGGCCGAGGTGAAGCGCGGCAGGATGGGCTTCGCGGTGCGCACCCGGTAGGCGCAGCGCCGGGCGATCTCCACCGTATTGGCAGAGGCCTCCGGCAGGTCCGCGAACAGCTCCAGCATCTCGGCGCGGGTCTTGAAGCGGTGCTCGGCGGTGAGGCGACGCCGGTCGCCCTCGGCCAGCAGCCGGCCTTCGGCGATGCAGACGAGGGCGTCGTGGGCCTCATAGTCGGATCGCGCGGCGAAGAAGGGCTCGTTGGTGGCCACCAGCGGCAGCCCCTTGGCATAGGCGAGGTCGATCAGGGCCGGCTCGGCGACGCGCTCCACATCGGCGCCGTGGCGCTGCACCTCCACATAGAGCCGGTCGCCGAACAGGGTGGCGAGGCGGTCGAGCCGCTCCGCCGCCATGTCGGCGTGGCCGCCGGCCAGCACCTGGTCGATGGGGCCGGAGGGGCCGCCGGTCAAGGCGATGAGCCCGGCATTGGCCTCGGCGAGCCAGTCCATGAGGATGCGCGGCTCGTCCTCGCTGGCGGTCTCCAGGAAGGAGCGCGAGACCAGCGCCATGAGATTGCGCCACCCCGTCTCGTTCTGGGCGAGGAGCACGAGGCGGGGCTTGGGCGGACGATGCACCCCGCGCGGCCCCTGCGGCTCCGGCAGGTCGAGGGCGAGGGCGCAGCCGGCGATGGGCTGGATGCCGGCGCCCGCCATCTTCTCCGAGAATTCCAGCGCGCCGAAGAGGTTGCCCGTATCTGTCAGCGCCAGCGCCGGCTGGGCGTCGGCCTTGGCGAGATCGGCCAGCTTGCCAATGGTGAGCGCCCCCTCCAGCAGCGAGAAGGAGGAATGCACGTGGAGATGGACGAATCCGGGATCAGGCATGGGACACTTCGTGCGAACGGGCCGGGCGAGTCGGCATCATAGTCACGCAGGCGCGGCAGGGATAAGGTCCTCCGGGCCGCGGACCCCGCTTTCCCCGCTCCACCCGGCACGCGCGCCGTGCCATCGCCGTCCAGTAGGGGCACATGACGAATTCCTGGCTCATCTGGGCCCTGCTCTCGGCGGCCTTCGCGGCGCTCACCGCCATCTTCGCCAAGGTCGGGGTGGCGCAGATTCCCTCCGACCTTGCGACCCTGCTGCGCACCCTCGTCATCCTCGCCTTCCTCGCCGGCATGGTGTGGGCCGGCGGGGCGTGGCGGGCGCCGGCCACCATTCCGGGACGCACCTGGCTGTTCCTGATCCTGTCGGGCCTCGCCACGGGGGCCTCGTGGCTGTGCTACTTCCGCGCCCTGAAGCTCGGCGATGCGGCCCGCGTCGCCCCGGTGGACAAGCTGAGCGTGGTGCTGGTGGCGGTGTTCGGCATCGTCTTCCTCGGCGAGCGGCTGTCGGCGATCGCCTCCCTCGGCATCGTCCTCATCACTGCCGGCGCGGTGCTGGTCGCCGTGGGCTGAGCCCTGCCCCGGCCGCGTTTTGCCCCGCGGGAACGGCTCTGATACAAGGCCGCCACGCCTCATCCGGGGCCGCATTCGGGGGCGCTCGCGTTGACACGGCAGCTTTTCGTCCACATCGGCACGCACAAGACCGGGACCACCTCGATCCAGGCCCTGCTCTATCGCGTCGCCGCGCGGCTGAAGCGCGCCGGCACCACCGTTCCCAAGACCGGCTGCCCCACCAAAGGCCTGTGCGGCCATCACAATATCGGCTGGCTGATGCGCGGCGACGCGCGCGCCCGCGAGAAGTACGGCACGCTGGACGACCTCGCCCGGGAGCTGAAGGGAATCCGCACGCCCCGCGCCGTGATCTCCTCGGAGGATCTGGAGTATCTGGTTGAATATCCCGAGCATCTGCGCACCTTCGAGGAGAAGATCCGCGCCGCCGGCTGGGAGCCCACCTACATCCTCTTCCTGCGCGAGCCGGCCGCCTACGCGATTTCCCTCTACAACGAGCTGCTGAAGAGCGGCCTCACCATCCCGTTCGAGGATTTCGTCGCGGCGGTGCTGCGCGACGCGCGCTTCCAGATGCTCGGCGACTGGACCTATTACCTCGATTACGATCTGTTCCTCGCCAAATGGCGCGCCGCCGCAACCGGGGCCATCGATATCCAGTCCTACGAGCGCGCCAAGGCCGGTCCCGGGGTGATCGAGACCTTCTTCGCCCGCATCGGCGTGCCGGCCGACATCGCCGATCTTCAGGGCGGCGAGGCGAAGGTGGGACCCTTCGAACTGCTGCTGCGCCGCCTCGGCCTTGCCGCCGATCCCGCCGCGTTCCCGGACAATGCCAATCCGGCGAAGCTCAACATCAGCGCCGCCAAGGTGTCGGGCGAGATGAAGACGCTGGCGCGGCCGATCGCCGAGAAGTTCGGCCCCATCTACGAGCGCCTCACGGCGGCGCCCGGCGCCTGAGCGCGGGACGGCTCGGGCGCGCCGTCAGAAATGGCTGAAGCGCCCGGCGCCGAGATCCATCATGCGGCCGGCGCCATCGCGCACCACGAGACCCGGCTCCGCCCGCGTCTCGCCGATCACCGTGACCGGCACGCCTGCCGCCGCCGCCGCCGTGATGAAGGCATCGACGCGCGCCGGCGGAAGGGATGCGGCGATCTCGTAATCGTCGCCCCCCGTGAGCGCCGCGCGCAGCAGCGCCCCGTCCGCCTCCACCACCGCCTTGGCCGCGGGCGAGAGCGGCACCTCGCCGGCGCGCAGCACCCCGCCGCAGCCGGAGACGGCCAGCATCTTCGCCACGTCGCCCACCAGGCCGTCGGAAATGTCCATGGCGGCTGAGGCGTTCGCGCGCAGGGCGCCGGCGAGCGCGAGGCGCGGGCGCGGGTGCAGGTAGCGCTCGCGCAGGAAGTCGCGCGCGTCCTCCGGCAAAGTCGCGAACCCGCGGCCTGAGGGAGCGAGCCGCAGCTTCAGCCCCAGCGCGGCATCGCCGATGGTGCCGCTGACCACCAGCACCTCGCCCGGCTTCGCCCCGGTGCGCGGCACGAAGCCGCCCTTGGGCACCGTCCCCAGCGCCGTCAGGGTGAGGGTGACGGGGCCCGGCGTCGAGACCGTATCGCCGCCCAGCAGCGGACAGCCCCAGTCCGCGCACGCCGCGCCGAGGCCGGCGGCGAATCCGGCGATCCAGTCTTCCCCGGTCTCCCTGGGCAGCGCCATGGCGAGGAGCGCCCCGAGCGGGCGCGCGCCCTTGGCGGCGAGGTCGGAGACATTCACCCCGAGCAGCTTGCGGCCGATGGAGGCCGGCGGATCATCGGCAAAGAAATGCACCCCGGCGACGATGGCGTCCTTGGTCAGCACCAGGTCGCAGCCCTCGGGCGGGGTGAGCAGCGCGGCGTCGTCGGCCAGGCCGCGCGCACCGGGCGCTGCGGCGATGGGGCGGAAGAAGCGGGCGATGATCCGGTCCTCGCCGGTCTCGGCGGCCGATGCGCCGGCGCCGCCCCCTGTCCCCTCGCCCGGCCCGGCGGGGGCCATGTCAGCCGCCCCTCGGGCCGGCAAATTCCGCGGCGCGGATCTCGTGAGCGAGGGTGTCGAGCACCGCATTCACCATGCCGGTCTCGTCGCGGTCGAGGAAGGCGGCGGCCACGTTCACATATTCGGCGATGACGACGCGGGCCGGCACGTCGCGCTTGGCGAGAAGCTCGAAGGTGCCGGCGCGCAGCACCGCGCGCAGCACCGCCTCCACCCGCTTCAGCGGCCAGCCGGAGGTGAGCGCCCTGTCGACCATGGGATCGATCTGCCGCTGGCTCTCCAGCACGCCCTCCACCAGGGAGCGGAACAGCTTCACGTCGGCGTCGGGCATCTCGATGCCCTCCACCTCCTGGCCGAGCCAGTGGCTCTCGAACTGCGCCAGGATGTCGTTGACCGGAGTCTGGGCCAGATCCATCTGGTAGAGCGCCTGCACCGCGCCGAGGCGGGCCGCGCTCTTCTTCATGGGCTTGGCCGGCTTTGCGGGAGCGTCGGTCATGCTTCGAGCCGCCGTTTCAGGCGCATGAGGGTGAGCGCCGCCTCGGCCGCCCCGCCGCCCTTGTTGCCCTCGGTGACGCGGGCGCGCGCCCAGGCCTGCTCCTCGGTGTCCACGGTCAGGATGCCGTTGCCCACCGGCAGCGCGTGCATCAGCCCCACCTCGGTGAGGCCGCGCGCGGATTCCCCGGCGACGATCTCGAAATGATAGGTCTCGCCGCGGATGACGCAGCCGAGCGCCACCACCGCATCCACCGCCGCGCCGGTGACGTCGGCGGCATCGAGGGCGATCTCGGCGGCCACCGCAATCTCCAGCGCGCCCGGAACGGTGATCACGTCGATCTCGACCCCCGCCGCCGTCAGCACCGCCTTGGCGCCGGCCAGAAGCTCGTCGGCGATGGCGTCGTAATAGCGCCCCTCGATGATGAGCACCCGCGCCCCGTCGAGGGGCTCCTCGATCCTGTTCGCGCTGTCGGCGCGCGTCGTCGTGACCATGGGATGGATCTCCGCCTTGGGCCGGAAGGCCTACTCGCACGGCGGGGCGGGCGCAAGGCGAAGCGTGTCCCCCCGTCACCCCGCGCCGCCGCAGCCATGTCGCATTCGGGCAAGTTGTGCACTAGATGAAGGCTCGGCGCGCGATGGGCTCGGAACTTCCGTCGCGCGCCGGATCAGGGCGGAGGCGGATTGTGACAAGGGATGAGCGCATCCTGAAATATGTCGCGCGGCAGGGCGCGGCGCCAAAAACCGCGACCTCCGGCACCATCGGCATCGAGATCGCGCCTTTCTTCAACCCGCTGCTGCCCAAGGCGGCGGGCCATCCGGTGCTGGTGCTCGACGTGCTCGACCGCGACGGCCTGCGCCGCCAGGCCATGGAGGTGCGCAAGGTCAGCGCCGCGGTGGCCGATGGCATCGAGGAGGTGGACATGGTGGGCAGCGCCTGCGAGATCGCGGCGCTGGCCGGGGCGAAGGGCATCGCCGGCAAGGTCGGCTACATCGTCTCGTCGCACAATTTCGAGCATCTGCCGAACCCGGTGAAGTTCCTCGAAGGCGCGGCGGCCGTGCTGGCGCCCGGCGGGGTGCTGAGCATGGCGGTGCCGGACTATCGCGCCTGCTTCGACCATTTCCGCTTTCCCACCCGCCTGTCCGACTGGCTGGAGGCCTATTTCGAGGATCGCGCCAAGCCCTCCCCCGCCCAGCTCTTCGAAGGTGCGGCGAGCCGCGCCGGCTATGTGCGGCCGGGCCGGGCGGACGTGCTGACGAGCTGCGACCTGTCGCGGGAGGACTGGCGGCATTTCGTGCCGGACGAGACCATCGACGCCGCCTTTTCGGCCTGGCGCCGGGACCTCGCGGCGACCGACCTGCCCTATGTGAACACCCACTGCTCCGCGCTGTTCGGCGAGACGGCGGAGCTGATGGTGCGCGACCTCATCCACCTCGGCCTCGTGGAGCTGGAGGTGCTGGAGGTCAGCGGCACGCATACCGCCGAGTTCTACATCCATTTGCGGAAGCCCGAGGCGGGGGCGCGGCCCGCAACAGATGCGGCGGCCTATTATCGCCGCCGGGCGGAGCTGATGCGGCAGATCAGCGGACGGATCGGCGCGGCGGGCTATCCCTCCGGGCCGGTGACCGCCGTCCGGCGCTGGCTGCGCACCGCCCGCCACCGGCTGAAGGGCCGGGCACAATAAGCGCCGCGCCCGCCCTGCCTCAGGCCGAGTGCGGAAACTCCGCGAGACGGGCGGCGTAGCGGGCCATCACGTCGGCCTCGAAATTCACCCGGTCGCCGGTCTTCACATTGCCCCAGGTGGTCACCGCCAGGGTGTGGGGGATCAGCAGGCACGAGAAGCGGGTGCCGTCCACCTCGTTCACCGTCAGCGACGTGCCGTCGAGGGCCACCGAGCCCTTGGCCGCCACGAAGCGGGCGAGTTGCTCCGGCACCTCGAACACGAAGCGCGCCGTATCGGTCAGGTCCTCGCGCTCCACCACCTTGGCGACGCAATCCACATGGCCGGACACCATGTGCCCGCCCAGCTCATCACCCATGCGCAGGGAGCGCTCCAGATTGACGCGCCGGCCCTCGGTCCACACCGCGACCGTGGTGATGGCGAGGGTTTCCGGGGCCGCGTCCACTGTGATGAGGCTCGCCTTCGGCCCGCCGTGGGACACCGAGGTCACCGTCAGGCACACGCCGGAATGGGCGATCGACGCGCCCACCGCGATGCCATCCGGCTCATAATCGGTGGCCACCGTGAGGGTGCGCACGTCGCCATGGGCCTTGACGGCGACGATCTCGCCCACGTCGGTGACGATGCCGGTGAACATTCAGCGCCTCCACAATCTCAAGAGTTGATCCGCCCCGAAGTCGGCGCGCTCCACCTCGGCGAAGCCCACCGGCGCGGTGAGGCGGGAGAGCGGCCGGCCGGGCAGTGCGTCGAGGGCGCCCTCCCCCAGCTCCACAGCACCGCGGAACACCGCCACCTCGTCCACCAGCTCCGCATCGAGGAAGGCGGCGGCCACCTGCGGACCCCCCTCCACCATCAGGCGGGTGATGCCGATGAGGCCGATGAGCTTCAGCACAGCCGGAAGAAAGAGGCGCCCATCGCGGCCGCGCGGGGCGCGCAGCACCTCCACGCCGAGGTTGACCAGCGCCGCCTCGCGCTCGGCCGGCGCGTCCTCCGCCGCCACCACCCAGACCGGCACGTCGCAGGCGGTGCGCACCAAAGTGGAGCCGAGGGGGATGTTCAGCTCGCTGTCGAGCACGATGCGCACCGGCGAGCGCTCCTCGAGGCCCGGCAGGCGGCAGGTGAGCTGCGGATCGTCCGCTTTCACCGTGCCGAGGCCGACCAGGATGGCATCCGCCTCCGCGCGCATGAGATGGGCGCGGGCGCGCGCCTCCGGGCCGGTGATAGCGGCCGGGCGCGGGCCGGCAAGGGCCGCCTTGCCATCGGCGGAGACTGCCATCTTCAGCAGCACATGGGGCCGCCCGTCGCGCACCCGGCGGATGTGGCCGGCATGGTCGAACAGCGCCTGCTCGGCCCCCACCCCCACGGTCACCCAGATGCCGGCGGCGCGCAGCCGCGCCACGCCGCGGCCCTTCACCCGGTGGTCGGGATCCTCGATGGCCGCCACCACCCGGCGGATGCCGGCGGCGATCACCGCATCGGCGCAGGGCGGCGTGCGGCCGTGGTGGGAACAGGGCTCCAGGGTCACGTAAAGGGTGGCGCCGCGCGCCAGATCCCCTGCCTCGGCGAGGGCCTGCGGCTCCGCATGGGGGCGCCCGGTGGGCGCGGTGCCGGCCCGTCCGACGATGCGCGGGCCCTGCGGCGTCGCCGCCACCACCACCGCCCCCACGGAGGGGTTCGGCCAGGTGCGCCCGAGCCCCTGCTGGCCGGCGGCGAGGGCCTCGGCCATGAAGCGCTCATCCTCCTGGGGCGAGGAAACAGGTGAGGTAAGAGGCACCGACATGGCTCGGAAGCTCATTCCCCGCCCTCGGCGCCGGCGCGGGGCAGCGCCTTGCCGTCGCTCGCGCGGGCGGTGTCGTCCTTGGCCGGCCGGGCGCGGACGCGGATGGTCCTCGCCGGGGTTGCGGGCTTGCCATCCCCCTCGTGGGAGAGTTCGGCGAGGGCGTTCTCGAAGTCCTTGGCCTCGCGGAAATTGCGGTAGACCGAGGCGAAGCGCACATAGGCCACGTCGTCGATCTGCTTCAGCCCTTCCATCACCAGCTCGCCGATGGTCTCGGAGGTGATGTCGGTGTCGCCCTGGCTCTCAAGCTGCCGGACGATGCCGGAGACCAGCCGCTCCACCCGCTCCGGATCCACCGCCCGCTTGCGCAGCGCCACCTCGACCGAGCGGGTGAGCTTGTCGCGGTCGAACGGCACGCGCTTGCCGGAGCGCTTCAGCACCACCAGCTCGCGCAGTTGCACCCGCTCGAAGGTGGTGAAGCGGCCGCCGCAATCCGGGCAGATGCGGCGGCGGCGGATGGCCGTGTTGTCCTCGGTGGGACGGCTGTCCTTCACCTGGGTATCGGGGCTGCCGCAATAGGGACACCGCATGGCAAAGGACCCCGGACAGGAGGCGCGTCAGGGATAGATGGGGAAGCGGGCGAGCAGGCTCGACACCTTCTCGCGCACCTTGGCTTCCACCAGCGTATCCTCGTCCGTGCCCTTCTGGGAGAGGGCGCCGAGCACCTCGGCGATCATGTCGCCCACCTGCTGGAACTCCGCCACGCCGAAGCCGCGGGTGGTGCAGGCCGGCGTGCCGAGGCGGATGCCGGAGGTCACGAAGGGCTTCTCGGGGTCGAACGGGATGCCGTTCTTGTTGGTGGTGATGTGGGCGCGGCCGAGGGCGGCCTCCGAGATCTTGCCGGTGAGGCTCTTGGGCCGCAGGTCCACCAGCATGAGATGGGTGTCGGTGCCGCCGGAGACGATGGCGAAGCCGTGGCCCTTCAGGTTCTCGGCCAGCGCCTTGGCGTTCTCCACCACGTTCTTCGCATAGAGCTTGAACTCGGGGCGCAGCGCCTCGCCGAAGGCCACCGCCTTGGCGGCGATCACATGCATCAGCGGGCCGCCCTGGATGCCGGGGAAGATGGCCGAGTTGATCTTCTTGGCCAGCTCCTCGTCATTGGTGAGGATCATGCCGCCGCGCGGACCGCGCAGGGTCTTGTGGGTGGTGGTGGTCACCACATGGGCGTGGGGGAACGGGCTCGGGTGCGCCCCGCCGGCGACGAGGCCGGCAAAGTGGGCCATGTCCACCATGAGCTTGGCGCCCACGCTGTCGGCGATCTCGCGCATCTTGGCGAAGTCGATGACCCGCGGATAGGCCGAGCCACCCGCCACGATGAGCTTGGGCTTATGCTCGTCGGCGAGCTTGGCGATGGCCTCGTAATCCATGCGCTGGTCGTCCTCGCGCACGCCGTAGGCCACCGGCTTGAACCACTTGCCGGACATGTTCACCGGCGAGCCGTGGGTCAGGTGCCCGCCGGCCGCGAGGTTCAGGCCGAGGAAGGTGTCGCCCGGCTGCAGGGTGGCGAAGAACACCGCCTGGTTGGCCTGGCTGCCCGAATTGGGCTGCACGTTGGCGAAGCCGCAGCCGAACAGCTTCCGGGCGCGCTCGATGGCGAGATTCTCGGCCACGTCCACGAACTGGCAGCCGCCGTAATAGCGCTTGCCCGGATAGCCCTCGGCATATTTGTTGGTGAGCACCGAGCCCTGGGCCTCCATCACCGCGCGCGAGACGATGTTCTCCGAGGCGATGAGCTCGATCTCGTTGCGCTGGCGACCCAGCTCCGCCTCCACCGCGCCGAAGATCTCGGGATCCGTCGCGGCGAGCGGAGCGGTGAAGAAGCGGGTCATCTCCTCCGAAAGGGAGGCGGGCTTGGCGTCCTGCGAGGCCATGGGAGGTCTCCGGTGATCTTGGGGCACCCGCGCGGGGCGGCCGAAGGTTAGGCGGCATCGCGCAGGCGGGCCTTGCGCTTATCACACCCCTCGCCGCAAGTCCAAAGCCCCCGCGGGAGGCTGGCATGCGCCAGCCGCGGCCGCCGCCCCAGGGACCGCACGGCGGCGGCGGGTCGGCCCGCCGGGCCCGCCTAGCGGCTGGTGAAGTTGACCGGCACCGTGAAGGTCCCGCCGCCCATTCCCGCCGGAGCGCTCGGGAAGGGCGAGGCCCGGCGCACCATGGCCACCACCTCCCGGTCCAGCACGCCGTTGCCCGAGGAGCCCGCCAGCGACACCGAGGTCACCGAGCCCGAGGGGGAGAGGGAGAAGCGCACCGTAGGGCGCCCCACGTTGCTGCCCTGCGGGCGCTTGTAGCGGCTGAGATGGGCCAGGATCATCGCCCCCCAGGTCGCCCGCGACATGGACGGCGCGCCGCGCGCTCCCGACGCGCTCGCCCCCTGCGCGCCGCCGCGGGCGGTCTGGGCCCGCCCCGTTCCCGAGCGCGCCACCGCGCCCTGGCTGGAGCCGGACCGCGCGTTCTGCTGCACCCCCTGCCCGCTCCGCGCGGCCGAACGTTCGGCACGGCGGGCCTCCTGCTCGGCCTGTCGCGGCTTGGGCGGCGCCGGCTTGCGCTCCCTCGGCTCCTGGCGCCGGACGGCCTGGCGCGTCTCCTGCGGCTTGGCCGGCCTGGGCTCGGCGCGCGGCTTTATCGCCGTGACGCGCTCCTGCGGCGTGCGCTCGGGCCTGGTGGCCGGCAACGGCGCGGGAGACGGCGCTTCGGGAAACTGCGGTACGTCGGCCGCCTGGGCCGCCTCGGCCGCGGGCTCGGGAGGCGGCTCTGCGGCCGGTGCCGCCGCGGCGTCTTCCGCGCTCTCCTCGGCGGCCTGCGACGGCGCGGCGGAGGCCGATTCGGGAGCGGGCGCCGCATCCGGATCCTCGCTCGCCTCCTGCCCGCCGGCCGGCGCCGGGGTGGAGGACGGCGCGTTCACCGCCAGCGGCTCCAGCTCGATCAGCATGGCCGGAGCGGTGGACGGGGGCGGCTGCGCGGGCGAATGGGCGAGCAGTCCGTAGGCGATGAGGCCGTGCAGCGCGAGGATCGCCGCCCCCGCCGCGAGCCAGCGCAGCGCCGCAGGGCGCAGCCGGGCCGGCTCGAAATCGTGCCAGTGCGCCGTGCTCACGGCGCCGTGCCGGCGGCGCCCGGCGCTCCCTCGAGGCCGACCAGGGCCACCTTGAGATATCCGGCGCTGCGCAGGAGGTTCATCACCTCCATCAGCTCGCCATAGGGCACCTTCCTGTCGGCCCGCACGAACACCCGCTGCTCGTGATCGCCGCCGGTGGCGGCATCGAGCGCGCGCGCCATCCCGGCGCGGGACACGGGCTCATCGCCGAGGGCGAGGCTGAGGTCGGGCTTCAGCGAGAGATAGACCGGCTTGTCGGGACGCGGCTTCACCTCGGCGTTGGAGGTGGGCAGGTCCACCGCCACATCCACCGTCGCGAGTGGCGCCGCCACCATGAAGATGATGAGCAGCACCAGGATCACGTCGATGAAGGGCGTGATGTTGATGTCGTGGGCCTCGGCGAGGTTGTCCTCGCCCTGGTCGAGCTTCACCGCCATGGCCGGGGCTCACTCGGCGGCGGCGCGCAGGCGCACGGTCTCGCCCTCGGCAGCGGCCCGGTCGAGATCGCGGGAAAGGTGGCGCAGCGCCTCCGCCGAGGTGTCGGCGAGCGCCGCCTTGTAGCCCGAGATGGAGCGGGCGAAGACGTTGTAGATCACCACCGCGGGAATGGCGGCCACGAGGCCGAGCGCGGTGGCGAGCAGCGCCTCGGCGATGCCCGGCGCCACCACGGCGAGATTGGTGGTCTGCGCCTTCGAGATGCCGATGAACGAGTTCATGATGCCCCAGACGGTGCCGAACAGGCCCACGAAGGGCGCGACCGACCCGATGGAGGCCAGCACGCCCGTGCCCACCGCGAGGCGCCGCCCGGCGCCCGCCTCGATGCGGTTGAGCGCGATGATGACGCGCTCCTTGATGCCCTCGGCAGGCAGGTTCCCGGAAATGCGCCATTCGGCGAGGGCCGTCTGCACCACCTTGGCGGCCGGACCGGCATTGCGGCCGGGGCCGTCCTCCAGGGCGCGGGCGGCGACCTCCAGGCTCGGGGCGGCGCGCAGGGCGGCGAGCGCCCGCGCCACCGCGCGCCGGGCAAACGCCAGCTCGAAGGATTTGACGATCCAGACCGTCCAGGTGATCACCGAGGCGAGGGCGAGGCCGATCATCACCGCCTTCACCACCCAGTCGGCCGCCAGGAACATGCCGACGGGCGAAAGGTCGTGGGGTAGCGCGGGCGCGGCATGGGCGGGCGCCTCGGGCACGACCGGGGTCGCCACGGCCGCAGCGTCGCCGGACACCGTCGCCGATGGCTCGGCCACAGCGGGCGGCTCTGCCGTTCCGGCGGCCGGAGCACTTGCCCCGCCGGGGGCCGGCGTCGCGGCCGGGCTCGAAGGCGCGTCCGCAGGCACGGCGGTGGAGGCGGGCGGCGGCGCAACCTCGTGATGGGCATTTCCGGCGGGAGCGGGCATGGCGGCCGGCCCCTCGGCCCGCGCCGGCGCGATCGCCACGAAACCGGCGAGAACAAGCGCCGCCACTGCGGCGGCCCCGTGCATCCGCGACATGCACGGCTCAATTCGTGAAAGCATGACCCATCACCAACATTCGAGGACTATCGCTCAAAGAAGATCTGCGCGGCTGGCGACCCCGCCCTGGGGGATTGGCTTGCAGGGCGCATGTTAACGCGATGCTCGCCATTCAGGTAAGCCCTGCTGGCCTACATTGGTGCAGCTCTACCTTTGAGGACTTCCAGGAAAGGACGATGGTCGGCAGGCTAACGCAAGTCGTTATGCAAATGAAAGACATAACGTAGCGCGAGCATGGCCCCGCCGGCCCTGTAGCCGCAGGATCCGGCCGGGCGCTCCGACGGGCGCCTGGTCAGGCCATCTCCACCACCTTGCCGTCGCGCAGGGTGACCCGGCGGTCCATGCGGGCGGCGAGGTCGAGATTGTGGGTGGCCACCAGCGCCGCCACCTGGGTCGCCCGCACCAGCTCGGTCAGGGCACCGAACACGTGGTCGGAGGTCTTGGGATCGAGGTTGCCGGTGGGCTCGTCGGCCAGGAGCAGGCCGGGCGCATTGACCAGCGCGCGGGCGATGGCGACGCGCTGCTGCTCGCCGCCGGACAGCTCCGAAGGGCGGTGATCGAGCCGGGCGCCGAGGCCGAGATAGGCGAGCAGCTCGCCCGCCCGCGCCTTGGCGTCGCTGGCCCTGAGGCCGCGGATCATCTGCGGCATCGCCACGTTCTCCAGCGCGGTGAATTCCGGCAGGAGATGGTGGAACTGGTAGACGAAGCCGATCTGCAGGCGGCGGATGCGGGTGCGCACCGGATCGGGCAGGCGCGCCGTGGCGACGCCGCCGATGAACACCTCGCCCTCGTCGGAATGCTCCAGCAGTCCGGCGATGTGCAGCAGCGTGGATTTGCCCGAGCCGGACGGCGCCACCAGCGCCACCGACTGGCCGGGCAGGATGGCGAGATCGGCGCTGCGCAGGATCTCCAGGGCGGCGGCCCCCTGCGCATAGCGGCGCGACACGCCGGAGAGCATCAGGGCGGGCGGCATCCGCCCGTCGGCGCCGGGAAGGCCGGAGGGGCTCGCGTGAATGTCCATCACTCGTATCTCAGCGCTTCGACGGGATCGAGCCGCGCCGCCCGCCAGGAGGGATAGAGGGTGGCGAGCAGCGACAGCACCAGGGCCATCACCACCACGGCGGTGGTCTCGCCCACGTTCATCTCCGCCGGCAGGCGGGAGAGGTAATAAAGCTCCGGCGAGAACAGCTCGGTGGAGGTCAGCCAGGAGATGAACTGGCGGATGCTCTCGATGTTGAGGCAGACGATCACGCCGAGCAGCAGCCCCACGAAGGTGCCCACCACGCCGATGGACGCCCCGGTGATGAGGAACACCCGCATGATCGCCCCCTTGGTCGCCCCCATGGTGCGCAGGATGGCGATGTCGTGCCCCTTGTCCTTCACCAGCATGATGAGGCCGGAGACGATGTTGAGCGCCGCCACCAGCACGATCAGCGTCAGGATCAGGAACATGACGTTGCGCTCCACCTGGAGCGCGTTGAAGAAGGTGGCGTTGCGCCGTCGCCAGTCCACCAGATAGACCGGCCGCTGCGCCGCCGCCTCGATGGCGCCGCGCAGCTCCTGAACGTCATCCGGATTGTTGATGTAGACCTCCACCGCGTTCACGTCGCCGTTGCGGTTGAAATAGGCCTGGGCCTCCGGCAGCGGCATGAACACGAAGGCGCTGTCGTATTCCGACATGCCCACCTCGAACACCGCCGCCACCTTGTAGACCTTGATGCGCGGCGAGGTGCCCATGGGCGTCACCGCCCCGCGCGGCGCCACCAGGGTGATGTTGTCGCCGGCGTGCAGCGAAAGCTGGTCGGCGAGGCGCTTGCCGATGGCGAGCCCCTGGCCCCCGTCGAAGCCCTCCAGCGTGCCCTGGCGGATGTTGCCCGCCACCGACGGCAGGCCGCGCAGGTCCTTCTCCGACAGGCCGCGCACCAGCACGCCCGAGGCGCCGAACGGCGAGGAGGCCAGCGCCTGCCCCTCCACCAGCGGCACGGCGAGCCGCACCCCGTTCAGCCCGGCGATGCGCTCGGCCACGCCCTTGTAGTCGGTGAGCGGGGATTCCAGCGGCTGCACCAGCACATGGCCGTTGAGGCCGAGGATCTTGGACAAGAGCTCCTGGCGGAAGCCGTTCATCACCGCCATGACGATGATCAGCGTCGCCACCCCCAGCACGATGCCGAGGAAGGAGAAGCCGGCGATGACGGAGATGAAGCCCTCCTTGCGGCGTGCCCTGAGATAGCGCAGGGCCAGCATCCACTCGAAAGGCGCGAACGGCGTCGTGCCGTAGGGCTCGGCCGCCGGCATGGGGCGACCCGGCCCCTTGCCCTGCCCCGTGCCCGGTCCCTTGCCCTTGCCCGTCGCCGCCGGCTGGCTCACCGTCATGCCTTCAGCCTCTCCAGAATGTCCTTGGGCGCGATCAGCTCGCGGGCACCGTCCACGCGGCGCTTCAGCTCCACCTTGCCCTCGGCGAGGCTCTTCGGGCCCACCAGGATCTGCCAGGGCAGGCCGATGAGATCGGCAGTGGCGAACTTGGCGCCGGCGCGCTCCTCGGTGTCGTCATAGAGCACATCGTAGCCGGCGGCGGTAAGCGTGGCGTAAAGCGCCTCGCAGGCCGCGTCGGTGGCCGTGTCCCCGGTCTTGAGGTTGAGGATGCCCACCTGGAACGGCGCCACGGCGTCGGGCCAGATGATTCCCGCCTCGTCATGGGAGGCCTCGATCATGGCCGCCACGAGGCGCGAAGGGCCGATGCCGTAGGAGCCCATGTGGATGGTGTGCTCGTTGCCGTCCGGCCCCTGCACCTTGGCCCCGAAGGGGGCGGAATATTTGGTGCCGAAATAGAAGATGTGGCCCACCTCGATGCCGCGCGCCGCCATGCGGCTCGCCTCGGGGATGGCGTTGAAGGCGGCCTCGTCGTGCTTCTCCGAGGTGGCGGCGTAGAGCTTCGTCCAGTCGTCAAAGACCCCCTGCAGGCCCGCCACGTCGTCGAAGTTCACGTCGGCGGGGGGCGGCGCCATGTTGAGGTAGTCGCCGTGGCAGAACACCTCGCTCTCGCCCGTCGAGGCGAGGATGATGAACTCGTGGGAGAGGTTGCCACCGATCGGCCCGGTATCCGCCACCATGGGAATCGCTTTCAGCCCCATCCGGGAGAAGGTGCGCAGATAGGCGACGAACATCTTGTTGTAGGAATGGCGGGCGCCGGCCGCGTCGAGATCGAAGGAGTAGGCATCCTTCATCAGGAACTCGCGGGAGCGGTAGACGCCGAAGCGCGGGCGCACCTCGTCGCGGAACTTCCACTGGATGTGGTAGAGGTTGATGGGCAGCGCCTTGTACGACTTCACGTAGGCGCGGACGATCTCGGTGATCATCTCCTCGTTGGTGGGGCCGAACAGCATGTCGCGCTCGTGCCGGTCCTTGATACGCAGCATCTCCTTGCCATAATCGTCATAGCGCCCGCTCTCGCGCCACAGGTCCGCCGACTGGATGGTGGGCATGAGAAGCTCGATGGCGCCCGAGCGATCCTGCTCCTCGCGGATGACGTCGCAAATTTTTTTCAGGACCCGGTGGCCGAGGGGAAGCCAGGCATAAATGCCCGCCGCCTCCTGCCGGATCATGCCGGCGCGCAGCATCAGGCGGTGCGAAACAATTTCCGCTTCCTTCGGAACCTCGCGGAGAATCGGCATGAAATAACGGGAAAGGCGCATCGGACGGGTCTCGGCTCAAGGATCGGAAAAATGGTGCGCGGGAGTGAAAGCGGATCGACCGGCAAAACACAAGCCCGCTTCAGGGACTGCCCATGCCTTGCCATATTGCGCTGCAACATGAAGTTTATTGCGGCGCAGGGGGTGACAAACGACAGTTTCTTGTTCTATTTTGCGGACCCATAAGAAAGGGGACTGACATCGGGCCGGTCAAACGGCCCATGCATACGGTCCAGGTCTCGGGAGGAGTTGGAAAAACAAGCCGACCGACGGTCGTTCAAGACCGCTTACGGCATCGGCATCACGGAGTGCGGCGCGCGGAAAATGCAGGCCTAGAGATCTGCAAGCGTTGAACCAGCACCGTGGGATTCAAGAAAGGCGAGGCCCCGGGCCTCGCCTTTTTCTTTTATATCAGCTGATTGATATAGATGCCCCATGGGCAGATCCGGGCGGGACTCTGGAGGGCGTCCAGACCTGCCCGCCGGTGTCGGCAAGGCCCGTCCCGCGCACCCAGCCCGCGCGCAGCAGCCCTCAACGGGCCGCCGGCGCCTCCGCCGGGGTTTCGAACGGCATGGGGAAATCCTCCAGCGTCACCACCCCGCTGGTCGCGATGTAGATGAGGCCGGCGGTGACCACGGCGGCGATCAGCGTGGTCGCCAGCATCTTCTTGGCGAGACCCGGGCGCACCGGCGCGCCGGGATCGGTGCCCGGCTCGACGGCATCGCTCTCCGCCTGCGAACGCACCCCCCACGGCAGCACCGCGAAGAGCACCGTCCACCAGACGATGAAGAAGATGGCGAAATAGGTTCCGACGGACACCGGCAGGCCCCCGCGTCTGGCGCCTCAGGCCTGCTCCAGCTCCACCAGGGCGCCGTTGAAGTCCTTGGGATGCAGGAACAGCACGGGCTTGCCATGGGCGCCGATCTTCGGCTCGCCCGAGCCGATCACCCGCGCGCCCTTCGCCTTGAGCTGGTCACGGGCGGCGAGAATGTCGTCCACCTCGTAGCACAGGTGATGGATGCCGCCGTCGGGATTGCGCTCCAGGAACTTGGCGATGGGGGAATCGGCGCCGAGCGGCTCCAGCAGCTCGATCTTGGTGTTGGGCAGGTGGATGAACACCGTGGTGACGCCATGCTCCGCCTGCGGAACGGCCTCGGACACGGAGGCGCCCAGCGTGTCGCGATAGAGCGCCGACGCCGCGGCAATGTCACGCACCGCGATGGCGACATGGTTCAGCCGTCCGATCATGTTCCTCTCCTTCGAAAAGCTTGAGCCTGCCGTTTATCACACTTCCAGAACGTGCACGTGGCAAACGGGCTTTTTGCCCCACACCGCGTTCACCGCGCTGCGCACCGCCCGCTCCAGCGTATCGGACAGCGCCTCCGGATCGCGCCGGCGCGCCTTGGGCAGGCCGTCGAGGGTGGCCACCACCGTATCGAGCACATGGTCGAGCATGTCGATGCCGCCCTCCCCGCGCTCCGGCACGCCGGTGATCTCCACCGAGGGGTCGCCGGCGAGCGCGCCGTTGCGGTCCACCGCCACCGCGACCGAAACCGCGCCCACATAAGAGAGCTTGCGCCGCTCGGGCAGGGTGCGCACGCCGTCGCTGAGCAGCAGGCGGCCGTCCTTGTAGAGGCGGCCGAACGGCAGGTCGTCCACCCGCTCCGCCGGGCCGGGCGCGAGGCGCACCACATGGCCGTCGAAGCAGGACACCACCTCGGGCACGCCCAGCCCCTTGGCCAGCAGCGCGTGCTCGTGCAGGTGCAGCGCCTCGCCATGCACCGGCACCGCCACCTCGGGCCGCACCAGCTTGTACATCTGCTCCAGCTCGCCGCGGCGCGGATGGCCGGAGACATGGACGAGGCCGTTGCGGTCCGTCATCACCTCGACCCGCCGCTTGATGAGGGCGTTGATGATGGAGTTCACCACCTTCTCGTTGCCGGGAATGGTGCGCGAGGAGAACACCACGAGGTCGCCGGGGGAGAAGGCGATCTCCGGATGGTCGTCGTCGGCGATGCGGCGCAGCGCGGCGCGCGGCTCGCCCTGGCTGCCGGTGAGCAGCGCCACCACCTTGTCGCGGGGCAGGTAGCCATAGGCCTCGGCGCTGCGGAACGCCGGAATGCCCTCCAGCAGCCCCTGCTCGCGCGCCACCGCCACCACCCGCTCGATGGCGCGGCCCACCACCACCACCTCGCGATTGTTGGCCAGCGCCGCCTCGGCCACCGAACGGATGCGCGCCACGTTGGACGAGAAGGTGGTGAAGGCCACGCGGTGCTTCGCCTTCGCCACGATCTGCCTGAGCGAGGCCGCCACCTCCGCCTCGGAGGGCGAGATACCGTCGCGGATGGCGTTGGTGGAATCGCAGATCAGCGCCCGCACGCCTTCATCGCCCAGCGCCTTGAGCCGCTCCTGGTCGGTGGGCCGGCCCACCACGGGCGTGGGATCGAGCTTCCAGTCGCCGGTGTGGATCACCAGACCCGCCGGGGTGCGGATGGCGAGGGCATGGCTGTCGGGAATGGAATGGGAGACCGGCACGAACTCGACGCTGAACGGACCGATCTGGACCGGCTCCCCCGCCCGCACCACCTGCGTGGGCAGCTCGGACGGCGCGCCCGGCTCGCCCGCGCGCTTGGCCTCCAGCAGGCCGGCGGTGAAGCGGCTGGTGTAGATGGGGCATTTCAGGCGCGGCCACAGCTCCAGAACCGCGCCGATATGGTCCTCATGCCCGTGGGTCAGCACCAGGCCGGCGATGTTCTTCTTCTCCGCCTCCAGGAAGCGGATGTCCGGCAGCATGAGGTCCACGCCGGGCGCCTCGTCGCCGGCGAAGCTCATGCCGAGGTCGATGAGCAGATAGGTGCGGGCCTTGCGCGGACCGAGGCCGTAGAGCGCGAGATTCATGCCGATCTCGCCCACGCCCCCCAGGGGCGCGAAGACGAGCTCGGTATCGGCGACGGAGGTGAGGCTCTGCTCCGCGGGCGCGGCTTTGCGCGGCACGCGGCTCACTCCGGCTTCAGCAGGGCGACGTCGCCCGCCGTGACGATCTCCGCCACCCCGTCACGCCGGCGCAGCATCATGGCGCCGCGGGCATCGATGCTTTCGAAGCGGCCCACCACCTCGCGCTCGCCGATCTTCACGCTTACCTGGTCGCCCATGCCCAGGGCATGGCGCATCCAGTCCGCGCGGATGGCGGGGAAGCCGTTGCCGGCATCCCACTGGTTGAGCCGCACCGCCATGGCGATGTCGAGGGCCTCCAGCAGCCGGTCGGGCGCCGTGGGCGCGCCCACGCTCCCGAGGCTGGTGGCCGGATAGGGCAGGTCCTCGGGATGGTGCAGGCAATTGACGCCGAAGCCGATCACCGCGGCCGCCTTGCCCGTGCCGTCCGAGCCGCCCTCCACCAGGATGCCGGCGAGCTTGGCGCCGTTCAGCAGCAGGTCATTGGGCCATTTGAGCTTCAGGTCTTCCGCGGGCACCTGCGGCGCGGCGGAGATCACCGCGTCGCGCAGCGCGAGGCCGGCGACGAAGCAGAGCTGGGCGAGATTGGCCACCGGCGCCGGATTGGGCAGCACCAGAGTGGCGAAGAGGTTGCCCAGCTCCGATGTCCAGAGCCGCCCGCGGCGCCCGCGCCCGGCGGTCTGGATGTCGGCCACCAGCCAGACGGGCATGGTCTCGCCGCGCGCGAGGCGGGCGAGGCCTTCCGCATTGGTGGATCCGATCTCCGTGAAGCGGACGATGGGGACCGTGGAACCCTGGAATTCGTAATGAGCCATTCGATCAAAAAAGCGAACGGGCAGCGGCACCCGCCGCCTCGATGAGGGGAGCGGGATAGACGAAATAGAAGATGGTGAAAAGCCCGCTCAGCGCCAAAACCGTCTTGAGCTCGGCAGGCATGGGGTCGAAGGCGTCGGCCGGCTCATCGAAATACATGATCTTGACGATGCGCAGGTAGTAATAGGCACCCACCACCGAGGCGAGCACGCCGATCACCGCGAGGCCGTAATAGCCCGCCTGGATCGCCGCCAGGAACACGTAGTATTTGGCGAGGAAGCCGGCGAGCGGCGGAATGCCCGCCAGCGAGAACATCAGCGCCGCAAGCATCAGCGCCATCAGCGGATTGCGGCTGCCAAGGCCGGCGAGCTCGTCGATGCTCTCCACCGCCCGGCCCTTGCGGCGCATGGTCAGCACGAAGGCGAAGGTGCCGAGCGTCATGGCGACGTAGATCGCCATGTAGACCAGCACGCCGCGCACCCCCTGCTGCGTTCCCGCCGCCAGGCCCACGAGGGCGAAGCCCATATGGCCGATGGAGGAATAGGCAAGCAGGCGCTTGATGTTGCGCTGGCCGATGGCGGCGAACGCGCCGAGCACCATGGAGGCGATGGACACGAAGGCGACGATCTGCTGCCACTGGTGGGTCACATGGGGGAAGGCCTCCATGACCACCCGGACGAACACCGCCATGGCCGCCACCTTGGGGGCGGTGGCGAAGAACGCGGTCACCGGAGTGGGCGCGCCCTCGTAGACGTCGGGCGTCCACATGTGGAACGGCACGGCGGAAATCTTGAAGCACAGGCCCGCCAGCAGGAACACGATGCCGAACACGAGGCCGATGGTCGGCTCCTTCGCCGCGGCGGCGATGGAGGCGAAGTTCACCGAGCCGGTGAAGCCGTAGATCAGCGACGCGCCGTAGAGCATCATGCCCGAGGCAAGCGAGCCGAGGACGAAATATTTGAGGCCCGCCTCGGTGGAGCGCACCGAATCCCGGTTGATGGCCGCCACCACGTAGAGCGACAGGCTCATCAGCTCGAGGCCGAGATAAAGGGCGATGAGGTCGCCGGCGGAGATCAGCATCATCATGCCGAGGGTGGAGAGAACCACCAGCACGGCATATTCGAACTTGAGCTGCTTCTCTTTCTGCTGCCAGTCCACCGACATGATGAGGGTGACGGCGGCGCCGAGCAGCGCCAGCGCCTTCATGAAGTGGCCGTAGCGGTCGATCACCAGGCTGCCGCGGAAGGCGACCAGCTCGGTCGCCGGCGCCACCAGCACCAGGATGCCGGCCGCCACCAGCACGGCGATGGCAAGGCCGGTGACGAAGCTCGCCGCCCCCTCCCCGCGCAGCGCGCCGATCAGGATCAGCACGATGGCCGAGACGGCGAGCAGCGCTTCGGGAAGGACCGCGCCGAGGGGAGGCAGAAGCTGCGACATGGGGGCCACCTCGGATCAGAAGGACAGGAGGAACGCGGTCTTGACCGCCCCGGCCACCTGATCGGTGCGGGCGAGGACCACGTTCACCGCATCGGCGGTGGTGTTGAAGATGGGCGCCGGCCAGATGCCGAACAGGATGGTCAGCACGATCAGCGGCGCAAGGATCGCCATCTCGCGGGGCGAGAGGTCGAGCATGGATTTCAGGCTCGGCTTCTCCAGCGCGCCGAAGATGACGCGCCAGTAGAGCCACAGCGCATAGGCCGCCGAGAGGATCACGCCGGTCGCCGCGAAGAAGGCGATCCAGGTGTTGCGCTCGAAGGCGGCGAGCATGGTGAGGAACTCGCCGACGAAGCCCGAGGTGCCCGGCAGGCCCACGTTGGCCATGGTGAAGATCATCATGGCGGTGGCGTAGAGCGGCATGCGGTTCACGAGGCCGCCATAGGCCGCGATCTCGCGGGTGTGCATCCGGTCGTAGATCACGCCGACGCAGAGGAACAGCGCGCCGGAGACGATGCCGTGGGAGATCATCAGGAACATGGCGCCCTGCAGGCCCGCCTCGTTCATGGCGAAGATGCCCATGGTCACGAAGCCCATGTGGGCCACCGACGAATAGGCGATGAGCTTCTTGATGTCCTCTTGCACCAGCGCGACCAGCGAGGTGTAGATGATGGCCACCACCGAGAGGGTGAACACGAAGGGCGCGAAATAGGCGCTCGCCTCGGGGAACATGGGCAGCGAGAAGCGCAGGAAGCCGTAGCCGCCCATCTTCAGGAGGATGCCCGCCAGGATCACCGAGCCCGCCGTGGGCGCCTCCACGTGGGCGTCGGGCAGCCAGGTGTGCACCGGCCACATGGGCATCTTCACCGCGAAGGAGGCGAAGAAGGCGAGCCACAGCCAGGTCTGCATGCCCGACGGGAAGCCGTAGCTCATCAGGGTGGGCACGTCGGTGGTGCCGGCCTGCCAGTACATCGCCATGATGGCGAGCAGCATCAGCACCGAGCCGGTGAGCGTGTAGAGGAAAAACTTGAACGACGCATAGATGCGCCGCGGCCCGCCCCAGATGCCGATGATGAGGAACATCGGAATAAGGCCGCCCTCGAAGAAGAAGTAGAACAGCACGAGGTCGAGGGCCGCGAAGGTGCCGACCATCATGGTCTCGAGCACCAGGAAGGCGATCATGTATTCCTTCACCCGCTTCTGCACGCTCTCCCACGAGGCGAGGATGCAGAAGGGCATGAGGAAGGTGGTGAGGATGACGAACGGCAGGGAAATGCCGTCGACGCCGAGGTGATAGGCCGCGACGTCACCGAGCCACGCCCGCTTCTCCACGAACTGGAAGCCGGGGGCCGCCGGATCGAAGCCCGGCAGCATCAGCAGCGACACGATGAAGGTGACGAGCGTCGTCCACAGCGCCACCCAGCGGGCGTTGCGCGCCGCCACCTGATCGTCGCCGCGCACCACGAAGATGAACAGCGCGCCGATCAGCGGCAGGAAGGTGACGACGGAGAGAATCGGCCAGTCGGTCATCGTCACACTCCGGAGAACATGAACCAGGTGATGAAGGCGGCGACGCCGATGAGCATCACGAAGGCGTAGTGGTAGAGGTAGCCGCTCTGCAGGCGCACCGCCCGCCCGGTGACGTCGAGCACCCGGGCGGAGACCCCATCCGGCCCGAAGCCGTCGATGATGGTGCCGTCACCGCGCTTCCACAGCAGCCGGCCGAGCCACAGGGCCGGCTTGACGAACAGGAAGTTGTAGAGCTCGTCGAAGTACCACTTGTTGAGCAGGAACTGGTAGAGCGCGTCCTGCGACTTGGCGAGCGCCACCGGCACCTTCGGGTTCACCATGTAGAACCAGTAGGCGACGAGCGAGCCCAGCACCATCATCACCGTGGGCATCAGCGCCGCCCAGCCGGGGATCTCGTGCATGGCGTGGAGGATGTGGTTCTCCGCCCCCATGAAGATGGAATGGCGGAAGAAGTCGTGCACCCCCTCGCCCACGAAGATGTTCTTGAACGCCATGCCGCCGAAGATGGCGCCGACCGACAGGACGGCCAGCGGGATGGTCATCACCAGCGGGCTCTCGTGGGCATGCTCGTAATGGTGGTGATCGTGCGGCTTGCCGTGGAACGTCATGAAGATCAGCCGCCAGGAGTAGAAGGCGGTGAGCGCCGCGGCGATCACGGTCATCCAGTAGCCGTAGGTGTGGAAGGCGTTATGGCTCGCATAGGCCGCCTCGATGATGGCGTCCTTCGAATAATAGCCGGCGAGGAAGGGGAAGCCGGTGATGGCGAGGGTGCCCACCACCATGACGCCATAGGTGAAGGGGATCTTTTTCCACAGGCCGCCCATGTTCCGCATGTCCTGCTCATGGTGCATGGCGTGGATCACCGAGCCGGCGCCGAGGAACAGCAGCGCCTTGAAGAAGGCGTGGGTGAGCAGGTGGAACATGCCGATGGAATAGGCCCCCGCCCCCATGGCCACGAACATGTAGCCGAGCTGGGAGCAGGTGGAATAGGCGATCACCTTCTTGATGTCGTTCTGCACCAGACCGATGGTCGCGGCGAAGAAGGCCGTGGTCGCGCCCACCAGCATCACCACGTCGAGGGCGGTGGGCGACAGTTCGAAGATGGGCGACATGCGCGCCACCATGAACACGCCGGCGGTCACCATGGTCGCCGCATGGATGAGGGCGGACACCGGGGTCGGGCCCTCCATGGCGTCCGGAAGCCAGGTGTGCAGCAGGAACTGCGCCGACTTGCCCATGGCGCCGACGAACAGCAGCAGGGCGATCACCGTGGGCGCATCCCACTCATGGCCGAGGAAGGAGATGGACTTGCCCACCAGACCCGGCGCCTGGGCGAAGATCTGCTCGAAGGCCACCGAGCCGGTCATCACGAACAGGCCGAAGATGCCCAGCATGAAGCCGAAGTCGCCCACGCGGTTGACCACGAAGGCCTTCATCGCCGCGGCGTTGGCCGAGGGCTTCTGGTACCAGAAGCCGATGAGCAGGTAGGAGGCGAGGCCCACGCCCTCCCAGCCGAAGAACATCTGCACGATGTTGTCGGCGGTCACCAGCATCAGCATGGCGAAGGTGAAGAGCGAGAGATAGGCGAAGAAGCGCGGCCGGTCCGGATCCTCGTGCATGTACCCCATGGAATAGAGGTGCACGAGGGCGGACACGGTGGTGACCACGATCAGCATCACCACCGTCATGGTGTCGATGCGGAAGGCCCAGTCGATCTTCAGATCGCCCACGTGGATCCACTGCATCACCGAGACGTGCGCGTCGTGCGCGCCGAAGCCGACGGAGAAGAAGGCGATCCAGGCGAGGAAGCAGGCGATGAACAGCAGCGAGGTGGTGATCACCTCGCTGGCGCGCGCGCCGATGGTCTTGCCGAACAGGCCGGCAATGAGGAAGCCGATGAGGGGGAGGAAGACGATCGCCTGATACATGGCCTCAGCCCTTCATGGCGTTGATGTCCTCGACGGCGATCGATCCGCGGTTGCGGAAGAACACCACGAGGATGGCAAGACCGATGGCGGCCTCGGCCGCCGCGACGGTGAGCACCAGCAGCGCGAACACCTGACCCGTCAGATTGCCCTGGAAGGCGGAGAAGGCGACGAGGTTGATGTTCACGGCGAGCAGGATCAGCTCCACCGACATGAGGATGACGATCACGTTCTTCCGGTTGAGGAAGATGCCGAGCGTGCCGAACGTGAACAGGATCGCCGCGACGGTGAGGTAATGGGAAAGCCCGATCTCCATGCCCGCCTCCTAAAGACCCTGGCCCGGACGAACCTTGACGACTTCCATCGCGGTCTCCGGCGTGCGCGCGACCTGGGCGCCGATGTTCTGGCGCTTCACGTTGGCCTTATGGCGCAAGGTCAGGACGATGGCCCCGATCATGGCGACGAGGAGCACGAAGCCCGCGGCCTGGAAGAAGTAGATGTAGTCCGTATAGAGCACCTGCCCGAGCGCGCGGACGTTGGACACCGCCCCCGCCGCCTGCGGCGCGCCAGCCACCGCCGAGGCCACCCCCGGCCCGGTCGCCCAGGCGCCCACCACCAGCACCAGCTCGGCGAGGAAGATGGCGCCGACCAGCATGCCGACGGGCAGATATTGCAAGAAGCCCTGGCGCAGCTCCACGAAGTCCACGTCGAGCATCATCACGACGAAGAGGAAGAGCACCGCCACCGCGCCCACATAGACCACCACCAGGATCAGCGCCAGGAACTCCGCCCCGATGAGGAGGAAGAGCGCCGCCGCATTGACGAAGGCGAGGATGAGGAAGAGCACCGAGTGCACCGGGTTGCGCGACGAGATCACCATGAAGGCGGACGCCACCAGCACGAAGGCGAAGAGATAGAAAAACGCTGCCGCGACACTCATGCGCCGAGCCCCCCTCTTCGCGGCGCATCGGCGCCGGGCTTGACCTGCCGCGAGGCGCGGCCGGTGCGTCCATAGCTCTCAGCCATCCCAAAAGTCCACTGTCATGGCACCGCGCAGGACGCACGGAACCCTCTGAGCCCCACAACCGCGGACGCGAAGCCCGCGATGATTTCAGTCCCCCGCCGCGGCCGACGCCGCGGCAGCCAGCCAAGCCGCCGGATCAGCGATACGGCGCGTCGAGCGCGATGGCGCGGGCGATCTCCCGCTCCCAGCGGTCGCCGTTCGCCAGCAGCTTGTCCTTGTCGTAATAGAGTTCCTCGCGGGTCTCGGTGGCGAACTCGAAGTTCGGCCCCTCCACGATGGCGTCCACCGGACAGGCTTCCTGACAGAAGCCGCAATAGATGCACTTCACCATGTCGATGTCGTAGCGCGTGGTGCGCCGCGTGCCGTCGTTGCGGCGCGGCCCGGCCTCGATGGTGATGGCCTGCGCCGGGCAGATGGCCTCGCACAGCTTGCAGGCGATGCAGCGCTCTTCCCCGTTGGGATAGCGGCGCAGCGCGTGCTCGCCGCGGAAGCGCGGGGAGAGCTGCCCCTTCTCGAAGGGATAGTTCAGCGTCGCCTTGGGCCGGAAGAAATAGCGCATGGCGAGGAAGAAGCCGGAGACCAGCTCCGTCAGGAAGAAGGCGCGCGCGGCCTGATCGAGCTTCATGGACGAGCTCCCGGAGCGCTCGGGCGGACCGAGGGGAAAGGAACGGCGATCATTGCGGCGCGCTCCCGGTGAAGTGCAGCACGCTCGCCACCACCACCACGGCGATCAGCGAGATGGGCAGGAACACTTTCCAGCCCAGCCGCATGAGCTGGTCGTAGCGATAGCGCGGCACCATGGCCTTCGCCATGGCGAACAGGAAGAACATGAAGCAGAGCTTGATGATGAACCACACCAGCCCCGGCACCCAGGTGAAGGGCGCGAACGGCAGCGGCGAGAGCCAGCCACCGAGGAACAGGATGGTGGCCATGGCGCACATGGTCATGATGGCCACGTATTCGCCCAGCATGAACAAGAGGTAGGGCGTCGAGCCGTATTCCGTCATGAAGCCCGCCACCAGCTCCGACTCCGCTTCCACGAGGTCGAACGGCGGACGGTTGGTCTCCGCCAGGGCCGAGACGAAGAAGATGACGAACATCGGCAGCAACGGCAGGAAGTACCAGTTGAGGAAGCCTAACTTGCCGTTCTGCGCCTCGACGATCTCCGACAGGTTCAGCGAGCCGGCGCACATCAGCACGGTGATGATCACGAAGCCGATGGAGACCTCGTAGGACACCATCTGCGCCGCCGAGCGCAGCGCGGCGAGGAACGGATACTTCGAGTTGGACGCCCAGCCGCCCATGATGATGCCGTACACGCCCAGCGACGAGATGGCGAAGATGTAGAGCACGCCCACGTTGATGTCGGCGATCACCCAGCCGTCGGCGATGGGCACCACCGCCCAGGCGGCCAGCGCCAGCACGCAGGTGACGAGCGGGGCGAGAAGGAAGATCACCTTGTTGGAGCCGGCCGGGATGGTCGGCTCCTTCAGCACGAACTTCAGCAGGTCCGCGAAGGATTGGAACAGGCCGAGCGGGCCCACCACGTTGGGGCCGCGCCGGAGCTGCACCGCCGCCCAGATCTTGCGGTCGGCAAGCAGAATGAAGGCGATGAAGATCAACAGCGCCACGAGCAGCGCAAGGCTCTGCCCGAGGATGATCAGCACCTGGAGAAGGGTGTCCTGCCAGCTCATCGGTTCTTATCGCCCCCTCATGCCCCGTCCGCCGCAAAGCGACGGGATCTGCCCAGCCTTTACCTTGCGGGGCGCGCCTTTGGTGATGACCCGCGTCATGGCCCTCACTCCGCCGCTTCCGCCGCCCTGGCCGCGCGCAGCGCCGAGCATTCGGCCATGATGGCCGAGGCGCGGGCGATGGGGTTGGTCAGGTAGAAATCGTCGATGGGCAGCACGAACGCCGCCTTGTCGGTGGCCCCGTCCCGCTGCGCCAGAGCGGTGACCGCCGCCGGGTCCGCCGGCGTGATCTCGTCGGTCTGGCCGAGATGGGGATGGGCCGCCACCAGCTGCGCGCGCAGCTGCGGCATGCTGTCGAAGGGAAGCCGCTGGCCGAGCACGTCGGACAGAGCGCGCAGGATCGCCCAGTCCTCGCGCGCATCCCCCGGCGGGAAGGCGGCGCGGTTGGCGAACTGCACCCGCCCCTCGGTGTTCACATAGAGGCCGGATTTCTCCGTATAGGCCGCGCCCGGCAGGATCACGTCCGCCCGGTGGGCGCCCTTGTCGCCATGGGTACCGATATAGACGGTGAAGGCGCCGGGCATCACCTCGATCTCGTCCGCGCCCAGCAGGAACAGCACGTCGAGGGCGCCGTGGCCGGCCATGGCCGCCGCATCGAGGCCGCCCTCGCCGGGAACCGCGCCCACATCCAGCGCGCCGACCCGGCTCGCCGCGGTGTGGAGCACGGCGAAGCCGTTCCAGCCGTCCTTCACCGCGCCGCGGGCCACCGCCAAGCGCGCCGCGGCGGCGAGAACCGCCGCGCCATCCGGACGGGCCAGCGCCCCCTGCCCCACGACCACCATGGGCCGTTCGGCATTGCGCAGGATGTCGGCGAAACCGCCCGTGCCGGTCAGCTCGCCAAGGCTCTCCGGCCCCGCGCCGAGATACTGATAGGAATATGTGAGGTCCGCGTGGGAGCCGATCAGGCCCACATGCAGCCCGCCCATGCGCCAGCGCTTGCGGATGCGCGCGTTGAGCACGGAGGCCTCGCTGCGCGGATCGGTGCCCACCAGCAGGATGGCGTCGGCCTCTTCGACGCCGGCGATGGTGGGGTTGAAGATGTAGGTCGCGCGGCCCAGCGCCGGATCGAGCTTCGCCCCGTCCTGGCGGCAGTCGATGTTCTTCGACCCGAGCTTGTCCATCAGCGTCTTGAGGGCGAACACCTCCTCGACGCTGGCGAGATCGCCGATGATGGCGCCGAGCTTGTCCGCCTTGGCCGCCTTGACCTTCTCCGCGATCAGGGCGAACGCCTCGCCCCAGGAGGCGGGCACCAGCCGGCCGTCCTTGCGCACATAAGGCCGGTCGAGGCGCTGCACCTTCAGGCCGTCCCACACGTAGCGGGACTTGTCGGAGATCCACTCCTCGTTCACCGCCTCGTTGGTGCGCGGCAGGATGCGCATGACCTCGCGGCCGCGGGTATCGACGCGGATGTTGGCGCCCACCGCATCCATCACGTCGATGGATTCGGTCTTCACCAGCTCCCAGGGGCGGGCATGGAAGGCATAGGCCTTGTGGGTCAGCGCGCCCACCGGGCAGAGGTCCGCCACATTGCCCTGCAGCTCCGAGCTCATGGCGCGCTCGAGATAGGTGGTGATCTCCATGTCCTCGCCGCGGCCGATGGCGCCGAGGTCGGGCACGCCCGCCACCTCGGTGGAGAAGCGCACGCAGCGGGTGCACTGGATGCAGCGCGTCATGGAGGTGCGCACCAGCGGGCCGATGTACTTGTCTTCCACCGCCCTTTTGTTCTCGGCGAAGCGCGAGGTGTCCGAGCCATAGGCCATGGCCTGGTCCTGCAGGTCGCATTCGCCGCCCTGGTCGCAGATCGGGCAGTCGAGGGGGTGGTTGATGAGCAGGAACTCCATCACCCCTTCGCGCGCCTTCTTCACCATGGGGCTCTTGGTGAGCACCACGGGCGGCTCGCCGTTGGGGCCGGGGCGCAGGTCCTTCACCGCCATGGCGCAGGAGGCGGTGGGCTTGGGCGGGCCGCCCTTCACTTCCACCAGGCACATGCGGCAGTTGCCGGCGATGGACAGGCGCTCATGGAAGCAGAAGCGCGGAATCTCGACGCCCGCGGCCTCGCACGCCTGCAGCAGCGTGTATTCCGGCGGGACATCGATCTCTGTGCCATCGACGACGATCTTGGCCATCGCTTACTTCCCCGAGCAACTTGTCACCAGGACCGTCGCCGGAAGGACGAGGCCCCAGATCGTGCGAACCCATACCAGCGCGCGGTCCTTCCGCGCGTGGAAGATCCACCCGAAGGACAGCGCCAGCAGCGCGAAGGGCGGCATGGCGAACACACAAGCGCGCCAGGCCATCCCGTCATGAACCATCCAGGTAAGCGCCAGCGGGGGAATACGATCCCGCCCGGCGTCACCCGGATCCCCCATGCCCTTCCGCTACTCCGGCATCGGCGCCGGAAGCGGCGGCACATGAGGCTCCATCACATCGGCCCCGGCAGCCTGCCGAAGACCGATCACCCGAACCGCAGCAGACTGCCGCCCGGGCTGCATCTTAACGAGGCGCCCCTCCCCCAATCGCCATCGGCGACGTCGGAGATCGGCCCGTCCTTCCCGGCCCGCGCCGTCCCGGCAGGGGCCCATCCATCTCTCCCACCCTCGCAGGGGTGGAGGCGTGCTCGCCACCGGACCGGCCGGCACAGCGCCGGAAGCGGATTTCCGCTTCGTCGCCGCCGCCGACGACGGCGCCGCACCCGTTCACCGACCTCACCGCATACCCGGGCCTGTCCTGGCCCCGCCCGAGCACCGCCGGAGGGTCGGCGCTGGTGGCGGCGGGGCAAGCCGGAGCATGCAAACCTGTCTTATTCCGCCGCCACCGGCTCCGGATGCGGGTTGGCCGCATACTGGTCGATGCGCTCTTCAATCACATGACGGAAATGGCGGATCAGCCCCTGCACCGGCCATGCCGCCGCGTCCCCGAGGGCGCAGATGGTGTGGCCCTCGATCTGCGTGGTGACCTCCAGCAGCATGTCGATCTCGCGCTTTTGGGCGCGGCCGTCCGCCATGCGCGAGAGCACCCGCCACATCCAGCCAGTGCCTTCCCGGCAGGGGGTGCACTGGCCGCAGCTCTCATGCTTGAAGAAAGCGGAGATGCGGGCGATGGCTTTGACGATGTCCGTGGACTTGTCCATCACCAGCACGCCGGCGGTGCCGAAGGAGGATTTCACGGCGCGGCAGCCGTCGAAATCCATGATCAGGTCCTCGCACTGGTCGGCCGGGATCACCGGGCAGGAGGCGCCGCCCGGGATGATGGCGAGCAGGTTGTCCCAGCCGCCGCGCACCCCGCCGCCATGCTTCTCGATGAGCTCCTTGAAGGGGATGCTCATGGCCTCTTCCACCACGCAGGGCGTCATCACATGCCCGGCGATGCCATAGAGCTTGGTGCCCACGTTGTTGGCCCGGCCGATGGCGGAGAACCACGCCGCGCCGCGCCGCAGGATGGTCGGCGCGACGGCGATGCTCTCCACGTTGTTCACCGTGGTGGGGCAGCCGTAGAGGCCCATGTTGGCCGGGAACGGCGGCTTCATCCGCGGCATGCCCTTCTTGCCCTCGAGGCTCTCCAGCAGCGCCGTCTCCTCGCCGCAGATATAGGCACCGGCACCGTGGTGAACGTAGAGGTCGAACGGATAGTCGTGGACGTTGTTCTTGCCGATCAGCCCGGCGGCGTAGCATTCGTCGATCGCCTGCTGCAGCCGCTTGCGCTCATAGATGTATTCGCCGCGGATGTAGATGTAGGCGGTGTGCGCCCCCATGGCGAAGGAGGCGATCAGGCAGCCCTCGATCAGCGTGTGCGGATCGTTGCGCATGATCTCCCGGTCCTTGCAGGTGCCGGGCTCGGACTCGTCGGCGTTGACCACCAGATAATGCGGCCGCCCGTCCGACTGCTTGGGCATGAAGGACCACTTGAGGCCGGTGGAGAAGCCGGCGCCGCCACGGCCGCGCAGGCCAGAGGCCTTCATCTCGCTGATGATCCAGTCGCGGCCCTTCTCCAGGAGGGCCTTGGTGCCGTCCCAGTGGCCGCGGGCCTGCGCGCCCTTCAGGCTGAAGTCGTGCTGGCCGTAGATGTTGGTGAAGATGCGGTCCTTGTCGGCGAGCATCGGCGTCACTCCCCGGGGGCCGGCGCGGGCGGCGGCACGGGGGCCTCTTCCCGCTTGGGCCGCGCCTCGAAGATGGAGGGATCGGTGAGCGTGGCCTGGCCGGAGATGGGCTCGGCGCCCTGCCGGCTGTTCTGCGGGCCGATGGTCACCGGACGGCCGGCGGCGAGATCATCGAGCAGCTTCTCGAAGTTCTCCGGCGTCAGGTCCTCGAAATAATCGTCGTTGATCTGCACCATGGGCGCATTGGTGCAGGCGCCGAGGCATTCCACCTCGAGCCAGGAGAACTTGCCGTCGGCGGAGACGTGGCGCTCCTCGCCGATCATGCGCTTGCACACCGCCTTGATGTCGTCGGAGCCGCGCAGCAGGCACGGCGTGGTGCCGCAGAGCTGGACGAAATACGTCCCCACCGGCTCCAGGTTGAACATGGTGTAGAAGGTGGCGATCTCCAGCACCCGGATGGGCGGCATGCCGAGGCGCTCGGCCACGGCGCGCAGCGCCGGCTCCGGCAGCCAGCCGCCGGCTTCCTTCTGGGTCTCCCACAGCAGCGGCACGACGGCGCTGGCCTGACGGCCCTCGGGATACTTGGCGATGATGGCCTGCGCGATCTCCTCCAGCGCGGGGGAGAAAGCGAAGCTTTCAGGCTGCTCTTGGGCGAGGCGGCGGACGGACATGGATCAGGACTCCAGGCCGAAAGCGACCGCGCGCGCGGAGCCGGAACGGGGCGCGCAGGTCGGGCGGATGAGGCGGCGGGGCGGCATCAGCGGTCCACCTCCCCGAACACGATGTCGAGCGAGCCGAGGACCGCCGACACGTCGGCGAGCATGTGGCCGCGGCACAGGAAATCCATGGCCTGCAGATGGGCGAAGCCCGGCGCGCGGATCTTGCAGCGGTAGGGCTTGTTGGTGCCGTCGGAGACGAGATAGACGCCGAACTCGCCCTTGGGCGCCTCGACCGCGCTGTAGACCTCGCCCTCGGGCACGCGGAAGCCCTCGGTATAGAGCTTGAAGTGGTGGATGAGCGCTTCCATGGAGCGCTTCATCTCCCCGCGCTTGGGCGGCGAGATCTTGTGGTCGGTGGCGGTCACCGGACCCATCTCCTTCAGCAGGCGCTCCACGCACTGCTTCATGATCTTGGTGGACTGGCGCATCTCTTCCATGCGCACCACGTAGCGGTCGTAGCAGTCGCCGTGCTTGCCGATCGGAATGTCGAAGTCGAGCTCCGAATAGCATTCGTAGGGCTGGGCGCGGCGCAGGTCCCAGGCGGCGCCGGAGCCGCGGATCATCACGCCGGTGAAGCCCCAGGCGAGCGCGTCCTCCAGCGACACCACGCCGATGTCCACCGTGCGCTGCTTGAAGATGCGGTTGCCGGTGACGAGGCGGTCGAGATCGTCGAGCACCTTGAGGAAGGGATCGCAGAAGGCGCCGATGTCCTCCACCAGCGCGCGCGGCAGATCCTGGTGCACGCCGCCCGGGCGGAAGAAGGCCGCATGCATGCGGCTGCCCGAGGCGCGCTCATAGAAGATCATGAGCTTCTCGCGCTCCTCGAAGCCCCACAGCGGCGGGGTGAGCGCGCCCACGTCCATGGCGAAGGTGGTGACGTTGAGCAGGTGGGAGAGCAGGCGCCCGATCTCGGAATAGAGCACGCGCACCAGCTGGCCGCGCAGGGGCACCTCGAGGCCCAGCAGCTTCTCCGCGGCGAGGCAGAAGGCATGCTCCTGATTCATCGGCGCGCAATAGTCCAGGCGGTCGAAATAGGGCATCGCCTGGAGATAGGTGCGGGCCTCGATGAGCTTCTCGGTGCCGCGGTGCAGGAGGCCGATGTGCGGGTCCACCCGCTCCACCACCTCGCCGTTCAGCTCCAGCACCATGCGCAGCACGCCGTGGGCGGCCGGATGCTGCGGGCCGAAGTTGATCTGGAAGTTGCGCACCGCGTCGGCGGGCTTCTCGGTCTCGAGGGTCTGGGCCATGGCGTGCTCCCTCAGCCGGCCTTGGGCGGCACCGGCGGCTGGCCGGACGCCTTCTCGTCGCCGGGCAGCACGTACTCGACGCCCTCCCACGGCGAGAGGAAGTCGAAGTTGCGGAATTCCTGGGTGAGCTTCACCGGCTCATAGACCACCCGCTTCACCAAATCGTCGTAGCGCACCTCGACGAAGCCGGTCATGGGGAAGTCCTTGCGCAGCGGATAGCCGTCGAAGCCGTAGTCGGTGAGCAGGCGGCGCAGCTCGGGGTGCCCGGTGAACAGGATGCCGTACATGTCATAGGCCTCCCGCTCGAACCAGTTGGCCCCCGGGAAGACCGGGCAGATGGACGGCACCGGCGTCGCCTCGTCGGTCTCGACCTTCAGGCGGATGCGCAGGTTCTGCTTCAGCGACAGCAGGTGGTAGACCACGTCGAAGCGCTTCTCGCGGGCCGGATAGTCGGCGCCGCAGACGTCGATGATGCACTTGAAGACGCACGCCGGGTCGTCGCGCAGGAAGCTCGCCACCTTGACGATCTGCGCCGGCTCCACATCGAGGGTGAGCTCGCCGAAGGCGACCGTCCACCCCTTCACCGCGCCGCCGAGGGCGCCGGCCACGTGGGCCGCAAGATCCTTCAAGGTCTCGTCCATCTCACCAATCCCGTCCCGCGCGGCCAAGGCTCAGCGAACAGCACACTTCAACGGAGCACTTCGAAGCCACGGCGCGTCAGCGCTCGATGGTACCGATGCGGCGAATCTTCTTCTGCAGCAGGAGCACGCCGTAGAGCAGCGCCTCCGCCGTGGGCGGGCAGCCGGGCACATAGATGTCCACCGGCACCACGCGGTCGCAGCCGCGCACCACGGCATAGGAATAATGGTAATAGCCGCCGCCGTTGGCGCACGATCCCATGGAGATCACGTAGCGCGGCTCCGGCATCTGGTCGTAGACCTTGCGCAGGGCGGGCGCCATCTTGTTGGTGAGCGTGCCGGCGACGATCATCACGTCGGACTGGCGCGGCGAGGCGCGCGGGGCGAAGCCGAAGCGCTCCACGTCGTAGCGCGGCATGGAGACCTGCATCATCTCCACCGCGCAGCACGCGAGGCCGAAGGTCATCCACATCAGCGAGCCGGTGCGCGCCCAGTTGATGAGCTCGTCCGCCGTGGTGAGGATGAAGCCCTTGTCGGCGAGCTGGGCGTTCACATCGGTGAAATAGGGATCGTCGGCGCCCACCGGACGGCCGGTGGCGGGATCGAGGATGCCCTTGGGAGCCGGGGCGATCTCGGTCTTGGTGGCAGAAGGGGTCAGTCCCATTCCAAAGCTCCCTTGCGCCATTCGTAGATGAAGCCGACCGTCAGAACGCCGAGGAAGATCATCATCGACCAGAAGCCGAGGTCGCCGAGGCCGCCGAAGGTGATGGCCCAGGGAAAGAGGAAGGCCACTTCCAGGTCGAAGATGATGAAGAGAATCGAGACCAGGTAGAACCGCACGTCGAAGGTCATGCGCGCATCGTCGAAGGCGTTGAAGCCGCACTCATAGGCCGAGAGCTTCTCGGGGTCCGGATTCTGGTACGCCACGATGAAGGGGGACACGAGCAGGGCGAGCCCGATCACCAGAGAGACGCCGATGAAAATGACCACCGGCAGGTAATCCACGAGCAATGCGTTCATTTTACCTGCACCTCGGGGCGCGGGAGCGACCGCGCAATGCGTTGCCGCGCCGGCCTCGGTTGGAGGAATTCGAAACGTCTGCGGCAGCCTTATCCCACCGCCAGATGGGTGGCAAGTGGGCGGTTAGGCGAACACTCCCCTGCTGCGCCGCCCACCAGACGGTCCCTCGTTTTCGCGCGCCGCCCCAAGCGTTTGGGGAGGGGTCGGCGGAACGGTTTATCGACGTGTCCGCAGAGGCGCTTGCAGCGGTTTCGCGCGGCACGGGCCGCGCGTTCCCGGGATCCCCGCGGAGGGGAACCGCGATCCGCCGGAGGCGCCGGCCGGTCGCCGGAAATGCCGGCCCACGCCCTCCGCCGCGCCCACGCCCTACCGCCATGACCGGCGTGTGGGTCCTTCGGGAATCGAGCCGGCTTAGCGACCGCCGGGGTTCGCCCCGCCGCACAACGGCGGCACGAGTTCGCCATAAATTTGCCCGCGATGCGACACAATGCCCTCGGGCATTCCGGCGCCGGAGACAAGCCTTGCCCCGCGCGGATCCGGGCGGGCGGGACGCAGCCCCGGCATACCCGGCAGCTCCTGTCGCTCAGCCCCGCAATTCCTGATTCACCGCCGCCACCAGCTGCTTCAGCGAGAACGGCTTCGGCAGGAAGGCGAACTGCTGGTCCGGCGGCAGGTTCTTGGCGAAGGCATCCTCCGCATAGCCGGAAATGAAGATCACCTTCAGCCCCGGATTGCGGGCGCGCAGCTCGCGCAGCAGGGTCGGCCCGTCCATCTCCGGCATCACCACGTCCGAGATCACGAGATCCACCCGGTGATCGTGCTCCTCCATCACGGCGAGGGCGTCGGCGCCGCTGGTGGCGGTGAGCACCTCGAAGCCCCGCCCCTCCAGCGCCCGGCTGGAGAAGGCGCGCACCGCGTCCTCGTCCTCCACCAGCAGCACGCGGCCGTGGCCGGTGAGATCGCCGCTCTTCACCTCCGGCTCGGCCGGCCGGGGCGCTTCCTCCACCGCCTCGGCCACATGGCGCGGCAGGAACACCCGGAAGGTGCTCCCCTGCCCCGGCACGCTCGCAGCGAGGATGGTGCCGCCGGTCTGCTGCACGATGCCGTAGACGGTGGAGAGCCCGAGCCCGGTGCCCTTGCCCACCTCCTTGGTGGAGAAGAAGGGCTCGAAGATCTTGTCCATCACCTCGGGGGGAATGCCGGTTCCGGTGTCCTCCACCTCCACCAGCACGTAGTCGGCCGGCGGGAGGCCGCCCTGGCCGTAGTCGGCGCAATGGGCCTCGGGGACGTTCGCCGTGCGCACCGTCAGGGTGCCGCCGGCGGGCATGGCGTCGCGGGCGTTCACCACCAGATTGACGATCACCTGCTCGAACTGGTTCACGTCCACCTTCACCGGCCACAGGTCGCGGCCGTGCTGGACGTCCAGCGTGATGCGCTCGCCGATCAGCCGGCGCAGCAGCTCGGACACGTCGGAGATCACGTCGGTCAGGGCGATCACCTGCGGGCGGAGCGTCTGGCGCCGCGAGAAGGCGAGCAGCTGGCGCACCAGCCCCGCCGCGCGGTTGGCATTCTGCTTGATCTGCATGATGTCCGGGAACGACGGATCGCTCGGCCGGTGCTTGGCGAGCAGCAGGTCGCAATAGCCGATGATGGCGGTCAGCACATTGTTGAAATCGTGCGCCACGCCGCCGGCAAGGTGCCCCACCGCCTGCAGCTTCTGCGACTGGGCAAACTGGGCCTCCAGCGCCTTCTGCTCGGTGGTCTCGATGGCGCACAAAGCGATGTCGCCGCCGTCCTGCTCCAGCGGCGCGGCATAGAGCCGGGCCGAGCGCGCGCCCGCCCCGGCGATGACGATATCGCAGGAGACCAGCGGCATGCCCGCCACCTTCACCTCGGCGAGGAAGGTGTCGATGGCCTCCCCGTCCGCCCCCGCGGCAAGGCCGGTGAGGGGACGGATCGCCCCGCTCACGGGATCGGTCGTGCCGAACAGCCGGTCGAAGGCGCCGTTGGAGGAGCGCACCATGCCGGCCGCATCCACCACCGCCATGGCCAGCGGCGCGCGCACGAAGAAGCGCCCCACCTCGGTGAGCGCCGAAGCGGAGGCCACGTCCTCCCGCAGCGCCCGCCGCTCGGCCGGCGCCGCCTTCCCCTCGGGACGCGGCACGGCGACGGCGAGGCGACCGCCGTCCGCGTCCGGCGGCGCGAGGTGCAGAAGCACCGGAAGCAGGGTGCCGGCCGGGCTCCGGAGGTGGAGAGCAAGACCCTCGGCCACGGGAGCCGCAAGGCCCGCGCGCAGCGCCGGCAGATCGGCCGCGCCCACCAGCTCGTCGATCGGGCACCCCTCGGCGCCGAAAGCGTCCGCCGTGCGGCCGATGAGCCGCAGCAGCGCCCCGTTGGGCTCCGAAAGGACCCCCTCGCGCAGGCGGCCGACCGCGACCGGCAGAGCATCGCGCCATCGCGCCTCGGCGACGGCCGGCGGCTCCACACCTGCACGAGCCACACCTGCGGGGGCCTCAGCCTCGGCGGCGCGGACCTCTCCCGCCTCCGTCCCCTCGCGCATCATCGGGGTCAGCGCCCACAGCACCCGGCGCGGATTGTCGAGCGGGCGGACCTCGATCCGCAGCGCATCGCCCTCCCCGCCCGCCGGCAGGGTGAAGCGGCCCCCAACCCCATCGGCGATGGCGGCGAGGATGCGGGCCAGCTCCGACTGGCTGCCGGAGCGGCGGGACAGCAGGCGCTCGGGGGCCGGCGCCTGGGCGGGCGCGGCAGCACCGCACAATTCGAGATAGGCCACGTTGGCCTCGACCACCCGCACGCCGTCCTCCACCACCGCCATGGCGTCGGAGCTGGCGGCAAGCGCGACCGTGGCGAGATCCGCGCCCACCGGCGCCTCGGCTCGGCCCCAGAGCTTGGAGGCGATGCCATAGGCGCCCGCCAGGGCGAACGCGCCCACCAGCGCCGAGACCAGGGCACCGCCGCCGCCGGCAAACACGGCGCTCGCCGCAAATCCTCCGGCGAAGGCGGCGAGCAGCACCACGCCGCCCGGAAGGGAGTCGATGAGGCGCATGCGCTCGCGGGGCATCCGCCCGCTTTGCCCGCCGCCGCTCAGCCCGGTCATCGCCATCGCTCTCCTCCCCGACCTGCCCCCGGGCCGGCGCCGCGCGGGGACGCGGCAGGCGGCGGGGACATTTCTTATGCGCGGACCTACAGGGGCCCGGTTAAGGCCGCCTCACCGCCCGCTTCGCGCCTGCGCCCTGGGCGATTCCACCCCTGCGCCGCGCCCTGGGAAGCACGGGGTTTCAGCCCGGCCGGCACCTCCCGCAGCGCGGCAGATTCGGCCGCGCCTTAAATCCTGCCATGTTTCTCAACGAAAGCTTAGGGGATCGGGGTGTATTGTGGCGGCAGGGAGTCATCCGTTCGCCATGGCTCACGGGACCGCAGCGTGGAGGCGGAATCAGTATGCTAGGCCAGATCTTCGGCGCCGAACTTGAGTTTCCGGTTCGGGTTGCCATCGCGCTCGTTGTCATTGCGGCGCTGCTCGGACTTACCGTCCTGCTCATGCGCCGCATGAGCGGCGGTGGCGCGCGCGCCGTCATTCCGCGCGGCCGCGGCACCCCCCGCCTGGCGGTGATGGACAGCATCGCGCTCGATCAGCGCCGCCGGCTCGTGCTGGTACGGCGCGACGAGACCGAGCACCTGCTGCTGGTCGGCGGCACCGCCGACGTGGTGGTGGAGAAGGACATCGCTCCCCGCGAGCCCGTGCCCCTCCGCGAGGCGCCGCCCCAGGAAATCCCCCAGCGTGAGGCGCCGCAGCGCCGTCCGCTGGCCGCCTCGGCCGCAGCGCCGGCCCTCGCCGCCGGCAGCGCCGCGGCCGCCCTCGCCGCGCCGGCGCCGCTGCTGCGCGGCAGCGCTTCCGGCACCGGGGAGCCGGCCAGGGATCCTTTCGCCGAGGCCCTGTCGGAGGCGCTCAAGCTTGACGATGGGCCCGTGCCCGCCGCTGCGACCCCCGCGGCGCCGGCCACGGACCTCACTCCGCCCGAGCCGGCCGTCGCCACCCGTACCGTTCCCGAACCGGCGCGTGGCGCCGATGCGCGCGAGCCGAAGCGGCCGATCCTTGGCCGCCGGCCGCTGATGCGCGGCGACGGACGCCTGTCCGGCCAAGGCCTTTCCCCGTCGCTGGCGCCCGATGCCGGCAAGCCCACGCTGGCCGCGCCGCGCGATGAGGCGCCCCGCGCGCCTGCGATCGGCGGCGACGGCGACCGCAAGGCGGCGCTGCCGCCGGTCATCGCTCCCCGCGCCATCTCTCCCCTGGCGTCCCTTGGTCTCGGGAAATCGGCGCCGAAGCGCGAGCGCCCCGGCCTCGCCCCGGCCGCCGGCGAGTCCCTGCGCGGCAGCGACGAGCCGGTTTCGCCGCGCCTCGATCCCGCCAACGACAAGCTCGCCGACGCCGATCCGGCGCCGCAGCGCGAGGCGCCGCGCATCACCCTTTCCGACCTCCTGGACGATGGCGGCATCGACGACAAGCCGGCGGCGCCGTCCGTGGCGGCGCCCGGCCGCGGCGCGGAGGCCGATGCCGCCGAGACCGACCCGGCGCCGGAGCTGCCCGCTCCCACCGCCGACGACCGCTCCCATGTCCCGGTGCTGCCGCAGCGCCCGCGCCGCGAGCCGCTCCTGCCGTTCGACCGGCTCGGCAAGTCCGACTCGCGCTCCCTCAAGGGCGGGCCGGATGCCTTCTCGACGCCGCTGTCCGGCTCGGTTCCCCCGCCGCGCCCGCGCGAATTCTCCTTCCAGGCGCGGGAGACCCCGGCCCGCACGGCGCCCGTCATCGAACCCACCTGGCCCAAGGGCGGCGAGAAAGCCCTGGGCGAGCTGCGCGGCAATACGGCCCTGCTGCGCGCCGAGCCCGCAATGCTGGCCGAGGAGACGGCGCCCGCCCCGGACGCCACCGCCCTTTCCGGCAGCGATGCCGGCGGCAAGACCAACGAGGAGGTCGCGCTCGCCAGCATCGGCGCGCTGGGGATGAGCTCGCTCGGGCTGGCGCTGCGCGATGATGCGCCCAGCGCCACCGCGCCCGACCTCGTCACCTCGGCTCCGGAAATCGACGCTGTGGAGGACGTCGCGGCGGCCTTCTCCGTCACCGAGGAGCCGGAGGCGGACGCCGGGAAGCCCGCGGACGGCGGCGATCCCTTCGACGAGCTGGATGCGGAGATGGCCAACCTGCTCGGCCGCAGCTCCGCGCAGGGACGCTGACCGGAGCTTCTGCCCGGAAAGCGCGCGGGATGGCAGCACGCCGCCCGCCAGCCCCGCTCCCACCAACCGGCGACGGCTCCCGCCGCCGGTTTTTCTTTGCCTGAGTCCGGGACCCACGAATCGCCCCGCGACGCCTGTCGGCGGCGCCGTCCGGCGTCATGGATGCCGGCCGCGACCTGCGCGCTGCTGAATAGGCGAGAAAGGTCCACCACCGCGCCGGCGCATAGGCCCTCGGCCGCGCGCCGTCACGCAATGCACCGCTGTTTGGAAATTCCGGCCGTCTCGCCGCACGGCATCACTCGGAGATTTGGGCGTGGAAGTGTGGCGGCTCCCGCCTCCGCGAGACACCGCTAGCAGCGATTCCCGAGCGGCGGCCGTTTCAGGTGCCTACCCCCGGGCCGAATGGCCGATTCGTCGCTAACCGCTCGCGGCGCACACGCACGTCCTTCGGCCGAGGCCGCCCCCCCTCAGAGGGCATCCATCCCCCGAAGACGACCCCGCCGCGCGCCCAGACCCCAGCCGCGCGCGGGATCAGTCGTCGCGATAGACGCGCTCGCGCCGCTCGTGGCGCTCCTGGGCTTCCACCGACAGCGTGGCGATGGGCCGCGCTTCCAGCCGCTTCAGCGAGATCGGCTCGCCCGTGTCCTCGCAATAGCCGTAGCTGCCGTCCTCGATGCGCTGAAGGGCGGCATCGATCTTGGCGATGAGCTTGCGCTGGCGGTCGCGGGCGCGTAGCTCGATGGAGCGGTCGGTCTCGGACGAGGCGCGATCGGCCAGGTCCGGATGGTTCTGGTTCTCGTCCTGGAGGTGCTGCAGCGTCTCGCGCGCCTCCTTCAGGATGTCGTCCTTCCAGCGCAACAACTTCAGCCGGAAATATTCCCGCTGCTTGTCGTTCATGAAGGGCTCGTCCTCTCGGGGGCGATAGTCCTCGTCGATTTGGATCGACATCAGCCAGTCCTCGATACTGCGCCGCTGACTTCGAGGTGGCTTCCCCCCGCCGCGGCCGTTCCCTCCGGCCTGTCGGCACCCGCCACCGTGCATCAACGAGTTGGCCCATCTCCCCGTCGGCAGAACGGCACGCCGCACCGCGTCACGAGGAAAATGGTGCAAGGTTGCCGCGCTTATATCCATCGCCCGGCCCGCCGACAACAGGCATCACCTAGTGCCGGGGGACTTGACGGCGGCGCATCGGCTCATGACCTTTCGCAATGCGGCACCCCGGCCGCGACGCCGAAGGACAATGCGATGCGTTTCGAAGGAACCAGCAGCTATGTGGCGACCGACGATCTGAAGGTCGCCGTCAATGCCGCGATCGTCCTCGAACGCCCGCTCCTGGTGAAAGGCGAGCCCGGCACCGGCAAGACCGTGCTGGCGCAGGAGGTGGCCGAGGCCATCGGCGCGCGGCTCATCGAGTGGCACGTGAAATCCACCACCCGCGCCCAGCAGGGGCTCTATGAATATGACGCCGTGGCGCGGCTGCGCGACAGCCAGCTCGGCGACCCCAAGGTCCACGACATCGCCAACTACATCCGCCGCGGCAAGCTGTGGACCGCCTTCGTCGCCGAAGAGCGCCCGGTGCTGCTGATCGACGAGATCGACAAGGCGGACATCGAGTTCCCCAACGACCTGCTGCAGGAACTCGACCGCATGGAGTTTCACGTTTACGAGACCGGCGAGCAGATCAAGGCGCGCCAGCGCCCGGTGGTGATCATCACCTCCAACAACGAGAAGGAGCTGCCGGACGCCTTCCTGCGCCGCTGCTTCTTCCACTACATCCGCTTCCCCGACACCGAGACCATGCGCGCCATCGTCGATGTCCACTTCCCGGGCATCAAGCCGCGCCTGGTGAGCGAGGCGCTGCGCATGTTCTACGAGCTGCGCGAGGTGCCGGGGCTCAAGAAGAAGCCGTCCACCTCCGAGCTCATCGACTGGCTGAAGCTGCTCATGGCCGAGGACGTGGACCTCGACACCCTGCGCGAGAAGGACGTGCGCAAGGCCATTCCGCCGCTGCACGGCGCGCTGCTGAAGAACGAGCAGGACGTGCATTTGTTCGAGCGCCTCGCCTTCATGGCGCGCCGCGACATGCGCTGACCATGGAGCACCTGAACGTCCTGATCCTCGGCGCCGCGGCGCTGGCGATCCTGCTGGTGCTGCGGGCGGTGCGGCGGCGCCAGGGCGCGGCGGAGAGCCTCGCGGACGATGACGAGATGCACCGCTCCGACCGGCCCGTCGATTACGGGCTGGAGCGCGATGCCGCGCCGGCCAGGGCCGAGACCGAGCAGGCGCCCACGCCACCGGGCGGGTCCGGCGCCGTGGCGGCGGCTGCCGGCGGGGCGCTGATTCTCGGCGTCGGCGTCGAGCGGGCCCGGCATGGCGGCGATGGCGAGGGATCATCCGGCGATGCGGACGCCGGCGCGGCGGGCAGCGATGGCGCGGGAGACGGCGACAGCGGGGGAGACAGCAGCGGTGGCGACAGCAGCGGAGGCGACGGCGGCTCCGACTGAGACGGTCCTAATAAGCCCGCCCTACCCCCGGCCGCCGCGCCTCACCACCAGGCCTTGCCGATGTTGAAGGTGTAGCTCATCGAGAGGCCGGCCATGAACTGGTTGTCGTCCGCAGTCACCGGCGAGGCCGACGCATCGCCCAGCAGATAGCCGTAGCTGCCGAACACGCCGGTCTCGAAGCCGTTGCCGAAATTGTAGGTGAGCTGCGCGGTCGCCCCCACGAGGTTGAAGCCGCCGCCCGCCGCATAGACCGGCAGCGGATTGCCCAGCGCGGTGGCCAGCGCCGACTGCTCGGGCGTGACGCCGAAATAGGCGTTCATATAGCCCGAGCCGGCAAACGAGAGGCGCGGGCCGGCGGCGAATCGCCATTGCCCGGCGGTCCAGATGGCATCGGCGCCGAGGCCGCCGACGATGCCGTCATATCCGCCGAAGCCGTAGCGCAGCTCGCCGCGGAAACGCAGCCAGTCCACCGGATACCATTCGGCGAAGCCGCCCAGCTCCAGCGAATAGTCCACGTCGCCGAGGCCGAGCAGGCGGTCGGAATCATCCTGGTCGCGGCCCCAGTCGAGCCGGCCCACCGCGCCCGCCCGGAACGTGCCGGTGTCGAACAAAGCGATGGAGGGATTGTCGTCCACGCTGCGGAAGACGTTGAGCTCGCTCGCCTTGCGGATGGAGAAGATGGCGCCGGGGCGGATGGTGTAATCGTCCGCGCCGGGATAGTCGGGCACCACGCGGCCCGACACGCCGATGGTCATGTACCAGTCTTCCTGGGTGGCCGGAGCCGGCGTCCCGTAGGCGGCCGGCTCGGCGGCGACGGCGCGGCCGGCGAGCGGTATCGCCAGGGCGGAGAAGGTGAGGAGCAGGCCGGCGGCGGACAGGCAAACGGAACGCGACATCTGAACCCCTCGGGACGCGCCGGCGCGCGGGATGCGGCGCGCACGGCATCTGGACGGACCTCGATCGGCCGACGTGAGGGAAATCTCCCCCGCCTCTCCCAACAAAGTGTTGAAGCCGACCCCGATGAACCACCCGGACCGGATGCTAGCCGGCAGCGCTCACCAAGTGGTGGCAAAAATGCCACCAATTCCATGACTTACGTAACGGACCGTCACCGGCGGTTACATCCTGTCGCACGGCGCGGCGCGGAGCGGGAGGGCCACCTCCGGTGCCGCTGCCCCATCGGGGTGAGGCACCGCGCGCCCCGCTCCCCTGGCAGGAAATTCCTCATATGGTACCACTAACTTGCGTCCGGCCCGGGGGCTGTTCATAAGGAGATGATAACCGCGATGTCTCGCCCGGCTGGGGTTTCCATGCGCCGACTCATCCTGCTGCGCCACGCCAAGTCCGACTGGCCGGACGGCGTGGCCGATCCCGAGCGCCCCCTCTCCACCCGTGGCCGCGACGCGGCCGTGCGCATGGGCGCCTACATGGCCCTGGAGCACCTGCTGCCGGACCACGTGCTGGTGTCCTCCGCCCGCCGCACCCGCGAGACCTGGGACCTGATGGCCGGCGAGTTCAATCCCGTGCCGGTGGCCTCCAGCGAGCCGCGCCTCTACGAGGCGAGCGCGGCCCGTCTCCTTGCCGTGGTGCGCGAGACGCCGAAGGCGCTGCATTCCATCATGCTGGTGGGCCACAATCCCGGTCTCGAGGACCTCGCCGACATGCTGGTGCTCGGCGGCCCGGCCGGACCGCTCGCCCGCATGGCGGAGAAATTCCCCACCGGCGCGCTGGCGGTCATCGACCTGCCGGTGGACGACTGGGCCAAAGCCGCGCCCTCCTCCGGCCGCCTCGACCGATTCGTCACCCCGCGCTCGCTGGGCGTGGAAAAATAATCCATGGCGGGCTTCTCCGACGCCCTCGACGATGCGCGCATCGCCTTGATGACGCTCGCCGACCGGATGGAGGGCCTCGCCCATCCCACCCTGCGGCTCGGCGTCACCGGCCTCTCGCGGGCGGGCAAGACGGTGTTCACCACCGCGTTCATCCATGCCCTGACCAAGGGCGGGCGCCTGCCCGTGTTCGAGGCGGCGAACCGCATCGCCCGCGCCGAGCTGGAGCCGCAGCCGGACGACGCGGTGCCGCGCTTCTCCTATGAAGACCATCTGCGGACGCTCGAGGTGGCGCGCGAATGGCCCGCCTCCACCTCGCGGGTGAGCGAGCTGCGTCTTGCGGTACGCTACGCGCCGGTGCGCGGCGGTCTGCGCACCCTCACCATCGATCTCGTCGACTATCCCGGCGAATGGCTGCTGGACCTGCCGCTGCTCGACATGGACTACCGCCAGTTCGCCCGGCAGTCGCTCGGCCTCGCCCGGGCGCCCGCGCGCGCCAGGGAGGCCGGCCCCTATCTCGCGGCGCTGGCCGCCCTCTCCCCCACCGCCCCGGCGGACGAGGCCCGGGCGCGCGAGCTTGCGGCCCTGTTCACCGCCTATCTCGCCGCCTGCCGCGCCGAGACGGTGGCCATGAGCCTGCTGCCGCCCGGCCGCTTCCTCATGCCGGGGGACCTCGAAGGCTCCCCCGCCCTCACCTTCGCGCCCCTCGACCTGCCCGCGGACGGCACCACCCGCTCCGGCTCCCTCGCGGCGATGATGGAGCGGCGCTTCGAGGCCTATAAGAACGCCGTGGTGCGGCCCTTCTTCCGCAACCATTTCGCCCGGCTCGACCGGCAGATCGTGCTGGTGGACGCGCTCTCCGCCCTCAACGCGGGCCCGGCCGCCCTGGCGGATCTGGAGCGGGCGCTCGACGGCATCCTCGCCGCCTTCCGCACCGGGCGGAACAGCATCATGAGCACGCTGTTCCGGCCGCGCATCGAGAAGGTGCTGTTCGCCGCCACCAAGGCCGACCATTTGCACCGCTCCAGCCACGACCGGCTGGAGGCCATCCTCGCGCGCCTCGTGGAACGCGCCTACGGCCGGGCGAAGGAAGGCGGGGCCTCCATCGACGTGGTGGCGCTCGCCGCCATCCGCGCCACCCGCGAGGCCAAGGTGAGCCGCGACGGCCATTCGCTGGACGCCATCGTCGGCACCCCCGACAAGGGCCAGGAGGCGGGCGGCCACATCTTCGACGGCGCGGAGGAGGTGGCGGTCTTCCCCGGCGAGCTGCCGGCCAATCCCGACGCCCTGTTCGATCCCTCCGGCGCGGGCTTCCGCGGGATCGCCTCCACAACGGTGGAGGATGCCGACTTCCGCTTCCTGCGCTTCCGCCCGCCGGCCGACATTGGCGGCGACGCGCCGCTTCCCCATATTCGCCTCGACCGGGCGCTCCAGTTCCTGCTCGGCGACTGGCTGGCGTGAGGAAGGAGCGCCGACCCATGAAAGCGCTGCCCCATGACTGACGAGCGCCGGCCGCCCTCCCGCCCGCAATCGCGGCCCCAGGTCTTCAAGCTGGACCAGCCCGACGTGGTGGTCGCCCCGCCCGAGCCCGTGGAGCCCGAGCCGGTGGTGCCGGATCTGGCCGCGCCCGCCGCCGAGGGAAAGGCGCGTAGCCTGTCCTGGTCCGCCCTGTTCTGGTCGGCGCTGGGCGGCATCGCCAGCCTCGGCGCCTATCTGGCGCTCAGCCGGCTGATCGAGGATCTCTATGCCCGCGCCCCCTGGCTCGGCTATGTGGCCCTCGCCTTCACGGGGGCGCTGGTGCTGGCCGGCGTCGTCATCCTGGCGCGGGAGGTCGGCGGGCTGATGCGCCTCGCCCATCTCGACGACATCCGCGAAAAGGCCGTCCGCGCGCTGGCCGAGGATGACCGCGCGGTGGCCGAAAGCGTCACCCGGGCCATGCTGAAGCTGGCGGCGGAGAACCCGCGCCTCGCCCGGCCGCGCGCCGATCTCGAAGGCCATCTCGACGGCATCATCGACGGCGCAGACCTGATCCGCCTCACCGAGCGCACCCTCCTGCCGAGCCTCGATTCGCGCGCCCGGCAGATGATCTCGGATGCGGCGAAGAACGTGTCGGTGGTCACCGCCGTCTCGCCGCGGGCGCTGGTGGACATCGCCTTCGTCTTCTACACCGCGCTGATCCTCATCCGGCGCCTCGCCATGCTCTATGGCGGACGGCCGGGCGCATTGGGCATGATCCGCCTCACCCGCCACGTGCTCGGCCACCTCGCCATCACCGGAGGCATGGCGGCGGGCGACACGCTGGTGCAGCAGCTGGTGGGCCAGGGGCTGGCGGCGCGGCTCTCCGCCAAGCTGGGCGAAGGGGTGGTGAACGGGCTCCTCACCGCGCGGCTCGGCCTCGCCGCCATCGACGTCATCCGCCCCCTGCCGTTCGAGGCCCTGCCGGCGCCGCGCCTGTCGGACGTCGCCACCGGGCTGGTGCGCAAGGCCGAGGAGACCGAGCAGCAGGCCGCCGCCTCACGCCGGCAATAGGTGGGTCGGCACGGCCTCCGGCCGGAAGGTCACCGGCCGGTTGCGCCACACCGTCCTCCCCGCGGGCCAGGCGAGCACCGCCAGCAGCGCCGAGAACAGCAGCGCGAAGGGATAATCGCCCTGCGCCAGGGCAAAGCCGAGCACGCCGAGCAGCGCCGCGAGCGTGGCCCCGCCGAGCGTCGCCATGGCGCTCCAGCGCAGCGCCGGATAGCCGCCGCGGCAGTCCAGGTCGTCCGGCCCCTGCGCCGCCAGCGCCGCAAGGAGCGCGCGGACGAAGGCGGCATAGTCCGCGCCCTGGTCGCGCACCGCCGTCAGCGACTGCCGCGAGACCGAGGCGAGCCGCAGCCGCTCCCCGCCCCTGCCGCGAATCTCCGTCTCGAAGCTTTCCTGTCCGAGCTTGGCCGGAAGCAGCCTGAGGCGCACCGCGCGCACGTCGGCGAGCGCCAGTTCCCCCTTCTGCGGCCCCGCCTCCCAGAGCAGGCGGCCGGCCTGAAGGCTGAAGCGCCGCCCCGGCCCGCCGAGGCGCGGCTGATAGGCATAGGCAACGGCCGCCGCCTCGCACCGCGCATCACCGCCAGCGCCGTCCGCCGTCACCGGCGGTCCCCCGTCCGTTCACGCGCACCGCGACGCGCAGCGGTCACGTCAGCTCCCGCATGGCCGCATCGAGGCCCTGCACGGTGAGCGGGAACATGCGCTCTTCCATGATGTGGGCCATCATGCGGATGGAATCCGTATAGCCCCAATGGGCCTCGGGCGTGGGATTGAGCCACACCGCGTGGGGGAAGGTGGTGAGCAGGCGCTCCATCCACAGCTTGCCCGGCTCCTCGTTGGAATGCTCGACCGAGCCGTTCTTGTACATGATCTCGTAGGGGCTCATGGAGGCGTCGCCCACGAAGATCAATTTATAGTCGCTGCCATAGGTGTGCAGCACGTCGGCCAGGGGAATGCGCTCGCTGGCGCGCCGTTCATTGGAGCGCCACACCGTCTCATAGACGCAGTTGTGGAAGTAGAAGTGCTCCAGATACTTGAATTCGGCGCGCGCGGCCGAGAACAATTCCTCGCACTGCGCGATGTGCCAGTCCATGGAGCCGCCCACGTCGAGGAAGAGCAGCACCTTCACCGCATTGCGCCGCTCGGGGCGCAGCTTCACGTCGAGATAGCCCTGGCGGGCGCTCTCGCGGATGGTGCCGTCGAGGTCCAGCTCCTCCGCCGCACCGACGCGGGCGAACTTGCGCAGGCGCCTGAGCGCCACCTTGAGGTTGCGCGTGCCGAGCTCCACCTGGTCGTCGAGATCCTTGAACTCGCGCTTGTCCCACACCTTCACCGCGCGGCGGTTGCGGCTCTCATGCTGGCCGATGCGCACGCCCTCGGGGTTGTAGCCATAGGCGCCGAAGGGCGAGGTTCCGGCCGTGCCGATCCACTTGCTGCCGCCCTGGTGGCGGCCCTTCTGCTCCTCCAGGCGCTTGCGCAGGGTCTCCAGCAGCTTGTCGAGCCCGCCCATGGCCTCGATCTGGCGCTTCTCCTCCTCGGTGAGGTGCTTCTCGGCGAGCTTGCGCAGCCATTCCTCGGGGATCGACACCCCCTCCTCGGGCAGCGCGCCCTCCAGGCCCTTGAAGCATTCACCGAACACCCGGTCGAAGCGGTCGAGATGGCGCTCGTCCTTCACCAGACACGCGCGGGCGAGATAATAGAAATCGTTCACCTGGCGGGCGGGGATGTCCCGGTCCATGGCCTCCATGAGGGTCAGGTACTCGCGGACGGAGACGGGGATGCCGGCCCCCTTCAATGCCTCGAAAAACGCGATGAACATCGTCCCTGCCTCTCCCGCGCGGCGCCACTCGCGCGGCTGTCACTGCCCGTCGGAGCGCGGCCTCGCCGCCTCCCGAACGCCGCCGGCGGCTCGCGCCTGAACCCTTCGGCTGCAGTTTCCCACAGCCGGAGCAGCGGCGCCAGAAGACGCGGAACGGACGGTGGGGAGGAGCGCCGGCCTCGCGCGGCACGAGGCGCCTGAGCGATGCCGGGCACGCGGGCTCCGGATGGCCGGCGCCCTTAAGGAGGCGATGGAGCATCGACCCCCCGAGCGCGGAATCCGTCTCAGCATAAGTGCCAGCGAGGCGACGCGGGCGTGCCGCGGTGGACCCGCTGCCCTGAACCCCATCCGGCGTCGTTCGCGACGACGCCGGGAGCGCCCTGCCCGCGGGCGCCGTCACGCACCCGCTCTCCCCGGACCGGGCACGCCCAATGGCGTGCCTTACTGGGGATAGCCGTAGAGCAGGCCGTTGGTGTCGGCGAGCATGTTCACGTTGGTGGTCGCCAGCAGCGCCAGTTCCAGGAACTTGCTGATATCCACCGAGGCGGCGTTGGAGATGTAGAGGATGTCCTTGTTGCGCATGGGCACCTTGGTCCCCAGCAGGAAACCCGCCGGATCGCGCAGGTTCACCGCGAAGATGGTGGGAATGCGCTCGGTGGTCATGTCGGCGGTATCCACCCCCATGCGCGCCAGCTCGGCCTTGGACTCGACCCGGTAGAGAAAGACCGACTGCGGGTCGGCCTGGGTATCGAGCAGGCCGCCGGCCTTGGCCACCGCCTCGCTCAGGCTGAGCGAGTAGTCCTCGAACGGGATCTGCCCGTTCTTGCCGGTGGCGCCGAAGGCCAGGAAGGTGCGGGACTGGCTGTAGATGTAAACTGTGTCGCCGGGCATCAGATAGATGTTGTTGGCGGGCTCGCGGATCAGCCGGTCGAAGCTAACGGTGGCACGGCGCCCACCGCGCTGCAGCGTCACGAACAGGTCAAAGCCCTTGCTCGGCGAGGCGCCGGCCCGGCTGATGGCATCGAGCACACGCTCGCCGGACAGGGTCAGCGGGAATTTCAGCGGCGTGCTCACCTCGCCGAGAACCGTCACGTTGTTCGAGTTCTGGTTGGTGACGGTCACCACAGCCTGGGGCTCGATGGCGCGATTCTTCAGCTTCTCGACGATCGCCTCTTCGATCTGCGACGGCCGAAGCCCGGCGGCATGGATCTGGCCGGCATAGGGGATGGAGATGTTCCCCGAGTGGTCCACCACCTGGCCCTGGATCTGCACGAAGTTACCGGCGCGCGAGCCCGCCTCGGCCGGAATGAACAGACCGCCCGCCGCGGCTTCGAAGATGCTCACCTGCACGACGTCGCCGATGCCCACGCGCACATCCGGCAGGGGCTTGCGATCGTTACGGAAGGTGCCGATCAGACCATCATCGCCGCGCTCGGCAAGGACGTTCACCACCTGGGCGGTGAGCGGGACCAGCTTGTAGTCAAGTCCGGAGGTGTTGTTCTTGGGATCGCTGGCGCCGGTGCGGATTTCCGGGCTGTAGGGCCCGGACGCGGGCAGGAAATTGCAGGCAGCGAGGAGCAGCGCCAGCCCGGCGGGAACGACAAACTTCAAGCCGCGTGCGGCTAAACCTAGAGTGGAACGCACAGACCGCCCCCCAGACACAAACGCCCCCCGAACGCGAAGCTTGAACGGGGTTAGCATGGTGCGGCGGGCCAAACCAACCGCCGCGGTCGCGATCTCGCAGGTGCGGCACGTGTTTATCGGCTATCGTGGTTTCCGGGCAACAACTACTGGTAAATACCGCGTCTTCGGGGACAGGCGGCGGCCTGAATCCACGGACTAAATCCGGCGATGGGGCCCGCACGCCCTGAAAAGCACCGTCACTTCGGCATCAATAGCGATTCGCGCGTGGATATGCACTACATTATTACCGCATGAAAGGCAAAACGTCAGGAACACGTCAAGTCATATGAGACGCGCGGATGTGGAAACACCAATGGTCCGAAGCTGAATACAGAAGGCCGGCGGGGTGCCTGCCCGGCTAAGCATCAAACCTGCCTCAGGCCTCGTAGCCGTCGGTCAGGATCATGTAGCGATCGATGCCTTCCAGCACCAGGCAGGTCAGGTGCCCGGTCGCATAGGCGCCGGTATCGATGTTGATGCGGTTGCTCTGGATATCGGGGCGGGCTACCGGCGTGTGGCCATGCACCACGAAGGCGTCGAACGGGCGCTGGTAGTTCAGGAACTCGTGGCGGATCCACATCATGTCCTCGCGGCGCTGCGCCTCCAGCGGGATGCCGGGCCGCAGCCCCGCATGCACGAAGACGTAGCCGCCGCAGGAATAGCGCGTGTCGAGGCCGCGCAGGAAATCCGCGTGCTCGGGCCGCGCCACCTCCCGCCAGAGGTGCCACAAAGCGCGCTCGTCGCGGCTCGGCACCGGGCGCGCCAGCGACCCGCCGCCGTCGGCGTCGCGGACATAGGAGAGCACGGTCTCGAAGCCGCCCATCTTCAGCCAGCGCGCGAAGATGTCCGGCGAGGAGAGGCTGTCCACGAAGACCGACTCGTGATTGCCCGACAGGCAGACCACATCGTGATCCTGGCGCCGCGCCATGAGGGCGTCGATCACGCCGCACGAATCCGGCCCGCGATCCACATAGTCGCCGAGATAAACCTCGATGCAGTGCGCCGCGCCGTGCAACTCCTGGTCGTCATCGATCGCCTGGTGAATGACCTTCAGCAGGTCGAGGCGGCCGTGGATGTCCCCGACGGCATAGATCCGCACGCCGTCCGGCAGGGCCGGAATGCGGTGAACCTTCACGTTTGCCGAGGTCGCAGCACGGTTGGACAGGAGCACCTGCATCAGCCCTACATTTGTTGCACCCGCTCCGCGCTTCTGCGCCGTCGCGTGCGGCCAGACGCCGAAGCCGTGTGAGCATGATATCAAAATACCACACACTGGAGGCGATGAACCGCCATTTTGCGCAGACGTGCATATGGGCGGTGTCGCGGCCCGCGCAAGCGCTTTCGCCAGAACGCAAACGCGCATCACCCATGCAGGTCCGCATGGCCACGCTCCAGCCGTGCTGCGCCGCACCTGCCCGCATCGGCAGCGGGGAAATTCGCCCGGCCCCTCGGCGGGCGGTGCCATCCGCGGCTATAGTGGCCCGCAGCTCGATTGCCTCACAGGCCCATTGCACCTTCAGGAGATTGCCGCCCCATGCCGGCCCCCCTCACGCTGGACTGGCTCGACCGCCTGATTTCCCACGATACCACCAGCCGCAATTCCAACCTGCCCCTGGTCGAGGAGATCGAGGCCTTCTTCCGCGCCCGCGACATTCCGTTCGAACGGGTGGTGGACGAGGACGGCGGCAAGGCCAACCTCATCGCCACCATCGGCCCGCGCGAGGGAGCCGGCATCATCCTCTCCGGCCACATGGACACTGTGCCGGTGGATGAGCAGGACTGGACCTCCTACCCTTTCCGTCTCGAAGAGCGCGGCGGCCGCCTGTTCGGCCGGGGCACCTGCGACATGAAGGGCTTCCTTTCCGTCTGCCTCGGCCTCGTGCCGGAGATGCAGGCGGAAGGACTGAAGCGCCCCATCCACCTCGCCTTCTCCTACGACGAGGAGGTGGGCTGCCTGGGGGTGCGCCCCCTGCTGCGCCACATGGTCGCCATGGGCTATCGCGCCGAGGGCTGCATCGTCGGCGAGCCCACCCTCATGCAGGTGGTGATCGGCCACAAGTCCAAGCGCTCGATGCAGACCGTGGTGCGCGGCCGGGGTGGGCACTCCTCCCGCGCGCCGGAGCTGGTGAATGCGGTGGAGGCGGCCGCCCGCCTCGCCGCCAAGGTCTCCGACCTGGCCCGGCGCCTCGCCGCCGAGGGACGGCGCGACGAGCTCTACGACGTGCCCTACACCACCGCCCACGTGGGCGTGCTGCATGGCGGCACCAGCCTCAACATCGTGCCCGACCATGCGCTGGTGGAGTGGGAGATCCGCGCCCTGCCCGAGGACGACGCCGATGCGCTGGTCGCCGAGGTGGTGGCCTATGCGGCAACCGAGCTGCAGCCGGCCATGCGGGCCCGCGCCCCCGAGGCGGGCATCTCCTTCGAGCTCAAATCGGCCATCCCCGGCTTTGCCGCCTCGCCCGATGCGCCGATCACCAGCCTCGCCAAGCATTGGGCGGGACGGAACGACCACGCCAAGGTGGCCTACGGCACCGAGGCCGGCCTGTTCGTGGAGATGGCGGACATCCCCACCATCGTCTGCGGTCCGGGCTCCATCGCCCAGGCCCATCAGGCGGACGAATATGTGGAGGCGAGCCAGCTCGACGCCTGCGAAAGCTTCATGCGGCGCATGATCGCCTATTGCGCGCGCTAGGGCGCATTCTAGCGAAGCGGAGCCGTCCGGCGCAGGGAAGGCGCGGCAGCTCACCGGCCGCGCGCCCGCACCGCGCGCCTCAGGCCGCCAGTTCCGCGAGCGCCTGCCACACCGCTTCGGCCGGAATGTCGGCGAGGCAGGGCGGGCCCTCCCGGGTTTCCGGGGCGATGCGGCAGGAGGTGCGCTCGCACGGCGCGCACGGCCGGCGGGACGAGAACTCCCGCACCCGCGCGCCGAAAAGCCCGGTGAGCGTGGGATTCGTCGGCCCGTAGAGCCCCACCGTCGGCACGCCGAACGCCGCCGCCAGATGCCCGAGCCCGGTATCGACGCTCACCACCCCCGCCGCCGACTGGATGAGCGGCAGCAGCGTTTCGAGCGGCTGCGGCGGCAGCGCGTGGATGGCGGGGCGCCCGTTCGCGATGGCCGCCGCGCGGGCCTCCTCCTGCGCCCCGTGGGCGAACAGCAGCGCCCGCCAGCCCGCCTGCTCCGCCAGCGCGCCGAGGCCGCGCCAGCCGTCCACCGTCCAGGTCTTGGTGGGCCAGGTGGTGCCATGGAGGAAGACCATGTGCGGCGGATCCCCCTTCCCCACCGGCTGCGGACGCAGGCCGGTATCGGCGGGAAGGCCGTCCAGGGAATAGCCCAGCGCCGCTGCGAACAGCTTGCGGATGCGCGTCGCCATGTGCTCCGTCTCCGGCACGTGGTGGCGCGCGTCATAGGCGAGGCTGGCCATCGCCTCGCGCGCGCTCGCCCGGTCGAAGCCGTGGCGCCGGCCCCTGGCGAGACGGGCGACGAGAGCGCTCTTCATCAGCCCCTGCGCATCGATGACCACATCATAATCGCGCGCCCGGAGCCGCGCCCGGACCCCCTGGCCCTCGGCGCCGAGCAGGCCGGTAAGCGGCGCCTTCGTCAGCCGCCGCAGCGGCACGACGATGACCTCGCGCACCGCCGGATGCAGCCGGGCCACCGGCGCGAACGCCTCCTCCACCGCCCAGTCGAGCTCAAGGCCGGGCACGGCGCGCGCGGCATCGGTGAGCGCCGGAAAGGCGTGCACCACATCCCCGAGCGAGGACAGCTTGACCAGCAGGACCTTCATTGCCGCACGCTCACGGGCGCAGTTGCGCGACGGCGCCCATCACCTCGTCCGGCGAGATGGCCTCGAGGCAGGCCAGGGTGCCGAGCGGACATTCCCGTTTCATGCACGGCCGGCACGACAGCTCGCGCGAAACGATGCGGGCGAACGGCGAGGTGGGCGGCGTCATCTTCTCCGACGAGGAGCCGTAGACCGCCACCAGCCGCCGGTCGAAGGCGCTCGCCACGTGCATCAGGCCGGAATCGTTGGTCACCACCACGTCGCACTGGGCGATGAGGGCCGCGACCTCGATGAGGTTGGTGCGGCCGGCGAGATTGTCGATCGGCACGCCGCTTTCGGCCGCGATGATCTCGGCGACCGGCGCATCCTTCGGCCCGCCCATGGCGCGCACCCGATAGCCCTGCGCCACCGCGGCCCTGGCGAGGGCGGCGTATTTCTCCGCCGGCCAGCGCTTGGAGCTGCCGTATTCCGCGCCCGGACACAGGGCCAGCACCGGCCCCTCCCCGGCGAGGGGGAACTTGGCATTGGCCGCGTCCATCGTGCCGTCGGGCAGCATGAGGCGGGGGCGCGGCGGCGGGGCCGTGGTGGAGCCCTTGGGCATGCCGAGCGCCACGAAGCGGTCGAGGGTGCGGGCGGTCTTGCGCGCCCTGTCGGAGCGCGCGTCGGTGAGCAGCGGGCTGCGCCCCTCGCCGCGATAGCCCACCCGCTCGGGAATGCCGGCGGCGAACGGTGCGATGGCCGCCTTGAAGGCGCGCGGCAGGATGATGGCCTTGCCGTATCCCTCGCCCTTCAGGGCGCGTCCCACCCGCCAGCGTTCCACGAGGCCGAGCTCGCCATGGCCGAGGCCGAGGGGAATGGTGCGGCGCACGCCGGGGATCAGCCGGGCGATGGGCAGCGCGCTCGGCGGGGCGAGCACGTCGACGGGCCGTCCCGGCTCGCGCAGCCGCAGCACCTCCACGAGGCTGGCCGCCATGACCATGTCGCCGACCCAGGAGGGCCCGACAAGAAGAATGGGCGAAACGGAACCGACAGCGCGCATCGAGAGCTCGCGGGAAAGATGCCATGGTGATGACGCCAAGCACCCCGCGCGTCAAGCACCGGCCCCGCGCCGGCCTCCGCGCAGCCTTCGAAGTGAGGCGCCCCTGGCGCCGCACGTCCTCCGCCTCGCCGGCAGCCCGACGCCGCCGGCCACAGCAAAACGGCACCCGCGCGGGTGCCGTTGATTTCTGCCGATCATCCGGAGCCCGGCCTGACGGCCTCGAGGCCGCGCCGCCTTGGCGCGCCGTCGGCTGGGCGGATGGCTTCTTATACTCCGCCTGGCGCCCCGCCCGGCTGGCGCGTCACGGAACCCGCGGCGCGCCGGGACGGGGACACTGGCGTGCGCCTCACTCGGCGGCCTTGCGCTCCAGTTTCTCCATGCCGGTCTTCAGCGGCTCGGAGGATTCCGCCGCCACCTGCTGGGCGAGGGAGGACAGCTCCTTGGCCTGGGCCGAGAAGGCCTCGAACTGCTTGCGCATGTGGCTGGTGGAGAGCTCGGTCGCCTCCGCCACGGTGCGGGCGTGCAGCAGAGTGTTGAAGAAGTCGAACGCGGTGTTCATGTTGGTCTGGATGGTGTCCAGAACCTTGGTGTTGTACTGGGTCACGCCCTTGCTCGCCGCGGCATAGGTGTCCTCCATGGCGGCGTTCATCTGATCGGCGGAGGACTTCAGCTTCTCGTAGTTCTCGCGGCAGGCGGCGAGCCCCTTCAGCGCGGCGTCCCGAATGGCGGGAGACACCTCCATGCTCGGGATCCCCGTAGGGGCGAAGGCCTTCTTCGCCGCTTCGATCTGGTCCTGATACGCCTTGATGAAGCTGTCGTTCATGTCATCCTCGGTGGGCTCGGGCCGATGGGATCTGCCGATGGGATCGCTTGTAACGGGATCTCGTCCGGATCGATCTTATGGGGAGCCGAGGCACTTCCGGCCGCACCGCTGCCCGTCTCACCAAGACCATCGTACCGGCAGACATGCACGAAGTCTGGAAACGAGCAGGTGAGAACCTAAGGCCCCGCCCGTTTATACTTATAACCCGGAATCATATGCGGCGCAAAAATATTTTGCGCCGCACAATGAAAAATATGCCGGTCCGCTTCACTGCGGACGATTGGGATCGAACGTCTGCTCGGCCGCGCTCGCCATCTGCTCGCCGGCCGCCTTCGCGTCGCGGGTCACGGCCTCGCCCATGGCCTTGAGGTCCTGCGCCACGGCCTGGGCCTGCTGGGTGGCGGCGGCGGAAAGCTCCTTCACCCGCTCGGCTAGGTTGCGCGCGTTCTCGTCGAGAGAACGGACGGTGGCCTCGCCCAGCGACTTGGCCTCCTCGCCGAGGGACTTGGCCTGCTCGGTGACGGACTTCATCTGATTCTGCAGGAACTCGGCCTGCAGGCTCATCATCTCCTGCGGGCTCCTGGCCGCCACGAGCTTGTTGAGGAAATCGAAGCTCGCCGTCACGTTGGCTTCCATGAGGCCGAGGGTCTTCTGCCGCAGGTCGCGCATGCCACTGCGCACCTCCTCGAACTGCCCCTCGCTCTTGCCCACCGCTTCGCGCGCGCTGGTGAACAGCGTCTCGAAGGCCTGACGGGCCTGCGCCACGTTCTTTTCCGCCACGGCGCGCATTTCCGCGGGCAACTCAAGGTTGGGCATGAACTTGTTGCTCATGATCGTCACTCCTCGGGCGTTGGGAGGTAACGGAGGAAACCGCTCTTCCGCCGACATTCTAGTATACCTCGGCCCCATCATCGCAATGTGAAAGACCAAAAATCATACCGCCTCCAGAACGGTTGATGCATTTTCAGCATTACCGGGGGACCTCCGGGCCTGCCTGAGGCTACTTCCGCCCCTGGCTGCCCGTCTGCCGGCGGCGTCAGGCCGCGCGACTATTGGCAGCGGCATCGACTCGACCGCCTTGGGCAGCGCGGAGACCTCGGCACAGGCGGCCGGATACCTCCGAACACTCCGGTGCTTCTGGTGTGCGGCGCGACGAATCCGCCGCAGCGCAACAGCACGCTGGTACCGCATTGCAAAATGGAATGATTCAAAAGAGCAGCAACGGCGCGGCTTAGCGGCCGGTCCCGCCGACCGCCGGGCTTCTACGGAGTTGACGATCAGCCCCCCGATCTGCGAAAAATATCGTGTTAGATAAGTAGTTTAGAGCATTTCTAATCGGCGGATCTGGGTTGCACCATGATCGTATGTTCATGCAATGTTTTTTCAGAGCATCAGGTTCGCGAGGTCCTCGCGAGCGCTGGTGACGCGCGAACCCCGAGCGCGGTCTACCGCTGCCTCGGATGCTCCCCCCAATGCGGCCGCTGCGCCCGGACCATCCGCGCCATCCTCGACGAGGTCCATGGCTGCGGCGACTGCGGCGACGATTGCCTGGCCGGAGGCCTTACCGGACACGTGGTGGCGGCCGAATAGCAACCAGGGCGAGCGGGGCGACAAGCGGATTGACGCTAGGAAAAGCTATGGTGCCTTGGTATGGCAGGGTGGCGTTTTTAGCCTTGCTGACACATTAGAATTTATCTAAACGTAATTCGAGATAAAACGACGAATGCCGCTTCACGGCACGACGCTCGCAGGCATGAGGAGCATGAAATGAAAGGCGATCCGAAGGTTATCGAATACCTCAACAGAGGTCTTCGTTCGGAGCTGACCGCCATCAACCAGTACTGGCTCCATTACCGCATGCTGGATAATTGGGGCTACAAGGCGCTTGCGAAGAAGTGGCGGGCCGAGTCGATCGAGGAGATGGTCCACGCGGACAAGTTCACCGATCGCATTCTGTTCCTCGAAGGCTTCCCGAACATGCAGGTGCTCGACCCCCTGCGCATCGGTCAGGACGTCAAGGAAATCCTCGAGGCGGATCTCGCGGCCGAGTACGATTCGCGCGCCCTGTATCAGGAGGCAGCCACCTACTGCCACAGCGTGAAGGACTATCCGAGCCGCGACCTGTTCGAGGAGCTGATGGCGGACGAGGAAGGCCATATCGACTTCCTTGAGACCCAGCTCGATCTCGTGGCCAAGCTCGGCCTCCAGCTCTACGCCCAGCATCACATCGGCGAGCTGGACGAAAGCTGAGCGGCAGCGGCTCCATCCGGAGGCGCGCCCGGTTTCGCCGCGCGTCCTCCCTCGTGATCCAAGGCCCGGCTCCCACCGGGCTTTTCGCGTCTTCGGGCCCGGCGATGCCGCGCGACCGCTGCCGGCGTGGTGGCGACGCCCCGCGTCGGCCGAAGCGGCCCCGCCTCCCCCAGGCCGCCCCAGCCTTGAAAGCGACACAGAGCGCGGCAATGGTCTCCCCGGCTTTTCGGGGATCGACGGGTTCGCGGCGCGCGGGCGATTCCGGCATCGGGACGATCCCGCCTGATGTGATCAGGGCATTCGAACGCAGATGGCACTCTTCAGGAAAATGACGCGGCGTGCTGCCTTGGGCGCTGCCGGGGTCATGGGTGGAATCGCGGTGCTCGGCCTCGTGGCGCTGCTGATTCTGCCCCTCATCATTCCCACCGACGACGTCCGGCGTGCCGCCAGCGACGCCATTTCCAGCGCCTCCGGCCACCACGTGACCCTCGAGGGCGAGGCCGCCATCGGCGTGTTTCCCTCGCCGCGCCTGATGCTCGGCAAGGTCCAGGTGAAGCTGCCGGAGGGCCAGTCGTTCGACGCCGTGGACGTGGTGGCGCGCCTGCGTGTCCTGCCGCTGCTGCTCGGCCGCGTCACCATCGCGGACGTCACCCTGGAGCGGCCGACCCTGGTGCTCACCGGCAAGGGCGCCCTGCCCGCCATCCCCCTCGCCGCGCTGTTCGGCGGTCCCGATCTGCCGGAGCTGCGGGTCAGGGACGGCACGGTGGTCTGGCGCTCGCCCGAGGGCCTCACCCAGGAGCTGATGAGCGGCATCGTCGCGACCCTCGACCGGGTGCGCGACGGCAAGGGCATCGCCGTCGGCGCCGCCTTTTCCTGGCGCGAGGCGAACGTCGACATCAAGCTGCTGATGGACGACGCCGACGCCTTCCTCAATGGCGTGCCCACCCCGACGCGCCTGTCCGCGGTGGCCGATGACGACACCCTGTCGTTCCGCGGCCTCACCGCCCGCACCGACAGCCTCTACGCCGAGGGCAGCCTCTCCGCCGACGTGGGCTCGCTGCGGAACCTGCTCGGCTGGATCGGCGCGCCCACCCCCACCAGCGGCGGCTTCGGTCCGGCGCGTTTCTCCGCCACGCTCAAGGCGGACCACGGAGCAGCCACTTTCGCCGACACCACCTTTTCCCTCGACGGCAACAGCTCGGAGGGCGGCCTCGTGGTGGACCTCACCTCCGGCCGGCCGGTGATCCAGGGCACCTTCGCCGCCGACCGGGTGGACCTCACCCCCTACGGGCGGCTGCACCTGACCTCCGGCAACGGGCGCGACTGGAACCGCCAGCATATCGACCTCACCCTGCTCAAGCGGTTCGACCTCGACCTGCGCCTCTCGGCCGCGCAGGTCACCTTCGAGCGCTCACAGTTCGACACGGTGGCCGCCAGCGCGGTGCTCAACGCCGGCCGCATGGTGGTGGCGGTCGGCCAGGCCAATGGCTGGGACGGCATGCTGCGCGCCGCCGCCACGCTGCTGCCCACCACCTCGCCCGGCGGCCAGACCGGCGCCGCCATCCGCATCGAGGCAGAGGGCACGGACCTCGCCCTGGAAAAGGCCCTGTGGGACCTCGCCGACATCCGGCGCCTCGAAGGGGTCGGCACGCTTTCGGCGGAACTGGAGGGCTCCGGCGGCTCGGTGGCGGAGATCGCCCGCCACCTCGCCGGCACCGTCACCCTCACCAGCAAGAAGGGGGCCCTCGCGGGCTTCGATGCCGCCCAGGTGCTCCACCGCATCGAGCGCCGTCCGCTCTCCGGCGGGGGCGATCCGTGGGGCGGGCGCACCGGCTTCAGCAACCTCGATGCCCGCCTCGCCATCGCCAACGGCGAGGCCGACGTCACCGAGATGCGGCTGGAAGGCGAGAACGTGCGCCTGTCCATGGCTGGCACCCTGTCGATCGGCGACCGCAACATGGACTTGAAGGGCCAGGCCACCCTCCTCACCGCCGCCGCGCCGGCGGCCGCGGTGGCCGACAAGGATTTCGAGCTGCCCTTCGTGGTCCAGGGATCGTGGAGCAATCCCTTCGTCTGGGCCGATCCGAAGAGCCTGATCGAGCGCTCCGACGCCGCCCAGTCCCTGTGGGAGGCGGTGCGCGGCCATGCCGCCGACAGCGCGGTGCGCTCCGCCGTGGACGGTCTCGTTCCGGCGCAGTCGACGCCGCTTCCCGCCTCCACCGCGGTTGCGACGCCCGCCGTGCCGGCTTCGGCGGGCGCATCCGCCGTCCCGGCCGCGGCCGCTCCCAACGCCAACTGACCCACCAGGGACCCGAGAGGGACCCGAACGTGCCCCTATTGGGCGGCCGAGGGCGCCTCGCGCAGGTGCTGGCGCGGCAGCGCCGTGTCATGGCGCAGGCGCGCGTAGAGGAGATGATCCTCCCACGTGCCGTTGATGCACAGATATTCGCGCGAATAGCCCTCGCGCTGGAAGCCGCAGCGCTCCAGCAGGCGCATGGAGGCGACGTTGGCCGGCATGCAGGCGGCCTCGATGCGCCGCAGCCGCAGCAAATCGTAGGCGAGCGGCAGGACGGCGGTCACCGCCGTGGTCATGTAGCCCTTGCCGGCATGGGGGGCGCCCATCCAATAGCCGAGGCTCGCCGCCTGGCACACGCCGCGCCGCACGTTCGACAAGGTGAGCCCGCCGAGCAGCGCCTCGTCGCAGCGGCGGAACAGGAACAGCGGATAGGCCTCATCGGCCAGCATGTCGCGGGCATAGCGGCGCATGCGGCGGCGATAAGCGCCCTTGGCGAGGTCGTCGGCCGGCCACTCGGGCTCCCAGGGGGTGAGGAAGGCCCGGCTCTGCTCCCGCAGCTCGCGCCACTGCGGAAAGTCCTTCATCTGCGGCACGCGCAGGTAGAGGCCGCCCGATTCGATGACCGGCAGCGGCTCCGGCGCGAAGAGGGAACTCAGCGGCCACATGATCCCGACGCCATGCCCTCCCGATCCGCGGCACCCATCTCACACCTGCGGTGCGCGCTCCCGCTCAATTGAGGCCCAGCCGCTCGGCCGCCTTCACGGCGGGATCGAGCCCTTGCTTCGGCCCGATGACGGTGAGCGTCGGCCGGGCACGGGCCAAGAGGCCGGCGGCGGCGCCGCGCACCGCATCCACGTCCACCGCCTCGATCCGGGCGACGATCTCCTCCACCGGAATGATGCGGCCGAAGCCGAGGATCTGCCGGGCGAGCTGGTCGGCCCGGGCTCCGGAACTCTCCAGCGCGGCGAACAGGCCGACCTTCATCTGCGCCTTGGCGCGGGCCACCTCGCGCTCGTCGACCTGAGATTCGATCGTCTCGAGCTGGTCGACGATGGCATGGGTCAGCTCCCCCACGTCGCCCTCGTCCGTGCCCGCATAGATGCCGAACAGGCCGGTGTCCGTATAGGACCAGTGGAAGGCATAGATGGAGTAGCACAGCCCCCGCTCTTCCCGGATGTCCTGGAACAAGCGCGAGGACATGCCGCCGCCCAGCACGTTGGAGAGTACCTGAAGGGCGTGGAAGCCGGGATCGGTGAAGGCGACGCCCTCCAGCCCCAGCAGCACGTGGACCTGCTCCAGGTCGCGGGCGGTGAGGCGTGCGCCGCCGCCGTAGGTGGCCGCCGGCAGGTCGGGCTTCTCCGCCGCGCCGATGCTCGTGAGGCGCCGCGCCGCCTCCTCCACCAGAATGTCGTGGTCCACCGCGCCGGCGGCGGACACCACCATGCGCGGGCCGCGATAGGTGCGGCCGAGATAGGCGCCGAGCTGGTCGGAGCTGAAGCCGCGCACCGTCGTCGGCGTGCCGAGGATGGAGCGGCCCACCGCCTGATCGGGGAAGGCCTGCTCCTGGAACAGGTCGAACACCAGGTCGTCGGGCGTGTCCATGACCGCGCCGATCTCCTGCACGATCACGTTCTTCTCGCGCTCCAGCTCATCGGGGGCGAAGGCCGGCTCGGTGAGGATGTCGGCGAGGATATCGACGCCAAGCGGAACATCCTCGCCGAGCACCCGCACGTTGTAGGAGGTCTGCTCCACCGAGGTGGCGGCATTGATGTCGCCGCCCACCTGCTCGATCTCCTCGGCGATGTGCCGCGCCGAGCGCCGCCGCGTGCCCTTGAAGGCCATGTGCTCCAGCAGGTGCGAGATGCCGTGCTCGTTGTCGCGCTCGTCGCGCGCGCCGGCGCCCACCCAGATGCCGAGCGAGGCGGTGCCCAGATGCTCCATGGCGTCGGAGACGACGGTGATGCCGTTGTCGAGGGTGGTCAGCTTCACGCTCATGCGGCGGCTCCCGCGGTGATGCGCGCATGGGCGGTGACGAAGGCCTCCACCGCGGCGAGATCGTTGGGCAGCACGGTCACGCTCTCCTTCCGGGAGAGCAGGTCCGCCATGTGCGCCGGCAGCGGCGGGCGGACCCCGGTCGCCTGCTCCACCGCATCGGGGAACTTGGCTGCGTGCGCGGTCGAGAGCACGACCTGCGGCACCCGCGCGGCATGCTCCACCTTGTCGGCGGCGGTCAGGGCGACGGCGGTGTGCGGGTCCACCAGATAGCCGGCGTCCTCATAGGTCCGGGCGATGGTGGCGAGCGTCTCCGGCTCGTCGGCGCGGGCGGCGGAGAAGTCGGCGCAGATGGCCGCCAGCGCCTCGCGCGGCACGGTGAAGGCGCCCGACTGGGTGAGGCTCGCCATGAGCTGGCGCAGCGCGCCCGCGTCGCGGTCCATGGCCTCGAACAGCATCCGCTCGAAATTGGACGACACCTGGATGTCCATGGACGGCGAATAGGAGGGCGTCACCCCGGTCACCTCATAGCGCCCGCTGTCCAGGGTGCGCACCAGGATGTCGTTCACATTGGTGGCGATGGTGAGATCCTTGATGGGCAGGCCCATCTTCTTCGCCACCCAGCCGGCGAGGATGTCGCCGAAATTGCCGGTGGGCACCACGAAGGAGACCTCGCGATGGGGCGCGCCGAGGGCGGTGGCGGCATAGAAATAATAGACCACCTGGGCGACGATGCGGGCCCAGTTGATGGAGTTCACCCCCGCCAGCGCCATGCGGTCGCGGAAGGCGTGGTGGTTGAACATGGCCTTCACCAGCGCCTGGCAGTCGTCGAACGTGCCCTCCACCGCCAGCGCATGCACGTTGGGCGAGGCGACGGTGGTCATCTGCCGGCGCTGCACCTCGGAAACGCGCTTGTGGGGATAGAGGATGAACACATCCACCGCGTCGGACTGGCGGAACGCTTCGATGGCGGCGCTGCCGGTGTCGCCCGAGGTTGCGCCGACGATGGTGGCGCGCGCCCCGCGCTGGGTCAGCACATGGTCCATCAGCCGGGCGAGGAGCTGCATCGCCACGTCCTTGAACGCCAGGGTCGGGCCGTGGAACAGCTCCAGCACGAAGCGGTTCGGCGCGAGCTGCACCAGCGGCGCCACCGCCGGGTGGCGGAAGGCGGCATAGGCGTCGGCGATCATCAGGTCGAGCGCGCGCTCGGGCAGCGCATCGGCCACGAACGGGCCGATCACCCGCTTCGCCACCGCCTCGTAGGGCTTGCCGGCGAGGGCCGCGATCTCGGCCGCGGTAAGGGTGGGCCAGGTCTCGGGCACATAGAGGCCGCCGTCGCGGGCGAGGCCGGCGAGAAGGGCGTCGGAGAACGACAGGGCGGGCGCTTCGCCGCGGGTGGAAACGTAACGCACGGATCCTCGATCAGTTCATGAGCCGCATATGCGGTTGGCCTAACCTAAACACAAGGCGCGCCGCGCGAAAGCAGGAGTGAGGCCGCCGCCCGCGACCCTCAGGCCGGGCGGCGCGCCGGGGTGAGCACCAGGAGGTTGCCGGCCAGCACCAGGGCGATGCCGAGCGCCGCCGCGAGCGTCCAGTGAAAGCTCTCGAAGGCGGTGGAGATGGCGAGCGCCACCAGCGGGAACAGCACCGTGCCGTAGCCCGCCCGGCTCGCGCCGATGCGCCGGATCAGCTCCAAATAGATGGCGAAGCCCAGAAGCGTGGGCATGACGATGAGATAGGCCAGCGAGCCGAGATAGCGCGTGCTCCACTCGAGCTCGAAGCGCGCGCCCGTGGCGAGGCTGATGCCGAGCACCACCACAAGGCCGTAGGTCAGGCCCCACGCGGTCAGGGAATTCACCGGCACCTGGCGCCGCGCGGCGAAGCCCGAGACCAGGCTGCCGAGCGCGAAGCAGGTCGTGCCGCCGAGCGCCAGCGCCAGGCCGAGGCCCATCTCCCCTCCCCTGTCGTCCGCCACCGTCGGCACGAAGATCAGCGCGGTGCCGGCCACGCCCGCCGCCGTGCCGAGGAGGACGCGCGGGCTGAGCGGCAGCTTCAGCACCACCACCGACAGGAGCGGGATGAACACCGCGGTCAGCGAGAAGATGACCGACATCAGCCCCGACGGCAGGTAGTAGGCGGCGTGGTAGAAGAACATGAAGTTCATGGAGAACAGGGTGATCCCCAGGAAGGCGAACAGCGCGTGATCCTTCAGGGGGAAGGCCAGCCGCCCGCGGGTCGCCGCCACGATGGCGAACATCACCGGCGCGGCGACGAGGAACCGCCACACCGCCGAGACCTCCGGCGCGATCGTGCCGAGCTGCATCTTCATGGGAAGCCAGCCGCTGCCGAAGATGAAGACGGCGGCGGCATAAAGGGCGAGGTCCACGGGAGCGAAGGGCGCATCGTTCGGCGACGGCAAGGCGGACATGGCAGGGTTCCGGTGGGCAGGAGCCGGAGGGGACGCCGGTCCGGACGGGGATCCGGAACGCGCGGCGGCCGCCGGCCGAACCCGCCGGCGCCCGTCCGCTTCCAGCGACGGCAAATACGACCAAAAGGGAATGCCCTCCGGGCACATGGCGGCCATGCGCTAAACGCAGAGGTGCGACACGCAGAGGTCCGCGCCATGCCGCGCCCCACCCGTTCCTGCCCGCCGTTGAAGGGCGCCGGCGCCGGGGCGGCGCCTAGTAGGCGAGCAGCTTGAAGGCTGGCTCCACCGAGCGCTGCCAGTCGCCCTCGTAATGGGCGAGCAGCACCTCGGCCGGGCAGCGGCCGGAGAAGGCGGCCTCCTCCAGCGGCTCCAGGAAGCGCGTCTCGTCGCGGCCGTGGCGGTCGAGGAAGCCGCGGCGCTTCAGGCCGGCGGACGACAGGACCAGCAGCTCGCGCGCGATGTCGCGCAGCTTGCGGCCGCCGATCGAGGCCTGCAGCGCGAGGCGGGGCACCTCGTCGCGCAGTGCCTGGCGCTCCTCGGCGGTCCAGCCCTTCGCCAGCTCCCAGGCGGCATCGAGGCTTTCATCGTCATAGAGCAGCCCCACCCAGAAGGCGGGCAGCGCACACAAGGTGGCCCACGGGCCGGCATCCGCCCCGCGCATCTCCAGGAAGCGCTTGAGGCGCACCTCGGGGAAGATGGTGGAGAGGTGGTTCACCCAGTCCGACAGGGTGGCGGTTTCCCCCGGCAGCGCCGGATGGCGCCCGGCAAGAAGATCGCGGAAGGACGACCCCGCAACGTCGATATAGTGCTCGCCCCGCTTGACGAAATACATCGGCACGTCGAGGGCGTAATCCACGTAAGCCTCGAAGCCGAAGCCGTCCTCGAAGGCGAACGGCAGCATGCCGGAGCGGGCATTGTCGGTGTCGCGCCAGATCTCCGAGCGGAACGACAGCAGGCCATTCGGCTTGCCCTCGGTGAACGGCGAGTTGGCGAACAGCGCGGTCGCCACCGGCTGGAGCGCGAGGCCGACGCGCATCTTTTTCACCATGTCGGCCTCGGAGGAGAAGTCGAGGTTCACCTGCACCGTGCAGGTGCGGAACATCATGTCGAGGCCGAGCTTGCCCACCTTGGGCATGTAGTTGGCCATGATCTTGTAGCGGCCCTTCGGCATCACCGGGGTTTCCGCGCGGGTCCACTTGGGGCTCATGCCGATGCCGAGGAAGCCGATGCCCATGGGCTCCGCCACCTCGCGCACCTGGGCGAGATGGGCGTTCACCTCGGCGCAGGTCTCGTGCACAGAGGTGAGCGGCGCGCCGGACAATTCGAACTGCCCGCCCGGCTCCAGCGAGATCGCCCCGCCACCCTTGGGGTCGGCAAGGCCGATGAGGATCTCCCCTTCCAGGATCGGCTCCCAGCCGAGGACCTTGCCCATTCCCTCCAGCAGCGCGCGGATGCCCTTCGGGCCGTCATAGGGAACCGGCTCATGGCGGGCGAGGGTGAAGGGGATCTTCTCGTGTTCGGTGCCGATACGGAACGCCTCCTTCGGCTTGTTCCCCTCTTCCATCCAGGCGATGAGGTCATCGCGACTGGAAAGGGGGGTCGCGTCCACTGTGTCGCGGGCCATGCAAAGTCTCTTCAGCGTTCCGGGCGCGAGACCATACACGCCCGCCCCGCCAAGGCAAACGGAACCGTTGCGGCAGAGGGCGCCGGAGGGGTCTAGTCCTGCGATGGACGCAGAGCTGCGAAGGCCAGCACGGTCAGCGGCGTCGCCAGCAGAATGCCGAGCGGGCCGAGCAGATTGCCGAACGCCACCACAGCGAACAGCGTCACCGCCGGCGGCAGGGAGACCATCCGCTGCTGCAGGAGCGGGGTGATGAGATTGCTCTCCGCCTGCTGCACGCCGACGAAGACGACCAGCGTCCACAGCGCCGAATCGAGACCGATGGTCAGCGCCATCAGCAGCGCCGGGACGGCGGAGACCACCGGCCCCACCATGGGCACGAACTCGGCGAGCGCGGTGAACAGCGCGAGCGCCAGCGCCGAGGGGATGCCGAGGGCGGCAAGGCCGATGTAGGTCAGCACCCCCACCACCGCCATGGAGATGAGCTGGGCCTTGAGGAAGCTGCGCAGATCGGTCGAGATGGCGTCGAGCTTCCGGCTGACCAGCTGCTGCTGCGCCTCGGGCCAGAGGTCGAGGAAGAGCCTGCGGTAGAGCGCCGGATCCACCGCGAAATAGAGCCCGCCGACCACCACCAGGAAGATGCCCACGAAGAGCTGCAGCACGTTGCTGGTCAGCCCCTGGATGGCGGACAGCACCGTCTCGCCCGAGGGCGCCACCACCTCGGCCTGCTTCAGGATGTCGTTGCTCATCTGCTGGAGGTGAAAGCGGGACTGGAAGGTATGCCAGGCCGTCGGCAGGTCGCGCAGCAGCTCGCTGGTCTGCGCCTGGATGGTGGAGCCGAATAGGAAGCCGGCGCCGAGGATCGCGCCGAAGGTGAACAGCGCCACGGGAAAGACCGCATAGCGCTCGGGAAATCCGGTGAGCCGCGAGAAGGGATCGGCGAGCGAATGAAGCGCCAGCGACACCAGGAGCGCGGCGAACACCAGCAGGAAGATGTCGATCACCTGCCAGGCGAGATAGAACAACGCCACCACCAGGCACGCCACCATCACCCAGCGCGCCGCGCTCCAATGGGCTCCCATCGTCATCCCCCTGCCGGCCGGAGAGCGCCGGCACGCCGCCGTCGCCCGGGGCCGGCGCCACCTTGCGGATGCCACCTTGCGGATGCCACCTTGCGGATGCCGCCTTGCGGATGCCGCCGCGCGAACCCCGCCCACAGCCCCACTTGGCGCGAAAAGCCGCCGGCGGGCAAGCGGCATGGCGGGCTCCGGAGACGCCCGCCCCTGCCGGACGCCACGCGCTCAAGACGCGCGCTGGCGCTCCTCGGCGATCAGCTCCTTCTTGGAGAGCTTGCCCACCATGGTCTTCGGCAGGGCGTCGCGGATCTCCACCTCCTTCGGCAGCTCGATCTTGGAGATCTGGGTGGCGAGGAAGGCGAGCAGTTCCTCGGGGGTGGCGCTCTGCCCTTCGCGCAAAGTGACGAAGGCCTTGGGCGCCTGCCCGCGATAGGGATCGAAGATGCCGATGGCCACCGCCTCGGCCACCGCCGGATGCAGGTACAGCGCCTCCTCGATCACCCGCGGATAGACGTTGTAGCCGCCGCACAGGATCACGTCCTTGATGCGGTCCACCAGGAAGAGATAGCCGTCGGCGTCGAGATAGCCCACGTCGCCGGTGCGGAAGGCGCCGTCGATGAAGGCCTCGCGGGTCTCGTCGGGGCGATTGTAATAGCCCTTCATCACCTGCGGGCCGCGCACGCACACCTCGCCCTTTTCGCCCACGCCCATGAAGCGCCGCGGGTCCACCAGGTCGCGGACCTCGATGGTGGTGTCCGGCAGCGCCGTGCCCACCGAGCCGTCCTTCACGAGGCCGAGCGGCGGATTGGCGGTGACCACCGGCGCCGTCTCGCTGAGGCCGTAGCCCTCCACCAGCTTGCAGCCGGACAGCTCCTGGAAGCGCTCGCGCACCTCCTTGGGCAGGGGCGCGCCGCCCGAGACGCACAGCAGGATGGAGGAGAGGTCGCGCTTCGTCGTCTCCATGGCGCCGTTGATGGCGGCGTAAAGGGTCGGCACGCCCGGGAACAAGGTGGGCCGCTCCGTCTCGATGGTGCGCAGCAGGTCGGAAAGCTCGAAGCGCGGCACCAGGATGATCTCCGCCCCAAGGCAGATGGGGACCATCATCACCAGCTGCATGGCGAAGACATGGAACAGCGGCAGCACGCCGAGCACGCTGCGCACCCCGATGCGCTCGCAATCGGCGTGGATCAGCACCTGATGGGCGTTGGCCGAGATGTTGGCATGGGTGAGCATGGCCCCCTTGGGGACGCCCGTGGTGCCGCCGGTATATTGCAGCACCGCCACGTCCACCGCGGGATCGATCAGCACCGGGTGCGGGCACGGCCGCCCGAGCAGCGCCGCATAGGGCATGTGCAGGCCATCGGCGGCGTCGAAGCGCGCGAGGTCCTTGCCCTTCATGATCGGCAGCAGCATGCCCTTCAGCCAGGGCAGCACGTGGCCCATCGGGCACATGATGATGGTCTTCAGCCCCGCCTCATGGGCGACCGCGCGGATCTTGGAATGGATGATCTTGAGGTCCGGCACCACCATGATGCCGGTGCCGGAATCCATGATCTGGTGGCGCAGCTCGCGCTCGGTATAGAGCGGCGAGAAGTTCACCACGGTCCCGCCCGCCTTCAGCACGGCGAAGAAGAAGATCACCGAATAGGGCGTGTTGGGCAGGCAGAGGCCGACCTTCGTGCCCTTCTCCACCCCGTGGGCCTGGAGACCCGCCGCCACCTCGTCCACCAGCGCGCCGAGCTCGGCGTAGGTCCATTTGCGGCCGAGGAAGTTCAGCGCCGGCCGGGCCGGGTATTCGCCGACCGTTGCGTCCAGAATGTCGGGCACGGGTCCCTTGACGATGGCCCCCTCCCTGGTGCGATGGAGCATGGGATCCTCCGCTTGTTCTTGATACCGCGCGGGGCGCGCACCCCGTCCGGCGGCGCGGTCTGAAGCCGCGTCTTGACGGGCAGGATAGCGCGTTTTGCCGGCCGCGCCGATGGCCGCCGGACACGGCTCTCCCGCCGCCCTGATGCGGGCGGCGGGAGAGCCTCAGGCGTCATTTGGTGACGAGCGCGCCCACCACCGGCGTGTCGAACTTGTAGCGCAGGCCCACCGAGACGATGTCCACATAGCCGTCGTTCACCTCGCCGATGAGCGAGCCGCGCAGCGCGTTGCCGGTATCGGAGGCCAGCAGCTCCATGGGCGAGGTCTCGCCCCAGATGTGGGTGTAGGCGAAATCCAGCGCGAGCTGCGGCGTGAAATCGTAGGTGAAGCCGCCCGAGAGCCACAGCCGGTTGGTATCCGGCAGGCGCGGCGAGCGGGTCTCGTCCGGAACGGGGGTCAGCTCGTAGCCGATGCCGGCGCGCAGGGCGAGATTGGGAGCCCAGCGATATTCGGCGCCGCCGGAGAAATACCAGCCGTCCGTCCAGCGCATGTCGATGATGCTCGCCACGCTGCCGTTGCTGGTGATGGTGAGGTTCTGCACCGTCGACCAGTTGGTCCATTCCACCGTGCCCATCACCGTCCAGTTCGGCGCGATCTGCGAGCGCAGCGAGGCGGTGACCTGATCCGGCAGGGTCAGCGCCGCCGAGGCCGGCATGTTCGCCTTGGGCAGGCCGGCATAGGTGATGTTGATGTTGCCGCCGAGGGTATGGTCGATGAAGGAGCGATAGCCCACGCCAAGGGTGGTGCCCGGCATCAGGGTGAACAGAGCGCCGAGATTGAAGCCGACGCCGAAGTCGTCGCCGTCGAGGGCGGCGTCGCCGGGGATGACGGCGCCGTAGGGCGGCACCGGCAGAGGGACGACCCCCAGCACCTGTGCATTGGTGAGCCGCGCGTCGATGTAGTTGAGGTTGACGCCGGCGCCGAGCGTCACCCAGTCGGCCAGCTTGAAGGCCACCATGCCTTCGAGATTGGTGTCGAAGATGCGGCTGTAGCAGCCGTAATAGCGCCCCGACCAGTTGCAGGTCGCGTCGGTGATGAGGCCGAACGGCGCGGTGACGGCGATGCCGATCGCCACCTTGTCCCAGGCGTAATTGATATAGCTGGCGGGGGCGACGCCGTTGTCCACCATGTCGCCGACGCCGAGATTGCCGAGATCGTTGCCGAACACCGGGCCTGTGGCGTCCCACACGTCGATGGAGGCGTGGGGGGCGATATAGGTGGCGTTGGCCTCCACGGAGAGGCCGGGGGTGAAGCTCAGGGCCGCAGGATTCCAGGCCATGGAGGCGAGGCCGTCGCCGCCGGCCGCGTTTCCGGCGAAGGCGGTGCCCATGTAGTAAGCGCTCTGCTCGCGGATGCCGAAGCCGCCGGCCTGCGCCGCCCCGCCGCCGGCCAGAGCCAGCATCAGGACCGCAAGCGAAGCGGCGCCGGGCGCCGGCGGACGTGAAAACAGCGGACGTGAAAACAGGCGACGGCGCGCTGCCCGGCCGGCAGATTCGCGACCCGTCCGACCATGGCTCAACGGACCATGATGCATGGGACCTCCCCTTGGCGTTTCCTCCGGGCACCGTGCGTTGCATTGCACAATTGGTTTTTCTGATGCCCTATACGTCATCTATCATGCCTATGCGGTCACCGCGGTCAATCACCTTCCTCTAAGAAAACCGGGAATGGCTTCGCTCCGTCGCCGGCCGTGACCCCGTTGCAACATTCCTTGGCCATCAGGACGAAGATTTTGTGCGGCGCTTATCCGGAACGGGACGAGTTACGTAAGTCGTGCTGACACAACCCCTGCAAGTCTTCATCCGCCGCGTCGACCATTAAGACTTTCCGCATCCGCCGATGAGCTGCCCCGAGTCGCCGGACAGGAGTCCGAGCCACCGGGAATGTTTTGCGGTGCCACTCGAATGTGAGCACCACCCCGCTTGCGCAGCACGTCAGAGTATGTATCTTGAGAGCGACAAACTGACGTATAGGTGAGGCCGTGACATCCTCCGCCAAACGCCCGCCGGCGACCGCGCTGACCGACACCTTCTTCACCGTCACCGAGCTCGCCCGCGACCTGTCGGTGACGCCCCGCACCATCCGCTTCTACGAGGACAAGGGCCTGATCATCCCCCGGCGGGCCGGCACCATGCGCGTCTACACGAGGCGCGACCGCGCCCGCATGGTGCTGATCCTGCGCGGCAAGCGGCTCGGCTTCTCGCTGCGCGAGATCAAGGACTATCTCGACCTCTACGACATCGATCCGTCCCAGAGCGAGCAGATCCGCCTGCTGCTGAAGCAGGTGCAGGACCGGCTCGAAATGCTCGAGGAGCAGCGCATCGCGCTGGAGGAGACCGTCACCGAGCTGCGCGAGATCGAGGCGCAGGCCCTGTCCGCGCTCGAGGGGCAGGACGGCACGTCGAAGGCGGCCGGCTGATCCCTCCCCTTCCCCACCGCGGCGGCCACGACCGCGGACCAATGAAGCTCAAGGCAGGACACGTCGAGGAGACCCCATGGAGCATGTCGTGATCGCGGGCTATGCCCGCTCCCCGTTCACTCCGGCGAAGAAGGGCGCCCTCGCCCGCACCCGGCCCGACGAGCTGGCGGCGCAGGTGGTGAGCGCGCTTCTCGCGCGCACCGGGGCGAAGGCCGAGGACATCGAGGACCTGATCGTCGGCTGCGCCTTCCCCGAGGGCGAGCAGGGGCTCAACGTCGCCCGCCTCATCTCCTTCATCGCCGGCCTGCCGCAATCGGTGGCGGGGGTGACGGTGAACCGCTTCTGCGGCTCGTCCATGCAGGCGGTGCACATGGCGGCGGGGCAGATCCGGCTCGGCGCGGGCGAGGCGTTCATCTGCGCAGGCATCGAGAGCATGAGCCGGGTGCCCATGGCGGGCTTCAACCCCATGCCCGACCCCGCCCTCTACGCCCGCATGCCCGAGGCCTACATGGGCATGGGCGAGACGGCGGAGAACGTCGCCAGGAAGTGGCAGATCACCCGCGCCGACCAGGACGCCTTCGCTCTGGAGAGCCAGCGCAAGGCCACCCAGGCCCAGGCGGAGGGGCGCCTTTCCGGCGAGATCGTGCCGATCGCCCTCGACGGCCGCCAGGCCGGCACCACGGTGGACCAGGACGGCTGCATCCGCCCCGACACTACCGCCGAAGGCCTTGCCGGCCTGAAGCCCTCCTTCCTTGCCGAGGGCACGGTGACGGCGGGCAATTCCTCCCCCCTCACCGATGGCGCGTCCGCGGTGCTGGTGTGCTCGGAAGCCTATGCCAAGAAGGCCGGCCTTGAGCCGCTGGCGCGGCTGAAGGGCGTCGCGGTGGCGGGCTGCGCCCCCGAGATCATGGGCATCGGGCCGGTGGAGGCCTCGCGCAAGGCGCTGGCCCGCTCGGGCATCGCGGTGGGCGACCTCGACGTGGTGGAGCTGAACGAGGCCTTCGCCTCCCAGGCGCTGGCCTGCCAGCACGAGCTGGGGCTGAAGGAGGAGACGATCAACCTCGACGGCGGCGCAATCGCCCTCGGCCACCCGCTCGGCGCCACCGGCGCGCGCATCGTCGGCAAGGCGGCGGCGCTGCTGAAGCGCGAGGGCGGGCGCTATGCCCTCGCCACCCAGTGCATCGGCGGCGGCCAGGGCATCGCCACCGTGCTCGAGCGGATCTGAGGAGGCGCGGATGGCCGAGATCAGGAAGGTCTGCGTCATCGGCGCGGGCGTGATGGGCGCGGGCATCGCCGCCCACGTGGCCAATGCCGGCGTGGAGGTGCTGCTGCTCGACATCGTCCCGGCGGGGGCGACGAACCGCAACGTGATCGCGGAAACGGCGGTGGAGAAGCTGCTGAAGGCGGATCCCGCCGCCTTCATGTCGAAGCGGGCGGCCAGGCTGGTCACGCCCGGCAATATCGAGGACAACCTCGCCGACCTTGCGGGCTGCGACTGGATCATCGAGGCGGTGATCGAGCGCCTCGACATCAAGCAGGCGCTCTACGCCAAGATCGAGGCGGCGCGGCGGCCGGGCAGCGCGGTGTCGTCGAACACCTCGACCATTCCGCTGGCGGATCTCACGGCGGGCCTGCCGCAGAGCTTCCGCCGCGACTTCCTCATCACCCATTTCTTCAATCCGCCGCGCTACATGCGCCTCCTGGAGGTGGTGGCGGGGCGCGACAGCGATCCGGCCACCGTCGCGGCGGTCTCGGCCTTCTGCGACGTGAAGCTGGGCAAGACCGTGGTCGCGGCCAAGGACACCCCCGGCTTCATCGCCAACCGGCTCGGCACCTACTGGCTGCAGCTCGCGGTGGGCGAGGCCTTCGCCCTCGGCCTCAAGGTGGAGGAGGCGGACGCGGTGATGGGCCGCCCGTTCGGCTTCCCGCGCACCGGCGTGTTTGGCCTCATCGACCTCGTGGGCCTCGACCTCATGCCCCACGTGCAGGGCTCGCTGCAGCGCGCGCTGCCGGCCTCCGACCCGTTCCACGCCACCATCCGCGACGCCCCGCTCATCACCCGGATGATCGAGACCGGCTACACCGGGCGCAAGGGCAAGGGCGGCTTCTACCGGCTCAACCGCGAGGGCGGGCAGAAGCTCAAGGAGGCCATCGACCTTGCCACCGGCGACTACCGCCCGCAGGAGACCGCCCGGATCGAGGAGCTGGAGGATGGCGGCGGCCGCGACCTCTTCGCCCTCATGTCCGCGCCCGGCCCGGCGGGGCGCTATGCCCGCGCGGTGATGGCCCGGACGCTGGCCTATGCGGCGCGCCTCGTGCCGGAGGCGGCGGACGACATCGTTGCCGTCGATGACGCCATGCGCCTGGGTTACAATTGGAAATACGGCCCGTTCGAGCTGATCGACCGGATCGGCGCGGCGAAGCTGATCACCCTGCTGACGCAGGACGGGATCGAGATCCCGCCCCTGCTCGCCCTGGCGGCCGACAGGCCGTTCTACCGGGTGGACAGCGGCACGCGGCAATATCTCGCCCTCGACGGCAGCTATCGCCCCATCACCCGCCCGGAAGGAGTGCTGCTGCTCACCGACATCAAGCTGAAGAGCGAGCCGCTGATCAAGAACGCCTCGGCCGCCCTGTGGGACATCGGCGACGGGGTGGTCTGCCTGGAGTTCACCTCCAAGAGCAATTCCCTCGATGAGGGCATCATCACCCTGCTCGGCAAGACGCTGAAGCTGGTGAAGGACAAGTACAAGGCCCTCGTCATCTATAACGAAGGCTCGAACTTCTCGGTGGGCGCCAATCTGGGCCTCGCCCTATTCGCTTGCAACATCGGCGCCTATGGCGAGGTGGAGAAGCTGGTGGCGGCCGGGCAGAAGGCCTACCAGGATCTGAAATACGCCCCCTTCCCCGTGGTGGCGGCGCCGGCCGGCATGGCGCTGGGCGGCGGCTGCGAGATCCTGCTCCACGCGAGCGCCATCCAGGCCCATGCGGAGAGCTATATCGGCCTCGTGGAATGCGGCGTCGGCGTGCTGCCCGCCTGGGGCGGCTCCACCGCCATGCTGGAGCGCTGGCAGTCTGCGAAAGGCATGCCCAGGGGGCCCATCCCGGCGGTGGCCAAGGTGTTCGAGATGCTCTCCACCGCCACGGTGTCCAAATCCGCGGCCGAAGCGAAGGAGTTGCTGTTCCTGCGCGAGGGCGACGGCATCACCATGAACCGCGACCGCCTGCTGGCCGACGCCAAGGCGAAGGCGCTCGCCCTGGCGGAAGGCTACCAGCCGCCCGCGCCGCAGCTTCTCACCCTTCCCGGCCCCTCGGGCAAGGTCGCCATGCAGATGGCGGTGGAGGGCTTCGCCCTGCGCGGCCTCGCCACCAAGCACGACAAGGTGGTCTCCCTGGTGCTGGCGGACGTGCTCACCGGCGGCGATGCCGATCCCATCGAGCCGGTGGAGGAGGCGCGCGTGCTGGAGCTGGAGCGGGACGGCTTCATGAAGCTGATCCGCACCAATGCCACGCTGGAGCGCATCGAGCACGTGCTGGAGACGGGCAAGCCGCTCAGGAACTGAAGGCGCGGCCGGGCGCCGCCGCCCGGCCCGCCGATCGCAACAAGATTCGGGAGCCTAACGCCATGCAGGTCTATTCCCCTCCGCTGCGCGACATGCGCTTCGTGCTCCACGAGCTGCACGGCAGCGCGGCGCTGAAGGAGCTTCCCGGCCTCGAGGAGATGTCGGAAGACCTCATCGACGCGGTGCTGGACGAGGCCGGCAGGATTGTCACGCAGGTGCTCGCCCCCCTCAACGCCTCCGGCGATCAGGAGGGCTGCATCTACGAGAACGGCGTGGTGCGCACCCCGAAGGGCTTCAAGGAGGCCTACCGCACCTATGCCGAAGGCGGCTGGGGCGGCCTCGCCTGCGATCCCGCCTATGGCGGCCAGGGCTTCCCGGCGAGCGTCGCCAAGCTCATCGAGGAGATGATGTGCTCGGGCAACCTCGCCTTCGGCATCTGCCCGGGCCTCACCCACGGCGCCTACATCGCGCTGAAGAACTTCGGATCGGAGGAGCTGAAGCAGCGCTTCCTGCCGAAGATGGTGGCCGGCACCTGGTCCGGCTCCATGTGCCTCACCGAGCCGCAGTGCGGCACCGACCTCGGCATGGTGCGCACCCGCGCCGAGCCGCAGGGCGACGGCTCCTACAGGATCACCGGCAACAAGATCTTCATCTCCGCCGGCGAGCACGACATGACGGAGAACATCGTCCATCTGGTGCTCGCCCGGCTGCCCGACGCCCCCGCCGGCATCAAGGGCATCTCGCTGTTCGTGGTGCCGAAGTTCCTGCCGCGCGCCGACGGCACGCCGGGAATGCGCAACGGCGTCACCTGCACCGGCATCGAGCACAAGATGGGCATCCATGCCTCCGCCACCTGCCAGATGGCGTTCGAGGAGGCCACCGGATGGCTGGTGGGCGAGCCCCACAAGGGCATGCGCGCCATGTTCTCCATGATGAATTCGGAGCGCCTGTCCGTGGGCACCCAGGGCCTCGGCCTCGGCGAGGCGTCCTACCAGGGCGCCGTGGCCTATGCCCGGGAGCGCCTGCAGGGCCGCGCCCTCTCCGGCGTGAAGAATCCCTCCGGCCCGGCCGACCCCATCATCGTGCACCCGGACGTGCGGCGCATGCTGATGACCATGCGCGCCTATAACGAGGGCTGCCGGGCGCTGGCCGGCTGGGTCGCCCGCGCCCTCGACCTCATGGAGCGGGCCGAGGATCCGGACGAGCGCCGGCGCGCCGAGGACCTCACCGCCCTCATGACGCCCATCGTGAAGGCATTGTTCACCGATCTCGGCTTCGAGGCCACCTCGCTGGGCATGCAGGTCTATGGCGGCCACGGCTACATCCGCGACCAGGGCATGGAGCAGTATCTGCGCGATGCCCGCATCGCCATGATCTATGAAGGCACCAACGGGGTGCAGGCGCTCGATCTCGTGGGCCGCAAGCTCCCCGCCCACATGGGGCGCTACCTGCGCGCCTTCTTCCATCCGGTGCTCGCCTTCCTCGACGCCAAGCTGGACGACGACGCCATGGCCCCCTTCGTCACGCCGCTGAGCAAGGCGTTCGGGGCGCTGCAGCTCGCCACCGGCTTCATTGCCGAGAAGGGGCTGAAGGATCCGGAGGAGGCGGGCGCGGCGGCCACCCAGTATCTGCGCCTGTTCGGCCTCGTCGCGCTCGGCTACATGTGGGCCCGCATGGCCGAGGTGGCGCTGGCGAAGAAGGACAGCGCCGGCGACGACGCCGCCTTCTATGAGGCGAAGCTCGTCACCGCCCGCTTCTACATGGACCGGGTGCTGCCCGAGGTCGCCGCCCTGTGGGGCGCCATCAAGGCCGGCAAGGGCTCGATGATGGCCCTCGACGACGCCCTGTTCTGAGGCCTCCCCGCACGCGCCGGGGCGGCCCCGTTTCCGACCTGGGGCAGCGCCCACCCCGAAGGAGTGACCCATGGCCGATGTCGCCGCCCTCATGGACACCATGCGCGAGCATGGGGAGATGCTCTCCAGCCTCGGCTACAAGGTCCGCTTCGACCTGACGGACACCTCCACCTCCATCCTGCTCGACGCCTCCGCCGGCAGCACCGAGGTGAGCGAGAGCCGGGCCGATGCGGATGCCGTGCTCAAGCTCACCAGCGACACGCTGGAGAAGCTGATCTCCGGCCGCCTCGGGCCGATGCTGGCCTTCTCCACCGGACGGCTGAAGGTGGAAGGCTCGCAGGGCGTCGCGCTCAAGCTCGCGGGGCTACTCGGGGAAAGCTGAGGCCGGCGTCGGACGGCCCCTCGCCCTATTCGTCCAGGCTGACGCTGGCGGTGGGCGGCGCCTGGGTGCCGTGCAGGGCAGCGGCGACGGCGGCGCGCAGGCTCGCGTCATGCCGGATGTGGCTGGCGCCGGTGGCCGAGAGGTGGTTGGAATCGCCGTAATAGAAGGTGCCGTTCTCCCCCGCCCGGCAGGTGCCGTCGCGGCAGAAGATGTCGGACAGCAGGTAGACGAAGCGCCCCGGCCGGCCGGCCATGGTCTCCTCCAGCACGCTGTTGGCCGGGCCGACGACGGACAGCGCCGCGTCGCGCGGCTGCTCCATGCAGGCCCCGGCGTCGCCGCCGAAATACTCGCTGCGCGCCACGCAGCGCCCCGGCGCCTGGCGGAATTCCGGCACCTCGCCCAGCACCAGCACGTTGGAGCCGTGGCGCAGCACCTCCTGGGCGGTGCGCTCCACCATATGGGCGAACACCCGCTGGCTGGTCTCCCGCGAGCGCACCGCGCCGCCCGGCACCTCGTCGGAGACGAGGGCGAGGCTCGCGCCCGCCCGGGTGGTCCAGAGCGACCAGCGCCCCACCAAGATGACGAGCTTCGGCTTCACCGTCGCGATCTCGTCCATCACCGCGGCGTTGAACTCCACGCAGGCGGCATCGGGGATCTGGGTCTGGCGGATCTCGCCCCCCACCAGCGGCGGACAGGCCGGCATGGACTGCAGCCGGGCGGTATAGCCGAGGCTCTCCACCAGTTCGCCCAGCCCGGCGAAGGCGGCGCCGGAATGGGAATCGCCCCACACCAGCACGTCATAGCTGCCGCTCGCCGCCTTGGCGCCGATGGCGCAGTCCGCCACCGGCTTGAAGTGCGGGCTCACCCAGCTGTCCGGCTTGGTGGTGCATTCCTTCTGGAAGCGGCTGCGGTCGCCGGCGGCGGCCTCGGCGGCCACGGCGCGGGGCGACAGGGTGAAGAAGGCGCCGCCGATCCGCTCGATGCCCAGCGACGCGCCCACCGCCAGCAGGATCACCGCCGCGGCGGCGCCCATGCGGGCCAGGCGCCATCCGCCGAACAGGCCCGGCCGGCGCAGCGGCGTCTCCACATAGCGCAGCGACAAAGCGGAAAGCGCCACCGCCAGCAGCACCACGCCGCCCGCCTGGAGGTGGGTGAGGTCGCGCCCGCGATAGATGAAGGCCAGCACCAGCAGCGGCCAGTGCCACAGATAGAGCGAATAAGAGATGCGCCCCACCGCGACGAAGCCCCTGAGGGCGAGCAACCGCGCGACGATGCCGCCGTGGGCGGCCGCCCCGGCGAAGATCACCGCCGCCGCGCCCAGCACCGGCGGCAGCGCGCCGAAGCCGGGGAACGGGGTGTTGCGGTCATAGGCGAAGACCGGGATGACGATGGCGAGCACCCCGGCCAGCGCGATGGCATCGGCCACCCGGCCCGGCAGGCGCGGCACCACCATGAGCGCGAGCAGCGCGCCGGCGAGCAATTCCCAGGCCCGGCTGGACAGCAGGTAGAAGGCAACGTCATGGGCGCTCGCCAGCGACATCTGCGCATGGGCGAGCGACAGCCCGGCGATCGCCGTCAGCGCCAGCAGCGCCACCCGCCGCCCGCCGATCCGCATCAGGCCGAACAGCAGCAGCGGGAAGATGATGTAGAACTGCTCCTCCACCGCCAGCGACCACAGGTGCAGCAGCGGCGTCTCCTCGGCCGTGGGGCCGAAATAGGAGAGCAGGTTCAGGAAGAAGATGTTGGCATAGAACAGCGCGGCCGGGATCAGCGACTGCGCATAGGTGCGCATGTCGCTCGGCAGCAGCACCAGCGCCGCCAGCACCGTGGTCACCGCCAGCACGAGGAACAGCGCCGGGAAGATGCGGCGGATGCGGCGGTCGTAGAAATCGGCGAAGGAGAAGCTGCCCTCCTCCAGGTCGCGCCGCAGGATCGAGGTAATGAGATAGCCGGAGATGACGAAGAACACGTCGACGCCCACGAACCCGCCGCTGAACGGCGGGATACCGGCGTGAAACAGCACAACGCTGCCGACCGCAACGGCCCGAAGGCCGTCGATGTCGGCCCGGTAGGCCAGACTCATTCACTCGTCCCCTGATCTCATACGCCCGAAGGCGCACGCTCGCGCCCCCATCAATAACCTGCGGGGCGCCGTGGAACAATCAGAGGCCGGTAATTAGGTAGCTAATAAGTGGGGCGCGCCGCAAAGTGTGGCGCAAATGCCCCTCCTCCCGCAGCGCGAGCCGGTGGCAGAGCCCGCGTCCGGGCCGGCTCAGAAGGCCTTGAAGGTGATGATCGTGCGGGTGTCCTGGATGCCGGGGATGGTCTGCACCTTGGCATTGACGAAATGGCCGATGTCGGTGCCCGGCTCCACGTAGAACTTCGCCAAGAGGTCGAAATCGCCCGCGGTGGAATAGATCTCCGAGGCGATCTCCGCATTGGCGAGATCGTTCGCCACGTCATAGGCCTTGCCGAGCTGGCATTTGATCTGGACGAAGAAGGGGATCACGGCACGCTCCGCAGCATCGGGGCCGCCAAGGTGGACAATGCGGGCGCCCAAGGCAAGACGCCGCCGCGCCTTCTCCCCTGCCCGGCGGCGCGGGCCGTCCGGCGCCGCCGGCGGCATTGACGCGGCCCGCCCGGCCCGCCAGATGAGGCCGAAACCGAAGGACATGCCCTTGCCCGAGCACCCCGCCCCCATCGCGCTCACCATCGCCGGCTCCGATTCGAGCGGGGGCGCGGGCATCCAGGCGGACCTGAAGACCTTTTCGGCCCTCGGCGTCTATGGCGCCAGCGTCATCACCGCCCTCACCGCCCAGAACACCTTGGGCGTGAGCGGCGTCCTCGACGTGCCCGACGCCTTCATTTCCGCCCAGATGGCGGCGGTCTTCTCCGATCTCGACGTCAAGGCGGTGAAGATCGGCATGCTCTCCAATGCCGCGACCATCCGCACCGTGGCCGAGGGGCTCAAGGCGCAGGACGGCATCCCGGTGGTGCTCGACCCGGTGATGGTGGCGGCCTCCGGCGCGCGGCTGCTGAGCGAGGATGCGGTGGCGAGCCTGCTCGATACCCTGGTTCCCCTCGCCGACCTCATCACCCCCAACCTCCCGGAGGCGGCGGCCCTGCTCGCCACCACCGCGGCGGCGAACGAGGCGGAAATGCAGGCCCAGGCGGAGGCGCTGCTCGCCCGCGGCGCCCGCGCCGTGCTCATCAAGGGCGGCCATGGTGAAGGCCCGGAAAGCGTGGACCTCCTGGTGCGGCCGGACGGCATGGTGCGCCTCGCCGCTCCGCGCGTCGCCACCCGCAACACCCATGGCACGGGCTGCACCCTCTCCTCCGCCATCGCGGCGGGGCTCGCCAAGGGGCTCGGCCTCGAAGCGGCGGTACGCGCGGCGAAAGCCTATATCAGCGGCGCCATCGCCGCCGCCGATGCCCTGAAGGTCGGGCACGGCCATGGGCCGGTGCACCATTTCCACGCTTTGTGGCGCGCGTGAGCCCAGCCCCTTGCGGATGAACGGCTTGGCGCTATCGTCCGCTTGATCGAACGCACGTTCGCAAGAAAGGATATGCCCATGGCTCCCCGAGACCGCGCGGCCACCGGCACCGTGCTCGCCGATGGCGCCCAGGCCCTCACCGGCCAGCTGGGCAAGACCATCCAGCGCCTGCGCAAGGCATACAATCTCTCCCTGTCCGACCTCGCGGAGCAGTCGGGCGTCGCCAAATCCATCATCAGCCAGATCGAGCGCAACGAGACCAACCCGACGCTCGCCACCATCTGGCGGCTCTCCCAGGCCCTCGACATGTCCGTCGAGCGGGTGCTCGCCTCCTCCGACGATGCGCCCTTCGTGGAGAAGCTGAGCCGGGCGGACACGCCGATCCTCCTCTCGGAGGACGGCCTCGTGAAGCTGTCCATCATCGGCTGGATCAAGACGGTGGAATGGCTGCAATATTACGATGTCCACGCGCAGCCCGGCGGCGAGCTCGATTCCGAGGGTCACCAGCGCGGTTCGGTGGAGTGCCTCACGGTGCTTTCCGGGGCGCTGGAGGTGGAGGTCGCCGACGTCACCGAGACGGTGAAGGAAGGCGAGACCCTGCGCTATCGCTGCGACCGCCGCCACGTCATCCGCAACACCGGCAGCGCGCCCGCCCATGCGCTGATGGTGTGCCTGCTGAAGGCGGCGGTGCTCGACTGAGCCGGCCACTGGATCGCGGCTAGAGCAGTCCCAGAGCCACGAGCTCGCGTCGCAGCGCCTCCGGCAGGTCTGCGCCCTCGCCGGCGCCGTCGGGCAGGTCGGGCGGGGCATCGCTCGCGGCCAGATAGCGCCAACCCTGGAACGGCCGGGCCGGGCGCGGCTCCACCGCCACCACCTTCGGATCGAGCACCAGGGCGCAGCGCCCCACCCCGGAGGCATCGCGGAACGGGCGGAGGGCGACAAGCCTCTGCCGCGCCGCCAGCATCCCGCGAATCACCCAATAGAGGGATCCGCCGTCGAGGAGCTCCGTCGCGCGGGCCGGCGTCATGCGGGTGACGTGGGCGACCTCCAGCGCCTTGCCCTCAGCCTTCGCCTTGGCGAGCCGGTCGGCGATATGCTCCTGAAGGTCGGCGATGGACTGCGCGCCGACGCACAGCTTGATGAGATGAAGCGCCATCCGCCCGCCTCACGGCGCCAGGCGGCGACGCGGCGGCAGCGGCTCCGCCCCCTCCACCGGCAGGTTGACCACGCCCGCGGGATCGCCCCCCGCATCGTTCCCGGCGCCCGCGCGATCGGTGGCGAGGCCGAACGGCCCGGTCAGCGACATGCCGCCCACCAGGGTGCCGCGGTTGCGCGCGTTGCGCTCCCAGATCCGGGCGTATTTCCCCACCACCTCCTGGAAGCGGTTCTGCTTCATGTTCGCCACCAGCCGGGAGGGATCGCCCATCACCACGAGCGGCGGGCAGTTGCTCGCGGTGCAGGCGAAGGTCTCCATCAGCAGCGCGGCGGTGAGGCCGTAGGGGTCGCGTTCCAGCGGCCGGCGCCAGAGGGCGGCGCGCTCCAGGATCTCCGGCGTGTTCTGGCGCCGCGCGAGGTCGATGGCCTCCGCCACCAGCGCGAGGCGGGTGCGCAGCAGGCTCTTGGCGGCCGCCACCTGCTGCGGGGTCTCGAACAGGGCGATCTCGCAGGGGAACTCCATGGCCTCGCTGTCCACCGCGAGGCACGAGACACCGGCCTCCGCCTGCGCCGCGTCGAGCGCCGCCGCCCGCTGGTCGAGCCCGGCCGCCCGCTCGTAGAGCGCCCGCTCCACGGCGATGCGGTTGCCGGTCGCGACCTCGCGCAGCACGGCGCTGCCGAACGCCAGAATCACCAGGAAGATGCCGCCCATAAGGAGCAGGCTGAAGGGGTTCTCGATGGGGTCCGAGCGCAGGAAGGTCAGGACCACCAGAACCACGCCCAGCGCGATCGCGGCGAGGATCAGCCAGCCGGGAACGGGCAGGTCGCCGGTGAAGATGCTGAAGGGCTGGCCGGGATCCGTCACACTATCGACCTCCAGGTCCATCGCCGGAAAGGGATGCGGCGACATCGGGCGAGCCGGGCGGCCGCGCCGGCCGGGGTCTGCCCTTCCGGCGGCGGGTCGGCGGAACCGGCGCTCGCCCCGCCAAGACCTTTAGCCGAAGCCGCGCCCGGACGCATCCCGGCGCCTGCGTCGCGGCACCCCGACGCTCCGGGCATGCGGCGCGACGGGCCGACGATGGACCCGTGCTGAGCCGCGAGGACGTTTCCGGAAATCGGGGAGATCGGGTGTTTACACAGCAGGCCTGTTGCCGCCGTCAGCCGGCACCGGCCGGAGCGAGGCCTCGATCACCGGCCTCGGGTGCCCCGTGGAGAACGCGGCCTGCGGGCGTTCCCTGCAATCCGCCCCGCGCCTTCAGCCGAACGCGCGGAGCCGCATCTCAGACCGGGACGGGGGCCTCTCAGCCGCCGTGCACCATCTCGCCGGTCGTCACCCGGACGACCGGGGGATCGAAACCGCCGAACAGATAGGTGAGCCCAAGGGTGACGAAGAACAAGACAAGGGCGACACGCGCCACACTCCAGCAGGAGCGATCTTGAGAGATGTTCATGATGGCGATCAGCAAGCCTTCGGTTTGCATCGCGGCGTCCGTTTGGCGCGGCGCCGCATTTGGTATGGCATTAATGCTTTCTCAACCATTCGGCAATGGGGGTCGCAAAACCTGCACCGAATTATGGTGAACACACGAAATTTCATGAACTTACTTGTATATAGCCGGGTACATATCCGGACAATTCCGGAGGCGTCTGACATGATTTTGCCATCTTAAGGCTCGGTTTTCGCCCGATATGGGAAGCGGGCACTCGTTCCACTGCGGCTCCGGGCGCTCGCATGGCCGGCGGGCGGCACCGTCCGGAACGGCCATTGAGCAGGCCGGCGCGGGTCTGCTAGAGCCGGACCGGCGCGACGGGCGCGGGCGCGCTCGCCACCGGGCCGGCATCCGGCCCGCCGAGCGCGCGCAAGAAATCCTCAAGGAAGACCGATGGCTGCCCTCCCCCCCTCGTCCGGATCGTCCCCCGCGCCGCAGGCGGCGCAGGACAAGCCAGCCCGCCTCCCCGAGGAGGGGGTGGTGGAACAGGCGATCCTCCAGATGGCGGGAGAAGCCGGGCCGGCGAGCTCGGTGGCCCCCACCGAGGTGGCGCAGAAAGTGTTTTCCGAAGCCGACTGGCAGCGCGCGCTGCCTGTGGTGCGCCGCGTGGCGCTGCGCCTTGCGCGCGAGGGGCGCCTCGTCCTGCTGCGCAAGGGCAAGATGGTGGCGCCCGAGGAGCTGCGCGGCGTCTATCGCCTCGCGGTGCCGCGCGACGAATAGCGCCGCATCCCCTCAGGGGGCGGGAAACAGCGTCCCGATCTTCCCCGTGGCATAATAGGCCACGAGGCCGAGCCACTCCCGCACGCTGATGTCGGTGAGATCGAGCCCGAGGGCGACCCGCGAGAAGGTATCGTTCAGCCCGCCCGGCCCCACCGTGCGGAAGTCCACCGGATAGGCCGCCACGGGAAAATCCACCGCGCGGAAGCAGCCCACCGCCCGCGGCATGTGATAGGCGCTGGTGATCAGCAGCCAGCGCTCGCCGGGCTTGGGATCCAGCAGCGCCTTGGCGAAGGCGGCATTTTCCGCCGTGTTGCGGGATTTCGGCTCGAACTCCACCCGCTTCTCGTCGATGCCGAGCGCGACGAGATTGTTGCGGATCATGGTGGATTCCGCATCAGGGGGTGCGGAGGACAGGAGCGCGCCGCTGCCGCCGACGAAGGCGAGCCGCGCCTGCGGATAGCGCCGGGAGAGATCGGCGAAGGCCATCACCCGCTCACCGGCCTCGTTGAAGGCGAGGGTGTCGCGGGCAAGTCCGATGTCCGGCATCTCCGCGCCGCCGAGCAGGATGATGCCGGTGACCGGCCGCCCGTCGTCACGGAACACGGGGAAGCGCTCCTCCAGCGGCGAGGCGATGTAGTTGGCCGCCGGCGACAGGCCGAAGACGAGGAAACCCGCGAGGGCGAGGCCGAGGAGCCCGAGGCCGGTGCGCCGGCGCCCCACCAGCAGCAGCACGAAGGCGAGGCCGGCGAGAATCACCAGCGCATTGGACGGCGACAGGATGAACCAGGCCACTTTCGAGACCGAGAAGAAATCCATTGCCGCGCGCCTCCTTGTGCCGCCCCCTCTTAAGCGCGGCGGCGGCGGGAGGAAAGGCGCGCGGACGCGCCGTCCGGGGCGCCGGTTGCCGCAGCCGGCACCGGCGTAAAGATGTGCGCGAGGCCCGGCCGGCGCGCGCTCGCGCGTTGGAGCCGGGGTCTAGCGGCAGGGCGCCCGGTCAGGCGGTCTTCTGGAACAGCTCGCGGCCGATCAGCATGCGGCGGATCTCGCTGGTGCCGGCGCCGATCTCGTAGAGCTTGGCGTCGCGCAGCAGGCGGCCGGTGGGATAGTCGTTGATGTAGCCGTTGCCGCCCAGGGTCTGGATGGCTTCGAGCGCCATCCAGGTGGCCTTCTCCGCAGCGTAGAGGATGGCGCCGGCGGCGTCCTCGCGGGTGGTGGCGCCGCGGTCGCAGGCCTGCGCCACCGCATACACATAGGCGCGGGTGGCGTTCATGGTCACATACATGTCGGCGATCTTGCCCTGCATGAGCTGGAAGGTGCCGATGGGCTGGCCGAACTGCTTGCGCTCATGCACGTAGGGAATCACCACGTCCATGCACGCCTGCATGATGCCGAGGGGTCCCGCCGCCAGCACCGCGCGCTCGTAATCGAGCCCGCTCATCAGCACGTTCACGCCCTTGCCCACCTGGCCGAGCACGTTCTCCTCCGGCACCTCGCAATCCTCGAACACCAGCTCGCCGGTGTCGGAGCCGCGCATGCCGAGCTTGTCCAGCTTCTGGGCGGTGGAGAAGCCCTTGAAGCCTTTCTCGACGATGAAGGTGGTGATGCCCTTGGGCCCGGCATTGGGATCGGTCTTGGCATAGACCACCAGGGTCTCGGCGATGGGGCCGTTGGTGATCCACATCTTGGAGCCGTTGAGGATGTAGCGGTCGCCCTTCTTCTCGGCACGGGTGCGCATGGACACCACGTCCGAGCCGGCGCCCGGCTCCGACATGGCGAGCGCGCCCACGTGCTCGCCGGAGATGAGCTTGGGCAGGTACTTCTGCTTCTGCTCGGGGGTGCCGTTGCGGCGGAGCTGGTTGATGCAGAGGTTGGAGTGCGCGCCATAGGACAGGCCCACCGAGGCGGAGGCGCGGGAGATCTCCTCCACCGCGATCACATGCTCCAGATAGCCGAGGCCCGAGCCGCCGTATTCCTCCTCCACCGTGATGCCCATGAGGCCGAGGTCGCCGAGCTTGGGCCAGAGATCCCGGGGGAACTGGTTGGTGCGGTCGATCTCGGCGGCGCGCGGGGCGATCTCCGCGTCGGAGAAGGCGCGCACCGTGTCGCGCAGCATGTCGGCGGTCTCGCCGAGGTTGAAGTCGAACCCGGCGGGGCTGTTGGGCAACATCACAAGTCTCCTCCCGCGCCCTTCTTCTGATGGCGTTCACGGTGGGGGCGCGGGGAGAGAATAAAACGGTTGTCCGTTTATTCAATCGCAAAATTGACGCTGCGCCGCGATCGCCCCCGCCGGCCGGCAGTCGCCCCTACCCCTCCCACACCGGCAGATCGCCCCGCGCCCAGCCGTCTTTCACCTCGGCCACATAATCCCCATAGCGCCCGGCGGCGATGGCAGCGCGGGCGCCGGCCATGAGCTGCTCGTAATAATGCACGTTGGCCCAGGAGAGCAGCATGGCGCCCAGCATCTCCTGGCAGCGCACGAGGTGGTGCAGATAGGCGCGGGAATAATCGCGCAGCGCCGGGCAGTCGCTGGTCTCGTCCAGCGGGCGCGGATCCTCCGCATGGCGCGCGTTCTTCAGATTGATGCGGCCGAAGCGGGTGAAGGCATGGGCGTGGCGGCCGGCGCGGGTGGGCATCACGCAGTCGAACATGTCGATGCCTCGCGCCACCGCCTGAAGGAGATCGTCCGGCGTGCCCACGCCCATGAGATAGCGCGGCTTCTCCTTCGGCAAGTGGGGCTCCACGGTCTCGATCATGGCGAGCATGACCTCCTGCGGCTCGCCCACCGCCAGGCCGCCGATGGAATAGCCGGGGAAATCCATGTCCGCGAGCGCCCGCGCCGACTCGATCCGCAGCCGCTCCACCGCTCCGCCCTGGACGATGCCGAACAGGGCCCGCCCCGCCGGCTGCGCCTCGAAGGCGCGCTTCGAGCGCTCGGCCCAGTCCAGCGACAGGCGCATGGCGCGCTCGGCCTCTTCGTCCGAGCACGGCAGGCGCACGCATTCGTCGAGCTGCATCTGGATGTCGGCGCCGAGCAGGCCCTGGATCTCGATGGAGCGCTCGGGGGTGAGGCGGTGCATCGCCCCGTCCACATGGGAGCGGAAGGTCACGCCGTCGCCGTCGAGCTTGCGCAGGGCGGAAAGCGACATCACCTGGAAGCCGCCGGAATCGGTAAGGATGGGGCCCTGCCAGCCCATGAAGCGGTGCAGCCCGCCGAGCTTCGCCACCCGCTCCGCGCCGGGGCGCAGCATGAGGTGGTAGGTGTTGGCGAGCACCACGTCGGCGCCGGTGGCCTTCACCTGGTCGAAATAGAGCCCCTTGACCGTCGCCGCCGTGCCCACCGGCATGAAGGCCGGCGAGCGGATGGTCCCGCGCGGCGTGGAGATGAGGCCGGTACGGGCGGCGCCGTCGGTGGCGGAGAGGGCGAAGGAGAAGCGGGGCGCCGTGCCTTCTGCCGGCGGATCGTTGACGTCGCTCATGCCCCGCCTTCTGGCAGAAGCAGGCAGGCATCGCCATAGGAATAGAAGCGATAGCCCTCGGCGATGGCATGGGCATAGGCGCGCTGCTGCACCTCATGGCCCACGAAGGCTGCCACCAGCATCACCAGGGTCGAGCGCGGCAAGTGGAAGTTCGTGAGCATCACGTCCACCGCGCGGAAGCGATAGCCGGGCGTGATGAAGATGTCCGTCTCGCCGAGGTAGGGGGAGATGCGCCCGTCCTCGCCGGCCGCGCTTTCCAGAAGCCGCGTCGCGGTGGAGCCCACGGCCACGAGCCGGCCTCCCCGCGCCTTGGCGGCGTTCAGCGCTTCGGCGGCAGCGGCGGTGACCTCGCCCCATTCGGCATGCATCACATGGCCCGACGTGTCGTCCGCCTTCACCGGCAGGAAGGTGCCCGGCCCCACGTGGAGGGTGAGGCGCACCACCGCCACGCCTCGGGCGGCGATCTCCTCCATGAGCTTCGGCGTGAAATGCAGGCTCGCCGTGGGCGCCGCCACCGAGCCCTCCACCCGGGCGAAGAGCGGCTGGTAATCGGTGCGGTCCCGCGCATCCTCGGGGCGGCGGGCGGCGATATAGGGCGGGATGGGCATGTGCCCCACCACCGCCAGCGCGGCATCGAGCGCGGCGCCGGAAAGATCGAAGGCGAGGTCCACCTCGCCCTCGCGCTTGGCCTCCACCGTGGCGAGGAGCGCGGGCGCGCCGTCGCGCTGGAAGGCGATGCGGTCGCCCGGCTTCAGGCGCTTGGCGGGCTTCATGAAGGCGGTCCAGCGGGCGCCGTCGCGGCGCTTGACGAGATTGGCCTCCACCGCCACCGGCTGGCCGCCCTCCCGCTCGCGCACCCCGGAAAGAGCCGCCGGGATGACCCGGGTGTCGTTCACCACCAGCACGTCGCCCGCCCGGAGAAAGGACGGCAGATCCCCCACATGGGCATCGTCCAGCTCCGGCGTCGCGCCCGGTCGCACCACCAGCAGGCGCGCGGCCTCGCGCGGCTCGGCGGGGCGCAAGGCGATGCGCTCGGCGGGAAGATCGAAATCGAAGGCGTCGACGCGCATGGATCCGGGCTGGCGGCAGGGGGCGAAGCCGAGCCTTCTAAAGCATTTTTTCCGAAAAGGCGCGGAATGTTCCGGTGCGGGTGCCCCACTTCGAGCCGCGCGATGCGGGAAGGCGCGGCCGCTCCGCAGCCTTCGAGGGCAAGGACAAGGTGAATGGGGCAATCGCATTGCCCCTGGGGTCGGGATGACCACGGCTTGGAAGCGGCCTCCGCCCGGACTTGCCGGTGCGGCGAAGCCCGACCAACCGAAAAAGCAAATGGCCGGGATCGCTCCCGGCCATCGCATTGCTCAGGTGCTGAGCTGATCGCGGTTTCGCGGATCAGTAGCCCATGTCGCCGCCCGGCATGGCCGGGGCCGCGGCGCCACCCTTCTTCGGCGCCTCGGCGATGAGGGCCTCGGTGGTGATGAGCAGGCCGGACACGGAGGCCGCGTCCTGGAGCGCGCAGCGCACCACCTTGGCGGGGTCGATGATGCCGGTCTTCACCATGTCCACGAACTCGCCGCTCTGGGCGTTGTAGCCGAAGGCGTACTCGGCATTCTCCAGCACCTTGCCCACCACCACGGAGCCATCGGCGCCGGCGTTGATGGCGATCTGGCGCGCCGGGGCCTGCACCGCCTTGCGCACGATCTCGATGCCGGTCTTCTGGTCCGCATTGGCGACGGTGATGCCGTCGAGCACCTTCACCGAGCGCAGGAGCGCAACGCCGCCGCCCGGCAGCACGCCTTCCTCCACCGCGGCGCGGGTGGCATGGAGCGCGTCGTCCACGCGGTCCTTCTTCTCCTTGACTTCCACCTCGGTGGCACCGCCGACGCGCACCACGGCGACACCGCCGGAAAGCTTGGCGAGGCGCTCCTGCAGCTTCTCGCGATCATAGTCGGAGGAGGTCTCCTCGACCTGCTGCTTGAGCTGGGCGACGCGCGCCTCGATCTCGGCCTTCTCGCCGGCGCCGTCCACGATGACGGTGGTGTCCTTCTCGATCACCACCTTCTTGGCGCGGCCGAGCATGGAGAGGTTCACGTTCTCAAGCTTGATGCCGAGATCCTCGGAGACGGCCTGGCCGCCGGTGAGGACGGCGATGTCCTGCAGCATGGCCTTGCGGCGGTCGCCGAAGCCGGGGGCCTTCACCGCCGCGACCTTCAGGCCGCCGCGCAGCTTGTTCACCACGAGGGTGGCGAGGGCCTCGCCCTCCACGTCCTCGGCGATGATGACCAGCGGCTTGGCCGACTGCACCACCGATTCGAGCACCGGGAGCAGCTCCTGCAGGCCGGTGAGCTTCTTCTCCGAGATGAGGATGTAGGGATCCTCGAACTCGACGCGCATCTTTTCGGCGTTGGTGACGAAATAGGGCGAGAGGTAGCCGCGGTCGAACTGCATGCCCTCGACCACGTCGAGCTCGGTCTCGAAGCTCTTGGCCTCCTCCACCGTGATGACGCCGTCGTTGCCCACCTTCTTCATGGCCTCGGCCAGAAAGGCGCCGACCTCGGCGTCGCCGTTGGCGGAGATGGTGCCGACCTGGGCGATCTCCTCGTTGGAGGTCACCTTCTTGGCATTAGCGGCGAGGTCCTTGACGATGGCCTCGACGGCGAGATCGATGCCGCGCTTGAGGTCCATCGGGTTCATGCCGGCGGCCACCGCCTTGGCGCCTTCCTTCACGA
>OFIS01000028.1_pt1 | contig 201220 bp, 207 predicted proteins | sample 1775071 | NCBI WGS metagenome assembly OFIS01 (sample SAMN08195774, study PRJEB24354) | sludge metagenome | isolation source: sludge from phenol fed wastewater aerobic bioreactor C | place: India: Nagpur | collected 2016-09-17
GCGCGAACCCGGAATCCAGACCCAAGCGCAGGGACTATGGATTCCGGGCTCGCCACTGCGTGGCGCCCCGGAATGACAAGGGGAGCCCATAGCCCGGGTGAGCGAAGCGAAACCCGGGAACGATCTCGAGGCTGACCCCGGATTTCGCGGAGCCTGTCATCGGGCGGCGCTTGGCGCCGACCCGTTGGCTCATCCGGGCCAGAAAATTTCCCGACACCGAATGCGCAGCGGTCCCGCTTTCCGGCCGCTACCCGACCCGGAAGCCGCGGTGTTCGTCGCCGCCCGACAGGTCCGCCAGCACGGTTTCGCCGGACAGCGCCGTCTGCCCGACCGCGACCAGCGGCTGGGTGCCCTCCGGCAGATAGACGTCGAGGCGCGAGCCGAAGCGGATCATGCCGAAGCGCTCGCCCGCCCCGACCGGCTGGCTTTCCCTGACGTAACAGACGATCCGCCGGGCGATCAGGCCGGCGATCTGCACCACGGCGATGCGCGTCGTGGCGGTGGTGATGACCAGCGAATTGCGCTCGTTGTCCACGGACGCCTTGTCGAGGTCGGCGTTCAGGAACTTGCCGGGCTGGTACAAAATCTTCTCGACGCGGCCGGCGACCGGCGAGCGGTTCACGTGGCAGTCGAACACGCTCATGAACACCGAGATGCGCAGCATCGGCTTGGGGCCGAGGCCCAGCTCATGCGGCGGCGGCACCGTCGTCACCATGCTGATGCGGCCATCGGCCGGCGACACGATAAGCCCCTCGCGCACCGGCGTGACGCGCGGCGGATCGCGGAAGAAATAGATGCACCAGACGGTCAGCACCGTGCCGATCCAGCCGAGCGGCGTCCAGATCCAGAACAGGATCAGGCTCGCCAGCGCGAAGGCGCCGATGAAGGGATAGCCCTCCGGCGTGATCGGCACCAACTGCTTGCGGATGGAGTCGTAGATGGACATGGCGGCTTAACTCTCGGGCTCTTGCTTTCCCCTCTCCCCATCGGGGAGAGGGTGGCGCGCGAAGCGCGCCGGGAGAGGGACTGCGGCGTTCCCAATCGCCGCGATGATCTCTTCCAGTACGCTGTCGGTCTGCCTCAACACATCATTGTTCCAGAAGCGTATGACGCGATAACCCTGCCCGCGCAAGAAGGCATCGCGCCGCCGGTCCCCACTACTTTCTGCGTGCTGGCCGCCGTCAACCTCGATAATGAGCTTTCGGTCCAGCGATGCGAAATCGACGATATAGGGGCCAACCGGCACCTGACGCTTGAACTTGTGGCCGTTCAACCGGTGCCCTCGCAACCGGTACCACAGGCGCTGTTCGGCATCAGTCATCCGCCCGCGGAGGTCTTTGGCGTATTCGCGAGACATGTCCGCTGACTTGCCCCCCTCTCCCGGCTCGACCTGCGGTCGAGCCACCCTCTCCCCCAAGGGGAGAGGGGAAAAAGAGTGCCATATCCGATAATCAAGACAAGCCTTCGCGTCCCTATTCCGCCGCATCCGCCGGGCTGGCCGGCGCCAGCGCCGGATCGTCCACCGGCGGCGGATTGCGGTTCGGCGCCGTCTCATCCTCACCGGCGCGGGCGAGACGCTCGCGCGCCTCCTCGGCCTCGCGCTGCCGGTTCCACATGCTGGCGTACAGCCCGTTAGCCGCAAGCAGCGCCGCGTGATTGCCGCGCTCGACGATCTGGCCCTTGTCGAGCACGATGATCTCGTCGGCGCCGACGATGGTCGAGAGCCGGTGGGCGATCACCAACGTGGTGCGGCCCCTGGACACGCGCTCCAGCGCGTCCTGGATTTCCTTCTCGGTGTGGCTGTCGAGCGCCGAGGTCGCCTCGTCCAGCACCAGGATCGGCGGCGCCTTGAGGATGGTGCGGGCGATGGCGACGCGCTGTTTCTCGCCGCCGGACAGTTTCAGGCCGCGCTCGCCGACCTCGGTCTCGTAACCCTGGGGCGACAGGCGGATGAAGCCGTCGATCTGCGCCAGCTTGGCGGCCTCCTCCACCTCCGCGTCGGTCGCTTCCCAGCGGCCATAACGGATGTTGTAGCGGATGGTGTCGTTGAACAGCACGGTATCCTGCGGCACCATGCCGATCGCCTGGCGCAGCGACTTCTGCGCGACCTGCGCGATGTTCTGATCGTCGATGGTGATGCGTCCGCCCGACAGATCGTAGAAGCGGAACAGCAGCCGCGAAATGGTGGACTTGCCGGCGCCGGAGGGGCCGACCACCGCCACGGTCTTGCCGGCCGGCACGTCGAAGCTGATGCCCTTGAGGATCGGACGCGCCGGATCGTAGGCGAAGGCGACGTTGTCGAAGCGGATATTGCCGGCGGCCACGGTGAGCGCCTTGGCGCCGGGCGCATCCTTGATCTCCGGCGGACGGCCGAGGATCGAGAACATGATCTCGATATCGGTGATGGCCTGCTTGATCTCGCGATAGACCATGCCCATGAAATTCAGCGGCTGGTAGAGCTGGATCATCATCGCGTTGATGAGCACGAAATCGCCGACGGTCTTCGAGCCGGCGCGGATTTCGGTGGCCACCATCACCATCGCGGCGGCAAGGCCGGCGGTGAAGATGACCGCCTGCCCGGCGTTGAGCACGGCGAGCGAGGTATAGGCCTTGGTCGAGGCGTCCTCGTAGCGCGCCATGGCGCGGTCGTAACGCTCGGACTCGCGCTCCTCGGCGGAGAAGTATTTCACCGTCTCGTAGTTCAGCAGCGAGTCGATGGCCTTCACATTGGCGTCGGTGTCGCTGTCGTTCATCTTGCGGCGAATGCCGATGCGCCACTCGGTCGCGTAATAGGTCCAGACCAGATAGAGCGTGACGGTGGCGACGATGACGGCGACGTAGCGCCAGTCGAACTGCCACATCAGCACGATGCAGATCAGCGCCAGCTCGATGATGGTCGGGGCCAGTTGCAGGATGACCATGCGGACGATGGTCTCGATGCCGTTGCGGCCGCGCTCGAGGACGCGCGTCAGGCCGCCGGTCTTGCGCTCGAGATGGAAGCGCAGCGACAATTCGTGCATGTGGACGAAGGTACGGTAGGCGAGCCGGCGCACCGCATGCATCGCCACCTTGGCGAAGACGCCGTCGCGCATCTGCGTTGTCACCGCCATGACGACGCGCATGCCACCGTAAGCGAGCGTCATCGCGACCGGCGCGGCGAACGCCCAGAGCAGCCAGTCATTGGCGCCAACGGGCGCGCTGCCGGCGCCGGCCAGCGCATCGGTCGCCCATTTGAAGGTGAAGGGCGTGACGATGGTCGCGAACTTGGCGAGCAGCAGCAGCAGCGACGCCCAGACGACGCGCATCTTCAGGTCGCGCCGGTCCGACGGCCAGATATAGGGCCACAGATGGACAATGGTGCCCATCAGCGCACCGCGATCGGCGGAGACGCGAGGCTCGGGCTTGGCGGCGTGATGCGGGGGTGTCATTCAGAATGGTCCGGGCGGCAAGGCGACTTTCATATAGGTCCAAACGGCCGGCTAATCACCCTTGCCCGCTGTATTTCCTACGCTTTTTTCGCGGCCATCTTGACGCCCCGGGAGCGGAGATGCACATCCATGGCATGAATTCACCCGACAAATCCGCTTCGCTCGCCCGAATCTGCGTCTATTGCGGCTCCGGCCCCGGCACCGACCCGGCTTTCATCGCCGCCGCGACCGCGCTCGGCGCCGCCATGGCCAAGGAAGGCATCGGCCTCGTTTATGGCGGCGGCGACATGGGCATGATGGGCGCCGTGGCCGACGCGGTGCGCGGCAATGGCGGCACCGTCACCGGCATCATCCCGGAATTCCTGCTCAACAAGGAGCGCGCCGGCTTCAACGGCGAAGGTCTTGTCGTCACCCGCGACATGCACGAGCGCAAGCGCAAGATGTTCGAGATGGCTGACGCCTTCGTCGCCATGCCGGGCGGCGTCGGCACGCTGGAGGAAATCGTCGAGCAGATGACCTGGGCGCAGCTCGGGCGGCACAAGAAGCCGATCCTGCTCGCCAACGTCAAAGGTTTCTGGGAGCCGCTGCGCGCCCTGCTCGGGCACATGGAATCGCTGGCCTTCATCCGCAAAGGCATGGAGGTCAATCTGCTGGTCGCCGACAAGGTGGACGACATCATTCCGAAGCTGCGCCAGGCGATGCGGGGCGTTCCGGAACGGGCCAAGGACATGCCGCCAGCGGTGGCGGAGAAGCTGTAGCGCTTGTCCCGGGCGCAGCGCAGCGCGTCTTCGCGGTGCGCTGCAGACCCGGGATCTTCACAAACTCGGCGCCCGGTACGGTCCCGGCTCTGGCGCAGCACTTCGCAAGCGCTTCGTGCTGCGCCGCGTCCGGGACAAGTCAGCGCAAAAAACTCACCGCCTCGATGCGGTTGCCGTCGAGGTCGCGGATGAAGGCGGCGTAATAGCCGCCCTCGCCGTCATGCGGCCGCAGGCCCGGCGCGCCGTCGCTGGTGCCGCCGGCTTCGAGCGCCGCGGCATGGAAGGCATCGACCAAGTCGGCCGAACGCGCGCGGAAGCAGACATGAGCGCCGCTGCCGGCTGCAACCGGCGCCATGCCGGCGCGCCGGTTGATCCAGAACTCGGAATACTTTTTGCCGAAGCCGACGGCGGCCTCGCGCACGTCGATGGCCGTCATGCCGATGGCGCCGAGCACGGCTTCATAAAAGCGCGTCGCGGTTTCGAGGTCGCGGACGGCGATGGAGACGTGGTCGATCATCACTCCATTCTATCCCGCCCGGCACGCGCCACAATACGGCGCGCGTCAGGTGCGGTTGATCGATACGCCGCCATCGGCCAGCATGGCACTGCCGGTGACGAAACTTGCCGCGTCGGAGGCGAGGAACAGCGCCGCCTGCGCCTGCTCCTGCGGCGTCGCGATGCGCTTGAGCGCGAAGAGATTGCGGACGAAAGCCTTGCTTTGCTCATCCGGCGCGAACACGTCCGCCATCTCGGTTTGCGTGCCGCCGGGCAACAAGGCGTTGACCCGCAATCCCTGCGGACCGAACTCGACCGCCAGCGATTTCATCAGCCCAATCAGTCCTGCCTTGCTCGCGGCATAGGCGGCGACGCCCGGCATCGCCACCGTGTAACCGACGAATGAACCGACGAAGATCAGCGAGCCCGCGCCCCGGCGGAGCAGCGCCGGCACCTGATATTTGGCGGCGAGAAAACCGCCTGTCAGATTGGTGGCAATCGTCGAATTCCAATCGCTGGTGGCAATGCCGGGCGTCGGGCCCATCGGCCCCATCGCCGCGGCATTGTTGACGGCGATATCGAGGCCGCCAAACCGCCTTTCCGCGGCCTCGACGAGCGCGCGGGCATGGCTTTCCTCGCTCACATCGCCGGCGAGGCCGACAACATCGGCGCCGTCCGCCGCCATGGCATCCGTCACGCTTCGCAGGCGCTCCTCGCCCCGCGCCGTGATCACAAGCTTTGCGCCTTCGGCCGAGAAAAGCTCGGCAATCGCTCGCCCAATGCCAGCACTGGCACCGGTCACGATCGCAACTTTTCCAGTCAGAACACCACGCGTCTTCGCCATGCCCGATCTCCCGTTGTTGAGATCGGCATTTCGCGTGCCGGGCGCTCGTCCGCCACCCGGTTTCTGGGCGCGGCGCGCTAAGCCGGCGCGCCGGATTTCACCAGCTTGTAGACGATCGAGTCCATCAGCGCCTGGAACGAGGCGTCGATGATGTTCGGGGACACACCGATGGTCGTCCAATGCTCGCCGGTCTCGTCCTCGCTCTCGATCAGCACGCGCGTCACGGCCTCGGTGCCGCCATTGAGGATACGCACGCGGAAATCGGTGAGCTTGAGGCCCTTGATGTAGTCCTGATACTTGCCGAGATCCTTGCGCAGCGCATTGTCGAGCGCGTTGACCGGGCCATTGCCCTTGGCCACCGACAGCAGCGGCTCGGCGCCGGGCTCGATCTCGACCTCGACCACGGCGCTGGTCACGGTGACAAGATCGCCGACGGCGTTGAAGCGCTGTTCGACATTGACGTCGAACTGCAGCACCTTGAAATAATTCGGCACGGTGCCGAGCGTGCGCCGCGCCAGAAGCTCGAACGAGGCGTCGGCCGCGTCATAGGCATAGCCGATGGCCTCGCGCTCCTTGACGATCTCGAGCAGCCGGCCGATGCGCCGGTCGTCCTTGTCGACCTTGATGCCGATGCGCTCGATCTCGGCGAGCACGTTGGACTTGCCGGCCTGATCCGACACCAGCACCTTGCGCCGGTTGCCGACGAGATCCGGATTGACGTGCTCGTAGGTCTCCGGGTCCTTCATGATCGCGGAAGCGTGGATGCCCGCTTTCGTGGCGAAGGCATTCTCGCCGACATAGGGCGCGTAGCGGAACGACGGCCGGTTCAGCCGCTCGTCGAGCGCGCGCGACACCTTGCCGAGCGACTTGAGCGCCTCGTCGGTGATGCCGATGTCGAACTTGTCGGCATAGTCCTTCTTCAGCTTCAAGGTCGGGATGATGGAGACGAGGTTGGCGTTGCCGCAGCGCTCGCCGAGACCGTTGAGCGTGCCCTGGATTTGCCGGGCTCCGGCGCGCACCGCCGCCAGCGAATTGGCGACCGCCTGCTCGGTGTCGTTATGGGCATGGATGCCGACATGATCGCCGGGGATGACCTTGACCACCGCGCCGACGATGCGCTCGACCTCGTGCGGCAGCGTGCCGCCATTGGTGTCGCACAGCACCACCCAGCGCGCGCCTTCGTCGTAGGCCGCCCTGGCGCATTCCAGCGCGAATTTCGGATTGGCCTTGTAGCCGTCGAAGAAATGCTCGCAGTCGAGCAGCACTTCCCGGCCCGCGGCCTTGGCGGCTTTCACGCTGTCGCGGATCGAGGCGAGGTTTTCCGCCAGCGTCGTCTCCAGCGCGACCTTGACGTGGTAGTCCCACGACTTGGCGACGAAGCAGATGGCGTCGGCCTTGGCCTCGATCAGCGCGGCGATGCCGGGATCGTTCGAGGCCGAGCGCCCCGGCCGGCGCGTCATGCCAAAGGCCGTGAACTTGCCCTTGTGCGGCCGTCTCCGCGCGAACAGTTCGGTATCCGTGGCGTTGGCGCCGGGATAGCCGCCCTCGACGTAATCAATGCCGAGTTCGTCGAGCATGGCGGCAATGGCGATCTTGTCCGCGAGCGTGAAATCGACGCCGTTGGTCTGCGCGCCGTCGCGCAGGGTCGTATCGAACAGATAGAGGCGCTCGCGGGACATGATGCGTTACCAGAGACCGAACAATTTTGTAGCCAGCGCGGCCGCGCCGGCGAGCACGACCACCTTGAGGGCGATGTAATACAGCCAGTGGCGCGGGAACGGCGTGTCGGGCTTCTTCATGATGGCTGCGAGGCCTCCGGCTTGGACAGTTTTTTGGACAAGGTGGTGTTGGCGAGCCACTCATCGCCGACCGACACCGAGTTACGCTGCTGGGCGACATAGCCGCGCTTCTCGAAGAAGCCGCGCGCGGTGTCGCTGGCATCGACGGCAAGCTTGTCGGCGCCGCGGGCGCCGGCGAGCCTCTCCAGCGCGTCGATGAGCAGCGCACCGGCGCCCTGCCCGCTGACGATCGGATGCACGAACAGCATGTCGACCTTGGTGTTGCCCGCGAGCGATGCGAAGGCGACCGGCGAGCCATCCAGCGTGGCGATCAAAGTGAGCTGCTTGCCGAGGCGGGCCGCGAAGGCTTCCAGATCGTCGGCGCGCTCGATCCACGCTTCCTGCTGCGCTTCGCTGTAATCGTCGCCGGTCAGTTCAAGAATGCTCTCGCGAAAGATCTCGGCGAGCAGCGGCGTGTCCTCGGGCAGGAATGGCCGCAGCGCCAGTTTGGGGGATGCGGTCGCCATCAGCGGCCTCCCTGCGGCGGCCATTGCGCCGTGTCGCGATCGGGATGCTGGTAATTCACGATGGAGGCCTTGAACGCTTCCTGCTGCGGCTCGGCGCCTTCCGCGCGCATCGGCAGAGCGCAGATGCCGTCATAGAACGGCTGCTTGCTTTCGGGATTGAGCTGGATGGTCGGCGCGGCGACACCGGGCTTGTCGAAGGTGCAGACCGCGACCTCGGCGGCGTGGCCGTCCGGCTCGAAGGTCAGCGGCGTGCCGCAGTCGGCGCAGAAACCGCGCTGCACCTTGTTCGACGAGCGGTAACGCTTCGGCTCGCCGCGCGTCCATTCGAGATCGCGCACGGTGACCAGCAGCGCAAAGGGCGAGCCGAAGGCCTTCTGGCACATGCGGCAGTGGCAGATCGACGAGCGGCCGAAATCGGAGCCGCGATAGCGCACCGCGCCGCACTGGCAGCCGCCGGAGTGCATGGTCATGGGCTTATCTCCACGCTCGCTTTCACCTCCCCCCTTGAGGGGCAGGTCGGCCGCCGGCGCGTGAGCGCAGGCGGTCGGGAGGGGGGTGTGACCTGACGAGAAAGATACCCCTCTCCCGGCCGCTCGCTACGCTCGCGTCCACCCTCTCCCTCAAGGGGAGAGGGGAAGAAAGAAGAAGCGGTGAGCGCGACGCATCTCATCGCGCGATCTCCCAGGTGGTGCCTTCCTTGGAGTCCTTGAGCACGACGCCCATGGCGGCGAGTTCGTCGCGAATGCGGTCGGATTCTTTCCAATCCTTTTTGACCCGAGCGGCCGACCGAGCTTCAATGAGCAATTGGATACTTGCAGGATCGATACCGACATAATCCTCACCAATGAGTTCGATGCGCGGCGCTCGGATGAAACCCAAGAATTGTAAGGTGCCGCCAAGAGCAATTCTTGCATCGACATCACCCGTCTTAGCCATACCGCTCAATGCATGAATCTCGGCAATCGCCTTGGGAGTATTGAGGTCATCCGCAAGCGCGCCCAAGACTGATGACGAGACAAATTCGGAAGATTCGCCTTCTGTTACCTCATGCCAATGCTTCAGAGTCTTCTCCGCCCCCTCCAGCCCCTTCACCGTCCAGTCGATGGGCTGGCGATAATGGGTCTTGAGCATGTTGAAACGCGCCACCTCGCCCGGCCAGTCCTTGAGCACGTCGCGAATAGTGATGAAGTTGCCGAGGCTCTTCGACATCTTCTCGCCTTCGACCTGCAGGAAGCCGTTGTGCATCCAGGTGTTCGCCATCACCTTGGTATGGAAGGCGCAGCGCGATTGCGCGATTTCGTTCTCGTGATGTGGAAACACCAGATCGATGCCGCCGCCGTGAATGTCGAAGGTTTCGCCGAGATGCTTCCACGACATCGCCGAGCATTCGATGTGCCAGCCCGGTCGGCCCGGCGTTTTAATGCCGCCCGGCGACGGCCAGCCCGGCTCGCCTGCCTTCGACGGCTTCCACAAGACGAAGTCCTGCGCGTCCTTCTTGTAGGGCGCGACCTCGACGCGGGCGCCGGCGATCATCTCGTCCATCGGCCGCTTGGAGAGCTGGCCGTAATCCGTCATCGACGGCACGTTGAACAGCACATTGTCTTCGGCGACATAGGCATGGCCGGAGGCGATGAGACGCTCGATGATCGCCTTCATCTCCTCGATATGCTCGGTGGCGCGCGGCTCGACCGTCGGCGGCAGGCAACCCAAAGCCGCCACGTCCGTCTTGAAGTTGTTATAGGTCTCTTCCGTCAGTTCGCGGATATCGATGCCGCGCTCGGCGGCACGCGCATTGATCTTGTCATCGACGTCGGTGATGTTGCGGACATATTTGACGTGGCTCTCGCCGTAGATATGGCGCAGCAGCCGGAACAGCACGTCGAACACGATGACCGGCCGCGCATTGCCGATATGGGCGAAGTCGTAGACCGTCGGCCCGCACACATACATGCGCACATTCGCCGGGTCGATCGGAGCAAACACCCGCTTGTCGCGCGAAAGCGTATCGTAGAGCCGCAATTCCATAAGGGTCACCAATAGCCGGCGAGCCCGCTGGCCGGGGCGTCCCTTTGTATCTCGATTCGAGAAAAGACGGCCTCAGCCAGCGATTTCGCGCTAGCTAATAATCTGGCGGCAAATGCCGCGGATGAGGGTCAGGCCGTTCATTGCGCCGGCACATTGCGCAAATCGGCCCCCGAGCGTCAAGCGGCTTCCGAATTCCGCTGGGAAATTAATAACTTGCCGAGCTTTGCGGAATCGCCGCAGCGGTTAAACGGGCCTTAAGACAATCCGACGCATTTTACCGGCCGGAATTCACCGACAAGCCCCTCGATCGAGCCCGCGCAGCCCTCCTGGCGCGCGACAAGGAACGGATGTGCCGATGCGTCGCCTTCTCGTCAGTGCCGCTTTGCTGTTCGCCTTCACCTTAGCCGGACCGGCCCAGGCCGAGCGCAAGATGTTCATCATCAATGCCGACGCCGGCGGTTACGGCGTCGACCGGTGCCTCGCCTCGGGGGCCGCCTGCGGCGCTCCGGCCGCCTCGGCCTATTGCCGCAGCCAGAACTTCGCCACCGCCATGTCCTTCAACAAGGTGGACCGCGACGACATCACCGGGGCCATTCCGGCGGGCGGCTCGGGCGGCTGCAAGGGCGCGAGCTGTGACGACGTGGTCGCCATCGTCTGCTCCCGCTGACGGGCCATCTCCGCGCCTTCTGAAAGTTCCATCGCCCGCCGTGGTGATTTCACGGCCTATGCACGCACAAAAGCGCTGTGGCAGTTGAGTTATCGGCGCGAGCCCGGTACGTAGGAAACGTCCTGTTTCTTCCGACGCACGGGCTAATGGTCAAAGCACGCGAACCTCAGAGCCCGCCACCGGCGGCCGAGAGCCCGGTCAGCCGCGCCGAGCGGCCGCTGAAGCTGCTGATCGCGGCGGCCGTCGTGTTCCCGATCGCCATCTTCGCGGTCGTTGCCTGGATCTCCTACAGCCAGCACATCGACGAGGCACGCGACCGCCTGCAACGCACCGTCGATACCATGCAGGAGCATGCCATCAAGGTGTTCGAGACGTTCGCGATCAGCGAGCGCTATATGGAGGAGATGTTCGGCAACCTGTCCGACGCGGACATCCGCGGCAACGAGCGGGAATACAGCGGGCGCATCCGCAACTTCATCCGCGACTTGCCGCAGTTGCGCGATCTCTGGGTTATCGACGCCGATGGCCGCCCGCTGGTTTCCGGCACGATCTATCCGATGCCGCCCAACGTGCAACTGGCGGATCGCGATTACTTCAGCGGGCACAAGAACGGCACGGCGCCGGACACCCATATCAGCGCCCCGGTTCAGGCGCGCCTCGACGACACCAGTTTCTTCGCCGTAACCCGCAAGCGGCTGGCCAACGGCAAGTTCAACGGCATCTACCTCGTTTCGATAGCGCCGGAATATTTCACCACCTACTACTCCAAATTCCCGACCGCCGATGTCACCGTGGCCGGCCTCGTGCGCGCCGACGGTATGGCGCTGGCCCGCTATCCGGCCACGCAGGCCGGCGCGCGCGCGGCGCCGGATTCGCCCTTCATGCGCGCGATCGTCGGAAACCCGCAGCGCGGCGTCACCGGCGGCGCGTCGTCCTTCGATGGCGTCCCGCGCATCGTCGCCTATCGCAAGCTGCCGGACCTGCCGGTCTATGTGAATGCGGGGCTCGACGTCACCACCGTCAAGACCAGCTGGTTGTCGGATATGTTGACACATCTGGCGTTCGGCCTGCCGGCGACCTTGATGATGGTCGGGCTCGGCATCTTCGCGCTGCGCCGCGCGCGCCGCGAAGCCGTCGCCAATTCGCAATTGCGCTATGAGGCGGCGCGCCGGCAATCGACAGAACTGGCGCTGCGCCAGGCGCAAAAGATGGAAGCGGTCGGCCGGCTTACGGGCGGCATCGCGCACGATTTCAACAATCTGCTCACCGCCATCATCGGCAATGTCGAACTGGCGATGCGGCGCAACACGTCCGAAGACGCGCGCGTCGGCAATTCGCTGGGCGCCATCCGGCAGGCCGCGACCCGCGCCGCCACGCTGGTCCAGCGGCTGCTCACCTTCTCGCGGCAGCATCCGCAGGAGGTCAAGATCGTCAACGTCAACCGGCTGGTCACCGAAATGTCGGAGATCCTGCACCGCGCCATCGGCGAGACCGTGCGCGTCGAAACCGTGCTGGCCAGCGGCCTGTGGAAGACCGCCATCGACCCCAACCAGCTCGAGAGCGCCATCCTCAATCTTGCGGTCAATGCGCGCGACGCCATGCCGAACGGCGGCCGTCTCACGATCGAGACGTCGAACGCCTATCTCGATGAAGCCTATGTGCGTCAGTCCGGCGCCGAGGTCGAAGCCGGACAATTCGTGCTGGTCGCGGTCAGCGACAGCGGCACCGGCATGACCGCCGACGTGCGCGACCGCGCCTTCGATCCGTTTTTCACCACCAAGGCAGCGGGCGCCGGCTCGGGCCTCGGCCTGAGCATGGTGTACGGCTTCGTCAAGCAGTCGCACGGCCACATCCAGATCTACAGCGAGATCGGCCAGGGCACCGCGATCAAGATGTACTTCCCGCGGCTGTCGGACGGCGCGGCCTTTTCCGAATGGGAGGAAGAGGCCGAACATGTGGCGCCGGGTTCGGGCGAGCACTCCGACGTTATCCTGCTGGTCGAGGACGACGCCGATGTCAGCCGTTTCGTCGTCGAAGCGCTCAGCGACATCGGCTATCGCGTCACGCACGCGACGACGGCGGCCGAGGCGCTGGAGAAGATCAAGGCGATGCCCGAGGTCGCGCTGCTGTTCACCGACGTCGTCCTGCCCGGCGGCATGAACGGCCGCGAGCTCGCCAATGCGATCAAGCGAACGCATCCGAACCTGCCGGTGCTGTTCGCCACCGGCTACACGCGCAACGCCATCATCCATCACGGCCGGCTCGACAGCGATGTCGATCTTCTGACCAAGCCGTTCACCACCGAGGCGATGGCGAAGAAAGTGCGCGACGTGCTCGACGGCAACAAGCCGGGCGACACGGCCTAGACTTCGCGGCCGATGACGCGGTCGAGCGAATAAGGTCCGCCGCCGCGCGCCATAAAGTGCAGCACGACCAGCGCCCAGAACAGCGGATACTCGAAGCCGAGCTCGTTCCAGTAGAAGCCGTTGGCGGCGTGAAAACCGATCGCCACGACGAGGAAGACCAGCACCGGGATGGCGGCGAGCCGCGTCAAAAGGCCAAGCGCGAGGCACAGGCCGCCGCCGAATTCGGTGAGCCCCGTCAGGATTGTCCAGAACAGCGGCGGATGAAAGCCGGCCTGCTCGAAGAACGCAGCGTTGGCCTCGGTGGCCCCGAACAGCTTGGGATAGCCATGGGCGGCGAGCGACAGGCCGGCGCACAGCCGCACCAGCGTTTCTGTCACCGGGGCGAGCCGGCCGTAGAGCCCGCCCAGGGCGGGCATGACAAGGCGGGTTTCATTCGGCATGGCGTGCCTCCCTGGCGACTTCGGCGATCCGGCAGGCGCCCAGCATAGCCCGGTTTGCTGGCGGCGGCCGCGCGGTCGTGCCGCTGGGCCGTCCGAGGGAGGTTGCACGGCATGGCAACATCGGTAAATTCGGCGGCGTTTGCCGGTCAATGCCTCCTCCCGGCGCCTGGGACCCGCGGCACGATGACTAAACCGGCGATTTCGGACATCTCCGTGGGCCAGACGGCCGCCACCGTCCCGGCGGTGCTCAAACTCGACGAGTTCCTGCCGCACCGGCTTAATCTGTGCTCAGGCAGCGTCTCGGCGGCGCTCTCCGGGATCTATGCCGAGCGCCACCAGATCGGCGTGCCGGAATGGCGGGTCATCGTCATACTCGGCGAATTCGGCCGCCTCACCGCCAAGGAAATCGGCGCCCACGGCCAGATGCACAAGACCAAGGTGTCGCGCGCCGTCACCGTTCTGGAGCAGCGCAATCTGGTGACGCGGCGGGCCAATGTCGCCGATCTGCGCGAGGCGTTCCTGACGCTAACGCCGGAAGGCCGCGCCATCTACGACGATGTGGCGCCGCGGGCGGTCGAGTTCGTCAACCGGCTCATCGCCACGATCGATCCTGCCGATCGCGAGGCATTTTCACGCGTGCTCGGGCAACTGACGGAACGCGCCGGCGATATCGCCAAGGCGGGCAAAGCCGGTTAGGTTGCCCCCAAAGCAACTTTTGGAATGCCGGGGAACGCCGCTCGTGAAGCTCTACAGCTATTTCCGCTCGTCCGCCGCCTATCGCGTGCGTATCGCCCTCAATCTCAAGGGCCTGCCCTACGAGATGGAGTCGATCCATCTCACCAAGGACGGCGGCAAGCAGTTCTCCGACGCATTCCGGGCCGTCAATCCGCAGATGCGCGTGCCGGCGCTGGCGCTGTCCGGTGGCGAAGTGCTCACGCAGTCGCTGGCCATCATCGACTATCTCGACGAGGTCTATCCCGACCCGCCGCTGTTGCCGGCCGAGGCGCTCGACCGCGCCCGCGTGCGCGCGGCGTCGCAGATCATCGCCTGCGACATCCATCCGATCAATAACCTGTGCGTGCTGCGTTATCTCAAGCGCGAGCTCAAACACGAACAGGCCGAGATCGACGCCTGGTATCGTCACTGGGTGCTCGGGGGCTTCAAGGCGCTCGAGCAACTGATCGAACAAGGAAACGTATCTGGGCCCTATTGCTTCGGCTCGCATGTGACGCTCGCCGACATATGCCTGGTGCCGCAGGTCTTCAATGCGCGCCGCCTCAAGGTCCCCCTCGAGGCCTTTCCGAGAATCGTCGCCGTTGAAGCCGCGTGCCTCAAGCTCGCCGCCTTCGACAAGGCGCGTCCTGAAAATCAGCCCGACGCCGAATAGCAGCTACCGCAACTCACCCTGGAAAGTCCGATCCGTGAGCGGTTCGCACATTGCCCGCGTCATTTTGTGGATGGCCGGCGCCTTGCTGGCGTTCTCGACGATGGCGGTGTCGATCCGCGAATTGTCGCGCGCCGGCCTGAGTATCTTCGAGATATTCACCATCCGCAGCGCCACGGCCCTCATCATCCTGGGGCTGCTGCTCCTGGTCCGGCCGGAGTTGCGCCGTCAGGTTCGGCCACACCGCTTCGGCTTCAATGTGGTGCGCAACACCGTCCACTACGGCGCCCAGTTCGCCTGGGCCTATGGCGTCACCATGCTGCCGCTCGCGCTGGTGTTCGCGCTCGAGTTCACGGCCCCGATGTGGACCGCCCTGCTCGCCGCCTGGTTTCTGCGCGAGAAGCTGACGCCGAGCCGCATCGGCGTCGTGATCCTGGGGTTGATCGGCATCCTGGTGATCCTGCGGCCCGGATTTGCCAGCTTCAATCCCGCGGCGGGCATCGTACTTCTGGCGGCGATCGGCTTTGCCGTCATGATGATCATGACCAAGTCGCTGACCGGCACCCAGTCCACCTTCAGCATCATTTTCTGGATGGCGGTGATCCAACTGCCGCTGTCGCTGATCGGCAGCAATCCGGCGGTCTTTTTTGACGCCAGCCTCTATGATCTGCGCCACATTCTGCCCGCAATCGGCGTCGGCCTGGCGGGCTTGACCTCGCATTACTGTTTGAGCAATGCATTCCGCGCAGGCGACGCCACCCTGGTGGTGCCGATGGATTTTATGCGTATTCCGCTCATCGCCGTCGTGGGATGGGCGTTCTATGGCGAGGCGCTCGATATCTGGGTGCTGGTCGGCGCGCTGCTGATTATCGCCGGGGTGCTCTGGAACCTCCGCTCCGAGCGCCGCCGGGCGACATGAGGCCGCGCCCGGCCCCCCTGTTTGCCGTCGCCGGCGTCCTCGCTTGGCCATGATTCTCCGATTAGAGTGCGCCGTATGATCTTCCCCTTTCGCTCCGCCACGGCCCCCTTGCTGGCCGTCGCCGCGGTCCTTGCCGCGCTCCAGACCGCCTCGGCGCAGTCGGCCAACCCGACCTGCCAGCGGCTTGAGGCCCAGCTTGCCTCGCTCGACCGCGGCAACGCCGACCCGCAGCGCGCCGAACGCATCCGGCGCGCCGAAGACGCGGTGAACCGCCAGCAATACGAGGTCGACCGGCTGGTGTCGCAGAGCCGCCAGAACGGCTGCGAAAGCTCGGGCTTTTTCTCGATCTTCTCCAATCCGCCGCCGCAGTGCGGCGGCATCACCCGCCAGATCGGCCAGCAGCGCTCGACGCTGGAGCGGCTCCAGGTCGAACTCGAGCAATTAAGCGGCGGCAACACCGAGCGCATGGCGCAGCGCCAGTCGCTCCTGATCGCGCTCGGCGACAACAATTGCGGCCCGCAATATCGCTCGGCGGCGGCTCAGGGCCAGCAAGGCGGCTTCTTCGACCGCCTGTTCGGCGGCAACACCGACAACGGCATCTATTCAACGCCGCAGGGACAAATGGGCGGCACGTACCGCACCATCTGCGTGCGGACCTGCGATGGCTATTACTTCCCGATTTCCTATTCGACTTCGCCGGACCGTTTCGCGGCGGATGCGCAAACCTGCCAGAGCACATGCCCGGCGGCGCAGGCGCAGCTTTACGTTTATCACAACCCCGGCGAGGACGTGAACCAGGCGGTGTCGCTCGACGGTCAGCCCTACACCGCCCTGCCCACCGCCTTTGCCTATCGCAAGGCGCTGGACAAGACCTGTAGCTGCAAGCGCCCCGGCGAAAGCTGGGCCGATGCGATGAAGGTGATGGGCGGCGACCAGACGCTCGCGCCGGGCGACGTCGTCGTCACCGAGGAAAGCGCCAAGCGCCTGTCGCAACCGCGCGGCGCCGACGGCAAGCCGGTGCGCCCGCAAGCGCCGGGGCAGAACCCGGCGCAAGGGCAACAGCCACAATCATCGGCACAGCCGTCGAACGACGTGCGCTCGGTTGGCCCGACCTTCGTGCCGCAGCGGCAGCAGTAACCGGAATTCCGGCGAGCCAGCCAGCTCCGCTCGCCCCGCTTGCGCGGGAATGACGGAGAATGTGGCAGCGCGCGGCCGATCTAAAAATCGAACGCTTCCGATTTCGCCGGCTGGCCGGTGGTGAGCGACACGTCGGGCTTGGGCAATGGCTCGCCGGTATCGCGGAAGCGATTGGTGATCGGATAGCGCCGGTCGCGGCCGAAATTCTTCAGCGTCACCTTCACGCCGGGCGCGGCCTGCCGGCGCTTGTATTCGGCGATGTTCAAAAGCCGCTCGATGCGCAGCACCGTGTCCTTGGCAAAACCCGCGGCGACGATGGCCGAAACCGGCTCCTCGCGTTCGACCAGAGCTTCGAGGATCGGATCGAGCACGCTGTAGGGCGGCAGCGAATCCTCGTCCTTCTGGTTTTCGCGCAGCTCCGCCGTCGGCGGACGCACGATGATCGATTCCGGAATGACCTCACCATCGGGTCCGAGCGCGAAGGACGGCTTCCATCCATTGCGCAGGCGCGACAGACGGAAAACCTCGGTCTTGTAGAGATCCTTGATCGGATTGAAGCCGCCGTTCATGTCGCCATACAGCGTCGCGTAGCCGACCGACATCTCCGACTTGTTGCCCGTGGTCACGACCATCAGGTTGAACTTGTTGGAGATGGCCATGAGGATGGTGCCGCGCGCGCGCGACTGCAGGTTCTCCTCAGTGACGTCGCGCTGCGTTTCAGCGAAGGCCGAGGCCAGCGCCTTTTCCAGACCGTCCACCGCCGCGGCGATCGGCATGATCTCGTAGTGAACGCCGAGCGCCTTGGCGCAGGCCGCCGCATCCTTGAGCGATTCCTGGGCCGTGTATTTGTACGGCAGCATCACGCAGCGCACCCGCTCGGCGCCCAAGGCATCGACCGCCATGGCCGCGACCAGCGCGGAGTCGATGCCGCCCGACAGGCCAATGACCACGCCGGGAAAGCCGTTCTTGCCGACATAGTCGCGCAGACCCAGCACGCAGGCCGCATAGTCGGCGCGATCGTCCTCGAGCGCCGGCACGAACGGTCCCTTCTCGCAGACCCAGCTGCCGCTTTGGCGTACCCACTGCGTGGTGACGACCGTTTCCTCGAAGGCCGCCAACTGGAAGGCCAGCGAGCGATCGGCATTGAGGCCGAACGACGCGCCGTCGAAAATAAGTTCGTCCTGGCCGCCGACCTGATTGACGTAAAGCAGCGGCAGGCCCTGCTCGGTGACACGCGACACGGCGATGTTGAGCCGCACCTCGGCCTTGGCGCGGTCATAGGGCGAGCCGTTCGGAACGACGAGAATCTCGGCGCCGGTTTCGGCGAGGCATTCGGCGACGTCCTCATACGCGCCGGACTCGGTCCAGATGTCCTCGCAGATCGGCACGCCGAGCCGCACGCCGCGGAAGTTCACCGGACCGGGCACCGGCCCCGGCGCAAAGACGCGGGCTTCGTCGAACACGCCGTAGTTCGGCAGGTTGACCTTGAAGCGCAGCGCCGCGATGCGGCCGGCCTCGAGCACGGCCACCGCGTTATACAGCTTGCCGTCCTCGGCCCAGGGCGTACCGACGACCAGCGCCGGGCCGCCCGCAGCGGTCTCGCGCGCCAGCTTCTCGATCTCGGCGCGACAGGCGGCCTGAAACGCCGGCTTGAGCACCAGATCCTCCGGCGGATAGCCGGCGATGAACAGTTCGGGAAACACGACAATATCGGCGCCCTGCCGGGCCGCCTCATCGCGGGCGCGGCGCACCTTTTCGGCATTGCCGGCGATGTCGCCGACGATCGCATTCAACTGCGCGCAGGCAATCGCCAGTCGGTCGGCGGGACGGGTGTTCATGGAAGACCTTTACCGCTTCGGCCCGAAGGCGGGCAATGGCTGGCCGTCGCAGGCCAGCCTTGCTCTCAGAGCCCCGCCGCCGCGGGCAGCGGATGCGCCGAACGCTCCTTGCGCAGCCGGTCGGCCAGCAGGAAGGCGAGATCTATCGCCTGCTCGGCATTGAGGCGCGGATCGCAGACCGTGTGATAGCGGTCGTTGAGATCGGAGTCGGAAATCGCGCGGGCGCCACCGGTGCATTCCGTGACGTTCTGCCCGGTCATCTCCAGATGCACGCCGCCAGCATGCGAGCCTTCGGCCGCATGCACGTCGAAGAACGCGCGCACTTCCTTGAGGATGAGATCGAACGGCCGCGTCTTGTAGCCCGACGCCGACGTGATGGTGTTGCCGTGCATCGGATCGCACGACCAGATCACCGACCTGCCCTCGCGCTGCACGGCGCGGACCAGCGCCGGCAGATGCTCGCCGACCTTTTCGGCGCCGAAGCGGCCGATCAGCGTCAGGCGGCCCGGCTCGTTGTCCGGATTGAGAATGTCGATGAGACGCAGCAGGTCGTCGGTCTTCAGCGACGGGCCGCACTTGAGACCGAGCGGGTTCTTGATGCCGCGCGCATATTCGATATGCGCATGATCGTGCTGGCGGGTGCGGTCGCCGATCCAGATCATGTGGCCGGAGGTCGCGTACCAGTCGCCCGTCGTCGAGTCGATGCGGGTCAGCGACTGCTCGTAGCCGAGCAGCAGCGCCTCGTGGCTGGTGTAGAAATCGGTGGTGCCGAGCGCGCTGTCGACCGCAAATGTCAGGCCGCAGGCGCGCATGAAATCGAGGGCGCCGGAAACGCGGTCGGCGAGATCGGCATAGGCCTTCGACTGCGGAGAGTCAGTGACCGACTGCATCATCCAGCGATGCACGTTCTCGACCGAAGCGTAGCCGCCCTTGGCGAACGCGCGCAGCAGGTTGAGCGTCGCAGCGGACTGGCGATAAGCGTCCATCTGCCGGCGCGGATCGGGCGTGCGCGATTCCGGCGTGAAGGCGATATCGTTGATGATGTCGCCGCGATAGCTCGGCAGTTCGATGCCGTCCTTCTTCTCGGTCGGCGCCGAGCGCGGCTTGGCGAACTGGCCGGCGATGCGGCCGACCTTCACCACCGGCGAGGCGCCGGCATAGGTGAGGACGATCGCCATCTGCAGGAAGACGCGGAAGAAGTCGCGGATGTTGTTGGCGCCGTGCTCGGCGAAACTCTCGGCGCAGTCGCCGCCCTGGAGCAGGAAAGCCTCGCCGGCCGCGACCCGCGCCAGCGACTTCTTCAGGTTGCGCGCCTCGCCGGCAAAAACCAGCGGCGGGAACGTGGCAAGCTGCTTCTCGGTGTCAGCCAAAAGCTGCCGGTCCGGGTAATCCGGCACCTGCATAATGGGCTTGTTGCGCCAGCTATCCGGCGCCCAACGTTCGGGCATCGCACTTACTCCAGCAATTTTGCGGGGTTATACACAATTTAGGCCGCGCAACGCCAGCCAATAGAGCGGGCAGACTTAACCTTGCCGACGCCCTACTCCGCGGCCTTGTCGGCGCTCTGGCGGCTGTAGCTGGCGGCCTTTTCCCGCATGGTCACCAGTTCCTCGGCCATGGTCGGGTGCACCGCCATGGTGGCGTCGAAGTCGGCCTTGGTCGCCCCCATTTTGACGGCGATGCCGACAAGCTGGATCATTTCGCCGGCGTCCGGCCCGGCGATGTGGCAGCCCACCACCCGGTCCGTGGCGCCGTCCACCAGCAGCTTCATGAAGACCCGCGTCGCCCGCCCGGACAAGGTCGCCTTCATCGGCCGGAAGCTGGTCTTGTAGACATCGACCTTGTCGAGCCGCTCGCGGGCCTGAGCTTCGGTGAGGCCGATGACGCCAAGCTCCGGCTCGGAGAAAACGGCGGTCGGTACATCGGCGTGATCGACCCGCGTCGGCTTGCCGCCGAAGACGGTGTCGGCAAAGGCATGGCCCTCGCGGATCGCCACCGGCGTGAGGTTGACGCGGTTGGTGACGTCGCCGACGGCATAGACGTTCGGCACCACGGTGCGCGAATATTCATCGACCTCGATGCCGCCATGCTCGTGGCAGCGGATGCCGATGTTTTCCACGCCGAGGTTCATGCAATTCGGCCGGCGGCCGATGGCGAAGAGCACCCTGTCGCAGGCCACCTTCTGACCGTTCGACAGATGAGTGACGTATTCGTCGCCCGCCCGGTCGATCGCCGTCACCGTGTCGCCGCACAGCACCTTGATGCCGCGGGTCTGCATCTCGTTGCGCAGGTGCTCGCGGATGTCGTCGTCGAAGCCGCGCAGGATATTCTCGCCGCGATAGACCAGCGTCACCTCGCTGCCCATGCCGGCGAAGATGCAGGCGAACTCCACGGCGATGTAGCCGCCGCCCTGCACCACGATTCGCTTCGGCAGTTCGGGCAGGTGCAGCGCCTCGTTCGACGAGATGGCGTGCTCGAGGCCGGGAATGTTCGGGCCCATATGCGGCCAGCCGCCGGTGGCGATGAGGATGTTGCCGGTGGTGACCTTGTCGCCATTGGCCAATCGAATGGTGTGCGGGTCCTCAATCGTCGCACGGCTGCGCACGATCCTGACCTTCCAGCGCTCCAGCGTCGCGACATAGGCCGCCTCAAGACGGTCGATCTCGCGGTCCTTGTTGGCGATCAAGGTCGGCCAGGAGAACGTCGGCTCCTGCGGCACGGTCCAGCCGAAGCCGGCGGCGTCCTCGAAGTCGTGGGAAAAGCGCGAGGCGTAAACCAGCAGCTTCTTGGGCACGCAGCCGCGAATGACGCAGGTGCCGCCGACGCGGAATTCCTCCGCGACCATGACCCGCGCGCCGTAGCTGGCGGCGATGCGGGCGGCGCGCACGCCGCCCGAACCCGCGCCGATGACGAACAGGTCGACGTCGTAAGACGAACTGGAAGATGCTGCCATGACCGCCTCAGCTCCACCGCCTCGGCGTCGGCGCGGGCGCGCGGGCGACCTTAGCTTCGATGCGCTTTCCTCATGCCGCGGGAGCGCCCCACCGCACGAAAGCGCTGCTGCTCATTAAAGCTTGTGGCCCTTGCTCTTCAAGGCCTCGCGCATCTTGCCGATGACCTCATCCGACAGCGAGTTGGCCCATTCCTGGGCGAACTTCAGGCTCTCATCGACGATCTTCGGCTGCGCGACCAGAAACTTCTTGCCGGCCGGAGAGGTGTAGAAAGCAAGAATGTCCTTGAGCTCCTGTTCGGAGAGATTCGACGCGTAGATCTCGATGACCTTGGTGGTCACTTCCGAAATCCGCGCTTCGTAGTCCTTCCGGACCTGCGCCGCGACCTCGTTGATGTCGGCGGTGATCATGGGATTCTGCTGCACGAAGAACTGCCGCGACTGCTCGACGACGCCGGGAACGATCGGCGTGAACAGTTCGAGCGCGCCGGTGACCTTCACGATTTCGCCCGCGGTCTTCAGCGCCGACGGCGTAGGCTGCTGCGCCAGAGCAGGACCGGCGAGAAGGAGTGAGGCCGCGACGACGACCGTGCGGACGCCGCGCCAGGACTGAACCGAAAGAAACATTCATGAACTCCGTTAGCGGGAAGCGGGCCGCTCGACGGTCTTAGCACCGTCCGGGCCGCCAATAATCACAATCGACGCAAGATCGATAAACAGTCCGTGCTCCATCACGCCCGGTACCGCCGAGAGCGCGTGCGCGAGCGCCCCGGGATCGTCGATCCGCCCCAGGGCCGCGTCGACAATCCAGTGGCCGCCATCCGTGACAAAAGGATGGCCTTCCCTGCCCTGCCGAAGCTTCATCGGCCCCGATTTTTGCACGCCGGATATGGCCTTTTCGATCGCCCGCAATGTCGCGCCGTAACCGAACGGCAGCACTTCGATGGGCAGCGCAAAGGCCCCGAGTTTATTCACCCATTTGCCGCCATCGACGATGACGATCATGCGCGCGGATGCCGCAGCCACGATCTTCTCGCGCAGCAGTGCGCCGCCGCCGCCTTTGATCAGGCTGAAGTCGGGGGCCACTTCGTCGGCGCCGTCGATGGTCAGGTCAAGCTCGGGCGTCTCGTCAAGCGTCGTCAGCGCGATACCGCAGGCTTCAGCCTGGGCGCGGGTCGCCTCCGAGGTCGGCACCCCGACCACCTGAAGGCCCGCGCGCGCACGCTCGCCGAGCAGATCGACGAAATGCTTCGCCGTCGAGCCGGTCCCGAGGCCGAGCCGCATACCGGACTTCACGTAGTCGATTGCGCGCGCTGCGGCGGCCCGTTTTTGAGCGTCGGCGTCCATTCGGGCGATTCTCGAGAATCCCGGGTCGAAGCCGCCGGGAGCCGGCGGCACTGAAAATTTGGAGGTTTTCTAGCGTTTAACGCGGAGGCTGGATAGCCGAAAATGCCGATATCACAAGCGTATTTCGGCCTTGCATCGCGCCCCGCCGGCAGCTAGCGACACATCCATGTCACTTCCGACCATCGTTTTCGATCTCGACGGCACCCTCGTCGAAACCGCGCCCGACCTTGTCGATACGCTCAATTTCGTGTTCGAGCGCGAGGGCATACCGCCGGTCCTCTTCGAAGAAGCCCGAACTTTCGTCGGCCATGGCGCGCGAGCCATGATCACGCGCGGCCTCGATGCCGAGGGCCGCACCGTCACGCCGCAGATTCTCGACAAACTGTTCAACGACTTCGTCGATTACTACACCGCACATGTCGCCGACCGGTCCTACCCCTTTCCCGGAGTCATCGACGCGCTCGACGGCTTGAGCGAGCGCGGCCATCGGCTCGCCGTATGCACCAACAAATTCGAGAAGCAGTCGCTGCTGCTGCTGGACGCGCTCAAGATGACGCACCGCTTCGCCGCGGTCATCGGGCAGGACACGTTCAAGATCGCCAAGCCGGATCCGGAAGTGCTGCGGCGCACGATCCTGACCGCGGGCGGTGACCCCGCCAATGCCATCATGATTGGCGACTCCGAGACCGACATCCTTACGGCCCGCGCGGCGGAGCTGCCGGTCGTGGCTGTGGATTTCGGCTACAGCGCATTGCCCGTGTCCGAATATGGCCCCGACCGTCTGATCAGCCATTTCGGACAGTTATCGGAGGCAATCGCCAGCCTCGAACGCGGCAAATAAGGCACTATCCGCCATAGTTATGGTTAATGCGGTAAGGTTAACAGAACCCAACTTGTTGCCACATCTATATGTCGCTCTTAATGTGCTTAACGAAGGCCGAGCATGTAAGCTCGTGTGGACCGGGGTAATACCAATGTACCGAGTCATTGCTGTCGCTGTCGGTGGGCTCATCCTCGCCGGTTGCTCATCCTCGTCGGAGTTTCTCGACGGTCTGAAGCCGGGGCCGACGCTCGACACCGTTCGCTTTGAATCCGAGCCGCCGGGCGCCGAGGCCAAGACCTCGAACGGCCAGAGCTGCAAGACGCCCTGCTCGCTGGCGCTGCCGGTCGATGCGCCCCTCACCGTCACTTTCACGCTTCAGGGCTACCAGCCCGAGCAGGAAACGATCGAGGCGGTCGATCAGTCCGGCAGCCTGCCGCAACTGCGGCCGAACCCGGTCATGGTCGAGCTGACCGCCGCTCCGCCGGCCAAACCGGCTGCAAAGCCGCGCGCTTCGACCCGCAAACCGGCTGCCAAGCCCGCCGCCAAGCCCGCCGCGAAGCCGGCGGCCGCCAAGCCAGCGGCTCCGGCCGCTGCCGCGCCTGCTCCGGCACCCGCCCCCGCTCCGGCGGCGCAGCCGAGCGGTGGCGCCTCGCCCTGGCCGGCTCCGCGCCAGCAATAAGTTCCAGAAGACTGCCAACTCATACGGCGCGCCCCATCGGCGCGCCGTTTTGCTTTTGGCGCCAATAGGATCGCTGCGCCGCAATAAATCCCGCGCTATGGCCATCGGGGTCGAACTGCCTATATAAATCCAGTAGCGGGGCCGCGTTTGAAGCGGCGCATCACGGCGCGGCAAAGGGGCGTGCGCGCGCCTACAAGTTTTCGGTGGAAACGGATTATGACTTCGGCCTTCGACGCCGCATCCGGCGATTTCGGAATGCCCCGCGCGCTGATCGACCCGTTTGCGCGCGCTATTACGTATCTGCGCGTTTCGGTGACCGATCGCTGCGATTTTCGCTGCGTCTATTGCATGTCGGAACACATGAGCTTTCTGCCGAAGGCGGACCTGCTCAGCCTCGAGGAACTCGATCGCCTGTGCAGCGCCTTTGTCGCGAAGGGCGTGAACAAGCTGCGACTCACGGGCGGCGAACCCCTCGTCCGCCGTGGCATCATGACTCTATTTGCCTCGCTGTCGCGCCACCTCGAGAGCGGTGCGTTGAAGGAACTGACGCTGACCACGAACGGCTCGCAGCTCGAGAAATACGCCGCCGAACTCAAGAGCCACGGCGTCGAACGGATCAACGTGTCGCTCGACACGCTCGATGCCGACAAGTTCCGCGCGATCACGCGGTGGGGCGATCTCACCAAGGTGATGGCCGGGATCGACGCCGCGCAGGCGGCCGGACTCAAGGTCAAGATCAACGCGGTGGCGCTCAAAGGCGTCAACGAGGACGAGATCGGCGACATGATCGCCTGGGCGCATGGCCGCGACATGGACCTGACGGTCATCGAAGTCATGCCGCTCGGCGAGGTCGGCGAAGACCGCCTCGACCAGTATCTGCCGCTGTCGATGCTGCGTGCCCGGCTCGCCGAGCGCTTCACGCTTCACGACATCGACTATCAGACCGGCGGCCCTGCCCGTTATGTCCGCGTCAAGGAAACCGGCGGCCGCCTCGGCTTCATCACGCCGCTGACCCACAATTTCTGCGAATCCTGCAATCGCGTGCGTATTACCTGCACCGGCACCTTGTTCATGTGCCTGGGCCAGGAGGACGCGGCCGATTTGCGCGCGCCGCTGCGCGCCTCGGAGAGCGACGAGCCGTTGCACCGCGCCATCGACGCCGCCATCCTGCGCAAGCCCAAGGGCCACGACTTCGTCATCGACCGGCGCCAGCACCGCCCGGCTCTGGCGCGTCATATGAGCGTGACCGGCGGCTGAGCCCTGTCCGGCCGAATCCGTGCGGTGCCGGGCAACCGCTCTCGCTCCTTAGCCAAAAGTCCCGTATGTCGGGCGGGTTGGCGTTATTTTCACCATTGACGACGGGCAATTCCATCGGCTTAACAGTTGCGTGGTCCAGCGACCGCATGCGTGTGGGGCGCATCAAGTCGAAGTAAAAACACTGTTACGAGGGTCGAAAACGGCCCGCCAGAGGGGGAATTCAAACGTGAGCGCTCTCGACGCATGCCTTAAGGCGCTGCTGCCCGTCAGCCGCGCGGTCGATGCCTTTACGACCTGGATAGGCCGCAACCTTGCGTGGCTGATCCTCGCGGCGGTCCTGGTCTCGGCCATCAACGCCATCATCCGAAAGCTGTTCGACGTCTCTTCGAATTCCTGGCTCGAACTGCAATGGGTGCTGTTCGGCATCGTGTTCCTGCTCTGCTCGCCGTGGACGCTGCTCGCCAATGAGCACATCCGCATCGACATCGTGAACGCGATGATGCCGAAGCGGGTGCGCAACTGGATTGACGTCGTCGGCCACGGTCTTTTCCTCGCGCCCTGGTGCATCATCATGATCATCACCGGCGTCCCCTTCTTCTGGCGCTCGTTCATGATCAACGAGCAATCCGGCAATGCCGGCGGCCTGCCGCAATGGCCGTCGAAATCGCTGGTGCTGCTGGGCTTCACTCTGCTCCTCGTCCAAGGCCTTTCGGAATTGGTCAAACGTTTCGCCGTCATGCGCGGCTTCATTCCGGATCCGCACGAGAGTTCGGTCAGCGCCCTCGAAGCCGAGGTCGAACGAACTGTCGAAGCGATTGAACAGCGCTAAGCGCTTGCGGGTCTGGGGAGCACCACAATGATTGCCTTCATTATCGAGAACATGGCGCCGATCATGTTCGTGTCGCTGGTCGTGTTCTTGCTGCTGGGTTATCCGGCGGCATTCTCGCTGGCCGCCGTCGGCTTGCTGTACGCCTTGGTCGGTATCGAGCTCGGGCAGTTCCATCCCGACTTCCTGCAGGCCATGCCCGAGCGCGTCTACGGCGTGATGAACAACGACACGCTGCTCGCCATTCCATTCTTCACCTTCATGGGCCTCATCCTCGAGAGGTCCGGCATGGCCGAGGACCTGCTCGACACGATCGGGCAATTATTCGGCACGGTGCGCGGCGGCCTTGCTTACGCGGTCATCTTCGTCGGCGCCCTGCTCGCCGCCACCACCGGCGTGGTCGCGGCTTCCGTGATCTCGATGGGCCTGATTTCGCTGCCGATCATGCTGCGCTACGGCTATGACCGCCGCGTCGCCTCCGGCGTCATCGCGGCCTCGGGCACGTTGGCGCAGATCATTCCACCGTCGCTGGTTCTGATCGTGATGGCCGACCAGCTCGGCCGGTCGGTCGGCGACATGTACGAAGGCGCCTTTATTCCCGGCCTGGTTCTGGCCGGCCTTTATGCGCTCTACATCTTCATCGTCACGCTGATTTCGCGGAATGCCGCGCCGGGTCTGCCGCAGGAAGTCATCGGCTATCGCGAGCCGAGCGGCGCCCGTGGCGTCTGGCAGCTCGGCGTACTGGTCGTGTTCTCGGGTCTCGTTGCCTACTTCCTGATGACCCAGACCAATGTGCGCGGCGGCGCCGATTTCGTCATTCTGACCATGTCGGTCGGCGTCATCGTGTCGTTCCTCTGCGCGGTGTTCAACCGCGTGTTCGGCACCCGCTACTTCTACGTCAGCTTCGTTCTCTTCGCGGCGCTCGCGGCGGCCTGGTACTACTTCAACCACCACAACCACGAGAACTGGGCACTGCTGCTGGCGGCGCTGTCGGCCGGCGCCCTATATGCCGTCATCGCCGCCCTGATCGAGAAGGCGACCGGCTTCCGCCTCATGACCCTGATGGCAGAGCAGACCACCTTCGTCATGGTGCCGCCGCTGTTCCTGATCTTCCTCGTGCTCGGCACCATCTTCATCGGCGTCGCGACGCCGACCGAAGGCGGCGCCATGGGCGCGGTTGGCGCGCTCATCCTTGGCGCCATTAAACGCCGCCTCACCTTCGACCTGATCCGTCAGGCCGTCGAGTCGACGGCCAAGCTGTCGGCTTTCGTGGTGTTCATCCTGCTCGGCGCCCGCGTGTTCTCGCTGACCTTCTACGGCGTCAGCGGCCACATCTGGGTCGAACATCTCCTGACGTCGCTCCCGGGCGGCGCAACCGGCTTCCTGATCTTCGTCAACGCGCTGGTCTTCGTCCTCGCCTTCTTCCTCGACTTCTTCGAGCTGGCCTTCATCGTCATCCCGCTGCTCGGGCCGGCGGCCGACAAGCTGGGCATCGACCTGATCTGGTTCGGCGTCATCCTCGGCGTCAACATGCAGACCTCGTTCATGCATCCGCCCTTCGGCTTCGCCCTGTTCTATCTGAGATCGGTGGCGCCGAAGATCGCCTATACGGACCGGGTGACGCAGCAGCGCATGGAGCCGGTGACCACGGGCCAGATCTACTGGGGCGCGGTGCCGTTCGTCGTGATCCAGTGCATCATGGTGGCGCTGGTGATCATCTTCCCGCAGATGGTCATGCACTACAAAAAAGGCATGTCCACCGTCGATCCGAACAGCGTGAAGATCGAGGTGCCGGCCTTCGACAACCTGCCGCCGCTCGACTTCAACGCGGCGCCGCCGACGTTCAAGTAGCGGCGTCGACAGAGGCGGATGTAATAAAAAACCCCGGAGCGTCGCTCCGGGGTTTCTCTTTTCGTGACGGCGCGGCCGATCAGCTCGACATCGCGCGCATCATGAACTGGTCGTAGGTGTTCTCCGCGAGGCGGTGCCACTGGTAGGTGTTCTTCGTGAAGGCCATCAGCGACTCGTTGACCTTCTTGAAGCTCTCGTTGCCGGCCGCGGTCTCGGCGTGCAGCTCCATGGTCGCCTTGTAGGAGGCGTCCATGATCGCGGTCGAGAACACGTGCAGCTTGGTGCCGCCGGCGATGAGGCGGCGCAGCGCCTGCGGATTGAGCTTGTCGTACCGCGCCATCATGGTGGTGTTGGCGAAGTGGCCGGCCTGCTCGAGGACCGACTGGTAGTGCTTGGGCAGCGCGTTCCACTTGTCGAGGTTGACGAAGGCGAACAGCATCGAGCCGCCTTCCCACCAGCCCGGCGCGTAGTAATGCGGCGCGACCTTGTAGAAACCGAGCTTTTCATCGTCGTAAGGACCGATCCACTCGGCCGCGTCGATGGTGCCCTTCTCCAGCGCCGGATAGATGTCGCCACCGGCGATCTGCTGCGGCACGGCGCCGAGCTTCTGCATGATCTTGCCGGCCCAACCACCGATACGCATCTTGACGCCCTTGAGGTCGTCGACGGTGTTGATCTCCTTGCGGAACCAGCCGCCCATCTGACAGCCGGTGTTGCCGGCGAGGATGCCGCGGATGTTGTACTTCTTGTAGAACTCGTTGAGGACGTCCGAGCCGCCGCCTTCCGTCCACCAGGCCTGGTTGATGCGGGCGTTCGGACCGAAAGGCACCGAGGTGCCGAAGCCGAAGGTCGGGTCCTTGCCGAAGTAATAATAGGAAGCGGTGTGGCCGATCTCGACGGTGCCGTTCTGCACGGCGTCGACGATCGCCAGGCCCGGCACGATTTCGCCGGCGGCGAAAGGCTGGATCTGGAATTTACCGTCGGTTGCGTCCGAAACCGCTTTGCACATGGTTTCGACGCCGCCGCCATAGATGGTGTCCAGAGACTTCGGCCAGCTCGCCGGCATACGCCACTTAACTTCAGGGCTCGACTGGGCAATCGCAGGAGCCGCGATCGCCGCGCCGGCCACACCCAAGCCGGCCGCCTGAATAAATTGACGACGTTTCATTACTGGTATCCTCCCAATGTCGCTTGATTGCGGGAGCCCCCGGACTACCCGCAAATGCACCCACTTAACCGGGGGCTTATGACGACCATGGCGCGGACCGTGTTCTAAATCCAGTACAGAATTTGTAATTCAGGCCGCCTTTGGTCTTGCCCGATCAGCGACGACGGAGGAATCCTCAAAAAACAGGCCGCCGCCGGACGATCCGGCGGCGGCCTTAATCGAAAGGCTAATAAACGGCCTTAGCCGCGCTGGCGGGCGCGAACCATGAAGGCATCGAAGCCGAGCTCGGCCACCTGCCACCACTGATAGGCATCGCCGCGGTAGGCGATGACGGCGTCGACAACCTTCTTGAACTCGGGGTTCTTGCCCGAGGTCTCGGCGTACATGTCCATCGTCGCCTTGTAGCTGGCTTCCATCACCGGCTGCGGGAACGGACGGAGTTGCGCGCCGCTGGCGGCCAGACGCTTGATCGCCTGCGGGTTGGCGTTGTCGTACTTGGCGATCATCCAGTCATTCGCCTGCGCCGAGGCGGCGCGCACGATGGCCTGATAGTTCTTCGGCAGCGCGTTGAACTTCTCGATGTTGATGAAGTTGTGCAGCATCGCGCCGCCTTCCCACCAACCCGGATAGTAGTAGAACGGCGCAACCTTGACGAAGCCGAGCTTCTCGTCGTCGTAGGGACCGACCCACTCGGCCGCGTCGATGGTGCCCTTCTCCAGCGCCGGATAGATGTCGCCGCCGGCGAGTTGCTGCGGCACCGCGCCCATCTTGGCGAAGATGTTGCCGGCGTAACCGGCGATGCGGAATTTCAAGCCGTTGAGATCTTCAACCGCCTTGATCTCCTTGCGGAACCAGCCGCCCATCTGACAGGTGGTGTTGCCGCACGGAATGGCGAGGATGTTGTACTTCTTCATGAAGTCGTCGACGAGCTGCTGGCCGCCGCCGAAGGCCATCCACGCCGCCTGCATGCGGGTGTTCAGGCCGAAAGGCTGCGCGGTGAACAGCGAGAAGGTCGGGTCCTTGCCGACGTAGTAGTAGGACGCGGTGTGCGCCATTTCGACGGTGCCGTTCTGCACGGCATCCGCGGCCTGCAGGCCGGGCACGATTTCGCCGGCGGCGAAAGGCTGAACCTGGAACTTGTTGTCGGTCGCTTCGGCCACGGCCTTGGCGAACACTTCGGCAGCGCCGTAGAGCGTGTCGAGCGACTTGGGGAAGCTCGAGGTCAAGCGCCACTTCACTTCAGGGCTCGACTGGGCGATGGCCGGCGCGGCAACCGCGCTCGCGGCAAGGCCCACGCCCGCCGCCCCCAGGAATTGTCGGCGTTTCATTCCATATTCTCCATTATTTATGTGCATTTTTTGGAAGCTTTCACCGGCCGGAATGGCGGTTACTTGCGCGCTTGCTAGCCGGTCTCTTTCGCGGTGGAAAGCGGCATGGCTGCATCGCAAGCATGCTACAGGGTCGCAGTTGCAATGTCAGCGTCTTACGCGCGCCCGTGTTTAACGGCGCCGCTTTAACAAACTGCGCCATGCCGACAAATATTGCACTGCGGCATAAATAGACCTTGGTCTACCGCGCTTTGCGCTCAGGCCTCGATGACGATCTTCGGCGCGCTGCGCGACGGCCCGCCCTTGATCTGATCCAGAACGCGAGCGGCGATCTCGCGATAGATTTTGGCGTGAACGCCGTCCGGTTCAGTGGCCACCACGGGGAGGCCCGCGTCCGACTTCTCGCGGATGGTCATGTGCAGCGGCACCTCGCCGAGGAACGGCACGCCCTGCCGCTCCGCCTCGTGGCGGGCGCCGCCATGGCCGAATACATCGGAGCGCGTGCCGCACTCAGGGCACAGGAAATAGCTCATGTTCTCGACGACGCCGAGCACCGGCACGTTGACGCGCTTGAACATGGCGACGCCGCGCCGCGCATCGATCAGCGCCAGATCCTGCGGCGTGGAGACGATGACCGCGCCCTTGAGCGGCACCTGCTGCGCCATGGTGAGCTGGGCGTCGCCGGTGCCGGGGGGCATGTCCACCACCATGACGTCGAGCCGGCCCCACTCCACCTCGCGCAACATCTGCGTGATCGCAGACATCACCATCGGCCCGCGCCAGATCATCGGCGTCTCTTCGTCGATCAGGAAACCGATCGACATAACCTTGAGGCCGTATTTCTCGATCGGCTTGAGCCGGGTGCCGCCAAGGGTCTCCGGCTTCTGCTTGATATCGAGCAGCTTCGGAATCGACGGCCCGTAGATATCGGCGTCGAGCAGGCCGACCTTGAGACCCAGGGCGGCCAGGCCAAGCGCGATATTGACGGAGGTGGTGGACTTGCCGACGCCGCCTTTGCCGGAGGCGACGGCAATGACGGCATCGACGCCGGGAATGCCGGTCGCCGCGCCGGAGGCCGCCTTGGCGGGACCGTGCGAATGGCCGTGGCTATGACCTTGCGCCTGATGCGCCGGCGCCGGGCCCTTCCCGGCCTTCTCGGCGGTGAGCGCGACCAGCGCCGAGGTCACCCCCGGCAGCGCCCGCACCGCGGCTTCCGCCTGCGCCCTCACCGGCTCCCAGGCCTTCACGGCCGCGGCGTCTACCGTGATCGAGAAGAACACCTTGCCGTCGCCGGCGACAATGTCGGACAGGACCTTCTCGCCGGTGAGCGGCGCGCCGTTGGGCGAACGGACCTTCGCCAGCGCGCCCAGCACGTCGTCCTTGCTCACCGCCATGATCGTTCCCTTTTCGCCGGCCGGACCTTTTCCAAGGTCCTTTCTGCCTGCCATTTGGCCGTTTGCCGCGGCCGATGCAAGAGACCCCGCCGCCGCATGGCCGGCGAACCTGGACGGTTGACGGGCCCGCTCCGACAATGACCTATGGGGCCTCGCAGGCGGCGCCGCCGGTCGGGCCGCGGGCTTTGTCGATCCGGATGACCGGACTTTACGTGGAGGATTTCTCGATGGCGAAGGTTGCGTTTCTGGGCCTCGGAGTCATGGGCTACCCGATGGCGGGACACCTCAAGAACAAGGGCGGCCATGACGTCACCGTCTATAACCGCACCACCGCCAAGGCTGAGAAATGGGCCGCCCAGTTCGGCGGCAAGGTCGGCAAGACCCCGGCCGAGGCCGCCAAGGGCCAGGACTTCGTCATGTGCTGCGTCGGCAATGACAACGACCTGCACGAAGTGACGCTCGGCAAGGAGGGCGCCTTTGCGGCCATGGGCAAAGGCACGATCTTCGTCGATCACACCACCGCCTCCGCCGATATCGCGCGCGAGCTTTACGCCGCGGCCAGGAAGACCGGCTTCGACTTCATCGACGCGCCGGTGTCGGGCGGCCAGGCCGGCGCCGAGAACGGCGTGCTCACCGTGATGTGCGGCGGCGACGAAGCCATCTTCAACAAGGCCAAGCCGGTGATCGACGCCTATGCGCGCGCCTGCAACCTGATGGGCGAACCGGGCGCAGGCCAGCTTGCCAAGATGTGCAACCAGATCTGCATCGCCGGCATCGTGCAGGGCCTCGCCGAAGCGGTGCACTTCGCCAAGAAATCCAACCTCGACATCGAGAAGCTGATCGCCACCATTTCCAAGGGCGCGGCGCAGTCCTGGCAGATGGAGAACCGCTACAAGACCATGAACGAAGGCAAGTTCGACTTCGGCTTCGCGGTGGACTGGATGCGCAAGGACCTGAGCATCTGTCTGGCCGAAGCGCGCAAGAACGGCGCCACCCTGCCCGTCACCGCGCTGGTCGATCAGTTCTATGCCGACGTGCAGAAGATGGGCGGCAGCCGCTGGGATACGTCGAGCCTGCTGGCGCGGCTGGAGAAGAAGTAAGCGCTCGTCATTCCGGGACGCGCGCAGCGCGGACCCGGAATGCAAATACACCCTCATATACCGCTGGATTCCGGGTTCGCGCTTTCAGCGCGCCCCGGAATGACGGGTGAGATTCAATTGTCAAACAGCCAGTCTTAGCCAACGTTCAACCGCCCCTCGCTTCGTCATCCTCCGCGAAGGCGGACGACGACGTAGGGTCGTGATTGATCGCCCCTGTTCTCGAAGGCCCGGGGCGGCCTGCCTTCCATTCCTTGCCCCGGCAAAACGCCGAGGGAATGGAGCGCCGCGAGGCGCCCAACAGATGCACCTTGCGGTGCCGGCCCCTCCTTGCGATCGGAGAAAGGCCTGCGCCCCGCGGCGCTCCATGGTGGCGATTTCTGTCCGCGGGGCCGTAACTTCCGGCGGCCGGTCAGCGATCGAGCCTCCTTGTGAGAGGACATCGACCTCCGGCAGGCTTTCGCCCGCCTTCACCGAACCCCCGTCCAGCCATTGAAGGCAGAGCCCCGTAGTGGGCCCGGACGGCTACCCGCGGCCTCCCGGGAGCGGGGTTACGAGCCCCGCCCGCAGGCGCCACATCCTGCCCCGTCATCAAGACGTCTCTAGATGACGTCCCCGGCCGGGCCGGACGAATGAACCCTATCCTATCGTAGGAATAATGGTCAAGGACTATTTTCTATTCGTCATTCCGGGGCGCGCTGAAAGCGCGAACCCGGAATCCAGACCCGCCCTCATGCATCGCTGGATTCCGGGCTCGCCACTGCGTGGCGCCCCGGAATGACGACCGAACGCCGAGGCTCTGTTGTTCTCGGCAACGACGGTTGATAGGTTGCCGGCAACGATCGATTTTCGGGGAGTTTCACATGGTGGGCAAAGCGTTGCAGGGCTGGATGGACGCTCACGGCCTGCCGGCAATCGCCGCCGTCGTGCTGGCGGTCATCGTCGGCCTCGCTTTGCTGCTGGTGCTCGGCGGCTACTGGCTGGCGACGTAACCCGAAACCCCGCTCATGCCCGCGGAGGCGGGCATCCAGACCTGAGCCATGCTTCCGGAAAAGAGCTGGATCCCCGCTTTCGCGGGGATGACCGGAGCAAGAGAAGCTCGCTCCTCAACTACAACAACCCCAACTGCATCAGTTCGCGGCGCATCTCCTCGGGCATGTTGAGCGCGCCCTTGCCGATCTTGCCGAGATCGCGCGGCACCTCCTTGTCGACGAGATAGCGCCAGCCCTGGAACGCGGCGCGCGGCCGCGGCTCGACCGGAATGCATTTGGGATCGAGCACCAGCTTGCAGCGGTGAATGCCGTCCTTGTCGGTGAAGGGCCGGATGTCGAGGATGACCTCGCGGCACATGATCTGGCCCTTGATCACCCAGTAGATCGAGCCGCCGTCCTTCAGCTCGTCGGCGCGCTTGGGCACCATGCGCGTGGTGTGAATGCGCTCCGGCTTCTTCACGCCGCGCTTCTTCTGCGCCTTGATCTTGTCGTCGATCCAGCCCTGCAGGTCGGCGATGGAGTCGGTTCCGACGGACAGCTTGATGAGATGAAGGGGCATTACTCTCAGCCAACCAGATTGCGTTAAGCGCCTTCCGCAGGCGCAATCGTCATCACTCTGGCGCCTTCGGCGATCTGGGCGCCGACGCTCGCCGCGATGTCCGCCACCGTGCCGTCGAGCGGCGCGGTAAGCGTGTGCTCCATCTTCATCGCCTCGATGATGGCGAGGCGCTGGCCGCGCGCCACCGACGCGCCCTGCTCCACCAGCACCGCCAGCACCTTGCCGTGCATCGGCGCGCGGATCGTACCGCCGCCGCCTTCGTTCGTGTCCTCGCCAAGCGACAGATCGCGCAGCGCCAGCCTGGTCTGGCGGCCTCTCTGCAGCACGTAGACCGCATCGTTGGCGATGATCGCCGTGGCCTCGGCGGCAGGCGAAGCGCCGTTGACGGTGACCTTGGCCGCGCCGCCCTCGTAGGTCACTTCGGCGTTGAGCTTTTGGCCTTCGGCAATCAGCGGCACGATAAGACGCCGCGCGCCGGACAACTGGAAGCCGTCATCGGCATCCCACGGCGAATCCGAGCCATCGCGCTGCTCGGCCAGACGATCGTGCTCGGCCGCCATCAGCGCCTCGGCGCCGAAGGCGACGGCCTCGTTGTCGAGACCATGCGCGCCGACGAGTTCAGTCAGATGCGCATCGATGAAGCCGGTGTCGAAGGCGCCGTTGCGGAAGTCGCCCGCCCGCGCCAGCGCGGCGAGAAAGCCGGCATTGCTGCGCGGACCGGCGACCATGGTGGCGTCGAGCGCATTGGCGAGGATGTCCAGCGCCTGCTCGCGGGTTTCGCCCGTGGCGATCAGCTTGGCGATCATCGGATCGTAGAACGGCGTTACCTCGTCGCCGCTCTCGACACCGGTATCGACGCGCAGCCCTTCGGCCTTCGGGAATTCGAGCGCGACGAGTTTGCCGGTCGACGGCAGGAAGCCCTTTTCCGGGTCCTCGGCATACAGCCGCGCCTCGACGGCGTGACCCTGAAGCGGCACCTGGTCCTGCTTGAGCGGCAAGGCTTCGCCATGGGCGATGCGGAATTGCCATTCGACCAGATCGAGGCCGGTGACGGCTTCGGTGACCGGATGCTCGACCTGCAGGCGCGTGTTCATTTCCATGAACCAGAAGCCGCCGCTCTTGAGGCCGCCCGCCCCGTCGGCGATGAACTCGATGGTTCCGGCGCCGACATAGCCGGCGGCTTTCGCGGCGGCGACGGCGGCCGCGCCCATCTCGGCGCGCAAGGCCGCGCTCATGCCCGGCGCAGGCGCTTCCTCGATCACCTTCTGGTGGCGGCGCTGCAGCGAGCAGTCGCGCTCGTTGAGATGGATGGCGTCGCCCTGCGTGTCGGCGAAGACCTGCATCTCGATGTGGCGCGGCGCGGTGACGTATTTCTCGATCAACACGCGGGCATCGCCGAAGGCGTTCTGCGCCTCGCGCATCGCGCCCGCGAGGGCGTCCTCGAAATCGGCGTGCCTGTCGACGCGGCGCATGCCCTTGCCGCCGCCGCCGGCGACGGCCTTGATCAGCACCGGATAGCCGATCTCGTAGGCCTTGCGCTTGAGCAGCGTCGGGTCCTGGTTTTCGCCGTGATAGCCGGGCACGACTGGCACGCCGGCCTTCTCCATCAGCGCCTTGGCGCGGTCCTTGAGGCCCATGGCCTCGATCGCCGAGGGCGGCGGCCCGACGAAGACGATGCCGTTATCCGCGCAGGCTTTGGCGAAGGCGGTGTTCTCGGACAGGAAGCCGTAGCCCGGGTGGATGCACTCGGCCTTGGAGGCCTTGGCCGCGGCGATGATCTTCTCGATCACCAGATAGCTCTGCGCCGCCGGCGCCGGGCCGATCAGATGCGCCTCGTCGGCCAGCTTGACGTGCAGCGCGTTGGCGTCCGCCTCCGAATAGACCGCGACGGTGCGCATGCCCATGCGTTTGGCCGTGCGCATGATGCGGCAGGCGATTTCGCCGCGATTGGCGATGAGAACGGATTTGAACATGCGAGGGCCCGGCGTTGACGACGAGACGATACTAGCGCGCCGGGGCGATGTCCGCCGGTTCGTTCGGCACCTGTGGACGCTTCGGCGGCACCGGGGTGCGCTCGGGCTGCGGCGGAGCCGGCGGCGCCCGGTCGCCCAAAGCGGCGCCCTGCGCGGCGGCGGCCTGCCTGGCTTCGGTCGCCTCCTTCGACAGAGGCGGCTCGGCATTCATGATGCTGACCGGCGGGATCGAGGCCGCCGAGGGGAAATCGTATTTCGACGACACCTGGCGCGCTTCGCCCCCGGCGGGAGCACCGGCTTGCAGCGGCGGCGGCGCCGCCGGCGGGACCGCCGCGACCGGCTTGTCCGGTGCGGCCTGCACCGGGCCGTTCCAGGCGACCGAATGGCGGGAGACGTATTGATCGAAGGTGCGCGCCTTCAGGTTCGAGCGCAGCATGCTGGAGTCGGTCACCAGCGCAAAGCCGGTGCACTGCGCGGCCGAGCAGCCGTCGCGCTGGCTCAGCACCTGGGCGGCGATACCGAAGCGGTCGACCTCGATGGCGCGCCGCGTCGTGGCAAGGCGCGGCGCCAGCGCCGGCACGTCCCTGCCGTCGGCGAGCAGCGCCATGCGCGCGCCGATATAGGCGACCGCGGCGGCGGTGGCCTGCGGCGAGCCGAATACGGCAGCCTCGCAGGCGGTCTCGGTGGCGTCGCCCGGCGCGGCATCGAGGCAGGCCAGCGCCGACCCCGGCGCCATCGCCCGCGCGGTGAGTTCGTCGCTGCGCGCGATGACGGCGCGTTCGTGCGCCGCGCGGCGGTCCGCGGCCATCTGGTCGGCAATGGCGAAGGCGCCGACGCCAAGGCCGAGCAGCACCGCGAGCGGCGTCGCGTAACGGGCAAACAGAACGGATATGGGAACGCGGCCTGACATGGCTCTACCGACAGGGCAATGGTGGCGGCATCAAGGTCGGCGCTCCCGGCTCGCTCACAGCCCGCCCGGCGCGCGGAAGCCGGGGGCGACATCGCTTGCGGCGGCAAAGGCGCCCTTGGCCTCGATCGAGGTCATGGCCACGGTGGTTTTCAGATCGGTCACGCCGGCGCTGGCGCCGGCCGACAGCAGCACCGCCGCCATCTGGGTGTTGTCCGGCGCGTCCGCGATCAGCATGAAATCGTAGTCGCCGAAGGTGACGTAGTAGCCGATGAGCTTGCCGCCGACCTTGGCCAGAAGCCGCGACACCGCCTCGGCGCGGTCTTCGGGCTTCACCAGCATGCCCTTGATGGCTTCGCGGGTGTAGCGCCCTTGCGTGATGTAGATCGGCATGGAATTGGCTCTCCCCGCGACGAAGCGATTCACGAGGCGCGACTATACGTCAAAGCCGGAGCCGGCGCGCACGGAGCACGTGCCGGCGCGCGAGCGGATCAGATGCGCTCGAGCTGGCTTTCCTTGGCGACCCGCTCGAAGGCCTCGACCGAACTCTTGATCCGGTACTGGCGGTCCTCGCCGTCCGACGGCAGCACCTTGATCACCGTATAGGTGCCGCTGGCGGCGGCGCGGCCAAAGCTCGGCGAGGTGAAATACACCGCATCGCCGACCTGATACTTGTGCGCCTTGGCCGGCGCCGCCTCCGGCGCCTCGATCGGCTGCATCGGCGGCGAGAAGGTGCGGATCATGCTGAGCGCGGCAAGCTCGCTCTCGGACAATTCGATGCGCTCGCTCCTAGCCGCGCCGGGCTTGACCACGGCGGCAGCGCTCGTCAGACCGTTCCTGGCCTTGATCGCTTCCTTGGCGGCAGCCTTCGCAGCGATATCGGCGGCGATGCGCGACACCTGCTTGGAGACGGCCTTGGTGACAGGCTTCTCCGCGGGCTTCGCCACTGGCTTGGCGGCCACCGGCTTCAGCGCCGGCTTTTCGATCGGCTTGGCGACAGCCACCGGCTTGGTAACAGGCTTGGTAACAGGCTTGGTAACAGGCTTGGCAACAGGCTTGGCAACCGCGGTGACCGCCGCTTTGGCCAACGTCTTGTCGATGGTTTTGACAGGCGCCTTGGCCTTGTTCGCCGCCGGCTTCACCGCAGCCTTGCTGGCGGGCTTGCTCACAGGCTTGTTCGACGATTTGGACGCCGCGCGCGACGAACGCGCAGTGGCGCGCCCCCTCGACGAGTTCCCGGCCTTCCGGGCGCTCTTGGCGGACTTTTTGACGTTCTGCCGGGAGGACTTCTGGGAGGTCCGACCGGCGGCCTTGCTCGACTGTGTACGCATATTTGTAATATAGCAGATAATTCGCCTTATGCCCGTCTTTTTTTATTATTTTATCCTTTCATTTCAATCTGTTAGAGGGTGCTCCGAAACGGGCCAATTGTTTTTACGCAAATGCCGCAGGCCACCCGCCTTGGCCGGCCGGCGGCCCTTCGCGAGGCGATTCCGATGGAACTTTTATTCGACAAACCCGTTCGTTAGCCGGGAATACGGGGCGTCAAACCTTCGGGACGGAGAACGGCACATGCGACTTCTGTTGGGCATCATTCTCGGCGGCGCTCTCACGATCGGCGGCGCCTACATCTACGACAGCAACCATGCCGGCGTTGCCAGCAGCGACACCACCGTCACCGCCGCGCGGCCGATGGTGAACTGGGATGTGGTCGGCGTGAAGTGGCACGACCTCTCCGAGGGCGCCAAGCAGCAGTGGGACCGCGTGACCGCCAACGTCCAGCCGGACCGCGCCACGCGCGCCAACTGACCGGCGACAGTCTCCACGCAAAAAAAAAGCCCCGCCGGACGGCGGGGCTTTTCCTTTTCGATCCTGTCACGCCGAGCGGGCGAAGGGCGTGACGCTGATCGCGGCGCCGATGGCGCGGCGGTCGAGCCGGCTGCCGTCATCGCCTTCGATGAACAGCGCAACCCTGCCCTGCTGACGCAGATGGCTCGCCCACCACAGCGCCTCGTCCATCGACATGAACTCCTTGTACAGCATGCGCTGCTTTTCCATCGGCGACGGATCCGGCGCGCCCTTCGGGCCGCTGTAAACACGAAATGTCATGGTTTCCTCCGTGAAGGTCGCTCCCTGCGAGCGCATTCTAAATTGCGTTCCGCTGATGGCAACGTCTGCACGCTTGTTCAGGTTCCGCGATGCAGGCATGCTCGCGCGCGGCGCTGACCGACAAGCGCGGCGTCGATGCCGTGGTCGAACTCAACATTACCGCGAACGCCATCGGCATCCAGTTCTTCCTGGTGTTCGAGCTTGACGCTGCCGAGCGCGCCCGCGCCGTGAGCGGCATCGGCGCCGCGCTGGCACAGGGCAAGCCGATCAACCGCGTCGACCCGCGCACATTCGGCCTCGACGACGCCGCCGCCGCGCATGAGGCGGTGGAGCAAGGCGCGAGCGCCAAGGTGGTGGTGACTTTGTAGCGCTCAGTCGTCGAGCGGCGCCACCGCGGCATCGACGAACCCGGCGGCATCGAAGGCGCGGCGGGCAAGCCCGTTCGCCTTCGCGGTCTCGATGAGTTGCCGCGCCAAGGCGAGCGCACCCGGCCGCCCCGGCGGCACGGCGACGCCGATGCCGGTCTGCTGGAATTGCCCCGGCAGCACGCGCGCGCCGGGAATGCGCGGCAGCAGGCCGATGAAGGAATCGTGCGACAGCGCGAAGGCATCGGCCTCGCCGCGCTGCGCCATAGCGGTCATCAGATCGACGCTCGAAACCTCTTCGACCGCGGCCAGCGGCGCGGTGCGCCGCGCGGCGCGCGCCGTCGTGGTGCTGGCGATGGCGACGATGCGGATGCCCTCGCGATTGACCTGCTCGATGGTGAATATCTCGGAGCCCGCCGGCACCAGATAGGTGCTGCCCATCAGATAAAAGGACGGGCCGAAGGCGACGCGCGCCTCGCGCGCCGCATCGCGCGGCATGAAGCCCATATCGCAGGCGCCCTCGGCGATGGCATCGGTGAGCTGCCCGGAGTTCGGAAACTCGGCGAGCGACAGCGGCACGTTCAGCAGCGCGGCAAAGCCGTGCAGCAGATCGACCGGCACGCCCTGGGCGACGCCGTCACCGGATTTGGTGGCGAAGGACAACGACTTGGCCGGCGCGACGACGATGCCGCCGCGCAAGGTGCCGGTGGGGGCGAGATCAGCGAGATGAGAGAGATCGAGCATGGACGGCGTTTAGCGCGCGAAGCGGGTGATGAAAAGACTTCTGTCATTCCGGGGCGCGCATGAAAACGCGCGGGCCCGGAATCCATACTCCGCAGCGCTGGGGATATGGATTCCGGGCTCGCACCTTCGGTGCGCCCCGGAATGACGGTGCTAGAACTTCTCCACCCACGGCCGCAGCTCGACCTCGAAGCTCCAGGCGCTGCGCGGCTGCCTGAGGACCTGCATGTAGCTCTCGGCGATGGCGTCGGGATCGAGCAGCGCATCGGGCTTGGCGGGATCGGCCGGGCGGCGCGCGCTGGCGATGCCGCCGTCGATGACGAAATGCGCCACGTGAATGCCTTGCGGGCCGAGCTCGCGTGCGAGGCTCTGCGCCAGACCGCGCAGCGCGAACTTGCCCATGGCGAACGGCGCCGACTGCGCATAGCCCTTCACCGACGCCGACGCGCCAGTGAACAGCAGCGCGCCCTTAGCCTTGGGCAGCATACGCCGCACCGCCTGCTGCGCCACGATGAAGCCGCCGAAGGCGGTGATGGCCAAGGTCTTCTCGACTTCCTTTGGATCGAGATCGACGAAGGCACCGCGCACGCGGTAGCTCGGATTGTAGATGACGACATCCGGCGTCAGGTTCGCGGCGTCGAGGTCGTCGAACAGCGTCTCGACCTCGTCGCGTTTCGCAGCGTCGCAATCGAAGGTGCGCGCGCCAGTGGCGTCCGCGAACTCCCTGAGCTTTTCAGCCGAGCGCGCCGCGAGCGCGACCTGCATCCCCTCTTTCAACATAAGCCGCGCGAGCGAGGCGGACAGGCCTGAGCCGGCGCCGACGATGAGAGCGGAGGTGTGTTTCATGAGGACGTGCATAGCATGGTCGAAGCGCCTCGTCCGCCCTCATCCTGAGGAGGCGCGGCACGCACCATCTCGAAGGATGGCGCGGCCCCATGCTTCGAGACGCATCGCTGACGCGATGCTCCTCAGCATGAGGCCGGGACAGGCCGCTCATATCTCCGCATCCGAGCGCACGACGGCCATGATCTCGAACTGGTCCTTGTCGTCGTCGTTTTTTGCATAGGCATTGAGCGCATCGCGCGCCTTGGCGATCGCCTCCTCAGCCGTCCAGCAGCTTTCGATCTGCAGGCTGTCGTCCTCGCCATCCTCGAGATAGCGGATGAAGACTTCCCAATCGTGGCCGATCTTTTTTGATTTGGCGGGCATGGAGCAACACGTCGGAATGGCTTGTAGGGTGGGCTGAGTGCAGCGAAGCCACAGACAATGGCGGACTACGCTGCGCTAATCCGCCCTACGGGCTAAGCAGGATCAATTACTTCTCCACGCTCGTTTCTATACACCGCCCTTCCGTTTTCCTTACTAATCCGAACGCTCCCCCCTGGTGGAATGACAATGTTCCATTCCGCGCACCTGTTCTTCCATTCGATACACCCAGCGGGACTAAAGGCGTCAGCAAAATCAATATGTTTATTCTCATAGGTAACGTATTTTCCGTCGACTTTTCGATCAACGACTTGATTGTATTCCACCTGCTCAATCGCCAGATATCTGTCTACGATCTCCGGTTTAAAGACCAGATTGTCGCCATGTCCAAGCACTGCGATCGCAGGATAAAGCAGCCCGGCCACCCTGTGATCTCTAACCCCTTCAATTTTTTCGTCTTCAGCCACGTCGTGCAGAAATGGCAGCGTGATAGCGACCGACATTTTGTATAAGTGCTCTTCTCCCGCCGGCACTTCGCGCGTAAATTCTTCATTGAAGAATTTATCTAGCAATCGCGCTGACGGCGTTTGAGGATTTTGATCGCGCCGTATCCACTGCGGTATCGAACTTCGATCTGATTGAAGGCGACTAAATACTCGGTCGGTGAACCCCAAATTGTTTACAATAAGCCGCTCGGTGACCCTCCACCGGGATAGAGCAAAGAAGTCCCCTTTCTCTAAGTGAAGCTCAAACTGAGGAGCATTCCAGCCTACGCTGCAGTAAAACAAGGACTGTCCAATGGTGTTCGCTCTACCGAATTTTGAAATCTTCTCTGGCGGCGGATAGCCCAATCTCGCAGTCAGATCGTATTTTTGATCCCACTTAACGGCTCTATAAACTTTCGTGCCGGGCTCTAGGATAGGCGTTTGGATAACAAAGCCATGGAGCAGATACTGAACTCGGCGGGAAAGAGCAGCAACGTCTGCCACTTTTAGGTCAACTCTACGAATGGCCGCGACTATCTCTCGCAATTCACCAAGCTTTATAGAGACACCAGGTCGCATAGCTCACATCCTGAACACCCCAAACTTCGTCTCCGGCACCGGCGCGTTGAGCGCCGCGCTGAAAGCCAAAGCCAGCACGCGGCGCGTTTCGCTCGGCGCGATGATGCCGTCGTCCCACAGACGCGCCGTGGCGTAATAGGGATTGCCCTCTTCCTCGTATTGCTCGCGGATCGGCGTCTTGAATTCCTCTTCCTCGACCTGCGACCATGATCCGCCGCCGGCCTCGATATTGTCGCGCTTGACGGTGGCGAGCACGCTCGCCGCCTGCTCGCCGCCCATCACCGAGATGCGCGCGTTCGGCCAGGTGAACAGGAAACGCGGCGAATAGGCGCGGCCGCACATGCCATAATTGCCGGCGCCGTAGGAGCCGCCGACGATGACCGTGATCTTCGGCACCTGCGCGCAGGCGACCGCGGTCACGAGCTTGGCGCCGTCCTTGGCGATGCCGCCGGCCTCGTAATCGCGGCCGACCATGAAGCCGACGATGTTCTGCAGGAACAGCAGCGGAATCCGGCGCTGGCAACACAGTTCGATGAAATGCGCACCCTTGAGCGCGCTCTCCGAGAACAGGATGCCGTTATTGCCGATGACGCCGACCGGCATGCCGTGAATGCGGCCAAAGCCGCAGACCAACGTCGTGCCGTAAAGCTGCTTGAACTCGTCGAACGCCGAGCCGTCCACCAGCCGCGCGATGACCTCGCGGATGTCGTATTGCTTCTTGAGATCGACCGGCACCAGGCCGTCAAGTTCGGCGGCGTCATACAACGGGTCGCGCGGCGTCTCCAGCGCGATGTCGGGCGACTTGCGGCTGTTGAGATTGGCGACGATGCGCCGTGCAAGGGAAAGCGCGTGATGATCGTCCTGCGCCAGATGATCGGCGACGCCCGATTTCCGCGCATGCAGATCGCCGCCGCCGAGATCCTCCGCGCTCACCACCTCGCCGGTCGCGGCCTTCACCAGCGGCGGGCCGCCGAGGAAGATGGTGCCCTGGTTCTTGACGATGATGGTCTCGTCCGACATCGCCGGCACATAGGCGCCGCCGGCGGTGCAGGAGCCCATCACCACCGCGATCTGCGGAATGCGCAGCGAGGAAAGCGTCGCCTGATTGTAGAAGATGCGGCCGAAATGCTCGCGGTCGGGAAACACCTCGGTCTGGTGCGGCAGGTTGGCGCCGCCTGAATCGACGAGATAGACGCAGGGCAAGCGGTTCTCGCGCGCGATCTCCTGCGCGCGCAGATGCTTCTTCACCGTCATCGGATAGTAGGTGCCGCCCTTGATGGTGGAATCGTTGCACACCACCATGCATTCGCGGCCCTCGATGCGGCCGATGCCGGCGATCATGCCGGCGCCATGGATGGCGTCGTCGTACATGCCGTAGGCGGCAAGCGCGCCGATCTCGAGGAAGGGCGAGCCGGGATCGATCAGGTTGTTGACGCGGTCGCGCGGCAGGAGCTTGCCGCGGCCGACATGGCGGGCGCGCGCCTTCTCGTTGCCGCCCAGGGCGGCTTCGGCGCGGCGAGCGCGCAGCTCGTCGAGCAGCGCCCGCATGCGAACGGAATTGCCGGCGAATTCCGGCGACGAAGCATCGATCGCCGATTTCAGGATCGTCAAAGTCAGGCCTCCCCGGCCCGCGGAATCGCCGGCCGTCTTGTCTGCGGCGGCAAGGTGCCCCGGCCGGAACCGCAAGGCAATGGACCTCCGGAACGGCGGCGGGGGCACGGCGTTGAGGGGTTTGGAATGTTCGGGGCGGTATCAGAGAGGAACTCGCTATGACCAGAACCCGACTGCTCACCACCGCCGCCGTGGCGCTTGCATTGTCAGCCGGCGCCGTCCATGCGCAGACCAATGCCGCGCCGCCGGCCTCGCCCCCCGCGGCGCAGCAGAAAGCGACGCCCGACAAGGTCGCCCCGCCGATGAATGCCGGCGAGCGCAAGAACGGCATGCCCGAGACCACCGGCCAGGGCGCGCCGCCGAGCGCCGGAAGCGCCGACAAGCCCCGCGCCGGCGACAAGCCCAGCGCTGCGTCGCCGCAGAGCGGCAGCGGTTCGGCGGCGGAGCCCGGCATGAAGGACGACAAGAGCGGCATGAAGCCCGGCAATGCCGGCGCCGACGGTCGTGCCGACGACACCAAGGCCGCACCTTCCACCAGCGGTCAGGGTGCGAGCGGCGCACGCGCCAACCTGACCACCGAGCAGCGCACCAGGATCACCTCGGTGATCAAGCAGCAGAAGGTCGAGAAGGCTAACGTCAACATCTCGATCAGCGTCGGCACGCGCGTGCCGGATACCGTGCGGTACTATCCGCTGCCCGCCGAGGTGGTAACGATCTATCCGCGCTGGCGCGGCTTCAATTACATCCTCGTCGGCTCGAACATCCTCGTCATCGACCCGGCGACCCGCGAGATCGTCGCCGTGCTCGACGCCTGACGCACACGGCACCCGATGCGACCGCGGCGCGGAACCTTCGCGGTTCCGCGCCGCGGCATTTCAAACGGCACCGTGTTGAGAAATCACACAGGTTCCCGGAACTTGAATCTCGGAATGCTCGTTGTCATCGCGTGTTTGCGAAACAACGAAAACCGATCAACGAACAAACAGGAGGACCGTGATGAAGACGCTGACCATCATGACCGCCGTTGCCACGATCGTTGCCGGCGTGTCGATCGCCAGCGCGCAGACCAACGACGGCAAGACCACCGCGCCCGGCAGCATCAATGCCGCGCCGACGCAGGAAGGCAACATGGGCAAGAGCGGCGCGCAGCCGAAGGGCACCGCCGACATGCCGGCCGGCACGGCGCCGCGCGCGACCACCGGAACCTCGGCAGACCAGCCGACCGCCAATCCGTCGTCGCCGTCGGCCAAGCCGAATGATAATGCCGGCGGCACCGGCAAGTAACTGAACTACGAGTAACCGAGCTAAGAGCGGCCACCAACCCGGCCGCTGGATGCGAGGCCCGCGACAGCGATGTCGCGGGCCTCTGCTTTTTCGATTCCGTCACGGACAGAAAATAACGTGAGGAACATCCCACGGCGGCGGCGCGTTGTTTTCGCGAGATCCCGAAATGACCCAGCAAGGAGCAACCATGAATAAAGATCGTGTTGAAGGCTCTCTGACCCAGGCCAAGGGCAAGGTGAAGGAAGTCGCCGGCAAGGTGACCGGCGATGCCAAGCTCGAAACCGAAGGCAAGGCCGATCAGGTTGCCGGCAAGGCGCAGAACGCCTACGGCGGCGCCAAGGACAAGCTGAAGGAAGCGCTCGACGACTAGAAAACGCCTTCCAGCGAGCATGAAAAGCCTGGCGCCTGCGCCAGGCTTTTTTGTTGTGTCAGACGCTGGGCCGCAAGTCCGCGATCACCGGCAGATGATCGGACAGCGCACGGGCGCTGCGATCGACAAAGCTGCGCACCAGCGCCGTCCGCGGCCGGCAATAGACGCGGTCGAGCTTGAGCAAGGGACACGCCGCCGGAAACGTGCGGAAGTGAGTGCGCCCGGCGAGGATGCGCGACAGCACGCCGCGCACCGAGCCCGGCCAGAACCAGTCGTTGAAATCGCCCAGCACCACGGCGGCGGCATCGCCGGCGGCGAGTTCGATGAGCATGCGCGCCTGGCGGCGGCGCTCGCCGATGCTGAGGCCGAGATGCGTCGCGACCACGGTCAGCGGACCGAACGGTGTCTCGACCTCGGCGCGAATGGCACGGCGCGGCTCCCGCTCGCCGAACGAAATATCGCGGATCTCATGGCCGGCCAACGGAAAGCGCGAGATCAGCATCTGTCCGTAGTCGCCGTCGGCCCCGGTCAGGGACTTGGCACCGATGCCGTAGAGCCCGACCGCGCCGGTGAGATATTCAAACGGATTGGTGGCGTCGGCCAGCGCGCGCCTTGAATCGACTTCCTGCAGCGCCACGATGTCCGGGTCCCAGCGGCGAATGAGATCGGCGACGCGCACCAGATCGAAACGCGGATTGCGCCCCAGCGTGCCGTGGATATTCCAGGTCATGACGCGGACGGTGCCCGCCCGCTCGGCGTCTCCCCTCACCGGCCGCCGCTCCAGTAGCGCGACACCGCCGCCTGCACGCCGATCGACAGGCCGACCCAGGCGCCGACCGCGAGCACCAGCACCGCGATGTCGAGCGGCGTTGGCGATGTCAGGATCCGCGCGAACTGGTTGCCCACGGCCGAGATCATGATCATGCCGGGCAGCATACCGATTACCGTGCCGGCCATGTAGTCGAACACCGGAATGGAGCTGGCGCCGGCCGCCAGATTGACCACGGTGAACGGCGCAACGGGCACGAGACGGATCGCGGCGACGGACACGACCCCGCGCGACGCGATCTTCTGGCGGATTCGATTGAGCCGCGCGCCGAGCAGGTCCTGCACCGTGCGTTTGCCGATCGCGGCGCCGATGGCGTAGGTGGTGAGCGCACTCGCCAGCGCGCCGATGAACGCATAGGTGAAGCCGGTCCACGGACCGAACGCCGCCGCGGTGGCCGCAATCAGCACCGTCACCGGAAACATCAGCGACCCGGCGACGACAAAGGTGCCGATGACGACGAATGGCGCCCAGTAGCTGCCGGCAATCTCGCCGAAAGCTTCCTTGACGGATTTTGGATCGGCGAGCGGCACGAACTGCCACGCCATCGCCATCCCGACAATGACGAGGCCGGCCACGATCACCCTGAGCACGGTCGAATAATGGCGCGCCGGCACGTAACCTCCCAACATACTGCTGAGAAACTCCTCGGCGCCGATGGGCTTTTCAGGATCGGCCACGCCCTGAATCAGCGCGAAAGCCTCGGATGACGCGGCCGGATCATCGACGATCGGCTGCAAGCTATGGCCGTTGAGCGCCAGCTTTCGCGCCGTCCTGACCAGCGAGCCGCCATTTTCCTCTAGCGCTTTCGCGACCTCGTCCGCCGTGGCGCCGCAATGGTCGCCGATCAGCGTGTTGCGCAGGCGAACAACCGTGTCGCGCTGCTCTTCGGAACCGGCGACAACGACCAGATCGCACTCGGTGTCGGTGCCCATCGAGCGGTTGTTGAGATTGGCCGAGCCGATGCGGAAGACGCGGTCATCGACCGCCGTTACCTTGGAGTGCACCATGGTGTTGGCGGTTACGCCGCCGGTTTCGACATGCGGATAAAACAGCGCGACGCGGTCCTGCGGAAACCCGCTGAGAATTGCGGCGAAACGCGCCCGTCCCGTGCGCATGCTTTGCGCCTCGAGCCACGACACATGAGTCTGCGGAGACACGATCAGCGCCTCGAGTTCGGGACGTTCGCGCAGCCGCTTCGCCAGTCTTTCGGCCACAGGCAACGCGGTGAGAAACTGGTTCTCGATGTATATCGAGCGTTCGGCGCCGTCGATCATGTCGAAGAACAGTCGCTCGACCTCGCGCGCTTCCTCGCGGCCATCGAAACGCGGCTCGGTGCGGGCGATGCCGATATCGATATCGGTGAAATCGGCCGCCACGCCATCGGGCCACGCGTCGCCACCGACTTCGACCGCCGCGACCTTCTCCGAAGCCGCGCAGGCCCAGCGCTGTCGTAACAATTCGCTCAGCGCGCCGGCCGCGTCGCCATCGACCACCATCTGCACGTCGTGAAAGGGGCCGTAGGGCTTGCCGGCCGGATCGACGCGGTGCGTGTCGTTGGCGGTGTGGGCGCAGGTGTCCCAGCGGCGGATAGTGATGTCGAGCCCGCCTGAGAAGGCTACCTTGTCATCGACGCAGACCAGCTTCTGGTGCTGCGACGAGCCGACCGGCACGCAATCGTCGAGGCAGAAATGAATGTTGTGCGGCGTGCTCCATTGCAGCGTCGCGGTCGGGAACGGATCGCGCTCGCCGGCATAGAGAACGGAAAAATCCCACAGCAGCAGACGGATTTCGAGCTGCGGCTTCTTCGTGACCAGCGCCGCGAGAAACTCGGCGAAGGTCTCGGGATAACCGTCATTGGCGCAGCAGTCCGGGCCGACCAGCCGGGTCTGGCTGTGAATGTCCCAGCCGGCGATCAGGATCGACCGCTCCGCCTTGATCATGGCGCTGCGCACCGCCGCGAAATAATTCGCGGCATCGACCAGCATCGAGGCGCGTTTCGCGCGCGCAATGCGCCAGACGTTGTGATCCTTTTTGAGCAGCATGCATGTCCCCGCGTGAAGGACACGGAACCCGGACACCGGGCTCGGCCTTCAGCGGCGGATCAACGCGTGAATGGAACTTTGGTTGCGATGCGGCGCGCGCCGCGCTCACGCGACCTTGACGCCGCGCACCAGCGGCCACTCCGGCTCGTTGTGCTGGAGCACCCAGGTTTCCTTCATGCCGGCGTCCACCCATTCCTTCCAGGCCGGCGTCGCCATCACGGCGTCCATGTAGGCCAGGGTCGCCGGACCGACGGGCAGACCGTAATTGTGGAAGCGACCCACGACCGGCGCATACATGGCGTCGGCATTGCCGAACCGCTTGCCGAACAGGAACGGTCCGCCCTGCCCGAATTGCGCGCGGCATTCGGCCCAGATCGTCTCGATGCGCTTCATGTTCGCGTAGACTTCGTCCGGCATCGGCCGCGGCTTGGGCGGCAGCCAGAGATTCATGGTGCAGTGCTGGCGCAGGGCCTGGAAGCCGGAGTGCATCTCGGCCGAGACCGATCGTGCCCGGGCCCGCGCTTGCGCATCCGCCGGCCAGAGCTGCGCGTCCGGAAATTTCTCGGCGAGATATTCGAGGATGGCGAGCGAGTCCCAGACAGCGAAGTCGCCGTCGTGCAGGATCGGCACCTTGCCGGCCGGCGAATATTTCAAGATCTGTTCGGCGCTGCCCGGCCCGTAGAGCGGAATGAGGATTTCCTCGAAGGCAATGCCGGCCGCCTTCATCGCGATCCACGGCCGCATCGACCAGGACGAATAGTTCTTGTTGCCGATCACGAGCTTGAGCGTCATGGCTTCCCCTGCCGATTAAACGGATGCGCGCCGTTCGGCGCGGTGAATCTCCGGCCAGTCAACTTCGTCTTCGGCGAAAATCCACGGCTCGGCAATACCGGCCGCGGTCCAGTCCTTGTACGCCGGCAACGCCATGACCGCATCCATGTAGGCGCGCGTGCCGGGCGTTACATCGACGGCGTAGGTGTGGAAGCGCGACACCACCGGCGCATACATGGCGTCGGCATTGGTGAATGCGCCGAACAGAAAAGGTCCGCCATTCTCCGCCCGGGCGCCGAAGCGCGCACGGCAGTCGGCCCACAGCGCCTCGATGCGGCGAATATTGCCGAGGACAGCCGGCGGCAGCTCGCGCTTGATGATGCGGCGGGCGAAGTTCACCGGCAGATGATTACGCAAGGCCTGGAAGCCGGCATGCATCTCGTTGGCGGCGACGCGGGCATGCGCGCGGGCCGCCGGATCTTTCGGCCATAGCCCGGCCTCGGGAAATTTCTCGGCAAGGTATTCTAGAATCGCCAGCGACTCCCAGACGCGGATGTCGCCATCGACGAGCACCGGCACGCGCCCCGAGCCGGACACCGCGGGAACGATGGTCCGGAAATCCTCGGTTTCGAACGGAATGAGCTCCTCGTCGAACGCAATGCCAGTCGCCTTCATGGCGATCCACGGCCGCAGCGACCAGCTCGAATAGTTCTTGTTGCCGATGATCAGTGTCAGCGCCATTTGCCCCTCGGATTCGGGGCATGGTGCGGAAAGGGCCCGGCAGCGGCAAATGAATTTTGACGATGAGCGCCAGCAGCGGCGTTGATCGGTTCCGTCAACCCTTGGCTTCCGGCGCCTCGATCGGGCCGCCCTGCTTCTTCCAGGCGCCGAAGCCGCCGCGAATATGGGCAACCGGCTTGAGGCCCATGCGCTGCGCCGTCTGCGCCGCCAGCGCGGAGCGCATGCCGCCGGCGCAGAAGAATACGAATTTCTTGTCTTGGCCAAACACCGGTTTGTAATAGGAGCCGTTGGGGTCGATCCAGAATTCCAGCATGCCGCGCGGACAGTGGAAGGCGCCCGGCATCTTGCCGTCGCGCTGCAACTCGCGGATGTCGCGGATATCGACGAAGACCACGTCGTCGCGGCCAGCGAGCTTGATGGCCTCGGCGGTATCGAGCGTTTCGATCTCGCGCTCGGCCGCCTCGCACATCTCCTTGTAACCGATGGTGATATTCTGCGGCATCGCCCGGATTCCCCTGTTCGGCCGCCACGCCCGGCCGTTACAATGGCGGTGTAACGGAACGGCGGCAGCGCCACAAGCGCGCCACCAGGCGGCCATGAGGAATGCGATGGTGACACTGAGCCTGCCGGATGCGCTTGCGCTCGGCCTCTTCCTCGCGGCCTGGATCGGCTATTCGATCGTCATCGAGAGTACGGCGCATGGCAGCCGCAGTCTCAATTCGCTGATGCATGTCTATCGGGACGAGTGGATGAAGGAACTGCTGGCGCGCGAGGTGCGCATCGTCGACTCGCAGGTCACCGCGGCCTTGCAGAACGGCACGGCGTTCTTCGCCTCCACCAGCCTGATCGCCATTGGCGGCGCGCTGACCTTGCTGCGCGCCTCCGACGAGATCGTGCATGTCATGGGCATGCTTCCCTTCGCCGTGCCGAACACACCGGAGATGTGGCAGGCCAAGATCGTCGGCCTGTCGGTGATCTTCGTCTATGCCTTCTTCAAGTTCGCCTGGTCGTACCGGCTGTTCAATTATCTCGCCATCATGATCGGCGCGGCGCCGCCGCATACGCAGAAGGACAGCGAGGCGGCGCGCATCTTCGCGCATCGCGGCGCGCGGCTGTGCGAAGACGCCGGCCGGCAATTCAACCGCGGCCAGCGCGCGTTCTTTTTCGCGCTCGGCTATCTCGGCTGGTTTCTCGGCCCGATCGAACTGGCGCTCACCACCGTCGGCGTCGTGATCGTCATGTGGCGGCGGCAGTTCGCCTCGAATTCGCGCCGCGCCTTCGACGCCACCTAGCCAGCCGCGTCAGGGCATCCCCATCAGCAGCGCGACCGCGGCGACGATCGTCAGGCCCAGCGTCACGGCGACCGCGGTGATGATCTTCTCGCCCCAATGGGCGCTGAGATTGAGGTCGTCGTAGAAGTCCGCCGCGTCGGTGTCGCGCGGGCGCAATGCAGGCGTCTTGTCGACAGCCATTTGCGATTCCCCCTTGTGTTGAAGGCATCACGCGGAAAAAACACGCGGATGGTGCTCGAGAACGCTGACGCGCACTCGGGCGCACGAATCGCCCAATGATTGAAATTTTATCGGGCGGTTGCGGCCATCACAATATCGGCGCCGGCGGCTACGGCGCCGGAAACAGCGCCGAGCTTCGTCCGGTCGCCCAATAGGCGATGACGCCGATCCATTCGTTCACCGCCCGGTCGAGACGGGCGAGATTGTTGCCGACCGTGAAGCCCGGCCGCAGCCGCAAATGATGCTCCACCTGGAACGCCACCGGATAGGCCTCGACCGGAAATCCCGCCGCCCGGAACGAGCCGATCGCGCGCGGCATATGTTGCGCCGAGGTCACCAGCAGCCAGCGCTCGCCCGGCTTGGGCTGCGCGATGTCGCGGGTGAAGGCGGCGTTCTCCGCGGTGTTGCGCGAGCGGGTTTCCAGTTCGACGCGCGCGCGCGGCACGCCGAAATCGTCGAGCAAGGGACCGATGAAATCGGTCTCGGGATGTTTGTTGCCGAACAGGCTGGGGTCGCCGCCGGAATAGACGATGCGCGCATTCGGGAACGTGCGCGCCAGATGCGCCAGCGCAATGACGCGGCCGGCGTCGCCATTGACCGATGTCAGGCCGGTCTGCCGCGTCAGCAGCGGCGAAATCGCGCCGCCGAGAATGATGATGCCCGTCGGGGGGCCGCGCGACAGCCCGCCGGCCTGCTCCCACGGCGGAAAGCGCCGCTCCAGCGCATGCGTGAGGTACGGGCCGACCGGCAACAGCCCGGCGATGAACAGGAGGATCACGCTGGCGATCACCAGCCGGGTACCACCGCGCCGCCAACCCATCAGCATCAGCGCCAGCCCCGCCATCCCGATGAGCAGGATCAGGTTGGACGGGTGCAACAGCACCGTGACGGTTTTCGAGAGGATATAGAACATGACGGCTGACGGGCGCCCCTTCCAGCCGTCACCGTATCATACCGGATGCGGCCCGCGCGTTGGCGCACATCGTCGCGTCCCGGTCGTCACGAAATTACCGCGACTTCTTCCAGTCCTCGTAGCGCTTCTTGTTCTCGTCGTTCGGTGGATAAAGGCCGGGCAGCTTCGCGCCCTTCTCCACTTCCTGCACCAGCCAACTTTCCATCAGCTCGTGCTCGGCACCTTCATGCGCAACGAATTCGACTAAATCTCTCGGGATCACCACCGCGCCGTCGTCGTCGGCGACGATGATGTCGTCCGGGAAGATCGCAGCGCCGCCGCAGCCGATCGGCTCATTCCAGCCGACGAAGGTCAACTGGTTGACCGACGCCGGCGCCGCCACGCCCTGACACCACACCGGCAGGCCCGTGCCGAGCACGCCGTGCCGGTCGCGCATGACGCCGTCGGTGATCAGCGCCGCGACGTTGCGCTTGACCATGCGCATGCAGAGGATGTCGCCGAAGATGCCGGCGCCGGTGACGCCCATGGCGTCGGCGACGCAGATGCAGCCTTCCGGCATGGCCTCGATGGCGGAGCGCGTCGAGATCGGATTGAGCCAACTCGCCGGCGTCGCGAGATCCTCGCGCACCGGTACGAAGCGCAAGGTGAAGGCCGGGCCGACGATGCGCTTGCCGGTGTGGCCGAACGGCATCGCGCCTTTCATCCAGGCGTGGCGAATGCCCTTCTTCAGCAGGATCGTCGTGACGGTGCCGGTCGTGACCGTGCGCAGCACGTCGAGCGTTGCGGCGCTCACCGTCGCGGTGGCGGGCGAAGTCATCGTCATTGGCTTTGTCATGAATGTCTCGCTAAGGGCTCAGGCCGGCGCCAGGCCGAGGCGTATGTCACGGCGGCGAAGATAGGCCACCAGCGGAATGGCGAACAGCACCATCCAGCTCTTGCCGACCACCTGTCCGACCAGGAATTCGAGCGAGCCGAAGGCCAGCCACAGGAAGATGATGGAATCGAACACCAGCCCGACCAGGCTGGAAGCGACGACCGCCGTCACCAGCCGCCGCCGCGCCAGCGGCGTATAGACGGCGAAATCGGCCAATTCGGAAAGAAGGAACGCGGCGGTCGATGCCGTCACCAGCGACGGCGGCGCGATCACGGCGGAGATCCCGGCGCCGGCGATGATCGCGGCAATGCCGAATTCGACGCCGAGGCGGCGCTGCACCAGATCGCGCAGCACCAGCGCCGCGCCGATCATCAGGACGCCCGAGGGCGCCATCAGGCCCGGCGCGACCGGGATCAGGCACGGACCGTCGGCCGCGCAGACCGTGCCGACATGGCCGATCATCCAGTTGGCGGCGGGAATGGTGAGACAGAAGAGCACGAGGAAAATCGCGCCTTCGACGTTCTTGCGCTTTTCGATGGTCATCGCGATGAAAACTCAGTTCGGACAGTCGGCGAGAAACCGGGCGTAACCCTGCCGGCGCAGGTCGCAGGCCGGGCAGGTGCCGCAGCCATACCCCCACGCATGGCGGTGCGAGCGGTCGCCCAAGTAGCAGGTGTGGGTATGTTCCACAACAAGGTCGAGGAAGCCCTGCCCTGCGATATCGCGCGTCAGATCACGGGCCATGGCAAAGGTTCCCGCCTTGTCGACCCACATCAGCGGCGTATGGACGGTCACCTTCCTGTCGAGCCCGAGGCTGAGCGCGACCTGCATCGCCTTGATCGTATCGTCCCGGCAGTCGGGATAGCCGGAGTAATCGGTCTCGCACATGCCGGCGACGATATGACGAGCGCCGCGGCGGTAGGCCACCGCGCCGGCGAAAGTCAGGAAAATGAGGTTGCGCGCGGGCACGAAAGTGTTGGGCAAACCGCTATCGGCGAAGGCGATCTCGGTGTCGCGTGTCAGCGCCGTCTCGGAAATGGCGGCCAGCGCGTCGAGGGTTACCATATGATCGTCGCCCAACCGCTGCTTCCATTGCGGCTTGAGCCCGGCCATCAGTTCGCGAATGCGCGGGCGCACTTCGAGCTCGACTGCATGGCGCTGGCCGTAGTCGAAGCCGACGGTCTCGACGCGCGCGAAGCGCTCGAGCGCCCAGCCGAGGCAGGTCGTGGAATCCTGCCCGCCGGAGAACAGGACGAGCGCGGCGTCATTGGCGATGGTCATCGACCGAATTCCTCAGACGTCATCGGCCGCGAAGGCGGGCGATCCAGCGCTTGAAACCAAGAGCTGGATGGTCCGCTTGCGCGGACCATGACAGCAATATGGGTCGTTGCGACTTCTCACATTCGCCGAGCCGCTTCAATCCCATGCCGGCGACCACGCCAGATTGACGATCCGTTTCTGCGCCGCCGAAAGGGCCGCAATCTCGGCCATTTCATCCGGCGACAATGTGAAGTCGAAGATGGCGAAATTCTCCTCCAGACGCTCGCGCTTGCTGGTGCGCGGAATGACGACGATGTCCTGCTGCACCAGCCAGCGCAGCGACACCTGCGCGGCCGACTTGCCGTGAGCGCGGCCGATGCGTTCGAGCGTCTCATTGCCCGAGGCCGAGCCCCGCGCGATCGGGCTGTAGGCCACGACCGCCATCCCGTGCGCCCTGGTGGCGGCCACGACCTTGGTCTGGTCGAGAAAGGGATGATACTCGATCTGATTGCAGACCAGCGGCTCGTCGGTCGCCGTCACCGCTTCGTCGAGCAACTTGACGGTGAAATTCGAAACACCGATCTGCCGGACATAGCCGGCCTGTTTCATCTTCGCCATGGCGCCGAGGGTCTCGGCCAGCGGGATGCGGTCGTTCGGCCAGTGGATGATCAGCAGATCGATCTCGTCGATATGCAGCTTGCGCAGGCTCTCCTTGACCGAGCGTTCGACATCCTGCGGCGCCATGCTGGTATGCGCGACCTTGGTGGTGACCATTACCTCGGATCGCTTGCCTGACTTGCGCACGCCCTCGCCGACTTCGGCTTCGTTGGCGTACATCTGCGCGGTATCGATGTGACGGTAGCCAAGGTGGATGGCCTGCTCGACCAGGCGGGCGCAGTCGCGGCCGCGCAATTCCCAGGTACCGAGCCCGATTACCGGTATCCTGAAACCCTTGGCTTCGACGGTCTGCATAGGGACCCTCCTCGACGCGTATCCGATCAGCCGCCGCAATCATGGGGCCTGAGCCGGGAGCATGCCGCTGCAGGCCGTCACTGCCAACCGCCAAAGCCGGGCGGCGGCCCGGCCGTACCGGTCATTGCTACGATTTAATGTTGCGCCAAAGGCCCGACATTTCCCCGCCTCCCAAGGAGTTGGGGCCGGATCCTCCAATTAGAATATTTCCAAACAAAATTAAGGGCTTGCGCCTAGGCTAAATCGTGGCTTTGTGGGTGCGACAATCTGCACACCGAGGATCTCATGCGCCGCCTTTTAGCCTTTGCCGCCCTCGCCGCCTTCGTGATCGCGGCTCCGCTCGCCGCGCAGGCCGCGGACGACTTCACGCTCACCATCAAGGACCACAAGTTCTCGCCGGCCGAGCTCAAGGTTCCGGCGAACAAGCGTGTCACCATCACCGTCATCAACAGCGACGCCACGCCCGAGGAGTTCGAGAGCGAAAGCCTCAAGGTCGAAAAGGTCATCGCCGGCAATGCCAAGGCCACGGTGCGCATCGGGCCGCTCAAGCCCGGTCGCTACAATTTCGTCGGCGAGTTTCATGAAAGCACCGCCAAGGGCGTCGTGATCGCAGAATAACCGGAACGAAACCTCTCATGCTCGGCGCCCTCGTCATCGTCTTTCGCGAAGTTCTCGAAGCCGGTCTGATCATCGGCATCGTCATGGCGGCGACGCGCGGCGTCGTCGGCCGCGGCCGCTGGGTGACGATCGGCGTTGTCGCCGGCATTCTCGGCGCGGCCATTGTTGCCGCCTTCGCCGGCGTGATCGCCGAAGCCTTCGAGGGCATCGGCCAGGAGCTGTTCAACGCGCTGGTGCTCGGCGCCGCCGTGGTCATGCTGATGTGGCACAACGCATGGATGGCGCGTCACGGCCGCGAGATCGCGATGGAAATGCGCCAGATCGGCACCGCGGTGAGCGAAGGCTCCCGATCGCTGACGGCGCTCGCGGTGGTCATCGGGCTCGCGGTGCTGCGCGAAGGCTCGGAAGTGGTGTTGTTCCTCTACGGCATTTTCGCGCAAGGCACGTCGGGCCTGTCGCTTCTGACCGGCGGCCTGCTCGGCATCCTCGCCGGCGCCGCCTTCACCGGACTGACCTACGCCGGCCTGCTCGCCATTCCGCAGCGCTACATCTTCGCGGTGACGAGCTGGCTGATCGCCCTGCTTGCCGCCGGCATGGCGGCGCAGTCGGCGCAATACCTGTACGCCGCCGGCATCATCAACCATCTGGGCGAGACGTTGTGGGATACGTCGTGGCTGCTCAGCGAAAAAAGCCTGTTCGGCCAGTTGCTGCACACCCTGGTCGGTTACGTGGCGCAGCCGACGGCATTGCAGCTCGTCGCCTATCTCGGCGCTCTGGCGGCGATGTTCGTCTTGATGAAGATCGCGCGGTATCGCCCGCAGGGGCGGCCGGTGGAAGCCTAGCGCCTGCCGCCGAGCGCGGCGAAGGCAACGTCGGGCGAGCGGTCGATGACCTTGAGCAGCGCTCTGGCCGGGCCACGCGGATTGCGCTTGCCCTGCTCCCAGTTGCGCACAGTCTCGATCGGCACTTCGATCTTTTCGGCAAAGGCCGCCTGGGTCAGGCCGCAGCGGGCGCGCACCTGACGCACGAAAACAGCCGGATCGCGGTGCTCGACGGAAATTTCGCTGCCGTCGGCGGCGATTTCGACAATGCGTCCATCCGCCTTCAAGCGTACCCGCATCATGGCCGTGAGGTCCCCATTGGCTGCTCGTCCAATGGGCTAGGCGATTCGCCCGAAGCAAAAGTTAATGCCGGCCAACGGGCCAGCTTTTCACTGCGGCTTTTTGACCGCCATCAGCAGGTTCGACTGCCCCGGCCGCCAGCGATAGCCGAGGCCGAAGTCGATCTTCGGCGCCTTCGCGAAGACCTCGCGGGCGATCTTCGATTGGCGCCCCTCGGGGAAAATATCGAGCGGCTCGAGATAATTGCCGAACGGATACAGGTCCCACGCCGCGCGGTCGAAGTAGCGCAGCGGAATGCCGCTGTCGTCCTGCACGATGATTCTGGCCTGAGCCAGCAGGAAGGACCGTATCTGCGAGAAGTTGTCCTTGTGCATCAGATAGGACGCGCTCTTGTGGAAGGCGTCGGACGGCCCGAGCCTGGTGACAAATTTGAGGAAGCCGCCGCGCCTGACGCCGCCATTGGATAGATCCGTGGTCAGGTAATAAAGCGTGCGCGGACGCGCATCGAGCCCGGCGAAGGTGATCCGGACGCCGCGCGCCGACGTCCTGCCCTTCCTGTCGTCCGGCTTCACGTCGCCGTCGTCGTCGATCATCACAAGCGCGGCGTCGCGAACCTCCATGCCGGCGCGTGCCAGGAAGGTGTAAAGAATCGGGATGGTGCCCTGAAGGTTCGATCCGCCCAGATGCTCACGCATATCTTTGGTGATGAAGAAGCTCACCGCGAGCAGCGTGCGCATCGAATTCTCGAGACTGCCAAGCCCCGGCACCTCGCCGCGGCGCTGCATCTTCATGAGGTCGGGAATGTCGCCGGTCGGCTCGAGCCCGACCAGCACATAGGTCGAGGCCTCGGGATAGAACGCATTGGCGAACAGGAAGTCGGGACCGCCGAACATGTAGAGCAGCGTCGGCTGCGGCGACTTGATGGTGTCGCGCGACCAGGCGCGGATTTTCGACAGCGTATTTTTCTCGACGGTGCCGAAGGCGCCGTCCATCACCTTCGCATGGGTCTGCCACTGCCGGCTTTTGGTCAGGGCTTCGATCGGCGAGCCGGCCGATGGCGGCATGCCGGCGAGAAAACGCGCGGTGTCGGCCGGCGTGGCGTCGTCGCCGTAAGCGGGCGCGGCAAAGAGGCCGAGCAGGACAGCCCCGACGAGAGCAAAGCGTTTCATTGATCGACCCCGTCCGCGGCCGGCCCGGCCGCGCCGTTTTTCGCGAAAAAATAGATGATGAGCCCCGCCAGCATCAGCGCCACGCCGGCAAGCGCCTGCACCGGACGATTCACCAGGAGGTAATACAACATGAAGCCGGTGACGGCGAGAAACACAAGCGGCGTTGCCGGATAGCCCCATGTCCGGTACGGCCGCGGATGATCCCGCCGCGTGAAGCGCAGCACGATGACGCCGGCGACCGCGCAGAACGAGCACAAGGTCAGGCTGAACTGGATGAAGTCCAGCACCGCCTCGAAGCTTTGCGTCAGCAGCAAAAGGCTTGCCACCGCGAGTTGGAAGCCAATGGCAACGGACGGCACGCCGAAGCGCGAGCGATGCGCGAAGAAGCGCAGCAGGCGAAAATCCTCGCCCATCACCATGGTAACGCGCGGCCCGATCCACATCATGGCGCTGACCGAGGAAATCAGGCCGACGCAGATCAGGCCCGAGACCAGATTGCCGCCGAACGGCCCGAACACATGGGCGCCGACGATGGTCGCGACCTGGATCTGGCCGGCGTATTTCTCGACCGGCGTGGTGTAGAGAAACACCGCATTGAGCGCGACATAAAGCACCACCACCACGGACACGCCGAAGAACAGCGCCAGCGGCAGCGTGCGGGCGGGATCCCTGATCTCGCCGATGATGTAGGTCGACGCGTTCCAGCCCGAATAGGCGTACATCACGAAGGCCAGATTGATGGCGAAGGCGGCGCTGAAAATCTGGCCGACGTCGCCGGCAGCCGGCTTGAAGGAAAGCGGCTGCGGCTGGCCATAAGCGAGCCCGGCGACGATGAACACCGCGATCAGCAGCAGCTTGATCACGGTGGCGACGTTGTGAAACGCCGCGCCCGTGCGCAGACCGGTCAGGTGAAAAGCCGTGGCGACCCAGATGACGGCGAAGCCCAGCAGCAGCGGCGAAATGCCGGGCAGCAGAGGCCGCGCATATTCGCCGAAGGCCATGCCGGCGAGCGCGACCGGCGCGGCGAAGCCGACCGTCGCCGACAGCCAGCCGGCCATGAAGCCGACCGCGGGGTGATAGGTCCGGTGCAGGAAATTGTACTCGCCGCTCGAGCGCGGAAACATGCCGGAGAGCTCGGCGTAACAGGCGGCGCCGCACAGCGCGACGATGCCGCCGACGACCCATAGCAGGATCAGCGCGAAGCCGGAGCTGAGGGGCTGCACCTGAAAGCCGAGGCTGGTGAAGACGCCGACGCCGACCATGTCGGCGATAACGAGCGTCGTCGCCGCGAACAGCGTGATCCCCGCCGGCGCGGCCGAAACCCCTTGCGACTCCGCCAAAAAACGCCCCCGCGCCCGTTCGAGTCGTTAATTCTTTGTTGATCATATTGATATGACCTCGGGCGCGGCAACAGCCAAGATTGACGGCGTGCGCTGTCTTGGCTCTGCCGCAATGTCAGCCCAGAGCGGTTGGGCCCGCGGGCGGGCGATACCGGAGAACGATCCGACCTTGCGTCACCGCAGCGCAGGTTTTGAGGTTCGCGCCAGGCGCCAGTTGCGGCGGCTGGCGCCGCTTGCGTTCTCGGCCCTCATGCTCGCCGGCGGCGCGGTCCATGCGCAGTCCGGCGGCGATGTCTTCAGCGCACGATGGCCGGCCAATGGCGCAACCGGCAGCGTCGGCGTCAAAACCGTGCCCCTGCCCGCACCGCGGCCACAGCCGCGCGCCGAACGCCAGGCCGCGCTGCCGCCGCCGCAAAGCCAGCCGCGACCCGCGCCGCGCACCGCGCTGGTCAAGTTCGCGTCGGCACCCTTTCCGTACAATGGCACCGTGCCGACAACCGGCGAACCGTTCCTCAACGTCAACGAGAACGGCCGCAAGGGCCACCGCACCCCGCGCGGCGTGCTGTGGGAAAGCACCACCTTCGGCGACAACCGCGTGCTGCTCCACATCCCGCGCGGCTTCGACGTCACGCGTCCCGCCGTCATGGTGGTGTTCTTCCATGGCCATGGCGCCGAGCTGACGCGCGACGTGCTCAACCGTCAGAACGTGCCGGAGCAGATCACGGCTTCAGGCATGAACGCCGTGCTGGTCGCGCCGCAATTCGCGGTCGATGCCGCCAATTCGAGCGCCGGCCGCTTCTGGGAGCCCGGCGGCTTCACGCGCTTCGTCAAGGAAGCAGGCGCCAAGCTCGCCGCCCTCGACAACAACCCGGCCGCGGCCGTGCGCTTCGGCAACCTGCCGGTGATCATCGTCGCCTATAGCGGCGGTTACGTGCCGGCGGCCTACGCCATCCGCCAGGGCGGACTCGGCAAGAAGCTCAAGGGCCTTGTGCTGATGGACGGGCTCTACGGCGAGATGGACGACTTCATCCACTACATCAAGAACTGGAAGTCATCGTTCTTCATCTCGTCCTACACGGCATCGACGCGCCGGCAGAACGCGGCGCTGGCGCAGACGCTCAAGGCGCAGCACATCCCGTTCGATACGTCGATCCGCAAGAACCTGTGGCGGCGGGGCGGCGTGGCGCTGATCGAAACCGAGGACAATGTGCGCCACCGCGACTTCGTCACCGAAGCCTGGACCGGCAATCCGATCGCGGACATCCTCGACAAGCTGGATTGAGCGGCGGCCCTACCGCGTCTTCTCGAAAATCTCCCGGCCGATCAGCATGCGGCGGATTTCGCTTGTCCCCGCTCCGATCTCGTACAGCTTGGCGTCGCGCAGCAGACGGCCGGTCGAGAAGTCGTTGATGTAGCCGTTGCCGCCGAGGCACTGGATCGCCTCCAGCGCCATCCAGGTCGCCTTCTCGGCAGCGTACAGGATCGCGCCGGCGGCGTCCTCGCGCGTGGTGCGGCCATCGTCGCACGCTTTCGCCACCGCGTAGACATAGGCCTTGGCGGAATTCATGGTCACATACATGTCGGCGAGCTTAGCCTGGATCAACTGGAAGCGGCCGATGGCCTGACCGAACTGATGACGGTCGTGAACGTAAGGGATCACCACATCCATGCAGGCCTGCATGATGCCGAGCGGGCCCGCCGCGAGCACGACGCGCTCATAATCGAGTCCCGACATCAGCACGTTGACGCCGTTGCCCTCGACGCCGAGCACGTTTTCCTCCGGCACCTCGCAGTCGGTGAACACCAGTTCCGACGTGTCCGAACCCCGCATGCCAAGCTTGTCGAGCTTCTGCGCCGGGGCGAAACCCTTGAAGTCCTTCTCGACGATGAAGGCCGTGATGCCGCGCGAACCGGCGGTACGGTCGGTCTTGGCGTAGATCACCAAAGTGTCGGCCACCGGACCGTTGGTGATCCACATCTTCGAACCGTTGAGCACGTAGCGGTCGCCGACCTTGTCGGCCCGCGTCTTCATCGACACCACGTCGGACCCCGCGCCCGGCTCGGACATCGCCAGCGCGCCGACATGCTCACCGGAGACCAGCTTCGGCAGATACCTCTTCTTCTGCGCCTCGGTGCCGTTGCGGCTGATCTGGTTGACGCAGAGGTTTGAATGCGCGCCGTAAGACAGGCCGACCGCGGCCGATGCGCGAGACACCTCTTCCATGGCGACGCAATGCGCCAGATAGCCCAGCGCCGAGCCGCCGTATTCTTCGCTCACCGTAATGCCGTGCAGCCCGAGCGCCCCCATCTCCGGCCACAGTTCGCGCGGAAACTTGTTGCTGCGGTCGATCTCGTCGGCACGCGGCGCGATGCGATCGCGGGCGAAATCGGCGACCGACTGGCGCAGCATGTCGGCATCTTCGCCGAGCCCGAAATCGAAGCCCGACCAGGTATTGGGGATCATGTCAGTGTCTCCGGCACGTTGGAGCGTAACTCTAGTCACAAACACCGCTCGGGCGAAACGGCCATGGCGCGGGAGTTTTATCGTGTCGCCGGCGCCGGAACCGAGCCGGTATCGGCTTCGCCCAAGCGCGCCTCGGCGACAGAATATTAGGCCGACAGCGCCTCGTTCTCGGCCGGTGCCTGGCCCGCCAGCGCCTTGCCGCCATTCTGCTTCTGCTGATTGAGCAGGCGGTCGATGGCGGCCGCCGGCGCCGGCTTGGCGAACAGGAAGCCTTGCATCTCGTCGCAACCGGCGAGGCGCAACAGGACGCGCTGCTGCTCGGTCTCGACGCCCTCGACCAGGATCGACAGGCCGAGCGCGCGGCCAAGCGCGACAATGGCCTGGATGATGACGCCGCCGTTGGCCGACGAGCCAAGCGCCGTGACGAAGCCACGGTCGATCTTGAGCTTGTCCAGCGGGAAGCGCTGCAGATAACTGAGGTTCGAATAACCCGAGCCGAAATCGTCGAGCGCCACGCGGACGCCGAGCGCGTGCAGGTCCTCGATGCGGCGCACCATCTCCTCGGGATTGTCGATCAGCACGCCTTCGGTGATTTCCAGCATCAGCCGCGACGGCGGCACACCGCTCTCCGCCAGCGCCGAACGCACCGTGTCGACGATCGAGCCGTCGCGCACCTGCAGCGGCGACAGGTTGACCGCGATATAGAGGTCCGGCCAGCGCTTGGCTTCCTGGAGGGCGCGGCGCAGCACGAACGCACCGATCGCGTCCATCAGACCCATCTGCTCGGCGATCGGAATGAACACCGCTGGCCCGATTGGCCCGCGCTGCTGATGCGTCCAGCGCAGCAAGGCCTCGACGCCCACGATACGGCCGCCATGCGCGGCCACGATGGGCTGGTAGTGCAGTTCAAGCTCATGGGCGCTGACCGCGCGCGGCAATTCGCGCTGGATGAATTTCTGATCGGCCGACACGGTATCGAGTGAGGCCTCGAATGCAACGCAGGCACCCGGCCCCTTCTGCGCAGCGGTCCGCAGCGCCAGTTCAGCGCGGCGCGTCAGCTCGCCGCGGGTCGCGGCATGGTGCGGCGACTGGGCATAGCCGGCATGGGCGCTGACGCGAACCACGGTCTCGAACCAGTGCGGCCGCATGAGATTTTCGATCACCGACGCGACGGCCGCGGAAATATCGGTGCTGTCCGGCGCGGTGAGCAGCATGGCGAATTCGTCGCTGCCGATGCGCGCGCACACTGCGCCCGCGGGAGCGGCCTCGCGAATACGGCTCGCCAGGGCGATGATCAGTTCGTCGCTGCCGAGCACGCCGAAATTGGAGGCGACGTCCGCGATGCCTTCGATTTCAAACACCGCGAACGTCGTGATCTCACCGTCCATGCGCTCGGCCAGCGCAAGATCGAGCAATTCGAGCAGCTTGGCATGGTTCGGCAGGCCGGTGATCTTGTCGATATCGGCGGCCCGGCGCGCCAGCGCCTCGCTTTCGACGAGATCCCGGCTCGCGCGGCGCAAATGCCAGACCGAAAAGCCGGCGAAGCCGACGAGCGCCATCGCCAGAACGGCCGCGAAAGGCATGATGGCCTTTGCCGTCTCGGCCATCGGCTCGGTCTTCTGCCAAGTAAAGAAGCCGGCGATGCGCCCGTCGGCATCAAGGACCGGCTGGATTTCGCGGCCGTCGTCGGGCGGCGCCACGTCGAATTTCAGATCCTTGAGCCGGGCGCTCTGCTCGACCATGCGCACGAAACGCGGATCGATTTCGTCGGAATGCCCGAAGACGGCGCGGAATTCGGCGACGGCGTTGCGCAGCGCGGCGCGTTGGGCCGCGACCTGGGTTTCATCATGGTGGCGTGCCAGTTGATAGCCGACGCCCGTGCTGACGAGGGTTGCGACGAGCGCCACAAGCGCCAGCAGCACGATCATGCGGCGCGACGACGAACCGATTGCCGCAGGCATGCGCACGGCAGCCGCGAGCGTCCGCAGCTTGCCGCTACCTGTGCCGACGCCCGGCAGGTCTGTCACACTCATACGCGACACCACACGACTTCTCCGCGGACAGGCCGCGGTCACCCGTAAAGGCTTACCCCAGCAGGCTTAATGCCGGGTCAGCAAACAAGGTGAATGAAGCGTAACCGTTTGCGGCATTCCGAACTAAACAACAGCAAATGCTCGCATTTTTGGTTCGCGCCGGCGGCGCTTGACGCGGCGGACGACCTCCACCTAAACGCCTCAACGGAGAGTCGGCCAAATGGTGCTCGGTCAGGGAACTCGATGCGCGGTGTTACTGCATTCCTGCTTGCTGCCATCGGTGCGCTGAGCGCGCCGTCGATCGCGGCCGCAAACGAAGCCTGCACCGGGCGGCCGGACGCGCTGGGCACGTTCCGGGTGCTCAACGTCGATGCTGCGACCACGCCCCGCGTCGGCCGCAAGCATTTCCCCGATACCCTGCCCCTTGCCGACAAGGAATTGGTCCTGACCTTCGACGACGGTCCGTGGCCGACGACCACACCGCGCGTGCTCGATGTGCTCAAGGCCGAATGCGTGCGCGCCACCTTCTTTCTGCTTGGCCGCAACACAGATGCCCATCCCGGGCTCGCACGGCGCGCCCGGGCGGAAGGCCACAGCATCGGCCACCACACCTACTCCCACCCGCTGCTCAGCCACCTGCCTCTTGCCAAGGCCGAAGCCGAGATCAATCGCGGCATTTCGCGCGATGAGTTCGCGCTCACCGGCGTCGCCCGCAGCACGCCGTCAACGCCGTTTTTCCGCTTCCCCGGATTTGCCTCGAGCCAGCCTCTGCTCGATCGGCTGCAGGAACGCGGCATCGTCGTTTTCGGCGCCGATGTCTGGGCCAGCGACTGGGAGCCGATGTCGCCGGATGTGCAGTTGCAAAAGCTGATGCAGCGCATCGAGCGTGTCGGACGCGGGATTGTGCTGCTGCACGATACCAAGGCGCAAACCGCGGCGATGGTGCCGCGGCTGCTGCGCGAACTCAAAGCGCGCGGCTATCGCATCGTCCACGTCGTCGCGGCGCACGGCGCCGTCACAAACTGACACAAGCCTCTCCGCCCCTGTTCTGTTTTTGCCGCAGCGGCAAAAATACAACTGTGCAAAACCCCCACCGCGGCCGCCCTCGGCCAATTCCTGCTTAAGGCCTCGGCACTCCGCCGCTAGGGTCTCCGGCGGGGCTCCGCAGCGCGTGCAACGATCATTCGCGCGGAGCATGGGTTATTCGGGTGGTGCTTTCGATGTCTCGTTTTTGTACGGCGCTGCTGCTGGCCGGCAGCGCGCTGGGTCTTGCGGCTTTTTCGACGGCGGCGAAGGCCGAGGGTTGCACCAATCCCGACGCGCTCGGCACCAGCCGCACCATCGCGGTCGACAGCAACGAACTGCCGCGCATCGGCACGATGCAGTACCGGCAATCGCTGCCGCTGGAAGACCATGAAGTCGTCATCACCTTCGACGACGGCCCGCTGCCGCCCTACACCAACCGCGTGCTCGACGCGCTCGCCGCCGAATGCGTCAAGGTCACCTACTTCCTGGTCGGCACCATGGCGCGCGCCAATCCGGACATGGTCCGCCGCATCTACAATGCCGGCCATGTCGTGGGTACCCACAGCCACCGCCATCCGCTGCGGATGAATCAAATGGCGCAGGCGCGCGTCGCCGGCGAAATCGGCGATGGCATTGCGGCGGTCAAGGCGGCGCTCGGCGACGAACGCGCCCTGGCGCCGTTCTTCCGCGTGCCGGGACTGTCGCGCTCGCGGCAGATCGAAACCTATGCGGAGTCCCAATCGCTGTCGGTGTGGAGCGCCGATGAGGTCGCCGACGACTGGCATCGCGGCATTACCGCCGAACAGATCGTGCAACGCGCGATGGCGCGCATCGAGGCCAAAGGCCACCGCGGCGTGCTGCTGCTTCATGACATCCATCCGGCGACCGCCCGCGCCGTGCCGATGCTGCTCAAGCGCCTGAAGGCCAATGGCTACCGGATCGTGCAGGCCGTCCCCGTCGGCGACCGGCCGGCCTCGGTGCCGGAGCGCGGCCAGGCCGACGTCGCGGCCACGGAAAAGCCGGGATGGCCCCGGGTCGTTTCGACCGTCATCAGCCCCTGACGGCATTCGCCGGCCGGCGGATTGTCAGAAAGCGCCTGTCGGTGCAGCATCGCCGGCGAAACGGGGCTGGAATCCCTTCGACATACCAGGAGCGCTTCATGGACAAGCTTCGTATCACCGCCGGCTCATTCGTGTTCGACGCGAAGTTCGAGACCGAGCTCGCGCCCAAGACCGTCGCGGTGTTCAAGAAGCTGCTGCCCTATGAGGAGAAGGTTATTCACGTCCGCTGGAGCGGCGAAGGCGTCTGGGTCCCGCTCGGCGATCTCGACCTCGGCCTCACCTACGAAAACCACACCAGCTATCCGCATCCCGGCCAGATGATCGTTTATCCCGGCGGCATCAGCGAAACCGAAATTCTGCTGTCCTACGGCGCCGTGCATTTCGCCTCGAAGCTCGGCCAGCTCGCCGGCAACCACTTCATCACCCTGACCTCGGGCATGGACCGGCTCTACGAATTCGGCCGCGCCGTCCTCTACGAAGGCGCCAAGCCGATCCGCATCGAAGCGGTGTGAGGCCCAAATCGGCCGCCCGGCTAACGGATTGACGGGACGACGAAAAATCCACCGGCGAAGGCCCGGGAAAGCGCCTTCGGCCCTTGTGTGGCGGGACCCTATTTGATACAGGACCGCCGCTGAGGGTGATTTCGGTCACTCACGATATGCGGCCGTGGCGGAATTGGTAGACGCACTGCCTTGAGGTGGCAGCGGGTAACACCGTGGAAGTTCGAGTCTTCTCGGCCGCACCAAAATCCGAAGTGATTTTGCAAAAGAAAAGCCCCGCTTGCGGGGCTTTTTTTTTCGTCTGTGTGCGACTTGGGTGCGTGTTACCGCATATCCGGCGAGCGCGGCAGCAGTTCGCCGACCTCGACCGCAATGCGGTTGCCGTTGACCACGACGGTGCCCTGCGCCACCGGCATGTTGTTGGCCAGCACCTTGACGGCGTCGTCCTCGGAAGCGTCGAGCTCTATGATGGCGCCGCGGCCGAGCCGGAGCACCTGATGGATCGGCATGGTGGTCGTCCCGAGCACGACCGTTATGTCGACCGAAACCTTGTCGAAAGTGGCCAAGTTCCCAAATTCCTGTATGTCGTCTCTGCCCGCCCCTGTGACTGGCCTGGTTCAAGGTCGCCTCACTATGGTTAACCGGTGATTAACGCGCGCGATCTCCTCGATGTCGGCATGCTGCCCGCCCCCGGCGCGCGGCCGGTCGAATGGTGGATTTCCGAGGGTTTGACGCCTTATCCGGAGGCCGTGGCCTTCATGGAGGCGCGTTCCGAGGCCATCAGCCGGGGCGAGGCGCCGGAACTCGTCTGGCTGGTCGAGCACCCTCCGCTCTACACCGCCGGCACGTCCGCCGATGCTGCCGACGTCCTCGACGCCCGATTCCCGGTGTTCGATTCGGGCCGCGGCGGCCAGATGACCTATCACGGCCCCGGCCAGCGGGTCGGCTATGTCATGATCGACCTGCGCCGGCGCGGGCCTGATGTGCGCCGCTTCGTCGCCACGCTCGAGGAATGGATCATCCGCAGCCTCGCCGCCTTCAATGTGCGCGGCGAGCGGCGCGAGGACCGCATCGGCGTCTGGGTGAAACGGTCCGACAAGGGAGACGGCTTCGAGGACAAGATCGCCGCGCTCGGCATCCGCGTGCGCAAATGGGTGACGCTGCACGGCGTCGCCGTCAATATCGAGCCCGACCTCTCGCACTTCGGCGGTATCGTGCCCTGCGGCGTCTCGGTGCAACGCTACGGCGTCACCAGCCTCGCCGATCTCGGCCACACGACGACCATGCCGGAATTCGACATCAGCTTCCGGCGGGCGTTCGAGGAATTGTTCGGGACGACTGTAAACGCGCAAGCTGCGGACGCCGCCGCGCCCTGATGCTGATACCATTCTCTCCCTTCCGGTGAGCATCCCGATTTAAAATAAACAGCCGTCAGGTTTTGACCCACATTTCATTTAACAGAGTTTTCATGTCCATTGCGCAATGAAAGGACAAGGGGCGGCTGCAGGAGAAACGCAATGAGCATTCCAGCTATCGGCTCAGCGCCGATCATGCCGTCAAGCGGCATGGAGCGCGCAGAAGGCACTGGTCCTGACGTGGATGGTGACGCGGACGATACGGGGGCGCAGTCCCCGATCCAGGCGGCGCCGGCGCCAGGCACCGGCCAGACGATCGACAAGACCGCGTGAGAAACTGGAAAGGCCGCCGCAAATGGCGGCTTTTTTTTTCGTCTGCCATCACAGTATCCGGATAAAACAAACGCCGCGTTCAGATCGTCGGCAGCACCGAGAACACCTGACCCGGCGCACGCTCTTTGAGCGACGAGGCATGGCCGTCGGACCGATGGATGGCATCGACGCGCGCGCCGAACGGTCCGCGCTTGCAGACGGCGGTCATGTCCTCAATCAGCGCCGCATCGCCGGCGAGCACGGCCTCGACGGTGCCGTCGCGGCAGTTGCGCACCCAGCCGTGAAGACCTCGCGTCCGTGCTTCGCTCTCGACGAAGGCGCGGTAGACAACACCTTGGACACGACCGTGGACGACGAGATGGACAATCACCGCTTCGCTCACCGCGCTTCCCTCATGCCTCGCCCTGCCCGATCAGCCGGCTGCCGGTCCAGCGCGATATCGACCACCGCGCGATGACGCGGACATGACGCTCCGGCAGGCCCCAGCTCCGCGCCGCCGCCGCGCACATTTCGGCATAGCCGGGCTTGGGCCGCCCGGCGCTGGTGCGGCGCAGGAGATAGACCATGGACAGCACGGTGCGCGAACCGACCCGGACCGGAAGATAGCGCACCAGATAAATTTCCTTGTGGAGCAGTTCGTAGGCGTGAAGCGCTGCGAGATCCCGCGGCGTCAGCCGCCACAGCACGCCATGCACGGTGCGCCCCGGCGCGCGGCGCACCGACCCCCAGCCATCGACGCCGATAAAGAACTCATGGCCGTCGAGCCGCGCGGCGCCGACGGCGTGGGCAGCGGGACAGCGCGCCGTCATGGCGGCGCGGTGCATGTTTGAGCCGTAAGCGAAATAGAGATTCACCCCGGAACTATAGCAGAGCCGAGCCGCGCGTCAGTGCACCGTGTCGTCCTCTTCGATTTCCTCGTCGTCGTCCAGCTCCGCGCCGTCGATGCTGTCGATCTCGCGCTCGTAATCCTCCGGCATCATGTCCTCCTCATCCTCGTCATGGACAGGATGCTGCGGATTGCCGCCATCTTCGGGCGGCGTGAAGCCACCGCCCGCCGGCACCTCCTCGCCGCGCCCGGTGCGCTCGCCGAGCGTATCGGGCCGCGTCTTCGGGAGGTCGCGGCGCCGGTCCTCGTCGATGAGGTCCGGCGCGGTGTTGCTCTCGAGATCGGGGTTGCGTGGCTTTCGGGGCATCGGCGATCTCCTTCGATAGGCATCAGGGCCCCAACGCGCGCGAGCGAAACGCGGTTCCTGCGCGGCGTCATTTGCGTGAAATTCGCGGTTGCCACCTCCGGGCGGCGGACCTACAGCAGCACGGAGCCGACCGCCCTTCCGCCCGCGCCCTGACGGGATAGCCGCCAATGTTTCCCATTCGCTCGGTCCGTCGTATGCGCCAAATGAAAGTGCTGTCGGCGCGCTGGCGACGACGCCTGCTGTTCGTGCTCGGCGGCATCGCCGTCGGGGGCGCCGCGGTCGCGCTCGCCGCGCTGGCCGACTGGGCGCAGCGCGGCTTTGCCATGCTGCTCGGCTATTCGCACTATATCGCCCTCGGAGTGACCCCCGCGGGCTTCGTGCTCGCCGTGCTGCTGACGCGGCAGTACTTTCCGAGCGCGCAGGGCAGCGGCATCCCGCAGGCGATCGCCGCCCGCCAGTTGACCGATCAGGGCGCCCGCGCGCGGCTGGTGTCGATCCGTGTCGCCATCGGCAAGGTGCTGCTGACCTTGCTCGGCCTCCTCTGCGGCGCCTCGGCGGGCCGCGAGGGACCGACCGTGCAGATTGGCGCGTCGATCATGTTTGCCGCCGGCCGCCTGTCACCGCGCCGCCAGCCCGGCCTCGTTCTGGCCGGCGCCGCGGCCGGCGTTGCCGCCGCGTTCAATACGCCGCTGGCGGGCATTGTGTTCGGCATTGAGGAATTGAGCCGCAGCTTCGAAACGCGCGCCAGCGGCCTCATCCTGTCCGCCGTCATCGCCGCCGGCCTCACCACCCTCGCCCTCGTCGGCAACTACACTTATTTCGGCAGCACGCCGATGATGCTGCAGAATGGCGCCGACTGGCTGGCGGTGCCGATCTGCGGCGTGATCGGCGGATTGTGCGGCGGCCTGTTCAGCCGCTTCGTCATCGCCGCTGCGCGCGGCCTGCCGAGCCTGGCCGGCACATTCTTGAAGAAGCGTCCGCTTGTCCTCGCCGGTCTGTGCGGCCTCGGTGTCGCGCTCTGCGGCCTGACTTCCGGCGACCTCGTCTATGGCACCGGCTATGAGCAGGTGAAAACGGCGCTGGAAAACGGTACGCCGTTGCCTGAAAGCTTCGGGCTGCTGAAGTTCGCCGCCACGGCGCTGACCGCCATCAGCGGCATCCCCGGCGGCATCTTCGCGCCGTCGCTCGCGGTTGGCGCCGGCATCGGCAGCAATGTGGCGCAGTTTTTCCACGGCGCGCCGGTCGGGCCCATCGTCATTCTCGGCATGGTGGCTTACTTCGCCGGCGTCGTGCAGGCGCCGATCACGGCTTTCGTCATCGTCACCGAGATGACCGGCAATCACGCAATGGTCGTGCCGGTGATGGCCGCGTCACTAATCGCCTATGCGTGCTCGCGCGCGGTCTGCCCGGAGGGCATCTACCACGCGCTCGCCAAGGGTTTCGTGCAGGCCAGCTCGGTGCGGGCCGACGGCGCCGCCACGCGCTGAGGCGCGTCAGGCGAACTCGATGATCACCGCGTCCACCGCCAGGCTGTCACCCGGCTTGGCGTTCACCTTCTTCACCGTGCCGTCGATCTCGGCGCGCAATACGTTTTCCATCTTCATGGCCTCGACCACCGCCACGGTCTCGCCCGCCTTCACTTCCTGGCCTTCGGCCACGGCGATGGAGACGACGAGGCCCGGCATCGGGCACAGCACCAGCTTGGCCGTATTGGCCGCCTGCTTCACCGGCATGAGCCGGGCGTAAGCGGCCTCGCGTTCGGTGAACACGAAGACCTTGGCTTCGACGCCCTGATAGGACAGCGCAAAGCCGTTCGGAATGGTCCGCACCTGCACGGCGACCGGTTTGGAGTCGATGGTGCCGGCCCACAGCGGCTCGCCCGGCTTCCAGCTCGATTCCAGATGGCGCACGGCGCTCTTGTTGCCATCCTTGCCGTCGAAGCGGACACCGATGGTGCCGTTCTCACGCTTTACTTCCAGGCGGTATTCCTGTTCGCCGAGCCACACCGCGCGATTGGCCTCGCGCGTCACAACGCGGCCGTTCATCTGGCCCGAGATCTGCCGCTTGCGCTCCCCAAGCACATGATCGATCGCGGCGGCGACGGCGGCGATCACCTCGGCGCGCCCGCCTTCCGGCGCCTGCGGATGGAAGCCTTCGGGGAACTCCTCGGCGATGAATCCGGTCGAGAGCTTGCCGGACTTCCAGCGCGGATGCGCCATCAGCGCCGACAGGAACGGAATGTTGTGACGGATGCCGTCGATGACGAAAGCATCGAGCGCATCGCCCTGCGCCTCAACCGCTTCGGCACGCGTCGACGCGTGCGTGACGAGCTTGGCGATCATCGGGTCGTAGAACAGCGAAATCTCGCCGCCCTCGTAGACGCCGGTGTCGTTGCGGACGGTGACGCCGTCGATGACCTGCTCGACCGGCGGACGGTAGCGCGTCAGGCGCCCGGTGGACGGCAGGAAATTGCGATACGGATCCTCGGCATAGACGCGGCTCTCGACCGCCCAGCCTTTCAGCTTCACGTCCTCCTGCTTGATCGACAGCTTCTCGCCCGCGGCGACGCGGATCATCTGCTCGACGAGATCGATGCCGGTGATCAATTCGGTCACCGGATGCTCGACCTGCAGGCGCGTGTTCATCTCCAGGAAGAAGAAGCTGCGGTCCTGCCCGGCGACGAACTCCACGGTGCCGGCGGAGTCGTAGCCGACGGCTTTCGCCAGCGCGACCGACTGCTCGCCCATCTTCCTGCGCGTCGCCTCATCAAGCAGCGGCGACGGCGCCTCCTCGATGACCTTCTGGTTTCGGCGCTGGATCGAGCATTCGCGCTCGCCCAGATAAATGACATTGCCGTGCTTGTCGCCAAGCAACTGGATTTCGATGTGGCGCGGATCGACGATGAACTTCTCGATGAACATGCGGTCGTCGCCGAACGACGACTTGGCTTCCGAGCGCGAGCGGGCAAAGCCTTCGGCGACTTCCTTCTCGGACCAGGCGATGCGCATGCCCTTGCCGCCGCCGCCGGCCGAGGCCTTGATCATCACCGGGTAGCCAATGTCGTTGGCGATCTTCACCGCCTCCTTCTCGTCGGCGATGACGCCGAGATGGCCGGGCACGGTCGAGACCTTGGCGGCGGCGGCGGCCTTCTTGGACTCGATCTTGTCGCCCATGGCGGCGATTGCCTTGGGGTTGGGCCCGATGAAGACGATCCCGGCCGCCTCGAGCGCCTTCGGGAAGGCCTCGCGCTCGGACAGGAAGCCGTAGCCGGGGTGCACGGCCTCGGCGCCGGTCTCCTGACAGGCGGCGATGATCTTCTCGATGATCAGATAGCTCTGCGCTGCGGGGGGCGGGCCGATCAGCACGGCGGTATCGGCCATTTCGACGTGGAGCGCGTCCTTGTCGGCCTCCGAATAGACCGCAACGGTCTCGATCCCCATCTTGCGGGCGGTCTTGATGATCCGGCAGGCGATTTCGCCGCGGTTGGCGATCAGAATGCGCTTGAACATGTAGTCGAGGGTCCCCGCCGCTTAATGGCCTCACTCTGCGGCACTGCAATAAAATGTCAATGTGGGACGGCGAATCCAGCCGAGGTCGCCAGCCACAAGCCAGCGCCGCCAGCGAGCCAGCACAGCAGCGTCATCGCCGCCACCTCGACGGCGAAGCGTCCCCGCCCCATGACCGCCGCAAGTGTCAGTTTACTGGCGGTGTTGGCGACCACAGCGAGCAAAATCGTCATGCTGGCGGCGCGCTCATCGAGCGGGACCGGCACCAGCCGGCTGGTCGCCGCCGTCACGGCGTCGACATCGAACAGCCCGAGCGCGACGGCACCGATAAAGCTGGCCTCCGTACCGAAGGTTTCGACGACCAGCCGCCCGGCCACCATCGTGGCGCCGAGCAACACGGCAAAACCGACTACCGGCCAGAAGCTGAACGGATTGCTGAAGCCGTCAGGCCGGACCCGGCCACCATGGTCGGCACCGCGCCAGTATACGGTGACGATGGCGTAGGCTGCCGCGGCCAGCGCGGCCGCCACGAGCGCCGGCGCAACCAGTACCAAGAGGCCGGGCTGCAGCGCCGCGACGATGGCCGTGACGCGCAGGAACGACAGCGCCGTGGCGATCGCGACGCCCGAAGCCAGCACATCCACCGCGCCCTCGCCCGTGGCCGCGCGCCGGGCATTGGCCACCGTCACCGCCGTCGACGATACCAGCCCGCCCGCCAACGCGCTGACCAGCACGCCGCGTTCGGCGCCGAACATCTTGACCGCGGCGTATCCCAGAAACGACACGCCGGCGAGCACAATGGCGATCAGCCAGACCTCGCGCGGGTTGACTCCGGGATCGCCGCCGATGGTCGTATCGGGCACCACCGGCAGGACGATGAAGGTCATCGCGAGCAGCACCAGCGCCGAGCGCAGTTCCGGCCAGGTGATGCGGTCGAGCCAGCCATGGATCTCGTTGCGGATCGCCAGCACGCCGGTCATCGCCACCGCGGCAGCCGCCGCCACGCGGCTGTCGCCGGCTACCGCGAGCGCGCCAAGCGCAAATGTGAGCAGCCCGGCAAAGACGGTTGTCGCTGAAAAGCTTCCCGCGGCGCGATCGGCGTCACGCTGAAGAACCGTGAAGACCGCGGCATAGACGGCAAAGCCCAGGCCGATGACAAGGCCGGCGCCGTAGCCCGTGCCAACATATTGCGCCAGCGCCGCGATGACGCCGCCGAGCAGACCACACAAAATGAAGGTGCGAATACCGGCAGCACGCGAGCCAGGCGTCATGGCGCGCGTCTTCCAGCCGCGCTCGACGCCGACCAGCAGCCCGATACCGAGAGCAATGGTCAGACGCAGGAGAAGATCACCGATCGACATTGCGAGACCCGGCCCGGCTCCCTTGCACGGCGGATGAATATGCTGCCGCGGAGACGATATGTAAAACCTGCATTCTCCCCCGACAGGACGCGAAGGTGAGATTTCCCTTTTAGTTCCGCCGCTGTTTCGCCTCGAAGGCCTACCTTATATAAAGCGCGACGAATCCTAACCAACTGACGTTTGGAGACTGAAATGACCCTGGCAATCGGCGACGTCGCCCCGGATTTCGAAGCGGAAACCACCGAAGGCAAGATCCGCTTTCACGACTGGCTCGGCGATTCCTGGGCGGTGCTGTTCTCCCATCCCAAGGACTTCACGCCGGTCTGCACCACCGAACTCGGCACCATGGCGCGCCTCAAGCCCGAGTTCGACAAGCGCAACACCAAGATCATCGGCCTGTCGGTCGATCCGGTGGACAATCACAAGAAGTGGTCGGTCGACATCAAGGACGTGGTCGGCTTCGCGCCGAACTATCCGATGATCGGCGACACCGACCTGTCGATCTCGAAGGCCTGGGGCATGCTGCCGGCCGCGACCGGCGGCACATCGGAAGGCCGCACCCCGGCCGACAACCAGACCGTCCGCAACGTCTTCATCATCGGCCCGGACAAGAAGATCAAGCTGATCCTGGTCTATCCGATGACCACGGGCCGCAACTTCGACGAAATCCTGCGCGTCCTCGACTCCCTCCAGCTCAACGCCAAGCATCGCGTTGCGACGCCCGCGAACTGGAAACAGGGCGACGACATCATCATCACCGGCGCGGTGAGCGACGAGGAAGCCAAGAAGATCTGGCCGGGCGGCTACAAGCAGCCCCGCCCCTACATTCGCATCGCGCCGCAGCCCAAATAGGCCGCGACAGCGCAATACCGGTGTGGCTATAGATCGAGGGCGCGGGCCGGTCCCGCGCCCTTTTCTTGTGCCCTGCGGAGCCCGCGCATGTCCGACGTCAACGAAGCCGCCTTCAAGCAGCCGCCCTTTGCCGAGCATCTCGGCCTGAGGATCACCCACATGTCGGCCGAGAAGGTCACGGCCGAGCTGCCGATGCGCGAGGAGCTGAACAACCGTTTCAACATCATGCATGGCGGCGCGATCATGGCGCTGGCGGACAATCTGGGCGGCACCGCGACCTCGGCCAATCTCAAGCCCGGCCAGACCACGACGACGATCGAGAGCAAGACCAACTTCTTCGCCGCCATCCCCGTCGGCGACACCGCCTATGCCGAATGCACCCCGCTGCATCGCGGCCGCACCACCATGGTCTGGCAGACGAGGATCACCCGCGCCGACGGCCGCCTGTGCGCGCTGGTCACCCAGACGCAATTGGTGATGGAGAAGAAGTAAGCCGCCGCCTATTCGGCCGCCGGCCTGGGCCGGCCGCCGCGATTGACGACCAGCACGCCGGCGGCGCAGATCACCATGCCGAAGATCGACAGCGCGTCGAGCTTCTCGCCGAACAGAACATAGGCCATCAGCGCCGTGGTCGCCGGCACCAGATAGAACAGGCTGGCGAAGCTGGTCGCCGCCGACCGGCGGATCAGCCAGTACATCAAGGCGACGGTCGCGATCGACAGGACGACCACCAGCCAGACCAGCGCGCCGATCAATTCGCCGGTCCAATGGATGACGCGGGTCTCGAAGGCGAATGCGATCAGCCAGAAGGCGACCGCGACGCCGAGATACTGGATCGTGTTGCCGCTGCGCCAGTCGATGCCGCCGCCGAAGCGCTTCTGATAGAGCGAGCCGAGCGTGATGCCGATCAGCGACACGACGCTGGCGGCCCAGCCGAGGATGCTGGCGTCGGCCAGCATCTGACGGTCGTGCAGCACCAGCGCAACGCCGACAAGGCCGAGAACGAGGCCGGCCCATTGTAGCGGCGATACCTTCTCGCCCATGAAGCGATTGGCGATGGTGGAGGTGAGGATCGGCTGCAGACCGGGGATCAGCGCCGAGATGCCGGCCGGCACGCCCTGACTGATCGCCAGAAAAACGCCGCCGAGATAGACGCCATGCACCAGCAGACCGGTGACGAAACTGTGGCCGATGCCCGCCCCGTCCGGCAGCCGCGCGCCGAAGATTACGGCGATCAGCGCCATCAGCACGACGACGGCCGTCATCCGCACGGCCAGGAATGTCATCGGCTCGATATAAGGCAGGCCATAGCGGGTGCCGATGAATCCCGTGCTCCACAACAGCACGAACAGAATCGGCGCCGACGCGACAGCGACGTTCGATAACCGCAAGTCCGGCATGATGTAGCGAAACCCGACGACGTGATGCCCGGCATGGGCGGGAACCGGCGCTATAGCATCCGCATCGCGGCGACGCATCATGGTTCCATCGGAACCCGGTTCTTTGCGGGTCGGCCATGCGCAACTTTTGCGACGTGCGCACGTTCACCGAGCAAGCCAATGCGCGAAGCTGGAACCAGGAGGAACTGCCATGAGCGACCCCCGTTTGAACGATCCGCGTTTTGACACCCGCCCAACGCATGATCCGGCGCTGCAGGAGTCGGAAATCCAGCGTCCCGGTTCGAGTTCGACATGGGCGTGGGTTGGCGGCATTGCCGCTGCGATCCTGATTGCCGTTCTCGTGATGGGGAACTGGCATACCGGCAACGACGCCGGCACGCCCGTGACCGCGAATAATCCGGCCATCACCTCGCCCGCCGGTGCCCCTCCGGCCCGCAACGTGACGCCGCCGAGCACGACCGGCTCGGGCGCGACCTCGCCGATGGCTCCGGCCCCCGCGACCCCGCCCGCTCAGAACAACCAGTAACCTGAGCGGCGACCATCGAATGAAGCCGTGCCCTCCCGGGCACGGCTTTTTCATGGGTTGAAGATCAGCACCATGAACGTCGCGAACACGACGATGTGCACGCCGCCGAGCAGGATGTTGGTCGGCGCGCCGGAGAACGTCATCTGCGCGATCAGCAGCGTGAGCCCGAGCAGGATCGCGTCGGCCGGGGCCAGGCCTAGCTGCAGCGGCGTGCCGGTGAACAGGCTGATCAACAGCATCGCCGGGATGGTGAGGCCGATCGTGGACAGCGCCGAGCCCAGCGACAAATTGACCGAGCGCTGCAGATGATTCTGCGCCGCCGCCCGGAATGACGACAGACCCTCGGGCGCGAGAACCAGAATGGCGATGATGATGCCGCCCACTGTCGCGGGGGCATGCAGCGTGTCGAGCGCGAAATCGACGATCAGGGCCAGCGATTCCGCCAGCAGCACCACCGGCAACAAGGTCAGCAACAGGAGAATGGCGTGCACCCAGGCCGGATAGACCGGCGCACCGCCCTCGCCCTCCGCGCTCTCGTCGCCCGCATCGGCCTCGACGAAGAAGGTGCGATGCCGCATGGTCTGGATCACCAGAAAGCCGCCATAGAGCATGGTGGTCAGCACGGCGAAGGCGAGCGCCTGGGCGTGCGTCACCGAACTGTCCGGCGTCGATTTGGTGAAGGTCGGCACGATCAGCGAAATCACCGCCAGCGTGGTGATGACGGCGAGAAAGGCGACCGCGCCCTGCAGGCTGTATTGCTGCTCGCGGTGGCGCAGCGCCCCGACAATGACCGAAATGCCGACCATGGCGTTCAGGACGATCATCACCGCCGCATAGACCGTGTCGCGCGGCAAGGTCGGGTTGGGATCGCCGGTCAGCATGATCGTGGCCATGATGGTGACCTCGATCGAAACGACCGACAGAGTGAGGATCAACGTGCCGTAAGGCTCGCCGCAATAATGCGCCAAGACTTCGGCGTGCCGGACGACGCCGAAGGCGCACCAGATCATCACCACGAACAGCACGGCGAAGATGGCGGCGGTGAAAGCCAGATTGGAAAAATCGCGGGTCCAGCCGTGGCCGAAGGTGACCAGCACGGCGGCCATCGCGAGGCCGACGATCATCGGCAATTCGGCGCGCAACGCGGCGCCAAGGCGATCCGCGCCAGGACGAGCAGTGGTGGTCGCCATCAGTCACAGCCCCGAAAACGATGATCGGGGGCAGTCTAGCCGACCTTGTCGATTCGTACCGCCGGATCCGCCGGCCGGCCTGCGCCCTCGAGCGCCGCCATGGCCGCCTGCTCCTCGCCGATGCACCGGCGCACGAAGCTGCGCTCTTCTCCCGACAGCGGCGTACGCAAAATCTGCCGGTAGCGCTCGATGTTCGTCCGATGGACCCACCGCAAGGTGTCGTCAAATCCGGATGCCATATGCGCCTCCTCAACACACACGCGCGTCCTGAGGGGAACCATACCACACGCAACCGGCTGTGGTATGCGCCCAACTCTGAACGCGGGCTGATACCTGACGAATTTATACCGCGTTTGTTTTGGGCGGCCGCGCGGGCGCTCGCCCCATAAGCTATCGCAATGCGACCACTGCGCCGCAGCATGTTCTTTCGTTCACAGCACACGACTCTCCCGCTAGCCTCACCGGACAAGAACAGCGCCGCTGCGATGCGGCCATCAGCCGGGAGGTCCTTGCGATGTCGTTGCGTCTGTCCCCGTCGTGCCAGTGCGGTCAAGCGCACGGCCCGCATCTCTCCCGCCGCGCGTTGCTCGCCGGCGGCGCCGCGGCCTTGCCCTACGCGGTAACACCGCTTGCCGGCTTTCTGCCGAAGGCCTATGCGCAGGCCAAAGGCTCGATCATCGACGTGCATCATCACATCTCGCCGCCGAGCTGGGTGACCGCGCTCAAGAGCGTCAAGCAGGACTCGCCGCCGGTGAACAACTGGACGGTCGAGAAGACGATCGAGGACATGGACAAAGGCGGCGTCGGCGTCGCCATCACCTCGCCGACCACGCCGCAGCTCAACCCCTTCGACGCACCGACGGCAGCGCGCATCGCCCGCGAGTCCAACGAGTTCGCCAAGAAGCTGGAGACGAGCCATCCCGGCCGCTTCGGCACCTGGGCGATGCTGCCGCTGCCGCATATCGACGAGAGCCTCAAGGAAATCGAATACGCCTTCGACACGCTCAAGGTGGACGGCGTCGGCGTGATGACCAGCTACGGCGACAAGTGGCTGGGCTATGCCGAGCTCGAGCCGGTCTGGGCCGAGCTGAACCGCCGCAAGGCCACCGTCTACACGCACCCGACCGCGGCGAACTGCTGCGTCAACCTGGTGCGCGACATCGACCCGGCGCTGATCGAATACGGCACCGACACGACGCGCTCGATCTTCACCGTGATCTTCTCCGGCTTCGGCGAGAAATATCCCGACATCAACTGGATCTGGTCGCATGGCGGCGGCTCGATCACGTCGTTCTACGAGCGCTTCACGGTGCAATCGATCGCCCGGCCGCCTTTCGCCGGCAAGGTGACGCGCGCGCAGATCAACAAGCAGATCAACCGTTTCTATTACGACACCGCCGCCATCCCCAATGAGGTGACCTTGTCGGCGCTGGCGAAAATGGTGCCGGCCTCGCAGATCGTGTTCGGTTCGGACTATCCCTATCGCCGCTCCGAAGAATATGTGAAGCCGATCGACACCTTCTTCAAGCCGGACGAAGCCAGGGCAATCAAGCGCGACAATGTGCTCAGACTGGTGCCGCGTTTGAAGACGGCGTAACGGGCTCGTAGCCCGGATGAGCGTGAGCGAGATCCGGGACAACCGTCCCGGGTTGCGCTTCGCTCCACCCGGGCTACAGTTCATTTAATTCCCGCCGGGCATGCGCGATCCGCAAGGCGCGTGTCGCAGACGCCGACCTTGCGCAGATATTGCGTCCAGGTCGCGGTCTGCTCCTTCGACGGCGCCGCCTTGAACGCCTTCTGCACCACGTAGAAACTGTCCTTGCCGGCGATCGCCTTCATGAAGGTGAACTCCGGCTTGCCGGTGTCCTTGTTGTGCGGGCAGGACGACAGCCACATCGTCACCGGATAGCCGTTCTCCACCGCGCTGACGATCGGCGCGCTTTCGGCGCCCGGACACGACTTGCCCCACAGCCCGGCGATGCGGTCGCGAAACTGCTCGGGCTTCGCCTGGAGACCGTGAAAGACCTGCACCGTGACCATCTCGGTCCAGCCGTTCACACTCTCGGCCTTAGGCACCATCTCGGTGATCTGCGTGTTGCCCTGCTTCTTCTGGAAGTCGATCTTCCAGCCGTCGGGCAGCGACACCAGAAGGTTCTCGCCCACATAGGCGAGCGCCGGCGACGACAGCGCCAGCAGCAGCACAATGGCAGAGAAACGGAACATCGCGGGCAGCCTCGCTGGTCGATCGGATGACGCATGTGCGCCGCCGCATTCGGGCGGACATGCGACGGCGCCCGTATTGTTTGAACGGCGCCGGGTGCGCCGGACTTCCCCTCTCGCGCCTCACCGTATCCGGTGAGGGAATGGAGCGCCGCGCGGCGCCCGAACGGTGCACCTTTCGGTGCGGCCTCTCCTTGCGATCGGAGAAGGCCTGCGCCTCGCGGCGCTCCATGCGGTGTCGTTACGATGCCGGGCCGCGCTTCTGGCGGCTGATCCGCTCCCGACCGGGGAACGGGTAGCGCTCACCATCAGCGAGCTCCTCGCGGCCGGTCTTAGTGCCGGCGAGCGGTGCCCCGGCGCCGCCCGAGCCCGGAGGTTGCGTAACCTCCCCCGGCCGCGGGCACCGCATTCCACCCCGCTTTCACGACGCCTCATGAGAGCGCCCCTCGGCGGATGGAACGCCGCTAGGACAGCATACCTTGGGAATTAGGTCAAGGGGCTTGAGGATTTATTTCTGAGGGCGACCGAACCGCGGCGGCGCCTTGAATTTCGGCGCGCCGCGATGATATCATGGCGATATCATTCGGGAGGCCTGAATGAGCGACATTCTGATCCGCAATCTCGACGAAGACACGATCCGGCGGCTCAAGGAACGAGCGAGAGCGAAGGGCGCCTCGGTCAACGAGACCATCCGCGAACTTATCGTCCAGGCCGTGAAGCCGGACAAAGCTGCGCTGGTCGAAGAAGCGCGCCGCATTCGCGCGATGTCGCCCTATTCCGATATCGATTCGACCGTCCTGATCCGCGAGGACCGCGATAACGATGAGCCTTATCGTTGACGCCTCCGTCGCGCTGAAGTGGTTTGCCGAGGAAATCGGCTCGGACAAGGCTGAAGCGGTACTCGCGAGCCCGGAAGACCTTCATGCTCCCGATCTGCTGTTGGCAGAACTCGGAAACGCGTTGCGCAAGAAAGTGCGCTCCGGCGTGGTGAAGCGGCAGCAGGCCCTCGAAGTGCTGCAGAATGCGCCACGCTATTTCGTGCAACTCCATCCATTGCCCGGCCTCGCCCTGCGCGCCGCCGAGATCGCGCTCGAACTTCAGCATCCGATCTACGACTGCTTCTACCTCGCGCTGGCCGAACGTGAGCGCTGCGCGATGGTGACGGCGGATGAGAGGTTGCTGCGGAAGGCCGGGACGCTAAAAGGGATTGAGGTAAGGCAGCTGTAGGGACCTACCCCTGCTTCGCCGCGTGCTTCGGCGGCACATCGGCCGGCAGCGCGAACCACGCATGGCGCGTCTCCTCCCACACCGCGATCTGCGGCGACGGGAATTGCGGATCGGCGAAAGCACCGACCGCGACGACGATGACGTCGCCGAAGCTCTCGCTCTGCCAGTAGACCGTCGAGCCGCAGACCGGGCAGAAGTTGAAGGTCACCTTGCTGCCGCTCTCGGCGACGCGCGCCCACTGCGTGGCCTTGCCCGAGATGCTGACCTGACCGGAGGGAAAGCGCGCCTGATTGCTGATCACCGCGCCGGTGCGGCGCTGGCACGCGAGGCAATGGCACATCGACACCCGCGCCGGCTCGCCCGAGATGGTGAGATGGAGTTGGCCGCAGTTGCAGGAGGCGTGGCGGGTGGGCATAGGGGAAGTCCCTGATAGGCGATAAAGGTCGCGCTCAATTTCGCAAGGCGCAATAGCACACGAATTGCGCCACTCTGTTGGAAGACGACGGATTATGCTTCGCTAATTCGCCTTACGGGCTGTCATTAATACCGAATCAGCCCTCGCTCTGATCGACCTGGAAAAACTCATTTGTATCCAACAGCACCATTCGAAGATAACTTAACATGGCGATTTTAGCCATCCGAGTAGAGACATGCAGAGGATTACGAAGATCAAAAACTGGCGATGCCAGATGATCATCGCCACCAAACGGATACTCGTCCATAACAGCCAGCGACTGGAGTACGACGCATACAACATGCTTTATCGTTCGCACCGAAGCATCTAGAGGATACCTAAACGGAATCCACCCGTCTAAAGAGTCCGAATTAATCGGCGGCAACCACGTAAATGCCGTCGAAATGTACGATGGGTGAATTAGCTGCCCGAGCATTGCAAGCTCGTCGCCATTCCGATCGGCCAGAACCGAGAATGTAAATTTACCTTCGTGCCCAACTAACAATTTCTCCAGCCGCCGAAAAGATTTCCTTTTAGAAACAACTCTATGCCAAAACTCATTTGCTGCCTTCTCATCGTGCGTGGACACATACTGCTCAATAAGAGAGTTATCCTGATATAAAAGCATTTCAACTTCGGCATATTCCGAGAGCGATCGCAAAATTTTCCTAGCCGCCAACTCTCGACCATTTGCGATCAAAATTCGTATTGAATACAAATCATCAAAAATGCTTGAGGACAGGGACGCAAAACACTGCACCTTACTTGATGTCGAGACATCAAGCGACTGTTGATAACAACTGTAAACGAGATAACGATAGCAGATGATGTGATCGAACAGAACTACCCATCGATTTAACCAATCAGATTCAGAAGAAAACTCTTGCTCAGTATCAAAAAAGAGAAGCTGCACGAACTGATGGGCATCAACTCCATTTTTGCCCATCCTCACATCTTCCACCCAGAATTTTCTCAGTTTTGCAACCAAGTCCCAACTAAGCGAACAAGTTGGTTCGCCGCTAAGAAACTCACCGTCATCTTCAACGCCTATCGTCATACAAAAAAATTATCATGTTTCTCCGTCTGAGTATTCGCCTTTTCACCTTGATCCACGCGCGATACGCTGGCCAAACGCACTAACGACATGGATGGCCGGGACAAGCCCGGCTGTGACGATGCGGCGGCGCAATGAGATTGACCCGTCACCCTGAGGTGCGAGGCCGAAGGCCGAGCCTCGAAGGGCGACGGCCCGGATTGACGATAGTGGCCGCTCATCCTTCGAGGTGCGGAAGAGCGCGCACCCTCGGGTCAAGCCCGAGGGCAGGCTCTCAGGATGACGGGTTGAGGTTGGCATTCAATGCGGAGCGCCCTCTCCCGGCGCGCTATGCGCGCCACCCTCTCCCCCATAGCTCGCCGGACGGCGAGCGTTCGCTCGCCTATGGGGAGAGGAGAAAGAGTGCATGCCGCTCGCGTCCGGGATCACACCGGCAGATTATCGTGCTTCCGCCTCGGCATCTCGGCCGTCTTGTTCTTCAGCATCGCCAGCGCGCGGGCGATGCGGCGGCGGGTCGAGTGCGGCATGATCACGTCGTCGATATAGCCGCGCTCGGCGGCGACGAAGGGTGACAGGAAGCGGTCTTCGTATTGTTTGGTCTGCGCCGCGATCTGCTCCGGCGTGCCGCCGCGGAAGATGATTTCCACCGCGCCCTTGGCGCCCATCACCGCGATCTGCGCCGTCGGCCAGGCGTAATTGAGATCGCCGCCGACATGCTTTGACGCCATCACGTCATAGGCGCCGCCGAAGGCCTTGCGCGTGATGACGGTGACCAGCGGCACGGTGCACTGGCTGTAGGCAAACAGCAGCTTGGCGCCGTGCTTGATCAGGCCGCCATATTCCTGGTCGGTGCCCGGCAGGAAGCCCGGCACGTCGACGAAGGTGACGATCGGAATGTTGAAGGCGTCGCAGAAGCGCACGAAGCGCGCCGCCTTCCGCGAGGCATCGCTGTCGAGCACGCCGGCCAGCACCATCGGCTGGTTGGCGACGAAGCCGACGGTCGAGCCGGCGACGCGGCCGAAGCCGATGACGATGTTCTTGGCGTAAGCCGCCGAGAGTTCGAAGAAGTCGCCCTCGTCCACCACCTTCGTAATGAGCTCCTTGATGTCATAGGGCTTGTTCGGATTGTCGGGTATCAAGGTGTCGAGCGATTCATCGACGGCGTCGATGTCGTCCAGCGTCGGCCAGGACGGCGGGCCGGCCTCGAAATTCGACGGCAGGAAGTCCATCAGCCGGCGCATCTGAAGGAGGCAATCGACGTCGTTCTCGAACGAGCCGTCGGCGACGCCGGATTTCGTCGTGTGCACCGACGCGCCGCCGAGTTCCTCGGCGGTGACGACCTCGTTGGTCACGGTCTTCACCACGTCGGGGCCGGTGACGAACATGTAGGAGGTGTCGCGCACCATGAAGATGAAATCGGTCATGGCGGGCGAATAGACGTCGCCGCCGGCGCAGGGGCCCATGATGACGCTGATCTGCGGAATGACGCCCGAGGCCATGACGTTGCGCCTGAACACTTCGCCATAGCCGCCGAGCGCCGCGACGCCTTCCTGGATGCGGGCGCCGCCGGCATCGAACAGGCCGATGATCGGCGCGCGCGCCTTCATCGCCATGTCCTGCACCTTGATGATCTTCTGTGCGTGGGTCTCGGACAGCGAGCCGCCGAACACGGTGAAGTCCTTGGAGAACAGGTAGACGATGCGGCCGTTGATGGTGCCCCAGCCGGTGACGACGCCGTCGCCGGGGACCTTGGTCTTCTCCATGCCGAAGTCGTTCGAGCGGTGCTCGACGAACATGTCCAGTTCCTCGAACGAGCCCTTGTCGAGCAGCAGTTCGATGCGCTCGCGGGCGGTCAGCTTGCCGCGCTTGTGCTGGGCATCGATGCGCTTGTCGCCGCCGCCGAGGCGAGCCTCGGCGCGCCGCTCTTCCAGTCTGTCGAGGATGTCTTTCATGGTCGCTTCCGGCCCTGGCTGGTCTTGGTGTCGGGCGCAGAATGTCACAGCCTTGGGTGCGCTGCAAAATTCTCCGTCGTCCCGGGCGACCGAGCGAAGCGAGGAAGACCCGGGACCCATATCCCCTGTGGTCGCGATACGGAATGACAGGGGTTATGGGTCCCCGCCTTCGCGGGGACGACAGAGGTGGCGGGGACGATGGGGACAGTTGAACGGCCCCCAATTCCCCCCTAGAAGCCCCGCATGACCGAGCCGACCGCCTCCCCGCAGACCATCGCCCAGATCCTGCAGCAGGGCCTGTTCCACCACCGCCAGGGCCAGCTCCGCGCGGCCATGGAGCGGTATATGGAGGTGCTGCGGATCAATCCGGAGCATGCCGAGGCGCTGTATTGCTGCGCCGTGGTCGCCTGCGCCGAGGGCCAGTTCAAGGAAGGCGTCGAGGTCGTGCGCCGGGCCATCAAGTTCGGCCCGCCGACCGCCAAGATGTACAACGTGCTCGGCCAGGCGCTGGACCGGCTGGGCGAGCCGCTCGAGGCCATCAAGGCCATCGACCAGGCCATCGCGCTCGACCCCAGGCTCGCCGCCGCCCATGGCAACCGCGCCAACATCCTGGTCGATGCCGGCATGCCGCTCGAGGCGCTCAAGAGCTTCGACAAGGCGATTGCGCTCGACCCCACTTCGGTGCCGGACTTGATCAACCGCGGCGCGCTCTATGAGTCCATCGGCCGGCCGGCCGAGGCGCTCAAGGATTACGACAAGGCGCTGATGGGTTCGCCCGGCGATCCGCGCATCCTGATGAACCGCGGCGCGGTGCTCAAGGATCTCGGCCTTCTCGAACTTGGCGTCGGCGCGGCGGATACCGCGCATTTCGCCGAAGCCATCGCCTCCTATGACCGCGCCATCAAGGCGGCGCCGCGCCTGCACGAAGCCTTCGCCGCGCGCGGCCAGATCAAGATGATGCTGGGCGACTGGACCGCCGGCTTCGCCGATTACGATCACCGCGGCCAGTTGCCGGAGCCGACCTACAAGGCCCTGCCCGGCGCGCGCTGGCATGGCGAGGAACGCAAGGGCGAGCGCATCGTGCTCATCACCGAGCAAGGCCTCGGCGACGCCATCCAGTTCTCGCAACTCGCGCCATGGCTGGCGGCGCAAGGCCATGACGTGACGCTCATGGTGCGGCCGGGCGTCAAGGCGCTGCTGTCAACGCTTCAGGACGTCACCATCGTCACCAGCGAAGACGAACTGAAGGCGAGCGACAAGCCGATCCGCTGGGCGCCGCTGATGAGCGTGCCGGGGATCATGGCGCTGACGCCAGACGAGATGCCGTGCCAGGCGCCTTATCTGAAAGCAGAGCCGGCGCGCGTCGCGCAATGGCGCGACAAGCTCGGGCCGAAGAAGGGACTGCGCATCGGCATCAACTGGGCGCCGGGCCACGCCGACCGCACCGTGCGCTCGCGCCGCGATATTCCGCTGACCGCCTTCAAGGCCATCGCCGACCTGCCGGGCGTCGAACTCTATGCGCTGCAGAAAGGCGCGCCGCTCGACGAAATCAAGGGCGTGTCGTTCCGTGAAAAAATCAGAACGCTCGACGCCGACAACGATCCGAACGCGCCGCTGTTTCTCGACACCGCGGCGATCATCGACAATCTCGATCTGGTGATCGGCTGCGACACCGCCATCGTGCATCTGGCCGGCGCGCTCGGGAAGCCGGTGTTCACCGCGGTGCCGGTGATCTCGGACTGGCGCTGGATGGTGTCGCGCGACGACACCCCCTGGTACCCGACCATGCGCGTGTTCCGTCAGGGCGCCGATGCGGACTGGGCCGCGCTGATGGCCAAGGTGGCGGACGCGGCGGCGAAACTGCGCGGCTAGCACGTCAGGACATATCCGCCCGTCACAAAGTTGAAATAGACCCTCGCCGGTTCGGGTATATGATTGCCGCACCCTCCTAACCAAAGGACGTGCGTCATGGCTCCTCCCGCCACCCCGCGTTTGAAGACCCCGAGCGACCTCGGCGACAACGCCCGCAAGGACATTGCCGGCGCCGTCAACGCCCTGCTCGCCGACGCCTTCGCGCTCTACATCAAGACCAAGAACTTCCACTGGCACGTCAGCGGGCCCCACTTTCGCGACTATCACCTGCTGCTCGACGATCAGGCGGCGGAAATCCTCGCCACCACCGACGAACTCGCCGAGCGCGTGCGCAAGATCGGCGGCAACACCATCCGCTCGATCGGCGACATCAAGAGCAAGACGCGCATTCTCGACAACGACGCCGCCTATGTCTCGCCGGAGGACATGCTGGCCGAATTGCGCGACGACACCCAGCGCGTCATCACCGCGATGCGCCAGACGCACGAGCTGTGCGACGAGCACAACGATGTCGCCACCGCGAGCCTGCTCGAGAACTACATCGACGCCGCCGAAAAGCGCGTCTGGTTCCTCTACGAGATCGGCCGCAAGGGAAGTCCGGACGGGCACTGAGAAGAGTTTCGTCATTCCGGACGCCGCGCAGCAGCGATCCGGAATCCAGCGCTGGATTCCGGGTTCGCGAGCTGTGCTCGCGCCCCGGAATGACGTCTAGGCCGTCGCCATCTTCTTGTTGAACACAAAAAGCCCGTAGGCGACCGCCAGCATCAGCACGCCGCCGAGCAGCACCGACAGCGGCGTCGCGCCGAGGCGCTCGAACCACTGCGTATAGAAATGGATGGCGCCGAAGACGGCGGCGATATTCACCAGCCAGCGACGGTTCACCGTCACCGCCCACATCGCCGCGCCGATCAGCGCCGCCGCCCAGCCGATGCTGAAGACATAATCCGGAATGACGATGCTGCGCATCATCTCGGCCGGATTGTGATCCTTGAAGCCGCGCAGCAGGTATAAGGGATCGCCCCACAGCGAACCGACCCAGAAGCCGAAATTGACCAGCAGGATCGAGGTGCGCGCCACCATGATGGCGAGGCGTTCGTAATCGGCCTTGAGCCGCAGCGACGCCACGTAGGCCGCGAGCGCCAGCGCCGAGAACAGCACCACGGTCAAGGTCGGCTCGAAGATCGCCAATGAATAGGTGGCGTGGCTGTAGCCGGTGCGCGCCCCTAACGTCGCCGACAGCACGATGACGGCAAGCGCCGCCAGCAGGCTCGAGCGTGCCAATAAAGATGCACCGGCCAAGGCCGCGGTGACGATCAGCATCGAGGCGACCGAACCCTCCATCTCGCCGATGACGCCGCCGGAGAACATCAGCGCGCCGGTGACCAGACAGATCTGCCCCAGCACCGCCCATTGCGTGACCTTGTTGAGCACCACGGCAAGGCCGAGCATGAACAGCAGAATGCCGACGGCGATCACCGTCGTTGCGCTCGGCAGCAGCGCCACCGCGCCGGCGGCGATGGAAACGACGCCGAAGCCGACCAGGATATTGACGCCGAGCGAGCCGGTCTCGTGCGAGGCCAGGGTCTTGAGGCGTTCGGCTTCCTCGACGGTGAGCTTGCCGTCCTCGACGAGCCTGGACAGATCGAGTGTTATTTTCATGGTGGCATCCTATCTTGTAGCCCGCATGGAGCGAAGCGCAATGCGGGACAGCCCTATCCCGGATTTCGCTGCGCTCATCCGGGCTACAATCATCAAGCCGCATCCCAATACGGCTTGTCGCCGCCGAAGCGTTCGGCGAGGAAATCGACGAAGGCGCGGACCTTGGGCGAGAGATGCCGCGCCGTCGGATAGACGGCGTTCAGGGTCAGGTCTTGCGCGACATAAGGCTCCAGCACGCTGACCAGGGTACCGGCGCGCAGGTCGTCGCCGACGATGAAGGTCGGCAGATGCACGAAGCCATGGCCGTGCAGCGCCGCGACGCGCAGCAGATCGCCGCTGTTCGCGATCATGCGGCCTTTGACCTCCACCGGCCACGGCGCGCCATCGTCGGGGCGAATGAAGCGCCATTCGCGTGTGATGGTGATGTTGGTGTTGCTCAGACAGTCGTGGCTTTTGAGATCGTCCGGCGTCTGCGGCACGCCGTGGCGCGCAAGATAATCCGGGCTGGCGCAGAGCACGCGGCGGATGCCCGCCAGCCGCCGCGCCACCAGGCTTGAATCGGTCAGGCTGCCGATGCGCACCGCGACATCGACGCCCTCGTCCACCAGATCGACGAAGCGATCGCTCAAGGTGACGTCGAGCTCGACCTCCGGATAGCGCGCGAGGAAATCGCCGAGCGCGGGCGCCAGATGCAGGAAGCCGAAGCTCATCGGCGCATTGACGCGCAGGCGGCCGCGCGGCGCCGCCTGGAGCTGGCTCACCGAGGCATTCGCCTCGTCAAGATCGGCGAGGATGCGGCTGGCGCGGGCGAAGTAGTCCCGTCCCGCCTCGGTCAGGGTCAGCGAGCGCGTGGTGCGGTGAAACAGCCGGGCGCCGAGGCTGGCCTCCAGCGCCGCCACGTGGCGGCTGACGGCCGACTTGGACGAGCGCAGCCGACGGGCCGCCTCGGAAAAAGACTGTGTTTCCGCGACCTTGGCGAAAGCTTCGAGGGCGGCGAGCCGGTCCATGGACAAACATTGTCCCGATTATTGCAACAGTATTGTTCATATAACACAGATTGTTGCAAATCGGAAGGTCGCCTACTTGTACCGCCATGAGCCGAGGCGATGACCGCCCGGCCAACCCCTTCGAACCCGATCCGAACCCTTGGAGGCGACCAAATGACTTCCCTGAATGCGTCCAACGTGACCTACACCACCGCCCGCCCGCTCATCCCGGCGCTGGCCCCTCTCACCAATGCCCTAGCGCCGCTCGGCGAGCCGCTCGTCCGCGTCGCCGCCGGCCTGCTGCTGGTGCCGCATGGCGCGCAAAAGCTGTTCGGCGCTTTCGGCGGCTACGGCGTCGAAGCCACCGGCCAGTTCTTTGCCACCAAGCTCGGCCTGCCCGCCTCGCTGGCACTGATCGCCGGCCTCATCGAGTTCGTCGGCGGCCTGATGCTGGCGGCCGGCTTCCTCACCCGCCCGGTCGCGGCGCTGGTGGCCGGTCTGATGTTCGTCGCCGCGGTGAAGGTGCATCTGCCGGCCGGCTTCTTCTGGACGGATGGCGGCTACGAATACCCGCTGCTCTGGGGCATCGTCGCGCTGTCGTTCGTGCTGCGCGGCGCCGGCCGCTACTCGGTCGATGCGGCGATCGCACGCGAGGTCTAAGCGCGGGTTGCAACCATCGAGCTGACCAGAAAGAGCGGGCGCGAAAGCGTCCGCTTTTTTTGTTTCGCGAAAGCGACATCCATTCTCCGTTCATTCCCGCGCAAGCGGGAATCCAGACTTTCTGCTGGCTGGGTCCCCGCTTTCGCGGGGACAAACGGAGTTATCGTTCTCCCGGAATGACTAAGTGAGTTTCAACACCTTCGCCGCCGCTTCATACTCGGCAAAGCGCGCGGCGCGGCGCTCGATGGCGGCTTCGTCGCCGCCCCATTGCGCCATCTGGAAGTCCTCATCGACATGCGCGGCGGCCCACAGCGCATCGGCCTCGAAGACGCCGGCATTGAGCGCCAGCGCGATCAGCGCCGAGCCGGTGATGCTGGTCACCGACGCCATGGCGCCAAGCCGCCAAGCACTGTCGGGCAACGCTGCGCGTCCAGCCGCAATCGCTTCCTTCGGCTGCTCCGCAAAAACGATGCCTTCGACCAAAATGAAGCGCGCGCCGAGTTCATCGCGCGCCCAGTCGAGCACCGGATTCCATAACTCATTCTGGCGCGCGACCAGGGCCGCCGGCTCGTCGGCGCGATAGCACAGCAGATCGGAGCCGAGATATTTGGCGATCTCGTCGACCACCGCCTGCGGCGCCGGCGCGATGCCATCGACGACGACATTGGCGAGCCGCGTCAGCGGCATGCGCGCCGGATCGATCTCGATCTCCTGCGCCTGCCATTCGCCGGCGAGCGCGGCAGCCAGGTCCGCCGTCGGCGCCAGCAGCGGCTTGCGCGCCGGGGTCATCACCGGCTTGCCGTCGAGCAGCAGCGGGTATCCGCCCTCGCCCGCCGCACCGGCCCGCGCCTCCTTGTAGAAGCGCTTGCGCAGTGCCGTTTTGGCGCCCTTCCGCGCCGAAACCATTGGGTCTTTCGGCTGGTTCTCGAAAATGTCGTTGAAAATATCGCGCATCACATCCTGGTTATCAGATCGGCCGCTACCGCCTATCGCATCGCAAAAGCTGGCGAATCCGGCGCTGGCGCGCCGCTTTTCCGTCCGCTTCTTAGATGGTTATGCCGCGTTGCGATAGACAGGGCCCGCAGCCCTGTTATCGCGCCCGCGACGTCCGCGCCCGTAGCCTAAATTTATTCCAAGTCATATGATCGTCTCCAAGGAGTCGAGCCTGCGCTTAAAAAACAGGCCGGCATTCCGGGGGGACTGGCCGCGCGAGCGGCGGTACGCGAAGCGCGGCGCCAGAGTGCCGTCGCGTCACTCGCGGTTCGAGGAAGCGATGAAGAGTACGGACATTTCCGACCCGCAGTACTTCCACAAGGTGGTCGACTGCCAATATGCCTGCCCGGCGCATACACCCGTTCCCGAATATATCCGGCTGATCGCACACGGGCGGTATTCCGACGCCTACATGATCAACTGGCAATCCAACGTGTTTCCGGGCGTGCTCGGGCGCACCTGCGACCGACCGTGCGAGCCGGCCTGCCGGCGCGGCCGCGTCGAGGAAGAGCCGGTGGCGATCTGCCGCCTGAAGCGCGTCGCCGCCGACCTCAAGGACGACGTCGCGGCGCGCATGCCGCCGAAGGCGCAGCGCAAGAACGGCAAGCGCATCGCGCTGGTCGGCGGCGGCCCCGCCTCGCTCACCGTGGCGCGCGACCTCGCGCCGCTCGGCTATGAATGCGTGGTGTTCGACGGCGATCACAAAGCCGGCGGCATGATCCGCTCGCAGATTCCGAAATTCCGCCTGCCCGACAGCGTCATCGACGAGGAGACCGGCTACATCCTCAATCTCGGCGTCGAATTCCGCGGCGGCATGCGGATCGACTCCATGAAGAAGCTGCTGGCGGAAAACTTCGACGCCGTCTTCGTCGGCACCGGCGCGCCGCGCGGCCGCGATCTCGACATTCCCGGCCGCAAGGAAGCCGCCACCAGCATCCATATCGGCATCGACTGGCTGTCCTCGGTGTCGTTCGGCCACATCAGCAAGATCGGCAAGCGCGTCATCGTGCTCGGCGGCGGCAACACGGCGATGGACTGCTGCCGCTCGGCGCGCCGTCTCGGCGGCGACGACGTGCAGGTCGTGGTGCGCTCCGGCTTCGAGGAGATGAAGGCCTCGCCGTGGGAGAAGGAAGACGCCCAGCACGAGGGCATTCCGATCCACAATTATCTGGTGCCGAAGGAATTCACGCATGCGAACGGCAAGCTGACCGGCATCACCTTCGAGAAGGTGAAGGCCGAGTTCGACGCCAAGGGTCGGCGCAAGCTGGTGCCCGCAGGCGAGCCCGATCAACATTTCCCCTGCGACGATGTGCTGGTCGCGGTCGGTCAGGAAAATGCGTTCCCGTGGATCGAGCGCGACTGCGGCATCGAATTCGGCGACTGGGACATGCCGAAGGTCGATCAGGTCACCTTCCGCTCGACCCACCCCAAGGTGTTCTTCGGCGGCGACGCCGCCTTCGGCCCCAAGAACATCATCTGGGCCGTCGCGCATGGCCACGAGGCCGCGGTGTCGATCGACAAGATGCTCAATGGCGAGGATCTCACCGATCGGCCCCTGCCCGCCGTCGAGGTGGTCAGCCAGAAGATGGGCATACACGAATGGTCCTATGACAACGCCATCGAGCCCGACCTGCGCTTCAAGGTGCCGCTGCGCGATCTCAATGTGGCGCTCAAGGACATCAAGGCCGAGGTCGAGCTGGGCTTCGACGCCAACCTGGCGCTCAAGGAGGCCGGCCGCTGCCTGAACTGCGACATCCAGACGGTGTTCGAGGCCAAGCTCTGCATCGAGTGCGACGCCTGCGTCGATATCTGTCCGATGGACTGCATCACCTTCACGCCGAACGGCGAGGAGCAGGACCTGCGTCACCGGCTGATGGCGCCGGCGACCAACCTGACGCAGGACCTTTACGTGCAGGACGGCCTCAAGACCGGCCGCGTCATGGTCAAGGACGAGGACGTCTGCCTGCATTGCGGCCTGTGCGCCGAACGCTGCCCGACCGGCGCCTGGGACATGCAGAAATACCTGATTGAAATGACACACGCAGGATCGTCATGCCGACCGCCGCGCCGATCAGCCGCATAAACGATTTCGTCGTCCGCTTCGCCAACGTCAACGGCTCGGGCTCGGCGAGCGCCAACGAAATGTTCGCGCGCGCCATCCTGCGCATGGGCGTGCCGGTGGCGCCGCGCAACATTTTCCCGTCGAACATTCAGGGCCTGCCGACCTGGTACGAGGTCCGGGTCTCCGAGGAAGGTCATCTCGGCGCCCGCGGCGGCACCGACCTGATGGTGGCGATGAACCCGCAGACCTTCGACAAGGACATCGCCGGCATCGAGCCCGGCGGCTACCTGCTCTACGATTCCACCAAGCCCTACCCGCCCTCGAAATTCCGCGACGACATCACCGTCATCGGCGTGCCGCTGACCGCGATCTGCAATCGCGAATACACCGACCCGCGCCAGCGCCAGTTGTTCAAGAACATCATCTATATCGGCGTGCTCACGGCGCTGCTGGACATGGATGTCGCGGCGGTCGAGCAGCTCATCGCCGAGCAGTACAAGGGCAAGGACAAGCTGATCGGCCCGAACGTCAAGGCGCTGCATATCGGCCGCGACTACGCCATCCTCAATCTGGCGCATCCGATCGGGCTGCGTCTGCGCAAGGCCGACAAGGTCGGCGACAAGATCTTCGTCGAGGGCAATTCGGCCGCCGCGCTCGGCGCGGTCTATGGCGGCGCCACCGTCTGCGCCTGGTACCCGATCACGCCGTCATCGTCGCTGGCCGACGCCTTCACCAAATGGTGCGCCAAGTACCGCGTCGATCCGGAGACCAAGAAGGCCAAATACGCCATCGTCCAGGCCGAGGACGAACTCGCCTCCATCGGCATGGTGATCGGCGCCGCCTGGAACGGCGCCCGCGCCTTCACCGCCACCTCCGGACCCGGCATTTCGCTGATGCAGGAATTCATCGGGCTCGGCTACTTCGCCGAAATTCCGGCGGTGCTGTTCAACGTGCAGCGCGCCGGGCCCTCGACCGGCATGCCGACGCGCACGCAGCAATGCGATCTCACCTCCTGCGCCTATGCCTCGCATGGCGACACCAAGCATGTGATGCTGTTTCCGGAAAATCCGGCGGAAGCCTTCGAGATGGGGGCGCAGGCCTTCGATCTCGCCGACCGTCTGCAAACGCCGGTTTTCGTCATGCTCGATCTTGAGATCGGCATGAACCATCATCTGTGCCGGCCGCTGAAGTGGGACGACAGCCGCAGCTATGACCGCGGCAAGGTCATGACCTACGAGGACCTCGAGGCCGGCAAGGATTTCGGCCGCTATCTCGACGTCGATGGCGACGGCATCCCCTACCGCACCTATCCCGGCACGCATCCGACCAAGGGCTCATTCTTTACCCGCGGCACCTCGCGCGACCGCTACGCGCGCTACACCGAGGAAGGCCCGCTCTATGTCGACAACATGCAGCGCCTGCTGCGCAAGTTCGAGACCGCCAAGGACCTCGTGCCCAAGCCGCTGACCGCCAACGCGGCCAAGCCCTCGAAATACGGCGTCATCTATATCGGCTCGACCGCGCCGGCGATGGACGAAGCCATCCACATGATCGAGGCGCGCGGGCACGCGGTCGATCGCATGCGCGTGCGCGGCTTCCCGTTCCACTCCTCGGTCAATTCCTTCGTCGCCGACCACGATTTCGTCTTCGTCGTCGAGCAGAACCGCGACGCGCAACTGCGCTCGCTGATCGTCAACGAATGCGGCATCGACCCGGTGCGGCTGGTGCCAATCCTGCATTTCGACGGCACGCCGATCACCGCGCGCTTCATCGCCAGGGCGATCGGCGACCACCTCGACCAGATGACGATGAAACCGGCGAAGGTGACGTCGTGAGAGTTGTTTCCACTTTCCCCGGGCGCGGCGCAGCGCGCCTTCGCGGTGCGCCGCAGACCCGGGGCCCTAGCGATCGTGGCGATCCCGGCTCTGCGCAGCAGCGTTGCACGCCGCAGCGCGTCCGGGACATCGGCAAGAGGCGCAATGTCGTTCTAAGGGTCGGCCTGTCCGGGGCGGCGCTGAGCGCCATGATAGATGCCGAGGATGACGATTTCTTCGGCGTCGACCCGATAAACGATCAAATATGGCAAGCCACTGACGACGTATTCTCGCGTCCGCTTCCGCGCGCCTTCGCGCCCCATCGCCGGAAATTCAGTCAACTGACGGAAGGCCGCCATGACACGCCAGCCGACGTTCAGCGCGGCGGCGGGATTGTCTTTGGCGATATAGTCGGCAATCGATCCGAACTGGCGAATGGCGCGCGCTGTAAAGCGCAGCCTCACAGGCCGAACTTTTTCCACATCGCCGCGACCTCTTCGTCGCTGGCGAATTCGCCGCGATCGGCTTCGGCAATGCTGAGGTCCAGGTCTTTCAATTGCTCTGGTGTCAGACGATGCGCCGACTGTTCTTGCTCGACGAGATGCATGAGCAGCTCGCCGGCCGCATCCTGCCGCTCGGCCGGAAGGCATTGGACGGCCTCGATCGCTTTCAGCAGCAATTTGGTCATGACTGGGGCGCCCATCGCGGAACCTCAGCGGGAGTATAGAGAGATATGACCTACCTCGCCAAGCCGAAATTCCATCACCCGGGCCTGCCGAAGAACGAGCTCGGCTACACGCACCGCGACTACGAGGGCAAGGTCTCGACCTTGTGCGCCGGCTGCGGTCACGACTCGATCACCGCTTCGATCATCCAGGCCTGCTTCGACCTCGCGATCGAGCCGCACCGCGTCGCCAAGATTTCCGGCATCGGCTGCTCGTCGAAAACGCCGGACTACTTCCTCGGCAATTCGCACGGCTTCAACACCGTGCATGGCCGTATGCCGTCGGTGCTGACCGGGGCCAATCTCGCCAACCGCGACCTGATCTATCTCGGCGTCTCCGGCGACGGCGATTCCGCCTCGATCGGCCTCGGCCAGTTCGCGCACTGCCTGCGGCGCGGCGTCAACATGACCTATATCGTCGAGAACAACGGCGTCTACGGCCTGACCAAGGGCCAGTTCTCGGCGACCGCGGATCGCGGCTCCAAGTCCAAGCGCGGCGTCATCAACACCGACAACTCCATCGACATGGTGGCGATGGCGCTGCAGCTCGGGGCTACCTTCGTCGCCCGCTCCTTTTCCGGCGACAAGGCGCAGCTGGTGCCGATCATCAAGGCGGCCATCGCGCATCAGGGCGCCGCCTTCATCGATGTGATTTCGCCCTGCATCGCCTTCAACAACCACGCCGGTTCGACCAAGAGCTTCGATTTCGTGCGCGAGCACAACGAGGCGGTCAGCAAGCTCGACTTCATCTCGCCGCGCATGCCGATCGAAATTTCGCAGGAGGCCGGCACGGTGGAGATCGTCGAGCAGCATGACGGCTCGAAAATCGCCCTGCGCAAGCTCGCCGCCGACTACGACCTTCATGACCGAACGGCCGCGCTCGGGTTCCTCCAGCACCACGCCGCCAAGGGCCAAGTCGTGACCGGCCTTCTGTTCGTCGAGAAGGAAGCCGAGGATTTGCACACGCATCTGCATACGGTCGATACGCCGCTCAATGCGCTGGGCACCGAGGAACTTTGCCCCGGCTCGGCGGCGCTGGACGCCTTCAACGCCAGCATGCGCTAGGCGCCACCCTTCCCTGTCATCGCCGGGCTTGTCATCGACGCTTTATCAGCCTCATGGTGAGGAGCCCGCGCAAGCGGGCGTCTCGAACCATGTGGCCGCCCCATCCTTCGAGACGGCCGCTACGCGGCCTCCTCAGGATGAGGCGGAAGAAGGTCACCCGATGCAACACCGCCCGCTCGGCCAATCCGGCCTGTCCATCGCGCCGCTGATGCTCGGCGGCAATGTGTTCGGCTGGAGCGCCGACGAAACCATGTCGCACCGGCTGCTCGACGCCTTTGTCGATGCCGGTTTCAACGCCATCGATACCGCCGACTCCTATTCGCGCTGGGTGCCGGGCCACAAGGGCGGCGAGTCCGAAACCATTATCGGCAACTGGCTGAAGAAGTCGGGCAAGCGCGGCCAGATCGTGATCGCGACCAAGGTCGGCTCCGACATGGGCCAGGGCAAATGCCTGAAGAAGGATTACATCCTCAAGTCCGCCGATGAATCGCTGAAGCGGCTGCAGGTCGAGGCCATCGATCTCTACCAGAGCCATTTCGATGACGAGGTGACGCCGGTCGAGGAGACGCTGGAGACTTACGGTGAGCTCATCAAGGCCGGCAAGGTGCGGGCCATCGGCGCGTCGAACCTGTCGCCGGCGCGGCTCAATGCCTCGTTCGAGGCGAGCAGCGCGCAGGGGCTGCCGCGCTACGAGACATTGCAGCCGAACTACAATCTCTACGACCGCGCCGGTTACGAGAAGGATTACGAGCCGATCGCGGCCGCCGAGAAGATCGGTGTCATTCCCTACTACGCCCTCGCCTCCGGCTTCCTCACCGGCAAGTACAAGAGCAAGGAAGACGCGGAAAAGAGCCCGACGCGCGGCGGCAAGGTGAAGAACTATTTCGACGCGCGCGGCCTCGCGGTTCTCAAAGCGCTAGACGAAATAGCGAAGGCGAAATCAGCGACGCCGGCGCAAGTCGCGCTGGCCTGGCTGATGGCGCGCCCGAGCATCACCGCACCGATTGCGTCCGCCACGACGCTCGATCAGCTCCACGACATTCTCGGCGCGGCGAAGCTGTCACTGTCGAAGGAGGATGTGGCGGCACTGGATAGAGCGAGCGAGTATTAGGCCCGTCATTCCGGGGCGCGGCCTTCAGGCCGCGAGCCCGGAATGACGGAGGCTACTTCCGCATCCACGGCTTCTCTTTCGCCGCCTTCTCGACCGCCGCGACGAATTCCGGCGGCGGGCCGACGCTCATGTCGAAGCTCAGCGCCTTGCCCGTTTCAAGCAGAGACTTGAGGCCGCTGATGATCTTCGGCCAGCCTTCCTCGCCGCCCGCCATGATCTCGTGCGGCACGTCCCAGTCGTGAGACTCTGTCATGGTGAGCCGCGTCGCTGCGCCGTCGGCTTCGATATCCCAGGTGATGAGGCAGGTCGGCAGTTCGGAGAACGGCGGCATGTTCTGGATATCCCAGCTCACGCACAGCCGGCGCGGCGGCGTCCATTGCACCACCTCGCCGGTGATGTGCTCGCGGCCGTCGGGCCACAAGAGACGGAAGCGTCCGCCAGCGCGCGGCTCGACCTCGGTCGCCAGGCCGAAGAAGTACTGTTTCGTGAATTCCGGGTCGATGAGCGCCCGCCAGACCTCATCCGGCGTCGCGGCGATATAGGTGCGGTAGACGCTCTTCGGCTTGTACGCCACGGTATCGATCGTCGATTTACTCATCACGCCTCTCCAACGCCTGTTTCAACTGGCTCAACGCGTCGAGGCGCGAGCGCTCGAATTTCCCGATCCAGCGCTCGGCGATCTCGTGGATCGGCACCGGATTGAGATAGTGCAGCTTCTCACGGCCGCGCTTGATGGCGGCGATCAGGTTCGCCTCCTCCAGGATGACGAGATGTTTGCTGACCGCCTGCCGGGTCATGCCCGGCAGCCCGGCGCAAAGCTGGTTCAAGGTCTGGCCATTGTCGGCACGCAGCCGGTCGAGCAGCAGCCTGCGGCTCTCATCGGCCAGCGCTTTGAACACCAGATCCATACCGACAATATGCAACCTTTTAGTTGCCTGTCAACTGGCATAACTGTTCCCGTGACGGAACCGGCTGGAACAAAGGGCGTTAGTGGCCGACCCACCCGGACGGATCGCATGGCCAGGCAGAAATCCGACAAGGACAAGCTGAGGCGCGGCATCACCAGCAGCGAAGTGCACAACGTCGAGCAGTTGTCGACGCCGCGAGCGCCCGTGATCTACGAAGTCGTGCGGCGCATGGGCGAAGAAGAGATGCTGCGCCCGGTCTCGTCGTTGTGGTGGTCCGGCATTGCCGCCGGCCTGTCGATCAGCTTCTCGGTGCTCGCCGAAGCCATTCTCCTGAACCACCTGCCCGACGCGCCGTGGCGACCGCTTATCGCCAACCTGGGCTACAGCGTCGGCTTCCTCATGGTCATCCTGGCGCGCCAGCAGTTGTTCACCGAAAGCACGATCACCGCGGTGCTGCCGGTGCTCAAGGATCTGTCGCCCGAGATGGTGGCGAAGATGGTGCGGCTGTGGGTCATTGTGCTCGCCGCCAATCTGGTCGGCAGTCTGTTCGCCGCACTGTTCTGTTCTTTCACGCCGGTCCTGTCACCGGAGCTTTACGCCGGCATGGTCGAGGTCAGCCGCAAGCTGCTGAAATACGATCTCGGCAGCATGCTCTTCGCCGGCATTTCGTCCGGCTTCCTCATCGCCGCAATGGTGTGGATGCTGCCGACAGCCGAGAACGCCAAGTTCGTGGTCATCACGCTGATGACCTATCTGATCTCGGCGGGCGGCTTCACCCATATCGTCGCCGGCTCGGTCGAGGCCTATCTGCTGGTCATTGCCGGCGACTGGGTCTGGTGGCAGGCCATCACGCAATTCGGCCTGCCCGTCCTGGCCGGCAACATCGTCGGCGGCACGGCGCTGTTCGCCGTGCTGTCCTACGCGCAGGTCAAGGACGAGATTTGAGCCGTCACTGGTTCACGCAGCTGCCGAGGTAAGCCGAGGGATTGCCGGCGTCGGCGCCATAGGCGCCGAGCTGATGGGCGCAGCGCATGGCGCGGTCCTGCCCGGTCTCGATGCCGTTCGGACCGGAGGGCGACAAGGTCGGCATGTTCGGCAGAACCCGGCCTGTTTCCGGCACCACAATGGCTGGCGGCACCTGCGCGCGCGGTGCCGGCGCCAGTTGGGACGGGGGCGTGTGCGGCTGCGGCGCGCTGCGCGGAGACTGGTATTTCGGCGGCAGCCACGGCTCCGGTTGCGGCTGCGGCTTGTGACGCGGCGGCGCGCCCGGCTCCGGCTTGAGGATCGAATAGGGATAATCCTGCGCAGCGGCGGGCGTCGCCACGCCAAGCAGTGCGAGCACGATCAGGGCATGAAGCGGGCGCCGTTTCATCTCCCTCATATGGGGAGCCGAAGGGCCGCGCCTAGTCCTCATCGGGCGCATCGACAATGGGATCAAACCGATCGGCCTCAAGACCGAGCAGGTTCCACGATTGCTGCATATGCGGCGGCAGCGGCGCCGATACGTCGATGGTGCCGCCACGCGGATGCGGCACGACAATGCGGCGCGCCAGAAGATGCAGCTTGTTCTGGATGCCGCCGGGCAACTCCCAGTTCTCGATGTTGAAATACTTCGGATCGCCGACGATCGGGTTGCCGATATGCGCCATATGCGCGCGCAGTTGGTGCGTGCGGCCCGTCACCGGCTTGAGCGACACCCAGGCCAGCTTCTGCGCCGACGTCTCGACCACCGCGTAATAGGTCACGGCGTGAACGGCATCGCGTTCGCCATGCTGCGCCACGCGCATGAAGGAGTCTTCTTCCATTTCCTGCTTGGCCAGATAAGTCGAGATGCGCCCCTGCCGCGGCTTCGGCACGCCGGCGACCAGCGCCCAGTAGATCTTGCGCGCGGAGCGGGTGCGGAAGGTCTTGGCGAGCGCCGCGGCGGCAAAGCGCGTCTTGGCGATCAGCAGGCAGCCGGCCGTGTCCTTGTCGAGGCGATGCACCAGACGCGGCCTTTGCGCATCGACGCCGGGCCCGCGCAGCGCTTCCAGCAAGCCATCGACATGACGCGTCGTGCCGGAGCCGCCCTGCACGGCCAGCCCCATCGGCTTGTTGAGCACAAGAACGTCGTCGTCCTCGGCCAGTGTGATCGAGCGCAGATATTCGCGGTCCTTCAGCACCTGCGGCGAATCCTCGCGCAGGCGCGGCGCGGCGAGCTGCAGCGGCGGGATGCGGATCTGCTGGCCAGCCTCGAGGCGAGACTTGGTCTCGGCGCGCTTGCCGTCCACGCGCACCTCGCCCTTGCGGACAATGCGCTGGATATGGCTGAAGGACAGGCCCGGAAACCGCGCCTCGAAGAAACGATCGACGCGCATGCCGTTCTCGTCCGGCGAGACGGTGACGGTCTGCACCTTGGTGGCCGCGGCGAGCGCGGGGGAAATTTCGGGCTCGGCCTTCTGCATCGGCCGCACGGCCTCTTCGCGGCGCGGCTCGGGGCGACGGGACGCGCCCTCGCCCCAACCCTCGCCTCGCGTCCGAGGCGCGGGAGCGCGCTTTGCGCCGGCGTTGCGACCCTCAGGGCGACGGGAGGAAGCGGACGCGCGCGGTTTGTCATCGCGACGTTCGCCGCCGAATTCGCCCGAAGATCTGCTCGAAAACTTGCCGGCAGCTTTCCCGCCTGGCCGCGCTCCAAACTTGCGCTCGCCGCGTTCGTCCTCGGCGCGCGACTTGCCACCGCGCCCGCCGAAGCGATCCTTGCGGCCGCCCCGCCCTTCGACCGGCCTGCCGCCCGGTCCCTTACGAGCACCCTGTCGCGGACCTGCGGTCTGCTTGCCGCCGCCCGGCTGACGCGGACCTTTTCTGCCACCGCCACGTTTCATGCGACACCATTGGTTAGACGCGCCAGCGCGTCATCGAGACCGTGAAGACCGTCGAGCTTGATCTCGAACAGGTCGGTGAGAACGTCGCGCAACTCAATTGCGCCGAGCGCGCGCTTGTCGCTGCCGCCATTCACGTGATGCACCGTCAGCATGTTGTTGGCGAGGGTGTAGCGCTTGCCAGGCATGGCGCGCGCGCCGATCAGCGACCGCACGAAGCGCGATTCCGGATAGGTCGAAGCGAACCAGTTGCACTGCACATGATCCTCATAGATCTGCTCCGAAAGATCGAAGCGCATCAGCTTCAGCCAGTCGTCGCGCAACCGGAATTCGATGGTATAGTCATCACCGTCGCGCACGATGCGGTACGGCTCGTGCGGTGTCTGCTGCAGCTCGGAACTGTCGAGCAATAGCGGTCCGGTCAGGACATTGCCGCCGAAGCCGACATCGGCGACATGGCGCGCGCCTTCGACGTCGACGACGAGCAGCATGTGCGAGCGCTGCGCGCGCACGCTGTCCGGCCGGCCCCACTGGATGCGCGCCAGATGCTCGCGCACGGTGAAGCCGAGCGCCCGCAGGACATGCGCAAACAGCAGGTTCTGTTCGTAGCAGTAGCCGCCGCGCCCGCCGTGGACGAGCTTGTCCTGCAGCGTGGCGGCATCAAGCAGCACGCGGCGGCCGAGCAGCGGATCGAGATTCTCGAAGGCGATGGCCGCCGGATGCAGCCGGTGCAGGTCGCGCAAGGTGTCGAGCGTCGGCGCGCGCGGGCCGTCATAGCCGATGCGGGCCATGTAGGCGTCGATGTCCATCGCGGCTCCACTCATTCCAGCCTCACGGACAGCGCCTGAGTTCGGCGCGATGCGCCCGATCCCAGGTCACGGAAAGCTTGCCGCCATGCGGACGCAGCGACACCGGAATGGAGCGCTCGCCGGCCATGTCCCAGCACCACGCCTGGATATGGACGGTATCGCCCGCCTTGTACATGCGGCCGACGCGGCAGGAATCGCCGCGCCAGCGCACGGCGTAGTTGCTGACCGTCAGCGGCGCGTCGGCCGAAAAAAACATGGCGGCGCAGGAAGCCTCGTCGCCCCAGCGGCCGGCGATCCCGTCCGCAGCAACGGCCGGCGCGGCCGCCATCACCAGCGACGCAATCAGAAGCCCCCGCAACGTGGTCATTCCCCGCCCTTTTCCCGGCGCAACTTGGCCCAGTAGTCGAGCCGTTTCCTGATTTCGCGCTCGAATCCGCGCTCCGGCGGGTTGTAGAACTGCTGGCGCGGCAGCGCATCGGGAAAATAGTTCTGGCCAGAGAAAGCGTCCTCGGCGTCGTGGTCATAGGCATAGCCACGGCCGTAGCCTTCTTCTTTCATCAGGTTGGTCGGCGCATTGAGAATGTGCTTGGGCGGCACCAGCGACCCGGCGGTCTTGGCAACCTGCCGCGCGGCGCCGTAGGCCTTGTAGCCGGCGTTCGACTTCGGCGCGGTGGCGCAATAGATCACGGCTTGCGCAATGGCGAGTTCGCCTTCCGGCGAACCGAGGAAGTCGAAGGTTTCCTTGGCGGCATTGGCGATGATCATCGCCTGCGGATCGGCGAGCCCGATATCCTCGATCGCCATGCGCACGACGCGGCGCGCGATATAAAGCGGCGGCTCGCCGGCGTCGAACATGCGTGCCAGATAGTAAAGTGCCGCATCCGGATCGGACCCGCGCACCGACTTATGCAGCGCCGAGATCAGATTGTAATGGCCGTCCTGGCTCTTGTCATAGATCGGCGCGCGGCGCTGCACGATCTCCTGCAGCTTGACGCTGTCGAAGATTTCGTCCGGCCGCGCGGCGCGCCAGACTTCCTCGGCCAAAGTGAGCGAAGCACGCCCATCGCCGTCGGCCATACCGGCCAGCATCAGCCGGGCATTCTCATCGAGCGGCAACGGTTTGCCTTCGATGACTTCGGCGCGTTCGAGGAGTTGCTCGACCGCCTCCGGGCCGAGCGAGCGGAACACCAACACCCGCGCCCGCGACAGGAGCGCGGCGTTGAGCTCGAAGGACGGGTTCTCGGTGGTCGCGCCGACCAGCACGATCGTGCCATCTTCCATCACCGGCAGGAAGCTGTCCTGCTGGGCACGATTGAAGCGGTGTACCTCGTCCACGAACAGCAGCGTGCCCTGCCCGAGTTCGCGGCGGCGGCGCGCCTCCTCGAACACCTTCTTGAGGTCGGCGACACCGGTGAAGATCGCCGAGATCTGCTCGAAATGCAGATCGGTCGCCTGCGCCAGCAGCCGCGCCACCGTGGTCTTGCCGGTGCCCGGCGGGCCCCAGAACACCATCGAGCCGAGCGAGCGCGTGCCCAGCATGCGCGTGAGCACGCCGTCCGGCCCGAGCAGATGGTCCTGCCCGACGACCTCGTCGAGTTTCCGCGGGCGCAAGCGGTCGGCCAGCGGCCGCGGTGCGTCGCGCTCGAGGCCTGCGGCAGCGAACAGTGACGGACCGCCTTGCTTGCCGCGCGCCGCCATCGTCATCCCCCGAACATCGCGGAGATCTTCTGCCCGCGGCGCAGGATGACGATACGCCAGCCATTGCTCGGCGTGCGCGCGATCCGGTCGAGATCGCGCGTCTTGTCGACGCGCGCGCCGTTGACCTCCTGGATCACGTCGCCGCGCTGGAAGCCGAGATTGCCGGCGACGGAGCCATCGTCGGTGCTGACGATGACGACGCCGTTATCGACATTCTGCAACTGCAATTCGTCAGCCAGCGCCGGTGACAGGTTGGCCACGCGCGCGCCGAAGAAGGGCGAGCGCGACTGAATGGTGATCTCGTCGCGCGGCGCATCCGGCGCGGTGGCAAGCTCGACGGTCGCCGCCATCTCCTTGCCGGCCCGCAGAATGCCGAGCTTCGCGGCGCCGCCAAGCGGCTTGGTGGCGAAGCGATAATCGAAAGCGTTGCTGTCGTCGACATCCTGCCCGTCGATCGAGACGATCAGGTCGCCGGCTTTGAGCCCCGCCTTGGCCGCCGGCCCGTCCGGCTTGACGTTGGACACCAGCGCGCCGGCCGGGCGCTTGAGGCCCATGCTGTCGGCGATATCGGCGGTGACCGACTGCAGGTTGGCGCCGAGCCACGGCCGCCGCACGCCGCTGCCACCGGCCTTGGCGGAGGCGACGACAACGCGGACCATGTTGGCCGGAATGGCGAAGCCGACGCCTTGCGAGCCGCCCGAGCGAGAGAAGATCGCGGTGTTGATGCCGACCAGACGGCCGTTGAAATCCACGAGCGCGCCACCGGAATTGCCGGGATTGATGGCGGCGTCGGTCTGGATGAAGAACTGATAATCCGAAACGCCGACCTGGGTGCGCGCCAGCGCCGAGACGATGCCATGGGTGACGGTCTGGCCGACGCCGAACGGATTGCCGATGGCGAGAACGAGATCGCCGACCTCCAGCGCATCGGAGTTGGCGAATTCGAGGAACGGAAACGCCGCGCCGTCCTTGATGCGCATGATGGCAAGATCGGTGCGCGGATCCTTCAGCACCACGGTGGCTTCGAACTCGCGCTTGTCGGACAGCGACACCTTGATCTCGTCGGCACCCTCGATGACGTGGACGTTGGTGATGATCAGCCCGGTCGGATCGACGATGACGCCGGAGCCGAGCGAACGCTGCACCTGGTTGCCCGGCCCGCCCGGACCGCCGCCGAAGAAGCGGCGGAAGATCGGATCGTCGAACAGCGGGTTGCGCGTCTGCACGGTCTTTGCCGCATAGACGTTCACGACGGCGGGGGAGACGTGCTTGACGATGGGCGAATAGGACAGCCGCACCTCGTTGGCGGTCGGCACGCGGCGGTCCTGCGCCGGCGCCGCGGCGACCGATGCGACAATGAGAGCAAGTGCGGTGGCTATGAAGCGAATCATGCGAAAGTTCCGGCAATGCGATCGGAGAGACGTTGATCTACAAAACCTGTAGGCCGAATAAAGGCGTTTACAGCCGCGCCTCGTCGGCCGGCATGGCGTTGATCGGGCCGGCCTCGCCGCGCTTGCGGCCTTTCAGATAGGTCTCGCCCCAACCCTTCAAGGTCTGGATGACCGGCTGCAGGGTCTCGCCGAGCGGCGACAGCCGGTATTCGACCCGCGGCGGCACCTCGGCATAGACCTGACGCAGGATCAGCCCCGCTTGTTCGAGCTCGCGAAGCTGCTTGGTCAGCATACGCTGGGTGATGCCGTGGAGGCCGCGCCGCAGGGCGTTGAAGCGCACCGGACCGTCCTGCAAGTGATAAAGGATGACGCCTTTCCACTTGCCGTCGATCAGTTCGAGGGTCGCTTCGACCGGGCATCCGGCGGCGCAGTTGTAGTCGCGCGGCGGCTTGGGGGCCCGTTTCGGCTGGCGGGGCGGCGGCATCAACATCAGCTAACCTCTTGATTCTACGCATTAGTACCCTTTGAGGCACTAGATACAGATAAATTCCATACTTGCAAGATCGCGCCTGATCGAACATGCCGGGCATCCCCAGTTCCGGAGCCCGCCATGAAAGCCGTCGGATACCTCAAGTCCCTGCCCCTCACCGATCCCAAGGCCCTCACCGACTTCAGCGCCGACAAGCCCGCCCCCGGGCCGCACGACCTGCGCGTCGCGGTCAAGGCAGTCTCGGTGAACCCGGTCGATACCAAGGTGCGGATGCGCGCCGAGCCGAAGGCCGGCGAGCCGCCCAAGGTGCTCGGCTATGACGCCGCCGGCGTGGTCGAGGCGGTCGGTTCCGAAGCGACTTTGTTCAAGGCCGGCGACGAGGTGTTCTATGCCGGATCCATCGCCCGCTCCGGCACCAACGCCGAATTCCATCTGGTCGACGAGCGCATCGTCGGCAGGAAGCCGAAGTCGCTTACTTTCGCCCAAGCGGCGGCGCTGCCGCTGACCAGCATCACCGCCTGGGAAATGCTGTTCGACCGCCTCGGCGTCAAGCCGAGCAAGACGCCGGACGGCCGCGCCCTGCTGGTGATCGGCGGCGGTGGCGGGGTCGGCTCGATCATGATCCAGCTCGCGCGCCGGCTCACCGGCCTCACCATCATCGCCACTGCGTCACGGAAAGAGACACACGACTGGTGCCTCAAGCTCGGCGCCGATCATGTCATCGACCATCACAAGCCGCTGGCCGAGCAACTCAAGGCGATCGGCCATCCGCAGGTCGCGATGGTCGCCGGCATCACCGGCACCGACCAGAGCGCGCCGCAGCTTGCCGACACCATCGCGCCGCAAGGCCAGTTCGTGCTGATCGACGATCCGAAAACGCTCAACGTAATGCCGTTCAAGGGCAAGTCGATCTCGGTGCATTGGGAATCGATGTTCACCCGTTCGGTGTTCGGCACGCCCGACATGATCGCGCAGCACAGGCTGCTCAACGAAGTGTCGGCGATGATCGACGCCGGGCTGATGATCACCACGGCAGCGCAGGAACTTTCGCCGATCAACGCCGCCAATTTGATGAAAGCACATGCGCAGATCGAGAGCGGCACCACCATCGGCAAGGTGGTGCTGTCGGGGTGGTGAACCTATAAACCGCTCATTCCCGCGAAAGCGGGAATGAGCGGGGTGTGCGGCGGCAAGGGCCGCGCGCAGGTCATTCACTCCTTCGCCGGCACCGTGCGCAGATAGGCGATGATGGCATCGATGTCTTCGCTCTTCATGCGGGCATAATAGGGATAGCCCATCGGCGGCTGGAGCTTGCGGCCGTCCTTGTCCACGCCCTGCGTGATCGCGGTCTTGATCTGCGCGTCGGTCCAGTCGCCCAGGCCCTTCGCCTTGCTCGATGTGATATTGGCCGACACCGACTTGCCCCAAGGCCCCGGGAATTCCATGCCGCCCTTGCCGAGATCGCCGACGAAATCCCTGCCCTTGGCGCCGAACGGCGTGTGGCACTCCATGCAGTGCGCGGCGGTGGCGAGATAGAAACCGTTCTTCACTTTGTCGCCCAGCATGGCTTCCGTATAGGGCTTCTCCGAGCCCGGGAAAGCGTGATGCGGAAGCTGCGTCTTGTAGATCGGGTCCGGCACCTTGTTCTTCACCGGCTTGACCGTGCGCAGATAGGCGACAATGGCGTCCATGTCGCGCTCGGTGAGAATGCCGTAGAATGCTGTCGGCATGATCTCGGCGATCTGCACGCCGTTCGGGCGCCGGCCGGTGCGGAGCAGATGCTTGATCTGCGCGTCGGTCCAGCCGCCGATGCCGGTCTCCTTATCCTGCGTGATGTTGGAGGCCGTCACCATGAACGGCGGCTCGTCGAACAGCATCCCGCCCGACAGCGCCCTGGAGAAGTCCGGCCCGTTCGGGCCCATCGGCGTGTGGCAGTTGTTGCAGGTCATCACGGTGTTGACGAGATAGCCGCCACGCGCGACCAGATCGCCATTGGCCTGGGCCTTGGCCGCACCCGGCAAGGCAAGAGCGGAAAGAACAAACAGCACGGCTCCGGCCACGGTGCGTGGCGGCTGAAAGCTGATCATGAATGTATCCCCCGATAGCGGAATGCGCTTCTAACGGCACCCGAATAATACCGGGAAGCCAATGTGATCGCCATCACAGGGATGTAATTTTTAAACAGCGCCTAGCGCGCGCCGGCCGCTTCCAGGATGCCGACGATCGCCGTTTGGCCGCGGCGGCGCGCATGGGCAAGCGGCGTGACGCCGTCACGGTCGGCGATGGCGACGCTGGCGCCTGCCCGCACCAAATCACCGACGATCTCCGTGTAAACCGGTCCGCCGTCGCCAAGCACAACGGCTTCAAGCAGCGCGGTCCAGCCGAGCTTGTTGACATGATCCTTGTCGATGGCCGTCGCGAGCAGGATGCGCACAGTCTCGGGGCGGCGGCGTAGAGGTAAGGGCTGTCCTCGATGTTGTCCTTGGCGTTGACGTCGGCGCCGCCGCCGATCAGCAGCCGGGCCGCTTCGGTCCCCACCCCCGGCGGCGCCTGGGTGGCGGCAAGCAGCGCCGTGCGGCCCTGCCCGTCGCGTGCCCGGACGCTGGCGCCCGCGTCCAGAAGGCGGCGCACCGCGGCGGCTTCTCCCCGGCCAGCGGCCTCGATCAAGGCCTGGTCGGCCTTCGTGTCAGCCATGGCAGGCCCCAAACCTCCGGCGACGGCCAGCAAAAGAAAAAGGGCGGTGCCAAGGATCATCCTTTGCACCGCCCTCGCAACTCGTATCAGCGCGAAGCGCATCGCCTCTTAGGCGTTTTCGTCTTCGCTCTGGCGCGCCTGCACCGGGCCCGAATCCTGGCCCTTGGCATCGACGTCGCGATCCACGAACTCGATCACGGCCTGGGCCGCGTTATCGCCGTAGCGGAAGCCGGCCTTCATGATACGCAGATAACCGCCCTGGCGATCCTTGTAGCGCGGCGCCAGCGTGTCGAAGAGCTTCTTGACCATGTCGACGTCGCGCAGCTCGGAGATGGCCTGGCGGCGGGCGGACAGATCGCCCTTCTTGCCGAGGGTCACCAGCTTCTCGACGATCGGGCGAAGTTCCTTGGCCTTCGGCAGAGTCGTGATGATCTGTTCGTGCTTGATCAGGGACGCGGCCATATTCGCCAGCATCGCCATACGATGCGAGGAATGCCGACCCAATTTCCTGTAAACTTTACCGTGACGCATCGCGTAACTCCCTGCCTCTATCCTGTTTGCCCCGGACCATTCCGGAACGCCGCGGAAGGCGGCTAAACTTTCTCGATCCCGGATCTGCGGTGCACCGTTTCACGCTGCACCGCGTCCGAGATGACATCCTTCGGACGTCAGTAGTGGTCTTCGAAACGCTTGGCGAGCTCTTCGATGTTTTCCGGCGGCCAGCCCGGCACTTCCATGCCGAGGTGGAGGCCCATCTGCGCCAGCACTTCCTTGATCTCGTTGAGCGACTTGCGGCCGAAGTTCGGCGTGCGCAGCATCTCGGCTTCGGTCTTCTGAACGAGGTCGCCGATGTAGACGATGTTGTCGTTCTTGAGACAGTTAGCCGAACGCACCGACAATTCGAGCTCGTCCACCTTCTTGAGGAAGGCCGGGTTGAAGGCAAGGTCCGGGATGGTCTCCGCGGCCTGCTCCTTGCGGGGCTCCTCGAAGTTCACGAACACGTTGAGCTGGTCCTGGAGGATGCGCGCGGCGTAAGCCAGCGAATCTTCCGGCGACACCGCGCCGTTGGTCTCGATGGTCAGGGTCAGCTTGTCGTAATCGAGGATCTGCCCTTCGCGGGTGTTCTCGACCTTGTACGAAACCTTGCGCACCGGCGAATACAGCGAGTCGACCGGGATCAGGCCGATCGGCGCGTCTTCCGGACGGTTACGCTCGGCGGCGACGTAACCCTTGCCGGTGTTGACGGTGAATTCCATGCGGATCTCGGCGCCCTCGTCGAGGGTGCACAGCACGAGCTCCGGATTGAGCACGACGACATCGCCGACGGTCTGGATGTCGCCCGCGGTCACGGTGCCCGGACCCTGCTTCTTCACCACCATGCGCTTGGGGCCTTCGCCCTGCATCTTGATGGCGATGTCCTTGACGTTGAGGACGAGGTCGGTGACGTCCTCGCGCACGCCGGCGATCGAGGAGAACTCGTGCAGCACGCCGTCGATCTGGACCGACTGCACCGCAGCCCCCTGCAGCGACGACAACAAAATGCGCCGCAGCGCGTTACCGAGCGTGACGCCGAAACCGCGCTCGAGCGGCTCGGCGACGACCGTCGCAAAGCGCGACGGGTCGGACCCGGCGGTCACCTGGAGCTTGTTCGGCCTGATCAGTTCCTGCCAATTTTTTTGAATCACATGTTCACCCATTATGAGCGTCGCTCGTTGCAAGAGCGCGTCGCTGAGCCTGCCCAGCGCACCCCACCCGCCGCGTGTGGGGTCATGAACGGCGGCGGCGGACGCGGGCGATCCCGAACGTCCGCCTTACGAAATCAATTACACCCGGCGGCGCTTGCGCGGCCGACAGCCGTTGTGCGGGATCGAGGTCACATCACGGATCGAGGTGATGGTGAAACCCGACGCCTGCAGAGCGCGCAACGCCGACTCACGGCCCGAACCGGGACCGGACACTTCAACCTCGAGCGTGCGCATGCCGTGCTCCTGCGCCTTCTTCGAAGCGTCTTCCGCGGCCATCTGCGCCGCGTAAGGCGTCGACTTGCGCGAGCCCTTGAAGCCCATGGTGCCGGCCGACGACCAGGCAATCGCATTGCCCTGCGCGTCGGTGATGGTGATCATGGTGTTGTTGAACGAGGCGTTCACGTGGGCGACGCCCGACGCGATGTTTTTGCGCTCGCGCCGGCGGACGCGGGTGGTGGCTTCCTTCGCCATAGTCAGTCAGTCCCTTCAAAGCCCGCTTGCCGTCACGCGGCGCGGGCGCGTTCAGCTCGGTTAGGCGGTCTTCTTCTTGCCGGCGATGGTCTTCGCCGGGCCTTTGCGCGTGCGCGCGTTGGTGTGCGTGCGCTGGCCGCGGACCGGCAGGCCCTTGCGGTGACGCAGGCCGCGATAGCAGCCGAGGTCCATCAGGCGCTTGATGTTCATCGACGTCTCGCGACGCAGATCGCCTTCCACCAGATATTCCTGGTCGATGAGTTCGCGGATCTGCAGAACTTCCGCGTCGGTGAGCTGCGACACGCGGCGCTCGGCCGGCAGGTTCAGCTTGGTGACGATGTCCTTGGCAATCTTTTGACCGATGCCATGGATGTACTGGAGCGCGATGACGACACGCTTGTTGGTGGGCAAATTAACGCCCGCGATACGAGCCACGGATGCTCTCTCCTGTTTATCGGCCAGCCGCGGTAAAGCGGCAAATTTTTGTTATCCCAGAAGGGGTTAGACAAAGCGTAAGGCGACACCCGTCCCTGCCCTCATGGGGGAACCGGCATCGCGCCAAACTCTTGGATACGCACTCTATTAGGGGATTCATGAGGGCTTCGTCAACCTCTGCTAGACGGCGCTGGATGGTTTCAAAATACCATCCAGTGCAGCGGTGACCTGATCCACCGGGGCCATGCCATCCACGCTCCGGAGCATGCCCTTGGCGTCGTAATAGCCGGCCAGCGGCGCGGTCTGGGCCCGGTAGGCGTCCAGACGGCCCTTGAGGACCTCCGGCTTGTCGTCCGAGCGCACTTTTTCGCCACGCGCGGTCATTTCCGCGACCCGGGTCTCGATTCGCTTGATGAGGATGCCTTCGTCGACCTTGAGCTCGATGACGGCGTCGAGCTTGAGGCCGCGCTCGGCCAGAAGCTTGTCCAGCGCCTCGGCCTGCGGAACCGTGCGCGGGAAGCCGTCGAGCACGAAGCCCTTCCTGGCGTCCGGCTGGCCGATTCGGTCGGCGATGATCGCGACCACGACATCGTCCGGCACGAGCTGGCCGGCTTCCATGATGCTCTTGGCTTTGAGGCCGACCGGCGTACCGGCCGCGACGGCGGCGCGAAGCATATCGCCGGTCGACAACTGCACGATGCCGTGCTTGTCGACGAGCCGCTGCGACTGCGTGCCCTTCCCCGCCCCCGGCGGGCCGAGCAGGATCAATCTCATCTATTGCGCCCCCGCAATTTGGATTTCTTGATCAGGCCTTCGTATTGATGCGCCAGCAGATAGCCCTGCACCTGCGCCACCGTGTCCATCGTCACCGAGACGACGATGAGCAGCGACGTGCCGCCGAAATAGAACGGCACGGCGGCGTAGGAAATCAGAACTTCCGGGATCAAGCAGACGATCGACAGATAAATCGCGCCGACGACCGTAATGCGCGACAGCACATAGTCGATGTATTCGGCGGTGCGCTCGCCCGGGCGGATGCCGGGGATAAAGCCGCCGTGCTTCTTCAGATTCTCCGCCGTCTCGGTCGGATTGAAGACGACCGCGGTGTAGAAGAAGCAGAAGAACACGATCAGCGACAGATACAGCACGAGGAACAGCGGCCGGCCGTGGCCGAGCAGCGTCGTCATCGTGGTGAGCCACTCCGGACCTGAGCCGGCGTTGAAGTTGGCGACCGTGGTCGGCAGCAACAGCAGCGACGAGGCGAAGATCGGCGGGATGACGCCCGAGGTATTGAGCTTGAGCGGCAGATGCGAGGACTGACCCTCGAACATGCGGTTGCCGACCTGGCGCTTGGGATACTGGATCAGCAGCCGGCGCTGCGCGCGCTCCATGAAGACGATGAAGGCGATGACGACAACCGCCATGACGATGACCAGCAGGATGAAGCCGGTCGAGATTGCGCCCTGGCGGCCGAGTTCGAGCGTTCCGGCGATGGCCGACGGCAGTTCGGCGACGATGCCGGCGAAGATGATCAGCGAAATGCCGTTGCCGATGCCGCGCGCGGTGATCTGCTCGCCGAGCCACATCAGGAACATGGTGCCGCCGGTCAGCGTGATCGTGGTCGAGATCAGGAAGAACAGGCCCGGCTCGCTCACCACGTTGCCGGCGCCCTGCAGACCGATGGCAATGCCGTAGGACTGGAACAGCGCGAGCACAACGGTGAGATACCGCGTGTACTGATTCATGACCTTGCGGCCGGCCTCACCTTCCTTCTTCAGGGCTTCGAGCTGCGGCGACACGGTCGTCATCAGCTGAATGATGATCGAGGCGGAGATGTAAGGCATGATGTTCAGAGCGAAGATCGCCATCCGGTGGATGCCACCACCGGAGAACATGTTGAACATGCCGAGAATGCCACCCGACTGGGTGTTGAAGAGTTGCGCCCAGGCCTGCGGATCGATGCCCGGCAGCGGAATATAGGTGCCGAGGCGATAGACCAGCAGCGCGCCGATCGTGAACCAGATTCGCTTCTTGAGCTCGTCGGCCTTGGCGAGCGCGCCGAAATTGAGATTGGCTGCCAGTTGTTCCGCTGCCGAAACCATTCGCTCGCTCCTGCCGACGCCTGAAAGCCGCTCCCCCGACCGCCCGCTTGGGTGACGAGGAGTGGCGCGGCGTCTTCTTCACGTGGGTCCCGCCCCTGCCACCCTAGATAGGGTCTGGCGCGCGGAACCGGTAGTCGTTGCAAAGGCCCCGCCTTTTGGGCGAGGCCTCAAAACAGTCGCGGCGCTCAGGCTTCCTTGGCCGCCTTGCGCTTGTTCTTGCCGCGCGGCTCGGCGTCTTCCTCGACCGCCGGCTTGAGGATCTTCACCGATCCACCCGCCTTCTCGATCGCGGCGACGGCCGACTTGGTCGCGCCGTACACGGCGACGTCGACCTTGGCCTTCAGCTCGCCCGTGCCCAGCAGCTTCACGCCGTCCTTGGCGCGGCGCATCAGGCCGGCCTTGACCATCGCCTCGGCGTCAACCGTCGCCTTGGCGTCGAGCTTGCCGGCATCGATCGCAGCCTGCAGCTTGCCGAGGCTGACCTCGTTGAGGCGCGCCTGGAAGGCGGTGTTGCGGAAGCCGCGCTTCGGCAGGCGGCGATGCAGCGGCATCTGGCCGCCTTCGAAGCCCTTGATACGCACACCGGAGCGCGCGGTCTGGCCCTTGCCGCCGCGGCCGCCGGTCTTGCCCATGCCGGAGCCGATGCCGCGGCCGATGCGCATGCGGTTCTTGCGGGCGCCGGGATTGTCGGCGATCTCGTTGAGTTTCATTGCTCTCGTCCTTTGATCGTCCCTCGCCGCTCAATGGCGACGCTGGATGAAATCACTTCGTCTCTTCGACGATCCGCACCAGATGCGGCAGCTTGCGGATCATGCCGTGGGTTTGCGGCGTATCCGGCAGCTCGCTGACGCGGCCGACCTTGTTCAGGCCGAGGCCGATCAGGGTCTGGCGCTGATCGAAATGGCAGCGCAGCGGGCTGGCGATCTGCTGCACCTTCACGGTCTTCTTAGCGGTAGCCATGACCTAAGTTCCTTACCTATCAGTCGGCCAAATTAATCGGCGACAGCTTCGTCGGCGCCTTCGCGGCGGCGCGACTGCAAGGCCGAGACCTTGAGGTTGCGGCGCGACGCGACCGAGCGCGGCGAGTCCTGGTGCTTGAGCGCATCGAAGGTCGCGCGCACCACGTTGTACGGGTTCGACGAGCCGACCGACTTGGCGACGATGTCCTGCATGCCGAGCGTCTCGAACACGGCGCGCATCGGGCCGCCGGCGATGATGCCGGTGCCGGGAGGCGCCGCGCGCAGGTAGACCTTGCCAGCGCCGTGGCGGCCGTACACGTCGTGATGCAGGGTGCGGCCTTCGCGCAGCGCGACGCGGGTCAGCGAACGCTTGGCGGCCTCGGTCGCCTTGCGGATCGCTTCCGGCACTTCGCGCGCCTTGCCGTGACCGAAGCCGACGCGGCCCTTCTGATCGCCGACAACGACGAGCGCGGCGAAACCGAAGCGCTTGCCGCCCTTGACCACCTTGGCGACGCGATTGATGTGCACCAGCTTGTCGGTGAACTCGCTATCGCGCTCTTCACGACCGTGGCCGCGCTCGCGGTCTCTGCGGGGTTCTTGTGCCATCTAATAAATCCGTTCGTCTGTACGAATACGTTTAGAAGTTCAGCCCGCCCTCGCGGGCGGCTTCGGCCAGCGCCTTGATGCGGCCGTGATAAATGTAGCCGCCGCGATCGAACACGACGTCCTTGATGCCGTGCTTCTTGGCACGCTCGGCGATCAGCTTGCCGACCTGCTTGGCGGCATCGATGTTGGCGCCGGTCTTCAGGCTGCCGCGCAGATCCTTCTCGAGCGTCGAGGCGGAGGCGACGGTAACGCCCTTCTCGTCGTCGATGATCTGAACGTGCATGTGCTTCGACGAGCGGAACACCGACAGGCGGGCGCGACCGCTGGACACGGCCTTGATCTTGCGCCGAACCGACGCCGTCCGCCGCGCGGTGCGGATATTGGCTTTCGACATGGCTCTCGCCCCTTACTTCTTCTTGCCTTCCTTGCGGAAGATGAATTCACCGGCGTACTTGACGCCCTTGCCCTTGTACGGTTCAGGACCGCGGAAGGCGCGAATTTCGGCGGCGACCTGGCCGACGATCTGCTTGTCGATGCCGGAGATCGTGATTTCCGTCGGCTTCGGCGTCGCGATCGTGATGCCGGCCGGGATCGGATAAACGACGTCGTGCGAGTAGCCGAGCTGGAGCTGCAGGTTCTTGCCCTGCACCGCCGCGCGGTAACCGACGCCGTTGATCTCGAGCTTCTCCTCGAAGCCCTTCGACACGCCGACGATCAGGTTCGACACCAGCGTGCGCGCGGTGCCGTACATCGAGCGCGAGCGCTTGGTCTCATGACGCGGCGCGACCTTGATGGCGCCCTTGTCCATCGACAGGATGACTTCGTCGACGAAGGCAAGCTGAAGCGCGCCCTTGGGGCCCTTCACCTTGACGGTCTGACCTTCGACGCTGGCGGTGACGCCAGAGGGGATCGTGACCGGTTTTTTGCCAATACGAGACATCAGAACACCGTGCAGAGAATTTCGCCGCCGACATTGGCGTCGCGCGCGGCGTGGTCGGCCATGACGCCCTTCGGCGTCGAGACGATGGCAACGCCGAGACCGTTGTTGATGCGCGGCAGGTTCTTCACCGACGCGTAGACGCGGCGGCCCGGCTTCGAGACGCGCTCGATTTCGCGGATGACGGGCGTGCCGTCGAAATACTTGAGCTCGATCTCGAGCTCGCTGCGGCCGTTGGCATGCGCCACCACGGCGTAGCCGCGAACGTAGCCTTCGACCTTGAGCACTTCGGCAACGCGCTCGCGCTGCTTGGAGCCAGGCATCGAAACCTTGGACTTGTTACGCATCTGCGCGTTGCGGATGCGCGTGATCATATCGCCGATCGGATCGTTCACCATCTCGGCCCCCCTTACCAGCTCGACTTCACAAGGCCGGGAATCAGGCCCTTGTTGCCGAGGTCGCGCAGCGCGATACGGCTCAGCTTGTGCTTGCGGTAGAAGGCGTGAGGACGGCCCGTCAGCTCGCAGCGGTTATGAATGCGCACCTTGGCGGAGTTGCGCGGCAGCTCCGCCAGCTTGAGGGTCGCGGCGAAGCGCTCCTCCATCGGCAGTTCCTTGTTCTGCACAATCGCCTTCAGGCGCGCGCGACGCGGCCCGAACTTCTTCGCCATGCGGCGGCGGCGCTTGTTCTTCTCGACCGAACTCGTCTTAGCCATTTAGTTGCTCCTTGCGGTTCCGCGTATGAGCGACGGGTGATCCGTCACTCACTGCCGGAACGGGAAGTTGAAAGCCGCCAGCAGCGCGCGCGCTTCTTCGTCGTTGCGCGCGGTGGTGCAGACGGTGATGTCCATGCCCCAGGTATCGGTGACCTTGTCGAAGTCGATTTCCGGGAACACGGTGTATTCCTTGATGCCGAGGCTGTAGTTGCCGCCGCCATCGAAGCTCTTCGGGTTGAGACCGCGGAAGTCGCGGATACGCGGCAGCGCGATGTTCACCAGGCGGTCGATGAAGTCGTACATCTTCGCCTTGCGCAAAGTGACCTTACAGCCGATGGCCTGGCCGTCGCGCAGCTTGTAGTTCGCGATCGACTTGCGCGAGCGCGTGACGACCGGCTTCTGACCGGCGATCAGCGCCAGATCGACAGCGGCGTTCTCGACCTTCTTGCGATCCGCGACGCCCTCGCCGATGCCCATGTTGAGCACGACCTTGGTGATCTGCGGAATCTGCATCGGGTTGTCGTAGCCGAACTGCGTCTTCATCTGCTCGCGCACGACCTTGTCGTAGTGCGTGCGCAGGCGCGCCGTGTAGTCGGACGGCACCTTGGCCTTCTTGACCTTCGGGGCATCGCCACCGGCGGGCTTGGCAGCGGGCTTCGCCGCCTTCGGCTTCTTCTGTTCAGTCTGAGTATCAGCCATCGATTTCCGCTCCCGAGCGCTTGGCGACACGCACTTTCTTGCGGTCGGCGCCCTCGCCGATAAATTTGAAACCAACCCGGGTCGGCTTGCCGTCCTTGGGGTCCGCGAGTGCGAGGTTCGACAGGTCGACCGCGCTCTCCTTGGAAATGATGCCGCCCTGGACCTGCGCGGTCTGGCGCTGGTGGCGCTTGACCATCGCGATGCCGCGCACCAGGGCGCGGTTCTCGGTCGGACGAACCTCGATCACCTCGCCGGTGCGACCCTTGTCGCGGCCGGTGAGCACGACCACCTTGTCGCCTTTACGGATCTTGGCAGCCATCACAGCACCTCCGGGGCGAGCGAAAGAATCTTCATGTGGTTCTTGGCGCGCAGCTCGCGCGGCACCGGTCCGAAGATACGGGTGCCGACCGGCTCGGACTGATTGTTGATCAGCACGGCGGCGTTGCGGTCGAAACGGATCACGGTGCCGTCGGCGCGCTTGATGTCCTTGCGGATGCGCACGACGATGGCCTTCATGACCTCGCCCTTCTTCACGCGGCCGCGCGGGATCGCTTCCTTCACGGACACCACGATGGTGTCGCCGATGGTCGCGTACTTCCGCTTCGAACCGCCGAGCACCTTGATGCACATGACGCGGCGCGCGCCGGAATTGTCGGCAACGTCCAGGTTGGTTTGCATCTGAATCATGATGCGGCTCTCGTTCCTTGCGGGCGGGCGGCTTTTGAGACCGCGGCGCCATTAATTTCTGTTCGTCTTCATCGGCGAAGCGACTTGCGCCGCTTCGTCCAAAACCCCGGTCGTCAGACCTTGGCTTTCTTCTCGCCGCGGATCACTTCCCAGCTCTTGAGCTTGGAAAGCGGACGGCGCTCTTCGATCCACACTTTGTCGCCGACCTTGAACTCGTTCTTCTCGTCGTGCGCGTGGTACTTCTTCGAACGGCGAACGACCTTGCCCATGGTCGGGTGGGCAAAGCGCCGGTCGACCTGCACGACAATGGTCTTGGCCTGCTTGTCGCTGACGACGACACCCTGAAGGGTACGCTTCGGCATCTTTGACCCCTTACTTCTTCTTCGTCTTGTTGGGCTTGTTGGCGATCGCGCGCGCCGGCTCACGGGCCGGCGACGGACGCGAAGCCTTCAGGCGGCGCGACTTCGCGACCGGCTTGGCGGACTTCTGAGACTCGGTCTTGGCGGCCGGCGTCTCGCCTGCCCGCTTCTGCGCGGCGATCGTCTTCAACCGCGCGATGTCGCGGCGGATGACGCGCACGCGCGCGGTGTTCTCGAGCTGACCCGTGGCCCGCTGAAAGCGCAGGTTGAACTGCTCCTTCTTGAGCTTGAGGACCTCATCGTCGATCTGGTCGAGCGTCATCACTCGGGCGTCGGTGGCTTTCATGGTCGTCACTCGGCGATACGTTCGATGAAACGGGTCTTGACCGGCAGCTTGGCCGCGGCGAGCGCCAGGGCTTCCTTGGCGATGGCCGGGCTGATGCCGTCCACCTCGAACAGGATGCGGCCGGGCTTGACGCGCACCACCCAGAGCTCGGGCGAACCCTTGCCCTTGCCCATGCGGACTTCGATCGGCTTCTTCGACACCGGCACGTCCGGGAACACGCGGATCCAGACGCGGCCGGCGCGCTTCATGAAGCGGGTGAGCGCGCGGCGGGCGGCTTCGATCTGGCGCGCGCTGACGCGCTCCGGCTCGAGCGCCTTGAGGCCGAACTGACCGAAAGCCAGGGTCGCGCCCGAAGAGGCGACGCCGTGGATGCGGCCCTTGAAGGCCTTGCGGAACTTGGTTTTCTTTGGCTGCAGCATGACTTTATCTCTTAAGCGGCGTTATCGCGACGCGAACGACCGCCGGTATCGCCTTCGGCGAGCTTCTTGTCCTGCGCCATCGGATCGTGCTCGAGGATCTCACCCTTGAAGATCCAGACCTTGACGCCGCAGGTGCCGAACGTGGTGAAAGCGGTGGCGACGCCGTAATCGACGTCGGCGCGCAGGGTGTGCAGCGGCACGCGGCCTTCGCGGTACCACTCCATGCGCGCGATTTCCGAACCGCCGAGGCGGCCCGAGCAGTTGATACGGATGCCTTCGGCGCCCAGACGCATCGCCGACTGCACCGCGCGTTTCATGGCGCGACGGAAAGCGACGCGGCGCTCGAGCTGCTGCGCAATCGACTCGGCGACCAGCTGCGCGTCGAGCTCCGGCTTGCGGATTTCGACGATGTTGATGACGACGTCGCTGTCGGTCAGCTTGGCAACGGTCTTGCGCAGCTTCTCGATGTCGGCGCCCTTCTTGCCGATCACGACGCCCGGACGGGCCGAGTGAACGGTGACGCGGCACTTCTTGTGCGGACGCTCGATGATGATCTTGGACACCGCGGCCTGCTTCAGCTCCTTGAGCAGAGCGGCGCGGATCTTGATGTCCTCATGCAGCAGCGTGCCGTACTCGGTCTTGTTCGCGAACCAGCGCGAGTCCCAGGTGCGGTTGATGCCGAGGCGCAGACCGATCGGATTGATTTTTTGACCCAATGAAGCCTCCTCAGGCATTAGCCGCGGCTTCGACCTGACGAACGACGATCGTCAGATGCGAAAACGGCTTCAGAATTTGACCGACACGACCGCGGCCGCGCGGGGAAAAGCGCTTCATGACGAGCGACTTTCCGACGTGAGCCTCGGCGACGATGAGATCGTCGACGTCGAGGTCATGATTGTTCTCGGCGTTGGCGATAGCCGACTCGAGGCACTTGCGCACATCCTTGGCGATGCGCTTGCGCGAAAATTCGAGGTCGGCCAGCGCGCCGGCGACCTTCTTGCCGCGGATCATCTGCGCGACGAGATTGAGCTTCTGCGGCGACACCCGGATGTTGCGGGTCACTGCCTTGGCTTCGTTGTTCGGGAGATCCCGATCGCGTGAACGCTTGCCCATAGTCTCTGTCCTCAGGCCTTCTTCGCCTTGCGGTCGGCGCTGTGGCCGTGGAACGTGCGGCTCGGCGAGAACTCGCCGAACTTGTGGCCGACCATTTCCTCGGTCACCAGCACCGGAACGTGCTTGTGGCCGTTGTAAACGGTGAAATGCAGGCCGACGAACTGCGGCAGGATGGTCGAGCGCCGGCTCCAGATCTTGATCATTTCGTGGCGGCCGGACGCGCGCGAAGCTTCCGCTTTCTTGAGCAGAAAGCCGTCAACGAACGGGCCTTTCCAGGCTGAACGGGTCATCGCTGCAAATCCTACTGCTGCTTCTTCTTACGGTCGTGACGGCTGACCATAATGAATTTGTTGGTGCGCTTGTTCTTGCGCGTCTTGGCGCCCTTGGTCGGCTTGCCCCACGGGGTAACCCAGTGCTTGCCGCCCTTGGTACGACCGCCGTGCGGATGGTCGACCGGGTTCATCATGATGCCGCGGTTATGCGGCATGCGGCCGCGCCAGCGCTGACGGCCGGCCTTGCCGATCGTCGTGTTCATGTTGTCCGGGTTCGACACCGCGCCGATGGTGGCGAGGCAACGGCCGTGGACCAGGCGCTGCTCCGAGGTCGACAGACGCAGGATGACGTAATCCTGGTCGCGGCCGACGATCTGCACGTAGGTGCCGGCCGAACGGGCGAGCTGACCGCCCTTGCCGATCTTCAGTTCGACGTTGTGGACGATGGTGCCGACCGGGATCGCGCCCAGCGGCATCGCATTGCCCGGCTTCACGTCGGCCTGCTCGGCGGACACGACCTTGTCGCCCGGCGCCAGGCGCTGCGGCGCCAGGATGTAAGAGAGCTCGCCGTCTTCGTACTTGATCAGCGCGATGAAGGCGGTCCGGTTCGGATCGTATTCGAGGCGCTCGACCGTCGCGACCATGTCCTTCTTGGCGCGGCGGAAGTCGATGACGCGGTAAGCCTGCTTGTGACCGCCGCCGCGGAAGCGCGACGTGATGCGGCCGTGATTGTTGCGGCCGCCAGTCGAGTGCTGACCTTCGGTGAGCGCCTTCACCGGCGCGCCCTTGTACAGCGTCGAACGATCGACACTGATCAGGTGACGCTGGCTCGGGGTCGTCGGATTGTATGTCTTGAGTGCCATCGCCGACCTCTTACAGACCCGTGGTCACGTCGATGCGGTGGCCCTCTTCGAGGGTCACAACAGCGCGCTTCACGTCGGACTGCTGTCCGAGCCTATTGCGGAACGCCTTGATCTTGCCCTGGCGCACCAGCGTGTTGACGTTCTTGACCTTCACGTCGAACAGCTTCTCGACCGCTTCCTTGATTTGCGGCTTCGTTGCGTCGCGACGGACCTTGAAGGTCACCTTGTTGAACTCCGACGCCATGGTCGCCTTTTCGGTGATCACGGGCGAAAGAATGACGTCGTAATGACGGGGATCGCTGGTGCTCATTTGAACCGCGCCTCCAGGGCGTCGACGGCGGCCTTGGTGAGGACCAGCGTCTTGCGCCGCATGATGTCGTAAACGTTGATGCCCTGGATCGGCAGCACGTCGATGTTCGGGATGTTGCGCGCCGCGATGGCGAAGTTCGCGTTCAGCTCGGCGCCGTCGATGATCAGCGCGTTGGCGAGCGAGAGCTTGCCGAACTGACCGATGAGCGCCTTGGTCTTGGCTTCACCGAGCGTCGCCTGATCGACGATGACGATGGCGCCGTCCTTGGCCTTCGACGACAGAGCATGCTTGAGCGCGAGCGCCCGCACCTTCTTCGGCAGGTCGATGGCATGGCTACGCACGACCGGACCGAAGGCGCGACCGCCGCCGCGGAACTGCGGCACGCGGGCGGAGCCGTGACGGGCGCCACCGGTGCCCTTCTGGCCGTACATCTTCTTGCCGGTACGCCAGATCTCGGAGCGATCCTTGGTCTTGTGCGTACCGCGCTGACGGCGGGCGAGCTGCCAGTTGACGCAGCGCTGAATGATGTCGGCGCGCGGCTCGAGGCCGAAGATCTCGTCCGACACCTGAACGGAGCCGGCTTCCTTGCCTTCAAAGGTGGTGATCTTGAGATCCATATTATGCGCCCTCCTTCTCGGCGGAGGCTTCAGCGGCAGGCGCTTCGCCGCTTTCGGACAGACGGAACTTGCCAGGCTTAGCAACATCCTTCGGCAGCGGCTTCTTCACCGCATCGCGCACGGTGATCCAGCCGCCCTTGGAGCCCGGCACGGCGCCGTGAACCATGATCAGGCCGCGAGCGACGTCGATCTTGGCGACCTTGAGGTTCAGCGTGGTGACGCGGTCGGAGCCCATGTGGCCCGCCATCTTCTTGTTCTTGAAGGTCTTGCCCGGGTCCTGACGGCCGCCGGTCGAACCGATCGAACGGTGCGAGATCGACACGCCGTGCGAGGCGCGAAGACCGCGGAAATTCCAGCGCTTCATGCCGCCGGCAAAGCCCTTACCGACCGAGATGCCGCAGACATCGACGAACTGGCCTTCGATGAAGTGGTCGGCCGTGATTTCGGCGCCGACCGGAATCAGCCCGTCTTCGTTGACGCGGAACTCGGCAAGCTTGCGCTTCGGCTCGACCTTCGCCTTGGCGAAGTAACCGCGATCGGCCTTGCTCATGTTGCCGGCGCGACGCGCGCCCGAACCGAGCTGCAGCGCGACGTAACCGTCCTTGTCCTTGGAACGATGGGCGACGACCTGGCACTCCGCGAGGCGGAGCACCGTGACCGGAACGTGCTCACCGCCATCGGTGAACAGCCGGGTCATACCCATCTTTTGTGCGACGACACCCGTGCGCATCTTTCTAATCCCTCACCCGGCCTTACAGCTTGATCTCGACGTCGACACCGGCGGCCAGGTCGAGCTTCATCAGCGCGTCCACGGTCTGCGGGGTCGGGTCGACGATGTCCAAAAGGCGCTTATGCGTGCGCATCTCGAACTGTTCACGGCTCTTCTTGTCGACATGCGGCGAGCGGTTCACGGTGAACTTCTCGATGCGCGTCGGCAGCGGAATCGGCCCACGCACCTGCGCGCCGGTGCGCTTGGCGGTGTTGACGATCTCGCGCGTCGACGCATCGAGCACGCGATGGTCGAACGCCTTGAGCCGGATCCGAATATTCTGGCCGTTCATTTGTTTGTCTCTCTGGACTGTCATCATCCGTTCAAACGGATGATCCAGTATTCGCTAACCTGCTCGTGTCCCTGCGCGGAAACGGGATCAGATACCCCCGCCCCGACCAGGATTGCCGCGCCCCCGCCCTTTCGAGCGGGGGCTGCAGCGAACTTGCTTACTCGATGATCGACGCCACGACGCCGGCGCCGACGGTGCGGCCGCCTTCACGGATGGCGAAGCGCAGCTTCTCTTCCATCGCGATCGGCACGATCAGGTGCACTTCCATGGCGATGTTGTCGCCCGGCATCACCATTTCGGTACCGGCCGGCAGATGCACGACACCGGTCACGTCGGTGGTGCGGAAGTAGAACTGCGGACGGTAGTTGGTGAAGAACGGCGTATGACGGCCGCCCTCTTCCTTGGTGAGGATGTACGCCTCGGCCTTGAACTTGGTGTGCGGCTTGACCGAACCCGGCTTGCAGAGAACCTGGCCGCGCTCGACGTCTTCACGCTTGGTGCCGCGCAGCAGCGCGCCGATGTTGTCGCCCGCCTGGCCCTGATCGAGCAGCTTGCGGAACATTTCCACGCCGGTGACGGTGGTCTTGGTGGTCGGCTTGATGCCGACGATTTCGACTTCCTCGCCAACCTTGACGATGCCGCGCTCGACGCGACCGGTGCAGACGGTGCCGCGGCCCGAGATCGAGAACACGTCTTCGACCGGCATCAGGAACGGCAGGTCGATCGGACGCTCCGGCTGCGGGATGTATTCGTCGACGTTCTTCATCAGCTCGAGGATGGCTTCCTTGCCGAGCTTGGGATCCTTGTCTTCCAGCGCCATCAGGGCCGAGCCCTTGATGATCGGAATCTTGTCGCCCGGGAACTGGTACTTCGACAGAAGCTCGCGGACTTCGAGCTCGACAAGCTCAAGCAGTTCCGGATCGTCGACCATGTCGCACTTGTTCATGAACACGACGATCGCCGGCACGCCAACCTGGCGGGCGAGCAGGATGTGCTCGCGGGTCTGCGGCATCGGGCCGTCGGCGGCGGACACGACCAGGATCGCGCCGTCCATCTGCGCGGCGCCGGTGATCATGTTCTTCACATAGTCGGCGTGGCCGGGGCAGTCGACGTGGGCGTAGTGGCGGTTCGTCGTCTCGTACTCGACGTGCGCGGTCGAGATGGTGATGCCGCGCGCCTTCTCTTCCGGCGCCTTGTCGATCTGGTCGTAGGCCGTAAACGTCGCACCGCCGGTTTCGGCGAGCACCTTGGTGATCGCCGCGGTCAGCGACGTCTTACCGTGGTCGACGTGACCGATGGTGCCGATGTTACAGTGCGGCTTGCTACGGTTGAATTTCTCTTTGGCCATGGATCTCTCCGTTCAGAAACCTAGAGTAAGTTGATCGCCGCTTACGCGAACTTCTTTTGAACTTCCGCCGACACGTTGGCGGGCAGTTCGGCGTAATGGTCGAATTGCATGGTGAATGTCGCGCGGCCCTGAGACATGGACCGCAACGTGTTGACGTAACCGAACATGTTCATCAGCGGCACCATCGCGTTGATCACGTTGGCATTGCCGCGCATGTCCTGGCCCTGGATCTGGCCGCGCCGCGAGTTCAGGTCGCCGATGACCGAGCCGGTGTAGTCTTCCGGGGTCACCACTTCGACCTTCATGATCGGCTCGAGCAGAACCGGCTTGGCCTTCTGCATGGCTTCACGCAGAGCGGCGCGCGAAGCGATTTCGAAGGCGAGCGCCGACGAGTCGACGTCATGGTAGTTGCCGTCCACGAGACGGACCTTGAGGTCCACCACCGGGAAGCCGGCCAGAATGCCCGAGTTGAGAACCGACTCGAGGCCCTTCTCGACACCCGGGATGAATTCCTTCGGCACGGCGCCGCCGACGATCTCGTTCTCGAAGGTGAACGGCGTACCCGGCTCGGTCGGTTCGGCAACGATCTTGACGCGGGCGAACTGGCCCGAACCGCCGGTCTGCTTCTTGTGGGTGTAATCCACTTCGGCCGGCTTGGTGATCTTTTCGCGGAACGCCACCTGCGGCGCGCCGATATTGGCGTCGACCTTGTAGGTGCGCTTGAGGATGTCGACCTTGATGTCGAGATGCAGTTCGCCCATGCCCTTGAGGATGGTCTGGCCGCTCTCGGTGTCGGTCGACACGCGGAACGACGGATCTTCCGCGGCGAGCTTGGCCAGCGCGACGCCGAGCTTTTCCTGGTCGGCCTTCGACTTCGGCTCGATGGCGATTTCGATGACCGGCTCGGGGAATTCCATCTTTTCGAGGATCACCGCGGCCTTCGGATCGCACAGGGTATCGCCGGTGCGGGTTTCCTTGAGGCCGGCCAGCGCGACGATGTCGCCGGCATAGGCTTCCTTGATGTCTTCGCGGTTGTTGGCATGCATCAGCAACATCCGGCCGATGCGCTCTTTGCGCTCTTTGGTCGAGTTGATGACGCCGGTGCCAGACACGAGCGTGCCCGAATAGATGCGGCAGAAGGTGATGGTGCCGACGAAGGGGTCGTCCATGATCTTGAAGGCGAGCAGCGACAGCGGCGCATCGTCCTTCGGTTCACGGGTGATTTCTTCGTTGTTCTTGTCCGGGTCGATGCCCTTGATCGCCGGCACGTCGAGCGGCGACGGCAGGTAATCGACGACGGCGTCGAGCAGCGGCTGCACGCCTTTGTTCTTGAAGGCCGAGCCGCACAGCACCGGATAGAAGGCGCCGGTGATGACGGCCTTGCGGATGAGCTTCTTGAGCGTGTCGACGTCCGGCTCCTTGCCGTCGAGGAACGCGGTCAGCGCGTCGTCGTCGAGCTCGACGGCGGCTTCAACCAGCTTCTCGCGATACTCCTTCGCCTTGTCGGCGAGGTCGGCCGGGATGTCGATGGTGTCGAACTTGGCGCCGAGCGCCTCGTTGTTCCAGACATAGGCCTTCATCATCACCAGATCGACCATGCCGATGAAGTTGCTTTCCGCGCCGATCGGCAGCTGGATCGCGACGGGCTTGGCGCCCAGGCGGTCGACGATGTCGTCGAGGCACTTGTAGAAGTCGGCACCCGTCTTATCCATCTTGTTGGCGAAGACGATGCGCGGCACGCGATACTTGTCGCCCTGGCGCCAGACGGTCTCGGTCTGCGGCTCGACGCCCTGGTTGCCGTCGAGCACGACGACGGCGCCGTCGAGCACGCGCAGCGAACGCTCAACCTCGATGGTGAAATCCACGTGGCCGGGGGTGTCGATGATGTTCAGGCGCTTGCCGTTCCAGAAAGCGGTCGTCGCGGCCGACGTGATGGTGATGCCGCGCTCCTGCTCCTGCTCCATCCAGTCCATCGTCGCGGCACCTTCGTGCACTTCGCCGATCTTGTGGGACTTGCCGGTGTAATAGAGAATCCGCTCGGTCGTCGTCGTCTTGCCCGCATCGATGTGGGCCATGATGCCGAAGTTGCGGTAGTTCTCGATTGCGTGAGCGCGAGCCATTCTAGTCGTTCCTGAATTCGTTCGTCGCCGTTACCAGCGGTAGTGCGAGAACGCGCGGTTGGCTTCCGCCATCTTGTGCGTGTCTTCGCGCTTCTTGACGGCGTTGCCGCGATTGTTCGAGGCATCGAGCAGCTCGGCCGAGAGACGCTCGGTCATGGTGCGCTCGTTGCGGTCGCGGGCCGCGTTGATGATCCAGCGGATGCCGAGAGCCTGACGACGGGTCGTGCGGACTTCGACCGGGACCTGATAGGTGGCGCCGCCGACACGACGCGAGCGAACCTCGATCGAGGGCATCACGTTGTCGAGCGCCTGCTGGAAGACGGTCAGCGGGTTCGCCTTGGTCTTCGCTTCGATGGTCGAGAGCGCGCCATAGACGATCGTTTCGGCGACCGACTTCTTGCCGTCGTACATGACGGCGTTCATGAACTTCGAGACGACCGCCGACTGGTACTTCGGGTCGATCGTGATTTCGCGCTTTTCTGCGGCGTGACGACGAGACATGGGACCCTACCCTTACTTCGGACGCTTCGCGCCGTACTTCGAACGGCGCTGCTTGCGGTTCTTGACGCCCTGCGTATCGAGGACGCCGCGCAGGATGTGATAGCGCACGCCCGGCAAATCCTTGACGCGGCCGCCGCGGATCATGACGACCGAGTGCTCCTGAAGGTTGTGGCCTTCACCCGGGATGTAACCGATGACTTCGAAACCGTTGGTCAAACGAACCTTGGCGACCTTGCGAAGCGCCGAGTTCGGCTTCTTCGGGGTCGTCGTGTAGACGCGGGTGCAAACGCCACGCTTCTGCGGGGACGACTGCAGCGCCGGGACCTTGTTGCGGGTCTTCAGCGGCTCGCGGGGGTTCGCAATCAACTGGTTGATCGTCGGCATCGTTCGCCTTCGTTACTTGTGAGCCTCGCGGCCCGTAATTGTTCGTGGGCTTTCGCCCGGCATCGGTTTTCAACGAGCGGCCGGTGAAGGCCGCGCGTTCGCTTTCCGTACGGTTCGGCGCGCAAAACGAAATCGCGCCATCCGCTGCAATCAGCGGGGGCGCTTTCCCGTTCTGACGAATGCCGTCGCCTTCCTGCGAAAGCGGCGAGCAGCCGGACACGTGAACTGACAGTGGCTGTCAGCGACAGCGTTTGAGCTTCTTTGATCGAGGCGAAGGCGCCGGAAACCCGCGAAAACCGGAAGGATTTCAGAGGATGGCCCGGGCGGCCGTTCCGATCAGACGAAGCTCACCGCCTGTCGAAAAGTTGCGCGTATGTATCGGGCGGGTCTAGTGAAGTCAAGGCGTAAAAGCCCCGAAAACACGAGCCCGGACGCAGCTTTGCTTTGCGAAGAGCGCCTTCCTCGCAACATATGAGGAACCGCGGTTTCAGACGCAAGAGGGCCGGATTACCGGGCGATTCCAGACCAAGGTAGCGGTTTCCATTCAGTCACGCCCGTTTTTGCAAGTTACTGATTTTAGGGCACTTTCGTGTGAGCGAATTCGGCTACTGGAGCAAAGGCGCTCCATTACCGGATCGGCCGGCGGAGCCGCGGCCATTTCCAACTCGGTCAGTGACCGAGTCGCCATCTGGCCGGTCCCCTGCTCGCTCGACAGCGACCGGCCGGACCCCGGGGGCAGAATCGGGTGCGCAGAAGATCCGGCCCGAATCTGCACACCGCTCACCAGACGCCGCGACGGAACCCTGTCAGAACGTATTGCCAGATGGTGGGATGACTCCAGAGCCGCGACGGCAGGTCCGAGAATTGCACCGTAAGATGGCCCGCCAGTGCGTCCCGTGCGGCCTTTGCCAGCAGCGGCAACCCGGCGGCGAGTTGGAGATAGGGGAAGGTCGAGAAATTGTCGGCTGCGCTTGGCCTGACGCGCTCCTGATAAAGGATGCCGCCGGTGTCGATGCCGGCATCCACCAGATGCACGGTGAGGCCGAAGTTCCCGGCGTCACCCTCGGCCAGGGCCCAGTATCCGCCATGCACGCCGCGATATTTCGGCGTGATGCCGGCGTGATAGTTGATGAAAGGCGCCTGCGCTTCGGCCATCACCTCCGGCTTGATGATCCGTGTCCCCATCACCAGCACGACGCCGGGGCGGAGTTCGCGCAATGCGGCGAGGCACTCCGGCGAATTCACCGATGGGACGTGCGCGACGGCCGGATCTGGTGCGCCGGACAGCGGAGCGCATACTTCGGCGATGCGCTGCTGGCTGCGGCGCTGCTGGAAACGCTGCAGCAGCATGAACATCACCTGCCCCGCAACCTTAACGGGACCGAGGCGCTTCATCCGCCTGCGGATGAACAGCCAGCGCGATTCGGAACCTTCGCAAATAACTGCGATGTCCGGAAATTGGCCCGCCAGATAGCGTGCGGCAATCGCGCCGGACGTTCCCTCACTGGTGAGCAGCACCACCCGAGCCATCGATCGTCTCTGCTGCAATCTGCCCCATGTTCATCGAGCGCATGCGATGGCGCCGCGACAGCTCCCCGAAGTGGTCGAGTATCCGGGAGAGAAATGCAAGGTTGTCCTCGCTGTTGAGGCCGAAATTGTGCGGGTGCCACCACAGATGAAACACACCGCCCGTTTGCGCCGCCTCGGTCATGGCGGCCGTAATCCTCCGGAGCCGGACCGGCTCGAGCCGCGGCATAGCGAAGGGCCTCAGGAACCGGCTGGACGCTATGTTGACGAGCCCGGCGCTGTGCGCGGGCTTCGGCGCTAGCGCGCCGGCAATCGGCAAGTAGGTGTCGGCCAGACGAAAGCCGCGCATCAGCGCCGTTTGTCCGTTGCCCGCCCGCGCGGCGTGAAACCAGACGTCCTCATTGCCGCGAAAGGCGGTGATGCCCTGTTCGCGGCATGCGTTCAGATGGTCCTCCGTATATTGATTACGCGGGAAGACCATGCTGGTCAGCGCCAGGCCGCGGCGCTTGGCGACGGTCCGTACCGCCGCGAGATCGGCGCGAAACGCATCCACATCGCCGCCCTCTTCCAGGCAGTAGAAGTGGGAAAACGTATGTGTGCCGATTTCCTGAAGCGGCGTTTGACGAATCCGGTCAACGAGCGAGGCTCCGTAATGATAGGGATCGTCATCCTCGCTCCGGCCGATAGCGCTCACGCCATCATAGGGCGACAAGGCCCTGTCACGATAATCGGGCTTTCGGGTCGGGAGCGTCGCCAGAATCTCGTCGCGGGAATCACACATCAAGAGCCCGACGGTCGCCCATGTGCAGGCAATTCCCCGTTCCTGAAACAGTGCGAGCATGGCGGGAATGGCCTTTCGGCCGCCGAGGATGTTGCGGCCGTAATCGCCGATCGTCCGCTTGTCGCGAACGCCCCACATCAACTCAAAGTCTAGCGAAATGACGAACGAACCTGTGGCCGACATGCATCCCTAACGCTTCAAACAAAAGTATTGTTCGTTTAAAAACAACATGTTAGGTAATTATATACGAATTTTACATTGACGCGCAAATAAAAGGCCGCCCGGAGGCGGCCCCTATCCGATCACCGAAGGCGCAAAGTCCTCAGCGCCCCTTCCAGCCGGCCTGGGTGGAGCAGGCTTCCATCTCGCGCTTGTTGGCCTTCTCCCACTGCGTGATCGACCGCGTCTCGTTGGACGACATCTTGTTGTTCATGCAGGTGCAGTAGGTCGTGATCACTTCGACCGTCTGGCCTTCGTCCTTGTTGTCCCTGACACACTGCGCCACCCACTTGGCGTCATCGGCATCGGCGCGGGCGGGCCCGCCAGCCATAGCGACGGAAAGAGCCACGGCGGCCACAAGGGTGAGCATCGGAAGCTTCATCGCGAATCTCCTGGGTTGGAGCCGCAGCAGTGACCTCTTCGCGCGCGGAAGTCCTGAGAGCCGGCCTGATATTCCGGCGAAGATTCTGATGTTTTTCTGAGGACTAGCGCCCGTTGCTTCGGCGTAAACCGCCCATAAACAAAAAGGCCGCCCCGGAGGGCGGCCTTTGATCTTGTCAGGTCGGCTGAAGGCCGGCCGGCTTACTCCGCCGACGGCATCGGCAGCGCCGGCGCTTCGACTGGGGCAGCGGCCTGCTTGGCCGCGGCCTTGTCGCGCTCGTCAAGGATCAGCGCGTCGCGCTTCATCGCGACTTCGCGGAGCTGGTTCATCATGGCGCCGGTACCCGCCGGGATCAGGCGACCGACGATGACGTTCTCCTTGAGACCATCGAGCGTATCCGCCTTGCCGTTGACCGCGGCTTCGGTGAGGACGCGCGTGGTTTCCTGGAACGAGGCCGCCGAGATGAACGACCGCGTCTGCAGCGACGCCTTGGTGATGCCGAGCAGAACCGGGTGACCGACGGCGGGCTTCTTGCCCTCCTCGACCGCCTTGGCGTTGATCGCATCGAAATCGCTGCGATCGACCTGCTCGCTGGCCAGAAGATCAGTCTCGCCGGCGTCGGTGATCTCGACCTTCTGCAGCATCTGGCGAACGATCACCTCGATGTGCTTGTCGTTGATCATAACGCCCTGCAACCGATAGACCTCCTGGATTTCATTGACCAGGTAAGCCGCCAGCTCCTCGACGCCCTTGATGGCGAGAATGTCGTGCGGAGCGGGATTGCCCTCGACGATATAATCGCCCTTCTCGAGCAGATCGCCATCCTGCAGATGGATGTGCTTGCCCTTCGGGATCAGGTATTCCTTCGGCTCGAGCGACTTGTCGGTCGGCTCGATCGTCAGACGGCGCTTGTTCTTGTAGTCCTTGCCGAACCGCACCGCGCCGCCGATCTCGGCGATGATCGCCGCATCCTTCGGCTTACGCGCCTCGAACAGCTCCGCCACCCGCGGCAGACCGCCGGTGATGTCGCGGGTCTTGGCGCTCTCGGTCGGGATACGCGCGAGAATGTCGCCCGCCTTCACGGTGCTGCCGGGGTCGACCGAGATAATCGCGTCGACCGCGAGCAGGTAACGCGCCTCGCCGCCGCGGGCGAGCTTGAGGACGCTGCCATCCTTGCCCTTGACGACCATGGCCGGACGCAGGTCCGCCTGGTTGCGGGACGAGCCCGTGCGCCAGTCGATGACCACGCGCTTGGCGATGCCGGTCGATTCGTCGAGCTGTTCGGACATCGACAGGCCGTCAACCATGTCCTCGAAATCGACGGTGCCGTCGACTTCGGTGAGGATCGGACGGGTGTAGGGATCCCACTCGGCGATACGCTGGCCGCGCTTGATCTGGTCGCCCTCGTCGATGCGCATGCGCGCGCCGTAAGGGATACGGTGATGGGCGCGCTCGGTCCCGTCGGGATCGACCACCGCCACCACCATGTTGCGAACCATGCCGATCGATTGCCCTTCGGAGTTACGGGCAATGTTCTTGTTCTTGATGACGATCTTGCCGTCGAAGTTCGACTCGATGAACGACTGCTCGTTGATCTGAGCGGCGCCGCCGATGTGGAACGTACGCATGGTGAGCTGGGTGCCCGGCTCGCCGATCGACTGGGCGGCGATGACGCCCACCGCCTCGCCCATGTTGACCGGAGTGCCGCGCGCCAGATCGCGACCGTAGCAGGCGCCGCAGACGCCGACCTTGGTTTCGCAGGTGAGCACGGAGCGGATCTTCACTTCCTGCGCGCCCGACTTCACGACCCGGTCGACTTCCGGCTCGGTCAGCAAGGTGTTGGCCTTGATCACCACGGCGCCCGTGTTCGGGTCCTTGATGTCCTCGGCCGTGGTGCGACCGAGGATGCGGATCGCCAGCGGCGCGACGACCGTGCCCGCGTCGATGATGGCGCGGACGGCGATGCCGTTGGTGGAACCGCAATCGGCTTCGGTGATGATGCAGTCCTGCGCCACGTCGACGAGACGGCGCGTCAGGTAGCCCGAGTTCGCGGTCTTCAGGGCGGTGTCGGCCAGACCCTTGCGGGCGCCGTGGGTCGAGTTGAAGTACTCGAGAACCGACAGGCCTTCCTTGAAGTTCGAGATGATCGGCGTCTCGATGATCTCACCCGACGGCTTGGCCATGAGGCCGCGCATGCCGGCGAGCTGACGCATCTGGGCGGGCGAGCCGCGCGCGCCCGAGTGGGCCATCATGTAGATCGAGTTGATCTGCATGTCGCGGCCTTCCTTGTCCTTCTTGACCGCGGAGATTTCCTTCATCATCGCCTCGGCGATGGCGTCGGTAGACTTCGACCAGGCGTCGACGACCTTGTTGTACTTCTCGCCCTGGGTGATGAGGCCGTCGTTGTACTGCTGCTCGAACTCCTTGGCGAGTTCGCGCGTCTTGTCGACCGTGCCCCACTTGGAGGCCGGCACCACCATGTCGTCCTTGCCGAACGAGATGCCGGCCTTGAACGCGTGATAGAAGCCGAGCGCCATGATGCGATCGCAGAAGATCACCGTCTCCTTCTGACCGCAGTGGCGGTAGACGGTGTCGATCATCCCCGAGATCTCACGCTTGGTCATGAGCTTGTTGACGATGTCGAACGGCGCCTTGACGTTCTTGGGCAGCACGTTGCCGAGCAGCACGCGGCCGGGCGTCGTCTCGTACCACTTCTTGACCGGCTTGCCTTCGGCGTCGATGCCTTCCCAGCGATACTTGATCTTGGTGTGCAGCGTGATCGCCTTGACGTTCAGCGCATGCTCGATCTCCGCCATGTCGCCGAACAGCTTGCCCTCGCCGGGCGAGCCTTCGCGGATCAGCGACAGGTAGTAGAGGCCGAGCACGATGTCCTGCGACGGCACGATGATCGGCTGGCCGTTCGCGGGATGCAGGATGTTGTTGGTCGACATCATCAGCACGCGCGCTTCCAGCTGCGCTTCGAGCGACAGCGGAACGTGCACGGCCATCTGGTCGCCGTCGAAGTCGGCGTTGAACGCGGCGCAGACCAGCGGATGCAGCTGGATCGCCTTGCCTTCGATCAGCACCGGCTCGAAGGCCTGGATGCCGAGACGATGCAGGGTCGGCGCGCGGTTCAAGAGCACCGGATGCTCGCGGATAACCTCGTCGAGGATATCCCAGACTTCCGGCTTTTCCTTTTCGACCAGCTTCTTGGCCTGCTTCACCGTGGTGGACAGACCCTTGGCGTCGAGCCGCGAATAGATGAACGGCTTGAACAGTTCGAGCGCCATCTTCTTCGGCAGGCCACACTGGTGCAGCTTGAGCTCGGGACCGACCACGATCACCGAACGGCCCGAATAATCGACGCGCTTGCCGAGCAGGTTCTGGCGGAACCGGCCCTGCTTGCCCTTGAGCATGTCGGCGAGCGACTTCAGCGGACGCTTGTTGGCGCCGGTGATGACGCGGCCGCGGCGGCCGTTGTCGAACAGCGCATCGACAGCTTCCTGCAGCATGCGCTTTTCGTTGCGGATGATGATGTCCGGCGCGCGCAGCTCGATCAGCCGCTTGAGGCGGTTGTTACGGTTGATGACGCGGCGGTAGAGATCGTTGAGATCGGACGTCGCGAAGCGGCCGCCGTCCAGCGGGACGAGCGGGCGCAGGTCCGGCGGGATCACCGGCACGACGGTCAGGATCATCCACTCCGGCTTGTTGCCGGAGGCGACGAAGGCCTCGATCAGCTTGAGACGCTTGGCGAGCTTCTTCTTCTTGATGTCGCTGTCCGTCTCGGACAGTTCGGCGCGCAGCTCGATCTGCAGCTTCTCGAGGTCCATGCCCTTGAGAAGCTCGCGGATGGCCTCGGCGCCGATCGCGGCGGTGAAGCTATCCGGGCCGTACTCCTCCTGCGCCTTGAGGTACTCGTCCTCGGACAGCAGCTGACGGTCCTTGAGCGGGGTCAGGCCCGGCTCGAGAACGACGTAATATTCGAAGTACAGAATGCGCTCGAGATCCTTGAGCGTCATGTCGAGCAGCATGCCGATGCGGCTCGGCAGCGACTTGAGGAACCAGATGTGCGCGACCGGCGCGGCCAGTTCGATGTGGCCCATGCGCTCACGGCGCACGCGCGACAAGGTCACTTCGACCGAGCACTTTTCGCAGATGATGCCCTTGTACTTCATGCGCTTGTACTTGCCGCACAAGCACTCGTAGTCCTTGATCGGCCCGAAGATGCGCGCGCAGAACAGGCCGTCGCGCTCGGGCTTGAAGGTCCGGTAGTTGATCGTCTCGGGCTTTTTGATTTCGCCGTAGGACCACGACAAAATCTTTTCAGGGCTCGCGATCGAAATCCGGATCTGGTCGAAGACCTGAGCCGGCGTCGCCGGGCTGAAAAGATTCATGATCTCTTGGTTCATATTCTTCTCCGCTATGCCGGCATGCCGCCGGCCGCAAATTCAAAACAAAGGCGTGAACGCCGGGCCGCGTGGATGACGGCCCGGCAATCGCTCTTGTTATTCGGCGGCTTCCGCCGTCGGGCCCTGGCCTGCGCCAGGCGCCTTGGAGTTGTGCAGGTCGACGTTGAGGCCGAGCGAGCGCATTTCCTTGACGAGCACGTTGAACGACTCGGGGATACCCGCTTCGAACGTGTCGTCGCCGCGCACGATCGCCTCGTACACCTTGGTGCGGCCGGCGACGTCGTCCGACTTCACCGTCAGCATTTCCTGCAGCGTGTAGGCGGCGCCGTAAGCCTCGAGCGCCCAGACCTCCATTTCGCCGAAACGCTGGCCGCCGAACTGCGCCTTGCCGCCGAGCGGTTGCTGGGTGACCAGCGAGTACGGACCGATCGAACGGGCGTGGATCTTGTCGTCCACGAGATGGTGCAGCTTCAGCATGTAGATGTAGCCGACCGTGACGTTACGATCGAACGGCTCACCGGTGCGGCCGTCATAGACGGTCGACTGGCCCGACTGGTTCTGCCCCGCGAGATCGAGCATGGCTTCGATATCGGCTTCCTTGGCGCCGTCGAACACCGGCGTCGCGATCGGAACGCCGTGACGCAGGTTGGTGCCGAGTTCGATGAGGCCATCTTCGTCGAGCGACTTGATGGTCTCGTCGTCGCCATAGACCTTCTTGAGCATCTCCTTGAGCGGCTTGGCGTCGTGCTTCTGATTGTAAGCATCGACCGCCTGACCGATCTTGAGACCGAGGCCGGCGCAAGCCCAGCCAAGGTGCGTCTCGAGGATCTGACCGACGTTCATGCGCGAGGGCACGCCGAGCGGATTGAGCACGATATCGGCATGCGTACCATCGGCGAGGAACGGCATGTCCTCGATGGGCACGATGCGCGACACCACGCCCTTGTTGCCGTGGCGGCCGGCCATCTTGTCACCGGGCTGGATCTTGCGCTTCACCGCGACGAAGACCTTGACCATCTTCATCACGCCGGGAGGCAGCTCGTCGCCGCGCTGCAGCTTCTCGACCTTGTCGAGGAAGCGCTGCTCGAGCAGCTTCTTGGACTCGTCGTACTGCTTCCGGATCGCTTCGATCTCGGCCATCAGCTTGTCGTTCGGCGAAGCGAACAGCCACCACTGCGAACGCGGGTACTCGTCGAGCACCGCGCGGGTGATCTTGGAGTCCTTCTTGAATCCCTTCGGGCCCGCGATGCCCTGACGGCCTTCGAGCAGCTCGGCGAGACGACCGTAAACGTTACGGTCGAGGATCGCTTGCTCGTCGTCACGGTCCTTGGCGAGACGTTCGATTTCCTCGCGTTCGATCGCGAGCGCGCGCTCGTCCTTCTCGACGCCATGGCGGTTGAAGACACGGACTTCCACGACGGTGCCCTGCACGCCCGGAGGCACGCGGAGCGAGGTGTCACGAACGTCGGAGGCCTTCTCGCCGAAGATGGCGCGCAGAAGCTTCTCTTCCGGCGTCATCGGGCTTTCGCCCTTCGGCGTGATCTTGCCGCAGAGGATGTCGCCGGCGTGAACTTCGGCGCCGATGTAGACGATGCCGGCTTCGTCGAGGTTCTTCAGCGCTTCTTCCGAAACGTTCGGAATGTCGCGGGTGATTTCCTCGGGGCCGAGCTTGGTGTCACGCGCCATCACTTCGAACTCTTCGATGTGGATGGAGGTGAACACGTCTTCCTTCACGATCCGCTCGGAGAGCAGGATCGAGTCTTCGAAGTTGTAGCCATTCCACGGCATGAACGCGACGAGCACGTTGCGGCCGAGCGCGAGTTCGCCAAGGTCGGTCGAAGGACCGTCCGCGATGATGTCGCCCTTCTCGACGCGGTCGCCCACTTTCACCAGCGGACGCTGGTTGATGCAGGTCGACTGGTTCGAGCGCTGGTACTTCATCAGCCGGTAGATATCGACGCCCGGCTTGGTCGGGTCCATTTCGCCGGTGGCGCGCACGACGATACGGGTGGCGTCCACCTGATCGATGATGCCGGCGCGGCGCGCGGCGATCGCAGCGCCCGAGTCACGGGCGACCACGCTTTCCATGCCGGTGCCGACGAACGGCGCTTCGGCGCGAACCAGCGGCACCGCCTGGCGCTGCATGTTCGAGCCCATCAGCGCGCGGTTGGCGTCGTCGTTCTCGAGGAACGGGATGAGCGCCGCGGCGACCGAGACGAGCTGCTTGGGCGACACGTCCATGAAGTCCACCTTCTCCCGCGGGATGGGGTGAACGTCGCGGTTCGAGCCGTCGCGGCAGATGATCATCTCGTCGGTGAACTTGCCCTTAGCATCGACCGAGGCATTGGCCTGGGCGACCGAGTAACGGCCCTCTTCCACCGCCGACAGATAGACGACTTCGTCCGTGACGCGGCCGTCCTTGACCTTGCGGTACGGCGTCTCGACGAAGCCGTACTTGTTGACGCGCGCGAAGGTCGCCAGCGAGTTGATGAGACCGATGTTCGGGCCTTCCGGCGTTTCGATCGGGCAGATGCGGCCGTAATGCGTCGGATGCACGTCGCGCACTTCGAAGCCGGCGCGCTCGCGAGTCAGGCCGCCCGGGCCAAGGGCCGAGAGACGGCGCTTGTGGGTGATCTCCGACAGCGGGTTGGTCTGGTCCATGAACTGCGAGAGCTGCGACGAGCCGAAGAACTCGCGCACCGCGGCGGCCGCCGGCTTGGCGTTGATCAGGTCCTGCGGCATGACGGTGTCGATATCGACCGACGACATGCGCTCCTTGATCGCGCGCTCCATGCGCAGCAGACCGATGCGGTACTGGTTCTCCATGAGCTCGCCGACCGAACGCACGCGGCGATTGCCGAGATTGTCGATGTCGTCGATCTCGCCCTTGCCGTCGCGCAGGTCGACCAGCGTCTTGATGACGGACAGGATGTCTTCCTTGCGCAGCACGCGCATGGTGTCCGGCGCGTCGAGTTCGAGGCGCATGTTCATCTTCACGCGGCCGACGGCCGAGAGGTCGTAGCGCTCGGAGTCGAAGAACAGCGAACGGAACATCGCCTCGGCGGTGTCGACGGTCGGCGGCTCGCCCGGACGCATGACGCGATAGATGTCGAACAGCGCGTCTTCACGCGTCATGTTCTTGTCGACCGTCAGGGTGTTGCGGATGTAAGCGCCGACATTGACGTGGTCGATGTCGAGCAGCGGCAGTTCCTTGTAGCCGGCCTCGGTGAGAACCTTGATGTTCTTCTCGTCCAGCTCGGCGCCGGCCTCGAGATAGATTTCGCCGGTCTTCACGTTGACGAGGTCTTCGGCGACGTAGTGACCGATCAGTTCGTCGTCGGTCATGCGCAGGGCCTTGAGGCCCTTCTCGGCGAGCTGGCGGGCCTGGCGCACCGACAGTTTCTTGCCGGCTTCGACCACGACCTTGCCGGTGTCGGCGTCAACGAGATCGTTGACCGCCTTGTAGCCCTTCATGCGGTTGGCATCGAAAGGCACGCGCCAGCCGTCCTTGGTGCGCTTGTAGGTCACGTGCTTGTAGAACGTGGAGAGGATCGCCTCGCCGTCGAGGCCGAGCGCATAGAGCAGCGACGTCACCGGAATCTTGCGGCGGCGGTCGATACGCGCATAGACGATGTCCTTGGCGTCGAATTCGACGTCGAGCCAGGAGCCGCGATACGGGATGATGCGGGCCGCGAACAGCAGCTTGCCCGACGAGTGGGTCTTGCCCTTGTCGTGATCGAAGAACACGCCCGGCGAACGGTGCATCTGCGAGACGATGACGCGCTCGGTGCCGTTGACGATGAAGGTGCCGTTCGACGTCATGAGCGGAATGTCGCCCATGTAGACGTCCTGCTCCTTGATGTCCTTGACGGACTTGGCGCCGGTCTCTTCGTCGATATCGAACACGATGAGGCGCAGGGTCACCTTCAGCGGCGCCGCGAAAGTCATGCCGCGCTGGCGGCACTCATCGACGTCGTACTTGGGCTGTTCGAACTCGTACTTGACGAATTCCAGCATCGACGAGCCGGAGAAATCCGAGATCGGAAATACCGAACGGAACACGGCCTGCAGGCCTTCGTCGAGACGGCCGCCTTCCGGCTCATTGACCATCAGAAATTGGTCGTAAGACGCCTTCTGAACCTCGATGAGGTTCGGCATCTCCGCGACTTCTTTGATGGACCCGAAAAATTTGCGTACGCGCTTGCGACCGGTGAACGTCTGCGCCATCGTTTGCTTCTCTCAATGTTTTCGGGGGTAAGCGCGGGCGCCTCTCCGAAAAGCCGCATCCATCGCGGCAATCAGGACAGGCGTCGGGGGCTACCCGGTTCTCTTAATCGATTCGGCACAGACGGCCGAACCGCACGTAGGTCGAAAGTCGCTACCGGACCGCTCTTTGGGGCGATTTCGCGGCTGCCGGACCCGGAACGACCTTGCGGTCGAGGCTGGCCCTGCTCTTCAAATCGGACAGTTCCGGTCTAACTCCCGGAAATATCGATCATTTTGTCGGAAATGGCGGGCCCTTGGTAACCCGGCACTTCCCGTAGATAGTCAGCCTTGCGGCTTTTGCGAGCCCCGGACCGGCCTGCGCCGGCCCGGAGATCTGCAGTCTGTTGGCGATCCCCGGTCTCGCGATGTGCTCGCCCGGGGATTTCGCTCCAGCAACCTTTGGTTACTTGAGCTCGACCTTGGCGCCGGCCTTTTCGAGCGTGGCCTTGATCTTCTCGGCCTCGTCCTTGGCAACGCCTTCCTTGACGGTCTTCGGCGCGCCTTCGACCAGGTCCTTGGCTTCCTTGAGGCCGAGACCGGTGAGCGCACGCACTTCCTTGATCACCTCGATCTTCTTGTCGCCCGACGAGGCGAGAACGACGGTGAACTCGGTCTTCTCTTCAGCGGCAGCGCCGCCGGCGCCACCGGCGGCCGGGCCGGCAACCGCAACCGCGGCAGCAGCCGAAACGCCCCACTTCTCTTCCAGCATCTTCGCCAGATCCGCCGCTTCGAGGACGGTCAGGCTCGACAGGTCGTCGACGATCTTCTGCAGGTCAGCCATTTTTCGTATTCCTTAAGGTTCGAACCAGTTGGTTGTTTGAGGTGGCCGTCAGGCCGCTTCGCCCTTGGAGGCATAAGCCTGGACCACGCGCGCGACCTTGGCCGCGGGAGCGTTGGTGAGCTGCGCGATCTTGGTCGCCGGCGCCACGAGGAGGCCGAGGATCTTGGCACGCAGTTCGTCCAGCGACGGCAGCGAGGCGAGCGCCTTCACGCCGTTCTGGTCCAGGGCAGTCTTGCCCATCGATCCGCCGAGAATGACGAACTGTTCGTTCGCCTTGGCGAAATCGGTTGCAACCTTCGGCGCGGCGATCGGGTCCTTGGAATAGGCAAGAACCGTCGGCCCCTTGAGAAGGGGCGCGATCGAAGCGACGTCGGTGTCCTTGAGAGCGATTTGGGCGAGACGGTTTTTGGCGACCTTCACCTTGCCGCCAGCCTGCTGCATCTGCCTGCGCAGCTGCTGCATCTGGGCGACGGTGAGGCCGGCATAGTGAGCCACCACGACGACTGACGAAGTCTTGAAGACTTCGGACAGCTCGGCGATGGACTCTTTTTTAGCCGCTCGATCCACTGCAAGCTCTTTCCGGTTTGGCGGCCGTTTGCACGATGCTCGGGCCGCCGGTTGCACCAGCCGTCCCGCCATCGGCGCCGCAAGTGGACGCAGGTGGGCAGGACAACCATGAAGCCTGCCCCTGACCCTGCCTTGGCAAAGTCAGTATCCGAGGTTCGAACCGTCTTGGCCCTTGTTCATGACGGAGGGTCATGTGTCGGGCAAATTCGGGTCTCATCCCCGTCTGTGCTGGCCCCGTCGCGGGGATTAAGCGTCAGGCTCGCGAACGAGCCATCGGCACCGGCAGTCTCGGACAGGTCCGCGCCCAAAACGCTCAAATGACGGCGAAAAGCCCCTTCCAGAAGACCATCAGGCTTTCTAAAAGGATTGCTTTCCGATCACCACTGAGATTGAGAGACGCGCAAAGGCGTGCCGACAAACGGGCCGGCACGCCCTCAGGACACCTGTTTAGTGCCTTCCGCGGCTCTTGCCAAGCGGAAATTCGTCGAAATTCGGTAGCCGGATCAGGCCGTCGCCACCAAAAATCCGGCGAAATAGGCCGAAAGCTCCTCGAAGCCATCCAGCGGAAGCATATGCGCCACGTACTGGTCAGGCCGGACCACGACCAGGGCGCCCCGCTCCCGATCGATGCCGCGCATCGCAAAAATGTCACGGCCGTTTTTCAGATCGGGTGCAAAGGCTTTTTCGTAATCGGTCAGGCCGAACCTGCCTTTGGCGGGCTTGAGCAGCGCCGGCAGTCCGCCGACATCGATGTCGCGGTGGCCTTGCTGAAAGACAGCGCGCAGGTCGATGATCGCGTCGATATCGGCGCCCTCCGGCGTGAATTTCTGCAATGGCGAGTTCGGCGCGCCGCCCAGAAACTCGCACAGGCCGTGGATCTTGCCACCCGCCTGACCCGCATCGCCCTGCGGCGCGAAGGCGAACAACCGCCAGCGGCCATCCGCCCTCACCGTGTGTCCAAGTTCCATCGCCATGGCATCGGCGACTCGGATGACCGGCGCCGAATGGAAACGCATGCCGATGGTCAGACCCTTGGCGAGATCCTGATGCGTAGGCGCGCCGGTGAGCAGCGCCGGCCGATAACGCGTCGCCGTGCCGGCGGTATAGCGACCATGCTGGACAAAATAGCGCTGCGTCTGCGCCGGGTCCGCGCCCTTTGACGACGAAATGACCTGCGCCCATTCGCGGTCGAAATCGATCAGCTCCTTGGCCACGGCCTGCCGCTCCGCGGAATACGTTTTCAGCAGCGCCGGCACCGCGCGCTTGCGCAGCACGGCGGCGAGCTTCCAGCCGAGATTGAACCCGTCCTGCATCGACACGTTCATGCCCTGCCCGGCTTTCGGCGAGTGCGTGTGGCAGGCATCGCCGGCGATGAACACGCTCGGCAGCTTGCCGTCGCCTTCGTCGACGTCATCGAACTTGTCGCAAAGACGCTGGCCGATCTCGTAAACCGACCACCAGGCCACTTCCTTGACGTCGAGCGTATAGGGATGAAACACGCGCCGCGCGGCGGAGATCACGTCGTCGGCGGCGATCTTTCGGTCGGATACGCGCTCATGCTCGGCGAGCTTGTCCATCTCGACATAGATGCGGAACAGATAGCCGCCTTCGCGCGGGATGATGATGACCGAACCGTCCTTCGCCGACTGGATCAGGCACTTCATGCGGATGTCCGGGTAATCGGTGACCGCGAGCACGTCCATCACGCCCCAGGCGTGATTGGCGGAATCGCCGTGCAGGTTGCGGCCGATGGACCGGCGCACGGCGCTGCGCGCGCCATCGCAACCGACAACGAAGCGCGCCTTGACGGTTTCGATCTCCGGATACTGGCCTTCCTTGAGATGCTCGAAGCGCGCCGTCACGCGGTGCTCGTCGGGATCGTTGCCGCCCCGAACTTGGAGATCGACGAAGCGGCGTGAATAATACGGCTCGAGCCGCGACGCCGAACGGCGCATCACGTCGAGATAGAAGTCGTGAACCCGCGCCTGGTTGAGCACGACATGCGGAAATTCGGACAGGCCGTCCTCGACATCCTGAATACGACCCGAGCGCACGATGTTCGCGGGCTGCCTGTCGTCCGGACGCCAGAACGTCGTCTCGTTGATCCAGCAGGCTTCTTTCAGCACGCGCTCCGAAAAGCCGAAGGCCTCGAACATCTCCACGGTGCGGCAGGCGATGCCGTCGGCCTGGCCGCGCAGCAACGGCCCGGACTTCTGCTCGACGATGCAGGTCTTGATGTCAGGAAAGGCGGATAGCTGGGCGGCGAGCGTCAGCCCGGCCGGGCCGCAGCCGACGATCAGCACATCGACTTCCTTCGGCAGCGACCCCAACGAGCCGGCCGGCGGCAGACGCTGCTCGGGATCGGCGATGGATGGATCGCCCGGCTCGAAGCCGTTGAGATGAAACTGCATGACGCCTCCCGAACCGGTTTTCTTCCTCTGACGCGGATGTCGCCGCTGCGGTTGTTTTGGATATTGCTCAGTATGCTGATTATCAGTATACATGTCAAATCGGCGGAGGAACGGCTGTGAGCGAACTCTACGTAAAACCAGGACATCTGGTGCGGCGCTTCCAGCAGATCGCGGTCGCCGTGTTTCACGCCGCGGTGGAAGACGCCGGCTACGACCTGACGCCGGTGCAATACGCCGCGCTGGCGGCGATCGCGACCAATTCCGGGCTCGATCAGGCCACCCTCGCCGGGCTCATTGCCTATGACCGCACCACCATAACCGGGGTGGTCGATCGGCTGGTGCAGAAGGGTCTCGTCGCGCGGCAGCCGAGCGCGCGCGACCGCCGCGCCCACGAATTGCAGATCACCGCCGCCGGCAAGAAGACCTTGCGCGGCATCGAGCCGGCCGTCGAGGCGGCGCAGAAGAGCATGCTGCGCGGCCTCACCACCGCGGAAGGCAAGGAGTTGATGCGCCTGCTCGGCAAGGCCATCGACGCCGGCAACGAACTCAGCCGCGCGCCGCTGCGCGAGGCGGCGGCCGCGAAATCCTGACAGCCGATGTTTATTGAGCGGGCCGATCCGGCCGGCGCGCCGCGACCTGCTGACGCGCCAGTTCGCGCGTCGCCTCGGCAACGACCGCGGCGCTGAAGCGATGCCGCATCACGGCCCAGAGTTTCGAGGCGATGCCGGAGGCCGTCAGCCGCAACAGGTTTTCCTGATGGCGCATGCCCTTGCCGCCGGGCACCAGGCCGAGCGGCCGCACGAGGCAATAATCCCCGTTCGACATCCGCACGAGCTCAACGTCCTTGAACTGTCGCTTGAAGACTTCCGGCAAACGCATGGAGGCGCATGAAATTCAACGCCGCTGATTCGGTCAATTGAGGCGAAGCACCGGATGCGCGTGCCGGCGAGAACAAAAAGAGGCCGGCGCGGCGCTCACCACGAATACCGCAGGCTGCCCTTGCCGGAATAGCTCGCGGTGGTGCGCGAGAACTCGCCGTCGAACGACGCCCCGGCCCGCCAGCCGCCGCCAAGCGCGGCATCCGCGCCGAGCGAGATCAGCGCGGAGTCGGCCGCCGGCCGCGCGCCGTTCACGGTGAAGGTCGCGCCCGGCAATTGCTGGAACGTCGCCGTGGCGATGCGATCGTTGTTCCAGTCATGCGCCCAGGCGGCCTTGGCTTTGAACGTGACCGGTCTGCCGCCGAGCAGCATCGTCCTGTCTAACCGCGCGCCGAGTTCGCCGCGCGTCGCCGTAAAGGATCGTGCGCCGTAGGATAGCGCGAACTGGTTGCTGCCGCTGACCGCGGTTTCGGCATAGGACGGCATGAAGAAGCTGGTCGATTGCAGACCCGCATAAGGCGTCAGGCCAAGCCACGGCGTGACGAAACGATAGCCGCCTTCGAGACGGGCAGTGAATGTCTGCGCGTTGAGCCCCGCTTCAAGCCTATCGGTGCCGAACGCGGTGACCGTGCGCTCAGTGGTGACCTGATGCCAGCCATAGGCCAGCGCCGCCGCGATGTAGGCCGCGCCGGCGCGATGCCGCCCATAGAGGCCGGCCTGGAAAATGTCGGCGCGTCCGCTGCCGCCGCCGGCGCCGAAATTCGTCCCGGCCCCGCCGAGCGTAAAACCTGCAACCGTGTCCGGCGTGAATCTGTAATCGGCACCGGCCGCCAGTCCGTAAACGCGGCTCGTCGCGTCGCCCGAACCGGTGCCGCTGTCGCCTTTCACGGTCGCGGAACCGCCGTAACCCGACGCCCACACGCCCCATCGCGCCATGAAGTCTGACGCACGGCGATCGCGCGGCGTCACCGCAGCGTAGGCCTCGGCCGCGCGCGGATCGATCATCGTCTCGGCCGCGTAGCCGATCGCACCGCCACCGCCCCCCGGCGCGCTGCCGCCCTGATCGAACATCAGGTTCATGAACTGGTTCGAGGCGGTGAAGGCGGCATGCTGCGGCCCGGTCCCGATCTCGCCGGAAAGCTGCGTCAACGCGCCCAGCAGCGTATCTCCGGTGAGGTTGAACACGTAGTCGAGGCCGCCCGACAATGCCGTGCCGCCCGCCACCACATTGTCCAACGCTTGCGCGACGGCCCGCTGGTTTTCGGTCGCGTTCGATGGCAACGATGCGGCGAGCCGGTAGGCGTCGACGGTCAGCAGCACGTCGCCGGCCGTATAGGTGAGCACCGGATTGCGCAGCGACGCCTCATAGACGACGGCGTCGAACGTCGAACCGCCGAGATTGCCGCTGCGCACCAGCGTATAGGTCGTGCGCACGCTGTTATGGCCCGTGACGACCAGCGTGCCGGCCAGAGCCGCGACGCCGCCGGCGGCATCGATCTGACCGGCGGATGAACTGCGCAGGCCAAGACTGGTCGTCACGCCGCCTGTTGCGGAATAATTGCCGGCGTTGAGCAGGCTGCCGGCGCCGACCGTGATGCGATCGCCGTTCAACGTGTTGCCGGTAACGTTGACGACGCCGCCATCGGAGATCGTGAGCGCCCCCGTACCGAGACCACCGGCGCCGACGATAAGCGCGCCACCGAGCGTCATCGTCGATCCCGCACCCACGACACTCACGGCACCGTTTGCGCCGGCATTGCTCCCGATGATGGCGTTCGTCGCCGCGACAGCGCCGCCGCTCTGCACGTTCAAGACGCCAGTGCCGCTATCGCCGACCGTCAGGTCGCCGGTGGCGGTCAAAATCGAACCGCCGCCCGAAACGTTGACGATGCCGTTCGAACGGACATCACGGCCGATGTTCACGATGCCGGCCGTCACTGTCGCCGCGCTGGCGATACTGAGCCTACCGTTCGACCCGGTGCCGAAGCCGACATAGGCGTTCGCCGCAGTCACCGAGGCGCCATCCTGCAGGTTCAACGTGCCGGTGCCAAGACTGCCGGCCCGGAGGTCGCCCGTCGCGGTGACCGACGTGCCGCTGCCGGCGACAGTCATGATGCCGCTGCCGTCGGACGCCTCGCCGATGGTCCAGTTGCCGCCAATAGTCACCGTCGATCCGCCGCTGACATTCACGGTGCCGAACGAGCAATCGCAGGTGCCGATCGAAAGATTGCCGCTCAGCGCAAAGGTGGCGCGGTCGAGGATGTTGATCGTACCTCTGCTGTCCCAGCCGACGAACACGCTGCTGGCGTTCCAGGTGGACCCCAGGCCGGTGACCGTCACCGTACCCTGGCTCGTATGTGTGCGGTCGTTGCCGAGCAAAACGTCGGTCGTGTTGAACCTACCGCCGTTGCGCACCGTCACCGTCGCATTGCCGCCGGCCGTCGAGCCGTCGTTGCCGCCGATCACCATCCCGGAGCCGGTGTCGTTCCAGGCCGACGTAGCGCCGTCGATGACCACCGTGGCGCTCGAACCGGCACTGTAGCCGAGATAGGTAATACCGCTGCTGCTGTTGACCTGACCACCACTGGCGATGTTGATCGCGCCGGACCCGACAAGCCCGACGAGCATATCGCCGTTCGCGTTGTATGTGCCGCCGTTCGATACGTTGAGCGCAGCGGCACCGCCAACGCCGGGCGTCGTCACATTGCCGCCGAGGATCGTGTAGCGCGTCGTGGTCCAGACCGACGTCGCACCGGAAATGTTGATGGTGCCGTTCCCCGACGTGTTGGCGCCGAGAACGGTATCGCGAGTGACATTCACCGTACCGCCGTTGAGCAGGTTGAAGACGCCAGTGCCAAAATTGCCGACAAACATGTCCCGGCCGTTGTTCCACGTGCCGTTGTCCACGGTGACGGTGCCGCTCGCGCCTTGCAGATGGCCGATATAACTATCGACCGTGCTGGCCTGTGCGCCGTTCTGCACGGTGAATGCGCCGGTGCCGCTGGCGCCAACGACGATCATGCCGCCTGTGCTCGGTGTGCCGGTGACGGTAAACGTCGTGCCGGCGCCGTCGAGGATCACCGTGCCGTTGGCGGTGGTGGCGACGCCGGCCATGTCGCCGCCGATGACGGCTAGGTTGTTGGTGACGGTGACGTTGGCACCGTTGTTGATGGTGAGGTGGCCTGTGGCGTTGAAACCGACATTTAGACCGTCGAGATCGACCGCGGGGCCTCCGTTGATGACGGTGGCATTGGGCGTGACGGTATCGAGCGTGGCACTGTCGCCGGCCACCGGTGCCGTCGTGCTGTCCCAGTTGGCGCCGTCGAACCAGTCCGTGCTGGCGCTGCCATTCCAGGTCTGTGCGGTCCGCGCCGCGGCTGGAAACGCGGCAAGCACGAACGCAGCGGACACCAGAAGCGTCGTGCGCACGCCCGGCGCGAAAGCGCCGCGCTCATGCGCCCGCCGAACTCGTGACTGCCCCCGCACTCCACCGTCCCGCCGCATCAAGGCGGCCGGCCTTTTGCCCGCCGCTCGTTATGCCAAATTTATGCAACCTTGCCATGCGGCTCGCAATCGTCAAACCGCGGGCGCGGCAATCCGCGCACCTTTTTTGATGAAATTCCCGAGTTGAAACAGCGTTTTGATACGAATTCAGAAGAAAATCAGAAGACAAAACAAAAAGCCCGGACCTTGCGGCCCGGGCTTTGGATTTGTCGCAAATGCGCGAAGCTTACTTCGGCGCAGCCAGCGTCGATGTGTCGACCTTCACGCCCGGGCCCATGGTCGAGGAGACCGAGACGCGGTTGATGTAGGTGCCCTTGGCGCCCGCGGGCTTGGCCTTGTTCACCGCATCGACGAAGGCGATGATGTTCTGCACGAGCTGTTCCTCGCCGAACGAAGCCTTGCCGACGCCGGCCTGAACGATGCCGGCCTTCTCGACGCGGAACTCGACCGAGCCGCCCTTCGACGCCTTCACCGCGCCGGCGACGTCCATGGTCACGGTGCCGACCTTCGGATTCGGCATCATGCCGCGCGGACCGAGCACCTTACCGAGACGGCCAACCAGCGGCATCATGTCCGGGGTGGCGATGCAGCGGTCGAAGTCGATCTTGCCGCCGTTGACGATCTCGAAGAGATCTTCCGCGCCGACGACGTCGGCACCGGCCGCCTTCGCTTCTTCCGCCTTGGCGCCGCGCGCGAACACGCCGACGCGCACCGTGCGGCCGGAGCCGTTCGGCAGATTGCACACGCCGCGCACCATCTGGTCGGCATGCTTGGGATCGACGCCGAGATTCATCGCGATCTCGATGGTCTCGTCGAACTTCGCCTTGGCGCGTTCCTTCACCAGCTTGATCGCCTCGGCGATCGGATAAGCCTTGGTCGGGTCGACGCCCTTTTTGATTTCAGTCGTACGCTTGCCTGCCATGACCCTTACTCCGCCACCTTGAGGCCCATCGAACGGGCCGAGCCTTCGATCATTTTCATCGCTGCTTCGATGTCGTTGGCGTTGAGGTCCTTCATCTTCTGTTCGGCGATTTCCTTGACCTGCGCCTTGGTCACCGAACCGACGAAATCGCGGCCGGGATTCTTCGACGCCGTTTCAATCTTGGCCGCCTTCTTGAGGAAGTAGGACACCGGCGGGGTCTTCAGTTCGAAGGTGAACGAGCGATCCTGGTAGGTCGTAATGACGACCGGGATCGGCATGTTCTTTTCCATCTTCTGGGTCTGCGCGTTGAACGCCTTGCAGAACTCCATGATGTTGAGGCCGCGCTGACCGAGCGCCGGGCCGATCGGCGGCGACGGGTTGGCAGCGCCGGCAGGCACTTGCAGTTTGAGGAATCCAGTTACTTTCTTGGCCATCTTTCTACTCCGTTAGTGGTGCGGATTTTGACAGCCGGCCAGGCCGCCTCACCTCCCACGCTTCATTCTTCAAACCGCTTCACGGCCTGAAGTCTTCTATCTGCGCATGATCTGATCCGAAAACCGGTAGCCACTTTTCGGGATCATGCGCGCGACGATCAGACCTTTTCGACCTGACCGAATTCCAGTTCGACCGGCGTGGCGCGGCCGAAGATCGACACCGCGACCTTGACGCGCGAACGCCCTTCGTCGACTTCCTCGACCACGCCGTTGAACGACGCGAACGGGCCGTCCGAGACACGGACGTTCTCGCCGACCTCGAAGGTGACCGAGGGCTTGGGCCGCTCGATGCCTTCCTGCACCTGCTGAATGAGGCGCGAGGCTTCGGCGTCCGAGATCGGCATTGGCTTGTTGTCGGCGCCGAGGAAGCCGGTGACCTTCGGCGTGTTCTTGATGAGATGGAAGATTTCGTCGGTCAGCGCCATCTTCACCAGCACGTAGCCGGGATAGAACTTGCGCTCCGAATTGACCTTGCGGCCGCGGCGAACCTCGGTGACGGTTTCGGTCGGCACCAGAACCTCGTCGACGAAGTCTTCGAGGCCGCGCTGCTTCGCCTGCTCGCGGATCGACTCCGCGACCTTCTTCTCGAAGTTCGAATAGGCATGCACGATATACCAGCGCTTGGGCCGGGTGCTCGTGGTAGTGGCGGTGTCGGTCATCGCTTCAGTGGCTTTCAGCTGTCGGGCGCCGGATCAACCGCCAAGCCCGAGCACGAAGCTCACGGCAAGCCGGATCACCTGATCGGCGACCAGAAAGAAGATCGAGGCAATCAGGACCATGACGAACACCATCGCCGTCGTGATCATGGTTTCCTTGCGCGAAGGCCAGGTGACCTTGCGCGTTTCCTCACGCACTTCCTGAAGAAACTTGAACGGAGACGTTGCCATTCAATCCAATCCTAACATCAAATCGCGACGGCCTGCTCCGGGCAGGGGCGCCCGAGTATCTAGTGACGCGGGAGCGAAGTTGCCGCCCCATGCAGTCGCTCCAAATGCAGCCGCCTAGTCCATCGCTCAAAAGCCGTTCCGTCCGGACCTGCGGGCGTCCGGCCGTCGTCTGGCCGAAATGGCCAGAATAAGCCGGGCCGCCTTGGCAGGGGCGGCAGGGTTCGAACCCGCGACCCCCGGTTTTGGAGACCGGTGCTCTACCAGCTGAGCTACACCCCTCCGGAAGCGGAAGCGGCGGACCATAGAAGGGTCCGCCGCCGCGACTTCATGCATGATAGTGCGCGGCTTTGCAAGGCCTTAAGAGGCGCCCCGATCCGGGCGAAATCCGGGCAGACCGGCGCTTTCGGGCCGGTTTTGCGGGGATCGGAGCTGCTGAGGGAGTAAAGGGAGACTGGAGCGGGTGAAGGGAATCGAACCCTCGTATTCAGCTTGGAAGGCTGCTGCTCTACCATTGAGCTACACCCGCGCTGGTGGGCAGCATCAACCGTATTGCCGATGCGCTGTCAACCAAAACGGCGCGCAACGTTCGTCAACCAATTGAGAAACAACAATTTTCGTCCGAGCACCCCTCCAGGCACCAAGGCATTCCCGAACAGGGTCCGAGCCTCTGTCCCGGCCGCCCGGCTGCGGCCGAGCGCCACGAAACCTAGCTGGTCCGACTGGCCTGATCGAAAGTCTGATCGCGGTCCTTCTTGTCCGGTACCTTGGGCGAGGTGTCCTGCGAGGCCTGACCCGGGTGCTTCCACGGTTCATGGGTGGCCTGCTGGCCGGTTTCGATATTCCTGTCCTGCTGCCTGGTCGTCATTCTGACAGTCCTCATCGTTTTGGAGCCCCGGCCTTGCGGCCGAGGCTCCCGTGACGCGCTACTTTTGCTGCCCGCCCTTGCGGCCGGCTTCGGATGCGCGCTGCGGGTCGTTGGCGAAGTTACCCGAACCGCCCTGCTGCTTCGACGAACCGCCGGTCTGCGACTGCTGGCCACCGTGGCTGTGTTCGCCACCCTTCTTGCCCGCCTCGGACGCGCGCTGCGGATCGTTGGCGAAATTGCCGGAACCACCACGTTGTTCGTTTGCCATTGGAACATCTCCACTGTCATTTGAGGGAGGCGCTGCCCATGCAGCGTCACGGGGCCAACAAGCGCCGCCGCATTCCGTTCATGGCATTTCGAAATTTAACGAAGAGCGGCAGCAATGCTGCCAAAACAAATTCGCATGAAACGAACGACGGACCGGAGAACGAACGCCGCGATTGAAACATCTGCGTTTCATGACGGAACCGCGCCGAGGGAATTGGATTAGGAGGCATAATCCCTCAAGCGGAGACGCAACATGTCAAAAGTTAAAACCCTCGACACGCTTTTTCACGACACGCTGAAAGACATATATTTCGCCGAGAAGAAGATTCTGGTGGCGCTGCCGAAGATGGCGAAGGCCGCGCAGAGCGACGAACTGCGCGCCGCTTTCGAAAAGCACGAAGCGGAAACCGAAGGTCAGGTCGAGCGCCTCGAGCAGGTTTTCGCCGCGATTGACGCCAAGCCGCAGGGCAAGACCTGCGACGCCATCATGGGCATCATCGAGGAAGGCAAGGAGATCATGGAGAAGTACGAAGGCTCTCCCGCGCTCGATGCCGGCCTTCTCGCGGCGGCGCAGGCCGTCGAGCACTACGAGATCTCGCGCTACGGCACGCTGGCCGCATGGGCCGAGAAACTCGGCATGACCGATGCCGCCAAGCTGCTCAAGCAGACCCTTGCCGAGGAAGAAAAAACCGACAAGACCCTGACGGGCCTTGCCGAGACCGCCATCAACGAGATGGCCGAAGCCGCCGAGTAGACACGACGAAGCCCGGCTCGTCGAGATCGACGGCCACCTGCTCGCGGTCATCCCGCTGCAGAACGCGAGCGATGTCGGTTCGCTCGTGCATGTCGAAGCATATTTTCACGGCGACGCGCCCGACACCTTCGGCTCGCTCGAGGCGCGCCGCGACAATTCACAGATGAATGACCTGCCCGTAGCCCGCCACGAAAGTTCCATGATGTTGCGAGTTCTTTCGCCGCAATGACAGGCGTATACTCAAATGACACAGCGGAACTTTCTTCTGTGTCGCTTGTGAAATGCGGGACGATTCGATGCAGCAGGCCAAACTGGCTCCCATTCCGATGCCGTCATCGCCGGCCGAAGCCGAGCTGAGCGCCGCGATCAAGGAGAAGCTGGTCTACGGCCTCGGCAAGAGCTTCGCTACGGCAACCGACAGAGACTGGTATCACGCGGCCGCACTGGCGGTGCGCGACCGCGTCGTCGATGTCTGGATGGCATCGCGTCAGGGCGCCAAGGCGCATCGTAAGAAGCGCGTCTATTATCTCTCCATCGAATTCCTGATCGGCCGGCTGCTGTTCGACGCGCTGACCAACTTGCGTCTGGTCGAGCCGGCGCGCCGCGCGCTTGCCGAATACGGCGTCGATCTCGATCGCCTGCGCACCGGCGAGCCCGACGCCGCGCTGGGGAACGGCGGATTGGGACGACTCGCCGCCTGCTTCCTCGACAGCATGTCGGCCTTGCAGATTCCGGCCTTCGGCTACGGCATCCGCTATGAAAACGGACTGTTCGAGCAGCGCATTATCGATGGCTGGCAGCACGAGGTGCCGGAGGACTGGCTCGCCACCGGCAATCCGTGGGAGTTCATGCGGCCCGAGCTGCGCTACCCGGTCGGCTTCGGCGGCCGCGTGGAATATGTCGGGCCGGCCGGACCGACCGCGCGCGCCATGTGGTATCCCGACGAGATCGTCTTCGCCCTGCCCTACGACACGCCGATCGTCGGCTGGCGTGGCCGTCACGCCAACACGCTGCGGCTCTGGTCCGCCCGCGCCGCCGATCCGATCCATCTGGAGACCTTCAATCGCGGCGACCTCGTCGGCGCCACCGCCGCCCGCGCAAGAGCCGAAGCGATATCGCGGGTGCTCTATCCCAATGACGGCACCGCGGCAGGCCAGGAACTGCGGCTGCGGCAGGAATTCTTCTTCACCTCGGCGACGCTGCAGGATCTCACCCGCCGTCATCTGGAAGAATTCGGCACGCTCGACACATTGGCCGATCAGGCCGCCGTGCAGCTCAACGACACGCATCCGGCCATCGCCGTTGCCGAACTGATGCGCATCCTGGTCGACGAGAACGAGATCGAATGGACCAAGGCTTGGCACATCACCCGCGCCACCTTGAGCTACACCAACCACACTTTGTTGCCCGAGGCGCTGGAGACTTGGCCGGTCGATCTGATGGGCCGCCTGCTGCCGCGACACCTGCAGATCATCTACGCCATCAACTGGCTGCATCTGCGTGAGCTGGACAGCCGCGGGCTGGGCGATCCGCAACTGGTCGAGCGCGTGTCGCTGGTGCAGGAAGATCATCAGCGTCGCGTCCGCATGGCCAACCTAGCTTTCATCGGCACGCATACCGTCAACGGCGTCTCGGCGCTTCACACCCGGCTGCTGCGCGACAATGTCTTCGGCGATCTCGCCCGCACCTCGGCAACACGCGTCGTCAACAAGACCAACGGCATCACCTTCCGCCGCTGGCTCTACGAAGCCAACCCGCATCTGACGTCGCTGCTGGTCGAGACGCTGGGGGAAAGCGTGCTCGATCGTCCCTCGCGCCTCACCGAGATCGCCTCCCTCGCCGGCGACAACAAGTTCATGGCGCGATATGAATATGCCCGCATGGCCAACAAGACGGCTTTCGCCACCTTGCTGCGCTCGCGCACCGGCGTGACGGTCGATCCGCGTGCCTTGTTCGACGTGCAAATCAAGCGCATTCACGAATACAAGCGCCAGCTCCTCAACCTCGTCGAAACCATCGCGCTGTATCAGGAGATGCGCGCCAATCCGGGCGGCGCGCACGTCCCGCGCGTCAAGATCTTCGCCGGCAAGGCGGCCGCCAGTTACGACCGCGCCAAGCTGATCATCAAGCTGACGAACGACATCGCCCAGACCGTCAACAACGATCCCGCCATCGGCGACCGGCTCAAGGTCGTGTTCGTGCCGAACTACAGCGCCAGCCTCGCCGAGGCGATCATCCCGGCCGCCGACGTGTCCGAGCAGATATCGACCGCGGGCCTCGAGGCGTCCGGCACCGGCAACATGAAGCTGGCGCTCAACGGCGCCATCACCATCGGCACCATGGACGGCGCCAATATCGAGATCTGCGAACAGGTCGGCCGCGACAATGTGGTGATATTCGGCCTCACCGCCGAGGAGGTGGCCGCGCGGCAGAAGCGGCACTTTCGCGGCGAGGTCGCCATCGCCGAATCCCCGCGCCTGGCCGCCGCCATCGAGGCCCTCGGCTCGGGCCTGTTCGGCGATCGCGATCGCTATGCGCCGCTCGTCCTGGCGCTGCGCGACTACGACCGCTTCATGGTCGCCGCCGACTTCGACGCTTACTGGGAGGCACAACGAACCATCGACCGGCTGTGGCACTCGCCGCCGGATTGGTGGCGCATGAGCATCCTCAACACGGCGCGCATGGGCTGGTTCTCTTCCGACCGCACCATCCGCGAATATGCCGAGGATATCTGGCGCGTGCCGGTGGCTTAGGCCTTTCGGCCGCTCTGCGCGAAAGCCTCCGCCACCGCGGTGAGTTCGGCACGCCCGCCAAGCTCTTCCAGATCGAGCGGCAGCTTGCGCCGCCAGTTCGGATGCTCGCCTATCGTGCCCGGAATGTTGGCCTGCTCGAGCATGCCGAGCACGTCGTCGAGTCCGACCATGGCCAGCTTCGACGGCGTAGCGCCGAGCACCGCCGCGACCGCGGCAAATTCCTCCGCCGAACGGCCACCGCTCTGCTCCGACAACAGCCGACGCAACGAGCCCTGCCACCAGGTGCGGGTCTCGGCGTTCTCGCCGGGATCGATACCGATGTCGTGCTTGGTGCGAAGATCGTGGCCGGTGATCCAGCCGCGGAAGGTCGGCAAGTCGTGCGTATTAAATGTCGCCAGCGCCTGCTCGGGATAGGTCTGCGGCGGCGCGAACTGTCCATCCTGCAGGCGCTCGAACATCAGCACCCGATAGGTCCACAGGCCCCAGTGCGTCATGGTGTCGCGGAAACCGTCCGGCACCGTGCCGAGGTCTTCGCCGATCACCACACAACGCGCTTTTCGGCTTTCCTCGGCGATCACGCGCAGCGACGCCTCGAACGGATAGCGCACATAGGCGCCGTTCCGCGCCCCCGCGCCGACCGGCATGAGAAACAGCCGGTTGAGCCCGAGCACGTGGTCGATACGCACCGCGCCGGCATGGCGCATGGTCGCGCGTAACAACCGGCGCAGCGACGCGAAATCGTGGGCAGCAAGGCGCGCCGGATGAAACGGCGCTAGCCCCCAGTCCTGTCCGGCGGGATTGAACTCGTCCGGCGGCGCGCCGACGGAGACATTCGCCAGGATCGTGTCCTGATCGCTCCAGGCGTCGGCGCCGTAGCGATCGATGCCCACCGCAAGATCGACATAGAGGCCGACGCGCATGCCGAGCGTCCGCGCTGTCTCCTTGCAGGCCGCAAGTTGTCGATCGGCGATCCATTGGCAGAACGCGATGAAGCCGCAGGCAAACTCCTGCTGCTCGCAGAAGCCTGCCAGGGCCACCTTGTCCGGCGTGCGCCACGGCGCCGGCCATTCCGGCCACGGCCGCGGCGACAATTGCCGGCGCAGTACTTCGAAGCAGCAGAAGCGCAGCAGCATCTCACCCTGCTCGTCGCAGAACGTTCGGAAGTCCGCCCGACGGGCAGCCTTCGCTCCGGCCCTGAAGCCATCATAGGCGCGCGCCAGCGCCGCCAGCTTCAACCTGGCGACGGCGCCGTAGTCGATCAGCTCCAGATCGCGCAGCCGCGCAGCCTCTTTGGCCTCGACCGCCGTCAAACCGTCGAACTCCGGAATGGCCGACATATCGATGTAAAGGACATTCAGGAACAGCCTGCTGTTCGGCCCGTAGGGGCTCGCCCGCTCCGGGGCTTCCGGAAACAGCGCGTGCAGTGGATTGAGTCCGATGGCTGCGGCGCCAAGAGGCGCCACGAGTTCGATCAGCCGCTTGAGATCGCCGAAATCGCCGTGCCCCCAATTGCAAGCGGACCGGAGGGAGTAGAGCTGGACCGCCAGCCCCCACAGACGATGACCGTCGCCCTGAAACGCCGGCTCCGCCGGCGAGGTCGGCGCGGGCGCCGACGACTCTGCGCCGCTACGGCTCAGCGACGCCGACAGCCGCTCGATCGTGTCATTTGGCACCGCATGCCATTGGCCGAAAACGTCATGATAACCGGGCTCAATGCCCAGGCGTTCGGCATCTACGATCGGTTGATTCATTGCGCATTCACCCTGCTACCGCCCGGCTGTTTTTGGAACTTCTGCATCTCTCGCCGGTTGACTGCGTGGGTAAGGCCGCCAATCGTAAATCCATCAAAACGCGCGCCGCAATGTGGCAGATATGGGTCTCTTGGATTCAAAACAGGCACTTGAGTCATCCCCAGGCGATCCGACCGGTCCTCGATTCCATATCGAGGACATTTTCCCATGCGTCGATAGCGGACGCTACGCGGTTAAACGCATTGCCGGCGAAATCGTCGACGTGTGGGCAGATATTTTTCGCGACGGGCACGACGTCCTTGCCGCCGCGCTGATCTGGCGGCGCGAGGCCGATGCCACGTGGCGGCGCGAGCCGATGCAGTTGCACGGCAATGACCGCTGGCATGGCCGCTTCGTGCCGCCCGAGCCGGGACGTTATCTGTTCGCGGTCGAAGCCTGGACCGATCAGTTCAGCACCTGGCGCAAGGAGTTCAAGCTCAAGCGCAGCGCCGGTCAGGACGTCACGCTCGAGGCCCGCGAAGGCTACGACCTTCTGCTTCAGCTCTTGCCGAGCGACGCCGCCGCGCGTCACCTCGCCGACACGGCGGGGCGTCGCTATGCCGCCGAACTCGACGCCGACGTTTTGCTCGACGATCGTCTCGCCGAGGCTATGACGGCCCACGGCGCGCGCCAAGACCTTACCGTATCGCTGAGCCTGCCATTGGTTGCCGATCGCGAGCGCGCGCGCGCTAGCGCCTGGTACGAGATGGTACCGCGTAGCCAGAGCCGCGTGGCGGGAGAGCACGGCACCTTCCGCGATTGCATCGAACGCGTACCGGAGATCGCCGAGCTCGGCTTCGATGTCCTGTATCTTACGCCCATCAATCCTGTCGGCCGCATCAACCGCAAAGGCAAGAACAATGCGGTCAAGGCGCAGCCGGGCGACGTCGGGTCGTTCTATGCCATCGGCAACGAGCATGGCGGCCACGATGCCATCGAGCCGCAACTCGGCACGCTCGACGATTTCCGCGATCTCGTCTCCGCCTGCCATCGCCACGACATGGAGATCGCGCTCGACATCGCCATTCAATGCGCGCCGGATCATCCGTGGCTGAAGCAGCATCCGGAATGGTTCAAGCACCGGCCGGACGGCACCATCCGCTACGCCGAAAACCCGCCGAAGAAGTACGAGGACATCGTCAATCCCGACTTCTATTGCGACGATCGCATAGGCCTATGGACCGCGCTGCGTGACGTCTTTCTGTTCTGGGTCGGCAACGGCGTACGCATCTTCCGGGTCGACAATCCGCACACCAAGCCATTTCCGTTCTGGGAATGGTTGATCCGCGAAGTCCAGACGCGCGATCCCGGCGTCATTTTCCTCGCCGAAGCGTTCACCCGGCCGAAGGTGATGAAGGGGCTCGCTAAGCTCGGCTTCACGCAGTCCTACACTTATTTCACCTGGCGCACGCACAAGGCCGAGATCGAGGCCTATCTCGCCGAGCTCACGGGCTACCCGGAACGCGACTATTACCGGCCGAATTTCTTCGTCACCACGCCGGACATCCTGCCCGTGCAGTTGCAGGACGGCGATCCGTGGCTGTTCAAGGCGCGCGCCGCGCTCGCGCTCGCCAGCTCGTCGAACTACGGCATCTATAACGGCTTCGAACTGATCGAGCACGAGCCCCTGCCCGGCCGCGAGGAATACATCAACTCGGAGAAGTACGAGATCCGCACGCGCGACTGGGACAAGCCCGGCAACATCAAGGACTACCTCAAGCGCCTCAATGGTATCCGCCGCGCCAACCCAGCGCTGCTGCAGACCGCCAATTTCAGCTTCCTGCAGACCAATGATCCGAACGTCACCGGCTTTCTCAAGCAATCGGTCGGCGGCGACAATGCGGTGGCCTGCGCCATTGCGCTGACGGGAACGCCGAAAGAGTTCTGGCTGCACTTCGGCGACCTCACCATCGGCCCGGAGAACGACCGCCGGCCGGTCCGCGCGGTCGAGAACCTCGTCACGGGCGAGCGGCACCTGCTGGAATGGAACGGGCTGCGCGTTCGCATCGAACCGGGTCGCGATCCGACGCTTTTCTTCCGGTGCGAGGTTTGAGACCGTCATGAATGTCCATCAAAGCATCGAGAACGTTCCGGCCTTTACCGAGACGCCCGACGACGGCCTCTGGTACAAGGACGCCATCATCTATCAGCTTCACGTCAAGGCGTTCCACGACAGCAATGGCGATGGCATCGGCGATTTCGCCGGCCTGACCGAGAAACTCGACTACCTGCGCGATCTCGGCGTCAACGTCCTCTGGCTGCTGCCGTTCTACCCCAGTCCCGGCCGGGACGACGGCTACGACATTTCGGACTACGGCGACATCAATCCGCAGTTCGGCACCATGAAGGATTTCCGCCGCTTCATGGTCGAAGCCAAGAAGCGCGGCCTTCGCGTCATTACCGAGCTCGTCGTCAACCACACGTCGGACCAGCACGCCTGGTTCAAGCGCGCGCGGCGCTCGCCGCCCGGCTCGAGCGCGCGCGCCTGGTATGTGTGGAGCGACACCGACCAGAGGTTTCTCGAAACCCGCATCATCTTCACCGACACCGAGAAATCGAACTGGGCCTGGGATGCCGAGGCCAATGCCTACTACTGGCACCGTTTCTTCTCGCACCAGCCGGATCTGAACTTCGACAATCCACGCGTCGTCAGCGCCATTACCCAGGTGATGAAGCGCTGGCTCGACACGGGGGTCGACGGCTTCCGCCTCGACGCCGTGCCGTATCTTGTCGAGCGTGACGGCACCAGCAACGAAAACCTTCCCGAGACCCACGCCATCATCAAGAAATTGCGGGCCGAGCTCGACGCCTACGCCCCGGGCAAGGTGCTGCTTGCCGAAGCCAATATGTGGCCGGAGGACGTGCAGCAGTATTTCGGCGACGGCGACGAATGCCAGATGGCGTATCACTTCCCGCTGATGCCGCGCATCTACATGGCGATCGCGCAGGAAGACCGTTTTCCGATCGCCGACATCATGCGGCAGACGCCCGAGATCCCGCCGAACTGCCAGTGGGCGATGTTCCTGCGCAACCACGACGAACTGACGCTGGAAATGGTGACCGACGTCGAGCGCGACTATCTGTGGTCGACCTACGCCGCCGATCCGCGCGCCCGCATCAATGTCGGCATTCGTCGCCGCCTCGCGCCGCTGATGGACAATGATCGGCGCAAGATCGAGTTGATGAACTCGATCCTGATGTCGATGCCCGGTACGCCGATCGTCTATTACGGCGACGAGATCGGCATGGGCGACAACATCTATCTCGGCGACCGCAATGGCGTGCGCACGCCGATGCAGTGGACTCCCGACCGCAACGGCGGCTTCTCGCGCGCCGACCCGGCCGCACTGTACCTGCCCTGCATCATGGACCCGGTTTACGGCTTCTCCGCAGTCAACGTCGAAGCGCAGAGCCGCTCGGCCTCGTCGCTGCTGAGCTGGATGAAGCGGCTTATCGCCGTGCGCAAATCGACCTCGGTGTTCGGCCGTGGCACATTGACTTTCGTGCGCCCCGCCAACCGCGCCGTGCTCGCCTACGTGCGCCAGCTCGGCGACGAGGCGATCCTCTGCGTCGCCAATCTGTCGCGCACGGCGCAGGCCGTCGAGCTCGACATGTCGCCGTGGGAAGGCCGCATCCCGCAGGAGATGCTCGGCCGCACCAATTTCCCGCGCATCGGTCAGTTGCCCTATCTGGTGACCTTGCCGCCGTACGGGTTCTTCTGGTTCCAGCTCAATGAAAAGAGCGGAGCCGTTGAGGAAACCAAGCTGCCGCGCGAGATTTCGACGCTGGTGCTCGGGCCCACACTGCTATCGCTGACGTCCGGCTGGACCTCGCGCACGCTCGAGAATGACGTGCTGCCGGGCTTCATCGCCAGCCGGCGCTGGTTCGGCGAAAAGGATCAGCGCACGCCTTCGGTCAAGGTTTCGAGCGCGATTCCCGTTGAATTCGGCAATGATCGATTCCTGATGACGGTGGCCGACACCTCCAGCGGCGCCGGCACCGGCCGTTACATGCTGCCGCTCACGGTCCGCTGGTCCCGCTATACCGACCTGGACCGCGGTCCTGCCGGCGTTCTCGCCGCGGTCCGCCGTGGACCGCGCGAGGGCACCTTGCTCGATGCCACCGCCGAACCGGAGTTCATCGCCGCTTTGCTGTCGAGCATTCGCGCCGGGACGGTGACGGGGTACGCCGACCGGCGAATTGAATTCCGGCCAACCGGCGCTTTCGCCGCGGCGCCTCCGCCTGACGTAAATAGCGTCAAGGCTGTCGACCGGGAACAGTCCAACTCGAGCATCATCGTCGATGATCGATACGTCTTGAAGCTGCTGCGACGACTGTCGCCGGGCATTCACCCCGAGATCGAGATCGGCCGCTTCCTCACCGACGAGACTACGTTCCAGAACGGCCCGGCCTTGCTCGGCTCGGCCGAACTGATCGAAGGCGACACCAGCAGCGCCGCGGCCGTCGTCCATGCCTTCGTCGAGAACCAGGGCGATGCATGGAGCCTGATCGTCGGCGCGCTCGAGCGCCTGATCGACACGCAGCGGCTCAACCTCGCCGAGCCGATCACCGAGACGCCCGACACGCTTGTGCTGCTGCAACGCATCCGTCAGATCGGCAAGCGTACGGCGGAATTGCATATGGCGTTCGGCAGCCGTCCGGACATTGCCGACTTCGCGCCGGAGCCGATCACCGCCGGTGACGTCGCCCTCTGGGCCGACGATCTCGCCGAACGGACCCGCGCGCGGCTCGACCTGGTCGCCGCCTCCATGGCGAACCTGCCACGGAGCACACAGCCGGTCGCCAGACAACTGATCGAGGGGCGTGACGCCATTCTCGCCCACATCGAAGCCGGCAAGACGATGGTTTTCGACGGTCAGAAAACCCGCCACCACGGCGATTTCCATCTCGGTCAGATCCTGATCGCCAAGGACGACGCTTATATCCTCGATTTCGAAGGCGAGCCTCGCCGAACCGTCGACGAGCGCCGCCGCAAGGCCCCGCCGGCGCGCGACGTCGCCGGCCTGATCCGCTCGATCGATTACGCCATCACCGCCGCCATCGCCAACGCGCCGGATTTGAACGACGAAGATCGCAGCGTGCTCACGCCGCTGATGCGCGACTGGGGTGATCGCCTGACCGACGCCTTCTGGACATCCTATCGCGAAACGCTCGGCGACAACGCGCTATGGCCGGCCGATGCCGAACAGGCGCGGCAGCTGCTGGATATCTTCCTTCTTGAGAAGGCGCTCTACGAGATCGAGTACGAACTGACCAATCGCCCCGCGTGGTCGCATATTCCGCTGGAAGCCACGGCGCGCATTCTCTTTCAGCGCGGGGTAATCGCCTCATGAACCAACCAGCCGCACAGATCCTGTCGGATTACGATCTATACCTGCTCGGCGAAGGCAACCAGCTTCGGCTTTACGACAAGCTCGGGGCTCACCTGGCAACCCGCGAGGGTACGGAAGGCGTCGCTTTCGTGGTGTTCGCGCCGAACGCCCAGCGCGTCAGCGTGGTCGGCGATTTCAATGCCTGGGACGGCAACCGGCATCCCATGCAGGTGCGTGGTCAGGGTTATTGGGAGACGTTCGTTCCAGGGACCAAACCAGGCGACAGATACAAGTTCGAAATCGTCGACCGCTTCGGCCATCTGCTGCCGCTGAAGTCGGATCCGGTCGCCTTTGCCGCGGAGGTTCGCCCTCTCACCGCGTCCGTCGTGGTCGATCCGTCGACGATCCCGCATCCGTCCCCGGCACCGGCGGATATCAACTCCTTTAACAAGCCCATCTCGATCTATGAAGTCCACCTCGGCTCATGGCGCCGCAGCGTCGAGCGCGATGGCGGCTGGCTGACCTACCGCGAGCTTGCCGAGCAACTGCCGGCCTACGTGCGCGACATGGGCTTCACCCACGTCGAACTGCTGCCGGTTTCGGAGCATCCGTTCGATGGCTCGTGGGGCTATCAGCCGACCGGACTGTTCGCCCCCACCAGCCGCTTCGGCTCGCCGGCGGACTTCGCCCATCTTGTCGATGCTTTTCACAAGGCAGGCATCGGTGTGCTGCTCGACTGGGTGCCGGGGCACTTTCCCGACGATCCACACGGCCTCGCACGCTTTGACGGCACGGGCCTTTATGAACACGAGGACCCGCGTCAGGGCCGCCATCTCGACTGGGGCACGCTGATCTACAATTACGGGCGCACCGAGGTCACGAACTTCCTTCTGTCGAACGCCCTGTTCTGGTTCGATCGCTATGGCATCGACGGACTGCGCGTCGACGCGGTCGCCTCGATGCTGTATCTCGACTACAGCCGCCCCGCCAACGGTTGGATTCCCAACAAGCATGGCGGTCGCGAGAACATCGACGCCATCGACTTCCTGCGCCGCACCAACACCGAGGTGTTCCGGCAATATCCGCACGCCACCACGGTCGCCGAGGAATCGACCGCCTGGCCGCAGGTCTCACGCCCGGTCGACTGGGGCGGGCTCGGCTTCGGCTACAAGTGGAACATGGGGTGGATGAACGACACCCTCGATTACATGTCCAAGGATCCGATCCACCGCCGCTATCACCACGGCAAGATCCTGTTCGGCCTGCACTACGCCTTCTCCGAGAACTTCATTTTGCCGCTGTCTCATGACGAAGTCGTGCACGGCAAACGCTCCATCCTCGGACGAATGCCGGGCGATCAATGGCAGCGCTTCGCCAACCTGCGCGCTTATTACGCCTTCATGTTCGCGCACCCCGGCAAGAAGCTGATGTTCATGGGCAGCGAGTTTGGCCAGGACACCGAGTGGAACCACGACATCAGTCTGCCGTGGCATCTTCTGGAGAAGCCCGAGCACACCGGCATCCAGCGCATGATCCGCGACCTCAACCATCTGTATCGTGACACTCCGGCGCTTCACGGCCTCGACTGCCAGCCGGAAGGATTCGAATGGCTCGTCACCGATGATGCCGACAACAGCGTCTTCGCGTGGCTGCGCAAGGGCCGCGAGCCCGGATCGCGCGCCGTCTTCATTGTAAACTTCACACCTCAGGTGCTGCACGACTACCGACTGCGCGTCCCCTTCGCCGGCCGCTGGCGTGAAGCATTCAATTCGGATTCAGCCGTTTACGGCGGCAGCAATGTCGGGAACGCCGGAGGAGTTTCAACCATTGCTACGCCCGACAGTCAGGAGATTCGAATTGTTCTCCCACCGCTTGCTGCCCTCATTTTCGTTCCTGAGTCCTAACGGCAAGAAATCCGCGGCCGGGGCGCCCTATCCACTTGGTGCGACCTGGGACGGTCGCGGCACCAATTTCGCGCTGTTTTCCGCCAACGCGACGAAGGTCGAGTTGTGTCTGTTCGACCGCGACGGCCGGCGTGAAACCGAGCGCGTCATCCTCAACGAACGCACCGACGACGTCTGGCACGTCTACTTGCCGCATGTCGGGCCAGGTCAGCTCTATGGCTACCGCGTCCACGGCCCGTACGAGCCGGGCTCCGGTCATCGTTTCAACCCGAACAAGCTGCTGATCGACCCCTACAGCAAGCAGCTCGGCGGTCACTTCTCCTGGAACGACGCTCACTTCGCCTATCGGACCGGCAGCAAGCAGCAGGACCTGTCGTTCGACAAGCGCGATAATGCCCGCTTCATGTACAAATCGGTCGTCGTCGATAACGCCTACACCGGCTCCAACCACCGCCCGCATGTGCCGTGGGAAGACACGGTGATCTATGAGGCCCATGTGAAAGGCATCACGCATCAACGCACCGACATTTCGGACGGCTTGCGCGGCACCTACCGCGCGCTGTCAGACCCGGCGATGATCGCCCACCTGCGCAAGCTTGGCGTCACGGCGATCGAATTGCTGCCGGTACATTCGTTTCTCAATGACCGGCATCTGCTGGACCGGAACCTGACCAATTACTGGGGCTACAATACTTTCAGCTTCTTCACGCCGGAAGCGCGCTACTCCAACGGCTCCGAGGTCAACGATTTTCGCGGCACCATCGCCGCGCTGCATGACGCAGGAATCGAAGTTATCCTCGACGTTGTCTACAACCACACCTGCGAAGGCAACCATATGGGGCCGACGCTGTGCTATCGCGGCATCGACAACGCCTCGTACTACTGGCTGATGCCGGACGACGCCCGCTATTACGACGACTTTACCGGCACGGGAAACTCTCTCAAGCTCGCTCATCCGCGCGTGCTGCAGATGGTCATGGACTCGTTGCGACACTGGGTCGAGGCCTATCAGGTCGATGGCTTCCGCTTCGACCTTGCATCAACGCTTGCCCGAGGCCCGGCTTTCGATCGCAACGCGCCGTTCCTCACCGCGGTGCGTCAGGATCCCGTGCTCGCTAACGTCAAGATGATCGCGGAGCCCTGGGATGTCGGCATGGGCGGCTATCAGGTCGGCGGTTTCCCCAACGGCTGGTCGGAATGGAACGACATTTATCGCAGGACGCTGCGGCGGTTCTGGCGCGGTGACGGCGACCTGATCGGCGACATCGCCCACGCGATGACGGGCTCGTCGGTGCAATTCCAGCACGACGGCCGCTCACCGCGCGCCAGCATCAACCACGTCACCGTGCATGACGGCTTCACGCTCGCCGATCTTTATAGTTACGACGGCAAGCACAACGAGGCCAACGGCGAGGACAACCGCGACGGGTCCGACGACAATGTCAGCACCAATTGCGGCGTCGAGGGACCGACGGACGATCCCGCCATCCTCGAGCTGCGCCGCACGTTGCGCCGCAATCAACTGGCCTCGCTCTACCTGGCGCAGGGCATCCCGCTCGTGCTCGCCGGCGACGAGGTCGGCAATTCGCAGGGCGGCAACAACAACACCTACTGCCAGGACAACGAAATCGGCTGGGTCGACTGGTCGGCGCTCGGCACGGATGACGATCTCACCGACTTCGTTGGCACGCTCGCGAAAATCCGCCAGCAGTATCCCCAGGTGCGGCAGAACAAGTGGCTGGAAGGCAAGCGAGCCGACGGTACCCATGATGTGCTTTGGCTCACGCCCGGCGCCACGGAAATGACGGACGAGGACTGGAATTTCCCCGACGGCAAGTTCGTCTGCTACATTCTCGCCGGTCCCAAGGCAAGCGACCCGCCGCTCTACATCATCCTCAATGGCGCCGATCACGACGTCGAGGTGATCTTCCCGGCCTGGGAAGGGGCGCCGAAATGGGAGAATCTCATCGACACCGGCAATGACGGTCCGCAGGACATCCCCGGCGACACCGGGTCGCCATGGACCATCAAACCGCGCTCGATCGTCGTTTTCGCGGGCCAGTCGTGAGCGAGACCCCCACCTTCGGACCGCTGATCGCCTATGATGGCGTGGCCTTCCGCCTATGGGCGCCGGCCGCCAAATCGGTCGATCTGGTGCTCGACAGCGCCCGCCCGATGCAACGGGACAACGGCGGCTGGTTCACCGCGCATGTGCCCGGGGCCAAAGCCGGCACGCGCTACAGCTTCCGCATCGACGGCGAGGTCACGATTGCTGACCCCGCCTCGCACTTCCAGCCGGATGACGTTGCCGGCGCAAGCGAGGTGATCGATCACGGTTACGGCTGGCGCGCGACCAACTGGAAAGGCCGCCCCTGGGAAGAAGTGGTTTTCCTCGAGAACCATGTCGGCACCTTCACACCCGAAGGCACCTATCGCGCCATGATCGACAAGCTCGACCACCTGGTCGAGACCGGCATCACAGCGCTCGAACTGATGCCGCTCGCCGATTTTCCCGGCCGCTGGAATTGGGGCTACGACGGCGTTCTGCTCTACGCGCCGGATTCCGTTTACGGCCGCCCGGAAGACCTCAAGGCGCTCATCGACGCCGCGCATCAGCACGGCATCATGGTGTTTCTTGATGTCGTCTATAATCACTTCGGTCCCGAGGGAAATTATCTCGGCCGTATCGCGCCGTCGTTCTTTACCGACGCGCATACGCCGTGGGGCAGCGCCATCGATTACCGCGTCCCGGAAGTGCGCGCCTTCGCCGTCGAGAATGCCGTGCACTGGCTGCGCCATTATCGCTTCGACGGTCTGCGGCTCGACGCCGTGCACGCCATCGTCGCGCCGGGCGAGCCGAATGTGCTGGAGGAGATCAGCAAGGCCGTCGGCATCCTTGCGCGGGAAACCGGGCGCCATATCCATCTGGTGCTCGAGAACGACGACAACAACGCGAGCCGGCTCGCCCCGCTCGAAGATCCGCCGGCCGGGCATTACAAGGCGCAGTGGAACGATGACTATCACCATGCCTGGCATGTCCTGCTGACGACCGAGACGCAGGGCTATTACCGGGATTATGACGACGACGCCCGGCATGCTTCGCGAACGCTGGCGGAAGGTTTCGCCTACCAGGGCGAAGGTTCGCCGCACCGCAACGGCACGCCGCGCGGCAAGCCGAGCGCGGCGCTGCCGCGTCTGGCCTTCGTCAACTTCATTCAGAACCACGACCAGATCGGCAACCGGCCGCTTGGCGAGCGCCTGACCGCACTGGCGGACGGGAATGCCGTCGCCGCCGCGCTCAGCGTGCTGTTGCTGCAGCCCGGGCCGCCGCTCCTCTTCATGGGCGAGGAGTGGGGCGCCACCGAGCCCTTCCCCTTCTTCTGCGACTTTGGCGGCGACCTCGCCGACGCGGTTCGGAACGGCCGCAAGCGCGAATTCGCCGAAGCCTATGCCAGGCACGGCGACGAGATTCCCGATCCGCTCGCCGAGCGGACGCGCGACATCGCCAGGCTCGACTGGAACGCGCGCCGGCAGCCTGCTCATGCCGATCGGCTAGAACTGACGCGTTCGCTTCTCGCAGCGAGACACAAGCATGTCGTCCCGCTGCTCCGGTCCATGACCGGACCCGGTCGCGTGTCCATCAACGACGGCATCATGACGGCCCGCTGGTCTTCGGAAGGCAAAACCTTGTGTCTCCTGGCCAACCTGACCGGCGACGCGAAGCCACAGCCGAAGAATCTTACCTGGGGTGAATCCATCTGGGGACCCAAACCGCCCGACACGCTGCCACCATGGTCGGTCCATGCCGCGATCGGAGCCTGACGCCATGCCCCCGGCCGTTCCGCTCGCGACCTACCGAATCCAGTTCACCAAGGATTTCACTTTCGACGATGCCGCCGCGCTGGCGCCCTACCTCAAGGCGCTCGGCATCAGTCATCTGTACGCTTCGCCCTTCCTGAAGGCGCGACCGGGCAGCACCCACGGCTATGACATCGTCGATCACGACCGTCTCAATCCCGAACTCGGCGGCGATGACGGCTTCGCCAGAATGAGCGCTGCGCTAAGGGCGAACGATCTCGGCCTTATCCTCGATTTCGTACCTAACCACATGGGTGTCGGGCTTTCGGACAATCAGTGGTGGCTGGACGTGCTGGAATGGGGCGAGCTCTCGCCGCATGCCGGGGCCTTCGACATCGACTGGGAGGCGATCCCGTATCGGCGCAATCCCGGTGTGCTGTTGCCCATCCTCGGCCGGCCTTATGGCGACGCCCTGCAATCCGGCGAACTCGAATTGCGCTACGATCCGGACAGCGGCAGCTTCGCGGTCTGGTACTTCGAGCACAAGCTGCCGATCAATCCGCAGCGTTACGCGGAGATCCTGCGCTCGCTGGTAACGGCCATCGGCGCGTCCGATCAATTGCCGGCGCAGAAGCTGATCGCGCTCGCCCAGCAATATCGCGAGCCGAACAAGCCCGCCTACCGGGACGCGCCGGCGCTCAAGCAGGCCCTCATGGACATCGACGGCGCCGCCGGTGTCATCGATCGCGGCCTTGCCGCCTATCGCGGCGAAGCCGGTGCAGCGGCGCTGCATCGCCTGCTGGAACGCCAGCATTATCGCCTCGCTTACTGGCGCGTGGCGTTCGCGGCCGTCAATTATCGCCGCTTCTTCGACATCAACGATCTTGCCGGGCTACGCGTCGAACGCCCGGCAGTTTTCCGCGCCATTCATCCGCTGGTGACGCGTCTGATCGCAGCCGGACAATTGCAGGGCTTGCGCCTCGACCACATCGACGGGCTCCGCGATCCGGCGCAATACGTCAAGCGCCTGAACCAGTTGGTCACCAAGGCCCGCGGGCCCAACCGCCGTGGCCCGTTCTGGATCGGCGTCGAGAAGATCCTCGGCGACGGCGAAGCGCTGCCGGAATTCAAGGGCGTCGCCGGCACGACCGGATACGAATGGCTCAATGTCATCGGTCATGTGCTGGCCGACGGCGACGGCCTCGATACTCTCGAACGCATATGGCGCGATTTCACCGGCGAACGGGCAACGCCGGAAGAGATGCTCGACACCGCCAAGCGCCGCGTGATCGACACCATGTTGGCGAGCGAGTTCACCGTCCTTGGACTGCAGCTCGCGCGCATCGCCGCCGGGCATTTCAGCACACGAGACTACACGCTCAATCGCCTGCGTGAGGCGCTGCTGCTCTACGTGCTTGAGTTCCCGGTCTATCGCACCTACGTCACGGCGGGCGGCGCCTCGGACAAGGACCGCGCCATTATCGACGCCACCATCGCACGCGCCCGCGCGCGCTGGGGCGGCCCCGATCCGGACATCATGGATTTCCTGCGCGACGCCATCAGCCTCGATCTCGTCGGCAATTCCGGCTACAGCGCGCCGCGCGTTCGCAACTTTGCGCTCAAGCTGCAACAGTTCACCGGTCCGCTGATGGCCAAGGCGCTGGAAGACACGGTGTTCTACCGAGACCACCGTTTTCTTGCCTTCAACGAGGTCGGCGGGCATCCGCATGCGCGCGCGTTGTCGCCTCGGCAATTCCACGACCTGCAGGCGGAGCGGACGAGAACGTCGCCCGCCGGCCTGACCGCGACCGCCACGCACGACACCAAGCGCGGCGAAGACGCTCGCATGCGCATTCTCGCGCTCAGCGAGATGCCGGACGAATGGGCGACACTTGTAAACGAGTGGGACGCCTTGAATAGCGGCCTCGCCCGGCACGGCGGCAAGCCGTGGCCAAGCAAGGGGCATCAGTACATGATTTATCAGGCGCTCATTGGCGCCTGGCCCGACACGCCCGACGATGATTTCACGGCACGGATGAAAGCCTATGCCCTCAAGGCGGCACGCGAAGGCAAACAAGAAACGAGCTGGACCGCGCCCGACGAACAGTACGAGGCGGCGCTGGACGCTTATATCGGCGCCCTGTTCGATCCTTCGCGCTCCGGGGCGTTTCTGGCGTCGTTCGGCGCCTTCGCCACCCGCACATCGCTCATCGGCGCCCTGAACAGCCTGTCGCAACTGACGCTGAAGGTGCTGGGCCCGGGCATTCCGGATGTTTACCAGGGCACCGAATACTGGGACCTGTCGCTGGTCGATCCGGACAATCGGCGGCCGGTGGACTTCGTCAAGCGTGCGGCCGAAATTCATAAGCCCGACACCGACTGGCAAAGCCTCGCTGGGTCGTGGCAGGACGGCCGCATCAAGCTGCACCTGCTGCACAAGCTGCTCGACATTCGCCACGCGCACGCCGAGTTGTTCCGCCGCGGCGACTATGTCGGCCTCGACGTGTCGGGCCCCGACGCCGGACACGTTATCGCGTTTGCGCGCCGCTGGAAGCGTGACGAAATCGTGGTCGCGGCCGGCCGCCACTTTGCGCCGTTGACCGATAATGGTCGCCGCTGGCCGCGATCGCTCAACGCGACGATTGCACTGGCGTCCGGCGAGATCCCGCTGGATCACCCAGCGTCGTCGTCCTCGACGCTTCTCACAGCCCCACCCGCAATCCACATATTCAGCCGACGAGCCTAGTCGTCACCCGCACTCGGCGGCGTGGTAAATTGTTCGGGAATGGTCACGGTGCGGAGACGTTTGCCCTCCGCCACTCGACAATGGCGCCCGACAATCGCAAACCAGAGACCAAGAACCCCACGAACTGGCTGGTGCTCGGCCTGCGCGGCGCGGCCGTCGTCGTGGTCATTTTCGCCCTGGTCAGCGGCAAATCCAACCAGAGCCCGCAGGATCCGCGATCAGCCGATCGCGATCACGCAGTCCGATCGCAGTTCGCCGCCGACAGAGACTATGCCCGAGACGACCGCGCCGCGTCAGTAACAACGGCAGCGGTCAGGCGACCGCGTCGAGCGCGACCGTGCTGGCGGAATAGCCATAGACCCAGTCGGCGTTGCCGCCCTGCTTGAGCCATTCATTGCCGCGCGAGCCGATCTGCACCTTGGCGGTGCGCTCCTTGCGTGCGTTCTCGTAGCGCTTGAAGGCATCGGCAACACCGGCTTCGGTGACGCCGCGTAGGGCGCGGCCGAGTACGACCGCGTCCTCGATCGCCATGCAGGCGCCCTGCGCCATGAACGGCACCATCGGATGACAGGCATCCCCCAGCAACGTCGTTCTGCCGAGCGACCATTGCGGCAACGGTTCGCGAATGTAGAGCGCGGATTTGGTCACGCTGTCGCAGGCGTCGAGCAAGGCGCGCGCTTCGGGATGGAAGCCGGCATAGGCGCGGCGCAGTTCCTCGACATCGCCCTCCATGGTCCAGGATTCGTGACGCCAGTCGTCCTGCGCCGTCGTCGCGAAGATGAAGGTCTCGCGGCCGCGGTTGAGCGGAAAAGTCACGATCTGCAGATCGGGCGTCGGCCCCCACCATTTGGTGAAGGCATCGAGGTTCGGCACATTGAGCTTACTGCGATCGACCACGGCCCGATAGGACACCAGCCCGGTGAATTGCGGATGCTCCGGTCCGAACATCGCCGTGCGCGTCGGCGAGTGGATGCCGTCGGCGCCGACCAGCGCGTCCACCGTACGCGTCTCGCCATTGGCGAAACGAACCGAAGGTCGCTCGCTGTTCAGATCAAGCGCCTCGATGCGATAGCCGAGCTTGATGACATCGTCCGGCAACTGCCGGCGCAGCGCCTGCAACAGATCGGCGCGGTGAATGGTGAGCTGCGGCGCGCCGTATTTCTCTTCAGCAGCATTCGCCATCTCGAGGCGCGAGGTCTCCTCGCCCGTGTCCCAGGTCCGGCTGATACGATGGCTCGGCCGCGCCGCGGTCTCCTGCAGGTCGTCGAATACGCCCAGGCTCTTGAGCGCCGCGACCGCGTTGGGCGTCAGATTGATGTCGGCGCCGACGCGCCTGTAGTCCGAGGCCTGCTCGTACACCTCGACCTCATGACCGGCCTGACGCAACGCGATCGCCGCCGCCAAACCGCCGATGCCGCCGCCGTTGATGCCTATCTTCATGAATCCCCCTCAATGCATCGAGAAACCGCCATCGACGGCCAGCGTCTGGGCAGTGATGAATTTCGAATCGTCCGACATCAGAAACGCCACGACGCCGTCGAGATCGTCCGGCTGCTGCGTGCGTTTGAGGATAGTGCGCTCGGCATAGTCGGCCCAGCGCGTCTGTGGAATGTCCTTGGTCGCCTCGCCCATGGTCAGGCCCGGCAGCAGGCAGTTGACGCGGATCATGCGCTCGCCGAATTCCCGCGCCAGCGAGCGCGTCATGCCGACGATCGCCGATTTACTGGTGACATAGTGCAGGAGCCGCGGCGGCCCCCAGTAGATCGTGTCCGATGAAAGCGTGACGATGGAGCCGCCGTTCTTCATCAGCGGCCCGATGGCCCGCACCGTCAGCCAGGTGCCACGGACATTGATGGCCATGAGACGGTCCCAGGTCTCGACCGTGATTTCGTCGAAGGTCTTGCCGCCAACATTGTTGGCCAGCGCGGCATTGGCGACGAGGCCGTGGATACCGTCGCAATCCCGCGCGGCTTCCTGCGCCATCGCCGCGACCGACGCTTCCGAAGCGATATCGGTCTGGACGAAGCGCGCGGCAAGGCCCGCGTCACGCAGCTTTTTCTCGGCTTCGGCACCGGTCACCGGGTCGATCTCGGCGATGATGACGCTCGCACCTTCGCGGGCCAGCCGCTCGGCAAAGGCAAAGCCGAGGCCCCGCCCCGCCCCTGTCACCACGATCCGTTTGCCGGCAAAGCGCTGTGTCATGGGCTCACTCAAATGCGATCTTCTTCGGTGCCAAGGGCGTATTGGAAGTAGTCGTTCTGCGCCCGGTCGTAGAGCGTGACCGACGATCCGCCGCCGGCGCGGCCGAAGAACGGTTCGCCGCCGGGGCGTTCGATACCTTCAAACAGAATGTCGCCGATCAGCGTCAGTTCGACCGGCTCCGATCCGTCCGGCAAGACGATGGCGCTGCCGCGGCTGCGGATGGTCATACCGGTTTCGACATCGATGAATCCATCCGGCGCCGGCTCTATGGCGAATGTCTCGCCGGTGCCGAGCGAATGGACGCGCGAGGGAATGCGCCCGGACCGCCGCCGATGCGCTTCCACCGCCACGATGCGCCGCAGATCGGGACGCATGTCAGCCCTCACGCGTGTCCACGGCCGCTTTTGTCGATGCCCGAAGCCTGCCGGCGCGTCGTGCCGTCGATGCCGCCGACGATGGCCCATTCGGCGAACAGTTCCGGCTTGCGCTCGAAAGTGCTCGGCTTCCAGCCTTCGCCGCAGAAGTCTTCGTCGGCGTAATATTCGAGCGGCGCCGCGAGCGGATTCTCGAAGTACCAGAAGTAAGCGGACGAGATCGGATGACGGCCCGGACCGATTTCCGTCTTCCAGCCCTTCTTCGCCATGGCGATGCCGCCGCCGATCAGTTCGTGAATGTCAGTGACGGTGAAAGCAACGTGGTTGATGCCGGGTTTGCCGGGGCGGTTGAGGACAAATGTATTGTGGTGGTCGCCGATCTTCTGGCAGCGCATAAAGACGCCGTGTCCGGGATATTCGTCGCTGATCGAGAAGCCCATCTTCTCGGTATAGAAGGCGCGCATGGCGGCGAAGTCGTTGGCGAACAGGACGACATGGCCGATATTGATCGGATGCGCCTGGTCGTGGATCGGCGAGCGCTTGTTGACGCGGTTATGCGAGCCCGGCGCGTTGGGCAAGGTCGGCTCGACCTTGAGCGGCGTCCGCTTGGTCACCCGGAAGGCGAGACTCATGCCGTTCGGATCGGTGACGCGCGGCAGGCCGTCGGCGCCGACCTTGTAGCTCGGCAGCGATTTCAGCCGCGACAAGGTCTCGTCGAGTTCCGCCTGGCTGGCCGCGCCCCAGACCACTTCGCGCACCGTCTTGCCGCCTTCGATCGCCGGCGGCAGATCGGCCGCATCGATCGGACGGGCGATGGCTTCGGCGCCGTCCCGGGTGCGATAAACGATTTTGCCGGCATCGGCGCTGACCTCGGTCAGCCCCCAGTCGGCGAGGAAGCGCTTGGCTTCCGCCATATCCTCAACGCCAAAAACAACGGCATCGATGCCCATTAGCGACATGTCATAAACTCCCTCGTCCCGGCCGGACCGGATACAGCAACAAGTCAGAAGCGGCCGCCACCGCATGAGCGGCGGCCGCTGGAGCCGTCATGCGACCTCAGCCGCGCTTGACCTTGGCGAGCGGATGATCCGGCGGATAGGTCGGCGTCACCGGCTTGGGCGAACCGATCATCACCATCATGATCGCGTCTTCCTCGCCGATGTTGATTTCGCCGCGATAAACGCCGGGCGGCACCGAGACGCAATCGCGCTCATTGAGGATGGTCTCGAAATACTCGCCGTCCTTCTCGACCATGACCTTGATCTTGCCCCGCAGCACGAAGAAGACTTCCTCGGCATCGGTGTGCAGATGCATCGGGCCTTCGCCGCCGGCGGGAATGATCATGTTCGACAGCGTGAAATGCTCGGCCGGGATCACATTCGTGTCCTTCGCGACGCCCGTGCCGCCGGTGCCGATGAAGCGCTTCTGCGCGCGACGATACTTCGGATCGAAATCGGCCTGGAACTTGAGCGCGTTCCAGTCATAGGCGCGGTCCGAGACGCGGGCGACGCGGCTCTTCATCCAGTCTTCGAAGCTTGCGCCTTCGGGGCGGTCCCAGGACCGACGGGTCACATCATCCATGTTTCAACTCCTTGGTATGCCGGGTTTACTGTTCGCTGGTCTTCAACGTGCCGAATGACGCGCCTGCGTCCCTCCGGCACCATCCACTTCGCCCACGGCCTTGAAGCCGAGGTCACGTGAAATAGCTTGCGCCGTCGCCACGACTTCCGCGGTGAGCGGGCCTTGCAGATCCGTTTCGGTGGTCAGCAAGGCGACAGCCGAGATGTTGATGGCGGCGATGATCTGGCCACTGGTGTCGCGCACGGGCGCCGCGACGCTGGCAACGCCGGGCTCGTAGCCCGAAACCTGCACGACCACGCCATTGGCGCGATCGGTGGCGAGCTGGGCATCGAGATCGGCGAGGCTGCCCTGCCCGGCTTCGCCGGAATAGGGCTGGTCGCGATAGAGATCGCGCACTTCGTCGGAGCTCAGGCCCGACAGCAGAATGCGTCCCATCGTGGTCGCGCGCGCCGGCAGCCGGGTGCCGACATGAACGGTGCTGGCGATCGAGCGCCGCGTGGCGACGCGGGCGAGATAAACCACGTCGCGCCCCTGCAGTTCCCCGAGATGAGCCGACCAGCCGGTGCGGTCACGCAGACGCACGAGATGCGGCGTCGCGACTTCGACCAGATCGCGCGATGCCAGGTAGCCATAGCCGAGGCGGAGGACTTCCGGACCCAGCGCGTAGGTCTTGGTGTCGGCGTCGAAGACGACAAAGCCCATGTGGCCGAGCGTGAACAGCAGCCGGTAGGCCGAGGACCGCGTGACGCCTAGCGCCGCTGCGACTTCCGACAAGGTGAGACCGCGAGTCTCGCCCGACAGGCGCTGAAGAATCGTCAGACCGCGAATGAGCGCCGGCACGAGGTAGCGCTCGTCGCTCGGCACGCCCGAGGCGGCACTGAGCGTTGAATTCTCGGGCGAAGTCTCGTTCCTGGCCATCGCGCGCCATTCAATTTGTTGCGCTAATTAAACATCGTATACCAGATAAAACTATTTTTTGGAAAGCGGAAATTGCAGGCAGTTTAAAAAGACCGTCCAGCCGCGTCGCCAACGAGAGATAGAACAGCCAAAATCCCCTGTGCTGTCGCGCCGCAGTGCAAACAAATGGTGCATTGCACGATGAAATTTCGATCATCGCGCGGATTGACTCGCTCCGCGTTCAGGTGTGAACTTGTTTAAAGTACGAACGACAAGTTCATATTTGAACAAATCGGAGTGAACGCTAGGTGACTGTGACCTCGACCGTTCTTCAACTGCGCGATGTGGCACGCCGCTTCCCCGGTCGGTCCGCGGGTGCGCCGCCGTTCACGGCCGTCCGCGATTTGTCCTTTAATGTCGGGGAAGGTGAGTTTGTCTCGGTCGTCGGACCGTCGGGTTGCGGCAAGAGCACCCTGCTCAATCTCGTCGCCGGTCTCGACCAACCCAGCGAAGGCACTGTTTCTCTGCATGGCGTCGAGGTCGCGGGCCCGAGTTCGCATGTCGGCTTCATGTTGCAGAAGGACTTGCTGCTGCCCTGGCGCACGGTCCTGCACAATGTGGAGTTCGGCCTCGAAGCGCGCGACATGCCGGCGGCCGAGCGCCGCGAGCGCGCCATGCGCGAACTCAAGCGTTGCCGCCTGACCGAATTCGCCGATCGCTATCCCTACCAGATCTCCGGCGGCCAGCGGCAGCGCGCGGCGCTCGCCCGCACGCTCGCCATCAATCCCGATGTGGTGCTGCTCGACGAGCCGTTCTCGGCGCTCGATGCGCAGACCAAGCTGGTGCTGCAGAAGAGCTTCGCCGCGACCATCGCCGGGTCGAACCTCACCACCCTGCTCATCACCCACGACCTCTCCGAAGCCGTCGCAATGTCGGACCGCATTCTGGTCATGAGCGACGGCCCCGGCCGCATCGTCGAAGAGATCAATGTCGGCCTGCCCGACCGCGACAATCCGATCGCCCGCGCCGGCACGCCGCGCGCCAGCGAAATCATCAAGCATCTGTTCCACGCCCTGCATCTCGGCGAGCGCGAAGATGCGTGAGCGCCGTCAACGACAATCGCCCGCACAACACCAAACGTCATCCAGTCAACACAAGGGGAGTTCACTGACATGAAGATCACGCGCCGCGCCGCACTTGGCGGCCTCATTGCCACCGCCGCCATCCGCCCGGCTTTTGCCGCGCCGGAAAAGATCACCTACCTGTTCCCGGCGCCGAGCTTCCTGCCGGCCTTCCTGCCGTTCCAGCTTGCGCTCAAGCGCGGCTACTACGCGAAGAACAATGTCGAAGTGACCTTCCAGACCGGCAAGGGCGGCGCCGACGTCGCCCAGCAGGTCGGTGCCGGCAATGCCGATATCGGCGGCGGCCTCGGCGAAACCTCGATGATCGTGCGGCCGAACGGCCTGCCGGTGCGCGCGGTCGCGCAGCTCGGCTCGCACCCGCTGTTCACGCTCGTCACCCGCAAGGAAGTCGGCATGAAGGGCTTCGCCGACCTCAAGGGCAAGAAGCTCGGCGTCATCGGCTATCAGGACACCGGCTACTACGCCCTGCTCGCCGTGCTCGCGGCCAACGGCATCAAGCGCGACGAACTGCAGATCCAGGCGGTCGGCCCCGCCGGCGTGACCCAGCTCATGATCGCCAAGTCGCTCGACGGCATCATGGCCGTGCCGGAATGGGCGGTGGCAATCGAAACCGGCGGCGTGCCGCTCGATTACTTCCCGATCGAAAAGACCTTCCCGGCGATGGCGCAGGCCATCCTCACCTCGGACAAGATGGTCAAAGAGCGTCCCGCGGCCGTCGGCGGCTTCGTCAAGGCCGTGCTGCAGGCGATGCGCGACAGCATGGCCGACCCGGTCGCCGCGGCGAAGGACTACGTCGCCCAGGTGCCGCAGCACACCGGCAAGGAAAAGGAAATCGAAACCATCCTGAACCGCTACGTGAAGGAAGTGTACGCCACCACGCCGGCGTCGGCGCTCGGCAGCTTCGATCCGAAGCGGATCAAGCAGGTTCAGGACTTCTACGTCCAGAACAACATCATCCAGTCGGCCGTGCCGGTGGAAGATCTCTACACCAACCAGTTCGTGTCATGACATACGCGGAGACGGCGATGAGCAAACCGGCCAATCGCACCGTAACGCTGCAACGCCCGGCGCTCGCCCCCTCCGGGGGGCGGCTCTGGCGGCCCAGCTATGGCGCGCCGCTGGCCAGCGTCGCCGTCGCCGTCGTCGTGCTGATCGCCTGGCAATATCTGCCGCCGATGCTCGGGGTGCCGAAATACATCATCCCGCGCGTCAGCGATCTCTATCTGGAGATGATCCGTCTCTGGAATCAGGAGAATCTGCTCAAGCACTTCATGTCGACGGCGTCGATGTCGATCGTCGGCTTCGTGCTCGGCGGCCTGCTCGGGGCCGTGTTCGGCTACGCGCTCGGCCTGCTGCCAACATGGGAGAAGGTGCTGTCGCCATACATCCTGGCGCTGCAGATCGCGCCGAAGGTCGCCTTCGCGCCGCTGTTCATTCTGTGGTTCGGCTATAACGCCTGGCCCAAGCTGATCGTCACCATCCTCGTGGTGTTCTTCCCGATCCTGGTGAACGTGCTGCAGGCCATGCGCATCATGGACCGCGATCTGGTCAACCTGGCGCGCGCCTACAACATGAGCAGGACCAAGATCTTCTTCAAGATCATGCTGCCGTTCTCGATGCCCAATTTGCTTGCTGGCCTGCGCATCGGCGCAACGCTCGCGGTGATCGGCATCACCGTCGGCGAACTGGTCGGCGGTGAAATCGGCCTCGGCTATCTCATCAGCTTCGGCCAGGGCCAGGCCAACACCGCCATGGTGTTCGACGCCATCGCCCTGCTTACCGTGATCGGCATCGCCATGTACTGGGCGGTGACCGCCATCGAAAGCCGCGTCCTGCACTATCTGCCGAAAGCGGCGGGCGCGCCCTCGACTAAGCCATGACCGTCACCGCCAACATCACCGACGTGATGGCGGGCCGCGAAGCAGGCATCGGCTTCCTGCGCCGCCCGGGCACCAGGCGCGGCGACACGATCGTGCTGTTGCACGGCATCGGCAGCAATGCCGGCAGTTTCGAGCCGCTGTTCGGTACGCTGCCGGAAGCGTTCGACGCGATCGCCTGGCACGCGCCGGGTTATGGCGGCTCGCGGTCGGTGGTGGCTTCCTTCCCGCGGCCGGATGACTACGCCGACGCCTTGCTGAGCTTTATCGATGCCCTCGGTCTCGAGCGCGTCACGCTGGTTGGCCATTCGCTGGGATGCCTGTTCGCCGGCAGCTTCGCCGCGCGCCACCCCGTGCGCGTCAGCGCGCTCGCGCTGCTATCACCGGCGCTCGGCTATGGAGTCAAGGCCGGCGAGACGATGCCGGAAACCGTGCAGGGCCGCATCGACGAACTGCGCGCGCTTGGCGCGCGCGACTTTGCCGCCAAACGCGCGGCGCGACTTGTTTATCAGCCCGAGGCCAAACCCGCTGTGCTCAATGCCGTGCGTGAGGCCATGGCGGCCGTCGATCCGGTCGGTTACATGCAGGCCGCGCGCGCGCTCGGCGCAGGCGACCTGCTGGCCGACGCGGCCAGCCTGTCCATGAACACGCTCGTGGCGGTTGGCGCTCATGATGTCATTACGCCGCCGGCCAACGCGCGCAAGCTTTACGACGCACTGCCTCGCCCGGCCGGTTACCACGAAATTCCCGGCGCAGGCCATGCCCTGCCGCAGGAGAACCCCGCGGCCGTGGCCGGTCTGCTGGTCAACCTGATCGAGGCTTCCGATGCTTGAACGCGTCGATGAAACCGCGGCGGAAGCCGGCGGCGATCCTTACGTCTCGCCGCCGGTGCAGCGCGCCGCCCGCCTGCTGCGCCATATCGCCGAAGGCGACCGCGTCACCAACATGTCGCGGACGGCGCGCGAACTCGGCATCAACCGCACCACATTGCTGCGGCTCCTGCACACGCTCGAGGTCGAGCGCTTCATCGAAGCGCTGCCGGACGGCCAGGGCTGGCGCATCGGCATCGGCCTGATCGGACTGACGGCGCAAGCCTTCTTCTCCGAAGACCTGGTGCAGACCGCGGTGCCGGTGCTGACGCGGCTCACCGAAAACCTGAGCCTGTCGTCGCATCTCGGCGCGCTCGACGGCCAGGAGATCGTCTATCTCGCGCGCCGCGTGCCGAACCACACCTTCGCCAGCAATATCCGCGTCGGCAGCCGCCTGCCCGCCCATGCCGCCAATATGGGCCGCATTATTCTCGCGCATCTGCCGCCGGACAAAGTCGATCGGCTCTATGCCGGAACGGTGCTGAAGGCGGTGACCGCGCGAACGCCGACGACGCTTACGCAGCTCCACGCCCAACTCGATGTTGACCGCAAGGCGGGGCTCGCCTGGAGCGAGGGCAATTTCGAGGCCGGCATCAGCTCGGTCGCCGCGGCGATTTTCGACGCGACGGGCACGCCGATCGCCGCGCTCAATGTCATCGGTCACGCCGCCGACTTCGCCGGCGGGGCCCGGCACAATCAGCTCGCCGTCGAAGTCGCGGCGGCGGCCCGTGAGATTTCGCAACGTCTCGGCTGGCACGCCAGCGCCGCACCGCGCGCGGCCAGCAACGGCGGTTGAGAGGCAACGATGGATCTGGGCCTTGCCAATACTTGCGCGGTGGTGACGGGCGGAACGTCCGGCATCGGGCTTGCGGCCGCGCGCATCCTCATCGAGGAAGGCGCGCGCGTCGCCATTTGCGGCCGCGATGCGGATCGCCTCGCCGCCGCCAAGGCCAAGCTCGATACGGTGAAGCCCGGCGCCGTGCTGGCGGAGCGCTGCGATGTGCTCGACGGCGGCGACGTCAATGCCTTCGCCGACAAGGTGAAGGGCTGGAGCGGCGGCAAGCTCGACCTTCTGGTCAACAATGCCGGCCAGGGCCGTGTCTCCAAGTTTGCCGACACCACCGACGCGCAATGGCGCGAAGAACTCGATCTGAAGTTCTTCAGCCAGATCCTGCCGCTGCGCGCCTTCAAGCCGCTGCTCGACGCTGCGCCCGCGCCGGCGATCGTCGCCGTCAATTCGTTGCTGTCGCTGCAGCCCGAGCCGCACATGGTGTGCACCTCGGCGGCGCGCGCCGGCGTGCAGAACCTGCTCAAATCGCTTGCCACCGAATTTGCGCCGCGCATCCGCGTCAACACCATCCTTCTCGGACTCGTCGATTCCGGCCAGTGGCAGCGCCGCTTCGAGGCGCGCGCCGACAAGAGCCTGACGCGCGAGGAATGGTTCACGGCGCTGGCGCGCGACAAGCACATCCCGCTGCAACGGCTCGGCGCGCCGGACGAACCGGCCCGCGCCATCGTGTTCCTCGGATCGCCAGCCGCGAGCTACATCACCGGCGCCAGCCTGGAAGTCTCCGGCGGCGTGTCACGTTTCATCTAAGGCCCGGGTCATAGAGTCATGAACGCTCCCATCGTCGTCACCGAGCGACTAAGTTCACAAAGCGCCGTAACGACCGAGCCGGTCGGCGACGCCATCGCGCGCGCGCTCGCCGACATGGGCGTCACCGTGGTGTTCGGCGTCATCTCGATCCACAACATGCCGATCCTCGACGCCATTGCGCGCCAGGGCCGCATCACCTTCGTGCCGGCGCGCGGCGAAGCCGGCGCCATGAACATGGCCGATGCCTATGCGCGCGTATCGCGCAGCCTCGGTGTCGCCATCACCTCGACCGGCACCGCCGCCGGCAATGCCGCCGGCTCGCAGGTCGAAGCGCTGACCGCCGGTTCGCCGGTGCTGCACATCACCACCCAGATCGACCGCGAATTCGCCGACCGCGACCGCGCCGCCATACACGACGTGCCGCGACAGCCCGACATGCTGAAAGCGGTGAGCAAGGCCTATCACCGCATCTGGGAGCCGAGCGCCGCGGTCGAGACGCTGCTGGCGGCGACCCGCGACGCGCTGACCGCGCCGACCGGCCCGGTGTCGCTGGAAATCCCCGTGGACGTGCAGCGGCTGCCGACGGCCAAGCGCACCGTCTCAGGCTGGCCGAGCGTCGATTTGAGAAAGCCCGACGATGCCGCGCTCGATGCGCTGGCGGACCGGGTGCGCAACGCCAAACGTCCGATGCTGTGGCTCGGCGGCGGCGCCCGCGGCGCCGCGACGGCGGCAACGGCTCTGGCCGATCGCGGCTTCGGCATCGTCACCTCGACCAATGGCCGCGCCGTGGTGCCGGAAGATCACGCCAGCAGCCTCGGCGCCTTCAACATGACGCCGGATGCCGTCGGCATTTACGCCAAGTGCGATCTCATGATCGTGGTCGGCTCGCGCCTGCGCGGCAACGAAACGCAGAACAACCGCATGCCGCTGCCGCCGCTGGTACAGATCGACGCCGATGTCGGCCAGGGCGGCCGCAATTACCCGGTCGAGCAATTCATCGCCGGCGATGCCCGTTTTGCGCTCGAAGGCTTGCTCAGCCGCCTGCCCGGCAAGCTCGATACCGATGGTGGTTTCCTCAAGGACATCGGTGCGGCGCGCCAGTGCTCCGAAGCGGCCCTGCACAAGGTGCTCGGACCTTACGTGCCGCTCGCCGATGCGCTCAGCGCCCGCGTGTCAAAGAACGGCCATCCGTGGGTGCGCGACGTCACCATCTCGAACAGCACCTTCGGCAACCGCTATGTCCGCCTCGCCGCACCGCATCTCGGTGTGCACGCGCTGGGCGGCGGCATCGGCCAAGGCATCGCCATGGGGATCGGCGCCGCCCATGCCGGCGTCAAGGCCAAGACCATCGCCTTGATCGGCGACGGCGGCGCGCAATTGATGATCGGCGAACTCGCAACCGCCGTCGAGATGCAGGCCAACATGGTATTCGTGCTGATGAACGACAAAGGCTATGGCGTCATCCGCAACATCCAGGATGCGCAATATGGCGGCCGCCACGTCTATTCCAACATCCTGACGCCGGACTTTGCCCTGCTCTGCGCCGCGGTCGGCCTGCCGCATGTGCGCGTCTCCGATATGGCCGCGTTCGAGCCGATACTCGATCGCGCCCTTGCCGCGCCCGGTCCGTGCCTCATCGAAGTCGACATGGTCGCTATTGGTCCGTTTGGCGCGAGCTTTGCCGGTCCGCCGGCAGGCGCCGCCGGGAAGACAGCATGATGGCAAAGAAGATGACGCGATTGGGGTTGATCGGCGCTGGCGGCATTGCCGAATTGGCGCTGACGTCGCTCGTCAAGGCGCTCGATGCGCCGCTCGATCATGTCGCCATCCTGGTGCCCGCGGATGCCGCGCCGCAGGCCCGCGTCTTGCTGGAGCGTTGCGGTCCTGCGCTCGCTGCCGCGACTGCGGTCCACTCCGACCTCAAGGCCCTGCTCGCCGACCGTCCCGATGTTGTCGCCGAATGCGCCGGCCACGTCGCGGTGCGCGATTACGGCGCGACGGTTCTCGAAGCCGGCTGCGATCTCATCGTCATTTCCATCGGCTCGCTCGCCGACGACGCCATTCGCGGCAGACTTGAAGCGGCGGCAAAATCCGGCGGCGGCCGGCTGGTTTTGCCGGCCGGTGCGGTTGGCGGCATTGATGCGTTGGCCTCGGCCAGATTGTCCGGACTCGAAGAGGTCATTTACACCGGGCGCAAGCCGCCCAAGGCCTGGAAGGGCACGCCGGCGGAGAAGCTGCTCGATCTCGACACGCTCAAGGACGCGGCGGTCTTCTTCGAAGGCTCGGCGCGCGACGCGGCGCAGACCTACCCGTTCAACGCCAATGTCGCCGCCACGCTGGCGATCGCCGGCATCGGGCTCGACGCGACCAAGGTGCGTCTGGTCGCCGATCCGGGCGTCACCCGCAACGTTCACGAATTCGCGGTGCGCTCGGGCTGCGGCGATTTCTCGGTGCGACTCGAAGGCCGCCCATCGGCTTCCAATCCGAAAACCTCGCAGCTCGCCGGCTACAGCATGGCGCGCGAGTTGATCAACCGCGTCGGCGCGGTGGCGATCTGAGAGGGACCATGGACCAGAAAGTCACCTTCCAGGACAAGCTCTATATCGGCGGCGAATGGCGGCGCGGCCGCGGCGCCGACATCACCTCTAACTTTCCAGCCGACGGCTTGCACAACGCCACCCTGCCGGGCGCTTCGGTGGAAGATGTCGATCTCGCCATCGAGCGCGCGCAGGATGCGGTCAACGACCCGGCCTGGCGCAAGCTCCTGCCGCACGAGCGCGCGAGCTATCTCTACAAAATCTCGGAGGGCATTGCTCGCCATGCCGATCGCATCTCGCATGTGCAGTCGCGCGACACCGGCAAGACCCTGACCGAGACCCGCGCGCTGGCCATGAGCGCCTCCGGCACCTTCCGCTACATGGCGGCGGCGCTGGAGACGATGGAAGACGCCCTCACCCCGTCACGCGGCAATTATCTCACCTTATCGGTGTATGAGCCGCTCGGGGTCACCGCCGGCATCACGCCGTGGAATTCGCCGATCGCGTCGGACGCCCAGAAGGTCGCCCCGGCGCTCGCCGCCGGCAACGCCATCCTGCTCAAACCGTCGTCGTGGAGCCCGCTGGTCTGCCTCGAACTCGCGCGCGTCATCGAGGAAGCCGGTCTGCCGAAGGGCCTGTTCTCGACCTTGCCCGGCGCAGGCTCGATCGTCGGCGAGCGCATTGTCACGCACAAGGCGATCAAGAAGGTGTCGTTCACCGGCGGCACCGCGACCGGCCGCGACATCGCCCGCAAGGCGGCCGACAAGCTGATGCCGGTGTCGCTCGAACTCGGCGGCAAGTCGCCGACCATCGTGTTCGCCGACGTCGATCTCGACCTCGCCGTGGCCGGCGTGATGTTCGGCATCTTCTCCTCGACCGGGCAATCTTGCATCGCCGGCTCGCGGCTGTTCGTCGAACGCGGCATTTACGATGCCTTCGTCGCCAAGCTTGTCGCCGCGACCGAGCGGCTCAAGGTCGGCCATCCGTTCGAGGCAACGACCCAGGTCGCGCCGCTGATCCGGCCGAAGCATCGCGACGAGATCGAGGACCATGTCGCCAAGGCGCGCGCCGACGGCGGCAAGATACTCACCGGCGGCGAACGCCCGTCCGGCAGCGACTACAAGGACGGCACCTATTATCGTCCGACCATCATCGCCGGTCTCGGCAATGACTCGCGGCTATGCCGCGACGAGGTGTTCGGGCCGGTGCTCGCCGTGTTGCCCTTCGACAACGAGGACGATCTTATCCGTCAGTCGAACGACAACGACTACGGCCTTGCCTCCGGCGTCTATACGCGCGATTTCCCGAAAGCCTGGCGCATCGGCCGGGCACTCGACACCGGCACGGTGTGGATCAACACCTACAAGCAGTTCTCGATCTCGACGCCGTTCGGCGGCACCAAGGATTCCGGCCTCGGCCGGGAAAAGGGCCGCGACGGCATCCGCGCCTGGATGGCGCAAAAATCCATTTACTGCGACCTCTCCCAGGCGCCGCACCCCTGGGCCAAAAGTGCGCTGTAAGGAATGAGTCATGGGCGAAGCCGCTGAAATGACCAAACCGCAGACGGTCGCCGCGCCGCGTCCCGGCGAGCAGACCTTCGACGTGCGTCTGCGCGCCCTGATCTGGGAAGCGCCGGGCGTGCTGTCGCTGGAGCTCGCGTCGCTCGACGGCAAGCCGCTGCCCGCCTTCGAGCCCGGCGCGCATATCGACGTCAAACTGCCCGACGGCACCTTGCGGCAGTATTCGCTGTGCGGCGATCCGAATGATCTGTCGCATTATCGCCTCGGCATCCGTGCCGTCACCGGCGGGCAATCGTCAGGCTTCGTGCATCGCCGGCTGCGTCCCGGCGACGTCCTGACCGTCTCGACACCGCGCAACAATTTTCCGCTGGTCGCATCCAAGGACTACATCTTTGTCGCCGGCGGCATCGGCGTCACGCCCTTCATCCCGATGATGCGGGAATTGAGCGCCAGGAAGGGGTCGTGGACCCTGCTCTATTGCAACAAGCGCAACGAAGACGCGCCGTTCCTGAAGGAAATCGAGGCACTGGGCGGCACCTTGTCGCTGCATGCGAGCGAAGCCGGCACCCGGCTCGACGTCGCGCAGCGACTGACGACGCCGCAGGCTGACACCGTGGTTTATTGCTGCGGCCCCGAGAAGCTGATGCTGGCCGTCGAGGAAGTCACCGCCGGCTGGCCGGAAGGCACGGTGCATTTCGAATGGTTCGCGCCGCGCTCGCGCCCGAGCGACCAAGTGAGCGGCGCCTTCGAGGTGGTGTGCGCGGTCTCCGGCATCACGCTGAGCGTGCCGCCCGAAAAATCGATTCTCGAAGTCATGACGGAAGCCGGCATCGACGTGCCGCGCTCCTGCGAACAGGGCATTTGCGGCACCTGCGAGTGCCGCATCATCGAAGGCGAAGCCGACCACCGCGACAGCATCCTGTCGTCGTCCGAGCGCGCCGCCAACCAGACCATGATGACCTGCGTGTCGCGCGCCAAGGGCGCGCGGCTCGTGCTCGATATCTGAAGGAGGTATGCGATGCCTGACTATCGTTACCCGTATCTCGACCCGCACCAGAGCCGCACGGCCGAGCCGACCGCCTGGCAGCAGGAACTCGCCAACGCCATCGAGAGCGTGTTCACCAAAGGAGCGCGCGAGCTCGATGAGGTCGTCGCCGGCATGAACAAGACGCGCGTCCGGCCGCTCGACGGCGGCGACTGGACCGAAGAGAAATTCACCACGCTGATGCGCGAACTGGGAGCCTGAGCCATGTCAGTCACCGCTCTTGATACTCGCAAGCCGGCTTCCACCACGCCGCCGGCCGGCCCGACCGATCAGCAGGTCCAGCAATATCTGCGCACCGGTCTGCGCAATCGCTGGTGGGCCGTGCTTCCCTCGCGCTTCGTCGAGACCGGCGGCAAGCCGCTCGGCATCATGCGCCTCGGCGAAAAGCTGGTGCTGTGGCGCGACTCCCGCGGCGAAATCCATGTGCAGGCCGACCGCTGCCCGCACCGCGCCGTGCCGCTGTCGCGCGGCATCAACGAGGGCGATCGCCTGCGCTGCAATTATCATGGCGTCGAAGTCGGACCCGACGGCAAGGTGCTGAGCGTGCCCGGACAGCCGGGCTGCCCGCTCGAAGGCAAGAAGGCGGTGAAGACCTATCCGAGCCGCGAAATCTCCGGCGCGATCTTCGTCTGGTTCGGCGACGCACTGCATGAAGAAGCCGGCGCTTTCGAGCCGCCGGCGGAAATCTCGGCGCCGGACTATTCGAGCTTCCTCTGCTACGCCGACTGGGAAATGCCGTGGCGCTACGCCTTCGACAACCTGATGGATCCCATGCATGGCACGTTCCTGCATGCCAATTCGCACACGATGTATCAGGGCGACACCCAGGCGCATTTCGTCACGCGCGACACCGACCATGGCTTCTTCTTCGAGAAGAGCGGCCAGCGCGATGTGAATTTCGACTGGAGCGAACTCGTGGATAACGGCGCGCTTTATGTGCGCCTCGAAATCCCCTACCCGCCGTCGGGCGGCCCGGGCGGCAATTTCGGTATCACCGGTTTCGGCACGCCGATCGACGAAGACCGCATGTGCGTGTTCTTCTGGCGCACCCGCAAGGTGTCCGGCTGGCAGCGCGACACCTGGCGCTTCCTGTACAAGACCAATCTCGAGAAACGCCACTGGCACGTGCTCGAGCAGGATCGCGAGATGCTGGACGGGCTCAAGCCGGGCCTCGAGAAGTTCGAAATGCTGTACCAGCACGATGCCGGCGTGATCCGCCTGCGCCGCTATCTGGCGCAGCAGGCGCGCCAGCAGCTGGCCGACCTCCAGGCCGCGGGAAAGATGTGATGAAAGCCGGGACGTCGGCGGGCCTCACGCGCCGAACCGCTCTGACGCTCCTCGCCTCGGCCGCCGCCGCGCCGCGCATGGCGTTCGCGGCGGGCGTGCCTTCCGGCTTCCCCAAAAGCCAGATGACGCTGGTGGCGCCGTTTACCGCCGGCGGACCGATCGACGTGCTGGCGCGGTTGCTGGCGCAGGAATATCAGGCGCGCTCCGGCGTCGCCGCCATTGTCGAGAACAAGACCGGCGGCGCCGGCAACATCGGCATCGACTACGTTCGCAAGGCTACGCCCGATGGCACGACCTTGCTCGTCATTCCCGCCGGCAACCTCACCATCAACCCGACCTTGATGCCGGACATGCGCATGGACGTGCTGCGGGACTTCGCGCCTGTTGCGTTGCTCGCCAGTGCGCCGAATGTCTTCGTCGCGTCGAAGATGCTCGGCGTTACGTCGATCAAGGAACTGATCGACAAGGCCAAAACCGCCAAGCTGACCTATGGCAGCCCCGGCGTCGGCAGCCAGTTGCATCTCGCCATGGAGCTCTTCAAGGAAAAGACAGGCGCGAACCTGACGCACGTGCCCTACCGCGGCTCGTCGCAGGCGCTGACCGATCTGCTCGGCGGCCATATCGACGTGCTGGCGACCAATCTTCCTGCGGTGCTCGGCAACATCAACGAGAAGACAGTGGTGCCGCTTGCGATGACTACGGCCGCACGCAGCGCGCAGGCGCCCGAGGTGCCGACGCTGGCGGAAGCCGGCGTTGAAGGCATCGACGTCACGTCGTGGTACGGCATGCTGGCGCCGAAGGCGGTGCCCGCGGGCACGATTGAGGCATTGTTCGCGGCGACCAAAGACGTCCTCGAGCAGCCGGAGATGAAGGACAAGCTGCAGGCGCAGGGCCTCGCGGTGTCGATCGAACCGCCGCAGACGCTCGCCGCGCGGATCGAGCGTGAAACCGCGCAATGGGCCGACATCATCAGGAAACGCAGCATCACGATGCAGTAAGGCGACGCCTGCGGGCGGGCCCAAACGCACCAATCTTTCGGAAGGTCGGCAGGAATGGTGGGCGAGGTAGGACTCGAACCTACGAAGGCATAGCCAGCGGATTTACAGTCCGCCCCCTTTGCCGCTCGGGACACTCGCCCCCGATCCCCAACACATGACCTTCGGTCATGAAACCGCCTAGACCATTGATCCCGATGGACAATCGGGCTTTCCGGACCGGACGGATCGCGGGGATGGCAGGGGTTATGGGGCAGGCACCCCGCCTAAGTCAATGGACCGTTGCCGGAAATTGCCCGGACCCCGCTGTTCCGGACGTCCGGGATCCGTCCCGGCGCATGATCTTGTCCGAAAACCGGTCCCACTTTTCGGGATCATGCGCTAGATGTCCGCGGATGAGCAAACGTCCCCCATTCCCCGGCCCTGGTCCCGCAAAATCCGCGCCCCGAAGTTCCAAGCCGGGCGCCAAGCCCGGCGCCACCCGCGAGCAGGTCGAGCGCCGCGAGCGCTTCACCCGCGCCCGCCGCGAGGACCTGCGCGCCGCGTCCGGCGACGACGATCTCGTCATTCTCTATGGCTGGCACACGGTCACGGCGGCGCTGCGCAACCCGAAGCGGCGCCTGCGCCGCCTGCTGGTCACCGACAACGCCGCCCGCCGCCTCGAGGAAGAAGGCATCGCCGCCGCCATCGCGCCGGAAATCGTGCGCCCCTCGGCCATCGACGACCGCCTGCTGCCCGACGCCGTCCACAACGGCCTCTATCTGGAGGCCGATCCCCTGCCCTCGCCGGCGATCGAGGCCGTGCCGCCGCGCGGCACCGTGCTGGTGCTCGACCAGATCACCGACCCGCACAATGTCGGCGCGATCTTCCGCTCGGCGGCGGCCTTCGCCGCCACCGCCATCGTGACGACGCAGCGCCATTCGCCGGACGCCACCGCGGCGCTCGCCAAGGCCGCCTCCGGCGCGCTCGAACTGGTGCCGCTCGTTACCGTGCAGAATCTCGGCCGCGGCCTCGCCGCGCTGAAGGAGCGCGGCTTCATGGTGGTCGGCCTCGATTCCGACGGCGACGCCGACCTGCCGGAGATGACGTTGCGCAAGCCGCTGGCGCTGGTGCTCGGCGCCGAGGGCAAGGGCCTGCGCCAGTCGACGCGCGAATTGTGCGACAAGGTCGCCCGCATCGACATGCCGGGCGATATCAAGAGCCTCAACGTCTCGAACGCCGCGGTGCTGTCGCTCTACATCGCCAGCCGGGCGTGAGGGTCATGGTTTGGATTGAATCGCCACGCACTCTTTTCACCTCTCCCACAGGGAGAGGTCGGCACGCGAAAGCGTGCCGGGTGAGGGGTTACAAACTATCGGGTTCATCGAGGTCCCTCACCCCAGCCCGTAGGGCGCAATAGCGTCAGCGTATTGCGCCGCTTTTTCTAACGCGCCCTACGGCACCCCCCCCAAAAGCAAACGGCGAGCCCCCCAGCCCGCCGTCGCCGCCCACTAGCTCTCGAATAAACTTCAGTTCAACCGCGCGCCGGGTTTGCCGAGCGCGCCCTTGCGATAAAGCTGAATGGTCATGCGATCCGGCCCGAGAATGGTGATCTCGGCATCGGCCTGGATGACGCGCTTCTCGCCCTTGTCCGGTTTGCCTTTGCGCACGACGCCTTGCGCATCGCCGGACGGCGGCTCGACAATGACCTTGCTGTCGCCCTTGCTGTCATCGACGACGGTGTAGCGCTCGACCACGCGCGGCGGCAGGTCGACGTAACGTTTCGTCTCCACCACCTTCGGCTTCCTGTAGACGACCCTCGTCGTGTTGACGGTCGAGGCCTTCGGCTGCGGCGTCGGCGCCGGCGCGGCGCGATGGACGCGGCGCGCGGGCCGTACGTTCTCCTCGCCGGGCCGGTGAATGACATAGGCGCCCGGCGCGACCTGAACGGCATAAGGCTGGCTCGGTGCGCGCCCTTGCCGCTCGTACGGATAAAGCGGCTGCGGCGCGGCCTGCACCGACGAATAATACTGCGCCTGCGCCGCACCGACGCCCAGCACGGTGGCGGCGAAGGCGAGCGCTGCGATTTTGATGCGCGTCAAGGTCATCGTTTCACTTCGGCGGCAAGAGGGGCAGGTATGGATTTTCCGGCGTGACATCGGCCGGCGGCATGATCACGCGCGGCGGATGCAGCGAGAGCGTGGACCATTCCCGGTAATAGGTCGGCGCCGGCGCGGCGATGCGCCGGGGCGCGTTGAGATCCTCGCGACGTCCGACCTTCGGCTTCTTGCCGGTGAACGGGAAATAGCGGCGGTTCTGCCACGGCGGCGCCCACCAGGCGCGATATTCAGTGCCGGGCTCGACGTCGTAGACGAGGAGCTGCGGCGCATGGACCGGCCACGACTCGTAATAGCCCGCGCGCCCGGACAGATCGCCCGCATGCGCCGCGGCCGCTCCGAAAGTTCCCGTCACAACAGCTATGGCAAGCAGGGCACGCATCGCAAGGCGATCCATCCATGATGTCTCGCCTCAACAATATACGAACGATTTACTCGGCCGCTTTCAATCGTCAGGTAACATTAACCCGGCCGGCTTTTCCACATACGCCCGGCCTTGATTTCGGCATCGTCATCCGCGACAAGACTCGCGGGGCTGACACCACGAGACCGCGGTTAAAGTTAATCGGAATGGCAGATCGCAAGTCCTTGTCTGGCAAGCCTTCCGTGAGCAAGCCTTCCGCCAGCAGCGCCGCAGCCCCCGCGCCGCGCGACAATTTCCGCCGACGCTACGATGACGTCGAGGGGCAACGCGACGCCCTGCTCGCGCGGCTGAACCGCCTCAGCACCGTGGCGCAGGCGCATCCCGGCCACAAGCGCGCGCTCAAGCTGCTCAACGAGAGCTTCCGCAAGGCCAAGCTGTCCCAGCGTTTGGCGGTTCTGCATGCGGCCGCCTGGTTGATCGACGTTCTGGAGCGGCTGGCCGTCAGTATCTGACGGCTACCTTTCCGGTACGGGCGTCCCTCCCCGTGCAGAAGTTGCCGAACTGTTAAAATCTGCCGCGCCCCGGCGGCCGTCTTCATTCGTGATATACCATAATATTTTCAATAACTTATACAATCCGCATTCGACAAAAGACGTAAGACGCGAGACGGACAGACGCGGTTGCGGACCGCAGCGTATCGCTAGCACCAAGGCGACTCCGACATAACAGACAATCACGGCGTCGCCCGACACACGACCATAACGTGTCAACTCAGGGGTAAACGCCTATGACAACGACCACCGCGTCCGGAGTCCAGGACCGCGGAATGACCGCCGACGAACGGCGAGTCATCTTCGCATCATCGCTCGGCACTGTTTTCGAGTGGTACGACTTCTATCTCTACGGCTCGCTCGCCGCGATCATCGGCGCGCAGTTCTTCAGCGATTATCCGCCGGCAACGCGTGACATCTTCGCACTGCTCGCTTTCGCCGCCGGCTTCCTCGTCCGTCCGTTCGGCGCCATCGTGTTCGGCCGTGTCGGCGACATCGTCGGCCGCAAGTACACCTTCCTCGTCACCATTCTCATCATGGGTATGTCGACCTTCATCGTCGGCCTGCTCCCCGGCTCCGCCACCATCGGCTTTGCCGCGCCGGTCATCCTGATCGCGCTGCGTCTGCTGCAGGGCCTCGCGCTCGGCGGCGAATACGGCGGCGCCGCGACCTACGTCGCGGAGCACGCCCCGCACGGCAAGCGCGGCTACTACACCTCGTATATCCAGACGACCGCCACGCTCGGCCTGTTCCTGTCGCTGCTGGTCATTCTCTTCACCCGCACGATCGTCGGTGAAAAGGACTTCGCGGCCTGGGGCTGGCGCGTTCCGTTCCTCGTCTCCGTGCTGCTGCTGGCCGTTTCGGTCTGGATCCGGCTCAAGCTCAACGAGTCGCCGGTCTTCCAGCGCATGAAGGACGAAGGCAAAGGCTCGAAGGCGCCGCTCACCGAAGCCTTCGGCAACTGGTCGAACGGCAAGATCGTGCTCATCGCCCTGCTCGGCGGCGTGATGGGCCAGGGCGTGGTCTGGTACACCGGCCAGTTCTACGCGCTGTTCTTCCTGCAATCGATCCTCAAGGTCGACGGTTACACCGCCAACCTGCTGATCGCCTGGTCGCTGCTGCTCGGCACCGGCTTCTTCCTGGTGTTCGGCGCGCTGTCCGACAAGATCGGCCGCAAGCCGATCATCCTCGGCGGCTGTCTGATCGCGGCGCTCACCTTCTTCCCGATCTTCAAGGCGATCACCAGCAACGCCAACCCGGCGCTGGAGAAAGCCATTGAGACCGTGAAGGTCGAGGTGGTGGCTGACCGTGCAGCCTGCGGCGACTTGTTCAACCCGGTCGGAACGCGCGTCTTCACCCGGCCGTGCGACACCGCCCGCGCCTACCTGTCGCAGCAGTCGGTCAAGTACTCGACCTCCTACGGCGCCGCCGGTTCGCCGGTTGTCGTGAAGGTCAACGGCACCGACGTTCCGTACGCCGCCGCCGCCGACAACGCCAAGGTTCTCGCCGCCGTTCAGGCCGCGGGCTATCCGAAGGCCGGCGACGCCAACATCGTGAAGATGGCGCATCCCTTCGACATCTTCCGCGCCGCACCCGCGGCGGTGATCGGCCTGCTGCTCATCCTCGTGATCTTCGTCACGATGGTGTACGGCCCGATCGCCGCGATGCTGGTCGAACTGTTCCCGACCCGTATCCGCTACACTTCGATGTCGCTGCCGTATCACATCGGCAACGGCTGGTTCGGCGGCCTCCTGCCGGCGACCGCCTTCGCCATCGTGGCCTCGACCGGCGATATCTATGCCGGCCTCTGGTACCCGATCATCTTCGCGTCGATCACGGTCGTCGTCGGCTTCTTCTTCCTGCCGGAGACGAAGGACCGCGATATCACGTCCTGATGACCCATAACGGCGGCGGCCGGAAACGGGCCGCCGCCGACCTTTCGCAACAAGACGCCCCGCGGCCGGCCAGCCACGGGGCGTTTTCATGTGTCCAAAGCCGCACCTGCCACATCCATGCCGGCCCGGTAACCGGACGCCACGCGGCACCAGGCAGCGCGCCGAGCTTGGCGCCATACAATTGATTTGGCACGCCTAATCCGCTATCCGGGCGTCACGCGCCGAGGCCGGCTTAGCTCAGCGGTAGAGCAGCGGTTTTGTAAACCGAAGGTCGGGGGTTCAATCCCCTCAGCCGGCACCACAGCCGTTCTGGCGGCGAATTCGGCGCCCGTCCGGCGATTTGGCCCAAAATTGAACCAATTGTCACACTCGCCGGGCACTCGGAACGCTTGTTCGCCGGTTCAAGAGTGTGCCAAACTGAGCATTGCTACCTACTCGTAATACTTCGGAGATCTAGCATGCCTCAGGGCACCGTGAAGTGGTTCAATCCGACCAAAGGCTACGGTTTCATCCAGCCGCAGGATGGCGGCAAGGATGTGTTCGTTCATATTTCGGCGGTGGAGCGCGCCGGACTTAGCACGCTGAACGAAGGTCAGTCCGTGCAGTTCGAACTGGTCGAAAACCGCGGCAAGACGTCGGCGGAGAACCTCAAGGTTAAGTAGCCTCGCAGCCCGGGGACACTTTCGACCTTTGATGAACTTCGACTTTGATGAACAATGCGAACCGTCGGGTCACCCCGGCGGTTATTAGTTATCCGTCCCGAGCTTGCGGCGGACCGGCCGTCACCGCGTGAGCTTCTCCAGTTCGGGGAACGGCTCCAGCGGCACGTCCTTGCACAGCGCGGCGACCTCGCGCGGCACATCCAGAAAACGATCGAGCCTGCCCGACACGAAAGTCGCGGCGCCGTCTTTCGCCGGCGCGTAGCTGCTGTCCGCCTTGCGCTCGCGATAGCGGATGCAGACGATGAAGCGATCGCCCTGCCCGACCTGCTTGAGCAGCGGCTGCGACGCCTGCGCGTTGCGCACGCCGACCGGCTGGTTGAGATAGGTGCGCAGGAAGGCCACGAGATCGTTCTTGTAGTTCACCGGCGCGACGTTCTGCGCATCCCAGCGCGCCTTCAGCTCCGCCGGGCTCGGCCCGACATCGTCCGAGATGCAACCGGCCAGAAAGAGCGCCGCCGTCAAGACCAGCCAACCTGCCCGCACCACCGCCTCCGACTGAATCATTGCCGGCGGCGACGCTAGCAAATTTCGCAACGCGACGCGCGGCGGGTCATGGCCGCGCGCCGCGTCATGCGCGCTACAAGGTCGAGACCTTGATACCGCCGAACACGCCGACGCCCGGCGCCTTCCAGCCGACCGGCACCTCGTAGCGCTTGTCGAACAGGTTGTCGACGCGGCCGAACACCGTGACCTGCTGGTTGACGACGTAGTTCGCGGCGATGTTGACCACCGTGTAGCCCTGGAAGTCGCGCGCCGGGAACCAGAGGCCCTGACGGTCGAAATCCATCCACGGACCGACATAGACGACGCTGGCCGACAGGCCGAGCGCATCATTGGCCTGGTACGAGGCCGTGAAATTGGCCTTGTGCTTGGGCCGGCGCAACAGCTCGGTGTTGGCGATCTCGTCGGTCGCGTCGGTGCGGGTGTAGTCGGCGTGGAAGCGCAGCCGCTCGCTCGCCTTGACGTCGACGAAGGCCTCATAGCCTTCGGTCTTGGCCTTGCCGACATTCACATAGGTGTTCACCGGCGCGAACACGTTGTTGATCAGATCCTTGATGTCGTTGCGGAAGTAGGTCACGCCGAAGCGCAGGCGGTCGCCGAGCAGCGGCTGCTCGAAGCCGAGCTCCCAGCCCCGGCTGGTTTCCGGCCGCAGATTCGGATTGCCGACGTAATTGAAATCGCCGACGCCGTAGAGCTCGTACAAGGTCGGCGCCTTGAAGGCGGTGCCGTAGCTGCCCTTCAGCTTCGTCTCGGTGCCCGGCACCAGGAAAGCCGGCGCGACGCGCCAGGTGTTGTGGCTGCCGAACTTGTCGTCGTCATCGACGCGCACGTTGCCGACGATGAAGAAGCGTTCGGCGAACTGCGACTGCAGCTCGGCATAGCCGGCGGTGTTGCCGTTCTTGGCCGAATAGGACAACGGCGCGCCGCCGAACATCGCATAGGTCTGCGTATTGGCGCGCTCGCTCGAGCGCTCGGCGCCGAGCACGAGGGTGTGCCCTTTGGCGACGGCCACCTCGCCGCGCCAGTTGACCGCGGTGCGCGTGCCGTCATTGGTCGTCGGCGGGTTGGTGTTGGGGTCCTGGTTGGTGCGACGGTTGTCGGCGATGTTGACGCCGAGCGTATTGATGAAGCGGCCGTCGAGCGCGGCATAGACGGCCTCGGCGCGCCCGAAGAACGCCTTGTTGCCGTAGTCGGATCGGGTCGCATAAGGCGACGACGGAAACGCGGTCGGATCGTCGTTGGAATATTTCAGCCGGATATCGGTGTAGCGGCCGATCAGATTGACCTTGAGATCGTCGGTGACCTTGGCGCCGAGCCGCGTCGAATAAGTCATGTTGTCGTAGGAATTCGGATTCGCCGACTGGCCCGGCGGCAGCACATAGGTCGGCGTGACGTCCACATGCGACGAGCGCAGATGCGCGACGCTGAAGGCGTAGTCGAAACGGTCCTTCGATCCGCTGAGCGCCGCCGACTGGTTGAAGGTGCCGAGCGCACCGCCCTCGAGCGTGGCGCTGGCCTTGGCCGGGCCCTCGCCTTTCTTCGTGGTGATCGAGATGACGCCGCCGATCGCGTTGGCGCCGTAGAGGCCGCCTTGCGGGCCGCGCAGCACCTCGACGCGATCGATGTCGCCGGTGGCGATATGCGCGAGGTCGATGGCGCCGTTCGGCGTACTCGGGTCGCCGATGTCGATGCCGTCGAGCAGGACCTTGACATGATTGGAATTGGTGCCGCGCATGAAGATCGCGGTCTGGCCGCCCGGGCCGCCGGTCTGCACGACATTGAGGCCGGGCACGTTGTTCAGCACATCGGGCAGCGTGCGGCGCTGGGTGCGGGCGATGTCGGCCGCGGTGATGACGGTCACCGAGCTGCCGACCTGGTCGAGCGGCGTCGCGATGCCGGTGGCGCTGACCGTAACTTCCGGCAGCACGACCGATGCGCCTTGTTGAGCGGATGCCGCCTCCAGCGCGGCAATGACGGCCACCGCGCTCGCGGCAGCCAGACGAAAACGAGCCCCCATAACGCACATTCCTTCGATGGCGGCCGTCGTCGACGGGCGCGCCGGGTGAAACCAAACCCGGTGCGGGAACATGCGAACGCAACGCGGACGGATTACGCCTCGTGACGCTCACCTGTCGATGTTCGCGGGAAGAAAGATTCCAACGGACCATCGCACCGGTATTGACGTCACCGCTGCGAAAGCGCCGCTCCGTATGGACCGCCCGTCCACCGGTTGGGTGACTGTGCTGGCAGGTCTCCTGGCTCGCGGGTCATAGCCTGGCGCTTTAAAAACGCCTTGTTGCGTCCGGCCTTCCCAGGCTTCCGGCGGAGAACTCTCCGTAGGAAATCCCAGTGGCCACGTGGACGCGGGCTCGCCGCTCACAGTTGCGGGGGCAGCCACGGAATGGCGCAGGATCGCGAACGATCATGCACATAACCGTGTTCCCTCTTTCGTCCCCGGTACGACCCGGGGAACCAGCACGGCCGCGATAATTCAATGGAACGTTAACGTGAGTCAAGCACCGCGGCCCATCGCTGGACCGCGGCGCCTGAAGGCACTGGATATGTCGATGCCGGGACGAACGTTAGATGGCCTTCGGCTTGACGGTCTTGGTGGCCTTGGTGGCCTTGAGTTTCGCGGTCTTCAGCTTGACCACCTTGTGCTTGGCGACATGCTTCTTGGCCACGTGCTTGTGCGCGATGTGCTTGGCCGCCTTGTGCTTGGCGACGTGCTTCTGGACCTTGTGGGTCTTCTGCACGACCGGCTTGGCCGGCGCGGTCACGGGAGCCGGGGTCGCGGCCGGAGCATTGACCTGGGCGAGCGCCGGCGCGGCGATCAGGCTGAGCGCGATGGCGGCGGCGGAGATGGACTTGAACATCGAAGTCTTCCTTTTGGCGGGTGGCCGGCACCCTCTGGTTATCCCGGCGAACCGGCGACATGCCGGCTGATGGGCCCCTTTCTAGGCCGCCGGCTCTGAATGCGATCTGAGACCGGCCGTTATCCGCCGTTCAGGTTGGATTCCGCTCGACCCGCACGCGGAACCGGACATTCTTCACCCCGCCGGGACTAAACGACTTCACGGAATGTTTTTCCTCCGAGGCCCGCGCCTCGGCGTAACCTGTCGTCGCCCCGCTCCAACCACAGAGGCTAACCGCCATGACCCTCTCCCGCACCATTCGCCACCTCCCCGCGATCGCCGCCACCGCCCTGCTCGTCACCGCGGTCGGCCTCAAGACGGTGCATGCCGCCGGCACCGACACACCCACCGACGACAAGAAGAAGGACAAGAAGGGCAGCGCCATCGAACAACAGGACCGCCAGCTCGCAAAGGCCGACTACGACGCCTTCGTACGCGGCTACCGCGCCGCCCGCGATCTGATCCTCGCCGGCCAGTACGACAAGGGCATCGCGGCGATGCATGCGCTCGGCCGCGATGGCAACGCCGACGTCGCCAACTACATCGGCTACGCCAACCGCCGCATGGGCAACTACGAGCAATCGAAGCTCTGGTACGAGGCGGCGCTGAAAGCCGACCCGAAGCACACCCGCACCTGGTCCTATTACGGCATGTGGCAGGCCGAACAGGGCAATCGCGTCAAGGCGCGCGAGTATCTGACCAAGGTCGCCTCGCTCTGCGGCAACACGAACTGCCGGGAGTATGTCGAGCTCAAAGCCGTGATCGACGGCACCGGCACCTACTGAGCATCCGCATGCCCTGAAGGGCGACGCGACCAGCATCACAAAGAGGCCGGGCCAAAACGCCCGGCTTTTTTTCGTGGCGACCGGCACCGCAGCCGCGGCGCTGAACGATTCGCCAACAGGGCCCTCGCCACGGCTCCCTGTTTTAAGAATATCCCGACAAACCGCCGTGAATTCCGACACAGGGAGGCGGCGCCGCTTTGCGCAAGCATATGGATTTGCTCAGAATTCATTCATGGAGCACCGCACGAATTAACAACTTATTGTTGTATAATCAATGTTTATGTAGCATTTACTTTATGAATCTTCTCAATCGCAACTTAAGGTAAATACCTCATTATATTCCTACATGCTCGCGCGGTGAAATTATTCGACCGCGCCGCATCATGTTCGGCCCTGCCAGCCGCGCATAACGACGACTATTGCCCATCGTGCCGGACAACAAGGGAACCTCAAATGGCGCAAGCTTCCTCGCCGGATACCTTGATTACTAAACCTCTAGTTGCTGATAACTTACAACCTTTGGTGGATGATGGCGGTTCTCACGCGGCGCCGAACGTCACCGAATTCATCAGCTTCGCAATCGGTGACGAGCAATACGGCGTGGACATCATGGCCGTGCGCGAAATCAAGGGCTGGTCGGACATCACTCACCTGCCCAGGCAACCGGACTATGTGCGCGGCGTGCTCAATCTGCGCGGCGCCATCGTTCCGATCGTCGATCTGCGCTGCCGCTTCGGACAGGGCCTGACCGAAACGTCGCCGCTTCATATCGTCATCATCGTGCAGATCGGCGACCGCCAGGTCGGCCTGATCGGCGACCGCGTGCTCGATATCGTCGCGGTCACGGCCGCGCAGATCCAGCCGGTGCCGCGCACCGGTCACGCCCGCTCGAGCGGCTTCCTCGCCGGCCTCGTTTCGAACGAGGACGTCATGATCGCTCTCATCGACCTGCCTCACCTGCTGGCCGATCACGAAGCCAACGAACAGAAAACCGTCGTCCTCGACGCCTGACAATCCTCGAACGTCACTCGCGGTTGCGAAGCGACCGCACTCAAAAAGGGAAATGGGGCTTAAGATGTCTATTCTTGCACGCTTCAAAGTGCTGACCAAGATCGTAGCGGTCGTCATGCTGTTGGCCATGGTGGCGTCCGTCATCGCCTGGCTCGGCATCACATCGCTCAAATCGCTGAGTGAAGCCACCGACCGTATGGAAGTCGTGTCCAGCCAGTCGACGATGGCGCAGCGTCTCTCTGTCAACCTGCTCGCGATCAACCGTGCCGAATTCCAGGTCTCGACCGATCCCCGCCCTGAAAGCATCAAGGCCGCGCAGGAAACGGTCGCCTCCGAAAGCAAGCTGTTCCAGGAGCGTTTCCAGTGGCTCAAGGACAAGGCGACGCGCCCGCACGTCCGCGCCAAACTGACTGAGCTCGAGGCCGAATGGAACACCTACCAGAAGGAGCTCAATGGCACGTTCCGCGCCGCCGCTGCCATCACCAACTTCCAGATGACCGAAGAACTGGATCGTCTGCGCAAGGAAGCGATGGCAAGTGCCGAACTCGCCAACAAGGTGCGGAGCAATCTGCGCACCCTGGCTGACGGCCTCGACAAGGACGTCGAGTCCGTGTCGAACGACGCGACCGCCGAATACCTGTTCACGTCGAAGCTGATGATGGCCGGCGCCGGCATCGGCATCATTCTCGGCCTCACGATCGGCTTCATGATCGGCCAGTACGGCATCGCCTCCCCGCTCCGCGCGCTCGTCGATCCCCTCGACAAGATCGCCGAAGGCAACTTCGCCATCAAGGTGCCCGGCACCGATCGCAAGGACGAAGTCGGCCAGATCGCCGCGTCGGTGCAGCAAATGGCCGAAAAGGTCCGCACCACGATCCACGAGATCAAGGCCTCCGGGCGCGAAGTGACCAACGCCTCGGCCGAGATCTCGACCTCGACCACCGACCTGTCCCAGCGCACCGAGGAGCAGGCCGCAAGCCT